>VYKW01000001.1_pt1 | contig 425008 bp, 435 predicted proteins | sample 5114451 | NCBI WGS metagenome assembly VYKW01 (sample SAMN12291784, study PRJNA351875) | freshwater metagenome | isolation source: freshwater lake | place: USA: Michigan, Gull Lake | collected 2013-08-08
CGAGGCAAAAGCCCCTGGCAAACGGATCCGGAGCTCCCGCTCCAACCGCTTCCGCCGCAGCAAGCTCGCAAGGCCTTGCGCCCTTCCCTCGCGACGGAACCGGGAAAGAGTCTACGGCCATCTTCAATGAGGGCGAGCTCAGGGCGTCTTAATCGAGATCGGCGCTGAATTCGTTGGGGGAATCCGGGCGAGTTTGGATGATTGGGAAAAACAGCGCGCGTAATCCTCCCCCGTTGGGGGAGGTGGATGCGTAGCGTAGCGGAGCAGACGGAGGGGGAAGGACGCGAACTAGGCGTGCGCGGCTGGCCCCCTCCACCGCTTCGCGGTCCCCCTCCCCCAAGGGGGGAGGATTTGGACGGTCGAGCGCAGCGGAGACCGGGTGGGGTCCGTACGTGCGGAGTGCGATGTCCCTTTCGCACCCCACCCTGACCGCTGCGCGGTCTTCCCTCCCCATAAAGGGGAGGGAGAAAGGGGGGCTCGTGGGTTTCTGCGTCTGGGAGACGGAAACCTTCTCGCGCTATACCGCGCGTCATGGCCCAGCCGCGCATCTTCATCGACGCCGACGCCTGTCCGGTGAAGGACGAGGTCTATCGCGTGGCGGCGCGCTATGGGCTGCATGTGTTCGTGGTGTCGAACGGCTGGATCAACACCCTGCGCCAGCCCTGGATCGAGCAGATCGTGGTCGATGCCGGGCCGGATGTCGCCGACGACTGGATCGCCGAACGGGCCGGACCGGGCGACATCGTGATCACCGCGGACATTCCCCTGGCCGACCGCTGCCTGAAGGCCGGGGCGCAGGCGCTGAAGTCCAACGGCCAGAGCTTTACCCCTGACATGATCGGATCGGCGCTGGCCGGCCGGATGGTGGGTGAGCACCTGCGGTCGATGGGTGTAGCGACGTCGGGGCCGCCGCCGTTCGGACCCAAGGACCGCTCCGCCTTCCTGCAGGCGCTGGACACGGCGGTGGTGCGGGCAAAGCGCGTGATCGCATGACGACCATTCCCGAGAGTGAACTGGAGTTCCGCTTCTTTCGCGCCGGGGGGCCGGGTGGGCAGAACGTCAACAAGGTCGCCACCGCGGTTCAGATGCGGTTCGACGCGCTGAACTCGCCCAGCCTCACGGAGCCGGTGCGCGAGCGGCTGATGCGGCTGGCCGGCCAGAGACTGACGCTGGACGGGGTGATCGTGATCACCGCCGTGCGTTTCCGCACCCAGGAACGCAACCGGGCCGACGCCATCGAGCGGCTGCAGGAACTGGTTGGCAAGGCCTCGGTGGCACCGGTCAAGCGCATCGCCACCCGGCCGACCCGCGCGTCGAAGGAGCGGCGGCTTCAGGCCAAGTCCGGACGATCCACCATCAAGGCCGGACGGGGCCGACCCGATCTGGACTAGCGGCCGTCATCCTCGGTCGATGCGGTCGATGGGGGCGTGGGTCGCGCAGCCGGGGCCTGCCCCGCCGTTGCCGGAGCAGAGGGTGCAGCGGCGGTCGGGGCCTCTTCAGGCTCGGACGACACAGGCGGAGCGGGACGGAAAAGCAGGGCCGCCACGCGGCCCTCGTCGTTCAGGCCGATGATCCATTGGGTGGCCGCGTTCTCGAAGGTCACCAGGAACTGGTTAGCCCCGTTGCTGAGCCCCTGGGCCTCGATGGTTCCCAGCTCGCCGAACCCCTGAACTATGGGCCGCAGCGTCGTGAGCTGGGGGCGCAGGCGATTGGCCAGATCGGTCGTGAACAGCTCGGCGTCCAGCTGGCCCGCGGCGAGGTCGGCAATGATGACGCGAAGCGCGCCCTCGGCGATATCGGCATCGGTCACGCCGGCCTGCGAGCCGGCCGCAGCGGTCGGACCGGCCGGGGCCACCGGTGACCGTGCCGGTCCGTCGAAGGTGTTGGGAAGGGTCGCTGCCGCCGTGGGCGAGGAGGTCGGGGCGAGCGAACGGGTCTCACCGGTCATCGGCACCGCCTGACCCGGGGTCTGGGCCAAGGCTGGCGCGGCGAGGGCCAGCAGGGCGGTGGCCAAGGCGAGAGATCGGATCATCGGGCGTCCTTTGAAAGGGTCAGCCGAGAATCCGGGGCCAAAGCGACAGAAGCAAGGCGGCGGCCGACAGGATCACGGAGACACCCACGCCAACGCCCAGCCAGGGCGACAGTTTCGTCCGCTCGACGACGACGGTCTGGGTCTGGGGCGGGTCCTGCACGAGGCGGGAGAGCGCGCGGGCGGCGGCGAGGCCTTCCTTCAGCGCGTCGCGGACCTGGGCCCGGGGACCGAGCTCGCGCATGATCCAGCGCTCCACCACCGGCTGGGCGGCCGACCACAGGTCGTGATCGGGGTTGAGACGGCGCGCCACGCCCTCGACCGAGACCATGGTCTTTTGCAGGAGGATCAGCTCGGGCCGCAGGTGCATGTCGAACAGGGCAGTGATCTCGAACAGCTGGCCCAGCAGACGGCCCATCGAGACCTGGGACGCGGCCCGGCCGATCACCGGCTCGCCCACGGCCCGCAGCGCCTGGGCGAAGGCCTCGACCGAGTGGTGGGGGGGCACATAGCCGGCCTCGAAGTGGACGCGGGCGATACGGCCGTAGTCGCGGGTCAGAAAGCCCCACAGGATCTCGGCCAGGTAGCGGCGCTCGGCCGGGCCGATGCGGCCGACGATGCCGAAGTCGACAGCGGTGAGGTCGGCCGGGGCCTGGCAGAACAGGTTTCCCTCATGCAGGTCCGCGTGAAAGACCCCGTGGTCCAGCGCCTGGATCAGGAAGGCGCGCACGACGTTGTCGGCCAGCTGATCCTTGTCGAGACCGGGCTGACGCGCTGCGTCCGGGTCGGTCATGGGCACGCCCGGCGCCCATTCCAGAGTCAGCACCCGCTTGCCGACGCCGTCCCAGATCACCTTCGGCGAGGTCATATGCATCATGCCGTCGGACCGGGCCTTCTCCATGACGTCGTGAAGCTCTGACGCCGCCGCCGCCTCCAGACGCATGTCGAGCTCCAGATACATGGAGCGGGCGACGGTCTCGACGAAGGCCTGGGGCTCCAGGCGGCGGGCCGGAATGACGAAGCGGTGGACCAGACGCGCGGCCAGCCGCATGGCGTCCAGCCCCTTGGCCACGCGACGCTCCACGCCCGGGCGCAGCACCTTGACGGCGACCTTGCGACCATCGGCCAGATAGGCCGGATGGGCCTGGGCCAGCGACGCGGCGCCGATGGGGTCGCCGAAGTCGATGAACAGGTCCTCGACCGTGCGGCCGATGGAGCGTTCGACCTCCTGACGGGCCTGATCGGTCGGGAACGGCGGCAGCTTGTCCTTGAGGCGGCCCAGATCGCGGGCGAACTCGATGCCGAAGATGTCGGCGCGGGTGGCCATGACCTGGCCGAGCTTGATGGCGACAGGGCCCAGCGTCTCGAAGGCGCGGCCCAGTCTCTGGCCCGGGCGACCGGTGCGCCCGTCCTTGCCTGCGAACAGATGCACGAACCCGGCGATCGGCCGGAACCAGGCGGGCAGGAGGTGGGTGATCTCGCGCGGGATCAGGGCGTCATGACGCGCCAGTGCCCCGCCCCAGCGGATGAGGCGCATAGTGGCCCCGAGCGGATCGCGCACCGGCTCGGTCGGAGGCGCGGCCGGGGCGACGCGGTATGACGGATTGGAGTTCAGATCGCCCACCCGAAGTGAATGGCCGCGACCCCGCCCGACAGGTTGGTGACGGCGACGTTCCTGAACCCCGCGTCCTCGATCATGGCCTTGAAGGTGGATTGATCGGGGAAGCGGCGGATGCTCTCGACCAGGTACTGATAGCTGTCGCGATCCTTGGCGACCCACTCGCCGATGGCCGGGATCGCGTTGAACGACCACGCGTCATAGAGCTTGCGCACCGCCTCGGCGGTAGGGCGCGAGAACTCCAGGCACAGGAAACGGCCGCCGGGCTTGAGCACCCGCCGGGCCTCCCGCAGGGCCACGGGGATGTCGGCGACGTTGCGGATGCCGAAGCTGATGGAATAGGCGTCAACCGAGGCGTCGGGGATGGGCAGCTTCATGGCGTCGCCGACGGTCCAGACCATCTCGGGCTCGCCGCCCTTGCCCACGCCGGCCAGGATCATCTCGGCGTTGTAGTCCAGCACGATGACGGAGGCGTCGGCACCGCCGCGACGTTCCTGGGCGGCGCGGGCCAGCTTGGAATAGCGCCGGGCCATGTCGCCGGTGCCGCCGGCCACATCGAGGATGGTCTCGCCCGGGCGTGGATTGAGCTTGGCGGCGGCCGCGTCCTTCCAGAGCCGGTGGACGCCGCCACTCATGAGATCGTTCATCAGGTCGTAGCTGGAGGCCACGCTGTCGAACACGCCCCGGACCAGCCGCACCTTCTCGCGGGCGTCGACGTCCCTGAAGCCGAAGGAGGAGGTGGCGGCGGTCTCGGTCATGGGGGCGGTCTAGCGGGTCGGGGCGGCCTCGTCATCCGCTCGCGTGGCCGCAGGCGGCACCGGCGGGTCGCTTGCCCGACGCGAGGTGGCGGTCTAGGCGGAGGTCATGAGCCGAACCGTCATCGACCCCGCCACCGCCGTCGCCGAGCTGACCGCCTGGTCGGTCGCGCCGGGCGAGCGCCTCGGCATCCGCCGCGAGATCCGCTTCGCCGACTTCAACGCCGCCTTCGGCTTCATGAGCCGGGTCGCCCTGAAGGCTGAGACGATGGATCATCATCCGGAATGGTCCAATGTCTACAATCGCGTCGAGGTGCTGCTGACCACCCACGACGCGGGCGGGGTGACCGATCTGGACCTGACGCTGGCCCGCTTTATCGATGAGGCCGCACTGGCCCTGGGAGGACATTGAGATGACCGGACGCGTTGCGGGCAAGACGGCCCTGATTACGGGTGCCGCGGGGGGCCTGGGCGAGGCCATGGCCCGCATGCTGGTGCGCGAGGGGGCCAAGGTCGCCGTCACCGACATCGACGGCCCCCGCGCCGAGGCCTTGGCTGCGTCCATCAATGCCGAGACGCCGGGCTCGGCCTTCGCCTGGCAGCACGATGTCGCCGATGAGGCGCGCTGGGCGACCGTGATCGCCGAAGCCGTGGCCGCCATGGGCTCGCTGTCGGTCCTGATCAACAATGCCGGCGTGGGCGGCCCCCTGGCCTTCGTCGAGGACGACACGGTCGAGAACTGGCAGCGTCAGTTCGACATCAATCTGAAGTCCGTGATGCTGGGCTCCAAGTACGCCATGCCGCATCTGCGGGCGGCGGCCCCGGCCTCGATTATCAACATTTCCTCGATCGCGGGTCTGGCGGCGGGCGTGGGCATGGGTGCCTATAACGCCACCAAGGCGGCGGTCTGGATGTACACCAAGACCCTGGCGCTCGAGGCCGCCAAGAAGGACTGGAACGTCCGCTGCAACTCGGTCCACCCGGTCTTCATCAAGACGCCGATCCTGGATCCGTTCGTCGCCATGGCGGGCGGGGACGAGGCGACGGCGCACCAGAAGCTGGCGCGCGGCATCCCGCTGAAGCGTATCGGCGAGCCGGACGACGTGGCCTATCTGGTCATCTATCTGGCGTCGGACGAATCCAAGTTCGTGACGGGCTCGGAGTTCAAGATCGACGGCGGGATGACGGCCCAATAAGGCGCGACCTTTCACGCGACCGACCAGCGCCGACTTGACCCTGCCTCCTCGCCGTCGTGATGTCGGTGGATGACCCATCGCGCCCTGCTCACCGTCGCCTTCGCCGCGATCGCCCTGCCCGCATTCGCCCAAGACCTGCTGATCCGGGGAGGGACGATTCACACAGGCGTGGAAGGCGCAGCACCGGCCGAGGTCGTGATCGCGCGCGACGGCCGCATCGCCTACGTCGGCCCGGCGGCGGGCACTCCGTCGACGGAGGGGCTGGACGTCGTTGAGCTGAATGGCGCGACCCTGTTCCCCGGTTTCACCGACGGCCACGCCCATCTGGACGGCATCGGCTGGCGGGAGCTGACGCTGAACCTCGAAGGCTCGACCTCCCTCGTCGACGCCATGGCCCGCCTGACCGCCTGGGCGCAGGCCAACCCGGAAGGCGTAATCATCGGGCGCGGCTGGATCGAGACGCGCTGGCCCGAAAGCGCCAACGGGGCCCGCTTCCTGACCGCCGCCGATCTGGACGCCGCCGCGCCGGGACGGCTGGTCCTGCTGCAACGCGCCGACGGGCATGCGACAGTGGCTTCGACTGCCGCGATGACGCGGCTGGGGATCACGGGCGAGACACAGGCCCCGTTCGGTGGCGAGATCCTGAAGGGAGCGAACGGCCAACCCACGGGGATGTTCGTCGATGCGGCCGAGCAGCTTCTGGCTCCCCTGATGCCTCAGGCCGATCCGGAGGCGACACGCGCCGCCTATCGCGCCGGCTTCGCGGTCGAGGCTCGTTATGGCTGGACCGGCATCCACTCGATGAGCGTGCCCTGGCGCGACGTGCCCCTGCTGGAGGCGATGGCGCAAGCCGGCGAGGCACCGATCCGCGTCTACAACAGCGTCACGCCCGACGGTGCGGCTGAACTGTTCGAATCTGGTGCCCGTTCCGTCGCCAACGGACGGGTCATCACCCGCGCAGTGAAGTTCTATGCCGACGGAGCGCTGGGATCGCGTGGGGCGGCCCTGCATCAGCCGTATTCGGACGCGCCGGAGACCTCGGGCCTGATGCAGGTCACGCGCGAGCAGCAGGTGCCTCTCTATGAGCAGGCCTTGCGGTCGGGCATTCAGCTGGCGACGCACGCCATCGGCGACCGGGGCAATACCGAAGTGGCCGAATGGTACGCCGAGGCCCTGCGCAACGTGCCGCCATCCGAGCGACCGAACGGCGAGGATGTCCGCTGGCGGATCGAACACGCCCAGATCCTGCGCCCGTCCGACTATCGCTGGTTCCACGAGCTGCCGATCATCGCCTCGATGCAGCCCAGCCACGCGATCGGCGACTTCCATTTCGCTCCCGCCCGGCTGGGCGAGGCCCGCCTGGACGGTGCCTATGCCTGGCATAGCCTGGTGGATCGAGGCGTCATCGTGGTGGGTGGATCGGACGCGCCGGTGGAACGAGGCGATCCACTGATCGAGTTCTATGCCGCCGTGGCGCGGCGCGACCTGGAGGGCTTCCAAGGGCCGGACTGGCGGCCGCAGGAAGCGGTGGACCGGGCGACGGCGCTGAAGATGTTCACCCTGTGGCCCGCCTATGCCTCGTTCCGCGAGGACGAGCTGGGCACCATCGAGGTTGGCAAGCGCGCCGATTTCACTGTCTTCAACATCGACCTGATGACGGTTCCCGAGGCGGACATTCCGCGAGGCCGGGCCGTGCTGACGGTCGTCGACGGCCAGATCGTCCATCGGTCCCAATAAGCCAAACGGCCGCCCTGTCTCCAGGGCGGCCGTCCAAGGCTTGCAGGCGGTTCGTGCTTAGAACCGGGCCGTCAGGCTGATCGAGGCGCTGGAGCCCAGATCGTAGTTGTTGATCCGGATCTTGTTGCCAAGCTCCTGATACTCGTCGAACTCGGTGCCGAGCAGGTTGCGCAGCTCGAGCGCGAAGCCGAGGTCGCGGCCCATGGCCTCGAAGTCCTTGCGATAGACGAAGTCGAGGAAGATGCCCGGCTCCTGGATGTAGTCCGGCTCGCGGCTGCCGCTGACGCCTGCGCCGCGCGCGGTGATGCGCTCCGACACATAGTTGACGATCAGGGTCGCCTGCGACCGGGCCGTGTCGTCTTCCCAGCCGAACTGGGCGTTGACCACGTGCTCGGACTGACCCTGCATGCGGCTGCCGTCCTGGATGAAGAAGGCTGCGCTTTCCGCGACGCCAGCACCACCCAGGGTGAAGACCCGGTCGCCCGCATCCACCGTCACCTCGGAGTCGGAGTAGGTGTAGTTGGCCTGAACCAGCCACCGCTTGTTGGCGATGAAGCTCATGCCGCTGTCGGGGAACTCGAAGTACTTCTTGGCCTCGAACTCGGCACCGATGATCGTGGCCTGAGGCGCGTTCAGGAAGGACTGCTGACGCTGGTTGCCGACGTCGACGATGATCGACTCAACCGGATTTTCCAGGTCCTTGTAGAAGATGCCGGCCGTGATGAACTGCTGGCGGGCGAAGTACCATTCCCAGCGGGCGTCCAGGTTCAGGATCTCGGTGTCGATCAGGAACGGGTTGCCGATGAAGGTCCGGTCCGAATCGGGGTCGGTGTAGGACTGGGGCGCCAGTTCGCGGAACTGGGGCCGTCCGATGGTCTGCGAGGCCGCGAGACGCAGCTGCATGTCTTCGGCGAAGTTCCAGGTCACGGTCGCGGCCGGCAGCCAGTACTGCTCCTCGATGCCGGTGCCCGTGAAGGGCGCGGCACCGCCGAACAGGTCGCGCGGCGAGACCGACTGTTCGCCGTCCTCGTAGCGGACGCCGACCGTCAGGTTGACGAGCGGGATGATCTCGGCCTCGACCTGACCATAGACGGCATTGACCGTCAGCCCGGCATCATAGGCCGCCGCGCCGTTCGAGCCGGTGATCTCCTCGATCTGGAGCGTCGTGCCGTTGATGTTGAAGTCCGAGAACAGATAGTCGACGCGCGATTCGCGCTGGTCGGCCGACAGGCCGCCCGGCGAGATGAAGCGCAGGTCGCGGCGCTCGGAATCCCGGGTGTTGTCCAGGTGGGCGAAGCCCAGGCTGAACACCGCCTCGCGATAGTCCGACAGTTCCAGCGTGTAGCGGAAGTCCGCGCCGGCCGAGAAGACATCGTCCTGCAGCTTGCTGAACGAAATCAGGTTGCGGTTAATGTCGTGGACGTACTGGCCGGTGGCGTTGAGGCCGTAACCGAAGCGGGTTTCGTAGGGCGCATCGCGCGACGTGGTCGCGAAGGCGGCCCGCCAGTCGATCTCGATGGCACCGTCGGCGAAGTCATGCTCGCCGGCCAGCTGGGTCGAGAAAAGCTGACGCACGAAGTATTCGGTGAAATCGTCGCGGATCACCGAGCCGCCGGCGTCGAAGTCGGGACCTTCCTGGATCCGGGCTTCCTTGGAGGTGCTGCGGACATAGAAGTTGGTCCAGCGCACCTCGTGGTCCAGGCCCGACAGGGACAGGGCACCGAGGAAGTTCAGCTGGACGTCGTTCTGGGTCGAGGCGAAGGCCTTGGAGGTCGACACCACGAGGTTGGAGCCGGAGAACTGGCCCTCTTCCTGGAAGCCCTGACGGGTCTGGCTGCTGTAGTCATAGCCGGCCACGGCGAGCACGCCGAGCGTGCCGATCGGGGTCTCGTTCGAGAAGCCACCCGAGGCCTCGATGCTGCCGTCGATCGGGATTTCCTCGCGCTGCAGGAGACGCAGCGACGCGTTCTCCAGCGATTGGCCGATCTGGCGCAGCTGGCTCGCGGTGTAGCGCGGGCCCGCCTGGATGCGGTTGCCGGAGGCGAATGCCAGGGCCAGCTGGCCCGGAACGTCGCGCGTGCCGTCGTCGAAGCCGAGGAAATCGGTGCGGCTGCCGTAGTAGATCAGGCCTTCCTGCGCCGTCGTCTCGGTGTCGTAACCGATGCCGACCTTGAGATCGAAGAAGGGCTCATTGGGGGCGTCGACCGTTTCCAGGTCGATCACGCCGCCGCCGAACTCGCCGGGGTAGTTGACCGAGTAGGTCTTCTGGACGGTCACGCCTTCGAGGATGGATGAGGGGAACAGGTCCAGCGGCACGACGCGCTGCAGCGGCTCAGGCGAGGGCAGCGGCGAACCGTTCAGCAGGGCCGAGGAGTAGCGTTCGCCCAGGCCGCGGACATAGACGAAGCGTCCTTCGACGACCGACAGGCCCGTGACGCGGGTCAGGGCGGCAGCGGCGCTGGAATCGCCCGTGCGCTCCAGGTCTTCGGCCGTCAGGAAGGCGGCGACCTCGGGGCTTTCGCGGTTGGGTTCGGGAATGTAACGGCCCAGGACGACGATCTCGTCGACCTGGGTGGCCTCGTCCTGGGACGGGTCGGCCGGGGTCTGCTCGGCCGGGGCCGTCTGGGCCTGGGCCAGGCCGGGCGCGATCAGCGCGCTGGTGGCCAGGAGGACCCCTGTCAGGGTCAGGGAAAGAGTCTTCATGATCTGCGCGCCTTGAAGGGGTTCAACGGAAAGCGGGAAAGGCGGCGGCGGTCCCGGAAGACCGCCGCCTCGCTATCCGTCATCAGCAGGTCGTGTTGCCCGACAGGCCGCAGGTCCAGCCGGCGTACCAGGTGTCGGCAGCGTTCTGGACGGCACCGATGTAGGTCGTGGCCGTGAAGGCGCTGTAGACGGCCGGGGCATTGACCGGGGTCACGGCGGTTTCGTTGGCGCCGTTGATGAAGGTCAGGACCTGGTTGGTCAGGGTCGCGCCCGACGCCGGAGCCGTCAGGGTCGAGGTGCCCGCCGCCGTGTTGCCGACGCTCGGGGCCGTGGTGAACACCGCCGTCGAGATGGTGGCGTTGGCCGGGCGGTACGAGACCGGGCAGGACATGAACACCGAGCGGAAGTTCGTACCCGCCGTCTGGGTGTCGGCGTCGGCGATGGCCAGGCAGCCCGCGACTGAGCCGGCGGCGGCGGTGAACACCGAGTTGATCACGGTCGCGGCCGTGCCGGTGTCGAAGTGGGCCACGGTGTGGGCGTCGATCGGTGAGTTGCGGCCGACCAGGGTCCAGTTGGCGATCCGGGGCTGCGAGTTGTAGCGCGAGGCCAGCGGAGTCGCAGCCGGAGCGGCCGAGAACTCGAAGCCGGCCGAGCGGCTGGTCGAGGTCGGGGCGCGCTGCGTCACGATGCCGAACTGGGCACCACCGCGCCAGCCGGTGTCGGTGTCGAAGGCGTCGTCGTCGGCGCCGGTGATGACGATGCGGCTGAGGTTGACGTTGCCGCCGAAGATTTCGATGCCGTCGTCCGAGGAGTTGTGAACCTGGACGAACTCAACCGTGGTGCCTGAGCCGACGCCGCCCATGGTCAGGCCCTGCAGCTCGTTGCCGGTCGAGATCTCGAAGCCCGAGAACTTGATCTGGACGTAGCGGATGCGGCCCGAGTTATCGGTCGGGGTGTTGCCGCCGTAGAAGGCCGAGGTGCCTTCGACCTGACCGGTGCAGGTGACCGGGGCGGTCAGCTGGCAGTTGGCCTGGGGCGCGCGGCCGGCGATCACGAGACCGCCCCACTGACCCTGCGAGGTCAGGGTGGTGGTGCCTTCGATGTTCTGGCGGCTGGTGAAGATGATCGGGCTGGCCGCCGTGCCTTCAGCGAAGATCTGCGAGCCGCGGTTGACGATCAGGTAGTCCGAGCCGCCCGAGGCGAAGATGCGCACGCCCGGCTCGATGGTCAGGATACCCTGCTGGCCGGTCGGAGCGCCCGGGTCGATGCCGCGGTCGGTGCCGACCTGGGTGCGGCCCGAGATGGAGTAGATCGTGCCGGCGCGGTTCGAGAGCGTCAGGTTGCCGATGATGTCGGCCGGCAGCTGGCAGGCGCGCAGGGTGCCGTTGGCGACAAGGCCGACGTTGGCCAGACCGGCCGGGCAGTCGGCAGCCGGAGTGCCCGGGGTCGGCGGGGTCGGGGTGGTCGGGGTGGTCGGGGTCGTGCCGCCGCCGAAGTCGCCTTCACCGGGCGAAGCCACCTCGGCGGAGCCGCAGGCGGCCAGCGCCATCACGGCCGCACCGGCCATCAGAAACTTGGTCAGTCGAAGCATCGGGGATCCCCTCGCGTTGAATGTTCGGTCGCCCAGCGTCCGTACGACGCAGTCCCAGCAACCCCGCGCCGCCTTTAGGGGCTCAATGCGATGCTCCCATGACAGAAATTCTGCAGAATGTTACAGTTCTTCAGAGCTCGGATTAATCGTCACAGACCCGTGAAAAACGAGTACTTGATGTGATTTCACGACAATTCGTCCGAATACAGATTTTTTACTGCTTGCCTGATGCGGAGCCGATTCCGTCTTGAGCCCAACGGCGGTTTCGCTAGGGTGCCAGCAGCTTCCGCGGGCATGATGTAGTGGTAGCCTGAAAGCTTCCCAAGCTTTTCGTGCGGGTTCGATTCCCGCTGCCCGCTCCAGCCTTCAAGCCAGACAAGAACGCCGCCCGAACAGGGCGGCGTTTGCGTTTGGTGTGCCCCGCCTAAGGGCGTTTGCGGGTCAGCAGGCTGGCACCGGAACCGACCGTGGTGGCGATCCCTATGGCGGCCCAGAAGGCGGCGTCGCCCCAGTTCCGGAACCACAGGTGAAACCCGACCACGCCGATCCAGATGACAGCCAGTCCGATTGTCGCTCCGGCCAGGGCAGAACGCCCTGACCGGTCGTCGCTGGAGCCCCGCGTCACTGGCGCGTGACCGTGACGCCACGGTCCTCAAGAATTTCCTGGACGCTGTCGTCACCGGCCAGGTGAGCACTGCCGACGGCGATGAAGGTCGTGCCGGAACCCGCCAGCAGGGTCTGGATCTGGTCGGCCCAGTTGGCGTTCCGACGGGCCAGCAGGGCCTGGTAGATCTCTTCCGAGGCCGAGCGCATCTCGTCGACGCCCAGACGCTCGATGCTCTCGACGTCGCCCGCCGCCCAGGCGGCGACCAGGGCGTCCAGCTCGGTCGTGGCGTCCTCATAGCTCTCCAGCGTGGCGCGCAGGAAGGCGACCTGGGTCTCTTCGGACAGGGTGGCGAGGATGCGGACCTGCTCGTCGATCGTCTCGAAACCGGAGACCGGCTTTCCGGCGGCCTCCGCGCGGGCCTTCAGGATCATCTCGACGCCCGACTGGGGATCATAGCCCGCCTTGATCAGCGGGGCGACGGAAAGGGTCAGGCCGACGAGCCAGGGGCGAAGGGGGTCCAACTGGGCCGCCGTGGCACCGATCGTCTGGGCCGCCGTGTTCAGCTCGGCGATCTCCTCGGCCGTCAGAAGGCTGGACAGGGGACGGTCGGGCGACACGCCGTACTGGCCGATCAGGGGCTGGATGGCAGCCTGGTCGTCGGGGTTGGAGATCTCGAAGATCACGTTCTGGCTGGCGTCGAAGGCGGCGTCGACCTGGGGCGAGCCCCAGGCGGTGGTTGGGCGCAGCACGTGGACCGTGCCGAACAGATACAGGGTCGAGTCGTCGTCCTTGATGACCCAGAGGGCCGGGCCGTCACCCTGGGCATGAGGCACGGCGGTGGGCGCGGCCGCCTGGGCGAAGGCGGCAGACGGAGCCGAGGCAAGCAGGGTCACGGTCAGGCCAAGACCGAGGGCGGCACCGGCGGCCGTGCGGCCGACGCGGGCAACGGAGGACTTCAGCATGGAGGCGAGTGTCATCGATCCGATCCTTTCGATCAGGTTGGAAGGCATTGAGGTCAGGAGGAAGGCGAAGGGGTCAGGAGATCCCGCGCCGCGCGGAGGCGACGATGGACGAGAGCAAGTAGACGGCCATCAGGATGCCGGTGAGGGCCCAGGCGCTGATGGTCTCCACCAAGCCGAGGCGCTCGGCAGCGGCGTAGAGGAACAGGGCCGTCTGAAGCGCCCAGAAGGCGATGGCGGAAGTCTCGGCCATGACCTGGCGCAGCATCTCGTCGGCGCGGCGCCAGAGCATGACGTTGGCCACCGTCTGGATGGCCAGGAGCAGGACGATCCCGCCGAAGACCATGTCGGGCGCGATGGACGCCGGGGCATACATGGGCAGGAGAAACATCATGCCCGCCAGCAGGAAGACGACGATCTGCAGCACGCCGCAGCCCTTGGGAATGGTCGAGGGCCGGGTGAAGAGCACGACCATGCTCATCAGGCCCACGGCGATCAGGGCAACAGCCATGGCGGTGGCGAGCGCATCGGGCCAGGTCGTGTCGCCCGGATCGAACAGGGTTGCCAGACCATAGCCACAGAGGGCTCCGAGGCCGCCGAGGACGATGACGCCGCCGATCTTCATGGCCAGGGACTGGGGACGATCTTGAACTTCAGACATCATGGTCAGGCTCCGGTGTCCGAGAAGATGGATTCGATGGGCTGTTCGAAGACGCGGGCGATCTTGAAGGCGAGCGGCAGGGAGGGGTCGTACCGGCCGGTTTCCAGCGCATTGACCGTCTGACGCGAGACGCCCAGGGCGGCAGCCAGGTCGGCCTGGCTCCAGTTGCGTTCGGCGCGAAGGACCTTGAGGCGATTGTTCATGAGGTCACCGACGCTGTAGCCACCAGAAGGCCCAGGCGATGCCATAGCCGATCGTCTGACTGAGGCCGATGATGCCGGCACCGCCCAAAAGCAGATCCTTGGGCTCAGCGGTCAGGGCACCGGGTGTGGCGTAGGCCAGGGTGAAGAGGGCCACGCTGCCGATCGCCAGGCCGCAGGTCGAGCCCCACCACCAGGCCCACTTGTGGGCTTCCTGGGCGGCTTCATCGAGGGCCCGCCACCAGCGGGTGAAGGCCCACAGGGCAGCGGCCATGGCCAGGCCCACCGAGCCGGCAACGATCAGGGGCCCGGCACCGGCCGTCTCCCCGAAGGCAGCGGACACGGTGCCGACGATGCCGCCCGCGACCAGGCACACCGCGATCAGTCGGCCGTATTGGGCCAAGGGATTCTGCGACACTCGCGCCTCCATCATCGTCATGACAAGCAACCCCGTCTGTTTGACAAGGGTGTTTTACACCACTCTGCGTCGCTGTCAAGTGACCTTGTCAGCGGTCGCGAGAAACTTCAAGAACGGACCGCTGGGGGTCGGCCTGGGCCGCGTCGGCCAGCAGTTCGGGGCGGTTCAGCGCGCGGGGCGCGGCGTCGACCGGGGCAGCGAGCGGCAGGTCGCGGCCTTCATGGTCGACCTTCAGATCCTCGAAGCGGCGGGCCGAGACCATGACCTGGGTCTCCAGCGAGCCGACGAAGGCGTTGTACTTGTCGACGGCGAGACCCAGCGACTTGCCCAGCCCCATGGCGTGGCTGCCCATGACCGACAGGCGCTTGTAGAGTTCCTTACCCAGCTTTGCGACCTCGTCGGCGTTCCGGGACTGCTCCTCCGCCCGCCAGCCGTAGGCGACCGCCTTGCACAGGGCGAACAGGGTGGAAGGGGTGACGATGATGACGCGTTTGGTCATCGCCTCGGTCATCAGCTCGGGCTCGCGGTCGAGCGCCGCCGAAAGGAAGGCATCGGACGGAACGAACAGGGCGACGAAATCAGGGCTGGGCGTGAACTGGTCCTGATAGGCCTTGGCGGCGAGCGCGGCGACATGGGCCTTGATGGCCTGGGCGTTGCGGGTGGCCAGGGCGGCCTCGCGCTCGGCGTCGTCGGCGTCGCCGGGTTCGGGAAAGACCAGCGGGGCCTTGGCGTCAATGACGAACATGCCGGCGCCGGGCAGGCGCACGAGGAAGTCGGGGCGTTTCTGGCGGCCATCCTCGTCGGCGGCCGAGGATTGTTCGATGTAGTCGAAACGGCCCGCCATGCCGGCGGCCTCCAGCACATTGCGGCAGGTCTGCTCGCCCCAGCGGCCGCGCCGGCCGGTGTTGCCGCGCAGGACCTCGGTCAGGCGCCGGGCCTCGTCGCGGGTGGCCGACGACGCGATCATCAGGGCCGACAGCTGTTCCTTGAGCGTGCCCGTCTCCTCCGCGCGGGCCTTGTCGAGCGCGGTGACCTTTTCCTCGAAGGCCTTGAGCGTGTCGGCCACGGGCTTGAGCTGGGCCTCCAGCCGCTCTCGGGCGACGCGGTCCTGGGCCTTGAAGGTCTCCGTGGCGCGGGTGACCATCTGGTCGGCCACGGCCTGGGCCGACTGGGCGGCCTGGGCCGTCAGGAACTCGGCCATGGTGGCGCGGCTGTCTTCCAGAAGCGAAAGCCGTTCCTCCGCCAGCGTCACCTGCCCCTTGGCCGTGCGCCAGTTCAGGAAGGCCCAGACGAAGGCAAGGGCGAAGCCGATTGCGAGGCCGGCGAGGATCAGGGTCGGGGCGTTCATGATCCGTTCGATAGCCGGAGTCGGGGCGCGGGGCGAGCATTGTGGACGCCCAAAACGCATCCATACAGTTGAAAGGGTGCAAGGAGTCCAAGGCGTACAAGGAGTCCATGGCGTACAAGGAGTCCATGGAGTCCATGGAGTCCATGGAGTGCACGGAGTCCACGGGGTCCCGATCGTCTAGACAGACCGGCGTCTTTCGATGACGAGGCGAGGCGGGTGCTCATCGATTCATGATAGAGGGTCCCTGCGTCAGAATCGGACGCAGGGTTCCCCGACCCGCCGGAAACGGAGTCGCTAGGCGGGACGCCGCGCCCGAAGCGCCTGGACGATGGTGCCGTCGTCCAGCCAGTCGAGGTCGCCGCCGACGGGGACGCCGCGGGCCAGAGAGGTGATCTCCAGACCGTCGCCGGCGATGCGGTCGGCGAGGTAGTGGGCGGTGGTCTGGCCGTCGACGGTGGCGGGCAGCGCCAGCACGACCTCGCGCACAGGGCTCGCCCCGTCTTTGGCTCCCCTGACCCGGCCGACCAGTTCGGAGACGCGCAGGGCGTCGGGCCCGACACCGTCCAGCGCGGACAGCAGCCCGCCCAGCACATGATACTTGCCGCGAAAGGCGCCCGACCGCTCCATGGCCCAGAGCGCGCCTGCCTCTTCGACCACGCAGATCAGGCCGTTGTCGCGGGCGGGGTCCGAACAGATGGCACAGGGGTCGCGGGTGTCGGGCGTGCCGCAGACCGAGCAGGACACGACCTTCTCGGCGGTCTCGGCGAGTGAGGCCGCGAGCGGGACCAGCAGCTGCTCACGCTTTTTCAGGAGCGCCAGAGCCGCGCGGCGCGCCGAGCGAGGGCCGAGCCCCGGCAGCTTGGCCAGGAGGCCGATCAGCCGCTCGATCTCGGGTCCGGCAGAGGCGGCCACGGGGGGCCTAGAACAGCTTGGGCATGCCGGGGATGTTGAGCCCCGCCATGGGGCCGGCGGCCTCGCGCATCAGCTCGGCATTGACGGCATCCAGCTTGCGCTTGGCGTCGGCATGGGCGGCGACGATCAGGTCGGCCAGGATCTCACCCTCACCCGGGACCATCAGGCTGTCGTCAATGCGAACCGCCGTGATCTCGCCGGGGCCTTTCAGGGCCACGGTCACCATGCCACCCCCCGAGGTGCCCTCGGCGGTGGTTTCGGCCATTTTCGCCTGGGCGTCCTGCAGCTTCTGCTGCATCGCCTGGGCCTGCTGCATCAGGGCGCTGAGATCTTTCATGGGACGTAGATAGGCGCGGGCGGGCGGGGGGTGCAAGGCGGAGTCCCGGCGTGGCTGCTTCGGCGGCCTTCTTCTCCTGTTCGAACAGGGTCTCGCCGCCGCCTTGGCCGTTGGCGTTGACGAACCGCGAGCGGTCGCCCCGGTCCGGCAGAACGCCCGCCCGACGCCGTTCCCCGATCGGGGATTGACGTTGGCGCGTTTCCGGCTTTGCCTGTGACCGGGCGTCGGACGGGAGCCCCGGGACACTTATCGGCTCGGGACCGCGTCTTCCGACAGCCGAAAGGACGATGAATGAACAAGTTTGCCGAGGCCCGCCCCGAACCCGTTGATGTCATCGTCGGGGCGCGAATCGCAGCACGGCGACGCGCGTTGGGTCTGTCGCAATCGGACCTCGCCCGCGCGCTCACGATCACGTTTCAGCAGGTTCAGAAGTACGAGCGCGGCGTCAACCGCGTGTCGGCCTCCAAGCTGTGGGCGACCGCCAAGTTCCTGCGTCTTCCGGTCGAGGCCCTGTTCCCGCAAGAGGACAGCGCAACGGCGTCCGACGAGGCGGAGACGGGCGCGACCGCCGAGAGCATCGCAGAATTGATCCAGTCCCTGTCACCCGCCGACCAGGCGCTTGTGCTGACGCTGGCGCGCCGGCTGCAGACGGAACAGCGCACGCGCAAGCTTCGCAGAGGCCGCGAGTTCGTCGAGGCGGACTGAACCGACGCGACGGGCAAGCTGCGGGCCATGGGCGCGGGCTGTCCCCGGGCCAAAGCGCAGAGAGCCGGGCCAGCTTTACGAGCGTCCGGTTCCCGACCTATCGTTAACCAACGACGGGGGCGGAGGGGCTGAATGGCGAAGGGCGGACTGACGCCCCGGGAGATCCAGTGCCTCTACCTGGCCGGTCGGCTGGGGCTGTCGAACGACGAGATCGGCCACAGGCTCGGTATCTCATCCAAACGCGTCGCCAACTACCTGAACGACGCCTACCGCAAGGTCGGCGTTCACAATCGCCGGGGCGCCTACAGGGCGGGTGTTTTCGACCCGGGGCTGGAGATACCCGGCGAAAAGGAGATGACACTCGGCTGGGATGTCGTCCGACCGGAGCCCGAGCCTGCGGTCGAAGTGGACACCCGGCCTTGGTTGGCCCGTCACTGGCGGCGGCCCCCCTCAAGCCGGATCGCGATCCTGGGAATGATCCTGGGGTCGGGCATCCTGATCGCGGCCCTGATCCTGGGGGCGATCGGGATCGTCAGTTCCATCTTCGACGAGGTCCAGAGCATCGGCCACCAACTCACCTAGGAGCCGACATGCAAACCCGCACCGATTTCGCCACCAACGCCGCGCGCCGTCTGCGGACCGTCGAACACTCGCTGGACAGCGCCATCGCCGACAGCAGCCTGTTGCTGCACGACCTGACCCGGCACCGGGCCGAGGCCGGATTCGCGGTCCAGGCCGGCCACCAGGCCGTTCTATCGATCCATGCCGCCCAGGCCGCCCTGGTCGAGGCGCGGACCCAGCTGGTGGCCGCGCATGACCGACTGTACCGCGAGGCCAAGGCGATGCGCGTGCCCATCACCAATGTCGGCCCGCTGGAAGACAAGCCCGATCGCCCAGGTGTGACCCAAGCGCGCGCGGCCGAGGCGGCGTGATCCAGCTTCTGGTCCTCGCGGTCTCTCTGATCGTCGCGGCCGTCGTCATCCGTGTCGGCGGTCGCGACGAAAGACTGGCCATCCTCCTGCTTGCGGCGCTTTCGGTTCTCACGCCCCTGGTTGACGGGCTGGAGGCCGATGGAACGCGGTGGGGCGTCGCCCTGGTCGATGTCGCGGCGTTTCTGGGCCTGACGGCGATCGCGCTCGGGCGCCGCCGATGGTGGCCCATACCGCTCGCCGGATGCCAGCTTGTCGTGGTCCTGACCCATGCGGCCGGACTTGGCGGCGATCACTGGACCTGGACCGCCGTGACGGTCCGGCTGATCGCCTGGGCCGTCATCCTCCTGATCCTCATTTTCGCGGCCTATGAGGCGTACATTGTGCGCCGGTACGGCCTGGAATCCTTCCAATGATGTCGAACGCCGCAAACGACCTGTTTCTCGACGCCTTTCAACTGACCACCAGCTATGCGTCTCGCGAATGTCCGGACGATGTCTGGCCCTTGCTGACACAGGCGGAGGAAACCGTCCTTCGCCACCGGCCGACAACCTTCATGGAGGCCGCCGCCATCGCCGAAGCGCTGCTGCTTCAGTCAGGCGAGCGGGCAGACGACCTGGATCGGACCGCGCTCGAGGCCGTTCGGGACTTTCTGCTCGGTCAGGCCGGCGTCGCCTCGATCAAGCACTTCCATGGCGATCGGGCAAGACGGCCCGAGTCCGAGGTGCTGGACGCGGTCCGGACGGCGCTCGCCGTCTGAGACGCGGAAGTGAGTGTGTCGTCTGCCCCCTCATGACGGATGACGGGCAGTTCAACGAGAAGGGCGAGGGCTTTGAACTCGCCGAGCGCTGTGCCGTCGAAGGTCGGCGTCACCGCCTGGACGAAGAGGTCGGCCTCGACCTCGGCGCGGAGAGATGCGTCGGCCTTTGGCTCCTGTTCGATCAGGGTCTCGCCGCCTCCCTGGCCGTTGGCGACGGCGGACCCCGAGCGGCCGGTCCAGTCCTTCAGCCGTCCCGAGGGGCGAGTGGCGATATTGGCGGGGATACCCTGGGGGTAAACCGGGCCAGGTGACTGGCGCACAAACCGGAGGCGTCGTAGAACGCGGTTCTTCAGAAGGAGATCCTCATGTTCAAGTCTATCGCTTCAGCCGCTGTGTTGGTCAGCACCCTCCTTCTCTCGGGAGCAGCGGTCGCACAGGAGCAAGACTTCACCATCATCAACAGGACTGGCCACACGGTCATGACCTTGAATGTTTCGCCCCACGACCAGGAACAGTGGGGACCTGACATTCTGGGCAATGAGGTTCTGCCGGATGGAGAATCGGGAGACGTCAGCTTCTCCCCCGAACAGGACACCTGCCTGTGGGACCTGCGGGTCACCCTGGACAACGGTGAGGTCGGGGATTGGCGCGGGATCGATCTCTGCGAAGTCACGACCGTCACGCTGAACGACGAATAATCGCTGAGCCGACGGCGACGGGTCACTCGTCGCCGTCGGTCACCTCGTCCGGAATTGCGGGCAGTTCCACCACCGGGGCGAGGGTCTTGATCTCGCCGAGCACCGTGCCGGGGAAGGTCTGCATCACGGCCTGGACGAAGGGGTCGGCTTCGACTTCGGCGCGGAGGCTGGCGGCGGCCTTCTTCTCCTGTTCGATCAGGGACTCTCCGCCGCCCTGGCCGTTGGCGACGACGAACCACTGGCGGCCTGTCCACTCCTTCAAACGGCCCGCGAGGCGGGTGGCGAGGTTGGCAGGCGCGCCGGGGGCGGGCTCGAAGGTCAGCTGGCCGGGCTTGAAGGAGACCGGGCGGACATACCGCTGGACGTCCATCTGCAGCGCGATCTCTCGCTTCTCGCCGATCAGGGCGACGACGGCCTCGAAGCTCTGGGGATCGGGCAGGCTGGGCTGTGCGGCCGGGCGGGCGGCGAGCTGGGCGGAGGCACCGCCCCCTCCCCCGCCACCGCCGCCGCGCGACGGGCCTGCCCCCGAACCGCCGCCGGTCAGGTCGCCCGATTGCAGCTTCTTCAGCGCCTCCTCCGGGCCGGGAAGGTCGGCGGCGTAGGCGAGGCGGACGATGGCCATCTCGACCGCGTCGGCTGGGCTGGGCGCGCGGCGGACCTCGTCCAGCGCCTTCAGCAGCATGGACCAGGTTCGGGACAGGGTGCCGGCTGAAACCACCGAGCCGAGCGCGGCCAGGCGCTGGGCCTGGTCGTTTGGCAGGCGTGTGGCGTTGGGCCCCAGCATCTTGGCCACGGACGCTGCGTGGCAGTGCTCGAGCAGGTCGTTGGTCACCTGCACCGGATCGGCACCGAAGCCATAGAGGGTGCGGAAGGTCTCCAGCGCCTCCGGCGTGCGGCCGGCCATGAGCTGTTCGAACAGCTGGATGGTCTGGCTGCGGTCGGCCAGTCCCAGCATGTCGCGGACCAGATCGGTGCGCACCGGCTCTCCGCGCTCGCCCTGGACGAGCGCCTGATCGAGCAAGGAGAGGCCGTCGCGGACCGAGCCCTCGGCGGCGCGGGCGATGAGGGCGAGCGCATCTGCCTCGACTTTCATGCCTTCCCTGTCGGCGACGCGGCCGAGGTGTTCGACCAGGATCTCGGGCTCGACACGGCGCAGGTCGAAGCGCTGGCAGCGGGACAGGATGGTGACCGGGACCTTGCGGATCTCGGTGGTGGCGAAGATGAACTTGGCGTGGGGCGGGGGCTCTTCCAGGGTCTTCAGCAGGGCATTGAAGGCCTGGTTGGAGAGCATGTGCACTTCGTCGAGCACATAGACCTTGTAGCGGGCCTCGACCGGGGCGTAGCGGACGCTTTCGAGGATGTCCCGGATGTCGTTGACGCCGGTGTGGCTGGCGGCGTCCATCTCCATGACGTCCATGTGCTGGCCCGCCATGATCGCCGCGTCGTGGCGGCCATGGGCCGTGAGCTCCAGCGAGGGCCGGTCGATGGTCTCGGTCTCGTTATTGAGCGCGCGAGCGAGCAGGCGGGCGGTCGTGGTCTTTCCCACACCCCGGACGCCGGTCAGCATGAAGGCGTGGGCGATACGGCCGGTGGCGAAGGCGTTGGTGAGCGTCCTGACCATCGCCTCCTGACCGATCAGGTCCTCGAAGGTCTTGGGGCGATACTTGCGCGCGAGGACGGTGTAGGCGGCGCCGTCGTTCTGATGGGCGTCGGAGGGGGCGCTGGCCGGGGCGGCTTTCGCGGCCCTGGGTTCCGGAGTGGGCGCGGGGACGGGCGCGCCGAACATGTCGTCGGTGTTCTGATCGCGCTCGGGCGCGTCGTCGTCCTCCGCCCAGGGCGGGTCGCCGGAATCAAGGTCGACGTCGGTCATCAGTGGAGGTTAGCGCGGGAGGGGGATCGCGCGCGACTCCTAAGAGGTTGGCCGCAGGCCCGTCAGGGTTTCGTCACAACGAACACAGCGAGGTCACAACGAACACGACGGGAGCGGCGTCGCAGATGCGCACGGGGGCCTCGTTGTGATCATCGTGGCCTTGGCTTCGTTGTGATCGTTGTGAAGAACCACTATCGAGGGATCACACCCGGATCAAACGACAGGACCTTCGGCCCGAACGCACATCAGATTTTGGGAAAAGGTGGAGACCGCGACCCGAAGGGGAATTCGTTGTGGCTGCTGCCTTCCGGCCCTGACCAGGTTGGCGAAGCCTTCGCCCGCGATCTCCGAGGCCCATATGGCCCGATGGCGCGGCGGGATCAAGGTGCCCCCTCCCCGACCGAAGCGAACGCCGCTAGGAAGCGGACATGGCCCTCCCCGCCCTCAACACCTTCGCCGGAAACCCGCTGGACCGCGCCGGAGACCGGCGAAACGATCCCCAATGGTTGGCTGAACAGGGGGCGAACCCCGAGGCGCTGGCCATGATGCTGTGGCAGGGGCGACCGTTGCTGGAGGAGACGGCCAAGGGGCCACGGCTGGCGTGGACGGACCTGACCCGGGCGCGGGCCATGGTGGACGAGGCCGACCACGAGCTGTTCCTTGGACTGTGGAAGGGCGCGCCGGTCTTTGCGGTGGAGTTCGAAGGCGAGGCGGATCCGGCCGGTGAAGGTTCCGGGGGGCCGGTGTCCGGTCTGGGTGTCTTCACCGAACTGCGCGAGGCGGCGGCAGTGCTGCCGGATACGGACGCGGCCATGGCGGGGACGGCGCGCAGCCTGTTCGACTGGAGCCGACGGCATGGCTTCTGCGCCAACTGCGGGCAGGCGACGGAGCTGATTTCCGGCGGCTGGAAGCGGAAGTGCCCAGCCTGCGCGACCGAGCATTTCCCGCGCGTCGATCCGGTGACGATCATGCTGCCAGTGTTTGAGGACCGGTGCCTGCTGGGGCGCCAGGCGGCCTGGCCCAAGGGGCGGATGTCGGCGCTGGCGGGCTTTCTGGAACCCGGGGAGACGATTGAAGAGGGCTGTGCGCGCGAGATCGCTGAGGAGGCCGGACTGACGGTGACGGCGGTGCGGTACCACTCCAGCCAGCCCTGGCCGTTTCCGTCGCAGCTGATGATCGGCCTGATCGCGGAGGTGTCGGACGATCAGGCGAGCCCCGACCAGACGGAACTGGAGGAAGTGCGATGGTTCACCCGGGACGAGGCTCGGGCCGTGCTGGCGGGCGCGCATGAGGTGAAGGCGCCGCCAAGGTTCGCGATCGCGCGGACCCTGCTGGAGGCGTGGGTGGGAGGCGAGGGATTAGGGATTAGGGAATAGGGATTGGAGATGGCGCTGTCGCACCGGGATCTGGCCGTCTGGCAGAAGGGCGTGGACCTCGCCTGCGATGTATATCGCCTGACGCGTGTGATGCCAAAGGAGGAGGCGTTTCGCCTCTCGGGGCAGATCATTCGCGCGTCCAGTTCGATTCCGGCGAACCTGGCAGAAGGCAACGGGCGAGCCACTCGGCGGGACTATGCACATTTCGTCAGCATCGCTCGGGGCTCGGCGGCGGAACTGGAGACCTTCCTGATCATCATCGGCCGACTGGAACTGGCACCCGCCGACAAGGTGGCCGAGCTGCTAGGCCGAACCGAAGAACTCGGCCGCATGCTAACGGCGCTGCGGACGCGGCTTTCAGAACCCGCAAAGCCCTCCAATCCCTAATCCCTAATCCCTAGCAAAGCCCGCGCCGCCTCGAGATCCGCAGGGTTGTCGACGGAGATCGGCGCTTCGGAGACCGTGGCGGCCCAGATGGAGAGGCCGAGTTCGAGGGCGCGGAGCTGTTCCAGCTTCTCGCGTTTTTCCAGAGGCGACGGCGGCGCGGCGCAGAAGCGCTTCAGCGCCTCCCGGCGATAGCCATAGATGCCGATGTGACGCCACACGGGACCGTCGCCATAAAGCGTCGAACGCGTGAAGTAGAGGGCCCGGGCGTGGCGACGGTCTTCAGGCAGCGCCAGCACGGCCTTCACCACATCGACATTGGAGCGGTCGGACGGATCGAGCTCGGGCGCGACCAGGGTGGCGATGTCGCAGGTCGGCTCGCCATGCAGCAAGGCAGCGCAGGCGGTCGCCAGACCCGGGTCGGCGAACGGCATGTCGCCCTGGAGGTTGATGACGGCGTCGAACTCGCCGTGTGGGTCCAGCGTCTCCAGAGCGGCCAGGGCGCGGTCCGAGCCGCTGGGGAGGGAGGGGTCGGTCAGGACGGCGCGACCACCGGCGGCCTCGACCACCTGCACGATCTCCGGATCGCCTGCGGCGACGGCCACGGGCAGGCCCGACGCCACGGCCTGTTCCCAGGCCCGGACGATCATGGGCTTGCCGCCGATGTCGGCCAGCGGCTTGCCCGGCAGGCGGGTCGCAGCCATGCGCGTGGGGATGAGGATCAGGGGCGTCATTCAGGCGTTTCCCGTCATGCGACCTCGCGACGCCTGATCAGGCGGCCGGGCCGGTTGCGAAGGCGGCGCTAGCGTGTAAGAGACCGGCCCGCAAGACACTCGCCCGCTTCGCCATCGTTCGGCACGGGCCATTTAGACGGGATGCGACGACGCGATGAGCGGCGATCTGAAGTGGAACAAGATCATGGGCGCGGGTCTGGGAACGGCGTTCGCCGTCCTGGTGCTGCAGCAGGTTTCGGGCGCAGTCTTTGCGACCAAGGAGCCCGAGAAGATGGGCTATATGATCAACGTCCCCGAGGAGGCCGAGGTCGGAACCGAGGAAGCCGAGCTGCCGCCGGATTGGGGCACGCTGCTGCCGGTCGCGGACCTGGCCGCGGGTGAAGCCGCCTTCGCGCGCTGCGCCTCCTGCCACACGATCAACTCGGGCGGCGCGGATGGCATCGGCCCGAACCTTTACGGCGTCGTGGGCGGCCGCGTGCTGCACCGTCCGGGTTTCGCCTACTCGGACGCCATGACGGCCCATGCGGGCGTCGCGCCGATCTGGGGCTATGACGAGCTGGACCAGTTCATCACCGCGCCGGCCCGGTATGTCGAAGGCACCAAGATGTCGTTCGCAGGCCTGCGGGACACTCAGGCGCGTGTGAACCTGATCGCCTATCTGCGCAGCCAGGGCTCGGCAGCCTTTGCCATCCCCGCTCCCGATCCGGCGCGTCAGCCCGGTGGCGCCGCTCCGGCCGAAGGCGCCGCTCCCGCCGAGGGGGCAGCCGCTCCGGCAGACGGTGGAGCCGCGGCCCCGGCCGAAGGCGCGGCGGCGGCTCCGGCCGCGGAAGCCACGCCGGCGGGCTGATCCTTATCGAATGCGTCTGAAGCGGGCGGCCTGAAAGCCGTCCGCGATGCAGCGCGCATCCGCATCAACCAGCGATTCAACCACGACCGCGCCGTGATGGCCGGTGGCATGGATGACGTGGGTGTCGTCCGACAGGATGGCCGAGTGGCCGGTCCGGCTCTGCCCCTCGGCAACGTTCAGCCAGATCACCAGATCGCCGCGACGCGCCTGGTCGCGCGCAACCTCGACACCGAGCTCAGCCTGCTCATGGGCCCGACGGGGTCCGGCGAAGCCGCAGGCCAGCAGCGCCTGCTGGACCAGACCGGAGCAGTCGGTGGCCTGCGAGGAGCGCGCGCCCAGTTCGTGGGGGGTGCCGATCAGTTGCTCGGCCACCGAGGCGATGTCTGTCTCGAACTGACCGATGGGCCGGACATGGGGTCCGTCTTCGCTGTCGGTGACGAGGGCGTTCAAGGGTAAGGCGGCATCGACAAACGCGACCGTGTGGGTCGGGCGCATGAGGCCTGGCGACAGAAGCGCAAGGTCGATCCAGCCAACGACGCCGTCGCGGCGGGCCTGGCCCCAGGCGCGGCCGTCCGCTTCATCGAGCACGTCGAAGATCTCGCCGAACAGGAGCTGATCGATCCGCTCGGACGCGGCGGCGGCTTCAGCGTGGATGTCCGCGACGGGGGCCGCCCCACGCATGGCCCGCGTCGGCCGATAGGCGTCGGCGCGCACGATTCCCTCCAGCGACAGGGCCGCGAGATCGGGGCGGGCCAGATGCGGCCGGACGGGAGCGAAGGTGTCGGTCAAGCGCGGGCTCGGTCGATTGAGAGAGCACCCTGAACCCTGAACGCGAAAATCCGGTTAAGCCCCGGTCGTGAATCAGGATTTTGCGTACCGAGCCCTGAGCATCGCGTAGGCCGCGCGCAGGCCTTGGGCCTCGCCGCCTTCGGGCCAGCCAGGGCGATTTCGGGGGTTCCAGGCGAAGATGTCCATGTGGGCCCAGGCCCCGGTCGCCGGCGCGAACTTCTGCAGGAACAGGGCGGCGGTGATGGAGCCGCCCTGCGCCCAACCCGCGCTGTCATTCCGAACATCGGCCAGATCGCTGTCAATCGCGGCGCGGTAACCCTGCCAGAGCGGCATGCGCCACAGGGGGTCGCGCACAGCGTCGGCCGCTGCCAGCAGATCGGCGGCGAGAGCGTCGTCGTCCGTGTAGAGCGGCGGCAGCTCGGGCCCCAGCGCGATGCGGGCAGCGCCGGTCAGGGTGGCGAAATCCAGCGTCAGGTCGGGCGCATGCTCTGAGGCGCGCGCAAGGGCATCGGCGAGGATCAGACGGCCTTCGGCATCGGTGTTGCCGATCTCGATGGTCAGGCCCTTGCGGCTGGACAGAATGTCGCCCGGCCGGAAGGCATCGGCCGAGATGGCGTTCTCAACCGCAGCGACCAGCACCACCAGCCGGACGTCGAGACCCGCTTGCATGACGAGGCGGCCAAGCGCGATCGCATGGGCGGCGCCGCCCATGTCCTTCTTCATGTTGCGCATGCCCGCGGCGGGCTTGATGTCCAGACCGCCCGAATCAAAGGCGACACCCTTGCCGACCAGGGCGACCAGTGGGCGGTCGGTGCGGTCCAGGTTCCAGCCGATCTCAAGGATGCGCGGCGCGCGGTGCGGCGCGGCGGCGCGGCCGACGGCGTGGATGGCCGGGTAGTTCTGCTCCAGCAGATCATCGCCGGTCACGACAGAGAGCGTCGCGCCGTGCGCCTCTGCGATCTCTCGGGCGATGGTCTCCATCTGGAGGGGCCCCATGTCGGCGGCGGGGGTGTCGACCATCTCGCGGGCGAGCGCACAGGCCGAGGCGATCCGGGAGGCATCTGCTGCATCGAAGCCTTCCGGCGCGACCAAGCGGACCTCGGATGTGTCTGCGCGGGGCTTGTAACGGTCGAACGCGTAGCGCCCGAGCAGGAAGGCCAGCGCGGCGACGCGGGCATCCTCGGGCTTGACCTCCAGCCGATAGAGGCCGGTGGGGAGCCGGGCAGACAGAGCGCGGGCGCTCGTCGGATCGAAGGTCTTGCCCGCCCCGACCAGCACATGGTCGATCCCGCCGTCGGTGTTCGGGACCACGACGATCTGACCCGGCTTGCCCTTGAACCCCATCCGCTCGGCCCAGGCGCGGGCGGGCTCGGCGATCACATCGTCCGGACCGACGAAGCGGAGCGGGATGGCACCGGCAGCCTCGGCGGAATCGGCGGCGACGATGGGATCGGGCGAGAGGGCGGACATGGCGGGCCTTTGTCGGATTAACCAATGCTTGACGCGAAGCGCCGATTCTTCAGCGGACAGACATCCGGATCGGTGCGCCCCATGTCGCTGAATGGCGTCAGAAGCTCAATCCTCATCGCGGCCGCATGGTCGATGGCCCTCCCGGTGCTGGCCCAGACCGCGCCTGCGCAGACCGTCGCCGCGCCTGCGGCCCCCGCGCCGCGCCTGCCCGCCTCGGCCGAGGAGCGCGCCACCTACAATCGCCTCGATCCCCTCGCCCGCTCCGTCTTCTGGGGGCGCGAGATGGAGGTCAATCCGATGGACCCCGTCGCGGGCGTCGAACTGGCCGAGGCCCTGCGTCAGCTGGGTCAGCACGAGCAGGCCGCCGCGACGGCGCGGCAGGTGCTGACGCTGCAGCCCGCCAACATCGAGGCCATGCTGGAGGTCGGTCGCGCCGAGTTCGCGCGTGGACAGGCCTTTTATGGCATCGCCTCCCTGGAACAGGCCCGCGACCTGGCCCCCAATGACTGGCGGCCCCTTTCGCTGCTGGGCGTGGCCTATCAGCAGGTGCGGCGCGCCGACGATGCGCAGGCCGCCTGGCGCGCCGCGCTGGCGATCTCGCCGGATAACGCGGACGTCCTGACCAACGCCGGCATGGCGCTGGCCACGGCGGGGGATGCGGCAGGGGCCGAGGCCATGCTGCGCCGTGCCGTCGCCCAGCCGACCGCGACCCAGCAGATGCGTCTGAACCTGGCCATGACGCTGGGTCTGCAGGGCAAGATGCCCGAGGCCGAGCAGATCATCCGCCGCGAACTGCCGCCCGAGCTGGCCGACCGGAACCTGCAGTGGCTGAGGTCGCAGACCCCGATCCAGTCGGCGGCCCTGCCGACCGACCAGGCGCGGACCTGGAGCTCGCTCCAGAACCCCTGAGGCTTTCGGGCCGGGCCCTGCCCGCCTATGTTTGCCGCATGATCGACGACCTCTACAGCGCGCGCATCCTGACGCTGGCGGCGAACCTGCCCCACTCCGGGCGACTGGCGGCACCGGAAGGCACCGCCGAGCGCGTGGCCAAGCTGTGCGGGTCCAAAGCCATCATCGATGTGGTTCTGAACGACGCGGGACGGGTGGCCGACTTCGCCCAGGACGTAAAGGCCTGTGCGCTGGGTCAGGCGGCGGCGGGTGTTCTGGGCGAAAGCGTGCTCGGATCGACGGTCGGCGAGTTGTTGGAAACCCGCGAGGCCATGCGCGACATGCTGAAATCCGGGACCGAGGGTCCGTCCGGACGGTTCGAGGGCCTGCGGGTGCTGAAGCAGGTCGCGGACTATCCGGCGCGACACGCCTCGACCATGGTCGCCATCGAGGCGACGCTGGAGGCGGTCCAGGCCGCGCTGGCCGCCCGAACCCGGCTCGCCGGCGCCGCTTGAACTTTCTTTTCCGCTCATCCCGGCGAAAGCCGGGACCCAGTGCTTTCGTGAGGCATTGCGTCGGATCGAGAGCGTGGGCTACCCGCATAGTCATAGCCCAAAGAACTGGGTCCCGGCTTTCGCCGGGATGAGCGGCAGGATTGATGAGTTCAGGCTCCCTTTATGAACGCGGCGTCCGCGCGGCCCACCGGGGCTACAAGCTGACGCTCAGCCCCATTTTCGGCCAGTCCTGCCGTTTCCTGCCCACCTGTTCCGACTACGGCCGGGACGCCCTGATCCAGCATGGACCGATCCGGGGCGGGTGGCTGACCGTGCAGCGACTGTGTAGATGCCATCCCTTCGGAGGCTCCGGGTACGATCCGGTGCCGCCCAGAGAGCCCAAGAGACCATGATCCAGCTGACCTTCCCCGACGGCGCGACGCGCGAGTATCCGGCCGGTTCGACCGCGCGCGACGTCGCGGCCGCCATTTCTCCGTCGCTGGCCAAGAAGGCCGTACTGGCCGAACTGAACGGCGAGCAGCGCGACCTGAACCGCGTGCTGGAGAGCGGCGGATCGTTCCGCCTGATCATGCGCGACGACCCCGAGGCGCTGTACACCATCCGCCACGACACGGCCCATGTGCTGGCCGAGGCCGTGCAGACGCTGTTCCCTGGAACCCAGGTCACCATCGGCCCGGCCATCGAGGACGGCTTCTATTACGACTTCGCCCGCGACGAGCCCTTCTCGACCGACGATTTCGCCGCCATCGAAAAGGAGATGGGCAAGATCGTGGACCGGGACGCGAAGTTCGAGCGCGAGGTCTGGGACCGCGACGAGGCCATCGTCTTCTTCGAAGCGCGGGGCGAGAAGTTCAAGGCCGAGCTGATCCGCGACCTTCCGGCGGACGAGACCATCACCCTGTATCGGCAGGGCGACTGGATCGACCTGTGCCGCGGGCCGCACTTCCCCTCCACGCGCCACGTCGGCAAGGCCTTCAAGCTGACCAAGCTGGCCGGAGCCTATTGGCGGGGGGACAGCAAGCGCGAGCAGCTGCAGCGCATCTATGGCACCGCCTGGGCGACCCGGGAGGATCTGGACGCCTATCTGAAGCGGCTGGAAGAGGCCGAGAAGCGCGACCACCGCAAGCTGGGCCGCGCCATGGAGCTCTTCCACATGCAGGAAGAGGGCCGGGGCATGGTCTTCTGGCACCCGAAGGGCTGGGTGCTGTGGCAGGTGATCGAGGCCTATATGCGCCGCCGCCTGAACAAGGCCGGCTACGTCGAGGTCAAGACGCCCCAGGTGCTGGACCGCAAATTCTGGGAGGCGTCCGGCCACTGGGACAAGTACCGGCCCAACATGTTCGTGTGCGAGACGGTCGAGGGCGAGACCCTCAGCCTCAAGCCCATGAACTGCCCCGGCCACGTGCAGATCTTCGGGATCGGCCAGAGATCGTACCGCGAACTGCCGCTGCGCATGGCCGAGTTCGGGGCGTGCCACCGCTATGAGCCGTCCGGCTCGCTGCACGGCCTGATGCGGGTGCGCGGCTTCACCCAGGATGACGCCCACATCTTCTGCCGCGAGGACCAGATCGTCGAGGAGACGGCGGCCTTCATCGAGCTGGCGCGCAGCGTCCACAGCGACCTGGGCATGGAGACGGCCTACATCAGCCTGGGCACCCGGCCGGAGGTGCGCGCCGGCAGCGACGAGTTCTGGGACAAGGCCGAGGCCCTGATGCTGGAGGCGGCGCGCGCGGCGGGATCCGAGCCGGTGGTGACGCCGGGTGACGGGGCCTTCTACGCGCCCAAGCTGGACTTCATCGTCAAGGACGCCATCGGCCGCGAATGGACCTGCGGCACGATCCAGCTGGACTATGTCCTGCCCGAGCGGCTGGGCGCGGAATACGTCGGCGAGGACGGCGGCAAGCACCGGCCGGTCATGCTGCACCGGGCCATCCTGGGCAGCTTCGAGCGGTTCATCGGCATCATGATCGAGAACTACGCCGGGGCCTTCCCCCTGTGGCTGGCGCCGGTCCAGGCCGTGGTGGCGACGATCACCTCGGACGCCGACGGCTATGCCGGTGAGGTGGCGGAGCGGTTCCGCGCCGCGGGCCTGCGGGTCGAGACCGACCTGAGGAACGAGAAGGTCGGATACAAGGTGCGCGAACACTCGGTCGGCAAGGTCCCGGTCATCGCCGTGGTGGGCCGCTCCGAGGCCGAGAAGGGCGAGGTGGCGATCCGTCGGCTGGGGTCACAGGAGCAGACGGTGGTCAGCCTGGACGAGGCCATCCGCATCCTGACCGAGGAGGCGACGCCGCCGGACCTGCGGGGGGCGTAACCGTCTCGCCCGAGAGAGGTGCGTGGGCGCTCAATCGCCTGAGAGTCACTGGACCCGTTGGTTGCGAGCTCAGGCCCGGGCAGTAGACAGTCGAAAAGGGTTAACATAACCGTGATCAGGCGGGTCGCAGACCTCTCGCAGGGTTCGCCTGTCAGGGGAAAAGTGAAGTCTCGCAAGGACTTGAGAGGGTAGCTGACTCAATGGATCCGATCACTTCGATCGTGGCCTCCATGCTGATCTCCGACGGATGGTCACGGATGCTCTGAACGCCCGCATGGGTCGCATGACGACTGCGCCTGCACCCGCGTCGTCGATTTCTACGGCCCCTGGACGGGCGGCGGCGGTTACACGCCTCCCGGTGGCTGGCCGCCGCCGATCACTGTGCCGGCCGGCCCGGCCATCCATGTGCATTCGCCCGGCTATCGGGTCATCGGTCGTCCGGTGCTCGTCGCCGGCCCGATCGTCCACATCTCGGCCCCCCCGGTCTACGTCGACGCCCCGCCGATCCGGATCGCTCCGGCCCAGATCTACGTCCAGCGCCCGGAGGTCCACGTCCGGCCGTCGGAAATCATGGTCGAGCCGCCGCAGGTCTATTTCTCGGACTGCGCCGACGGCACGGTCTGCACGCCCGTCGAGGGCGGCAGCGGTGTGCACGCGTCAGCCCACGAGACCGCTGCGCCGCCGGTGGGCGACTCCGCTGTGCTTTCGTCGAGGGTGTCGCCACCCGCTCCGCCGCCCGTTCCGGTCTATCCTCCCAGACAGGATCGGAACTGACTGTGACGGCCGGTGCCCGCGCATGGGCAACGGCGTCGGCGGGCAGACCCTCCCGGGGCTGGAGCCGCCTGCTGCGGCGAGGGGTCGGGGCCGCCGGGCTGGCTCTCGGGCTTATCTTCGCCGTGTCCTCCACAGCGGCCGCGCGACAGCAAACGGGACCGGGTCAGGCGGACGCCGTCGAACGGGGGGCCGCCCCCGCCGTTCAACGGTTGAAGTCATGGGTTCTTGAGACCGGCGACAATCAGGGCTTGCCCTTCGTCCTCATCGACAAGGTCAACGCCCAGGTCTTCGCCTTCGACCGCGACGGGGGGCTGCTGGGAGCCACGCCGGTGCTTCTGGGTCTGGCGCAAGGAGACATCGCGCCGCCCGGGATCGGCGACCGCCCCCTGTCCGCCATTGGGCCGGAAGACCGCATCACGCCGACGGGGCGGTTCGTGGCCTCGATCGGGGAGAATCTGACCGGAACAAGCGTGCTCTGGATCGACTACGCCGGTGCGCTCTCGCTGCATCCGGTCAGGGGTCGGCCGGCCGACCGTCGTCTGCAGCGCCTGGCCACCCCGACCTCCGAGGACAACCGGATCTCCTACGGGTGCGTGAACGTCCCGGTCGCCTTCAATGAGGAGATCATCGCACCGGCCTTCAGAGGCACGGTGGGGATCGTCTACATCCTGCCCGAGTCCCTCTCGATGGCAGAGGTCTTCCCCGGGGTCTGAGGGGTTTCGCGGACGATGGCGTGACCGGGATAGCCAGGCCGCCCCTTAAATCCCCCATCGCCGCGCCCATATCCACCCCATGGCCACCCTCTCCATCCTCGACCTCGCACCGGTGCCGGAGGGGTCGGACGTGTCCCGGGCGCTGGCCAACACCCTCGACCTCGCCCGCCATGCCGAGCGGCTGGGGTATCGGCGGTACTGGCTGGCGGAGCATCACAATATGGCGGGCGTCGCCTCGGCGGCGACATCCGTCGTGATCGGGGCGGTGGCGGCGGCGACGAAGACGATCCGGGTCGGGGCTGGCGGGATCATGCTGCCCAACCATGCGCCCCTGGTGATCGCCGAGCAGTTCGGGACGCTGGCGGCGCTCCATCCCGGACGGATCGACCTGGGGCTGGGCCGGGCGCCGGGGTCGGACATGGCCACCGCGCGAGCGCTGAGGCGGAACCTGGCCGGCGATGCCGACAGCTTTCCCCAGGACGTGGTCGAGCTGATGCACTGGTTCGAGCCGGCGGCCGAGGGCCAGCGGCTGCGCGCCAACCCCGGCGAGGGGCAGGACGTGCCGATCTGGATCCTGGGGTCGTCGACCTTTGGCGCGCAGCTGGCGGCGCATCTGGGCCTGCCCTACGCCTTCGCCAGCCATTTCGCGCCCGCAGAGATGATGTCGGCGATCCGCCTCTATCGCGAGACGTTCCGGCCCTCGGCGCGACTGGACCGGCCGTATGTCATGCTGGGCTTCAACGTCTTCGCCGCCGAGACGGACCCTGAGGCGCGGCTGCTGTTCACCTCGGTCCAGCAGGCCTTCGTCAACCTGAGGACCGGGCGGCCCGGCAAGCTGCCGCCCCCGCTTGAGGGCTATGCCGAGCGGCTCGATCCGGCCGCGCGGTCAATGATCGATCAGGCCCTGTCGTGTTCGGCGGTGGGCGGGCCGGCGACGGTGCGCGATCAGGTGCGGGCCTTCGTCGAGCGGACCGGGGCCGACGAACTGATGATCACAAGCCAGATCTGGGACCACGCCGCGCGGGTGCGGTCGCTGGAGATCCTGGCAGAGGCCACCGCGCAGTTGGCTAGCGCGGCCTGACCCAGTGCTGATCGCATACCTTGTTGTCATCCCGGAAATCGCGCCAGCGATTATCCGGGACGCAAAGGCGATGGATTGGAAGCCCCGGAAGGCGCGCAGCGTCTATCCGGGGCCATGCGGAGTGAACCGGCCGTTCTCCCGGACAATCGCTCGCGCGATTTCCGGGAGATTTCTATTGAACGATCCTGCGTCCCGGCTCTCCGCTGCGCTGCGGCCGGGATGACAAAACAGCTTTGCGGCTGACTCAGGGCCGCCGGCCGTCGATGTTTCCGGGCGGGGCATAGCGGCAGGCGAGCAGTTGCTGGTCGCCGCGCGTCTCGACCGCACAGCCGACGTGGGTCGTGCCCGCCCAGATGATCTGGGTGTAGTGACCGACCGCCGTCCAATCCCCGGTGCGGCTGACATCGGGGAAGATGCCGGGGCGATAGTCGGCGCGCTCCTCGATCCAGTCCCCGACCATGTCTTCCGGCGTGAAGACCCGGCCGCCCCAGCCGGTCCAGAGGTTCTCGCCGTGTCCGTGCGGGCGGGGGTCGTGGGCGAAGCGGCGGGTGTCGATCAGTTCGCGGGCCCAGTCGCGGGCCTCGGCCTCGAGGGCGTCGCTCCAGACCAGGGGCGGGGCCCCGACGCGGCGGCGCTCCGCGTTGTGGGCGTCGAGAAGGCGCGCCTCCACAGCCTGCGACGGCTGGGCGTCGCGGGGCGGGGCGATGGGGACAGCGGCGCGCGGAGACTGCGACGGCGGCTCGATCCAGCGCGGACCCCCGGGCGCAATAGGGACCGGGGCCGGGACAGTCGCACGCGCAGGGGCCGGGGCTGGGGCTGGGGAGAGGGTGCACGCCGAGGTCAGACAGACGGCGACGAGTGCAGACGCGTGGCGTATCATGGGCTTCTCAATAGCCGAGGAACGCGGCCGTTCCGAGACGGCGTAACTCTTATCTTGACGTTGACGTAAACGTCGGCTTTAGACGCCTGCACGCTATCCGTCCTCTTTGGAGACTGATCCCATGACCGACGCCTACATCTATGACGCGGTTCGCACCCCGCGCGGCAAGGGCAAGAAGGACGGCTCGCTGCACGAGATCACCGCCCTGTCGCTGGCCACCCAGGTGCTGGAAGCGATCCGCGACCGCAACGGCCTGGACACGTCCAAGGTCGACGACGTCATCCTGGGCTGCGTCTCGCCGGTGGGCGAACAGGGTGCCGACATCGCCCGCACAGCCGTGCTGAACTCAGGCTGGGCCCAGACGGTGGCGGGCGTGCAGATCAACCGCTTCTGCGCCTCGGGCCTGGAAGCCGTGAACATGGCCGCCGCCAAGGTGAAGTCCGGCGAGGCCGACTTCGCGGTCGGTGGCGGCGTCGAAGCCATGAGCCGCGTGCCGATGGGTTCGGACGGCGGGGCCTGGCCGGTCGATCCGTCGTCGGCGTTCCCGACCTACTTCGTGCCTCAGGGTGTCTCGGCCGACATGATCGCGTCCAAGTGGGGCTTCAGCCGCGACGACGTCGACGCCTATTCGGTCGAGAGCCACAAGCGCTCGGCCCGGAGCTGGGCCGAGGGCCGATTCAAGAAGTCGGTCGTGCCAGTCAAGGACCAGCTGGGCCTGACCATCCTGGACCACGACGAGACCATCCGTCCGAACACGGACATGCAGACGCTGGGCGCGCTGAACCCGTCCTTCGCCATGATGGGCGAGATGGCCTTCGACGCTGTGATCAACCAGCGCTACCCCGAGGTCGAGCGGGTCAACCACGTCCACACCCCGGGCAACAGCTCGGGCATCGTCGACGGATCGGCGGGCGTGCTGATCGGCAGCCTGGAGGCCGGCAAGGCGCTGGGCCTGAAGCCGCGGGCGAAGATCCGTGGCGCGGCTTCGATCGGATCCGAGCCCTCGATCATGCTGACAGGCCCGGAGTTCGTGGCCAACAAGCTGCTCGGCAAGCTGGGCATGTCGACGAGCGACATCGATCTGTGGGAGCTGAACGAGGCCTTCGCGGCCGTGGTGCTGCGCTTCATGCAGGCGCTGGATATCCCGCATGATCAGATCAACGTCTGCGGCGGTGCCATCGCCATGGGCCACCCTCTGGGCGCGACCGGGGCCATGATCACGGGCGTCGTGCTGGACGAGCTGGAGCGCTCCGACAAGGAGACGGCTCTCATCACCCTGTGCATCGGCGGCGGCATGGGCACCGCCACGGTGATCGAGCGGGTTTGATTTTCGCAGGGTCGCTCCGTCGTCTCCCTTCCCCTCGAGGGGGAAGGGCCGGGGATGGGGTGGACCCCCGGTGTTTCCGGCGAGTCCGGAAGACTCCGGAGTCTTCGAGTTTGAGCGGCGGGCACCCTGCCTCCACCCCATCCCAACCCTTCCCCCTCGAGGGGAAGGGCTTTCGAGAGAAGGCCTGACAGCCATGGAAAACTTCAAGATCGACGTCGACGCCGACGGTATCGCGCTCGTCACCTTCGATGTGCCGGGCCGCTCGATGAACACCCTGACGGGCTCGGTCATGGCCGAGATTCCGCAGGTGGTCGAGCGCATCAAGTCCGATGACGCCATCAGGGGCGCGGTCCTGACGTCGGGCAAGACGTCCGGCTTCTGCGCCGGGGCGGACCTGGGCGACATGGCCGCGGGCATGCTGACCGGCGGCTCGCTGCAGGACGCCTATGACGCCGGCTGGAAGCTGAACGGGGCGCTGCGCGCTCTGGAGACCTGCGGCAAGCCGGTGGCGGCCGCGATCAATGGTCTGGCGCTGGGCGGCGGGCTGGAGCTGACGCTGGCCTGTCACTATCGCGTCGTGGGCGACAGCCCGAAGATCCAGCTGGGCCTGCCCGAGATCAAGGTCGGCCTGTTCCCCGGCGGCGGCGGCACCCAGCGACTGACGCGCTTGGTCGGCGTGCAGGCCGCGATGATGGCCATGAGCGAAGGCAAGTCCTTTAGGCCGAACGACGCCAAGGGCGCGGGCATCGTGCATGAAGTGGTCGCGGCCGGGACCGAGGTCGAGGCCGCGAAGGCCTGGATCAAGGGCGGCGGCAAGGCGACCCAGCCGTGGGACGACAAGTCCTTCAAGCTGCCCGGCGGCGGCCCCTATCACCCGGCCGGCATCCAGAACTTCCTGGTCGGCAACGCCATGCTGAGGAAGCAATCCTACGGCAACTATCCGGCCGTCGTGAACCTGATGAAGGCGGTCTATGAGGGCGTTCAAGTGCCGATGGACGCCGCGCTCCGCATCGAGACGCGCTACTTCATCAAGACCCTGATGACGCCGCAGGCGCAGAGCATGATCCGCTCCCTGTTCCTTTCCAAGCAGGAGCTGGACAAGGGCGCGGTGCGTCCCAAGGACGTTCCGGCCTCTGATCCCAAGAAGGTCACCGTGCTGGGCGCCGGCATGATGGGCGCGGGCATCGCCTATGTGAACGCCATGGCCGGCATCCAGACCATCCTGATCGACCGTGACCAGGAGGCCGCCGACAAGGGCAAGGCCCACGTCGAGGACCTGCTGAAGAAGCGTCTGTCGCGCGGTCAGCTGACCCAGGAAAAGTACGACGCCCTTCTGGGCATGGTCGTTCCGACGACAGACTATGACCACATCAAGGGCTCGGACCTGGTGATCGAGGCGGTGTTCGAGAACCGCGAGATCAAGGCCGACGTGACCAAACGGGCCGAGGCCCAGCTGGCCCCCGGCGCCGTGTTCGGATCCAACACCTCGACCCTGCCGATCACGGGCCTGGCCGAGGCCAGCGTGCGACCCGAGGACTTTATCGGCATCCACTTCTTCTCGCCCGTCGACAAGATGATGCTGGTCGAGATCATCATGGGCGAGAAGACGGGTCAGGCCGCGCTCGCCAAGTCGCTGGACTATGTCCAGAAGATCAAGAAGACGCCGATCGTCGTGAACGACGGCCGCGGCTTCTACACCTCGCGCTGCTTCGGCACCTATGTTGCCGAGGGCCTGGCCATGCTGGAAGAGGGCTATGCCCCGGCCCTGATCGACAACATCGGCCGCATGACCGGCATGCCGCGCGGGCCGCTGGAAATGCACGACGACGTCGCGCTGGACCTGTCGGTCAAGGTGGCCAAGCAGACGGCCGAGGACCTGGGCGACGCCTATGTGCCCCTGCCCGGCTGGAAGATCGTCAAGACCATGGTCGAGGACCTGGGTCGCCTGGGTCGCAAGAACGGCAAGGGCTTCTATGATTACGACACCAAGCCCAAGACCCTGTGGAAGGGCCTGTCGGACCTGGCGCCGGTCACCATCAACGACTCGACGCCCGAGATGGTCGAGGACCAGAAGCGCCGCCTGATCTTCCGTCAGGTCGTCGAGGTCGCCCGCTGCTGGGAAGAAGGCGTGATCGACGATCCGCGCGAGGCCGACGTCGGCGCCATCCTGGCCTGGGGCTTCGCGCCCTGGACCGGCGGCCCGATCACCTACATCGACCAGTACGGCCTGAAGGCCTTCGTCGAGCAGGCGGACAAGTACGCCGCCCAGTACGGCGACCGCTTCACCCCGCCCCAGCTACTGCGCGACATGGCGGCCAAAGGCGAGACCTTCTACGGCAACTTCACCGGTGTGAAGGCGGTGGCCTGACTTGCCTTCCCTCTCCCGTTGGCAGAGGGCTTGAGGCTCGGAGAGCTTAGCGATCCGCCAGCCGAAAGGGTGAGGGTCGGAACGTGCAAGGAGGGCGGGGTCGAACCCTCACCCTTTCGCGCACGACCGATCGCCTGACGGCTCTCGGGCGCTCAAGCCCTCTCCCACCGGGAGAGGGTACGGAGGGGCCATGCACACCCACACCATCCAGACCGACGGCCTTCGTCAGCAGGTGCTGGAAGCCGGCGACGGCCCCTTGGTCTTGCTCATCCACGGCTTTCCGGAGCTAGGGATCAGCTGGCGGGCCCAGGTCGCGGCGCTGGCCGAGGCCGGCTATCGCGCGGTCGCGCCGGACATGCGCGGCTATGGCGGGACCGACAGGCCCGACCGCACCGAGGATCACACCATCCTGCATCTGGTCGGCGACATGGTCGATCTGGTCCGGGCGCTGGGGCATCAGACCTGCGTCGTGGTGGGACACGACTGGGGCGCGCCGGTCGCCTGGCACTGCGCCCTGATGCGGCCCGATGTGTTCACGGCGGTGGCGGGGCTGTCGGTCCCGTTCCAGCCACGCCGCGCCGGCGGACCGCCGACCCCGGCGATGGCGGCGCTGTCCAAGCGTCTGGGCCGGGGCGAGCTCTACATGAACCAGTTCCAGGCCCCGGACGCGCATCTGATCTTCCACGGCGATGTGGCGACGGCGCTGAAGAAGGGCTTCTATTCCTATGACGGAGCGACGCCGGACGGGAGGCAATCCGCGGGCTTCCTCGCGCCCGGCCACGACTTCCTGTCGGAGGTGCCTGACGACGCCACCCTGCCGCCCTGGATGAGCGAGGATCACTTCGCGGAATATGTGGAAGCCTTCACCGCCTCGGGGTTCAAGGGGCCGATCGACTGGTACCGGTGTCTGGACCTGAACTGGTCCCTGACCGCGTTTCTGCAGGGCAAGAAGATCACACAGCCGTCGATATTCATGGTCGGAGAGCGCGATCCCGTGCGCCATTACGCCGGTCAGCACGAGGCAGGGCTGAAGGACTGGCTGACCGATCTGCGCAGCCAGACAGTGCTGCCGGGTGCCGGCCACTGGCTGCAACAGGAGCGGCCGAATGAGGTCAACGCCGCCCTGATCGCCTTCCTGCGGTCGCTGTGAGCCCAAGACCCCAAACCTTTGACGTGGTCATCGTCGGCGCGGGCGCGGCCGGGATGATGTGCGCCATCGAGGCCGGGCGGCGGGGCCGCCGCGTGTTGGTGGTGGATCATGCGCGGGCTCCGGGCGAGAAGATCCGCATCAGTGGCGGCGGGCGCTGCAACTTCACCAATCTGGACGCCGGACGGACCGACCGGTTCCTGGGGGCCAATCCCCGGTTCGCGGCCTCGGCGCTGGGCCGCTATACGCCCGCCGACTTCATCGCCCGCGTCGACAAGGCCGGCATCGCCTGGCACGAAAAGACTCTGGGCCAGCTGTTCTGCGACGACAGCGCCAAGCAGATCATCCGTATGCTGACCGATGACATGCGCGTGGCCAACGTTGAGCTGCGGCTGGGTACGGCGGTTGAGACCTATGGACGATCCGGCGAGCGGTTCGATCTGACCCTGTCGGACGGTTCGGACGTGTCGGCTGCGTCGCTGGTGGTGGCGTCCGGCGGCAAGTCGATCCCCAAGATGGGGGCCACCGGCTGGGGCTACGAGGTGGCGCGCCACTTCGGCCTGACGGTGACGGAGACCCGGCCCGCGCTGGTGCCCCTGACGTTCGAGCAGGGCTTGCTGGAACAGACGACCCCGCTGGCGGGCGTGGCGGTCGATGCCGTCGTCAGTCACGGCAAGACCCGCTTCGAGGAAGCCATGCTGTTCACCCATCGCGGCCTGTCCGGCCCGGCGATCCTGCAGATCAGCAGTTACTGGCGCGAGGGTGAGCCGATCACCGTCCAGATGGCGCCGGGCGTGCCTGTGTTGGAGCGGCTGAAGGCGAAGAAGGCCGAGAACGGCGGTAAACAGGCGGTGCACACCGCCCTGTCAGAGATCGTGCCTCGCCGTCTGGCCGACACCCTGGCCACCCGCGAAGGCGCCAACGGCAAGCTGGCCGAGGTCGGCGACAAGGTGCTGGCACGACTGGAGACGGCCGTGAACGCCTGGACCGTCAAGCCGGTCGGGTCGGAGGGTTATCGCACCGCCGAGGTGACCCTGGGCGGCGTCGCCACTGAGCAGCTGGACCAGAAGACGATGGCGGCAAAGGCCGTGCCCGCCCTGTTCTTCATCGGCGAGGTCGTCGACATCACCGGCTGGCTGGGCGGTTATAACTTCCAATGGGCCTGGAGTTCGGGCTGGGCGGCCGGGCAGATCGTCTAGACCTCAGCCACCACTGCGTATCGACTGGTCCACAGCGATGTTGAGCTGGGTCCTGCGTTGACCCGCTCCCGGTGCCGCACGCACATGGGCCCCGCCGCTGCGGCAGACGTAGTCTCCGCCGCCGCGACGAGCGTCGCGATCCCGGGCAACCAGCGTGCCGCCAAGAGCGTCGCATTGGGCCGTGAGTTCAGCGACTGTGACGGGTGTGTTCACGGGGCTCGTTGCGCAGGCCGTGAGCGCCAGGGCCGTCAGACCCAGAATGGCGACCGATCGAATCATCGCAGTCTCCCTTGGTCCGCAGTCGATCCGGAAAGAACAATGCGTCGCTGCGCAGGCTGCGGTCAGCACCTCATGAAGCGGGCTGCGAGTCAAGGTTGTCTGTATCGTCAGGCTCTCGCGCAGCCCGCTGAGCCTCAGTGCGCTTCCGACGCCCGCGCCGCCGGGTCGTGGTATTCGTTCTCCGGACGGCCCTTGCCCGCGAGCACGAAGCGGCGGTCGCAGTAGCCGCACTCGACGAAGTCGTCCTCGCCCATGTCCATATAGACAAGCGGATGACCCAGAGCGCCTCCGCCGCCGTCGCAGGCCACGCGCTTGGAGGTCACGGCGATCTCTTCGGGCGGGGGAACGAGGACATCGGGATGGCGGGGCGGCATGAAGGTATCCGTGGTCTTGGCGCAAGGGCTACGGGCGCATAACTAGACCCCACGGCGCGTCGCCGAAAGCCCCTGATCCGCCCGAAAGCCTGCATGACCGATACCGCCGCCCTGCCCGTCAATGCCATAGAGGTACGCGGGCTGGAGAAGACCTATGCGGGCTCCAGGAAGGCCCCGCCCAAGGTGGCGCTGAAGGGTGTCGATCTGGTCATTCCGCGCGGCTCGATGTTCGGCCTGCTGGGCCCGAACGGCGCGGGAAAGTCGACCCTGATCAACATCCTGGCCGGGGTCGTGAACAAGACGGCGGGCAAGGCCTCCATCTGGGGCCGCGACATCGACGAGCGGCCTCGTGACGCGCGCGCGGCACTGGGCGTCGTGCCGCAGGAGATCGTCGCCGACGTCTTCTTCACGCCCCGCGAGGCGCTGGAGGTTCAGGCCGGGTTCTATGGCGTTCCAGCGAACGAGCGGCGCTCGGACGAACTGCTGGCCGCGCTGGGCCTGTCGGACAAGGCGAACGCCTATGTCCGCGCCCTGTCGGGGGGCATGAAGCGGCGACTGATGGTGGCCAAGGCTCTGGTCCACAATCCGCCCGTCCTGATCCTGGATGAGCCCACGGCGGGCGTGGACGTCGAGCTGCGTCGCCAGCTTTGGGAATACGTCCGCAAGATCAACGCCGAGGGCGTGACCATCCTGCTGACCACCCACTACTTGGAGGAGGCCCAGGAGCTGTGTGACACCATCGCCATCATGAACCGGGGCGAGGTGGTGGCCTGCGAGCCGACGCCTCAGTTGCTGCGTCGGCTGGATACGAGGAACGTCGTGGTGACGCCTGAAGGCGAGCTGCCCGCGCCCCCGACCTTGCCCGGGTTCGACGTCGCGCCGCGCGCAAACGGCGCCTTTGCGGTCACCTACAAGAAGGGGCAGTCCTCCGTTGAGCAGGTGCTGGCCGCCGTGCGCGCGGCGGGCGTCACCATCGCCGACATCACGACCGAGGACCCGGACCTGGAAGACGTCTTCGTCGCCCTGACCTATGGCGATCCGAACGCGGCCAATCCGGTCAAGGACTAGAATCCTCCCCCATTGGGGGAGGGGGACCGCGAAGCGGTGGAGGGGGCCGGGTCCAAAAGCCGTCTTGAGCGGCAAACCCCCTCCGTCGCTACGCTTTGCTTCGCGCCACCTCCCCCAATGGGGGAGGATTCTGTAGCGTGGCACCATGTGGAAGCGCATTGCCCTGTATGGAGGCTTGCTGGCCGTCGGCGCGGCGGCGCTGCAATGGCTGGACTATCAGCGGCTGGCGCGCGCCTGGACCACCGAAATCTACATCGGCCTGATCGCGGTGGGCTTTCTGGCGCTGGGACTATGGCTGGGTCGGGCACTGTTCGTGCGCGAGCCCGTACCGTTCGACGGCAACCCCCAGGCCCAGGCGGCGCTGGGCATGACGCCGCGCGAGCTGGGCGTGCTGAAGGAACTGGCGGAGGGGCGGTCCAACAAGGAGATCGCGCGCCGTCTGGGCATCTCGCCGGAGACCGAGAAGACCCATCTGGCGCGCCTGTACGAACGGCTGGGCGCGCGGCGGCGGACCGAGGCGGTGCTGAAGGCGCGAGAGCTCGGCCTCATCCCCTGACCGGAGGAATTGGCCGAATTCCCCCGTTCGGGTGATTGTTCGGACCGGCCACCCGCCGCCTGATGGTCGGGCAAACGGAGGAGACCCCATGCTCAGAACCATTCTTGTCTACGGTGCCATTGCAGGCGTCATCGTTGGAATTCCCATGCTCATCCAGGGCGTCATGCTGGAAGAGCATCCGCCCGTGCCCATCGCCATGGCGATCGGCTATGCCACCATGCTGATCGCCTTGTCCGCCGTGTTCCTGGGCGTGAAGCGACAGCGGGACACAGTCGGCGGAGGCGTGATCAAGTTCTGGCCGGCGCTCGGCATGGGCCTGGCCATCAGCGCCGTGGCGGGCGTGATGTATGTGCTGACCTGGGAGTTTACCCAGGCCCTGACGGGCTATGGCTTCGTCGCCGAATACACCGACACTCTGGTGGCCGAGAAACAGGCAGCCGGGGCCAGCGCCGAGGAAATCGCCACCCTGCGCGCCCAGATGGCGGAGTTCGCGGTCCAGTATGCCGATCCGCTGTATCGCCTGCCGGTGACCTTCATCGAGATCGTCCCGGTCGGGGTGCTGGTGTCGCTGATCTCGGCGGCGGTGCTGAGGAACCCGCGCGTCCTGCCCGCCCGGCGCGCGGCCTAGGCCGCCGCTTCGCGCGCCACGGAATGGATGGCCTCGACCGCCTGCTCGATCTGATCGTCCGTGATCGTCGGATGGACCAGAAAGGCGATCGAGGTCTCGCCCAGCGCCCTGGCCACGGGCAGGCGCTGGGCCGGTCGCGACGGTGTGCCGTCAAACGCCCGCTCCAGATAGATCTCCGGGGCCGACCCGTGGAAGCAGGGCACGCCGCGCGCGGTGATGGCCTCGATGATCCTCTCCCGCGTCCAGCCCGGGGCCAGCCGCTCGGGACGGACAAAGGCATAGAAGCGGTACCAGGCTTGGACGAGGTCGTCCGTGATCGCGGGCAGCCGAAACAGCTCATGGGCGGCGCAGGCCTGGCTCAGCCGCTGCGCCAGTTCGGTCCGCCGCGCGGTCCACCCGGCCATCCGCTCCAGCTGGATCACACCGATCGCGGCCTGCATCTCGATCATCCGGCCGTTCAGTCCAAAGGTGTCATGCACCAGCCGGGGTCCCGGCGGATGGGCGCGCTCATAGACGCCTTCCCAACTCTTGCCGTGATCCTTCCAGGACCACATCGCCGACCACAGGGCCGGATCAGACGTCGTCACCATTCCGCCCTCGCCCCCGGTCGTCATGATCTTGTCCTGGCAGAAGGACCAGGCCCCGATGTGGCCGATGGAGCCGACGCTCCTGCCCTTGTAGCGGGCCCCGTGAGCCTGGGCGCAGTCCTCGATGACCTTGATCCCCGTCGCTTCGGCCAGCGCCATGATCGGGTCCATGTCACAGGGTGCCCCGCCCAGATGGACCGGGATCACCGCCCGGGTCCGGGGCGTCAGGACGGCCGCGATCGTCTCGGCCGACAGCCCCTGGGTGTCCGGATCGATATCGGCGAAGACCGGCGTGGCCCCGGTCATGGCCACGCACGAGGCCGAGGCCATGAAGGTGCGCGGCGTGACGATGACCTCGTCGCCCGGCCCGATGCCGAGCGCGAACAGGGCCGCATCCAGCGCCACGGTGCCGTTCATCAGGGCGATGGCGTGGGACACCCCCACCCAGTCAGCGAAGCGCTGCTCGAAGGTGCGGCAGACCTCGCCGGTCCAGTAGTTGACCCGGTTGGACGCCAGCACGTCGGCGACGGCCTGGACCTCCTCGGGGCTGAAGCTGGGCCAGGGGGCAAACGGAGTGTTCAGCACGGCTCAGCGCTCCAGAGGACGGGCGGGGTTGCCGACCACGGTGACGCCATCGGCCACATCGGCCACGACGACGGCACCGGCGCCGATTACGGCGTCACGGCCGATGCAGATGCCCTGTCGCACGACCGCACCAATACCGATCCAGCTCCGATCGCCAACGCGCACTGCGCCCGCCAGATGGGCGCCCGGAGAGACATGGACGCCGTCCCCCAGCACGCAATCGTGGTCGACGGACGCGGCGGTATTGACGATCACAGCCTCTCCGACCTGGGCACCGATGACCACGCAGGCACCGGCCAGAACGACACTGCCCGCTCCGATCCTGGCGTAGCTGCTGATCGTCGCTCCGGGATGGACCAGGGTCGTCGGACCAAGGCCGCTCGACGTCAGGCGGGCGTGTACGGCAAGCCGCTTGGCGTTGTCGCCGAACGCTACCACAAAGGTCGGGAACTCATCCCTGCGGCCTACCAGATCGCTCTCGCTGCCTTCCAGCGTCCAGGGCGCGGGCGAGGGATCGGACGCAGCATCACCGCCGAACAGGCCGATCCGGCGAAAGCCGAGCAGTTCGGCGCATTCCGCGACGACGCGGCCGTGCTGCCCGGCCCCGACGACGGCCAGAGCCTTCATGGCTTGAGCGCTTTGGATAGAGAGGCGATGACCCCGATGATCAACGGTTCCCCCCCGGGAGAGTGAGCTGAGACCGTGACCCCTACAGGTGAAACGCAACCAAAGCGTTGCAAGCCATGGCCTTGCAAGCCATGGCGTCGCGATCGTCGCCATCTGCAGGCACGGGACAGTGGGTGTTGCGGCCGCCTCCTGGCGGGATCCCGGGGCACCCGATCTCTGGACTGGGTCATTCCGGCGGACGGCGCAGGGCATCGACCTTGTCGAGCAGCTGCTGCGCCTTCGCCAGGGCCTGAGCGATCTCCTCCTGTCCCTGGCCGTCACAGGCCTCCACGAGATCGCGAAGCGCGTCATCCAGGTCCTCGCCGTAGCGAAGAACCCCGTCACCGGGCGGCTCACACCCCATGGCGGCGCGCCAGATGTCGGCCTTGGTCTTGAACTGTTTGGCGATGGCCCCCGTGGAGAGACCCGTCGCGGCCGACAGGGTGTCCCAGGTCACCGCCCCATAGCGGTTGCGGGAAAACTGGTCGCGCGCGGCCTCAAGGGTCTTGTCGCGAGTCAGCTGACGTTTGGCCGCAAGGGACTGTCGGACAGGCCGAGCCACGTCTGCCTACCCCACCCGGGAAAAGAGGAGCCGCAGGCTCACCCGGCCCTGCCGCAAAGCCAGGCCGCCGCGGCCGGATCACAGGCCGGGTTCACGACGACACCCGTGTCAGCGGTCTGGACGGCAGACCACCCAACGCTCCAGGAGAGCCCCGCACGAGCCCGCACACGCCCTGATGCGGCGATCGCCGCACGACGGCGGACCCTGGCAAGCCCTAGCGCGATGGGAGAGGCCATGGTGCCGGTGCAACCCACGTCATCCAGATCACAAGGGCGATCATCAGGCAGGCGCTGCTCAGCACGCTCATGATGGCCAGCGCCTTGCGGTCCTCGGCCCACTCGGCCTCGTTGGCCGGCGGCGTCCCGGTCCAGAAGCGCATCAGGATCGTCCACACCCGCTTCACAGGACGCTCCCCGGCCAGAGGGCAACAAGGGTTGCCTGTGCGACCCCCAACATGAAGACAACGCCCATCACCATGCGCTCGACCAGGTCAGCCCGCTCCAGGCTCAGGCTCCGAAACAGGTCTCTTCGGTGGATCGCCTGAGTGCAGATAACCATGCGCTGAAATCCGCCTGATGGCCAGATCACACAGTCCGCTCAAAGCCCGCAGAACAGGGTTGCGCTGCGACCGGATCGCCGACGAAATCCCGCTCAGCCGCTCCCAAGGGGCCTGGAACTGTCCTAAAGACAGAGGATGACCCGCAAGACCCGACCGCAGCCCGGCCAGGCCCTCCCGCCGACGTCGGCATGGCCCTCCCCCGCCGACGCGCCCAACGCCGTTGAAGAGGGGGACCCCGGGTCAAGCGAAGATCGCGCAAGCCTGCATTGGTCGGTGCAGCGAGAGGGCAGCATCCAGCGCCCCTACATCACCGAGCGCAGGCTGGCGCGCAAACTGGAGCGCCGAAACCTGATCCTGAGCGCAGCAAAAACACTGTTTTCTCAGGAGCCCTATGGAGGGGTCTCGTTCCGGCGGATCGAGCTCGCGCTTGACCTGCCTCGCGGGGCCGTCGGCTATCACTTCGAAAACAAGGAAGCGCTCTGGCGGGCGGTCACGGGCACTGCGCCTCCGCTGGACCGTCTGACGGCCCGTCACCACATCGAGGTCGAGACGGTCCTCAGGCAGGTCCTTCAGGCACACGCCACCGGAGACGAGACCGCGATTGAGACCAGCCTGATCGCTGCGCGCAGCCTCGTGAAGCGGCTACCGCCGCGTGTCGCCTGACCGCTGGCGAACATGACGGACAGAACGAGCCAACCTCCGCACAGCCATCCAACACGTGAGCGCAGACCCCGCAGCCCTAAAGCAGGAAGGCCAGGTTCGGCGCATCTCCGTTCTGTGAAAGTCCGGCGACGGACTGGCCCAAATGCGCTGACGGCGGTAGGCAAAACGCATGCGCCAGTGGACCGTAGATGCCTTCGCCGACCGCCCGTTCGCGGGGAACCCCGCGTCGGTCGTGGAGCCTGTCGGGCACTGGTCCGATGACGGCTGGATGCAGGCCCTGGCGGCGGAAAACAATCACTCCGAGACCGCCTTTCTGAGGACGACCGACGAACCGGGCCGGTTCGACCTGCGCTGGTTCACGCCGGCGAAGGAGGTGCCCTTGTGCGGCCACGCCACACTGGCGGCGGCGCATGTTCTGTGGCGCGAGCTGGGGAACACGGCGCCGACCCTGACATTGAACACCGCATCGGGAGTATTGACCGTGCGGCGACTGAGCGTCGGCTACGAGATGGATTTTCCGGTCGATCCCCTGACCCGCGTCGCCACGCCGGAGGGGCTGGCCGAAGCACTGGGGGCCGAGCCGATCGAGGTGTGGGCGAGCCGGTACCTGATCGCGATCATGAAGGACGCCGATACGGTGCGTGGCTTGTCGCCAAGAGCAGGGGCGGTGCTGCGGTTCGGCCATGGGTGTCTGGAACAGGGCCAGGTCGTTGTGGCCGGACTGGCGGTGCCCAGCGAGGACCAGGATGTCGTGGACCGGTTCTTTGGACCCGGCTGCGGCATCGAGGAGGATCCGGCGACGGGTTCGGCGCGATGCGGGCTGGCCCCCTTGTTCGCCGACAAGCTGGGGCGCGACACAGTCCGTTTCGTCCAGGCCTATCCCGGGCGAGGCGCGCGCTTCGAGACAGAAATGGCCGGAGATCGGGTGCTGATCCGCGGCCAGGCTATCACCGTCATGGAGGGACGGCTGCGGATCACGACGTGAACCGGGGCCGTGCCTTGGCAGGCTTGCGTCAGAGGATCCCGATCAAGGTGAGCTCGTCCGCAGGGCGAGGCGGATTTCCAGCCGGGTTAAACCTCTCTAAGGTTTGTGTTCAGCCGCCGTTCACGGCCGCTCCGCCTATAAGACCGCCATGTCCCGCGTTACCGCACCCACCATCGCCTGTCTGACCCTCGCCGTCGTGTTCGCGGCCGCGCCGATGAACGCGGCGCAGGCCCAGGCGCGCGTCGCGATCGACCCCCTGGGGGCCGGCGCTTCGGCCGTCATCGCCCTGATGCAGGATCGTGATCGGCGAGGCGGAGGCGACCGGGACCAGGGCGGTCCGCGCATGATGAGCGAGGCCCAAGCCCTGTCGATCGCCCAGCGTCGCGCTGGTGGTGCCCGCTTCGTCGGCTCTCTGGGTCTGCGCGGAACGACCTATGTCTTTCGTTTCGAGCGCGACGGGCAGATCATCGATATCCCTGTCGACGCGCGCGGCGGCTGAGCCAAAGAAGGAAGACACATGCGGGTTCTGCTGGTCGAGGATGACGCCGACCTGTCGCGCCAGCTGAAGGGCGCGCTGTCGGACGCCGGCTATGCGGTCGACCACGCGGCCGACGGCGAGGAGGCGCACTTCCTCGGCGACACCGAGCCCTATGACGTGGTCGTTCTAGATCTGGGCCTTCCCAAGATCGATGGCGTGTCGGTGCTGGAGCGCTGGCGGCGGGATGGCAAGACGACCCCGGTCCTGATCCTGACGGCACGCGGCGCGTGGTCGGACAAGGTGTCGGGTTTCGACGCCGGGGCCGATGACTATCTGACCAAGCCGTTCCACACCGAAGAGCTGCTGGCGCGCCTGCGGGCCTTGCTGCGGCGCTCGGCCGGGATCGCGGTGGCGACCCTGTCCTGCGGCGGATTGAGGCTGGATCCCAAGGCGGCGCGTGCGACCGTGAACGGCGAGCCCCTGCGGTTGACGTCGCTGGAGTATCGGCTGCTTCACTACATGATGATGCACCAGGGTCGGGTCATCAGCCGGACCGAGCTGGTCGAGCACCTCTATGATCAGGACTTCGACCGGGATTCCAACACCATCGAGGTGTTCATCGGACGCCTGCGCAAGAAGGTCGGGGCTGAGCGGATCGAGACCGTTCGCGGCCTCGGTTATCGGCTGACGCCGCTGGCCGACGAGACCGAGGCGGCGTGACCGACGAGACGGCGGGGGGCGCGGGCTGGATCCGCTTTATCGGCCGTCCCGGCCGCAGCCTGACCCGGCGTCTGATCTGGCTGGCTTCGGCCTGGATCGTTGTGGCCTTGGCGGCCACGGGCTGGATCCTGACGACACAGTATCAGGAGAGTGCCTTCCGCAGACTGGGTGACATGCTCAGCGACACCATCGATGAGGTGGTGATCGCGACCGTTGCGACCCCGGACCGGGTGACTGTCGCAGAAATCCGCGACGCACCGACCTTGCGGGGACTGTCAGGGAAGTACTGGATGGTGGCCGAGGTCCTGCCGGATGGTGCCGTGCGCGTGCTGGCTCGTTCGCCCTCTCTGGCGGGCGAAACCCTATACATCGCCCCGGAACTGCCTGCCCGGCTGCGGGCGTCGATGGGCGACCTCTTGACCTACAACGATCCCGGTATCCTGCGCCCGCCGCAGCGCCAGCCGTTGAGGATCGCCGCCAGCCTGAAGACCCTGCCGGGCCGAGCCGAGCCGATCGTCTTCATGGCCGGCATTGACCGGTCCGATATCGAGGCGGATACGCGCGAGTTCGCGACCTATGTCTGGATCGCCCTGCTTGCGCTCGGCATCGGGCTGGTGATCGCCGTCTTCCTGCAGGTCCAGATCGGTCTGCGGCCGTTGTTCGCGCTCCGTAACGAGATCGCCAATGTCAGAAAGGGCCGCGCCGCCCGGATCGAGAATGCCTACCCGCTGGAGATCCAGCCCCTGGCGGAACAGGTCAACCGGCTTCTGGACCACAACCAGGAAGTGGTCGAGCGACAGAGGACCCATGTCGGCAATCTGGCTCATGCGCTGAAGACGCCCCTTTCTGTCATGCTGGCCGAGGCCGACGGCAAGTCGGACCCGCTGGCCGATATCGTCCGCAGGCAGACGGACGTGATGAAAGGGCAGGTCGACCACCATCTGCGACGGGCGCGCGCCGCTGCGCGAGCTGCCCACGGGCTGGGCGACCGGACGCCGGTTGGCGAAGTTCTGGACGAAATGTCGGTGATGCTGGAGCGGGTCTTCCAGTCCAAGGACGTCGAGATCGACTGGCGCGCGCCCGATGACCTGGCCTTTCTGGGAGAGCGGCAGGATCTGCAGGAGATCCTTGGAAACCTCATGGAAAACGCCTGCAAATGGTCCAGGCGGCGGGTCCGCGTCTCGGCGGGGCCCAGCAGCCTCGGCCAGATGATCGCTGTCGTGGAAGATGATGGCCCGGGCCTTCCGGAGGATCAGCGCGAGGCCGTCCTGAAGCGCGGGACACGCCTGGATGAGGATGCCCCGGGATCGGGGTTGGGTCTGTCGATCGTCGATGATCTGACCCGCGCCTATGGCGGACGGCTGACGCTTGGGGCCAGCGACCTTGGCGGCCTGAAAGCGGTGCTGGAGCTGCCCGCCGCCGAGGCCTGAGCCGGTCTTGGAAACCGGTGTCAATGCTGTAAGGTTTGTCCATGAGCGGCCGTCAGAGCCGTCCGGAAACGCCTTGCCGACGAGGGTCTCATGAGCGCCATTTGCCTCAACCGCCGCACGCTTCTGGCCTCAGCCGCAGCCGCGCTCGCCACGCCGGCACTGGCCCAGACCGGCACGATCGCCGACCGCCCAGCCATCGTGGCGACGATGAAGCGGGCCGCAGCCTTCATGACCGACGAGGCTGCGGTCGAAGGCGGCTACGTCTGGACCTATCTGCCCGACTTCTCACGGCGCTGGGGCGAACTGGAGGCGGCACCGACCATGATCTGGGTCCAGCCGCCGGGCACGGGCACCATGGGCCATGCCTTTCTGGACGCCTATCACGCGACCGGCGACCGGCAGTTTCTGGACGCCGCCAAATCGGCGGCCGACGCCCTTGTGCGGGGACAGCATCCCGCAGGCGGCTGGAACTACGTCATCGACACGGCCGGCGAGGACAGCCTTCGCCAGTGGTATGCGACCTATGGCCAGAATGCGTGGCGGATGGAGGAATTCCACCGCTACTACGGCAATGCCACCTTTGATGACGCCGGGACCTCGGAGGCGTCACAGCTGATGCTGCGGCTCGTGGTCGAGGGCCAGCAGGATTACCTTGGGGCCCTGCAGCGCGCCGTGCGCTTCGTTCTGGACAGTCAGTACGAGAACGGCGGCTGGCCCCAGCGCTTCCCGTTAGTTGAGAACGGCGGGGTGCATGGCCATGCCGACTACACCCGCCTGATCACCTTCAACGACGACGTGGCCGGCGAGAACCTGGAGTTCCTGATCTTCGTGCTCCAGACGCTGGGCAACCGGCTCGCGTCTGGGCGCGAGGGTCGAGGACTGACACGGGCCCGCCTTCTGTCGTCGATCCAGCGTGGCATGGACATCTTCCTCGCGACCCAGCAGCCCGCGCCGCAGGCGGGATGGGGGCTGCAGCACTTCCCCGACACGCTGAAGCCGGCACCAGCGCGGACCTATGAACCCGAGGCACTGACGACCCACACGACGGCCAACAACATCCAGCAATTGCTGAACTTCTACCGGCTGACGGGCGAGGCGAAGTACATCGAACGCGTGCCCGAGGCGCTGGACTGGCTGGACTCCGTCGCCCTGCCGCCAGAACTGCGGCTCAATGGCCGGACGCATCCGACCTTCATCGAACCAGGCACGAACCAGCCCTGGTACATCCACCGGCGCGGGTCGAACGTCGTCAACGGGGAGTACTATGCCGACCGCAATCCTAACGACACGCTCGTTCACTACGGGTCGTTCCGGACGCTGAACGTAGTCGGCCTCCGCGAACAGTATGCGACGCTGGCCGGCCAGACCCCGGCCGAGGCCTCAGCGGGATCACCCCTGCTCGCGCGCACGGGAACGCGAACGCTGCCGCGATACTTCACCCTGCGCGACGTCTCCTGGCAGGACATGGGAACGCCGGGACGGCGCCCACGGGCCCCCGGGGCCGGTCGAGCCGCAGAACTGATCGCCGGGCTGAATGCGAGGGGTTACTGGCCCATGCCGCTGACGGCGACGTCCAATCCCTACATCGGACCCGGGTCCGCGACGCCGACGGGCGGGGAGTACCGGATCACCCGCGTGGGCGACCTGCATGACACCTCACCGTGGATCACGGACTATCCGGTCGAGGGCGTCTCGACCGAAAGCTTCGTGCGCAACATGGGCGACCTGATCGAGACGCTGGAGGGCATGGCCCAATGAGGATGGACCGGCGTGCGGTTATCGCCGGGCTGGGTGCCCTGCCGCTCGGAGGCTGTGCAGGCCAGCTTCGGATGCCGTTCGGGCGACGGCCTGCGGTGACCGAGGCGGTCTTCGGTCAGCTGGCGTCCGGCGAGACGGTGCGGCTGATCACCCTGACCAATCGCAACGGCGCGACCGCCCGGGTGATGACGTGGGGGGCGGCGCTCCAGTCGCTGGCCATGCCGGACCGTGGCGGGCGAATGGCCGAGATGGTGCTGGGGCTCGATACCCTGACGGATTATGTCGAGCGGTCCAGGAACTTCGGAACGACGGTCGGGCGCTATGCCGGGCGGATCGAGAACGGGCGGTTCCAGCTGGACGGCCGCACGATCCAGCTGGAGGTCGGCAATGGTCCGCATTCGACCCATGGGGGACCGGTTGGCTTTGCCAAGCGCAACTGGTCGGCGCGGCCGGACGAGACGGAGGAAGGGCCGGGCGTCGTCCTGACCCTGGTCAGCGCCGACGGCGATCAGGGCTTTCCCGGCGAGATGACGATCTCGGTCACCTATCGCCTGACCCACGACAACCGGCTGACGCTCGATTATCTGGCCCTGACCAACCGGGCGACGGTGCTGAACCCGACGCACCACAGCTATTTCAACCTGGCGGGCGATCCGACGCAGGGCGTAACCGACCATGAACTGGTCATCGAGGCCGATGCGTTTGCGGCCTATGACCCGAGGAAGATCGTGACCGGGGAACTGCGTCCGGTGGCAGGCACACCGTTCGATTTCCGAGCAAGCCGGACGATCGGTCGGGACCTTCATGACGAGGACGAGCAGCTGAGGATCGGGGGCGGATACGATCACTCCTTCGCCGTCCGGGGCGAAGGCCTGCGCAAGGCGGGGCGGCTGTCGCATGTGGCATTGGGGCGGGCGGTGGAGATCTGGACGACCGAGCCAGCGCTGCACATCTACACGGCCAATGTGGTCGACATGATCGGGCGCGGCGGGGTCGCCTATCGGCCCTATTGCGGCGTCGCGCTGGAGACCCAGCACTTCCAGAACAGCCCGAACCGGCCCGAGTTTCCCTCGACCATCCTGAGGCCGGGAGAGACGTTCCGATCCCGGACGGAATACCGGTTCGGGGCGGCCTGAAGCACGAAAAAGGGCCCCGGCGTCACCGCCGGAGCCCCTTTCACACTGGTCCTCAGTGAGGCGATCAGGCCTCGTCGGACGCCGGGACTTCGGCCTTGCCGGTTTCCGGGACGACAACGCCCTTGGCAGGGCGGACCGACTGACGCTCGGCGATACGGGCCGACTTGCCGCGACGATCGCGCAGATAATACAGCTTGGCGCGACGGACGACGCCGCGACGCTTGACCTCGATGGATTCGATGTTCGGCGACAGGATCGGGAAGACGCGCTCGACGCCCTCGCCGAAGCTGATCTTCCGCACCGTGAAGTTCTCGTTCACGCCGCCACCGGCGCGGGCGATGCAGACGCCCTCGAAGGCCTGGATGCGTTCACGCTCGCCTTCCTTGATGCGGACGTTGACGCGCAGCGTGTCGCCGGGCTGGAAGTCGGGGATCGAACGCTTCTCGATCAACCGCGCCTTCTCTTCGGCCTCCAGGGTCTGAAGGATGTTGGCCATTCTATTCTCCTCGAGCTTTTGCGCTCTTTAGCTGTGATTTGGCGGAAGTTTCCGCGGGTCGTTTTTCCAAGTGCGCCGCCCAGAGGTCTGGCCGGCGTTCCCGGGTCGTCTCTTCCCTTTGGTCCTGACGCCAGGCAGCCACGCGCTTGTGGTCGCCGGACAGGAGGACCTCCGGGATGTCGATCCCCTCAAACGTCCGCGGTCGCGTGTACTGCGGATGCTCCAGAAGACCATCCTCAAAGCTCTCGGAACTCAGGCTTTCGGCCTGGCCCAGGACCCCGGGGATCAGTCGTACGCACGCCTCGATCACCACCATCGCCGCCGCCTCGCCACCGGCGAGAACCGCGTCTCCGACGCTGACCTCCTCGAACCCCCGGGCGTCGAGCACCCGCTGATCCACCCCCTCGAACCGGCCGCAGAGGACGACGATGCCGTCCGCCTTGGCCCACTCCTGGCATCGCGCCTGCGTCAGGGGTCGACCGCGTGCGCTCATGTACAAAAGCGGCCGAGGAGGACCCGTCAGGCTGTCGAGAGCCCGGGCCACCACGTCCGCCTTCAGCACCTGACCCGGACCACCCCCCGCAGGGGTGTCGTCCAGGAAGCCGCGCCTATCCTCGCTGAAGCCCCGGATGTCAAGGGTTTCCAGGCTCCACAGCCCCTTCTCGCGCCACGCTGTCCCGATCAGCGAGACCCCCAGCGGCCCGGGAAAGGCCTCCGGGAACATGGTCAGGACGGTGGCGGTGAAGGGCATGGGGGCCGGGGGCGAAAAACAGAGTCTAAGGAGTCCAAGGAGTCTATGGCGTCTAAGGAGTCCAGATAGTCCAAACTGTCAGGCAGGACTGACAATCCTCCCCCGGAGCGCAGCGAACGGGGGAGGGGGACCGCGAAGCGGTGGAGGGGGCGACCCCAAGCACCGTGTCTGGAGCCGCCCCCTCCACCAGCCTGCGGCTGGTCCCCCTCCCCCGCTGCGCGGGTGAGGATCACCCCGCCTGGATGCCGCTTTCGGCCAGCCATTCCAGGATCTTGCCCTTGGGCATGGCCCCGACCTTGAGCGAGGCCATCTGGCCGTCCTTGAACAGCATGAGCGTCGGGATGCCCTTCACGCCCAGCTTGGACGGCGTCAGCGGGCTGTCGTCGATGTTCACCTTGGCGATGGTCACCTGACCGGCCAGTTCGTCGGAGATCTGCTCCAGCGCCGGGCCGATCTGCTTGCACGGCCCGCACCACTCCGCCCAGAAGTCCACCAGCACCGGGGTGGAGGCTTTCAGCACGTCGGCGTCGAAGCTGTCGTCGGTGACCTTCAGCGTGGCCATGAGGGGTTCTCCTGTCGGGCGTCTGCGCCCGGTGTCGTTCGGTGCAGGGATGTGGGGCGAGCAGCGCGGGAAATCAACGGAGGGCACCCTCAGGGCCGAAGTGCATGCACACAACTTCGGTGACGATTGACGCGTAGAAGCGACAATTGTAGCGTCTTGACGACAACTGGAGAGAAGTCGTGTCGTCAACACAGACCCCGACCCCAACGGATGCCGAGCTTGAGGTCCTGAAATGCTTCTGGCGGGACGGCGATCTGGCCGCACGCGAGGTGCATGACAGGCTCGCAGCCCATCTGGAGTGGACGCCCTCGACCACGCGCACCGTTCTGGAGCGGATGCGCACCAAGGGGCTGCTTTCGCGTCGCGATGCTCACGGTGTCGCCGTCTATTCCCAGACCCGTCCCAAGGTCGAGGTCCTGAGTGGCCTGATGCGGCGGTTTTCCGCCCTGCTGGATATGGACGAAGCGCTTCCGGCCGCCGCGTTCACAGGCAGTCAGCTTCTGAGTGACGCAGACATCGCCGAAATCGAAGCCCTGCTGAACGGGCCGGCCAAGCCGGAGGCCGATCATGGGGACGCCTGAAATCCTTGCCCTGTCGCTCGGGCTGTCTGTGGTTCTGGCGGGCGTGGCCTATGGGCTGGCGTGGCTCGTCGAGGCGACAGCGAGCGAACCTGCACTCCGCGAGCGAGCCTGGGCGATCGCCCTGTATGCACCCGCTCTTCCAATCCTGCTGATCGCAGTCGCGCTCGTTACACCGGCCCCCGTCTGGATGAGCTCAGAAGCGCCGGACGCCGGATCTTTCACGACCGTCATTGAAATCCTTGCGCCGCAGATGACCGTGTCGGCGCCGATCCGTGAACCGGTCTCGCTCGGAGTCCTCGTCATCGCCGGGGTACTGACCGTAGTCCGGGCCGCTCGGTTGGGCATCCGGACCTTGCGCCTCAGCAGACTGCTAGGCGCGACCCAGCCGGCGTCACCTGACACGCTTCGCATCGTCGAAGCCGCCGCGCTTCAGCAGTTCGTCGCAACTCCCATAGTCCGGGTTGGAGTCGGCGGAAGCGAGACGATGGTTGCCGGGTTGCGACGGCCCGTTCTGGTCCTGCCCGACCGCTTGATCGCGTCGGCCGATCTGCACGCCTTGAGCGCCGTGTGCGCCCACGAGCTCGCCCATCTCAAGCGCGGAGATCATCGCTCGCTCTGGATCGAAGAAGTCCTGCTCACGGTCCTGGCCTTCAATCCCGTTCTCGATCTCATCCGCGACCATCGCTCAGCCGCGCGCGAGGAGGCCTGCGACGCCGCCGCCCTGGCGCAGGCAGCCCCAGAGACCCGACGCCTCTACGCCCGAACGCTGCTCGATGCGCTCCGAGCGTCGCCGGGTGCACATCCAACGCCCGCACTCACGTTCACCAGCAGCAGAAGGAGACTCGCCATGCGTAGACTGAAGGCCATCATGTCCCCGGCCCCGAAAGCGGCCATGCATCAGCGTCTGGCCGTTCTCGGCCTCGGCATCGCCGTCGCGGCCGTCGCTGGAACAGGCTCGCTTGCCCTCGCGGCTCAGCGCAAGCCAGTCATTGCCCCACAATCGGGGCTCCCCGTGGCCATCGCACCGACCCCGATCCTTCTGGCCGATGAAGCGCCAGCGGGTTCGTTTGAGGCACCCAAGACCATCGCCGTGGCCGCCCCTGCGACCGAAACCAAGGCCGAACCCCTCGCCGACCGGGTTTCCGAAGGCCAGCCCGAGGCCATCACCAATCCCAGCTGGGTTCGCCCACCCATGCCCCTGTCCTATCCGGCTGCTGCCATCGAACAAGGCCTGACCAGCGGGGAGGCCATGCTCTCCTGCGGAGTGGAGGCTGACGGCGCGATGTCTGGATGCACGATCGTCAGCGAAGAGCCCGTCGGCGCAGGCTACGGGGCCGCCGCGCTTGAAGCTGCAGCCCAGGCACGTCTGTCGCCCAGGACCGTCGAAGGCGTCGCTGCGGGAGGCACGGTCCGCTTCACTGTTCGATTCCGACTGGCCGGCGAGTAAGCGGGAGAGGGCTTGTCGGTCACCCGACAGGCCCTTGTCCCAACCCCGCCAACACCGCGCCATCAACCCCGGGCCACTGGTCCAGACCAGCGTCGGCTTCACCAGTCGGTGGGGTAAGCCTCGCTCGGCTCCGTGTCATTGACCGCCACATGAGTGGCACTAGCCACTTCGGCGTCTCCCGGCACGAACGCGCCCTTCGTCGTCGATCAGTCGCAGAGTCGGTGTATCGTTGAAATATGGAAACGAACGAGGCGGTGGCCGGGCTGGCCGCACTGGCGCATGAGGGACGGCTGGCAGTGTTTCGCGAGCTGGTGGCGGCGGGGCCGGACGGGCTGGCGGCCGGAGAGGTCGCGCGCCGGGTGGGGATCGCCCCAAACACCCTGTCGGCCACCTTTACCGTGCTGTCCCATGCCGGTCTGGTGACGCGACGCAGGGACGGTCGGTCGATCATCTATGCCGCCGCCTATGACCGGATGTGTGCGCTGCTGGGCTTTCTGATGGAAGATTGCTGCCAGGGGCGACCGGAGGTGTGCGCGCCCGTGGCCCGGATCGCGGAGCGCGTGGCGTGCTGTCCCTGAGCCGTCGATGAAGCCGACGACCCTGGGCGTCATCGGCGTCACTGCCCTGTCCATCCTGTGCCTTCCCGACCGGGCTTATGCTCAGGGAGGCGATCGCCTGCGCGTCAGCGGGGAATGGCGCGGGCGTTACGAGAGCCTGACCGGGCAGTTCCGGGCGGGAGGATCGGGCACGGACCAGATGCTGGCGCTTCGCACCCTGATCCTGGTGGAGGCCGATACAGGCCCAATCACGTGGGGGGCCGAGATGCAAGACGCGCGGGCCTATCTGGACGATGAGGGATCGCCGGTCAGCACCAGCATCGTCAATCCTGTGGACCTGCTGCAGCTTTATGGCCGGACGCGACTGGACCGGGGCATGGGGGACGGCGGTCAGACCGAGGTCCGGGTCGGACGGATGACCCTGGACATCGGCAGCGGCCGTCAGGTCGAGCGGGTCGACTTCGCCAATGTGATCTCCCACTACACCGGCACGTCTGTTCGCACGACGTCCCGGCGTGGAGATGAGCTTCACGCCTTCTATGTGGTTCCGGTGGGGCGACGGCCGACCGATCGGCAGAGCCTGACCGACAACGCCGTGTCGGGCGACGAGGAGGAAACAGGCCGACGCTACTGGGCCGTTCACTACATCCGCCCCGACCTGCTCGGCCCCCGGATGGACCGGGTGGCCGGGGAGGTCTTTGCCTATGGCCTGCGCGAGGCGGACTCCGCCACCGTGCCCACGCCGAACCGGCGCTACCTGACCTGGGGCGCGCGGTTGTCGCGCGAACCGGCGGTCGGGCGGTGGGATCTGGACGTAGAGGGTGCCTATCGGTCGGGCAGCCGTCGCGCCACATCGGGTCCGGGTGACGTTCGCGACCTGAGGGTTCGGGCCTGGACCCTGCATGCGTCAGTCGGGCGGACCCTGGATCATCCCTGGCGGCCGCGCCTCGCGCTGGATTTCGACTATGCCAGTGGCGACCGGCGGCCCGACGACGACGCGTTCGACCAGTATGAGCGGCTTTTCGGCAGCCGACGCTCCGACCTTGGAAACACCGGCATCCACGGACCCTTGACGCCCGCAAACCTGTCGGCACCCGGCGGTCGGATCGAGATCCGGCCCTCTGCCCGATGGGATGCGCGTCTCGCCTACAAGGCGGCCTCCCTGGCCTCCGCCACCGACGCCTGGGTGGTGGCGCGGGTTCGCGATCCGTCCGGCCGGTCGGGTCGATTCATTGGACATGCCATCGATGCGCGCGCCCGCTACTGGCTGGACCCCGACCGGGTCAGACTGGAAGTCGGGGCATCCGCTCTCGTGGGCGGAAATCTCGGGGACCGGGCACCGAACGGGTCACGGCAGGGCGATACGGTCTATGCCTATGTCCAGGTGACGCGCACCTTCTGACCGGTGCAGGCCGTGCCCTGAGCCAAACGTCAGCCGAGCCCCGCCAACGCCTGCTCCATCATCGCCTCCGGCACCGCCATCAGCTTCGGCCCGTCGGTCCAGACCAGCGCCGCCTCGACCGGGCGGTCGGGATAGAGGGCGCGCAGGACCGCGACGTAGACAGCCATCTGGGCGACGTAGGCGGGGTCGGCGTCCTTGATTCGGTCGGGCGCGGGGCGGTTGGTCTTGTAGTCGACCACGAGGACGCGTTCGGGCGTGATGACCAGGCGGTCGATGCGGCCGTTGATGGAGACGCCCGGCGGCAGGTCGGGCGCGGAGCCGACCAGGGCCACCTCGGCGCGGGAGCCGGGGCCGAAGACCGGGGCGAAGCGGGGGTCGTCGAGCACGCGATGCGCGGCCAGGATCATCTCCTGGCGCTGCTCGTCGGACAGGTCGCGTTCGCGGGCCAGCAGGCGGCGCGCGGCGTCCGGGCGGGCGTCCGGCGCGATCTCTGGCAGGCGTTCCAGAAGCAGGTGGATCAGGTCGCCGCGCCGGAAGCGGCCGAGCGGCGCGCCCTGCGCTCCCGTCGCCACGGCCAGCGGCGAGGGGGCGGCGGCGCGCTTGCCGCCTTTCGCCTGTGACGGCGAGACGTAGCGGGCGGACGGATCAACCGCCGGGATGCGGCGGGCCCAGTCGGGGATGGGGGTCGTGGGCGTGGCGTGCGCGGCGGAGCCCCGGCCCAGGACGACGGGATCATGGCCATAGCGGCGGCGTTCGTCGCCGATGTCGCGGACCTGGGATTCCAGGCGCTCGAAGGTCTCGGTCAGGACGGACCACCAGCTGCCCTCCTCGAAGCCTTCCTTCTTGTTGGACAGGCCCCGGCCCATGACGATGACGCGGTCGCGCGCCCGGGTCAGGGCGACGTAGAGGAGGCGCAAGGACTCCTCCAGCGCGCGCTGGTCCCGCGCGGCACGGGCGGCAGCGGCGGCCGGAGCGTCCTGTTCCTTGCTACCCAGACACATCAACCAGCCCTCAAGGCCATCGTCGAGCGTGACCGGCATCAGGGCGGGGCCCATGCCCTTCGCCTTCGACGTGGTGTCCGGCAGGATGACGACCGGTGCTTCCAGCCCCTTGGCGCCGTGGACGGTCATGACGCGGACCTCGCCGCGCGGGCCTTCCAGCTCGCGCTTCACCTCCACATCGGCCTGTTCGAGCATGGCGAGCGCGGTTTCCAGATCGAGCCCGCCGCGATCCTCGGCGGCCAGAACCTGATTGAGCGTCTCGTCCAGCGCCTCTTCCGCTTCCCGGCCCAGACGGGCCAGCACGCGGGCCCGGCCGCTCAGGCCCGTGTCGTCGACGCGGTTCAGCAGGCCCGAGAAGAAGGCGAAGGGATCGCGTCCACGGGTGTCGATCGCGACGTCGAGCAGGGCCCGGGCGCGGGTCCATTCGGGTCGCTCCGCCGAGCGGTCGCACAGTTCGCGCCACAGACGGCCGCGGGTCTCTTTCGCCCCGGCGAGGTCGAACAGACTGTCCTCGTCCACATCGCAGAAGGGGCTGCGCAGCACCTCGGCGAGGCTGAGGTCGTCGTCGGGATAAAGCGCGAAGCGGGCCAGGGAGATGAGGTCGGAGAAAGCGATGTGGCTGGAGAGTTTCAGCCGGTCGGCCCCGGCCACGGGGACGCCGGCGGATTTCAGGGCGCGGATGATCTCCTCGAAGGTCGCGTCGCGGCGGCGCACGAGGATAAGGAAGTCGCCGTAGGTGGCGGGGCGGAGCTGGCCGTCGGTCTTGTTCTGGACGGCGACGCCGGCCTCGACCTGGCGCTTGACCTCCTCAGCCAGGGCTTTCGCCATGCGTTTGCGCGCGCTGTCGGGGGCCTCGGCGTCGACCGGCTCCCAGGCGTCGAGGTCGGGGCGCTTGTCGTCCTGATAGAGCGGCCAGAGGTCGATGCAGCCCTGATCGGCCTTGCGCATGGGCTGGTGCGGGGGGATGGCGGCGATCTGTTCGCCGACGAGCGCCGTCGTGCGCTCGGGTCGGTCGAAGACGGCGTCGACGAACGTCAACACCTCGGGCGTCGAGCGGAAGGAGGTGGCGAGCGGCACCCCCTTGAACCGGAAACCCGCGCCCTCGACGCGAAGCTGGTACTGCTGCGCCTCCAGGTTCAGGCGCTCGGGCCGGGCACCCTGGAAGGAGTAGATCGACTGCTTCTCGTCGCCGACGGCGAAGACGGTGCGCTCGACCGTGCCCGCGCCGAAGCGGGAGGAGCCGATGCCGGCGAAGAAGCCCTCGGTCAGGGCGCTGACGATGGCCCATTGCTCGGGCGCGGTGTCCTGGGCCTCATCGATCAGGACATGCTCGATGCCGCCATCCAGCTTGTAAAGCACCCAGGCGGCGCTGGTGCGCCGGGTCAGAAGGTCGACGGTGCGCGCGACAAGATCGCCGAAGTCGAGCGCGCCCCGTGCGGCCTTTCTCAGTTCGTAGAGGTTGGCATGGGCCTGGGCGAGGGTGAGGACATGCTGCGTATCCTCGGCGAGGTGGGCCTTGCGGACCTCGCCGAGGGTGGCCGCAAACCTAGCCTGAAGGTCGCCCAGCCAGTCACGAGCGAACGACGGTGCCTTGGAGGTGGCGATGCGGGCGCGCACCTTGCCGTCGGTGAGAAAGACCGAGCCGAGGCCAGCGAAGGTCCAGTCCGCCTCCCACATGCGGCGCGCGCACTTCTGATCGTCCGTCCCTCCCGTCGCCATCTGCTCGGCGACCGAGAGCCAGACGTCGCGGTCGAGGAAGCGCATGAACTCCGCCTCGATGGTTTCGACGTCACGCTCGCGGTCGGTACCGGCGAGGACGTGGGGGGCGGGCGAGCGACCGTCCGCGATGCGGGCGACATAGTCGGTGAGCCGTGCGCGATCCTGCTCCAGCGTGTTCAGCAAGGCCTCGAAGTCGGCGAAGGCGAGCGCCACGGCGAAGTGGGCGTAGGCGCGGCCGATCGGGCCGTCGGGGTCTTCCAGCGCCCGTCGCGCCAGGTCCTCACGGGCGGCGCGCGACAGGGCGACGGCGGCCTGATCCTCCAGCACCTTGAAGCCGGGGGTGACGCCGGCCTCCAGCGGGAAGCGACGCAAAAGCTTTTCGCAGAAGGCGTGCAGCGTCTGGATCTTGAGCCCGCCCGGAGTGTCCAGCGCCTGGGCGAACAGCTTTCGGGCGTCACGGAGGTCCTTGTCCGACAGGCGGGCGGGGTCGCGGCCGTCGAGGTCGGCGAGGGACTGGCGAAGGGTAGCGTCGTCGGCGACGGCCCAGCCGCCAAGGCGTTGATACAGGCGCGCCTGCATCTCGGCGGCAGCGGCCTTGGTGTAGGTGACGCACAGGATCTCGGCGGCGCTGACCTTGGACAGCAGAAGACGGGCCACGCGGTCCACCAACGTCGAGGTCTTGCCCGAGCCGGCGTTGGCGGTGACGAACACCGACTGGCGCGGGTCGGCGGCATCGATCTGGGCCGGGTCGGGAAGAATGCGAACAGAGGGGTCGGCGCTCATTCGCTGCCCTCCTCGCCACCGATGACGGACCATTCCCAGACCCGCGCCAGCCGATCGTAGTTGCCACCGAAGGTGCCCATGAACTGGGGCGCGACCCAGCTGAGATAGGGCGTGGCCGGGTCGTCGAAGCGGGCAACGCGAGCCTTCAGACCCGCGAGGGCGGCTTCGGACAGGGCCTCGGCTTCCGCACCCTGCCCGCGCGTTTCGACCTCGCCGGCGATCCGGCGGCCCACGACCCGGACGTAGGTCAGTTCTTCGGGCGGGACAGGCCTGCGATCCTTCAGCCCGGCCTCGGCGAGGATGGCACCGGTCAGGGTCAGCTGGGGCGCGAAGCCGGCCTTGACCTGCTTGGCCGACGGAGCCGCGCCGGTCTTGAAGTCCAGGATGGCTGCGCCCGTGGCGGACAGTTCGATGCGGTCCGCCTTGGCGGTGACGGTGAAGGGCGCGAAGGCCCCGTCGAACGTCAGGGCGACCTCCTCCTCCACCCGGATCTCTATGCCGCGCGCGCGGCGACGGACCTCGAACCCGGCCAGCCAGCGGGCACTGTTTCTGGCCAAAGGCGTCTCGCGGGCCATGGCGGCGTCTTCGAAGCCGTGGGCGGTCAGCTCCTCATGCAGGAGGGTGACGAGCCGGTCCTCGCAGTCGTCCGGCAGGGCGTCGGGCCACGTGAGCGCCAGCCGCTCCACCGCCTTGTGGATGGCCGAACCGCGCGCCATGGCCTCGGCCGACTGGCCGGGGCGTTCGAGTTCGCGCAGACCCAGCACATAGCGGGCGTAGACGGCATAGGGGTCGCGCACCCAGCGTTCGACACCGGTCACGGGCAGCTTGCGCGGACGGCGCTCGACCGGCGGGCGCGGGGCGGGACGTTTCGCCAAGGCGGCCGGGGTGATCGGCGCGTCGAGGCTGCGGGCGATGGCGAGCGCGGGGCAGGCGGCGTCGATCGTGATCCTGGTGTTCTCGCCGTCCGCGCCCCCGGTCAGCATGCGTAGACGCCAGAGCCAGCGGCTCTGGACGGCCGGCTGGCCGCCCAGCCGTTCGCGGTGGATCAGGATGGCCTCGGGGTTCGACGCGGCCTGGACGAAGTCCTGGGCCGTCTGGCCGACCCGGCGCTCGGGCGGGGGCAGGCCCAGGAGCTTCCGCATCGGCCTCGACAGGAAGGGGTCGGTGGGGGCGGCGGCGGGCCAGACAGTCTCCTCCAGACCCGCCAGGATCATGCGGTCGGCGCGTACCAGCCGCGCCTCGATGGCCCCGAGGATGCGCAAGCTGGGGTGGGTCGCTCCGCCGGTGCGGACGGTGGTCTCGCGTAGCAGGGTCTGGACCAGTTCGGCGAAGGCGTCGCGGCCGACGGGGCCGAGCGCCGCGCCGCCTTCGATCAGTTGGGCCAGCAGGGCCGCGGCGGCCTCGCCATCCGGGCCGGACCAGACGTCGACGCCGGCGAGGCTTTCGATCAGGGTGGTCAGGGCGCGCGCCGCCTGATCCAGAGGGGCCTCGGGCGCGAAGGGAGCGTGGGCCGCTTCGGCGAGACAGCGCAGGCGCTCGGCCAGCGCTGCGGCCTCTGCGAGCGCAGCCTTGGTGGACTCCGAGACAACGTCGCCCTCACGCCGGGGTTGGCCTGCCTTGTCCAGGCGTTCGGCGAGCCGGGGCCAGCGACGCGGGGCGGGTCCGCGCAATGCGGATTTCTCCAGCGCCCGGACAGCGGTCGGTGTGGCCTCGGGCAGGGTAACCGCCTCGGCCTTCAGCAGACCCAACAGGGTCTGAGGGTTAAGCGGATCGGCGATGAAGCGCGCGGCGAGATCGACCAGGGTCCCGACGGGCATCCGCTCCAGCGTGGCCCCCGACGAGGTGTCCGCGACAATGCCCCAGCGTTCCAGACGGGCAGCGACGCGGCGGCCGAGCGCGAGGTCCGGGGTGACCAGGGCGCAGGTACGGCCCGGCGTCTCAAGTGTTTCGCGCATCAGAAGGGCGACGGTCTGTGCGGCCTCCTCCTCGGCGCGGCAGGCGACGACGGACAGACCCTGAAGGCCCAGAGCGACCGGATCGGCGGACTGGCCGGAGGCGGCGGCGCGGGAGCGCAGGTCGGCGATCTCCGTACGCCAGTCGGCGGTGGCGTCGGCGGGGCGCAGGGCCTCGTTCAGCAGGCGGGCGCGGGCCCGACCCTTCGCCTCCTCGGCAGGCGCGACCGGGCCCCGGAACCAGGGGCGGACGGCGGCGCGCTCGATCTCGGCGCGCTCCAGTAGACGCTTCAGCGCGCCCTGGGGGTGGGGTTCATCGACCTCAACCCAGGCGGCCTCGGCGAGGTCGTGGTCGAGGCCGGGAAGGACGACGCAGCCCTGAGGGGCATTCGCCACGGCCTTGAGCACGTCGGCGGCGGCCTTGACCGTGCCGGTCGATCCGGCGGCGATGACCGGGCCGGTCGGCGGGGTCTCGGCCCAGCGCTCGGCCAGCAGGCGCAGAAGCCGGGTGCGCCGCCAGCTGGCGTCGACCAGACCCATCGCCTCCAATCGCTTCGGCCAGGCCTCGACGGCGAGACCGAGGAACTCGGCCGAGGCCTGCCAGTGTTCGGCCAGATCGTCGGGGGCGAGCGTCGCCACCCGTTCCGGGGCCTCGACCTCCTCGATGTGGCAGGAATCGAGGAAGCGACCGAGCGCATCGGCCAGTTCAAGCGCCCGCAGCGGCGGGTGTCCGGGCAGGTAGTCCTCGACGATCATCCGGGCCATCTCGAAGCGGCGCGTGAGGGGGGCGATGGCCGGCGGCAGGTCCAGACCCAGTTCGTCCGGCGCGAACGGCGGCTCATCCTCCTCCAGATCGCCGAGGGGCCGGACCTGGGGCAGAAGGACCGGGCGGCCTTGGCTCTGCTCCGCCAGCGCCGCGCCGAAAGCCCGGGCCGCGCGGCGGTTTGGCAGCAGGATGACCGCGTCCGACAGGGCCTCGGGCGGGCGGGCGCCCAGCCAGTCCAGGACCCCTGTCGCCAGATCCTGAAGGAACGGCCGATGCGCCGGCATGGCGAACCAGCGCGGTCCCGTGTCGGCGAAGGGGTCGAAGCGGGTCGTCATCCTTCGATGTCGAGGCGGGGCGGTTCATGGCCCGGCGGAGCCAGGACCGGCGGGCGAGGCGGTTCGCCCGCCAGCCGCACCTCGGCCTCATCGCGGGCCTGGGGATCACCCACATGCATCCAGTCGCCGTCGAGCACGCAACCGTAGAGCCGACCCGCCGCCGCCGAGGCGCGCCACAGGGGGCTGAGCGAAAACGGCCCGTCCGGCCCGCCGTCGGCATAGTCCGGTCGCGTGATGTGCAGGCCCATGTAGGCGAAGGGCGCGGAAGCCGCGTCGCCCCGGAACGTCAGGCGGCCATCCCCTGCGAGGAAGAAGTCACCGTCGCCCTCGAATCCGATGGAGCCCTCGCGCCGGGCCAGCAGCAGGCAGGCGTCCATCTTCGCCGGGTCCCACAGACGGGCCAGATCGGCGATGGCGTCGCCCCGGTCGATCCAGACGCTGTCGATGTTGGCCACGAAGACCGGATCGTCGCCCAGCAGGGGACGGGCCTTCTTCAGACCTCCGCCTGTCTCCAGCAGTTGCTCCTGTTCGTCGGAGATCAGGATGCGCGGCCAGGCGCGGTCGAACAGATGACTGACCAGCCGCCCGGCGAACCAGTGGACATTGACCACCGCCGTCGTCACTCCGGCCTCGGCCAGCCGGTCCAGCACATGGTCGATCAGGGCCCGGCCGCCGACCTCGACCAGCGCCTTGGGGCGGTCGTCCGTCAGCGGCCGCATGCGGGTGCCCAGCCCGGCGGCCAGCACCATGGCGGTCTTGGGGGCGTTGGGCGGCATCGTCATTGGCGCACCTCGGCGGGAACATGGCGGTCGATCCAGCGGGCGACACCTGCAAGACCGGGCCTGGTCAGATTGCGGTTCAGATGCGCCCACATGCGCGGCATGAAGGCGGCGTAGCGCGGCTTGCCGTCGCGCGCGATCAGGCGGGCGAAGATGCCCAGGATGCGCGCCTCATTCAGGGCCGCCAGTCCCGCATAGCCGCGCAGGAAGGCTTCGCGGTCAGCCACATCGGCGACGGCGAAGTAGTGGTCGAGCGCCTCGGCCTCCAGTTCCGGCGAAACATCGCGACGCGCGTCCTGAAGCAGGGAGTGGAGGTCCCACGACGGGTGGGCCCGCACCGCGTCCTGGAAGTCGATCATGCCGACACGGGCGACGCCGTCGCGCTCCGGCAGCCAGATCAGGTTCTCGGCGTGATAGTCGCGGTGGGCCATGACGGAAGCACCGGCAGCGCCTTCGGCCACCACGGGAGCCCAGGCCTCGCGCCATTCGGCGATCACTGCGTCATCGAACCGAAGCTCGGGCCGGAGCCGTGGCAGCCATTCGACGAACAGGTCCGCCCCGCCCTGGAGCGCGGTCTCGTCATAGGTCTGGAGTGGCCAGTCGCCGGCGGGGCCTGTCAGGATCGATGGCGCGCCCGCCGCGTGCAGCCGGGCCAGGGCCTCGACGGCGGCGAGATAGAGCGGCGTCTCGTCTTGCCCGTCCTCGATCACGCGGGCAAAGACACCCTCGCCGAAGTCTTCCAGGACCGCCAGGCCCGCCGGGGCGTCCAGCGCGGGCATGTCCGGTGCCGACAGGCCGGCAGCGCGCAGGTGGGCGGCGACGGCGGCGAAAGCCTCGATACGGCCGGCCGACAGACGGGCGACGGCGTTCCAGCCCTCGGCCCGGCGCCGTTCGGGCGACCAGGATGGATCGGCGGGCGGGCTTTCGGCGCTCGCCACCTGGTCCATCAGCATCAGGCTGCTTCCAGCCGGCGTTGTCAGCCGCTCGTACCGGCGTGTCGAGGCATCGCCCGGCAGGGGCTCGCGCCGCGCGTCGCCCAAGCCCGCCGCCGCCAGAAAGGCGCGGCGTTCGGCTTCTCGGTTCGGGTTCGCCTCAGTCATTCCAGCCTTCGACCAGTCGTTCGATCTTGTTTGCCCACGCCCCTACGCCAGAAACGGTCGCATCGCGTCCGCTCCCCGCCTCGGAAAACGAAATTGTCAGCCTGTCCGGGCCGAGGACCCTCGCCATATCCTCGCCGAGCCGCACCGGCCATTCGATCAGGGCGGCTCCGACATCCAGGGCTTCGTCCAGGCCGATCTCGCGCGCCTCCTCCGGTCGCTCCAGCCGATAGAGGTCGAAATGGGCGATAGGGGGATCGGTCTCGTAGAACTGGACCAGGGTGAAGGTGGGGCTGGGCACGTCCTCGTCGGGGCCGGCGAGGGCACGGATCAGGCCGCGCGCCAGCGTCGATTTACCCATGCCCAGAGGTCCGTCCAGAAGGACCGCCTCGCCGGGTGCCAGCAGGGGCGCGATGGCCTGGCCCAGCCGCGTCGTTGCCGCCTCGTCGTCGAGTCGGAGCGCCGTCACGCGAAGTCCGCGTCGGGCTGGGTCGGCAAGACCCGTTCGGTGAAGGCCTTGAGCGCGAAGATCGCGCGCGTGGCATCGATATCAAGGCGGGACGGATCGATGGGCTTTCCGACGTTCAGGCGAAAGGGCTTCTTTCGCTTGTTCAGCAGCTCGTGGAACAGGGTGACGTCCCTCAGTTCCTGGCTGAACCGGTCGAACAGATGGAACAGGGTCGATGTGGGGCCGGTGACGTGGATCGGGATCACCGGCGCGTCGTACTTGCGAGCCAGGGAGGCGGCCGTGGGGGCCCAGTCCGGGTCGGTCAACTGGCCGTCGTTGCCGACGCGGGCCAGTCGACCGGCGGGGAACAGGACGACGCAGCGTTCAGCTTCGAAGGCGGCGCGGGCGGCATCCAGAGTGGCGCGGGTCTTTTCACGGGTGCGCTTCTCGACCACCCATTCGACCGGGATGACGACTTCGCCCAGGCGGGGCGAAACGCGCAGCGCATCGGCGTTGGCGAAGTAGATGGCGTCGGTCCGGCGCGCGCGGATGGCGTCATAAACGGCGATGCCGTCCGCGATGCCGGTCGGATGATTGGCCACGACGACGCATCGGCCGGTCGTCGGCATCCGATCAAGATTGAGACTGGAGACCTTCAGATCCAGCAGCTGGGACACGTAATCCAGCGCGCCCTGTCCAGACAGGGGGGCGACCGCGTCGGCCATGCGCCGCGCCTGGCCATAGCCGAGCAGCGCATAGAGGCCGGGCCGGACCAGCGGCCACAACGGCGAGGCCGTCAGCCGAGGCGCCCGCTCGGCGATCAGCACATCGACAATGTGAGCGTCCGACCGTCGAGACGGGACAGCGGAAGGCGTGGCGGAGGCGGGATCGACGACGGTCATGGACTTGTCCTTGTCGCCGCTCGCCCGGGGGCTGGCAAGCGGGGTCGACGGACTTGCGCGCACTCGAAAAGCGGGTGCAGGTTGCCGCCGCGTTTTCCGAAGGGGCCTGCATGAATTTCCGTCTGTCGACCGCGATCTTCGCCCTGGCCCTGGCGGCCACGCCGGCCGTGACCCTGGCCCAGGCTGCGTCCCCGTCGGGGGCGAACATGCAACCGGTTCCGGGCGGCATGTCCTTGAGGGTGCTCGCAATGATGGAGCGGGTGTCTGATCCGCGCCTGTCGCCGGATGGCCGGACCGTGCTCTACGCCGTGCGCAGCACCGACTGGGAAGGCAACCGGGGCGTCAATGCCCTGTGGATCGTGGATGTCGAGGACGGGACGCCCCGGCGGCTGCCGATATCCGAGGGCGGCGCGGCATCGGGTCGCTGGTCGGCGGATGGAACGGCCATATACTTCCTGTCGTCTCGCGGCGGTTCGAGCCAGGTCTGGCGGGCGGACGCCGACGGCGTGTCGGCTGTCCAGCTGACGCGGCTGCCGGTCGAGGTCGTCGCCTTCCGGGTCTCGCCGGACGGGAAGTCCCTGATCCTGTCAGCACCCGTTTTTGTGGACTGCGACACCCTGCAGTGCACACGCGACCGGATGGAGTCCGAGGCCCGCACGCCCGAGACTGTGGCGGGCTATGACCGCATGCCGCTGCGCCAGTTTGATCGATGGAACGACGGACGGCGACAGCACCTGTTCCTTCAGCCCCTGAACGGATCGGGACTGGCCGATGGTCCGCCGCGCGACCTGATGGTCGGGGTGGACGCGGACGTTCCCGCTCAACCGCAAGGAACCGAGGACGCCTTTGTGGTCTCTCCGGATGGACGCGCCATCGTCTATTCGACGCAGACGCAGGGGGCCGGCGAGGCGTTCACCAACAACTCGGACCTGTTCCGGGTCTCGGTCGAGGGCGGAGCGGCTGTCAATCTGACGGACGACAACGAGGCCCCCGACTTCGCCCCCGCCTTTTCACCCGATGGCCGACGACTGGCCTGGCTGGCGGGACGCCGCGAGAATGTCGGCGGCGATCAGGCCCGGGTCATGGTGGCGGACGCCGACGGCTCCAACGCACGGGTCCTGGTCGATGATTGGGATCGCGGCCCCGGGAGCCTGACCTGGGCCTCGGACGGGCGCAGCCTTCTGGCGACCGCCTCGGACGAGGGGCAGAACCGGTTGTTCCGCATCGATGCCCGCAGCGGCGTTGTCTCCGCCCTGACCGGTCGGGGTGCCGTATCCGGCGTTGAAAGCCGCGGCGGCGTGCTGGTCTATGCCCACGACAGCTTCGCGACCCCGACGCAGATCCTGACGGGAACGGGCGACGCCGCTCGCCCCCTGACGACCCAAAATGCGGAGGCGCTGGCGAACCTGTCGCTGCCGGAAGCGCAGAGCTTCACTTTCGCGGGCTGGAACGGCGAGCCGGTGCATGGGTGGGTCTTTCAGCCAGTGGGCCACCAGGAGGGTCAGACCCATCCGGCCGTCTATCTGATCCACGGCGGGCCCAAGTCGCCCTGGACCGAGAGCTGGTCCTATCGCTGGAACCCGCACACCTACACCTCGGCCGGCTATGCGGTGGTGATGGTCAACTTCCACGGATCGCCCGGCTACGGCCAGGCCTTCACCGACGCCATCAATGATCACTGGGGCGACCGACCGCTGGAGGATCTGCAGAAGGGCTGGGAGGCTGCGCTGGCGGCCAATCCGTGGATCGACAGCGACCGGGCCTGCGCGCTGGGGGCCTCGTACGGCGGCTATATGGTCAACATGATCGCCGGAAGGTGGAACGGGCCGTGGGCCTGCCTGGTCAACCATGCCGGCGTCTTTGACGTGCCTCAGCTGATGAACGCCATGGATATCGGCAACTTCATCTGGGAGTTCGGCGGCCCGTCCTGGGAGCGGATGGAGCTCTACCGCCGCTTCTCACCCGGCGACTTTGTGTCGGACTGGGAGAAGCCCATGCTGGTGCTGCACGGCTCGCGGGATTTCCGCGTGCCGCTGGAGCAAGGGCTGGCGACGTTCTCGGCGCTGCAGCGCGAAGGCATTCCCAGCCGCTTCGTCCATGTGCCGGACGAGAACCACTGGATCCTGAAGCCCCGGAACTGGGTCGACTGGCAGCGCGAGATCCTGGACTGGACGGCCCGCTGGACGGCCGAACCCTGAGGCGGGTGGCACGTCCTTTCACCCCTGACCGGCCAATGCTAGGCCGACCGATCAACCCGTTCGCGGAGTCCGCCATGCGTTCTGTCCTTTTTGCCGCCGTCGCCTCCCTGTCCCTGATCGCGTCCATGCCGGCCACGGCGCAGGGCGCGCCGTCTGCCGCCGAAGCACCAGCGGCCCAGCCGTTCACCTACACCGACATGCTGATGGCGAACCGGCTGTCAGACCCGCGCGTGTCACCGGACGGCCGTCACGTGGTCTATGCGGTGCGCGCGACCGACATGGACAACAATCGCGGCGTCACCAGCCTGTTCATCCAGAGTCTGGACGGCGAGGGCGCAGCGCGCAGGCTGGCGATCTCGGACGGCGGGGCCAATACGGCGCGTTGGGGGTCGGACGGGTGGCTCTATTTCCTGTCGGGCCGGTCGGGAACGAGCCAGGTCTGGAAGACCGACGCCCAAGGCGAGACCGCGACCCAGGTCACCAACCTCCCCGTCGACGTGAACGCCTATCGCCTGAGCCCGGACGCATCGAAGATCGCCGTGTCTCTGGCCGTCTATCCGCAGTGCGAGGATCTGGCCTGCTCGGTCGCGCGCGGCGAGGCGGAGGCCGCGCGCAAGTCCACCGGCCAGGTCTATGACCGCCTGTTCGTGCGCCATTGGGACACCTGGAACGACGGGACCCAGAACCATCTGTTCGTCGTCAACACCGACGGCGCAGGCGACCCGGTGTGGGTCACACACGGCTTTGACGGCGACACGCCCTCAAAACCTTTCGGCGACGAGAACGAGTTCGCCTTTACGCCCGACAGCGGCGCGGTGATCTTCTCGGCGCGCGAGGCCGGCAACAGCGAGCCCTGGAGCACGGACTTCGACCTCTACCGGACGAATGGCCTGACCGGCGAAGGCTTCGTCAACCTGACCGAGGACAATCCGGCTTGGGACACCGGTCCGGTGTTCTCGCCGGACGGCCGCACCCTGGCCTATCGCGCCATGCGCCGGCCCGGGTTCGAGGCGGATCGCTGGCAGATCGTGCTGATGGACGTGGCCACGGGTGCCAGGCGCGAGATCGCGGCGGACTGGGACCGGTCAGCCGACAGCCTGCAATGGTCGGCGGACGGCCGCAGCCTGTATGTCGTCGCCGGTGACATCGGCCAGACGCGGCTGTTCTCCATCGATGTGGCGCGCGGATCGGTCGTTCCGATCACCGGCCCGGGCCACGTCTCGGCCTTCGACCAGACCCGCACAGGCTTCGTCTATGCGATGGACAGCCTGACCTCGCCGTCGGAGCTGTATGTGAAGACCTTCCGCGGCCGCGAGATGCCGCGCCGGATCACCAATGTGAACCCGCAACTGGCCGAGCGGGTGTTCGGCGAGGCCGAGCAGTTCAGCTTCCCCGGCTGGAACGACGAAACCGTCTATGCCTACGTCATCAAGCCCGCCGGCTACGTCGAGGGGCGCCAGTATCCGGTCGCCTTCATCATCCACGGCGGGCCGCAGTCCAGCTTTGCGAACGCCTGGTCCTATCGCTGGAACGCCATGACCTATGCCGGTGCCGGCTATGCGGTGGTGATGATCGATTTCCATGGCTCGACCGGATACGGCCAGGCCTTCACGGACTCGATTTCACAACACTGGGGCGACCGGCCGCTGGAAGATCTGCAGAAAGGCTGGGCTTTCGCGCAGCAGCAGTATTCCTTCCTCGACGGCGACCGGGTGTGCGCGCTGGGTGCCTCCTACGGCGGCTTCATGGTCAACTGGATCGCGGGCCGGTGGAACGATGAGTTCCAGTGCCTGGTGAACCACGACGGCATCTTCGACACCTTCGCCATGGGCTATTCGACCGAGGAGCTGTGGTTCACCGAGTGGGAGAATGGCGGCACGCCGTATGACGTGCCCGAGGCCTACCAGCGCTTCAACCCGGCCAATCACGTGAACAACTGGTCCGATCCCATGCTGGTGATCCAGGGTGACCGGGATTTCCGCGTGCCGACGACCCAGGCGCTGTCGACCTTCACCGCGCTCCAACGGCGCGGCATCGAAAGCCGGATGGTCGTGTTCCCGGACGAGAACCACTGGGTGCTGAGGCCGCAGAACAGCCTGCAATGGCACAATGAGGTGTTCGGCTGGCTGGACCGACACATCGGCTCCCCGGACTGAGCCGGTGACCCATCCCTCCCCCGAACAGCCTGACGGCCAGCTCGTCGGGCGGGTCATCGCCATGCCCGCCGATACCAACCCCGAAGGCGACATCTTCGGAGGCTGGCTGCTGGCGCAGATGGACCTCGCGGGGGCCACGCCCGCCTTCGACCTCGCCCACGGCCGCTGCGCGACGGTGGCGGTCGATGCCATGGTGTTCCACCAGCCGGTCTCGGTCGGCGACGAAGTCAGCCTGTATGCGACCGTGGTGCGGGTCGGCCGAACGTCAGTGCGCGTGAAGGTCGAGGCCTGGAAGCGGCCGCGCACCGGTCAGGACGTCACCCGCGTGACCGAAGGCGTCTTCACCTACGTCGCGATCGACGCGGACCGGAAGCCGCGGCCCTTGCCCGTCTAGCAGGGAAGCGCGAGCGCAAGCGGGGCGGGCGAGGGCTGGACCATCGGGGCATCGAAAGTCGCCCCGATCGTCGTGGCGCTCTCAAAGTCCGTCGCCACCGCAGCACCGTCTTCCTTTCGGATGGAGCCGATCCTGGCCCCCGTGAAATTCGCGAAACTGAGCTGGCTGTTGCGGAAGCTCACGCCTCGGAGATCACAGTAGGAGAAATCGGCTCCCCGAAGGTCCGCGTCCCGGAAGTTGGCCCCGGTCAACAGACTCTTGGAGAAGTCGATCTCGATGGCCCGGACACCCATCGCCTTGATCCCGGCAAGTCGCCGGCCGGCGAAGGCACACCCTGCGGGCCGAAGGTCCATACCCGACAGATCGGCCACGCGGCCCTGTCGACCGAAGCTGTCGACCCACTGCTCGGCCTCGTCGAGCATCCGCCTGACTGAGTCCGCCTGCGCCACGGCCTCGGCATCCGGGTCGAGGATGCAGGTGGCGAGCGCGGCAGGATCGATCCTGAGGTGCTTCAGATCCACGCCGGTCAGGATGGTTTCGGCAAAGACGCACCCTCTGAGGTCGGCATAGGCGAGATCGGCACCGGACAGGTTCGCCCCGCTGAAATCCGCGCCTTTCAGCCGCGCCTTGCCCAACCGCGCACGCTTGAGTGAGGCGAACCTGAGATCGACGCCCTGACGCAGGACGCCGTCGGGTCCGAAATCGGAGACGGATCGCGACGGATCCACCGTCCACATCCGGTAGAGACCCGACGCCTCAACCACGGCCACGTGGGCGTCGCGGAGGTCAACGCCGTCCATCCGCGCCCCGTACAGACGCGCGCCCTTCAGGCTCGATCCGCGAAGGTCTGCGTTGGTCAGGTTTGCCGCCCGGAGGTCGATCTCCCGCAGATCACAGCAATACAGATGAGCACCCGCGAGGTCGGTACCCGCCAGTTTGCCTCCAGCAAGGTTGGAACCCATGAGGTCGGCGCCGGCCAGGTGACGCTTCTGAAGCAGGGCTCCCTGCAGCATCGAAAAGCGCAGGATCAGGCGCAGGCCGCCCGGGCGGCCCGTGGCGAACCGCTCGTGTCGGTCGACCGCTGCCTCAAGTGCGCTGGCGGGAATCCGGGCGTGCATAGACGACGCCATACAACGAACGGGTTTCAAAACTGTTCTTCCCACGGGAGCCCGAGGCCCAATCTTGACCTAAACGTAAGCGGAGCCTACCTGACGGCCATGGCCATCCGTCGCATCCTGACCATCGACAACGCCGCCGACCTGGCGATCCTGAAGCAGGTGTCAAAGCCCATGGAGGCTGTCGACGACAGCGTGCGTGCGCTGATGGATGACATGCTGGACACCATGTACGACGCGCCAGGCATCGGTCTGGCCGCCGTGCAGATCGGCGACCTGCGTCGGGTGGTGGTTATGGATCTGGGCGACGGTCCCGTGCCGGAGGACGCGCCGGCCGTCCCCGAAGGCCAGGACCCGCCGCGGGTCCCCAACCCCCGCTACTTCATCAATCCCGAGGTGTTGTGGGCCTCGGATGAGACCTTCTGCTACGAGGAAGGCTGCCTCTCCATTCCGGAATACTTCGACCAGGTCGAACGCCCGGCTCGCATCCGCGTCGCCTATCTGAACCGCGAAGGCGAACGGATCGAAGAGGAAATCGAGGGCCTCTACGCCGTTTGCTATCAGCATGAACTCGACCACCTGAACGGCGTTCTGTTCATCGATCACCTGTCGCGGCTGCGGAAGGACCGGGCCATGGCCAAGGTCAAGAAGACCATGCGTTCGAGAGAGGCCGCCTGATGCCCCGCCGGAAACCCTATGTCGTCGATCCGTCCGGCCGTCGCCGCCTGACCCGTTCCGAGAAGATCGGCATCGGCTCTGTCGTCACCCTGGTGGGCGTCGCCGCACTCGGCGTCATCGCGGGCGTGTTGCTGGACCGCTTTCTGGACTTCGACGACGCGCTGGATGCGGGCGGCGAGTGGGACGAGGGCGGCGGGGTCTCGACCCGCTGGCAGTAACGCGGCTCCGAGCCGTGCAACGCAACGTCACTTGACGGAGGCCTTTGTCCGGCCGATCCCGGCTGAACGTCCTACCGGAAACCGCCCATGCCGCACGATCGCCTGTCCGTCCTGACCGCGCTTCAGTCCCAGGGCATCTGCCCGGTGTTCTACCATTCCGATCCGGAAACCGCTCTGAACGTCATCCGCGCCTGCGCGCGCGGCGGCGCACCTGTGATCGAGTTCACCAATCGGGGCGACTTCGCGGTCGATCTGTTCGGCGAGATCGCGAGAGAACTGACGCGAACCGATCCGGAGATCGTTCTTGGCATCGGATCGGTACTGGACGCAGGCACGGCCGCGATGTTCCTTAACCGCGCCGCTCGGTTCGTTGTGTCGCCCGCCCTGGTTCCCGAAGTGGCCCAGGTCTGCAACCGGCGCATGGTCGCCTACTTCCCGGGCTGTGGTTCGGTGACGGACATTTCCAACGCCCATGCCCTGGGGTGCGAGATTGTGAAGCTGTTTCCCGGTGCCAGCGTCGGCGGGCCGGACTTCGTCAAGGCGGTTCTGGGCCCCATGCCCTGGACCAAGATCATGCCGACGGGCGGGGTCGATCCGGACCCGGCCTCGATCGCCAAGTGGTTCGGCTCCGGCATCGTAGCTGCAGGCATGGGCTCCAGGCTGATCACAGACGCGGCCGTGCGAGATGGCGACTGGGCCGGCATCGAAGCCTCGGTGCGCGGCGCGGTCGAGGCGGTCAGGGCATTTCGCGCCGGCTGACCACCCGAAGCGACAACATTACAGCCCTGTAACGTGCGCCCGGTGCGAGCGCCCGATACGGTCCCGGGGTCTGTTTGCTGGAGCCCGCTGGACCCATGAAGTCGCGCCTGAAGTCGGCCGTCGCCGCGCTTGCCCTGATCACCGCGCTCGGGGCCCCGGCCCTGGCCGTTCCCGCTGCTGCCGTCGCGCAGGAGGCTCCCGCCGCCATCGCCGTGCCGCCTCTGGGCTTCGTCAAGCGCACCCTGCCCAATGGCATGGACGTCTATACCTCGCGCGACACCACGACCTCGAACGTGACCATCCAGGTCTGGTACCGCGTCGGCTCCAAGGACGATCCGGAGGGCCGCTCCGGCTTCGCCCACCTGTTCGAGCACCTGATGTTCAAGGCGACCAAGGACTTTCCCGACGAGACCTTCGACCGCCTGACCGAGGACGTGGGCGGTAACAACAACGCCTTCACCTCCGACGATGTCACCGGCTACTTCCAGACGGTTCCTGCCAACCACCTGGAGCGGCTGATCTTCGCCGAGGCCAGCCGCCTGTCGTCGTTGGTGGTCAATGAGGCGGTGTTCGAAAGCGAGCGCGACGTCGTCAAGGAGGAGTACCGCCAGGGGGTGCTCGCCCAGCCCTATGGCCGGCTGTTCAGCGTCTTCATGCCGGCGACCATCTATCAGGAGCATCCGTACCGTCGGACCACGATCGGCTCGATCGAGGATCTGGATGCGGCGACGCTGGAGGACGTCCTGCGCTTCCACGCCACCTACTACCGGCCTGACAACGCCATCCTGATGGTGGCGGGCAACTTCGATCAGGCCCAGCTGGATGGCTGGATCGACCAGTATCTGGCACCCATCCCCAATCCCGACCGGCCACTGCCTGAGAACGATGTGCAGGAACCCGAGCCGACCGGCCCGCGCGAAGCCACCTTCTATGCGCCCAATGTGCCGCTGCCGGCTGTGGTTCTGGCCTGGCCGACCGTGCCCTATGCCCACCCGGACCGGATCGCCCTGACGGTGCTGGACGGCATCCTGTCGACCGGTGAGAGCTCACGGATGTATCGCTCGCTGGTCTATGAGCAGCAGATCGCGGCCCAGGCCTCGTCCAGCCCGGACTTCTCCCAGCAGGCGGGTGCCCTGTCGGCCTATTCCATCATGGCCGGCGGCGAGACGCCGGAGACCGGCATCGCCGCCATCCGCGCCGAGATCGCCCGCTTCCGCGACGAGCTGGTCACCGACGCCGAGCTGGCAGAGGCCAAGAACGAGCTGGTGGCCGATGCCCTGCGCGGTCGCGAGACCATCGACGACCGAACCCAGACCCTGGGCTTCGTCCTGATCAACACCGACGACGCCTCCGTCGCCGACCGCGAGATCGCCGCCATCCAGGCGGTCACGGCCGAGGATATCCAGCGCGTCGCCCGCCGCTATCTGACTGACGACCGCACCATCACCATCCGCTATCTGAACGCGGACGAGCAGAACCCCCCGACGCCCCAGAACACCGCAGTCTCCGCTCCGGTGACCGTCGCCGACCTGGCACCCGTGGGTCAGGTCTTCACCCTGTTGCCAGAAGCCGAGCGGACCCCGTTGCCCGAGCCGACGGCACCAGTCTCACCGGCCACGCCGCCGGTCGCCGACTTCCGGCTGGAGAACGGCTTGCGCGTACTCGTGGTCGAGAAGGAGGGCCTGCCGCTCGTTTCGGCCCGGCTGAACTTCGACGCCGGCGCCGCTCACGAAGCGCCAGGCAAGGCGGGGCTGGCCAACATGACCGCCGCCCTGCTGACGCAAGGCACGACGACCCGAACGGCCCCCCAGATCGCCACCGAGATCGAGCAGCTGGGCGCCTCCATCGGCGCGGGCGCGGGCCCGGACTTCGCCAATGTTTATGCCAATGCCCCGGCGGACGTGTTCCCCCGCGCGGTCGAACTGATGGCCGACCTTGTTCGCAACCCGACTTTCGCCGAAGAAGAGGTGGAGCGTCAGCGCGATCAGGCACTGGATGGCCTGCGTGTCGCTCTCTCGACACCCGGGCCCGTTGCCTCTCAGGCGGCCGCTCGCGTGATCTATGGCGAGGCCCCCTATGGCGCGCCTGGCGGCGGCACACTGACCAGCCTGCCCGCTCTGACGCGCGATGATATCGCGATCTTCCATCGCCAGCGGTATCGCCCGATCGACGCCACGCTGGTGTTCTCCGGCGCGATCGACGAGGCCGAGGCCCGGCGTCTGGCGGAAGCGGCGTTCGGTGACTGGACCAGCCCCTCGGCCGTCGGGGCCGCCGTGGATCCGTCGGGTCCGGCCTTGCCACCCCGCGTCGTCGTCATCGACCAGCCGGGCGCGGGTCAGGCTGCCGTGACGGTCGCCTTGAGAGGCGTGTCGCGCACCAATGCTGACTTCTTCCCCCTGACGCTGGGCAACACCCTGCTCGGCGGCAGCTTCACCTCGCGCCTGAACCAGGAGATCCGCATCAAGCGCGGACTCAGCTACGGCACCCGGTCGTCTCTGGGCGTGCGCGCGGATGACGGCCTGTTCACTGCTTCTGCCCAGACGCGCAACGACGCCGCCGTCGAGGTCGCCGGGCTGATCATGGCCGAGATCGAGCGGCTGTCGGCCACCCAGCCGACCGAGCAGGAGATGACCACCCGCCGGGCCATCCTGACCGGCGCGTTCGGCAGCTCGCTGGAAACCGTCGACGGCCTGGGCGCCCTGGTGGCCAACCTGGCCCTCTATGACCTGCCAATGAGCGATCTGGCGGCCTACGTCGGCAACGTCGAAGCCATCGACGCTGCCGAGGTCCAGGCGGCGTTCGCTGAACACCTGCCGGTGGACCGGGCCAGCCTGGTGATCGTGGGCGACGCGTCCCAGTTCATCGATGGACTGCGCGCGCAGTATCCGCAGGTGGAGATCATCCCGCTCACGAGCCTGAACCTCGACCGGGCGGCGCTGCAGTAGCGGGGTCAGGCGGAATCGGCGGGAGATGCATTTTTCGACTTGCGAGCCTCTCCCGCCCTCCGCTATAGGCCCCGCTCTCGACTGAGACGCGGGCGTAGCTCAGGGGTAGAGCATCACCTTGCCAAGGTGAGGGTCGGGCGTTCGAATCGCCTCGCCCGCTCCAGTCGAAGAACGGAAAAAGGCCCGGTCGCGAGACCGGGCCTTTTCTGTTTGCGACAGGGTCGATGGATCAGAGCCCCAGCGCTGCCTTCACCGCCCGCCAGTCGACGTACTTGAAGTTCTGGGTTCCGATGTCGTTGACGTCATCCTGGATGACGATCAGCCCTTCGGGAAAGGGCCCCACCGGACCGCCCAGAGCGGCCAGGCCGTCGGTGCCGGTCACGGCGTCCACCACCCCCGCCTCGACCACGAAACGGCCGACGTAGACAGGGGCCGCACCGTCGATGCGCCAGACCGGAAAGGCCGAGTCGCCCTGGCTGGAGCCGATCATGTAGCGGGCCGCGCCATCGGCAATGATTGTTAGCCCTTCGGCGTCGGCCACCAGAACGTCGGGCTGGATGCCCTGGACCAGGGTGCGGGCATCGCCGGAGGCCGGATCCAGGCCGTAGCGCCAGACGCCGACATTCTCCTCACCGAGATAAAGGGCGTTGGTCGCCTCGTCCGCGACGCAGCCTTCCGAGATCGTCCCGATGTCGAAGCGCCGGACTTCCTGGGCGGCGGGACCGCCATCCGGAGCCACCGTCAACACCCACTGACGCACCTCGCCCTCGTGGCCGACGAGAATGGCGTGCACTTCAGTGCCCCGGCGCGCGAAGCAGAAGCCGTAGGGTTCCACCACGTCGGTCGAGATCGCCCCCCAGGCCGCCACGCCATTGCCGGCCCCGGCGCCCGGGTCGAAGCTGTAGAGCGATACGCCGGTACGGCCCGGAGTCCGGTCGCTGGCCCCGAGGACCAGTTGGGGGCGTCCACCAATGCTGAGGCCGTCCACCGCATCGACATTGTTGAGCAGGCCCTCGGGCATGAACTGGAGGACCGACCCGTCGAGACCATAGACGTAGAGCCCGGCCTTCTTGTCGGTACCGACGACGAAGCCCGGGGTGGCTGTGGTGCCCACGGTCACCGGAGCGTCGAACATCCAGATCGCCGGATCATCGGCCGCATCCTCGCCGCCGCCGGTGCCGACCGACGGGGTCTCCAGAGTCGCTTGAACCCGCACGCCCGGGCCGACGAAACCTTCGCCCTCGCCCTGATAGTCGACCTCGGTCGTGGCGCAGGCGGCCAGCGCAAGCGCCGACACCGCAGTGGTGAAAAGCCCCCGGATCGTCATCGCCGCACCCCTTTCAGCCAGTGTCGAGGCGCCCTGACCACGGCTTGCGCATCGGGTCAATCCCGTGCGTTCCGGCACGCACCGACGAAAAGTCACGTCTACGGATCAATCGTCACAGTGTCGTCCCTGAACCTCTGCCCCCCGGTCACGAACTCGTCGTGGCGACGTCGTCACTAAAGCGTAACAGAACGCCGAGAACCGGCGGCCGGGGGGTCGACCGGGCCATCGGGGATGCCACAAATGAAACTCGCTCTTCTGGTCGGGGCTGCCGCCGCCCCGCTTCTGTTCGTCCAGCCTGTGTTCGCGCAGGAAGCCACCCAGGTCGACGAAATCGTCGTCACGGGTCGCCGCCCGATCGCGGAATCGGAAGCCGCCGCGCTGCAGGTGCAGCGGAACTCCGACAGTCTGGTGAGCGTGGTCGCCGCCGACTCGGTTGGTCGCCTTCCTGATCAGAACATCGCCCAGGCTGTCGCCCGCGTGCCGGGTGCCGCGGTCGAAAGCGATCAGGGCCAGGCCCGCTACGTCTCGCTGCGCGGCGCGCCGAACTACTGGACCACGCTGTCGATCAACGGCATCGGCATTGTCAGCCCCGAGGGCCGCGACACCCGCTACGACTCCCTGCCCTCGGCCATCGCCTCGCAGATCGTGGTCAACAAGGCGGTGACACCCGACCTGACCGGTGAGACCATCTCCGGCAACATCAACATCATCACCCGCTCGGCCTTTGACTATCCGGGCCTGAGCATCGCCGGCAAGCTGGGCGCGGGCCGCGCCGAGCTCGGCGACCGCGACATGTATGAAGGCCAGCTGGTCGTCTCGGACCGGTTCGACACCGGCTTCGGAGAGATCGGTCTGCTTGCGTCGGGCAGCTACTTCGAACGCAACATGGTCACCGACAACTACGAGATCGACTGGGAACTGGTGTCCCAGGACGTTCAGCCCGACGGTGCCGGTGTCGGCGGGAACCGCCTGTGGGCGCGCGAGACCGAGAACAAGCTCTATCGCCTGACGCGCACCAACTACTCCTACTCGGGTCGCCTGGACTGGAGCCCGACCGACGGCCACCGCGTCTTCTTCGAGTCGATCTTCTCGACCTTCACGGACGACGAGGCCCGCGACAACTACATCTTCGACACCGACGATCGTCAGAACGACCCGTCGGTCCCGCCGCGCTCGGCCGCCGCACCCTGCACCATCGCCACAACGGGCGTGGTGACCAACACGGCCTATGCCGACGTCTGCGTGGGCAACACCTCGCTGGTCGGGACGGTCTACGGGATCGACATCAACCAGCGCGCCACGCTTCGCGCGTTCGAACAGTCGATCTTCACAAACACCTTGGGCGGTGAACATGCCTTGGGTGAGTGGGATCTGGACTGGCGCCTGAACTTCACTCGCTCGCGCGATGACCGTTCGGTGGTCGGCGAGGCGCGCTACGAGAGCCCGTCGACGCGCAACCTGCGTCCGACGATCTTCTACGCCTTCAACGACGTCGATCTGCACAACATCGAGCTCTACAACACCATCACGACCGGCACCGGCGCGGCGACGACCTACAGCCGCGGCGCGCGCGTCACCAACATTGACGATTTCCAGCGCAACCTGACCCAGCTGACGTCGCTGGACGCCGTGGATGAGACGGAGGCCTACACCGCCCGTTTCGACCTGACCCGCCAGCTGTCGCTGATGGGGGCTGACGCCCGCGTCACCTTCGGCGGCCAGTACGACATCCGCACCAAGGAAGCCAACGAACGCCAGATGGTCCTGAACTCGGCGGCCCAGTTCGCGGCGGCCGGGACCTCGACGACCTTCGCGCCGGTGTCCCTGAGCACGCCGTTCGCTGGCGATATCCGGATGGGCTACACCTTCCGCTACTTCGACCTGGAAGCCATGCGCGCCCAGATCGCCCGTGCGTCGGCCCTGAACGCCTTCAACCCGCTCCTCGGAAACTTCTATAACGTCGAGGAAGAGATCTACGCCGGCTATGGCGCGATCCGCCTAGGCTACGACTGGGGTTCGGTCCTGGCCGGTGCCCGCGTCGAGCACATCACCAACACCGGCCAGGCCTTCGTTCCGCTGGCCGGCGTGAGCACGCTTATCACGACGGAAGGTGAGCAGACGATCATCTACCCGAGCGTCCATGTGAACTACGACATCGACGAGGATCGCAAGCTGCGCGTCTCGTTCTCGACCGGTGCCGCCCGTCCCGACTACGACCAGCTGCGTCCGAACTTCACCTTCAACGACGCCAACCAGACCATCTCCGGCGGCAACCCGGATGCCCAGCCCGAGCGCGCCTACGGCGTTGACGCCTATTATGAGTGGTACATCCAGCCGCAGGGCTTCTTCTCGGCGGGCCTGTTCTACAAGCGGGTCGAGGACGTCCTGTTCAGCGATACCCGCGTGTTCGGCTCCACCGTCCTCAACACCGCCGGTGTGGATCGCTCGCAGTATCGCCTGTCGACGCTCGTCAACGGCGGCGATGGCTACATCTGGGGCTTCGAGGGTGCCCTGCAGCTCCAGCTCGATCCCTATGTCGAACAGCTGGACCTGCCGGAATGGATGGGCGGCTTCGGCATCAATGTGAACGTGACCGCCAACGAGTCCCAGGCCACGACGCCGGGCGGCACGCGCGTCACCCTGCCGGGCACCTCGGACGTGGTCTACAATCTCGCGGGCTACTATGAGAAGTACGGCCTCTCGGCGCGTCTGAACTACCGCAAGCGCACCGCCTGGCTCGACGGCTACGGCCCGGCGTCCGACGGCGGCAACACCTACTGGGCGGCCGACGACGAAATGGACGCCTCGATCCGTTATGCCGTCACCGACAACCTCGAAGTCTACGTCGATGGCTCGAACCTGCTGAACAATCCCGGCCGTCGCTACGTCCGTGAGAGCCAGTACACCATCGAGTGGGAGCGCTTCGGCCGTCGTATTGATGCGGGCATCCGCTTCAGCTTCTAAGCCAAAGAAACCTGCCGAACAGAAAGGGCCGGACGGCGACGTCCGGCCCTTTTTTGTCGATCACGAGGCGAAGTCATCGGCGTTTCGCGATTGTCACTGGACCGGCGCGAGCCGCCCCTCTAACCGCCGTCTGGCGTCGATTTCGGCATCGCCCTTGCTGGACCGTCGCGCGGTGCCGGTGTCATGGCGCCATTTCGGGAAGAGTTCTGTTCGATGTTCATGGAAGGCGAGGTGAACTGGGTTCTGGTTCTGGGGCTGACGGCCGCAGTCACCACCGTCATCGCCATCCTGTCGCTGATCTTCGCCTGGACGAACCGCGCCCGGCACGTCTCGACCTCCGACGAGTTGTCGGCCGTGGCTCGTGCCCGGCAGGATGCGGAGACCCGCCTATATGAGACCCTGAACGCCATCCCTGTGGCCCTGGTCCAGACCGATCGCGGCGGCAAGTTCATCTTCGCAAACCGCGCCGCGCACCAGCTGCTGGGCCGCAAGGACAATGAGCTGATCGGGCTGCGCTTCCACTCGGCCACCTGGGGCATCACCTATCCCGATGGTCGACCCGTGCCGCCCGATCTTCTGCCCAGCGCCCGGGCTCTGCGCGGTCAGACGGTCAAGGGCTTCCAGCACATTCTCGCCAATCCGACGACGCGTCGAAAGATGCTGGTCTCGGTTACCGCCATGCCAGTCGAGGATGCCCTGGGCCAGGTCATCGGCTCGACCGCCGCCATCGTGGAGACGGAAGGTCTGACCACGCCGGAGGTCAGCCCGTTCGACCCCCCGGCGGCACCGCCGGATCCCAACGAAACGACCCGGCGGGTGTTCGAGGCCGCGTCCAGCGCCCTGGCCGTCGTCGCGGCGAACGGCGTGATCAAGGAGGCCAACCGGGCGGCTCTGGCCCATTTCGGGCGCAGCTCCGATGTCGTCGGAGGCGATTTCGCCGACCATTTCCTGGCGGAGGACGAACGCGTCGAGGCACGCCAGACGCTGCGGGCCGCCGCTGCGGGGGCCGAAGGTGCCGAAGCCATCCTTTCGACGCTCGGAGGGCCGCAGGGCTTTGCCTGGCGTCTTCTGCCGCTGGCCAACGCGGACGGGGTGGTTGACGTCCTGCTTCTGGCCGGGGATCCGGTTCCCGCTCCCGCCGAACCTGAACCCGCACCGGAACCCGTCGGGCCTTCGGCTGATGAGGTCGAGGCTGCACACCTGGCGGCCCTCGTCGCTGCCGCAGAGCGTGAAGCGGCACTGTCCGCGGAACGTGATGCCGCCCTGGCCGCCGCGGGAGCCGCCCGCGAAGACGCGCTGCGCGCCCTGGAACGCGGCGAGGGCTCGCAACGGCTGGAGAGCGTTGGCCGACTGACCGGCGGGGTCGCGCAGGATTTCAATGCGCTTCTGACGGTCATGACCAGCGCGCTCGACATGATGCTGAAGACGGCCGACGACCCGGCAAGGGTGCGCCGCCTGGGGCAGGCGGCACTCGCGGCCGGCCAGCGCGGCGAAGTCCTGACGCGCCGCCTCGCCGCCTTCACCCAGGGTGAGGAAGCCGAGGCCCGTACACTAGACGCCGGCGTCCTGATGCGCGCGATGGAGAGCCGTCTTCGAGCGTTGGCGGGGCCGGGCATCGACCTGATGATCGAAGCGCCGGACTCCGAAGCGCCGGTTCAGGTCGATCCCGTGGCATTTGAAGGTGCGATCGTCGCCCTCGTCCGCAACGCCGTCGAGGCCGTCGCAGGCCAGGGTGCCGTGGCTGTGAGGATGGAGCCGCTGGAAGATGCCGTACGCCTGACGGTGCGCGACACCGGACCCGGCCTTGATGAGGCCACGGCCGCCCGGGCCATGGAGCCGTTTTTCACCACCCGCCCGGGACAAGCCGGTCTTGGCCTCGCCCAGGTTCATGCTTTCGCGCGTCTGTCCCGCGGCGACCTCAGCCTCATCAGTGAACCCAGACAGGGCGCCGAGGCCACACTGACCCTGCCACGCACACACCGAGCGGACTGAAGCCGCCACACCCTCTCGCCGACCGACCCGTGTTCTGCTATCGTTATCCTTCCACGGAGGGGGTGCCGATGGTCTGGGTCTGGCGAGCGTGTCTCGGTCTTCTCATTGCGGTCTATGCGGGCTGGCTCGTGTGGCCGGTACTTCAGCCGTTGACGGCGGGCGGCTCGATAAGCGGCGCGATCGCCGTTATCACGGCGGAGGCGGCAAGGCTGGGTGGCGTGATCCCCTTGCTGTGGCTGGCCGCGGCCCTTCTCTATGTCGTTGCGGCGGTGATGACCGTCGCCGGCCTCGGAGGCGCACCGGGGGCTTACTTCCTGGCCTTCGCCTGCGAACTGATCCAGCGTGTCCTTCTGCAGAGCGCACCGGACGCAACTGTCACCGACACCCCGCAGCGGCTCGTTGCGGTGGCCCAGTCCCTGAACGTCAGCGTCGAGCCGGGCCCTCTGTCCCTGTCCGCCATGCTCGTGGTTGGGCTGCTGGTGGTCATGAGCGGCGTCTGGCACGGGCAAAAGGATTTGATCTGGCCGCAGCACTGGACCCGGTCCCCCATCTAGGCCGCAGCCCAGGCGGATTGCCCATCCTTCCCGTGAGGCGTCGATGAAGTTTGTCCGTATCGTTCTGGTTCTCGCGGTGATCGGCTATGCGGGCTGGCTCGCATGGCCGTTCCTGACCCCGTTCTTCGAGGGCGCGCCGCTTGATGTCGCGCTGGAACGCGCGCGGGGCATGATCGAGGCGGGCGCAGGCATTTCAGGTGCGATGCTATGGGTCGGAGCCGTGCTGCTCTATCTGATCGCAGCGCTGATGCTGGGGGCCGGCAATCCCCGAGCCGCGATTGCCTACTTTCTGGGATTCATCGCCGATGCCGTGTTGAGACTGGCGATCGACCGGGGACGCGCCGGTCCGGCGGAAGCCTCCATACAGGCCCAGACCTATGGCGGCGGCGAACTTTCCCAGCGATCCGCCGAGGCCGTGGCTCCCGTCGGACTGCCGGTCGATCCGACCTGGCTGATCCTGGGGACGCTTCTGGTGATCGGCCTCATCATTGTTGCCGTCTCCCGACGGAGGGGTCGACGGCGCGCCCCCGGCCAGCTCGCGGGCTGACCAGCCTCCGACGTCACGTCCGATTCTGACGCAAGGGTCGGCTAGTCTGTCCCTTGATCGCGCGACGTCCACGAACGACCGTGAGAGTCCTGAGACCGGGACTCTCAGCGATCCTGAAGACAATCAATCGCTTGGCGTGGGAGTGAGAGTCGCTCCCACGACGTCCCCGCCACTCTCGCCACCATCGACTTCGCTTCCCATATCCGTCGCGGCAGTTGACCCCGACGGGTCAGGCGCTAGGACAGCCCCCGTCCTCCCGACCGCTTCCCTCCCCGAGGTTTCCATGGCCGACGCCACGCCCGCCGCTCCCGCCCAGTACGATGTCGTCGTGATCGGCGGCGGGCCCGGCGGCTACAACGCCGCCATCCGCGCAGGTCAGTTGGGGCTCAAGGTCGCCTGCGTGGAAATGCGCGAGACGCTGGGCGGCACCTGCCTGAACGTCGGCTGCATGCCTTCAAAAGCTCTGCTGCACGCCTCCGAGCTCTATGAGATGGCAGCCAAGGACTTCGCCGGAATCGGCATCGAGGTCGCGCCGAAGCTCAATCTTGGGCAGATGATGAAGCAGAAGTCGGAGAGCGTGACCGCCCTGACCAAGGGCATCGAGTTTCTGTTCAAGAAGAACAAGGCCGACTGGATCAGGGGACGCGGCCGCATCACTGGCCCCGGAACCGTCGAGGTCGAGGCGGCAGACGGATCGAAGACGACGCTGAAGGCGAAAGACATCGTCATCGCCACGGGCTCGGAGCCCACGCCGCTGCCGGGGGTCGATTTCGTCGAAGGCAAGGTGATCGATTCGACCGGGGCCCTGTCTCTGCCGGCCGTGCCGAAGAAGCTGATCGTCGTGGGGGCCGGCATCATCGGACTGGAGCTGGGTTCAGTGTGGCGTCGCCTGGGTGCCGAGGTCACCGTGGTCGAATATCTGCCGCGCATCACGCCGGGCATGGACAGCGACCTGGCCACAGCCTTCCAGCGGGCGCTGACCAAGCAGGGCATGACCTTCAAGCTGGGCTCCAAGGTCACGGCCTCCAAGGTCACCAAGGACGGTGTCGAACTGACCGTGGAACCGGCCGCAGGCGGTGCGGCCGAGACCCTGACGGGCGACGTCGTTCTGGTCGCCATCGGCCGTCGCCCCTACACGGCGGGCCTGGGGCTTGAGACGGTGGGCGTCACTGCGGACCCGCGCGGTTTCCTCGCCTCGAACCACTTCAAGGTGGCCGATGGCGTCTGGGTCATCGGCGACGTGACCCACGGCCCGATGCTGGCCCACAAGGCGGAAGAAGACGCCGTCGCCTGTATCGAACTGATCGCGGGCAAGGCCGGCCACGTCGACTACGATCTGGTGCCGAGCGTCGTCTACACCTTCCCTGAGGTGGCCTGGGTCGGAAAGACCGAGGACCAGCTGAAGGCTGCGGGCGTGGCCTACAAGTCGGGCAAGTTCCCCTTCACCGCCAACTCCCGCGCCAAGATCAACCACGAGACTGACGGCTACGCCAAGGTCCTGGCGGACGCGGCGACGGACCGCATTCTGGGCGTCCACATCATGGGCCCCCAGGCGGGGGAGCTGATCGGCGAGGCCTGCGTGGCCATGGCGTTCGGCGGCGCGTCCGAAGACCTCGCCCGCACCAGCCACGCCCACCCGACCCGCTCCGAAGCCGTCAAGCAGGCCGCCATGGGCGTCGAGGGCTGGACGATGCAGGCCTGACAACAGGTTCACGTCTCCGCTGGCGTTTCCGGGCTGATGGACCGCCGGATTCGGCCCACCGCCCCGTGGAAGAGGGACAGGGTGGCTCAACCGGAGACTTGAACCATGACGATCAAGCCGATCACCACGTCCCTTCTGGCGACCATCTTGGGCCTCGCCTGCCTGTCCTCGCCGGTGCTGGCGCACGACCGGGACCGTAACCCGCCGGGCCGCGCTGGCGGACCCGGCACCAACTGGGAAAATCCTCCCGGTCCGCGCGGCGGTCCGGGGGCCTCGCCCGATCGCATTTGGCCCGCGCGCTGCATTCTGGATCGGGACGGCAACCCGCCCGGACGGCTGGGCGGACGGGGGACCAACTGGGAGAACCGTCCGGGTCCCGCGGGCGGTCCCGGCGCTTCGCCGGACCGGCCGGGCCGCTGCCGCTGACCGGACAGGGCCCGCTCCGGCGGGCCCGACACGCTCAAGCCCTCGGGTGCGCCGCGGCGTAGGCCCCCAGCAGGTGAGCGGCATCGACAGCGGTGTATTTCTGCGTTGTCGACAGGCTGGCGTGGCCCAGCAGTTCCTGGATCGAGCGCAGGTCCGCGCCGGCACCCAGAAGGTGCGTGGCGAAGCTGTGCCTCAGCGCATGGGGCGTCGCCGAGGCCGGAAGACCCAGCCGACCCCTCAGCCGCTGCACCGTCGCCTGGACGTGCCGGGCCGACAACGGGCCGCCGCGACGGGCGCGGAACAGGGCGTCGGACGGTTCGAGCGGAAAGGGTTGGGCGGCCACGACGCGGTCCACCGCCTGACGCACAGCGGGCAGGACCGGCACCAGCCGCGTCTTGCCGCCCTTGCCGGTGATGCGGATCGTCTTGGCCAGAGGTGCGTCTGCCCGGGTCAGGCTGAGCGCCTCGGAAATTCGCAGGCCACAGCCATAGAGCAGGCTGAGCACAGCGGCGTCCCGCAGCGCCTCCCACGGCTCGGCGTCGGGATCCAGACCGGGTTCGGCGAGAAGGCCTTTCGCCTGATCCGCGCTGACGGGTCGAGGCAGGGAGGGTTTGACCCTGGGTCCCCGCACCAGAGCCATCTGAGGCGTCGGCACGCCGCAGCGGCGGTCCAGAAACCCGTGGAAGGTACGAATGGCCGACAGGGTCTGGCTGAGCGACCTGGCAGACAGGCCTTTTTCGCCGCTTCGCCGATCCGCCAGATGCGCCCGGACCTCGGCGGCGCTTACCGTGCCGAGGTCGGAAAGGCTCTGGGGCTCGCCGCGGTGCCGCTCCAGAAACACAAGCCAGGTCCGCCCGATGTGGCCATAGGCTTCCAGCGTCCGGGGTGACAGGCGACGCTCATGGGCCAGATGCTCCAGCCAGGCCGCCATGGCTTCAGACGCTGGGGCCGCAGTGGCTGTCATCTCAGTCGAGCACGGGCCAGCGCTCGGCGGTTCGCGCCACGACCGACGCGACGAAGGCGACCAGTTCACAGCCCATGCCAGCAGTGAAGCCTTCCGGTTCCGGGGATCCGAAGACCGCAAGCGCGGGTCGCGCCTCCTCGCCTCGATCCCCGCCCAGGTGCAGCGCCATACGGATCAGGGCGACGGACTTCACCTCCTCGCCCGCAGGGCCGAACAGGTCGAGTTCGGGGAACATGGGGCCAAGCCAAGTCAGGCCGTGTTCGCCCAACCAGGCGTCGACGCCGCCCGGTTCCAGCGCCTTCCAGCCGAAGGGCACCCCGCCGGGTCGTTCCACCGCGATTGTCGCGGCCGACAGACCAAAGCGGGCCTGGGCGGCGGCGTCGAGCCGACGAGCCAGATCCGAGTGGCTCCTGGCGTCCATCAGGTCCAGGGCGGCGACATGGGTCTGGGTCTGCGCGGCGAAGTTGGCGCGGGCGATATCCTCGATGCGTTTTCTGGCGTCCGCCTCCCGCTCGGCGGCGGCTTCCAGCTTGGTCAGGGCCGTGCGGCCAAACTCGACAACGTTGCGCCCCCGCGCGATCAGGCCGATCTCCTCCAGCAAGGAACGGTCGTCCAGAAGGGTCTCGGAATTGCTCTGAAGCCAGGCCCGAATGTCAGGCCAAAGCAGCTCGCGAGCAGCGAACAGGTCTGCGGTCTGGTCTTGGGTCGTCACGCAAAGGCGCTCCTCCCGGAGAGCGCCGGGCCGCAGAATCAGAGAATCGACTGGCCAGTCTTGCCCCAGTCGGCCAGGAAGGCATCAAGCCCTTTGTCGGTTAACGGGTGCTTGACCAGGGCCTTGAAGGTGTCAGCAGGCAGGGTGGCTGCGTCCGCGCCTGCCAGCGCCGCCGCCTCGACATGGGCGGGATGACGCAGCGAGGCTGCGAGAATTTCTGTCTCGAATCCGTGCGTGTCGTAAAGGACGCGGATGGCCTCGATCAGCTCGGACCCATTGGCCCCATGGTCGTCCAGACGCCCAACGAAGGGCGAGACGAAGGTCGCGCCCGCCTTGGCCGCCAGCATGGCCTGGGCGACCGAGAAGCACAGGGTGACGTTGGTCTTGATGCCCTTGTCGGAAAAAGCGCGCGCGGCGCGCAGCCCGTCCCAGGTCAGGGGCAGCTTCACGACCACGTTCGGAGCGATGGCGGCCAGCTTGTCGCCTTCGCGCACCATGGTCTCGAAATCGGTCGCCACGGCCTCGGCCGAAATCGGCCCCTCGACCAGAGCGCAAATCTCGGCGATGACCTCGGCGATGTTGCGACCGCTCTTGGCGATCAGGGACGGGTTGGTGGTCACGCCATCGACCATGCCGGTGGGGATCATCTCCCGGATGACGGCGACGTCTGCGGTGTCGAGGAACAGTTTCATGGCGGGGCTTCTAGCCGACGGGGCCTTCGGGTGAAAGTCGCCTCCGTCCTTCTGCCGCTGCCGGTGCCCGAGGCCTTCGACTATGAGGTCCCCGACGCGCTGGAGCTGGCGCGCGGCGATCAGGTCGCCGTGCCGCTGGGCCCGCGGCTCATGCGCGGAATCGTCTCGGAAGTGCGCGAGACCACCGGCTCGAACCGACGGCTGAAGGCGGTGGCGCAACGGTTGACGGACCCGCCGGTGCCCGAAGGCGCGCTCGATTTCGTCGAATGGGCCGCGCGCTGGACGCTCAGTCCGCCCGGCGAGATGGCGGCCCTGGCCCTGAAAGGCCTGCGCAATCCGGCGCCCCGGCCCGAGCGACGAGTGCGGCGCGTCGGCGAACGCAAGCCCGCCCGATCCACGCCGCTGCGCACGGCCGTGCTGGAGGCGCTCGACGGTCGCGCCCTGCCCTCCGCCGACCTCGCGCGCCTCGCTGGCGTGTCATCGGCCGTGGTCAAGGGACTGGTCGATGAGGGCGTGCTGGAGGTCGTCGAGATCGCCGCAGTCGCGACCTTTGACCCGCCCGACCCTGACCACTGTCCGGCGACACTGAACCCCGATCAGGCGGCCGCAGCTATGGCGGTCGGCGAAGCTGTGACCAAGAGCGGCTTCGCCGCCTTCTTGCTGGACGGGGTGACCGGGTCAGGCAAGACCGAGGCCTATCTGGAGGCTGTGGCGCGGACGCTGAGGGCCGATCCGGAGGCGCAGATATTGATCTTGCTGCCAGAGATCGCCCTGACCCAGGCCGTGATCGAACGCCTTACTGACCGCTTTGGCACCTCGCCCGCAGAATGGCATTCCGGCGTATCCGGACCTCGTCGCCGACAGGTCTGGGACGCTGTGGTCGCGGGCCGGTGCAGCATCGTGGTCGGCGCGCGCTCGGCCCTGTTCCTGCCGTTCCAGCGCCTGCGCCTGCTGATCGTCGACGAGGAGCACGACGGCTCGTTCAAGCAGGAGGACGGGCTGGTCTATCACGGGCGCGACCTGGCGGTGGCGCGGGCGCGGATCGAGGCGGCAACGGTGGTCCTGGCCTCGGCGACCCCGTCTCTGGAGACATTATGGAACGCGCGTCAGGGACGCTACGGCTGGCTCAGGTTGGGGCGTCGGCACGGCGCAGCGACCCTGCCCGACATCGCCTTGCTTGACCTGCGCGACCACCCGCCGGAACGCGAGCAGTGGCTTTCGCCGCCGCTTCGCAGCGCGATGGCGGAGACCCTGGCGGCCGGCGAGCAGACGCTACTGTTCCTGAACCGCCGGGGATATGCGCCTGTGGTCCTGTGCCGTGCCTGCGGTCATCGGTTGACGGCTCCGGACACCGACAGCTGGCTGGTCGAGCACCGCTATACGGGGCGTCTCGTTTGCCACCTGACCGGCTTTTCCATGCCGCGACCGAAGCACTGCCCCGCCTGCGGTGCGGAGGACACGCTGGTGTCGGTCGGCCCGGGCGTCGAGCGGGTCGAGGAGGAGGTGCGCCTGCTGTTCCCCGATGCCCGCACGGCCGTGTTTAGCTCCGACACCGTACCGGACGGCAAGGCGGCGCGCGCCCTGATCCAGCGCATGACGGACGGCGAGATCGATATTCTGGTGGCGACCCAGGCGGCCGCCAAAGGGCACAACTTTCCGCGTCTGACGCTGGTTGGTGTGGTGGATGCGGACCTCGGACTCAGGGGCGGCGATTTGCGGGCGGCGGAGCGGACGTTTCAACTGTTGACCCAGGCGACAGGACGGGCCGGACGCGCCGACCGACCCGGACGCGCGATCCTTCAAACCTGGACGCCCGAGCATCCCGTGCTGATGGCGCTGGCCGCCGGCGACCGCGATGCCTTCGTGGAGGCCGAGATGGCCGAACGGGAACTGGCGTCCCTGCCACCCCACGGTCGGCTGGCCGCGATGATCCTGTCGGGTGAGGACGCCGGCGCGGTCGAACGCGTGGCCTCGGCCCTGGCGGCCGCCATCCCCAACGCCGAACGGCTGGAGGTCTACGGCCCCGCTGATGCACCGCTGGCGCTTGTGCGAGGGCGACGCCGGAAGCGATTGCTGGTGCGAGCGGACCGCGACGTGGACCTGCAGGGCTTCCTGCGCGCCTGGCTGGCGCGGGTAAAGGTCCCGGCCTCCGTGCGCCTCAGTGTCGACGTGGACCCTTATAGCTTCCTGTAGGCGCTAGCGCTGAGCTCACCGAGCTTCGCTCCTTGAGCGCACTCACCGCCTCAGGCCCCGGCTTTCCTAGCGAAGCTCCAGGCCCCCGCCGCGAGGGGCTCGACCTGCGCAGCCATCGTGCGGGCATGGGCCGAGGCCGCTGTGCCATCGCGAACGCGACCGGCGATGCCCTGGCAGATCGCAGCAAGCCGGAACAGGTTGTAGGCGAAGAGCCAGTCCAGATTGGCGGGTGGAGGCGATCCGGTCTTCTCGACGTAGCGCGCGACCGTTTCGTCGACCGAGGGGATGCCGAGCTCCTTCAGGTCCGCGCCTGCAAGGCCGTTCCGCAGGGTGGCGGGAATAGCCCATGCGATCAGCAGGTAGGAGAAATCCGCCATGGGATCGCCCAGCGTCGACAGCTCCCAGTCCAGGACGGCCCGGACCTCGGGCGCCTCGGGGGCCAGGATCATGTTGTCCAGCCGGAAGTCGCCGTGGACGATCCGGGTCGGCCCTTCGGGCGGCAATCCTTCCGGCAGAAAGGCGATCAACCGGTCCATGTCCGGGATCGGGTGGGTTTCGGAGGCCTGATACTGCTTGGTCCAGCGGCCGACCTGACGGGCGAAGTAGTTGCCCGGCTTGCCGTAATCGCCGAGCCCGATCGCCTCGGGCTCGAACCGGTGCAGGGCGGCCAATGTGTCGACCTGGGCATTGTAGATGGCGCGACGCTGGTCCGGCGACATTCCGGGCAATTTCAGGTCCCACAGGACCCGCCCCTCGACCTTGTCCATCACATAGAACATCGAGCCGAGGACACCGTCGTCGGTGCACAGCGCATGCGGCCGGGCGACAGGAAAGCCCTGGGCGGCCAACGCAGAGATAACGGTGAACTCGCGATCCACGGCATGCGCCGACGGCAACAGCGTCCCAGGCGGCTTGCGACGCAGCACATAGGCGGCGGTGGGTGTGGTCAGTTCGTAGGTCGGATTGGACTGCCCGCCCTTGAACTGGCGCAAGGTGAGCGGACCGGCATAGCCCGCCACGTTCGCGGTCATCCAGGCGTCGAGCGCGGCCTCGTCCAGGCGATAGCGGGGATCGACCTCGCGCGTTCCAGAAAACGTCGATTGCGGGTCGTCGAGAGCGGCGGCGTCAGTCATGCGCAGCGACAATGGCGGCCCGAACGGCGCGGCGCCAGCCCCCCCGCAGTTGCTCCCGCTCCGTTTCGCCCATGCGAGACGTCCAGACGGCAGGGGCTGCATCGCCCCTGGGTCGGAGATCCTTGATCAGGCCGCAGCCGAATGCCGCCAGCCGGGCGGCACCCAGCGCCGTCATCTCCTGGAAGGCGGGCCGCTCCACCGTGACGTCGCAGATGTCAGCCACGAATTGCATGGCAAAGGCATTGGCCGTGACCCCGCCATCGACCTTGAGCACCTTCAGTCTGGGTGCTCCGTCGGCCGCTAGAGCATCCAGCAGGTCGCGCGTCTGGTAGGCGAGCGCCTCCAACCCGGCGCGCACGAAGTGGGCGGGCGTCGAGTCCCGCGTCAGGCCAATGACGGCTCCGCGCGCATCCGGCTCCCACCAGGGCGCGCCCAGACCCGTGAAGCCGGGCACCAGATAGACCCCACCGTTGTCCTTTAGCCCCTGCGCCATCGCCTCGGACGCCCGGCTGTCGGCGATCATGCCCACCCCGTCCCTTAACCACTGGATCGCCGACCCGGCGGAGAAGATCGAACCCTCCAGCGCATACGCCGCCTCGCCCCCCACCGCGTAGCCGAGCGTGCCGAGCAGGCGGCTGGAGGAAGCGACCGGCGCGGGCCCCACATTGGCGACAAGGAAGGCGCCGGTGCCGTAGGTGATCTTGGCGTCTCCGGCCTGCAGCGCGCCGTGTCCGACCAGCGCCGCCTGCTGGTCCCCCGCTGAGCCGGTAATCGGCAGGGCCCGGCCGAAATGGGCGGGGTCGGTGTGCCCCAGGGTGTCGGCGCAGTCGCGAATCTCGGCCAGGGCCTCGCGTGGGACCTGGAACAGGGCGCACAGGTCATCGCGCCACGTCCGGGCCTCCAGATCCATCAGAGACGTGCGGCTGGCGTTTGTGGCATCTGTGACGTGAGCGGCTCCTCCCGTCAGCTTCCAGATCAGCCAGGTCTCAATGGTGCCGAGCAACACCTCGCGTTGCCCGGCCCGCTCACGCGCGGCCGGCACAGCGTCCAGCAGCCAGGCGAACTTGGTGGCGGAGAAATAGGGGTCCAGGATCAGGCCCGTCGTGGTCTGAACCGCCGCCTCATGCCCCTGTGCCTTCAGGCGGTCAGTCACGTCGGCGGTACGCCGGTCCTGCCAGACGATGGCGCGGTGCAGTGGCTCGCCTGTCGCGGCATCCCAAAGGACAGCGGTCTCGCGCTGATTGGTGATGCCGACGGCCGCGAAACGGCCGATCCCTCCGGCCTTGGCGATCACCTCCCGGGAGGTCTGTAGCGTGGCGGTCCAGATCTCCGCCGCATCATGCTCGACCCAGCCCGAGGCGGGAAAGTGCTGCTGCAGCGCGATCTGGCTGATGGCGACGGGGTGCAACCCGCCGTCATCCCTGAGCTCGAACGCGATGGCGCGGGTCGATGTGGTGCCCTGGTCGATGGCGAGAATGCAGGTCGTCATGGCTCCATCTTACGCAGGATCGGGCGATGCGCTAATCCGCCAGACATGACCGACCGCATCGCTTCCTTCGAAGGCGTCATCGACGCAGCCCGTCAGATCGAGGGAGTCGCCATCCGCACCCCCCTGATCGAAAGTCCGGCACTGAATGAACGCATGGGCGGGAGAATCCTGCTGAAGGCCGAGACCTTTCAGGTCGCGGGGGCGTTCAAGTTCCGAGGGGCCTTCAACCGCATCAGCCGACTGACCGAGGAGGAGAGGGCGCGCGGTGTCGTCGCCTTCTCGTCCGGCAATCACGCTCAAGGCGTGGCGGCGGCGGCCCTGAAGGTCCGAACAGCCGCTACCATCGTGATGCCGGCCGACAGTCCCGCCATCAAGATCGCTGGGGTGAGGAGCTTTGGCGGCGAGGTGCGCCTGTATGACCGCTGGACCGAGAGCCGTGAGCAGATCGGTGCCGAGCTCGCGGCGGAGAAGAATGCCGTCCTGGTCCCGCCGTTCGACGACCCCTTCGTCATCGAGGGTCAGGGCACATGTGGGCTCGAAATCCTTGAGCAGGCCGATGTCGCGATCGACCAGCTGGTGTGCTGCTGCTCGGGCGGAGGGCTGATGGCCGGGATCAATCTGGTGCTCGAGGCCAAGAGCCCCAAGACCCTCAGCTGGGCCGTTGAGCCCGAGAACTTCAACGACACGGCCCGCTCGCTGGCAGCTGGTCAACGCGTTGGCCACCCCAGGGCGGAACCCTCGATCTGCGACGCGCTGCAGACTCCGATCCCGGGCGAGCTGACCTTCCCGATCAATCAGCGGGTCCTGAAGGGGGCGCTCGGCATCAGCGACCAGGAAGCCGCCGAGGCCGTCCGCTACGCCTTCCGCACGCTGAAGCTGGTGGTCGAGCCGGGCGGAGCCGCGGCACTGGCGGCTGTTCTGGCCGGCAAGGTCGAGACCCGGGACCGGACCACCGCTGTTGTGCTGTCAGGCGGCAATGTGGACCCTGGCCTGTTCGCCGAAATCATCGAAGACCGATTCACCGGAGCCGCCGCATGACCAAGCCATCCGAACTCGCCTCCCTGATCGGTCAGGAGATCGGTGTCAGCCGCTGGATCGAAATCGATCAGGCCCGTATCGACGCCTTCGCCAAGATCACCGAGGACGAGCAGTTCATTCACGTCGACCCGGAGGCTGCAAAGGCCACCCCGTTCGGCGGGACGATTGCCCACGGTTTTCTGACGCTCAGCCTCGCCTCAGCCATGAGCTACGACGCGGTCAAGCCGTTGGAGGGCGTGGTGATGGGCGTGAACTACGGCTTCGACAAACTGCGCTTCCTGGCCCCGGTTCCAGCGGGATCGAAGGTGCGCGGGCGGTTCAAGCTTCTGTCCGCTGACGACAAGGGCGGCGGGCGCTGGCTCCTTAAGCACGAGCTGACCGTGGAGATCGAAGGCTCTGAAAAACCCGCCCTGATCGCCGAATGGCTGGGCATGCAGATGGTTGCGCCCTAGTCACGAAAAGCACTTTACATTCCAAAGTCCGTGGGGCATATCGCAGCCTCACAGGAGATTTCGCCATGTTCAGAACCGTCCTCTGCGCCGCCTTGGTCCTCTGCCTCGCTGCCCCCGTTGCGGCCCAGACACGCGAGGACGCCGACCATTCACATCATCGCCACGCCGACTTCGAGTCGAACCGTATGCATGTGCGGGTCGACGGAGAGGCCGGGCCCGGCGTCCGTGACATCATCCTGATCCCCGGTCTCAGCTCCTCGCCCAAGGTCTGGCAAGGCACGATCGACCATCTCGGCGCGGGCTGGCGGGTGCATTCCATCCACATTCAGGGCTTTGCCGGTGCGCCGGTCGAAGGCAATGCCGAGGGTCCTGTGGCCGCCCCGGTGGCCGAAGAGATCGCGCGCTACATCGCCGAACAGGGTCTGGAGAAACCCGCCGTGGTCGGGCACTCCATGGGCGGCACAATCGGCATGATGCTGGCGGCCCGGCACCCGGATGCCGTCGGCAAGCTGATGGTCGTCGACATGATCCCCTTCATGGGTGCCATGTTCGCCCAGCCCGGAACCAATCCGACGGCGGCAGCGGTCACGCCCATTGCGGACATGATCCACTCCCAGATGCTGAACAGCCCCGAAGAAGCCTATCGCGCACAGGCCGCTCAGTCCGTCGCCGCCATGGTGCGTGACGAAGCGGCAGAGCCGATGATCCTGGCCGATACGGCAACCAGCGACCGCATCGTGTCGTCCAACGCCTATCGCGAGCTGGTTGTCACCGACCTGCGTCCTGAACTGGCCAACATCACCGCCCCGACCGAGGTGGTCTACGTCGCCTTTGAGGCACCCGGCATGACCCCGGAAATCTCCGACGCCATCTATAGCATGTCCTATGCGACCCTGCCGGGTGTGGAGCTGAAGCGCATCGACAATGCCGCCCACTTCCTCTTCATCGACCAGCCCCAGGCCTTCTTCGCCCAGCTGGACGCCTTCCTGGCGGAATGACCGACCCGTCCGATCGCATCATCGGCCTTTATGATGACAAGGCCGAGGGCTGGATCGCAGATCGCGGTCCAGACCTCGGGGGTCCCGGCAGGTCCATCGACGAGGTCGAGGCTCTGGATCGCTTCGCCGCCGCCCTGCCCAAGGGAGGGACCGTCCTCGATTTCGGATGCGGCTCGGGCTGGCCCTGGGGTTCCGCTCTGCTTGACCGAGGGTTTCGGGTCACGGGCGTCGATGCGGCACCCCGCCTTATTGCTCATGCGGCACAGACCCTCCCGGAAGGCGAATGGGTCGTCGACGACATGCGAAGCCTGACTCTCGGCCGGACGTTCGATGGTCTTCTGATCTGGTACAGCCTGTTTCACCTGACCCCAAGCGACCAGAGCCGCGCCCTTGAACGGGTCCTGGCCCATACCCACGCGAGCTCCGTTCTGATGATGACCATTCCGGCCGAAGCCGGCGTCAGCATAGGGGCCTGGCGCGGCGAACCCCTGTATCATGCCAGTCTGGGAGCCCCGTTCTATGCGGACACGCTGGCGAAGGCGGGCTTCACGCAGGTCCGGCCGGATTCATGGACGACTTCAGAGCACGCCGGCGCGTGGATGTTCAGAAGACGGAGCGAAACGCCTCCCTCTTGAGCAGGCCTCGTTCTCGGGCTGGATCGAGAGGGGCCACGCCGCTAAAAGGCGAATGCAGAATGCAGGGAACGGTGAGATGCGTAACAGTCTGGCCTGGCTTGTTTGTTTGGCGTTAGGCCTCGTCTTGGCGAGCTGCGCGGCAGCCCCTGCCCTCGCTCCGATCGCGCAGGGGGACACGGTCGCCGGACCTGTCCGGATCGTCCCGGAGTATCGTCTCGGTCCTGCCGACAAGGTCCGGGTCAATGTCTTCGGCGAAGAAGCCCTGACGGGAGAGTTCACGGTCGGCAACTCAGGCAAGGTCTCCCTGCCGTTGATCGGCGAGGTTCAGGCCGAAGGGCTGACCATCGCCCAGCTCCAGGAAGCGATCGCCGAGGCCTTGCGCCAAGGCTACATCAATGAGCCACGCGTCAACGCCGAGGTCCTGAACTATCGGCCGTTCTACATCCTGGGAGAGGTCAATACGCCCGGCGAGTATCCCTACACCGCCAACCTGACCGTTCTGAACGCTGTGGCGACGGCGGGCGGCTTCACCTATCGGGCGGACACCCGCAGGGTCTACATCCGCCGGGCCGACAGCGAGGGTGAACAGGCCTATCCCCTGACCACCAATACCCAGGTGGCACCCGGCGATACCATCCGCATTGGCGAGCGCTTCTTCTAGGTCAGCGCATCAGCCGGCGATCAGCACCCACACTCCGGTCGCAGCGAACGCTGCAGCGGCGGCCACGCGGATGTACTTCAGCGGCAGCCTGCGGGCAGTCGCCTCGCCCAACCAAACGGCCGGGCCGTTGACCAGCATCATGCCGATGGTCGAACCGGCGATCACCAGGGGCAGGTTCTCGAACCGGATCGCCAGGCCCGCCGTGGCGATCTGGGTCTTGTCGCCCATCTCGACCAGGAAGAAGGCGGCCGCGGTGGTCCAGAAGACGCCCCATGCGCTCTTCTCCGCCGGTTCGGACTGATCGACCTCCAACGTGTCGGGGACCAGAGCCCAGACCGCGAAGCCCAGAAAAGCGACACCGACGACCCAGCGCATCCAGGGTCCTTCCAGATACTGGGCGGCCAGGACTCCGGCGATGGCGGCGAAGGCATGATTGACGAGGGTGGCGGCAAGAATGCCCAGCACGATCGGTATCGGGCGGCGCCAGGTGGCGGCCAAGGCAATAGCCAGCAACATGGTCTTGTCCCCGATCTCCGCCAGGGAGACGAGGCTGATTGAAATCAGGACGGCGTCCAAAACTCACTCGATCGCGGGGCCTCGGCGGACAGACGAGTGGCGTTCGCAGCCGGACCCCGCGTGGAATCGACCCTGCGAAGCCAGCGGTCTTGCCAGGTTCCTGGTGTCCCTAACGCTCGACGCGCTGCGTCTCGCTGCTTGAGGGACGAGGTCTCCCAAAAGAAACCCCTGATCCGAACCGTCCGCGCCATCCTCTCCGGGCGAGAGGAAGTCTGTTGACGCGGGCCCCGCTGGAAGCGCGGGCGACTACTCCCCGATGACGCAAAGCCGTGTAGTCACCGCCACACCCCAAGGCAAGCGGAGCCGAGGGAGGTAGACAGTCCAAATGGTTAAGATAACCGTGATCACGCGGGTCGCCGACCTCTCGCAGGGTTCGCCTGTCAGGGGAAAAGTGAAGTCTCGCAAGGACTTGAGAGGGTAGCTGACTCAATGGATCCGATCACTTCGATCGTGGCCTCCATGCTGATCTCCGGGCGACGGACGGGCATGGCTGCCATGAAGCACCGCATGGGTCGCATGACGCCTGCGCGTGCACCCGCGTCGTCGACTTCTATGGCCCCTGGACGGGCGGCGGCGGTTACACGCCTCCCGGCGGCTGGCCGCCGCCGATCACCGTGCCGGCCGGCCCGGCCATCCATGTGCATTCGCCCGGCTATCGGGTCATCGGTCGTCCGGTGCACGTCGCCGGCCCGACCGTCCACATCTCGGGTCCGCCGGTTTACGTCGACGCCCCGCCGATCCGGATCGCTCCGGCCCAGATCTACGTCCAGCGCCCGGAAGTCCACGTCCGGCCGTCGGAAATCATGGTCGAGCCGCCGGAAGTCCACTTCTCGGACTGCACCGACGGCACGGTCTGCACGCCCGTGGAGGGCGGTCACTAAACCGCCTTCTGATCGAACACATCAGGGGCCCGGACGCTGTCCGGGCCCCTTTTGCTTTGGCTCCCGGCTATCGCCTCCGAACGGCGGCTGCGCTAGGAAGCGGCATGACCGTTCACTTTCACGAGGGCGACCTGCCCGATGGCCTGGATCTGGGCCCTGAGGTCGCTGTTGATTCCGAGACGCTGGGACTGCGCTTCCGCAGGGACCCCCTGTGTGTCGTGCAGCTGTCCGCCGGTGACGGCGACGCTCATGTCGTGCGTCTGAACCGCCCGGCTTATGATTGCCCGAACCTGAAGGGGCTGATGGCGGACAGGGCCGTCCTCAAGATCTTCCACTTCGGTCGCTTCGACATCGCCATGATGGATCTGCATCTGGGCGTCGAGACGCGGCCAGTCTACTGTACCAAGATCGCGTCCAAGCTGGCGCGGACCTACACCGACCGCCACGGCCTGAAGGACGTGGCCCGCGAACTGGCCGGCATCGACCTGTCCAAGGCCCAGCAATCTTCGGACTGGGGGGCGGCAGAACTGTCCCCGGCGCAACTTGAGTATGCTGCCTCGGATGTGCTGCACCTGCACGTCATCAAGGCCAGGCTGGATGAGATGCTGGAGCGCGAGGGGCGTATGGCGGTCGCCCAGGCCTGCTTCGACTTCCTGCCGGTTCGCGCTCGCCTGGACCTTATGGGCTTCGAAGACGACGTCTTCGCCCACACCTGGACGAAATGAGCGATACGGACCCGGTCAGCGATCGAAAGGCCGCCGACGAGGCGCGGCTGGCGGCGGAGGCCGGACGCTGGCGCGCCCGCTCGCAACGGGTCCGTCTTTATCGCCGCCTGCTACCGATCCTGATCGTGGTCCTGGCGGGGGGTGCCCTGACCTGGACCGTGTTCCGGACCGTCATGTCCGGCGTCGAGCGAGAAGCCAGCCAGGCCCGCGATATCCGCCTGGACAATCCAATGTTCCATGGCCAGGACGCCGAAGGGCGCAGCTTTGTCATTGGGGCCGAGGGTGCCGTTCGCGACCCGGCGACCGGTCGGTTTCGCCTGAACGGGCCGGTCCTGCGGCTGAACCTGGGCGGGGCCAAGGTCACGGAAATGACCGCAGATGCGGGAATCTACAACGAAGCCGAACGGTCCGTAACGATCGGTCCGAACGTCCGCATTTCCGACGGCGGGTCAGGTTTCGTTCTGACCACGCCAGAGGCGGTGGTGAACACGGCGACGGGCGTCGTTACCGGCGATAGAGGCGTTGAGGGTCGCGGACCCATGGGAACCATTTCCGCGACGTCCTATGCCATATATGAGCAAGGCCAACGGGTCGTGTTCAGCGGCGCGGGTGACAACAAGGTGCAGGGGACGATCGCTCCTGCCTCCGGTGGATGACCATGAAGACGAAGCACCTCCTCGTGACGGCCGCGACCACCCTGGCCCTGACGGCCGGCGGCATGGCGCTCGCACAGAGCCGACCGAATACGTCGAACCAGCCCATCGGCTATGGGGCCGACACCGGCGAACTGACCAACACCTCAGTGTCGCTTCGCGGCCGTGCGGAAATCACCCAGGGGCAGGCCCGCCTGCGAGCGAACGCGATTGAGGGCGTGCGCGATGCGTCCGGCGGGCTGAGCCGCCTGGAGGCCACAGGCGACGTCTACTACGTCACCCCGACCGAGACGATCCGGGGCGATCGGGCGGTCTACACCGTCTCGAACGCCACCGTGGTCGTGACCGGTGATGTCATCCTGCGTCAGGGCCAGAACGTCCTGACGGGGTCGCGACTCAGCTACAATGTCGATACCGGACAGGCTCGCATCGAGGGCGGTGGCGGCCAGAGCGGCGGGCGCGTGCGCGGTGTCTTCTATCCGGAAGGGTCGAACTGAGACCCTAGAAGGTCCGGTCGATAACCCCATGGCGCGCAAGGAACTCTCGGCCCTGAACCTGAAGGAACGCGAGGCTGAACCGGCCGTCGCGCCCGCCCCGGTGCTCGACAAGGGCCTGCGGGTTCAGAACATCGCCCGGGCCTTCGGCGCGCGTCAGGTGGTGCGGGACGTCTCCCTGACCGTTCAGCGCGGCGAGGTTGCGGGACTGCTGGGTCCCAACGGCGCGGGCAAGACCACCTGCTTTTACATGATCACCGGCCTGATCCCGGCCGACAGCGGCTCGATCTGGCTGGACGGCGTCGATATCACCGCCCAACCCATGTACCAGCGCGCCCGCATGGGTCTGGGCTATCTGGCGCAGGAGGCCTCGATCTTTCGCGGCATGACCGTCGAGCAGAACGTCATGTCGGTGGTTGAGCTGAACGCCACGGGCAAAGCCATCGAGACCGAAACGACGCGGCTTCTGGAAGAACTCAACATCGGCCACCTGCGCCACGCCCCTGCGACGGCCCTGTCAGGCGGGGAGCGCCGCCGGGTCGAGATTGCCCGATCGCTGGCCGGGCGGCCCAGTTTCATGCTGCTGGACGAGCCCTTTGCCGGCATCGATCCCCTGGCCATCGCCGACATTCGCCAGGTCATCCGCTATCTGGCGGGCGAGGGCATCGGCGTGCTGATCACGGATCACAATGTGCGCGAGACGCTGGATATCATCGACCGCGCGTCCATCATCTCCAACGGCGAGGTCCTGTTCGAAGGCACCGCCGACGAGGTGATCCACGATCCCGAGGTCCGCCGCGTCTATCTGGGCGATCTTTACGGCTGAGGCGTCTTTCGGCGGTGAACCCGGCGTGAATACACGCTTCAGGCCAGCCTCAACGCACCGGTGATTAACCTTGACTGTAACCCGCGACGGCATCGGGCCGATCGGGGAAACATCGAGGAAGAGCTTCCATGAAACGTTTGACCCTTGCGGCCTCGGCTGTCGCCGCGCTGCTGACCCTGGGCGCGACCCAGGCCAGCGCCCAGAATGCCATTGTCATCGACCAGTTTGGTTCGGCCAATTCGTCAGCCGGCGTCCAGAACGGTCGCTGGAACAGGCTCGTGTCCGAGCAGAACGGCCATTCGAACTCGGCCCAGGCCCGCCAGCGCGGGTTGCGCAACTTCGTCAACACGGTGCAGCAGGGCGCGCGCAATCGCGTCAGCAGCGAGCAGTACGGCCGGAACAATTATTCGGTTACCGGCCAGAGCGGTCACAATCTGTCGGCCAGCACCTTCCAGGATGGTCGCAACAACATCTCCGGCATCGCGCAGATCGGTTCAGGTCACTCGGCAGTGGCCGAACAGGCAGGGTCCAACAACATCTCGGGGATCATCCAGGTCGGTCGTGGCCAGACCACGCACACCCGCCAGGTCGGCGACGGCAACGTCACCCTGACCATCCAGGGCGGATACTGAGCCGGATCAGGGACGACGGCCCGACGTCGTCGTCCCGTCCCCAGGAAACAGAAGGAGCCGATCATGATCGGTCGAACCGTGGCGGCCACGACGCTGGCCGCAAGCCTTGTCTATTCGGCAAACGCCCAAACCCCCCAGCAGCCTGCTGTGCAATGCGAGATCACCGTCGTGGAAACCGCGCATGGACGGCTGATTCGTCCTGTCGCCCAGGCCGGGCGCGCCATTGGCGGTGCCTACCAGCTTTCAGTGGAAACTGTGGGTGACGGCGGGCGATCCCAGGTCTCCCAGGGCGGCGATTTCTCGCTTCGGGCCGGACAGCGTCAGGTACTGGGATCGGTGTCGGTTGGCGGCGCGTCCGGTGCTCAGGTCTCAGCCTTGCTGGTTCTGACCTGGCGGGGCGGGAGGACACAATGCGTCCAACGCCTCTGATCCGAGGGCAACCGAACACCAGCCGTTAACCGCTTGCCGCCATCGTCGCAGCAAGTTCCGGGCCACTGTGGTCCGGTCAGAGGGGCGACGACGGCGTGATCGGGCAAAGGCTTGAAATCCGGCAGGGGCAGGGGCTGGTCATCACGCCCCAGCTCCAGCAGGCGATCAAGCTGCTGCAGCTGTCGAACCAGGAACTCAACGAATACGTCGAGGCCGAGCTGGAAAAGAACCCGCTGCTCCAGCGCGAAGAGGCCGAGGCTGTCGCGGAACCGACCCGTGAGCTCACCGCCGACTCGGCCGAACTGAGCTTTTCGGACGCGGAGGCGGCGGACCGGGCCGTCACTGTCGATGCGCGCGAGGATGACGTCTACGGCGACGCAACGCCCGGCGAACGGACCTCGGACCGGCTCTCGGACGAAGCCGCCTCGCAGCCGGGCCTGTCGGACTGGTCGGCCGCGGGCAAGGGCGGGTCCTTCAACGACGGAGACGGGGGCGAAAGACCCGAACGGCATGACCCTACGCTTTGGGAGCATCTGCAGGCCCAGGCGTCATCGGCCGGCTTGTCGCCTGCGGATCACGCGATCGCGCTGGCCCTGATCGACGGAGTCGATGAGGGCGGCTATCTGCGCGGCGAGCTGGAAGAACTGGCGCACCGCCTGGGCTGCGGCATGGACCGCATCGAGGCGGTGCTGGCGGTCTGCCAGGCGTTCGAGCCGACCGGGGTCATGGCGCGTTCGGTCCCGGAGTGCCTGAAGCTGCAGCTGGTCGAACGCAACCGCTTCGATCCAGCCATGGCCGCGCTGCTGGACAATCTCGACCTCTTGGCCCGGCGCGATCTTTCGGCCCTGCGCAAGGCCTGCGGGGTCGACGCCGAGGATCTGGCGGAAATGATCGCGGAACTGAAGGCTCTTACGCCCCGGCCCGGTGCCGGCTTCGCTGGCGAGGTGGCCCAGACGGTGATCCCCGACGTTCATGTCCGTCCCGATCCGGCTGGTGGCTGGAAGGTCGAGCTGAACTCCGACACCCTGCCCCGGCTGCTGGTCGACAAGCGCTACCATGCCTCGGTCTCCGCCGGGGCTCGCACCGAGGCCGAGAAGACCTTCGTCGCCGACTGCGCCGCCCAGGCCAACTGGCTGGTGAAGTCGCTGGATCAGCGGGCCAAGACCATCCTGAAAGTCTCGTCAGAGATCGTGCGCCAGCAGGACGCCTTCCTGGCGTTCGGCGTCGAGTTCCTGCGCCCGCTGAACCTGAAGACCGTGGCCGACGCGATCGGCATGCATGAATCGACCGTCAGCCGCGTGACCTCGAACAAGTACGTCTCCACACCGCGGGGCGTGTTCGAACTGAAGTTCTTCTTCACTGCGGCCATCCAGGCGACGGACGGGGGAGCAACTCACTCGGCCGAAGCCGTCCGACATCGGATCAAGTCGATGATCGACCATGAGGCCCGCGACGGCGATGTCCTGTCGGACGACCGCATCGTCGAAATCCTGAAAGAGGCGGGCATCGACATCGCCCGGCGCACCGTCGCCAAGTATCGGGAAGCGTTGAGAATTCCTTCGTCCGTAGAGCGCCGACGGCTTCTGCAGGCGTCCTAGGATCGGCGCGTGACGATCACGACTGGAAGCCGTCCCGATCCCACCTGATCGCAAAAGCGTGACTGCAATATCACCGTTCTCGGTTGACACTTTTGGCAGGCGGTCGCGTTCTAACGGGATGCAAGTCCAAGTCAGCGGCAAGCACGTGGATGTCGGCGAAGCGTTAGGCTCGCGCATCTCCCATGAACTCGAAGAGGGCGTCGGAAAATACTTCGAACGCGGCGGCCAGGACGCCGAGGTCGTCGTGTCCAAGGACGGCCATGGCTTCAAGGTGGACTGTTGGGTCCGACTGGCGTCCGGCCAGGCCCTGGTCACCACCGGCCACGGAGGCGACGCCCACGCCGCCTTTTCGGACAGTCTCGAAAAACTTGAGAAGCGGGTCCGGCGCTACAAGCGTCGACTGAAGGATCACCACATCGGGCCCAAGCCGCTGTCGCCTGAAAAGACCGAAAACGCGGCACGCGATGTGGCGCGCTCGATCGTTCTTCGCGACCCGGACAGCGTCGATGACGAGGCGTTCGGCGAGGCCGGAGCCGAGGGCCCGCCCCCCGTCGGAATGGTCATCGCCGAGGCCCAGGCCGAGATCCGGACCATCACCGTTGGGCGAGCCGTTCTGGAGCTCGACATGACGGGCTACCCGGTCCTGATGTTCAGAAACGCCGCCCATGGGGGATTGTCGGTCGTCTACCGTCGTCCCGACGGCAACGTCGGATGGATAGACCCTGAACGCACCGTGTCTTTGAACGGACACGGTTCTGTAAACGGTTCTGGCGCATAAGCCTTCCAAAGGGCCTCGGTTCGGGCTAGACGGCCCGCGCCGGTCGCCTCCCTTCCAGGCCTGCCTGAACTCGTAAGAGCGTGTGAGTCGAGACGATCATGGGTATTGGTGAACTGCTGGTCCGGGACGGCGTCGTCCTGAAGAGCGGCGCGTCGTCCAAGCGGCAGGCTCTGCACACTGTGGCCTCCGTCGCTGGTCATGCCCTCGGACTGGATGAAGGCCGCGTCTTCGAAGCACTGCTGGAACGTGAGGCCCTCGGCTCGACCGGCCTCGGCTCCGGCGTGGCGGTTCCCCATGCGCGCCTGGAAGGGCTGGACCGCGTTCGCGCGGTCTTCGTTCGCCTGGACACGCCGGTGGCCTACGATGCGGTCGACGAGCGCCCCGTGGACCTGCTGTTCGCCCTGTTCGCTCCGCCCCGCGAAGGTGCCGAGCACCTGCGCGCGCTGGCGGCGGTGTCGCGTGCGCTTCGGTCGTCCGAGATGCGCGAGCAGCTGCGCCAGGCGCGCACTGTCGATGCGATCAACGCCTTGTTCGTGCGCAACGAGACTGCAACAGCCGCCTAGGCCTAGTGCACCGACACGGGTGCCAGCTCGTGCGCCACGGCGGCAGCGAATGCCGTCTCCCGGTCCATCATCACGGCCAGGCGCTCACCGTCGGCACTGTGGACGGCATACAGGGTCTGGTCGGGATCGATCTCGAGGCTGAGGGCCTCATCCGACCGGACATCGGCCAGCACATCGGCCGCACTGATCTGGCGCACATAAACCAGGTCCGACGCGCCCAAACCCTTCAGAGCTTCCTTGGTCATTACAGGCGTTATCAACACCGCCTCCTTCGAAAACGAAACGCGCCACTGCGCGGCGGGTTCGACGCCGCATCGAAGCGTCGCTACGGGCTAGGGATCAGCCGAGGCTGATCGGTATGCGCTTCACGGTCGCGGCCTCTTCGGGCCGCTTCAGGTCGACGTGCAGAAGACCATGTTCCAGCGTCGCTCCCTCGACCTCCAGTCCGTCGGCGAGGACGAAGCTGCGCACGAAGCCTCGCGAAGCTATGCCCCGGTGCAGGAAGGCCTGATCTGCGGCCGCTTCGCGCTTGCCGGCGATGATCAGCTGTCGCCCTTCAAGAGTGATCGCGAGGTCATCGGGCGAAAAACCGGCCACGGCCAGGGAGATGCGCACGCCATGATCGCCGATCTGTTCGACGTTATAGGGCGGATAGCTCTCTGCGGCGGCCTTGGCGGCGCGGTCGATCAGGGCGCGGGTCTGATCAAACCCCAGAAGGAACGGGCTGTCGAACAGCACGGGTCGGCCGGTCATGGTCAGTCCTCACACGAAGCGACTTCGGCCGTGAGCTCCCGGAAGCGGCAAGCTCTCGACCTTTCCTCGGATATGGGATCGTCAGCCCGGACCGGCAAGCGTAGGTCCGCGGGAGCTCTATCCGTCAGCCCTTGAAGACATCCTTGGCGGCTCGCCGGGCGGCGAACTCGGCTCCGTCGCGGGCCGTCAGATAGGGGTTGAAGCGGCGTTCGACCCTGAGCGTCGTCGGCACAGTCGCTTCGCCCAGCGCCCGCCGGGTGAAGACACCCTCCGCATGGGCGCGGACCTCGGGGCGATCATCGACGCTGATCATGAACCGCGCATTGGAGGCGGTGTATTCATGCGCGCCATACAGAACCGTGTCATCCGGCCAGGCGGCGATGCGTTGCAGACTGTCCCACATCTGCTCGGGGGTGCCCTCAAAAAGGCGACCGCAGCCCAGGGTGAACAGGGTGTCGCCAGTGAAGGCTATGTGATCGGGGATGGAGCGAAAGACGACGTGGCCGAGCGTATGGCCCGGCGTGGCGGTGACGTGCAGCGTGGTGTCGCCAATACGGACGACGTCGCCTTCCTCGACGATGTGGTCGACAGGCGCGACCTTGCGCACTTCCTCAGGCCCCCAGATGTCGCAGCCCGTCTCGGCCTTCAGCCGTTCGTTGCCCTCGGTGTGATCGGGGTGCCAGTGCGTATTGATGATACGGTCCAGCTTGCCCCAGCCCAGAGACTGGACCGCGTCCAGAATCACCTGGGCGTCCGGCGTGTCGATCGCAGCGACCGTACCCGTCGCCTCGTCGCGGGTGATGAAGGCATAGTTGTCCTCACGCGCTGGAAACAGGTGAACAGTCAGCGGCATGGGGTCATCCTTGGTCAGCGAGGCCTGAACGCCATATAGTGGAGACCATGCGCCGCGCCATCGAGGATCTTCGCGCCTTCTACGGCGAGCCGAAAGGCGCGCTCGTCCGGAGATTGCTGGCCAACCGTCTGGAGGACGCCTGGGGCGAGGCAGAGGGCTGCGATGTCCTGGGCATCGGCTATGCCACCCCGTGGCTGGACGCCTTCGTCGGCGCGAGGCGCGTGATCGCCGCCATGCCAGGTGGCCAGGGCGTCGAACTGTGGCCCTCGATCGGCAAGAACCGCACCCTGCTGGTCGATGACCGGTGCCTGCCTTTCGCCGCCGGAACCTTCGACAGGGTCCTTCTGGTTCATGCGCTCGAAGAGGCCGACGATCCCACGCTTCTGCTGACCGAAGCGGTTCGAGCGCTGGCACCGGCCGGCCGGATCATTCTTGCAGCGGCGGCGCGTGGCGGCATGTGGGCGCGCGCCGAGAGCACCCCCTTCGGTCACGGACGTCCTTTCACCCGCGGCCAGCTGGAACGGCTGGTCCGCGCCGTCGGCCTGGAGCCGACGGCATGGTCACAGACGCTCTATGTCCCGCCGTGGACGCCGATCCTGGGCCTCGCTGACGGTTTTGAGCAGGTCGGACGCCGCGTGGCACCCGGCTTTGCGGGGGTCATCCTGCTGGAGGCCACCAGACAGGCCTATGCCCGCGCCCGGCCGTCGGGGCACGGGGCGCGGGTGCGGGTCGCAACGGGCACCCTCCAACCCCAGCCGGCGACTCGGTCGCCGCGCGACGGCGACGGGGTGGAAGCGCGCAGCGAACCCCTGTAACGGCGGCTCATGCACCGCCTGATCCTGATGCGCCACGCCAAGACCGAGCGGGCCGCCGCTTCCGGTCTCGACCGCGACCGGGCCCTGACCGCGCGCGGCCTGTCTGACGCCGCCCTCATGGGTCGGGTTCTGGCGGAGAAGAAGCTCCGTCCCGACCTTGCCCTGGTCAGCCCGTCGACCCGCACGCGCCAGACCTGGGACGCAGTTCAGGAGGCCTTCGGCGACGTCGAGGTTCGCATCGAGCCCCGCCTGTACGACGCGTCGCCCGACACGATCCGGCGACTGGTTCAGGACGCTGAGGACGAGGCCGGATGCCTGCTGGTCATGGCGCACAATCCGGGTGTCCACGCCCTAGCCTATGATTACCTGACCGAGAGCGCTGCCTCGCCCGCCATCCTGGACCGTCTTTCCGGCGGGTTCCCGACCGGCGCTGCGGCCGTGTTCGAGGTCGATGTGGCCGGGCGCTGCGCCTACGACGGGTTCCTGACGCCCAAGGCCTTCGGCGGCGGTGCGGACGACTGATGGCCGACCGGTACGCCTACAAACTGCTGGACGCCGCCGAGTGGCGCGAGGCCCTGGCCGAGGGCGTGTTTCTGGGCTCAGGGGTCGACCTCTCCGACGGCTACATCCACCTCTCAACGGCGGCCCAGCTGGACGAGACAGCGCGCAAGCACTTCGCCGGCCGCACGAACCTGATGCGCCTGACCGTCGATCTCGAGGCCCTGGGCGATGCCGTGGTCTGGGAGCCCTCGCGCGGCGGGGCCCTCTTCCCCCACATCTATGGTCCCCTGCCCATGTCGGCGGTGACCGAGGCGTTGCCGTTCGAATGCTGACGGCCCTGCTCCGCACCCTCGATCCCGAGACAGCCCACGGCCTGGCCATCGGCGGGCTGAAGCATGCGCCATGGCCGGCTGCGCTGCCTGACGACCCCATCCTGCGCACGACCCTCGCCGGTCTCGATCTGCCCAACCCGATCGGCCTGGCCGCCGGTCTGGACAAGAACGCCGAGGCACTCCACGGCCTCGCCCGCCTCGGTTTTGGTTTTGTCGAAGCGGGCTCGGTCACGCCACGACCGCAGCAGGGCAACCCGAAGCCTCGCCTGTTCCGCCTGTCCGAGGACCGGGCGATCATCAACCGCATGGGCTTCAACAACGACGGGCTGGAAGCCTTCGCTGACAACCTCTCGCGCCGTCCGCAAGGCGTTGTCGTCGGGGCGAACCTGGGGGCCAACAAGGACACCGAGGACCGGGCGGCGGATTACGTCGCGGGACTTCACCACCTCGCCGGTCTGTCCGACTATTTCACCGTCAACATCTCGTCGCCCAATACGCCGGGACTGCGCGCCCTTCAGGGACGCGACGCCCTGGACGACCTGCTCGGGCGTGTGGCGCAGGCGCGCACGACGCCCGCGCCCGTCTTCCTCAAGATCGCGCCGGATCTGACACCGGATGAGATTGCCATGATCGTCGAGGCGGCCCTGGCGCATCGTATCGACGCCCTGATCGTGTCGAACACGACGCTGGACCGACCAGCGAGTCTGCGCTCGCGCGACAGGGCCGAAGCCGGTGGACTGTCGGGCGCACCGCTTAAGGAAAAGGCGCACAAGGGCCTGATCCATGCGGCCGAGGCCGCAAAGGGTCGCCTGCCTCTAATCGCCGTCGGCGGGATCGACAGTGGCGCGGAGGCCTATCGCCGCATCCGCGCCGGGGCATCGGCGGTGCAGATCTACTCCGCCCTGATCTATGGCGGGCCCGGACTGGTCGGCCGCATCAAGCGAGACCTCGCCGCGCGCCTGCGTGCCGGGGGGTTCGCCTCCGTCACCGAGGCCGCCGCCAACCCTGTGTTGACGGAGCGTTAGGCCGCTTCGGTCATGATCGCCCTGTGTGAGGCATGTGGGCCTCTTCCCGGGGACATGCATGTCGCAGGCCTATCAGGACACGGCACCGGACTGGACGCCCGCGATCCAGGCCCGTCGTCGCGCCCTAATGCAGCGCCTGGGCACGGGCGCGGCGAACGCGCTGATCTTCACACCGGTTTTCGGGTGGCAAATCTCGGCCCTTTGGTGCCTGTGCTATTTCCTGATCCAGGCCATCGATCTCTGGATCTTCGCGCCGGTACTGGCAGGCCGGGTGGAACGCATGGGGCCGATCCGCAGCGCGGCAGGCAACGTGATGCTGTTCCTCAACGCTGCGGCTTTCGGGACGCTTTCCATACCGCTTTGGCTCTTGGGTGGCCCGATGGGAGGCGTTTGCGCGGCGATCGTGGCGGCAGCCGGAGCCATCTATGGCGTGATCAACTCACCCGGCTCGCGCAGGGTGCTGGCGATCACGATCACGCCGCACTTTCTCTACATGGCCACCGTGCCGTTCTGGATGAGCTTCTACGGGGCCTCGCATGCCTTCGTGATGGCCGTGGCTATCTCCTTCTCCGTGTTCGGCGCCTACTGCGTCTCGACCTGGGAGCGGATGAACAAGGCCCAGCAGGCTGAGCAGGCGGCCCGTCTCGAAGCCGACCGCAAGCGGTCCGAGGCTGAACGGATCATGGCCAGCCGGCAGATCTTCCTGGCCTCGATTGGTCACGATCTGCGCACTCCGATCAGCGCCATCATGACCGGGGCGGCCGAACTGGAGCGCGGAGCCAAAACCGGTGCCGCCCGTGCGCAGGCCGCCCTCATCTCCGATGCCAGCGTGATGATGAAGGCGCTGCTGGACGACCTGCTCGATCACGCCAAGCTCGAGTCCGGCCACATGTCGGTGGAATGCGTCGATTTCAATTTGCGCAGTCTGATCGCCCAGACCCTGATGTTCTGGCAGGGCGAGGCCCGGGCCAAGGGCCTGTCCTTGCGTGTCGAGGGCGCATCGTCGCTGCCCGCTTCGGTCAAGGGCGACCCGATGCGGCTGCGTCAGGTGCTCAACAATCTCGTGTCCAATGCCATGAAGTTCACCGAAACAGGCTCGGTGACGCTGCGTCTCGCGTCCTGGCCAGAAGAACCGTCCGAGCACGCCATCCTGATCGAGGTCGCCGACACGGGTCCAGGGATGACCCCGGAACAGCTCTCACGCCTGTTCACGCCTTTTGACCAGACCGCCGATTGCATTGGGGCCCGGCATGGCGGCACAGGCCTGGGTCTGTCGATCAGTCGCGACCTTATCGAACTGATGGGAGGACGTCTGACAGCACGCAGCCGCCCCGGTGAGGGTGCCGCCTTCACCGTCGCAGTGACCCTGCCCCAGGGCGATGCAGAAGCCGTCACGCCGCGTGCCTTCGGCGATGACAGTCGGGGTGACATCGTCAGAAATCTCGCGCCCCGCAAACCGACGTCACGTGCGCCCCGCATGGCCGAACCCAAGCCGGAACAGGCACCGATGGCCGAGACGGCGACCTCGCTTTCGGCCACCGAGACCCTGCTGGCTCAACTCGGCGCGGAGCTCCCCGCACCTTCCTCAGCGGGCAAGCCGGACGAGGCAAACCCCACCACGGCCAGGCCGACGCCAACCGGAGCCGCCGCGAACCCGACGGACTCTTCGACGGACGACACCGCCGGGCGACCCCTGCGCGTCCTCGTGGTCGACGACCACGATATCAACCGCCGTGCCATCGAGCTGATCCTCGCGCCGCTCGGCTGTGACATCGCGACAGCCGCCGACGGCCTGCTGGCGCTGGCGCAGTGCGAGGTGAACACCTTCGACGCCATCTTTATGGACGTCCGCATGCCCGAGCTCGACGGCCGTGAAACCACCCGCCGGCTGCGTGCTGGCGGTGGGCCGAATGCCGGAACGCCGGTGATCGCCGTCACCGCCGACACCGCGCCTGAGGACATCGCCGCCTGCATGGCTGCGGGGATGGACTACTTCGTATCCAAGCCCCTCACCCCGCCAGCCCTGCTGGGCACCCTGGAACATGTACTCTCGGCGACAGAGACCGCCAAGTCCGGAACCGCCGCCGCCTGAGAACCTCGGCGCTCAAGCAGCGACCGACCGCGTCGGGAGCGGTAGCGGCACCAAAACCCGCGCTCAAGCAGCGACCGACCGCGTCGCGAGCTGTAGCCTCCTTAGAGCTGCGCGATCAGGTGCTCGGCCGACGAGACCTCGAAAACACCCGGCTCCTCGATGTTCAGCCGGGCCACGACGCCGTCCTTGACCAGCATGGAGTAGCGCTTGGAGCGATGACCCATTCCGCCCCGGCTGGCGTCCATGACCAGATCAGCAGCGCGGGTGAAGTCGCCATTGCCGTCCGCCAGCATCAGGACGGTCCCGGCATCGACCTTCTGGCTGTCGGCCCAGGCACCCATGACAAACGGATCATTAACCGACAGGCAGGCGATGGTGTCGACGCCTTTGGCCTTGAGCGCGTCCTTGTGGTCGACAAAGCCCGGAAGATGGCGGGCCGAACAGGTCGGAGTGAAGGCGCCCGGTACGGCAAACAGGGCGACCGTCTTTCCGGCGAAGATCTCGTCGGTCGTGATCGGGCGGGGGCCGTCAGCGGTCGGCGTCATCAGGGTGGCGGACGGGATGCGGTCGCCGATCTGGAGGGTCATGGCAGGCTCCGGGAGGTCAGAGGGGACGCGAAGATTGCGTTCGTGCGGACTGATAGTCGCCGACGGTCGCCGGGCCAAGCCCGCCGCGACCACGCGGCCCTTGCGCTCGCGTCCGCTCGCACCGATCATCGGACCATGACCGAGTTCTCCTCCCTCGCCGGTCGTCTGCTGGTCGCCATGCCGGGCATCGGCGATCCACGCTTCGAGCACGCCGTGATCATCGTCTGTGCTCACGGGCCGGACCACGCGATGGGCCTGCGGATCGATCGCCCCGCGCCGGGCGTCGATCTGAAGTCGGTGCTTCAAAAACTGGACAGTCCCGGCGCTGCCTCGGCCGCCGGCCGCCCCGTCCTGGTCGGCGGACCGGTCGAACGCGAGCGCGGCTTTGTGCTGCATACCGATGACTGGATGGCTGACGACAGCTCGGTCGGATTTGGAGAGGGTCTGGCCATAACCGGCACGCGCGAGGCCTTGGCGGCCATGACGCGACCGGTCATGGGGCCGCGCCGATCCGTACTGGCGCTGGGTTATGCCGGCTGGGGCGACGGCCAGCTGGAGGACGAGTTGGCAGACAACGTCTGGCTAGTCGCCGAACCCGATCTCGAGCTGCTGTTCGACACCGATTTTGACACCAAGTGGGCCAGGGCGCTGGCCAGCCTCGGCGTCGACGCCGCCATGCTGTCGGTCCAGACCGGTCGGGCCTAGCCGGACCGCGCCTTCAGCGGTGCCGCGCCGTCGGACAGGCTTTCGTTGAGATAGACCTCGGCCTCCTGGGCCGGGAGCGCGGGGGCATAGCCGAAGCCTTGACCGTAGTGGCACTGGGCGTCGAGCAGAAGGCGCGCCAGACTGGCGTTTTCCACGCCTTCGGCGACCACTTCCAACGACAGGTCGCGACCGAGATTGACCACAGATTTCACGATCTTGGCCGACCCCTCGTCCTTGTCCATCGTCAGAACGAAGTAGCGATCGATCTTCAGCGTATCGAACGGCAGACGGGCCAGATAGGACAGCGATGAGAAACCCGTCCCGAAGTCGTCCAGCGCCAGAGACGCGCCTGCGTCTTTCAGCTTCTGGAGGATCACGGCGGCGCTCGTCGTGTCCCGCATGATGTCGCCTTCGGTGACCTCCAGCTTGAGGGCACCACGCGGCAGGCCGGTCTCGGCGATGACCCGGGCGACATCGTCGACCAGGTTGGGCCGCTCAATCTCGCCCACCGACAGATTGACGCTGCAGAACAGGTTGCCGGCCAGCGGGTGACGATTGATCCACTCGGCCAGTTGCCGGGCCGACTGGGTCATCATCATCAGACCGAGGTCGTTCATCAGCCCCATTTCGTCGGTCAGACCGAGGAATTCGTCTGGCGGAACCAGCCCGCGCTTGGGATGGCGCCAGCGTGCCAGGGCCTCGAAGCCCGCGACCGCTCCGGTGTTCAGGTTGACGATCGGCTGGAAGAATGGCTCGATTTCCCCGCGTACGAAGGCGTTGCGCAGGTCCGCCTCCAGCGCCAGCCGGCTCAGGCTGTCGCTCTCGAGTGAACGTCCATAGGCGGCGGTCCCGCCACGCCCCAGCTTCTTGGCAGAGCAGACCGCCAGCTCGACACGACGCAACAGTTCGGCCGGGTCGGCCGCATCCGGTCCACCCTCGCAGGCCAGAGACCCTATGGAGACCGTCGGATAGATGTCGAAGCCCGCGACCCGCAGCGGTTGTTCCAGAGCATCACGGATGCGGTCTGCCGCCTGACCCAGGCCACGGGGCACGATGACGGCGAATTCGTCCTCGCCGATCCGGGCGGGGTGGGCCGCATCGGAGAAGGCCGCGGCCATACGCGACCCCAGCGCCGAAATGACCATGTCGGTCCGCTCGTGCCCCAGCGCCTCGTTCAGGCGGCGCAGGCGATCCACGTCGGCCACGACCATCTCATAGTCGCCCGGCGTGGTCAGGGTTTCACCGACACGGGCCAGGAAGGTCTTGCGATCCAGAAGCCCGGTCAGGGCGTCCTTGTCGGTGCCCGCGATCTTGGTGTCGAGCGCGACCATACCGGCGGCCCGCAGACCGTCCTCCAGCCAGACGCCGCGCCAGAGGCAGGTCTCTCCCGCGCGCATGCGCAGGCGAACAGCGACTTCAGTCCCCTCATCGGCGGGTCGCAGGATCCTTTCGGCCAGCGAGCGATCCTGGGGCAAGGCGAGGGCGACGAAGGCAGCTCCGGAACACTCAGGTGCCAGAGGTCCCAGCCCCAGCAATCGTGTGGCACCTGTGAGCCTCAGTGAGTCTTCGGCGGGCGTCCAGATCCAGAGGGCGCTATCGGCGGCCGCCAGCGCCTCGATCGCAGTGGTCGCGTCCCAGTTCTGGCTGCGGGATCGCGGGGTCACGTGGCGGGATGTCCTTCAGGGCGCGCTGAACTCGTCCGACAAGAGGCCGAACAGGAGATGATCTGCCCAAACGCCGTTAATTTTGAGATAAGCCCGCGCCTCGCCTTCCTTCCGGAAGCCTGCCTTTTCGAGCACCCGGCGCGAGGCCACATTGGTCGGCACGCAGGCAGCCTCCAGCCGGTGCAGTCTGGCGGCGCGAAAAGCAAAGTCGGCCATGGCCCTTACGGCGGCGGTCGCCAGCCCGCTCCCGGCGAATGGCTGGCCGATCCAGTAGCCGAGGGTTCCAGTTTCAGCCACGCCACGCCGAACGTTCGACAGGGTGATGGCTCCGTAAAGGGTGCGCCCTGATGGATCAAAGACGAACAGAGGCCAGGCATGGCCCTGATCCATTTCGCGGGCATAAAGGCCGAGGCGGCGTCGGAAGGCGGCCCGGGTTAGATCGTCGTCCGGCCAGGTGGGCTCCCACGGTCGCAGATAGGCTTGAGACACGTATCTCAGATCCGCCCAGGCCTCGAAGTCCCCGGATCGCGGCGGCCGAAGCAGGACCGAGGCCCCCTCCACCACGGGACCGGTCGCATCCGTCATCCAGTCCAGCAGGGCCATAGTGGGAGCCTATTCCTTTCGCCCCCCGTTGGAAACGGCTGTCAGGTCAGGCCGGCCACGAAGGCTCGCCCGGCAGAGGCGGCGCTTTTCGGTCCTAGAACGGCGGTGGCAGCCCGGCGGGGTTCAAGCGCGCGTTGCCCGACCGCCCGTGCGCCGTCGGCGGTCACCGCATCGATCCGGTCCGCCGTTTCCGCTGAAGGGATGGGGCGGTCGAACATGAGGGTCTGGGCCGCCATGCGCCCTGCCCGGCTGGCGGGACTTTCATCCGACATCCAGAGCCCGGCCTTGAGCACGGCCCGGGCACGCAAGAGTTCACCTTCGCTCGGACCATCCTCGGCCAGCAGCCGGATCTGTTCAGCGGTCAAGGTGGCCAGCTCGGCTGCGCGGTCCGCTGACGCCCCCGCATAGACGCCCAGAATGCCAGTGTCGTCGTAGGGGTCATGCCAGGCGTCGATGGCGTAGGCCAGCCCCCGTTCCTCGCGCGCCGTCTGGAAGAGACGCGACGCCATGCCGCCGCCCAGGATCTCGCTGAAGACGCGCATGGCCGGAGCGGCAGCGTCCGAAGCCCCTACGCCCGGCAGCTGGAAGACGAGGTTCGCCTGCTCGATGCGGCGCGACAGGCTGGCCGCGCCCCCCGTAAAGGCGGCAGGTGCCGGGGCGTCAGCCGGCGCGGCAGCGGCCTCGCCGAACCAGTGCTCGGACAGGTTCAACAGCTCGTCCTCGTCCACGGCGCCGGAGACAGCGACCACCATGCGGTCGGGCGAATAGAGACGGGCGCGCCAGCCCTGCATCGTCGCACGATCGGCGGCTGCCAGACTCTCGACCGAGCCCAGGATCGGACGGCCCAGCGGCTGGCCGGCGAAGGCCTGGGTTTGCGCCATCTCGAACACGTGGTCATCAGGCGTGTCGAAGGCTTCGGCGATCTCCTGGGCGACCACGTCCTTCTCCCGCTCGATCTCGACCGGGTCGAGCGTGGGGCGGAAGACCAGGTCGGACACGACCTGCAGGGCCAGGGGCAGGGAGCCATGGAGCGCGCGCACGTCGAAACTGGTTCGCTCGTAGCCGGTCGCGGCATTGATGGAGCCACCATCGGCCTCGATGCGCTCGACGATGTCGCGGGCCCCCATGTCGCCCGCGCCCTTGAAGACCAGGTGTTCCAGCAGGTGCGACCAGCCGGAACGATTCTCGGGCTCCCATCGGGCACCGCCCTTGACGGCGACCGTCAGAGCCAGCGTCCTGAGGCCCGGCATGGGGTCGCAGACGACACGCACGCCGTTGGAAAGGGTATGCAGGCGACCCGTCATGCCCCCCCTCTGAAGCGACGAAGGACCATGGCCCCGGCGACGCCAAAAAGCCCGAGTGCGAGGCCGAACCAGGTCAGGGCGTAGCCCAGGTGGTTGTTGGAAAAGGCAGCGGGCGGGGCGGAAGCCACCATTGCCTCGATCTCCGGGTTCGGACTGACGAGGGCAAAGAGTGTGAACTCTGACGCCTCGGCTGCACCGAGGGTTTGAGCCATGGCCGCGTTGTCGCGGCCATAGAAGACGCGGCCCTCCGGTGCGGGCGTCATGCCACCCTGGGTCGGCGTGCGCCGCAGCTCGACCGTTAGGCTGAGCGGCAGGGTCGAAGGCACGACCCGAGGGCGATCAACGACGCTTTCAGGCACAAATCCCCGATCGACGAGAAAGGTCTGATCCAGCCCCTCTGGCGTGCAGGCCGAGATCAGGCGAAAGCCCGGCTGGCCGTCCTGGATGGAGCGCAACTCCAGGAACGGGGCCGTTGTCAGACCCCGGCAGACGACCAGCGCCTTGCGGAACTCGGGGTCGGCTTCGACCAGGACCTGGGCCATCAGCCCCGGCGGCTGGGAGGCGGCCACCTCGGCGCGAGCGATCATGTCCGACTTCCAGTTCAGGCGCTGCATCTGCCAGGTGCCCAGCGCGATCAGCACGGCCAGGGCCGGCACAACGAGCGCGATCAGCAGCCAGGGAATGGTCTTTCTGGTGTCAGTCATCGGTCTTGGCCTCGCCGGCCTGGTTCTTCATCTGCAGCGCGATCATGACGCCTTTGCCCGGCCGCATCAGGCCCAGCGACAGGACCAGCACCAGCGGCAGAAAGATCGCCAGATGAACCCACATGGGAGGTGAGAGCGCGATCTCGACGAACAGGGCGGTGAAGACGACCAGGCCACCTGCGATCTGCATGACGAAAATCGCCGCGCCATCGCCGGTGTTCAGCCGGGTAAAGTCCAAGCCGCAGACGGAGCAACGATCCACCACTTTCAGAAAGCCTGCGAACAGCCGACCCTTGCCGCACTTGGGGCATCGGCAAAGCAAACCGGCGCGGATCGTTGGGATCCGCGCCGGAAAGGGAGTGAGGAAGGGTTGGGTCAATCCGCCCCTTAGCCGAACGTCACGTAGACGAACGCGAACAGGAACAGCCAGACCACGTCCACGAAGTGCCAGTACCAGGCCGCAGCCTCGAAGCCGAAGTGCTTCTCGGGTCGCATCTGGCCGGCCATCAACCGGATCAGGCAGACGGCGAGGAAGATGGTGCCGACCAGCACATGGAAGCCGTGGAAGCCGGTGGCCATGAAGAAGACCGAGCCGTACAGGCCCGAGCTGGAGGCCTCTTCGTTGAAGAAGAGGTTGTCGTGCAGGATATGCTCGTACTCATAGATCTGCACGCCGGTGAACAGGATGCCGAGCGCCACGGTGATGATCAGGCCCAGTCGCGCACCGCTGCGATCTCCGACCTGCAGCGCGTGGTGAGCCCAGGTCACGGTCGTGCCGGACAGCAGCAGGATCACGGTGTTCAGCAGAGGCAGCTGCCAGGGATCGAGCGTCTCGATGCCGCGCGGAGGCCAGGTCGACCATGCGGCGGCGGTCTCCGCCCAGCTGGATATCTCGGGGATGTGCGTGCGCGCCTCGTTGAAGAGGGCCATCTCGAAGAACATCCAGAAGAAGGCCGCGAAGAACATGATCTCCGAGGCGATAAACAGCGTCATGCCGTAGCGCAGGCCGATCGAGACGACCGGCGTATGGTCGCCCTTCTGGCCTTCGCGGATGACGTCCCACCACCAGGCCCCCATGGCGTAGAGGGTTCCGGCGAGGCCCGCGAAGAAGAGGATGGCGTTGCCCTCCTCGATGCCGAACAGGCCCTTCATCCAGGCAACCGCGCCGATCATCATCACGGTCACAGTGATCGAGGAGATCAGCGGATAGGGGCTGGGATCGACCAGGTGATAGTCGTGATGCGGAGCGGCGTGGGCCATGGGGTCTCTACGTCAGGCGAATGCGGAATCTGCGGAAGGCTATAGCGTCGGCTCTCAGCCCGCGCCAGTGGCCGGTGCGTCTTCCGCCGAAGGATAGAAGGTGTAGCTGAGCGTGATCTCATCAACGCCGTCGGTCTCGGCGTTTTCGGCGAGCTTGGGATCGACGTAGTACTGGACCGGGAACTGGATGGTCTGGCCCGGCTCGATGGTCTGATCATCGAAGCAGAAGCACTGCAGCTTCTGGAAATACTGGCCCGTCTGCACGGGCACGACGTTGTAGCTCGCGCGCGCCGCGATCGGCTGGTCCGAGGTGTTGGTGACGTCGAAATAGGCCAGCCCGGTCTCGCCGATGCGCACCGTCTGGGTCACCTGTTCCGCCCTGAAGGTCATCGGCAGGTTGCGGACGTTGGTGTCGAAGCGAACCTTGATGGTGCGGTCCAGAACGACGTCAGAGGGCCTGTCCGCCCGCATGGTCGTGCCGCCGAAGCCGGTGACCTGGCAGAACAGCTGATAGAGCGGAACGGCCGCGAAGGCCGCACCGGTCATGGTCAGCACGACGCCGGCACAGGCCAGGGCCACGGCCCGTGTCGACCAACGGGTCTTGCGCTCGGGCGCACTCATCGGGAAGCCTCCGCCACGGCCGCGTTCATGGCCTTTCGCTCCGTCAGGTTGGACTGCATGCGCAGGAAGGTGGTCAGGAAGATCAGGACGATGAAGCCAACCAGGCCCAACGCGATCCAGAGGCTGCGGCGGTTGCGGGCCTGGAGCTGTTCGGGAGTAAGGCGCATCGGTTTTTACAGGTCCGTCAGAGGGCGAAGCGTTCGACCAGCAGGGCTGCGAACAGGGCCATCAGATACAGGATCGAGAAGGCGAAGAGGTTGCGTGCCGGTTTGGCCTCCGTGCGCACATCATACAATGCGGCCTCTCGCCCCACGGCCTCGGCCTTGTCCGGCTGGTCGCCCGCGCGCGATCGCCAAAGCCGCACGGCGAGCGCCAGGAACATCAGGCCGCCGGCGATCGAGACCGTGAGGTAGATCGGCCCCCCCAGGCCGGTCAGACCGGGTGCGATCGCCACGGGCACGAACACCAGGGAGTAGAGCAGGATCTGAAGGCGTGTGGACTTCGCGCCCCGCGCCACCGGCATCATGGGAATGCCCGCCTTGGCGTAGTCGCCGGTCGAATACAGGGCCAGCGCCCAGCTGTGCGGCGGTGTCCACAGGAAGATGATCAGGAACAGAAGCCAGGCCTGCCAGGGGGCCTCGCCCGTCGCTGCCGCCCAGCCGATGACCGGCGGAAACGCGCCCGCTGCCCCGCCGATGACGATGTTCTGGGGCGTTCGACGCTTCAGCATCAGGGTGTAGAAGACGGCATAGTAGACGATGGTCAGCAGCAGCAGACCCGCCGCCATCCAGTTCGTGTTCATGCCCAGCAGCATGACCGAGAAGATCGACAGAACGACCCCGAAGATCAGGGCGTCGTTGGGCTTCAGCCGCCCCGCAGCGACCGGGCGGCCCCGCGTGCGCCGCATCAGGGCGTCGGTCTCGCCCTCCAGCGCCATGTTGAGCGCACCCGCCGCGCCCGCGCCGACCGCGATGCACAGGATGGCGATGGCCGCCACCAGCGGATTGATGTCGGCACCTGCCACGACCAGTCCGGTCGCGGCGGTGAAGATCACCAGCGACATAACGCGCGGCTTCAGCAGCTGAAAGAAGTCTTCCGGCTGGGCCGTCGACAGGGCGGGGGTTGCGGACTGGGTCATTCAAAAAAGCGAGGGGCCGCCTCCCGGGTCGGAAGGCGGCCCTCATCCTGGCATGGGGTGGAAGGGTTAGTGCTTGTCGGCCTTCACCACCGGCAATTCGTTGAACTGATGGTGGGGCGGCGGGCTGGACAGGGTCCATTCCAGGGTCGTGGCACCTTCGCCCCAGGGGTTGGGGACCCCGGCGCGACGACGCACGGCCGCCTCGATCAGCACGATCAGGAAGACGACCACGCCGACCGCCGTGATGGCGTAACCCCACGACGAGACCTGGTTCCACAGGGTGTAGGCCTCTGGGTAGTCGATGTAACGACGCGGCATGCCCTGCAGACCCAGGAAGTGCTGCGGGAAGAAGATCACGTTCACGCCGACGAACATGATCCAGAAGTGCAGCGCGCCCAGGAACTCGTTGTACTTTACGCCGAACATCTTCTCGAACCAGTAGTAGAAGCCCGCGAAGATGGCGAACACGGCACCGAGCGACAGCACGTAGTGGAAGTGCGCCACGACGTAGTAGGTGTCGTGCAGGCTGTAATCGATGCCGGCATTGGACAGCACCACGCCGGTCACGCCGCCGACGGTGAACAGGAAGATGAAGCCGATCGCCCACAGCATGGGCGTCTTGAAGCTGATCGAACCGCCCCACATCGTGGCGATCCAGCTGAAGATCTTCACGCCTGTCGGCACCGCGATGATCATGGTCGCGGCGATGAAGTAGGCGCGCAGGTTCACGCTCATCCCGACGGTGTACATGTGGTGGGCCCAAACGATGAAGCCGACGAAGCCGATCGCCACCATGGCGTAGGCCATGGCCAGGTATCCGAACACCGGCTTCTTGGAGAAGGTCGAGACGATATGGCTGATGATGCCGAAGCCCGGCAGGATCAGGATGTACACCTCGGGGTGACCGAAGAACCAGAACAGGTGCTGGAACATCACCGGATCACCGCCGCCGGCCGGATCGAAGAACGACGTGCCGAAGTTGCGATCGGTCAGCAGCATGGTGATGGCACCCGCCAGAACCGGCAGCGACAACAGCAGCAGGAAGGCGGTGACCAGCACCGACCAGGCGAACAGCGGCATGCGGTGGAGCGTCATACCCGGTGCGCGCATGTTGAAGATGGTGGTGATGAAGTTAATGGCGCCGAGGATCGACGAGGCACCCGCAACGTGCAGCGAGAAGATCGCAAGATCCATCGCGGGCCCGGTGTGACCAGACGTCGAAAGCGGCGGATAGATGGTCCAGCCGCCGCCGAAGCCGCGCCCCGGCCCGCCGTCAACGAACATCGACAGACAGAGCAGCACCCAGGCCGAAACCAGCAGCCAGAACGACACGTTGTTCATGCGCGGGAAGGCCATGTCCGGCGCGCCGATCATGATCGGCACGAACCAGTTGCCGAAGCCGCCGATCATCGCGGGCATGACCATGAAGAAGATCATGATCAGGGCGTGGGCCGTGACGGTGACGTTGTAGCCGTGCTTGGAGGCCTCGACGATGCCGAGCTGCTCGATCAGGCCGCCCTCGACGAACCACTGGATACCCGGTTCGGCCAACTCCAGGCGGATGAAGCCGGACAGAACACCGCCGACGATGCCCGCCATGATGGCGAACAGCAGGTACAGCGTCCCGATGTCCTTGTGATTGGTGGACAGGAACCAGCGGGTGAAGAAGCCCGGCTTGTGATCGTGCTCTGCATGGGCGTCGTGCCCGGGCGAAGCGTGGGTGTCGGCGGTGATGTCGGTGGCCATGATCGTTTTCAGTCTGACGATTACTGCGCGGGAGCGGCGGCGGCGTCTGCCGGAGCGGCGGGAACAGAAGCTTCTGCAGCGACCGGCTGGGCCGCGTCGGCGGCCGCCGGAGCGGCGACCTGGGCGGCGGTTCCGCCCGGGGCTTCAGCGGCCGTGGCCGGGGTCATGGAACCGCCTCTGGAGGCGACCCAGGCGGCGAACTCGGCCTCCGACACCACATTGATCTGGATAGGCATGAAGGCGTGGTCGACGCCGCAAAGCTCGGAGCACTGGCCGTAGAAGACGCCTTCGCGCTCGGCCCGGAACCAGGTTTCATTGACGCGGCCCGGGATGGCGTCGGTCTTCAAACCAAAGGCCGGCAGGGCGAAGGCGTGGATCACGTCGGACGCGGTGACCAGAACGCGCACCGTCTTGCCGACGGGCACAACAATGGGCTCGTCCACGGCCAGGCGGAAGGGAACGCCCTGAGCCTGAGCCTCGTCCTCGGGCAGCATGTTGGAAATGTATTCCGGCACGCCCTGGTCCGGGTACTCATAGGCCCAGTTCCACTGGTTGCCAGTGGCCTTCACGGTCAGGTCCGGGGTCGGCATGTCGTGGTAGGCGAACAGCAGGCGGAACGAGAACAGCGAGATGCCGACCAGAATCATGACGGGCAGGACCGTCCAGACGATCTCCACCAGAGTGTTGTGGCTCCACTTGGCCGGGGTAGGATTGGCCTTCTTGTTGTAGCGGATCGCCACCCAGATCAGCAGGCCCAGCACCAACAGGCTGATCCCGGTGATGATCGGCATCAGGACGACGTCGTGGAAGAAATGCGCCTGGTGCTTCAGCGGCGAGGCGGCCGGCTGGAGGCCGATTCCGCCCGGCGTGGGCTGGCCCATCAGGTCCTGCGCCCATGCGGGCGCGGCGAAGAAGACGGCGAGCGAGGTCGTGGCGATGCCGCCTACGATCCCGTTCAGGGCGCGCTTGCCCAGACGCATGCGATTGTTCCTCATCCTGCTCAGTAAACCGGTCTCGACGACGGAGCGCCGATCCGACGTGACCCCTGAAATGTCAGGGCTCGACGATTTCAGCCGGTCCTTATCGGTCGGGACCCGCCTTGCCAAGCGATGGGACGCCTCAATGGCGATTTGGCGCAGCCGCAGGCTGACGTTAGGTCAGCAATCCGGGCAATCCGGAAGCGCGCCCGTCTCGAGCTGGAACGTCGTGTGCGAAATGCCGAACCGGGTCTTCGACAGCGTCTGGGCCTCGGCCAGAAGCCCCTTGGGGTCGCTGCGTCCGTGGACCAGATGGGCGGTGAGGGCCGTCTTGGTGGTCGAAAGCCCCCAGACGTGCAGGTCATGGACGGCCGTTACGCCCGGCAGTTCGGTGAGCGCCGTCCGAACGGCGGCCACGTCGATCGAGGTCGGGGCGGCGTCGAGCGCCAGGTTCAATGATTCCCGGAACAGGCCCCAGGTCCCCAGCACGATCACCGCCACGATCACCAGACTGACCGCCGGATCGATGACGCTCCAGCCCGTCAGGAGAATCAGCCCGCCCGACACAACCACGCCCAGGGAAACGCCGGCGTCGGCCAACATGTGCAGATAGGCGCCCCGTGCGTTGAGATCCTTGTGATCGTTCATGAACAGCAAGGCCGTTCCCAGGTTGATCACGAAGCCGATGCCGGCCACCGCCATGATCAGGACGGACTCGACCGGCGCGGGGTCAGCGATGCGGCGAACCGCCTCGAATGTGATTGCCCCGCAGGCGAAGATGAGCAGGACGGCATTGGCCAGCGCTGCAAGAACCGTGGCCTTGCCGAATCCATAGGTGCGGCTGGGGCCCGCCGCGCGTCGCGCCAGAACCGCCGCTCCGCCCGCCATGGCGAGACCGAGCACGTCCGACAGATTGTGGCCGGCGTCGGCCAACAGGGCCGTGGAACCCGACAGAACGCCAGCGATAGCTTCGCAAACCACAAAGGCCAGATTGACCACCAGGCCGAGCCCATAACGCCAGTCGCCGGTATTGACCGGCCCGTGGCTATGCCCATGCCCGTGGTGTTGGTGATGGCCGTGGTGCGCGTGATCGTGGCCATGACCGTGATGATCATGGTCGTGATGCGTATGGTCCGCGTGGGAATGGCCGCCTGACATGGCCCCAGCCTAGTGCTGGTGCGTCACGATAAGAAGGCCGATCACGATCAGGGCCAGACCCAGCACGGCACCCTCGTAACGCGCCCAACGCTCCAGCCTCAGGATCGAGGCCCCGGCGCGCGCCAGAAGGGTGAAGACCGTCATGCCCAGCACGGTGCCCACCGCGAACGCCAGGGTCAGCAGAGCCAGCACGCCTGTACCCTCGCCCGCGGCCGACATATAGATCGGCAGGAGCACCTCGCCCGGTGACAGGGCCATGATGCCGACCAGACCCCAGAAGGCGGCCGCGTGCGACACGCTCGGTTCGGCCAGCTCCATGGCCGGCCCACCCGCTACAACTGGCCGCCGCACGATCGCCCGGATCAGATAGAAGCCGCCGACGACGAACAGCAGGCCCGCCGATAGCCAAGGCAGCAGGCCCTCGATGACGGTATCAAGCACCAGCCCGGCCGCCACGATCAGGCTGCCGACAACGACCGTCGAAGCGACGTGGGCCAGACCTGCGGCCGTCACGGCCGCAAGATTGCGCGCAAGGCTCCAACGCTGCGCCCGACCGACCAGCACGAACGGCAGCCAGTGAGTGGGCAGCGCCGCGTGCAGAAAAGCCGCAGCGAACCCGCCCCCAACAAGCGAGAGCAGGATCGGTTGTTCAAGGTCGGAAGACGACATCGCCGACGCTATAGCGTGTTACTTTATAACGGTCGAGCGATATTCATCCGTAGAGGCTGGCCCGATCCAGTGGGATGCCACTAGGCCCCGCCCGCCGGCGTTGGGCGACCGTCTGATAGACGAGGATGGACCCGCGCTCGAAGCCCTTGGCGCACATGGCGAAGAAGATCAGCCACAGCCGGGTCCGCTCCTCTCCGACCATCGCCACTGCCTCGCCACGCCGGGCCATCAGGCGGCGCGACCATTCCGCCGTGGTGCGCTGGAAGTGCTCGCGCATGTCCTCGACGTCCAGAACCTCGAAGCCAAGGCGACCGAGGTTGGTCACCGTCATGCCGATGGTGTCCAGTTCTCCGCCCGGGAAGATGAACCGGCTGATCGCCCGCGTCGCATGGGTCTGGGGCGCGATATTGGCCGGATCGCTGCCGCCCCGCCGCACCGACGCCTGGTGGAAATACAGGCCCCCGGGCTTCAGCAGGCGCTTCATCTCCAGAAAGTGCCGGTCGTGGTTGGCGAAGCCGACGTGCTCGAACATCTCGACCTGGCTGATGGCGTCGAAGTGCTCGGTCATGTCGAGGTCGCGATAGTCGCGCAGTTCCAGCGTGATCTTGTCCGTCAGGCCCAGCCTCTCGACCTTGGCCCGGGCAAACGCCAGCTGTTCCTCGGACAGGGTCACACCGTAAACCGTGACGCCGTAGTGCTGCGCCGCCCAGCATGACAGCCCGCCCCAGCCGCATCCGACATCGAGCAGTTTCTGCCCCGGCTTGAGGCGCAGCTTCCGGCAAATCAGGTCCAGCTTCCGGATCTGGGCCTCTTCCAGCGAGGTCCCGTCGTCCGCGTAGTAGGCGCTGGAATAGACCATCTCGGGATCGAGAAAGAGCCCGTAGAAGTCGTTGCCGACGTCGTAGTGGAAGGAGATGAAGTCCTTGTCCCGACGCGCAGCCTTGTCCTGGCGCTGCCCGGCCATTCCCTCGACGTCATAAGCGGCGTCGACGCTGCGGGTCTTTCCGCCCATCAGGAAGGGGATCAACTCGCGCGCGATCAGGCTCTTGTCGACGCGGCGGGGCAGGTGAACAGCGCGGCCGTGGTCCCAGCGACCGGACGCCTCCAGCGGACTGCCGCCCTCGATGCGCACGTCACCGGCTCCATAAAGCTCGAACAGCGTCATCAGGCTGGGCTTGAGCAGAAGCCGCCGCACCGCGCCCGGGTCTGTCAGGACAATGCGGATGTCGTCCCTTGCGCCGGGCCCCAGCGGCAGGACCTCGCCGGTCCAGAGCTGGAGCGACAGATCGGCCTGCAAATGCTTGGCGACATGCGAAGCGATCCGTCGCGCGGCCTGGACCCTGCGGTCTTCGGTCATGCCGGGCTCAATCCTCGGGTTCAGCCAGCGAGCGGCGAGCGGTGTCGAAATACTGCCAGCCGGTCCAGACCGTGGCGATGGCGGCGAACCAGATCAGGGTGTCCGCGAACAGCTGGAACCAGGGCAGGTAATCGAACTCCAGCCCGAAGCCGTCCCAGTTTCGCGCGAACAGCTGGGCACCCAGCGCCACCGACTGGACTGTCGTCTTCCACTTGGCCAGCGTCGTGACTTCCAGGGTTACCCGCCCGGCGACGGTTTCGCGCAGCGCTGAGACAGCGAACTCCCGGAACAGGATCAGGCCGCAAGGAATGGCGATCTGCGGCACGCTGCCGGACGTCAGGACGCCCAGAATAGCCCCGGTCACCAGCACCTTGTCGGCGATGGGGTCCAGAATCGCGCCCCAGCGGGTCGTGGCGTTCCATCGCCGCGCCAGATAGCCGTCGATCCAGTCCGTCGAGGCAGCCACGACGAAGATATAGAAGGCTGCACGATACAGGCCGAACTGATCTTCGGGGCTCAGATAGGACGACAGGATCGGTACCCCGCCAGTCGCTCCCGCCAGGATCAGGAACATCACCACCCCGGCGATCAGACGCAGACCGGTCAGGATGTTGGGGATCGGATTGGCGCGGTGGGCGTGGGACATGGGGGCCTTCAGGACTGTCAGGATGGCAAATGCCATGCTTTGCCGCGCGAGGCGAACGCCAGATCAGTCAAGGGTTTCGAAACGGGGCTCTTCGGTCAACACCCGCAGCACGCCGTCGGCGATTCCAAAATGGACGCCGCTCAGGGCCAGGGCTCCTGCGGCCTCGCGCTCAACAATCCAGGGGAAGGTGCGCAGGTTCTCCAGCGAAAGGCGGACGACTGCCTCCTCAGTCAGCTGCTCCACCTCTTCCGGCGCGCAGGCCTCAGCGACGCGCCGCACGACTGGCGCGCCCTGCTGAACCCACGGCGCGACAAAATCCTGACAGTTGGCCGGCGCGCCGTGGACCATGGCGCTAACTCCCCCGCACTGGGCATGGCCCATCACCATGATGCGACGGACGCCCAGCACCTTCACTCCGAACTCCAGCGCCGCCGAGACGCCATGCAGTTGCCCGTCCGGCTGATAGGGCGGGACCAGATTGGCGACATTTCGCACCACGAACAGCTGTCCGGGCGCGGTATCGAAGATCAGTGCCGGGTCGGCGCGGCTGTCTGAACAGGCGACGACCAGGGTGTGGGGCTTCTGGCCCTCGACGGCCAGCGCCTCGTACTGGGCCCGGGCTTCGGGCCAGTGACCTTCACGAAAGCGCCGATATCCGGCGAGCAGGGCAGCTTGGGAGTGTTGGGGCATGGGCGGTTGCTACCGACTGTGGCCCTTCCCATCAATCAAAACGGCTTGCTGCCAGCGACCGGGGGCTTTGTCCGTGCGGTGAATGCAGCCCGGCCAGCAGCACGGCCGGGTCTTGCCCTCGCGCAGCTCCTCCAACGCCCGTTCAATGCGCCGCTCTCGGGTCGCGGCCCGCTTGGCGTCCTCGATCCAGCAGATGAACTCGTTCCGGCCCAGCGGTGTCAGGCCTTGCCAGAGGCCGAGACCACCGGCGTCCGAGCGCAGGGCGAGCTCAAGATCCGCAGGCACCGCATGAACCACGCCTTGCGCCAGCTCAGTCATCCCATGCCTCCGGGCACCAGGCCGTCCGCCGACATCCTAACTCCGTATTGCGGGACGGAAGAAGCCATGAATGCGCTCGGCCAGCGCCTGGTTCACGCCTTCGACCTTGATCAGGTCCGCGACAGAGGCCCGCGACACCCCCTTGGCCGAGCCGAAGGCGTGCAGCAAGGCGCGTTTGCGGCCCGGTCCCACGCCCTCGATCTCGTCGAGCGGGTTCTTCTTGATGTCCATGGCCCGGCGTTTGGCGTGGGCCCCGTTGGCGAAGCGGTGTGCCTCGTCGCGCAGTCGCTGGATGTAGTAGAGGGCCGGTGATTTCAGCGGCAGCATGAACGGCGGCTTGCCCGACACGAAGAACCGCTCCAGCCCGGCGTCCCTGTCAGGCCCCTTGGCCACCCCGACCGCCAGGATGTCCTCCAGCCCGAGATCAGCCAGCACGGCCTGAACTTCCGCAAGCTGACCGGCCCCACCGTCGATCAACAAAAGGTCGGGCCGCACGACCTCCTCGGTCCCCTCCTCTTCGTCCTTGACCAGACGCGAGAAGCGGCGGCGCATGACCTCGCGCATCATTCCGTAGTCGTCGCCGGGGGTCAGGTCCGTGCCCTTGATGTTGAACTTGCGGTACTGCGATTTCTGGAACCCCTCGGGGCCAGCGACAATCATGCCGCCCACGGCGTTCGAACCCTGGATGTGGGCGTTGTCATAGACCTCGATGCGCTCGGGTCGGCTCTCCAGCCCCAGGGCCTCGCAGACATCATCAAGGATCTTTGACTGAGCCGAGCTCTCGGCCAGTTTCCTGCCCAGCGCCTCGCGCGCGTTGGTCAGGGCGTGGTCGACCAGGCCCTTGCGGTCGCCGCGCATCGGCCGCTCGATAGAGACGACGCGGCGGCCGTCCACCGTCCGGGCCTTCATCGAGAAGGCCTCTTCCAGCAGTTCCTTCTCGAACGGCACGACATTGGACAGGATCAGGCGCGGGACCGGCTTGTCCTCATAGAACTGCCCCAGGAACGCCGACAGGATCTCCGGATCGGAGTCCGATTTGTCCACGCGCGGGAAATAGGCCCGCCCGCCCCAGTTCTGGCCGCTTCGATAGAAGAACACCTGCACGCAGGCCTGACCACCCTGCGAGAAAAGGGCGAAAACGTCGGCCTCGGCGACACCGTTGGCGTTGACCGAGGACTCCATCGAAATTGCAGACAGCGCCCGAATCCTATCCCGGACCCGGGCCGCCTGTTCGAAGTCCATGCGCTCAGCCGCCTCGGTCATCTCCTTGGATAGCCGACCGATGACGGCGCGAGACTTTCCCCTCAGGAACAGCGACGCCTCTTCGACCAGGTCGCCGTAGTCCTGCAGCGAGATCAGGCCAGTGCAGGGGGCAGAGCACCGCTTGATCTGGTGCAGCATGCAGGGGCGGGTGCGGGTCTCGTAGACGCTGTCCGAGCAGGATCGCAGAAGAAACGCCTTCTGCAGTGTCGTCAGCGTCCGGTTGACCGCCCAGGTCGAGGCGAAGGGCCCGAAATAATCGCCGGGCGTCGTATGAGCTCCGCGATGCTTCCTGACCTGGGGCGCGCGATGGTCCTTGCGGATCATCAGCTCGGCGAAGGACTTGTCGTCCCTCAGCACCACGTTGAAGCGCGGCTTCAGCTTCTTGATGAAGTTGGATTCCAGCAGCAGGGCCTCGGTCTCCGAGGCCGTGACCACCAGCTCCATCGCGCGCGTCAGCGAGACCATCAGGCCGATGCGCTGGGTGTGGAACCGCCCCTGGGCGTACTGCAGGATGCGCTTCTTCAGGGACTTGGCCTTGCCGACGTAAAGGCAGGTCCCATCCTCGCCATACATGCGATAGACGCCCGGCTTGTCGGGCGCACGCTTCGCCTCGTCGCGGATCAGGTCGGCGGCGACCAGCGTGGCGTCCGGTTCGAGGATGGGCGTGTCGGAAGGCATCAGGGGCAATATAGGGGTAGTCGAAGCCGCGTCACGGCCCCGAAACCGGGCCTTTCGCGTTGACTCTGTCCCGCCTCTTGTCTATGTCGCCGCTCTTCGCCCGCGGGGGGTCCTCCGGCGGGCGCATTCTTTTTCGCGTTAAGCCGAGGCCTCAACATGTACGCGGTGATCAAAACCGGCGGCAAGCAGTACCGGGTTCAACCGGGCGACACCATCGTGGTCGAGAAGCTCGACGGCGAGGCCGGCGAGGCCGTGAACTTCGGCGAAGTCCTGATGCTGGGCGGCGACAAGGGCGTCACCGTCGGTGCGCCGCTGATCGACGGTGCCGCAGTGGCCGCCACCCTGATCGAGACCCGCAAGGGCGAGAAGGTGAAGATCTTCAAGAAGACCCGCCGTCAGGGCTACCGCCGCACGCGCGGTCATCGCCAGATGGAATCGGTCCTGCGCATCACCGGCATCGAAGGTGCCGGCGAGAAAGCCAAGTGGGACGGCAAGGTCGAACTGCTGACCAAGGCTGAAATCAACGCCCGCGCCCGTGGCCTTGCTCCCCGCGTGGAAGCCGCCCCGGCCGAAGAGGCTCCGAAGGCCGCCGCCAAGAAGGCTCCGGCCAAGAAGGCAGCCGCCAAGACCGAAACCGCCGCTTCGTCCGACGAAGCCTAAGCACTGAAGACGTAAGGGAGCGCTCCCATGGCACACAAGAAATCCGGCGGTTCGTCGCGCAACGGTCGCGACTCAGAATCCAAGCGCCTTGGCGTGAAGAAGTTCGGCGGCGAGCGCGTGCTGGCCGGCAACATCCTCGTGCGTCAGCGCGGCACCAAGTTCCACCCGGGCACGAACGTCGGCCTGGGTCGTGACCACACCCTGTTCGCCACGGCGACCGGCGCGGTGCAGTTCACGACCAAACGTGGCGGCCGCTGTTACGTATCGATTCTCCCGGCGAACGACGACCAACAGGCGCTCGCCGCCGAGTAACGCGAAACCGGCCTGCGGATCGCGTTGCTCTCCTCCAGAAAGCAGCCGATCCGGACCAAGGGAAGTATTCCGCGGGGAGTCTGGATCACCAGGCTCCCCGTTTGCGTTCCCCGCCTCGAAGTCCGCCCGAGCCCTCCCCCAAGGAGGCGGACACGTCATCAGGCGAGGACGGTCCATGTGCGTCATTGAAACCTCTCCGGTCGTGGAGACCCGGCGGCTGCTGCTGCGGTCGCCCGGCCCCCAGGACATTCCCGCGATCGCGCGATTGGCCAACGATCCCGACATCGCGCGCATGACCTGCCGAATGCCTCACCCCTTCGGTCTGGGGGATGCGGAGGACTTCGTCGTCCAGGTCGCCGCCCAGGATCCGGCCCGCGCCGCCACCTTCCTGATCGAACACGAGGACCAAGGCCTTGTGGGCGTCCTAGGCATGTTCGAGGACGCGGCCAATCCGTTGGGAGAGTGCGCTCCGGAGACCGGGTACTGGATCGGCCGTCAGTTCTGGGGCCGGGGCTTCGCCACCGAGGCTCTGGAAGGCGCACTCGTCTGGGCCGGCAAGCGGTGGAAGCGTCGTGCCCTGCTCGCCGGTCACTTCGCCGACAATCCGGCCTCGGGCCGGGTGCTGGAAAAGGCGGGCTTTCTCTACACTGGCGAGACGCGCAAACGCTTCAGCCGGGCCCGCGGCACGCCGGTCGACACGCGGATGATGGTCTGGCTGGCGTAACGCCGGTCAGACCCCGCCGCTCTCCAGGAACCGGAGCGCGCTCAGCACATGGGCGCGCACCCCGACCACCAGCACGTCCTCATTGACGTCGAACTGGGGCGAGTGGTTCGGGGCCGCCGTCGCTGGGTCCACGCCATTGGCAGTGCCGCCCAGGTGATAGAAGACGCCCGGGACCTCGGACTGGAAGTAGGAGAAGTCCTCCGCCACCGTCGTCGGCGGCGTCGCCGGATTGACGTTGCCCTCGCCAGCCGCCTCCTCCAGCACCGGTGCCAGCCAGGCCGACAGCGGCGGATCGTTGAACACGAGGGCGGCGTTTTCACGGATCGAGAAATCGGCCGTCGCGCCATAGGCGGCCGCGATGTGATCAATGGCGGCCTCGGCCCGATCGACCAGAGCCTGACGTTGCGCGCGGTCGAAGGTGCGCAGCGTACCCGACATCGTCGCGGTATCGGGGATGATGTTGTAGCGCACGCCGGCGTCCACCGTGGCGATAGTGAACACCGTGGGCGTCGTCGTGGGGTCTACGGTGCGCGCGGTCAGGGTGTTGACGGTCTGGATGACGTTCGCGGCCACGGCGATCACGTCGATGCCTCGCCACGGCCAGGCCCCGTGGGTCTGACGCCCGGTCAGGGTGATGTCGACCCGGTCCGACGCCGCCATAAAGCCCTGGGGCCGATAGAAGATCGTTCCCGGCCGTCCCGGCACGACATGCAAACCGAAGATGGCCTCGACCTCGGGGTTCTCCAGCGCCCCAGCTTCAATCATCAGTCGCGCCCCGCCCAGGGGCTCGCCGGGCGGCACGCCTTCCTCGGCCGGCTGGAACAGGAAGACGATGGTCCCCGAGAACCGATCCCTCATCTGGCTCAGCACCTCGGCGGCCCCAAGCAGCATGGCGACATGGGCGTCATGGCCGCAGGCATGGGCGACCGGCACGGTCGCGCCTTGATAGGTCCCAGTCGCGGTCGAGGCGAAGGGCAAGCCCGTGGCCTCCTGCACCGGCAGGGCATCCATGTCGGCCCTCAGCGCCACGACCCGCTCAGGCCCATCTCCGGTGCCGCGCAGGATACCGACCACACCGGTTCGACCCACGCCCTCGCGCACCTCGTCCAGTCCAAAGCCACGTAGACGCTCGGCCACGAAGGCGGCGGTCTGCACCTCCGCCAGTCCCAGTTCCGGGTTCTGGTGCAGGTGGCGACGCCAGGCGACCACGTCAGCATTGACGCCGTCAGCGGCTGTCCGGACCTCTGCGGCGGTGACCTGCGCAAAGGCGGGCACGGTGGCCAGCGTGAGCAGGGCGGCGAGGGTTGCGGTGCGGATCATGGGACGGCCTCTGGAAGTGAGGCATAATGATGGGCAGAGCCTTCATGCGCACGCAAGCGCCTTGCGGATCGCCCCGACGCAGCCGATGTCTCGGTCATGGCCATCAAGACGACCAAGACCCGATGGAAGGACGTCGTCCTCGTCTGCAAGAAGTGCCAGAAGAAACTCGACGGCGGCTTCGGGCCCGATGGCGACAAATCCCTGAAAAAGGCCCTGAAGAAGTATCTCCGACCCGGCGACGGCAAGGGCCGCAAGGCCGAGCTGGCCGTGATCCAGACCGGCTGTTTCGACATCTGTCCCAAGAATGCCGTCGTAGCGATCAACGCCGCCAATCCCAAGCAGCTGCTCATCGTGCCGGCCGGAGGCGACCTGTTCGAGGTCAAGGCGCGGCTGGGGCTGGATGACGGGCGCCGGCTGAAGCCGACGCTGAAGGTGGTGGATTAAGGCTGCGCTTCCATAGAGGCTTTGATGGCGTCGATGCCGGCGTTCATCATGGCTGTGATGCGATCTTTCGGATCATCGGGCAGGAAATCGACGATCCAGACGAAGCGGCAGCGATCGTCACCCTCGGGCACGACGGCGTTCGAGGCGCTGTGGTGTTCGAAAATGTCTGCCAGGATGCTGTAGACGATCCGTCGGCGCTCATCGTCGATCGCGATCAATCGCTCCCGCAGCACCAGACCGCCGTCGAACGTCACTGTGCGGATGTCGCCCTCGACCACGGTGTCGATGATGAATCCGGGCGCGGTTTTCGTGTGCAGCGCGCCGAAGTCCCTGAGGGCCTCCCAGACCTGGTCCGCCGGGGCGTTGATGATGCGTTCGACGTGGATGGTCGCCATTTTTCGCCTCGCGTTTTCTGCACGATGAGACTGCACCGGAACGGTTCGCAAGTCTGGCGGCTATCGGACTGGATCAACTCCGTCGCGTGACCTGTCGTCAGGTCGGGGCTATGGCGGTGCGATGTCCCCCACCTCGCCCGCCTTTGTGATCCTCTTCGTCGTCAGCCTGATCGCGGCAGCCGGAAACATGGGGCTGCAGTCGGTGCTGCCCAACATTGGTCGGACCTTTGGGCTGGCAGACACCCTGGTCGCCGCCGCCTTCGCCATCTCGGCGCTGATGTGGACCGTGGCCTCGCCCTTCTGGGCGCGGCTTTCAGACCGGGCCGGACGGAAGAACGTCATCCTGATCGGCCTGACCGGCTTCGTCGTGTCGATGGCCGGGTTCGGGCTCGGGGCCACCCTCGGGCTTGAAGGGTGGCTCGCGCCGGTGACCGCCTTCGTCCTCATGGCGATTGCGCGCACGGTCTACGGTGTTCTGGGTTCGGCCGCCCCGATCGCGTCCCAGGCCTATGTCGCGGACCGCACCAGCCCCGAGGAGCGGACCCAGGCCATGTCGCTTCTGGCCTCGGCGCAAGGGTTGGGGACCGTCATCGGGCCCGTCCTGTCACCGTTCCTCGTCCTGCCCGTAATCGGCCTTGCCGGGCCCATGTACGCCTTTGCCCTAATCGGTCTGGTCGTCCTGTTCGTCGTCTGGAAGCGGCTGCCGTCCGGCGAGGTGGTGCGCCAGCCCACGATGCGGCTTAAGGCCGGTGAAGGCAGCGGCCTTTGGCGGGACCCCAGGGTGCGCGACTTCCTGCTCTATGGGTTGCTGGTCACCAGCGCCCAGGCCGTGAACATCGCGGTTCTGGGCTTTCACATCATCGACGAGATGGCAGAGACCGGACTGCCCGCTGCCCAGGCCCAGGCCTTCATTGGCGTTGCCATGTTCGCCGGCGCTGCCGCCACCCTGATGGTTCAGTGGGGCCTGATACCGTTGCTGAAGATGCAGCCGCTCGCCCTCATGCGTTGGGGGGCCGGTCTGGCGCTCGCGGGCAATCTGCTCAGCATGGTCGCGCCCGGCTATTTCGGCGTGGTCGTCGGCTATGCCGTGGTGTCGATGGGCGTCGGCTTCGCGCGACCGGGCTTCACCGCCGGATCTTCGCTGGCGGTCAGTGCCCATGAGCAGGGCGCGGTGGCGGGTCTGATGATGTCGCTGGCGGGCCTCAGCTTTCTCGTTCCGCCCGTCGCGGGCGTGGCGCTGTATGGTCTGGGCGAGGCGGCTCCGTTCGGGGCAAACGCAGTGCTTCTTGCGATCGCCACGGTCATGGCCCTGATGAGCCCCACCCTGCGCCGCGATCCTCACCCGGATCTGGTCGACACGCCTTCGTCCGGCGCTCCGCCCGCCTCCCAGCCCGGACCGGAGGGCAATCGCTAAAGGCGCGACGAACGCCCGCGCTTGCGTCTGGCCCCCGCGCTTGCGACATCGCGACCATGAACCCATTCAAGATCGAAAAGCGCATCGGCGTCCAGGCGGACGCGGACCGCATCTGGGCCCTGATCGCCGAGCTTTCGGAGTGGGACCGCTGGAATCCCGTGGAAACCCAGGTCGAGGGCCGGATCGGTTTCGGCGGCAGCCTGACCTTGGTCGAGACTCTTCCAGAGCTTGGCGAGCGGCGCGCCACCCTCGGCGTGGCGGAGTGGATCCCCGGGGGGCAATTGGTCCTGACCGAGAAGCGCGGTTTCCTGTTCAAGGTCGTGCGCTACTTCGAGATCGAACAGCTCCAGCCGCAGAGCTGCATCGTCGCCAACGGCTTCATCTTCTCGGGCTTTCGCGGAGAAGGCTTCCACGACAAGCACCGTCGCCATTTCAAGGTCGCCTGCGAGGCGGTCTGCGAGGGCCTGAAGGTCCACGCCGAGGCCGGCTGATCGGTTATTCGGTCTGGGGTGCCGTCGCCTGCTGGCCGTCGCGGCTCTTCATCTGGTCCTGGATCTGGATGATCGCCGGGCCCAGAATGACCACGAACAGCACCGGCAGGAAGAACAGGATCATCGGCACCGTCAGCTGGGCCGGAAGTGCAGCGGCCTTCTTTTCGGCCGCCGACAGACGCAGCTCGCGGTTTTCCTTGGCCATGGTCCTCAGGGCGGTGGCCAGCGGCGTGCCGTACTGTTCGGCTTGCACCATGGCGGTCGCCACGGCCCGCACGCCCGGATGGTTGGTCCGCTTGGCAAGCCCGTCATAGGCCATGCGCCGGTCGGGCAGATAGCTGAGCTCGGCGGACAGCAGGGCCAGTTCCTCGGCCAACTCGACCGAGGTGGTGCCGATCTCCTGGCTGACCTTCACGATCGCGGATTCGATCGACATGCCCGCTTCCACGCAGATCAGCAGCAGATCGAGCGCATCGGGGAAACCCTGCATGATCGACTGTCGGCGGTTGTCGATACGGTTCTTCAGATAGACGTTGGGTCCATAAAAGCCGAGCACGGTCGCGCCCATGATCATCGGCAGCTTGGTGATCGGCGGAAGACCGAAGTCGTTGACGAAGAACAGGTAAAAGGCGCTGAACAGCAGAAAGAAAATCGGGGTCGCAAAGCGGAAGAAGTAGAAGGTCGTAACCGGCCGAGGCCCGCGGAAGCCCGCCTGGATCATCTGCTCGGCGACCTTGGGGTCCTCGAGCAGCTTGGACAGGTTCAACTGCTCGACGATCTTCTTCTTGAAGCCGTCGTCGGTGTGGCGCAGCCCACCCTGACCGCTGGCGATGGCGGCGCGTGACTTGCGCTTGAGTTCGTCGCGGCGAGTCGAGACCGCCTGCATGCGCTTGTCCAGCTGGACCCCGCCGGTCATGGAACCGAGCAGGGTCACCATGGTGGCGAAAACCAGAACGGCGACGCCAATGCTGAGCAGGTTCCTGGGTTCGACGATGGCTTCGAGCATGCCCACGGTCGGCCCCTAGATCTTGAACGAGATCATGCGCTTCATCACGAAGATGCCGCAGCCCATCCAGATGGCCGAACCCAGCAGCATGATCTGCCCCCGGAGTTCGGTGAACATCAGAGCCATGTAGGCCGGGGTCGTCAGACCCACGAGCGTCATCACCACCGGCGGCAGGGCACCGATGATGCCGGCCGACGCCAGGGCCTCGGACGACAGGGCCTTGACCTTCTCACGCATCATCCTCCGGGCCCGGAGCACATGCGACAGGTTGCCGAGCGCCTCGGCCAGGTTGCCGCCGGTCTTCTGCTGAATGGCTATGACGATGCCGAAGAATTTCAGCTCCGGCGTGGGGATGCGCTCGTACATCTTCTCGAGCGCCTGGGGCAGGGTCAGGCCAACGCCCAGCCCTTCAACCAGGGTCTGGAACTCCGGCCCCAGGGGCGCGGGGCTCTCCTTGCCGATGATCTTGAAGCAGTCGTGGACCGGCAGGCCGGACTTGATGCCCCGCACGATGACGTCCACCGCGTCAGGAAACTCCAGCCCGAATTTCTTCAACCGACTCGTCGCGACGAAACCGACGACCCAGCGCGGCAAACCCAGCCCGGCGGCGATACCGGCCCCCAGAGCGACAAGGATGTGGAGACCAAACACCAGCGCAACCAGGGTCGCCACGACACCGAGACCGGCGCTGATCAGCCAGAAGGTCCGGACACTTAGCCCCAGTCCGGCGTGCTTCAGGCGGGCCGCGATGGTCATGCGGGCCTTGCGTTCTTTGCGCTCGGCATCCTTCAGCTGGACCTCGATCGCCTTGCGGCGGGCTTCGGGCGTGTTGGCCTCGGCCTTGGCGGCCTTGAGCCGGGCGGCCTTGGTCTGGCCCATGCCCATGGCTTCGGCGCGCTTGACGGCTTGTGCCGAGGAATCTTCTCCGCCGACCAGCGCCCAGCCCAGGCCACCGACGGTGATGAAGGCCAGAAGTCCGGCGAGGAGCATCAGCATGACCGCTACTCCGCCGCGTCGAGGGCTTCGGCCAGCTCGCGCTCCAGCCCGTAATAGCGGGCGCGGTCCCAAAAGCGGGGCCGGGCGATGCCGGTCGAGCGATGACGACCGACGATCTTGCCGTTCTCGTCTTCGCCGGTGATCTCGTAGACGAACAGGTCCTGGGTGACGATCACGTCGCCTTCCAGCCCGACGACCTCGGTGATGTGGGTGATCCGTCGCGATCCGTCCCTCAGGCGCGCCGCCTGGATGATGACGTCGACCGATCCGACGATCATTTCACGGATCGTCTTGGACGGCAGGCCATAGCCGCCCATGGTGATCATGGATTCCATCCGGCTGATGGCTTCACGCGGGCTGTTGGCGTGCAGCGTGCCCATGGAGCCGTCGTGGCCGGTGTTCATGGCCTGCAGCAGGTCGAAGGCCTCAGGTCCGCGCACCTCGCCGACGATGATCCGTTCCGGACGCATCCGCAGACAGTTCTTCACCAGGTCGCGCATGGTGATCATGCCCTGGCCTTCGAGGTTCGGCGGCCGGGTCTCCAGACGCACCACGTGCGGCTGCTGCAGCTGCAGTTCCGCCGCGTCCTCGCAGGTGATCACGCGCTCGGTCGGGTCGATGAAGGCCGTCAGGGTGTTGAGCAAGGTCGTCTTGCCCGAACCCGTACCGCCCGAGATGACGAGGTTGCATCGGCAGGCGCCGATCACGCCCAGCACGCGCGCCCCTTCGGGACTGATGGAGTTGTACTCCACCAGGTTGCGCATGGTCAGCTTGTCTTTCTTGAACTTCCGGATCGTCAGCGTCGCGCCGTCGATGGCCAGCGGCGGGGCGATGACGTTGACGCGGCTTCCGTCGGGCAGACGCGCGTCGCAGATCGGGCTGCTTTCGTCGACACGTCGGCCGACCTGGCTGACGATCCGCTGGCAGATGTTCATCAGCTGGGCGTTGTCGCGGAAGCGAACATTGGTCAGCTGGACCTTGCCGCCGACTTCGATGAACACGCGGCCCGCGCCGTTGACCATGATGTCGGCGATGTCGTCGCGGCTCAGCAGTGGCTCCAGCGGCCCGTAGCCCAGCACGTCGTTGACGATGTCCTGGACCAGGTGCTCCTGCTCCGCCACCGACATGGAGACGTTCTTGATCGCCACCAGCTCGGCGACGATGTCGCGGATTTCCTCGGCCGCTGCCTTGGGATCGAGCTGGGCCAGCTGGGCCAGATCGATCGTGATCATAAGGGCGTTGAAGATCGTCGTCTTCGTGGCGTGATAGTAGTCGCTCTGCTCCCGGACGATCTCCGCGACGGCCTGCGCCTTCTTCAGCTGCTCGAAGCCCGGTGTGGGCTTGGGACCCGGTCCGTTGCTGGATTGGGGGGACGGCTTGGGTTTTGGCCGGGAGGCCAGAGCGTCCAGACGATCAACCCCGGCCGATGCGCCGTTCGGGTCGCCTCCGGACTTGGGCTGAGGTGCGATCCCTTCAGAGGAAAAGGCGAAGGCCTGGGTCTGGTGGCCTTGCTGGGGCTGGGCCGCCGCGCCGGCGGGCTCGAACGACGGGGCGGCCTGCGGAGCGGACGCGGCCGGGCCGGGGGGCGGTGGGGCCCCCGCGACGCCGGGTTGTCCTGTGCGCTTGCCGAACACGGATCAGGTCTTCTTCTTGAACAGGCCCGCGAACAGGGACTTGGATTCGCCCTTGGGAGCCTTGGGGGCCTTTCCGGGGGCCGCCAGCGCGGGCAGCTCGCGACGCGAGACGATCTGGGCCAGCAGCTGGAACGCCTCGGCCGCCTTGGACTTGGCGCCCATGTCGAGGATCATCTGGCCGTTGTTGGCGGCGGCACCAAACAGCTTGGCGTCGAAGGGGATCGACAGGCTGGGATGAACCCCCAGCGCCGCGCCGAAATCCTTGGCCGAGATTTCCGGCCGGCCGGGCACGCCCACCTGGTTGAGCACCAGGCATGGCGGCGCGTCGTTCGGACGACCAGAACGGATCAGGTCGATCATGTTCTTGGCGTTGCGTAGCGACGCCAGATCGGGCGTGGCCACCACCACCACCTCGTCGGCGGCGATCAGGGTGCGTCGCATCCAGCCCGACCAGATGTGCGGCAGGTCCAGCACCACGAACGGTGCCGTGCCCCGGATCTGGGTCGTGACCTCCTCGAACGCCTCGGCGCTGATTTCCCAGTCATTGTCCAGGGTGGCCGGTGCCGCGAACAGGCTCAGCTTGTCGGTGCAGCGGACCATCATCCGGTCCAGCAGGACCGGGTCCAGACGATCGGGCTGACCCAGCGCATCGGCGACGCCGTTCAGGGGGTCCTGGTTGAAATCGAGGCCCGCGGTGCCGAACGGCAGATCGTAGTCGACGATGACGGTGTTCGCGCCGATCTTCTCGGACATCGCATAGGCGGTGTTGTGCGCCACCGAAGAGGAGCCTGATCCGCCTCTTGCTCCCACGAAGGCGATGGAGCGGCCGACGAAGGGCTGGGCCGGATCGGAGAACAGTCCGCCGATCGCGGCGATCAGCTGCAGCGGCTGGATCGGGGCGACCAGATATTCGCTGACACCTCGCTTCATCAGTTCCCGGAACAGGATGATGTCGTTGGTCGCGCCGATGACGACCACCTTGGTCCCGGCGTCGCAGACCTCGGCCAGGCGATCGACCTGCGACAGCAGGGTGCCCGGGTCCTGCATGCACTCGACGATGACCAGGGGCGGCGTCGGCTCCTGATTATAGGCGTCGACGGCGGCCGGAATGCCGCCGACCCGGATCTGGGTTGTGGCGCGAGCCATGCGGCGGTCCTGTCCGGCACGCTCGGCAGCCGCCAGGGTGTCCTGCCGCTCGGCGAAGACGTGGATGGCGATGCGCGGAATCGTGACTTCGTTCTGCAGTCCGCCCGACAGCGCCTGGGGCGCGATCGCGGCCGACGCTCCGGCGACGAGATCGCCCACGGGGTTGTAGCCGGCCGCAGCGGGCAGTCCGCCCGGGGTTGCCGGCAGTCCGGCCGGATGGGCCACCACTGCGCCGCCAGGCGCGACGGGAGCGTTGGGATCGTAACCGCCCGGCGCGGTGACCTGCAGCGGCTCGCGCGGATTGATGTCCCCGGCCGCTAAAGGCGAGGCAGCCTGCGTCGCGACGTCCAGTTCGGCATCGAACTCGTCATCCAGGGGATCATAAGGGCGCGAAGCAAACGCATTGGTCATCGACCGTCAGTCCACGGCATCCGAAACCTGTCCGTTCTCGAGCAGGGTTTCGATGGCAGCCGCCGTTTGTTCTCCACGGCGGTATCTATCCAGCACGACCGCCCGGCGACCGGCGTCGGGCGGGGTCATGGCGCGCGGCGTAACGATGTCGCGCGGGTTGGCGATCTGGGCCGCCAGATTGGCGTTGACGGCACAGCCGAAGTTGGCGCTGCCGGCATTCGAGCCGGTCCGCGCCAGATTGGTCCAGGTGGTGCCGCAGCGCGGAACCGCGGCCCGGACTGTATCGAAACCGACCAGCACGGGCGCACGCGGATCGGGCGCGATGTAGGTCACGACCTGCACCTGGTGGCCGGGCACGCCCAGCGATTCCAGGGCGTTCCTGACGCTCCAGGCCATTTCGCCCGACACGGTGTCGTCGCCTGACGGCACCTCGACCCTCAGGACCGGAGCTCCCTCGGCAGAGAAGCGATAGGCGAACTCCTGAAGCGCACGGCTCTGGTTGGCCGAAGGACCGGTTTCGTGAATAGACAGGGCGATGCGCTCGACGCCCGGCTCCACCGCCAGGGCATAGCGGGACGTAGGCGTCAGCGGCACCGGTCCGGTCCCCTCGGCGGGCAGCCCTACGCATGCCGACAGGGTCAGGACAGAGGCGACGGCGATGGACAGGGTGCGGATCATCGGGGCGCTCACTCGATCACATAACCGACCGGGCCCGACCACGCCGGGGCGGTGGACGCTCCCGGAGCGGGCGAGCCATAGGCCTGGTTCAGCTGGCCGAAGAAAATGGTCTGGGCGTCACTGGCGATCCTCAGGCCGTCGGCCGGCGTCTGCATCCGGTCGCGCGAGGTCGGGGTGACGATAAAGGGCTCGACGATCACCACCAGCTCGGTTTCGCCGGACAGATAGTCACGCGACCGGAACAACTGGCCCAGCACCGGCAGGGCACCGAGGCCTGGGAAGCTGTCGATCGCCTGACGTGTATTCTCCTGCAGCAGGCCTGCGATCATCATGGACCCCCCCGAGGGCATCTCGACGGTATTCTGGACCCTGCGGACGTTCAGGCCGGCGATGTTCAGCGGATTGTCGCTGCCGGCCCCCAGGGTGATGCCTCCCGTCTGCGTCAACTCGGACACTTCGGCCGATATCTGCAGCGAGATGCGACCCTCGGACAGGACGATGGGCCGGAACGCCAGGCTGACACCGTAGGGCTTGAACTCGATGGTGATGTTGCCGTCCCGGTCCCGTCCGGTGGGAACGGGAAACTCTCCGCCCGCCAGAAAGCTGGCGCTCTCGCCGTTGACCGAGGTCAGATTGGGTTCGGCCAGGGTGCGCAGCAGGCCCACCCGCTCGAATGCCCTGATGGTCGCCTCGCCCTGGTTCAGGCCATCATCACCGACCGTATCGCGCGCGGTAGCGGTATCCCAGTTCTCGGCCCCGTAGCGGTTGTTCGGCCCGTCGATCACGCCATAGCAGGTGCCCTCGACACCGGCCGCGCAGGGAATTTCAAGCTGCGGCTGGGGACGGGTGTCACGAAACGCCCCGGCAGTCAGGCCACCCAGAAGGCTTCCGTTGATTCCGAAGGTGGCAGCCTGACCCAGCAGGAACTGCGCCTCTCCGACGCGTCCGAGCACGGCATTCGTATCGAATCCCAGCTGCTTGATGGCATTTCGCTGAACTTCCACGATACGGACCCGGAGCGTCACCTGATCCGACGCCGCGATGGTGGTCAGGTTCAATACCTTTTCCGGGGCGGAGACGAAGGCCCGGGCGACCGAGGCAACACGCTCGGATTCGGCGGCGCTGGTTACCATGCCGGTCAGGATGATGCTGTCGTTGACGGCTTCCGCCCGCACCTGGGACCCCGGCGCGACCCGGCTCAGCGTGTCCTGCAACGCCGAGACCCCGGCATCCACCCGCACACGCAACGTCAGGATGGCGCGGCCGGCGGCATCCAGGAACACCGCATCGGTCTCGCCCGGCGCGATGCCGATGACCGTGATCCGGCGCGGCGAATGGACATTGGCTTCGGCGACCGCCGGGTTGGACACGATCACGTCGCGCGCATCGGCAGGCAGGTCGACTGCGAAGGAGGTGCCGCGCGGCAGGTTGATCAGGCGCGGTCCGGACCCGGCCGAGACCGTCTGGCTTGCGCCATAGCTCTGGGCCAGAGCCGGGGTGGCGATCGGAGCCGCCGCCGTCACCACCGCGCAGGTCAGCGCGACGAGGGGCTTCATGGAAATGGACATGGGTGCCCTCATTGGACGGTCACCGTTTCTGCTTCGCCGCCCCGGTAGACCCGGATCGAGGTGGTCTGGGGCGTGGCGCGTGCGCGGGGCTGGTTCTGGACGCGGCCCGAGGGGCCCGCCGTGTCGGCATAGGAGCGCAGAACCAGCGACAGGGTGCCGGCCGCCTTGGCCAGCGCCAGGGCCTCGGCGTCGGTGGGGGCCAGTTCCAGGGTTGCGGTGGCACCGACCACCGCCTGCTGGTCGTCCTCGGCGCGGGTCGACTGATCGACCGCCAGGACCTTCACATTCTGCAGGACGGTGGAGCTGGCATAGCGGGTCTGGCCGCCGCCCTCGCCATTGTCCGCCAGTTCCACGGTGACCAGAACATCGACGCGGTCACCCGGCAGGATGAAACCGCCGGCAGCCGTCTCGACCGACACACCGATCGACATGGCCCGCATGCCGGGCTCCAGATAGGCGGCCATGTAGCCGCTGTCTCCGGCGCGGACGATCTTGCGCGCAACGATCGGCTCTCCGGCCAGAATGGGTTCGCGCACGACCGAGCCGAAATAGTCGGCTTCGGCGCCGCCGGTGGCCAGTTCTGTGGCGGCCCGGGCGACGCGAGCGACCGCGCCCTGGCCCTCGGCCTTTTCCTCGTCAGCCTTTTCCTCGGCACCTTCGTCTTCGGCGGGTTGGGGGACGGGAACGGTCCCGTCTGTGATGAAGGCGGGATTGACCTCTGCGGCGGGCCACTCCTTCCACTCCAGGTCCGCGTCGGTCAGGCGCTGACCGGGCGCGAGGTCACGCGCTGCGACCAGAACCTTGGCCATCGGCGCAGCCGGCTCGGCCGATGCGGTGGCCACAGCCTCGCCCGAGGACGAGCCCATGGCGCGCACAACCAGCGCCAGGCCAATGGCCGAGACGGCGGCGATACAGATGACGGCGATCCGTGCGGGCTTCATCGTGGGTCTCCGGCGCGACCGGACGCCCGACTCAGGGTGCGGGCGGTCTACCGTTAACGATAATGCCGGGGCCGGGTTAACGGGGACCTAAGCGTCGCAGGGCGTTCAGGGACGCGGGACCGTGCCGTTAGGCCTGCCACCCAGGAGCGTTCAGGCCCCGAAGGCGCGGGCGATCAGCAGGCTGGACGGATAGGCCATTAGCACGCCGCCACAGATGGCGACGCCATAGGGAATATCGCCCTTGGGCTGGAACAGGGTCGAGACCCAGGCCGGAGCACCCGCGATATAGGGCTGGGCCAGGCTACGCCCCAGAATCAGCACCAGGCTGAAGGCTCCGCCCAGGATGGCGGTCCAGATCAGGAAAGGCATCAGGGCCGAAGCTCCCAGCCACATACCGGCGGCCGCCATCAGCTTGGCGTCACCTCCGCCGACGACCCGCAGCGCGAACAGCGCCATGCCCGCGATCAGCACCAGAACGCCAACGCCGAAGTGCATGCCGACCTCGATCGGCGACAGGCCGGCCGCGAAGGCCGCCGGGAAGAAGGCGACGATCAACAACGCCGATATCCAGTTCGGAATCTTCATCCGCGTCAGATCCGTCAGGGCCGCGATCACGACCAGAACGGGAAAGGGGGCGAGCAGCAGCGACGTCAGCATGTCCATGGGCGAACCCTGCCACAGCGTTGGTTAAAACGAGGTTCGCCACGTCTGTGCGTTTGGCCGCGAGCCGAGCGATAGCGCCACCAGAAAAGCAAAAGGGGCCGGAGCGTTTCCGCTCCGGCCCCCAAGGCTTCAGACGATCAGGTCGCTTAGAGCGCCAGACCATCCGCGATGGCTTCGAACACGGCCTCAAGGCGCGTGCCGACCAGGCCGACGGCGGTGATGATCAGGACCGCGATAAGGGCGGCGATCAGGCCGTACTCGATGGCGGTGGCGCCCGACTCGTCTTTGACGAACTTCTTGATGAACTGGGTCATGTGACTTCCTCTCAGGTAAAATGGCTTAGCGAGCAACGATGGTTGGGAGGCTCCGGTCGCCCGCTTGTCCCCCAAACGCAGGGTGAACATGCGCCTCTATCGGTTAAGGTCACGTCAGAGGGCGTGGTTACCGTGCTGTTCACCTCGAAAAGTTTGCAAATCGATCTCGTCGACAAGCGGACACCTTATATAGAGGCCGAAAAACTGGGGTATTTCGACATTATTCGTGAAATGAATGCTTCATCCCACGTTAACCGGGGTTGACGACCTGTTGTCAGCCAAGGCGGGTTTCAGGATTTGTAGAGGTTTCCACCCGATCCTTCCGGCTCGCCTCGCGCGCCTGCGAGAAAGACCAAGGATCTGCTCATGGCTGGATTTCCCGCCCGCACCCTTTCCGCCCTCGCGGCCGCCGCCCTGCTTGCTGTTGCCGGCGTCACGCAGGCCCAGTCCCTCAACGTCGAGATCGACCGCTCCAGCCGCATCAGCCTGCGGGGACCGGCGGCCTCGGTGATCGTGGGCAACCCGGACATCGCCGACGTCACGGTCGTGGACGCCACCACCCTGTTCGTCACGGGCAAGGGATATGGCGTGACCGAAGTGGTTGCCGTCGACGCTCTCGGCCGCACTCTCTATCAGGGCGAGGTCATCGTGACCGGCGGCTCGACCGGCTCGGTCCGGGTCTGGCGCGGCGCCCAGGCGACAGAGATGGCCTGCGCCTCCTCCTGCTCGCCGTCGGTACGCAACGGCAACGCCGCCTCCCCGACACCCTGAGGCGGCACCCGATGGCCCTGCGCATGCGCACTCCCGGCCTGTTCCGTCGCCGCCCTCGTCGTGAAGGCGCGGCTGCGGTCGAGTTCGCCATCGTGGCTGTGCCCTTCTTCTTCGTGATCTTCGCGGTGTTGGAGCTCGGCGTCATCTTCCTGGTGGACTCGACGCTTGAGGCGGCGGTCCAGCAAGCCACCCGACTTGTGCGCACCGGCCAGGCCCAGGGAGGGGCGATGACGCCCGCCCAGTTTCGCACCGCCATGTGTGGCGCGATGAATGTTTTCGAGGGCGACTGCGAGGCGCGGGCGGTGATCGACGTGCGTCCGATCCCGCAGTTCCGGAACCCCAATCCACCCAATCCCATCGTCGACGGAGAGTTTGATCCGGATCAGACGGATTTCGATCCCGGAGCGGCCGGCGACCTGATGCTGGTTCGGGTCTGGTATCAGCAGCCTGTGGTCACGCCCATGCTGTCGAACGCCCTGACGCGGCTGGAATCCGGCGACGCCCTGATCACCGTCACCACCGCCTTCCGCAACGAGCCCTTCTGATGATGCGCTCGCCTGCCAGCCTGATCCGGTCCTTCGCGGCGCGCTTCACACGCAATGCCGATGGCGTCGCCGCGGTAGAGTTTGCCCTCGTCGTCCCGGTCCTGATCGTCTGCTACTTCGGTCTTGCCGAGTTCTGTCAGGCCTATATGGCCCAGAAGCGCGCCCAGCACACCACGTCCCAGATCGCGGACATGATTGCTCGGGCTCCCGACACTACCCGGGCCGAGCTCGACGCCATTTTTGACGTCGGCTCGCTGATTATGCAGCCGTTTCCGGAGGCCGCCCTGTCGATCCGGGTCACCAGCATCACGCGCGGCACCGACGGCGTGGCCCGCGTCGACTGGAGCCGTGGCCGGGGCCTGACCGTTCTATCCGGAGTTCAGACCGTGCCGGCGGGTCTGATTGCCAACGGCGAGACGATCATCATGAGCGAAACGCGGTACGCGTTCGACTCGGCCATGGACCGCCTCTTGCCTGGCCTGACGAACTTCAACGGCCGATACTACCTGCGCCCGCGACTGTCCGATCGCCTGCCCTGCACGGACTGCTAGCCGACCAACGCACGGCGGATCGCCTCGATCTTGGCCTCGGTCTCGTCCAGTTCCGCCTGCAGATCGCTGCCGGCCGTGATCCCCGCCCCCGCCTGGGTGCGGAACCTCCAGCGGGTGTCATCGCGCCACAGGGCAACGGTCCGGATCAGGACCGAGGCGGTCATCTGCCCCCTGCCGTCGATGTGGACCAGACTTCCGCACCAGGCCCCCCTCGGCGGCTCATGGTCGGCGATCACCTTCATGGCCTGATGCTTGGGCGCGCCGGTGATCGAGCCCGGCGGAAAGGTGGCTTCCAGAATGGCTCCGGGGCAGGCTTGCGCCTTCGCACGTGCCGTGACGGTCGAGACCAGATGATGCACCGTGGCGAAGCTCTCCAACTGGAACAGCCGCTCGACCGACACACTGCCGATGTCTGACACTCGCGCCAGATCGTTGCGCATCAGATCGACGATCATCAGGTTTTCAGCCCGATCCTTCTCGCTGGCCACCAGCTCGTCGGCGCGGGCCGCGTCCTCGACAGGGTCCACAGATCGCGGCCGCGTGCCCTTGATCGGTCGTGTCTCGATCCGATGGCTCGCCGGATCGAATGTCAGGAACAGCTCGGGCGAGTTCGACACCAGCGCCCGCTCGCCCAGCCGCCAGAAGGCCCCGTAGGGCGCAGGCCCCGCCGCCAGCCTGATGAACAGATCAAACGGATCGGCGGCCTCGGTCAGCGTCCCGGACCAGCCCCGGGCGATATTGGCCTGAAACAGGTCTCCCTGACCGATCCGGCCAACCACATCGGCGACGGCGGCGCGATAATGGCCGTCGTCTTCATCCGGTCTGAAGCCCTCCGCCGGTGGTTTGGGCATATTGGGCGCAAGGGCACCGTCCAGCCATATCGCCGCCGTCGCCGCGTCCCCGACGACGCTGACTGTCCGTCTCGCATGATCGAACACCAGCACCGTGCGATAACCGGCCGTCATCAGATCGGGCCAGACCGGCTCGCGCACACCCGTCGCCGGTCGCGCGCCCCAGTCATAGGCGACCAGACCAATGCCATGACAACCGGCCGGGACGACCAGGGCTTCACTCAGGCCGTCCGGGTCGAGCGGGCCCGCAAAGGTCCTTTCGGGATCGGCAGCGACGTAGGAGAACCGCCCGGCAGGCCCCCCGTCCGACAGCAGGCAGACCAGACCGTCACGATCCTTCAGGCCCGCCGCGACCGCCAGCGGCTCGACCCAGGGCCAGACGCCGTCTTCGGGTCCGTTCACGCCGCCAGTCGCTCCAGGATCCGGTCGCGCAAAACCGCGTCGATGCCCAGCGCCTGCTCGAGATAGGCGTCGATCGAGCCGTGCCGCGTCTCCATGGCCTGGATGGCGGAATGCAGATAGGCGGCCTCCACCCCCATGAAGGCGACGACCGCGTCGTGGGAGGCGGTCCGGCCGGTAAAGGCCTTCAACTGCTCGGCGATGCCGGGCGCGCGCGCCTCCAGGTCCACCGCCCGGTTGGTCAGCATATAGTCCTCCATCAGGTCGTCGTGCGAAACGCCGAGCAGATGGTGGGTCAGGGCGGCCAGCATCCCCGTGCGGTCCTTGCCCGCCGCGCAGTGGATCAGGACCGGCCGGTCGCTGTCGGCCACGGCGCGGAAGTAGCGCGAGAACAGATCCAGATGCGCCGGCGCGAAGGGCAGGACACGATAGGTGTCGGTCATGAACCGCCGACCGCTGTCCGGCGTGAGGTCTGCGGTCTTCAGGAAGGTGATGTGCGGGGCCTCGCCCGCCTCATCCAGATCGCTCTCGATGACCACGCCGGTAAAGTTGGCGGCGCGCTTGGAGGGTTGGCGGCGGCGCTCGACCGGTCGGCGCAAGTCGATGACCACACCGAAGTCGATCGCCGCCAGCCGTTCCAGATCCGCCTCGGTCACGCCCGCGTGGTGCGCCGAACGGAACAGGGCCCCCTTTCGGACATGCCCCCCCGCCGCGGTGGCGTAGTCGCCGTAGTCCCGGAAGTTGTCGAGGGCGTCAAAGGCATGGATGCGGTTGGCCATGCCCTCCCTATAGGGGCGGCGCGCCCGCCGGGCGAGGGGGACCGATCAGCGCGGTTGAACCAGTCCCGCCATGGCGTCAAGGTAGGCGACGAAGGCCTTGCGCCCTGTGTCGGTCATCGAGGCCTCAGTCAGGGGCTTTCGTCCCACGAACCGCTTGGTCACGGTAACGAACCCGGCTTCTTCCAGCTTTCTCAGGTGGACCGAGAGATTGCCGTCCGTCGCCTGGAGCCGCGCCTTGAGGGTGGTGAAGTCCGCGCTCTCCACACCCGACAGGGCCGCCATGATGCCTAGCCGCATCCGTCCGTGGATGACGTCGTCGATGCGGGCGATGTCGAAATCGTCCGGCATGGTCAGGCCTTCGCCGCTCGCATGAGGAGGAAGCCCGGCAGGGCCATCAGACCGAACAGCGCCATGGCGTAGGCCAGATACTGCCAGCTCGTGCCGGACAGGACCGCAAGCACGGGTGCCGCCGCGAAGGACGCGAGCGCCAGCGTCCACAGAGACTTCGAGCGTGTCATGGTGGCCGTGACGGCCCAGCCCACACCATAGAAGGCCATGATGATCGAAGGGATCACCAGAGACCACTCCGCGACATCGGCCTGCCCAGCCCGGGTCAGGTCGCTGGCGATCAGCGACGTGAACAGGCTGAAGATCCCCCATCCCAGCGCCGACCAGACGATGCCGAAGGCGCGCGTCGCGGCGGTCTCGACCCCGCCTTCCCGCTTCAGACGTCCGATCAGCACCACGAGCGTCACCAGGAAGACGACGGTTGTGACGCCCCAGGTCGCGCCATAGGCGGCCGGTGACACAGCCAGAATTCCCGCTGTGGTCAGTCCATGGACCAGGCTGCCCGTGCCGAAAATCAGCCCGGCAGCGAACAGGATGGAGCCACCCCGGACGGGCGACTTGGCTCCCTCTTCGGCCAGGCCCTTCAGCCAGGCGATGTCGGTCAGTTCGTCTTGATTGGTCATGCGTGGGTATCCTTCGTTCAACGGTCGCGCCCGGACATCAGGATCAGACCTGGTGTCAGGGCGAAGGCGAAAAGAGACAGGCCATAGGCCAGATACTGGGCGGGGGTGCCGAGCAGCAGCGCGATGCCCACGCTGGCACCGAGGCATCCGACGGCGAGCCCGGCGGTCCACAGCGTGCGGGTGCGAACCGCGGCGATGATCCAGGCCACCCCATACAGAGCCATGCCGACCACCGACATCGCACGCATGATCGTCCAGTCCTTCAGGGCGATGGACAGACCCAGCAGGACCAGGGCTCCGCTGATCTGTCCGGCCAGGGCGAACCGGGACCAAGTGGCGGCCTGCCTGACCGTTGCGAAGGGAGAGCGGCGCAGGCGGAACAGCACGATCAGGAAGCCCGCGACCGCCAGCGGCCAGCTGAGGCTCAGCACGGCAGGGTGCAGATGAAGCAGCCCGCTGAGCACGCCGAACTGGAACAGGTTGGCGGTGCCGAACACCGCGCCGGCCAGAACCAGAAACCGCCCGACTGCGGCCGAAAGCGACGGTTCCGGCGAGGTGGTCGGGAAAGAAACAGCAGCAGCGGTCATGGGTGCCTCTGGGATGACCAACCACTAGCGAAATAACTTTGTGTTGTAAAGCACTTTTTCGCTGCGCCGGATCGAAGGGCCGTTACAACCGACGGATGGCCCCGGACTACCATCACATCGCCTACCTCGGCGTCGACATCGCCAACCCCGTGACGATCGAGGCTGTGCTCGCCATGGCGGACCGCAGCGGCCTTCCCGCCGGGGCCAAGGTGCTGGACATCGGCGCGGGCACGGGCGGCGTTTCGGCGGCGCTGGCGCGGCGTTTCCGCTACCAGGTCCACGCCATTGAGCGGGATCCCGTCATGGTCTCGCACATCGCCGACAGGGTCGAGCGCGATGGGCTGGCCGACCGCGTCACCCCGGTTCGTGGCGTGGCTCGGCAAGGGCTCGATGCCCTCGCCCCGGCCGACATGATGGTGGCCCTGGGCAGCAGCCGCATCGGCGGGTCTGACGTCACCACCGCCGCCGGCATGTTTCAGGTCCTGGCGGACCTTCTCGCCAGCCCCGGCTACATCCTGTGGGGCGACCTCACCTGGATCGCCACCCCCCCGGAGCCCCTGCGCCAGATCGTCAGCCTGTCCAGCATCTATGAGAGCGACGACGGCTGGAAGGCCGCGGCAGAGGCGGCCGGCATGACGTGCGTCTCGGCCGAACTCTCGCCTCAGGCAGTCTGGGACGATTTTTTCGGCACCGCCGATCGCCGCGTGCGCGACTGGCTCGAGGCCAATCCCGGGGTCGAAGGCCGGGAGTCGCTCCAGGCTCGCGCCGACCAGATCAGGGCCACGTTCGATTTCGGGCGGCCCTACCTCGGTTTCGGCCTTTATCTGTTCCGAAAGCCCTGACCGGTCAGATACAGGCCCCAGAGGGGGCCAGACGCTGCGGAGCGACGGGGCTGGCCCGCTCCATCCAGGGGACCGCGCGAGGGGGACAGTTCGTCCCATTCAGGACGACCCGTATGCCGTTTTCCATCAGGCCGGTTCAGGAGGGCGATACCGCCCACCTGATGGCGTTGCACGCTTCCGTCGGATGGCCTCGCCGCAGCGAGGCCGGCTGGCGCTGGCTCATCAACCATCCCGCACGTCTGGAAGCCGGTGCCCCGGCCGGCTGGCTTCTGATCGACGCCAACGGAACGCCGCGCGGCCATACCGGCAACTTCGTCCAGACGTTCTGGCGCGGCGACACGATCCTGCACGGAACCAGTGGCTATTCCATCCTGGTCGAACCGGCGGCGCGCGGGCGCAGTCCCATGCTGCACAAGCCCTTTGCCGAGCAGCCCGGAGTGTTCGCCCGCTACACCTTCAACGCCAATCCGAAATCCAGCCCCCTGTTCCAACGATACGGACTGACGGCCTGGCCTACCACGACCCACGCCCTGAAGCTGGCCTGGCGGCTGGACACCCTGACGTGCGGCGCAGGACGGATCTGGCGCGAGATCGACAGCCGGGCCCCCCAGTGGGTCGATCCGGACCACGAGTGGTTTCTGAACCGTCGCCTTGCCCACCCCGGTCCACTTGTCCTGTCTGCCGACGTCCGTGTCCTCTGCGATCTGGCCGACCACTCCTCGTTTGTCGCCTTCTGGACCGCGCTCAGGGGCGAGGGGCGGCTGATCGCGGACCGTAGCCCGGCGACCCTGCGCTGGCGCCTGTCGGATCCCGACCAGACGATCGCTCCGCTGCTACTCGCCTTCCATCGCGGGACCGAGATCCGGGGCTACGCCATGGCCATGATGGCCAAGGCCAACAGCATCGACCCTCCGGTTCTGGAAATCCTCGACCTCATGGCCCTGCGCGACGAACCTCGCGCCATCCCGGCGCTGATGCAGGCGCTGCTGGCCAATGCCCGCTCCCTCGGCGCGGCCAAGGTCCCCATCCAGGTCGTCAACGAGACGCTGCTGCGCCAGCTGGGCTCGCTGGCAGCCTCAGCCCGGCGCGAGGGCGGTTGGGGTCACTGTCACGTGCGCTTCGAGCCGGGCATTGAGGGCTTCGAGACCTGGGCCCCGACCCCGTTCGACGGCGACTATCAGGTGTGTCTTAGACCGGTGCCCGTGGCCTCCGAGGCGCGTGCGGCGGCCTAGACCTTCGGACGCGCCTTCAGCTCATCGCGGATTTCCGCCAACAGGGCCTCTGTCGGCGAGGGCGCGGCGGGGGCCTCGGGCTTGGCGGCCTCGGCGCGGCGCATCTTGTTGATGGCCTTGACCATCAAGAACACCACGAAGGCCACGATCACGAACTGGATCACGGTGTTGAGGAAGGCACCGTACTGGATGGCGACCTCCTCGATGGCCTCAGTGGCCGGATCCTCGGGCGACAGCACCCATTTCAGGTTCGAGAAGTCCACCCGACCGAGCACCAGTCCGATCGGCGGCATCACCACCTGTTCGACCAGGCTGGTGACGATCTTGCCGAACGACGCGCCGATGATGACCCCGACCGCCAGGTCGACGACGTTGCCGCGCGCGGCGAACTCCTTGAACTCGGTCAGCAAACTCATTGTGAATCCTCAATGTCGAGATGCAGGAACTGGTTGAACTTGGTGGCGGTGTATCCGCCGAATGCCGGACCGGGCCGAAAGCCGCGCGATCGGTAAAGCGCCAAAGCCGGCTCAAACGCGGGACCCGAACCCGTCTCCAGGGACAGACGTCGCGCACCCCGCCCGGTCGCCTCGGTGATCAGATACTCAAGAACCGCGCGGCCGAGTCCCCGCCCCGCACGGTCCGGCAGGGTCCTCATCGACTTGATCTCGAATGCGGTGGCCTCGATCGGCCGGATCGCGCCCATCGCCAAGGCCTTGCCGCCTTGCGAGAGGACGAACAGCTCCAGTCCGGGCTCCGCGAGCGCCGTGGCGTCCAGCGCATGGACACTGTCGGCGGGCGAATGGGTGCGCATCCCGGAAAGGTGAAGCCGGATCAGGGCCTGCAGACTTTGATCGGCAAAATCGGCAGGAGCGATCCGGGCATCCGCCATCCAGCTTCAGGCGTCGCCGCCCGCGTTCAGCCGTTCCCGCAGCTCCTTGCCGCTCTTGAAGAAGGGCACGGCCTTGGCCGGCACGTCGACGGTCTCACCGGTGCGGGGGTTGCGCCCCGCCCGGGCCGGTCGCGACCGCACCGAAAAGGCACCGAAGCCGCGCAGCTCCACGCGCCCGCCCTTGGCCATGGACTCGGTCATCCGCCCCAGCACGACGTTCACCACCCGCTCGACCTCGGCATGGGTCAGGTGGGTGTTCTCTGTCGCAAGCTTTTCAATCAGCTCTGACTTGATCATTTCAGGCCCCCGCCCTCTAGCGCCCAACCGAGCAAATACGGGTGCAACTTCAAACGCGTTGCCCGATCACCCTAGCCCTCGCCCGGCTGGCGAAAAAGGCCTGATCGGCGCTCACTTGGGCGGAAAACGCGTTATTCGACCCAAACCGCATACGGAATCGACCCAAAAAGAAGAAGGGCGGCCGGATTCCTCCGGCCGCCCCCTGATCCGTCACCGAATCAATAGCTTATGAGCCTGTCCGGCGGGATTACTCCTTGCCGGCCTTTTCACGCAGCGCGGCACCCAGGATGTCGCCCAGCGACGCACCCGAGTCCGACGAGCCGAACTGCTCGATGGCCTCCTGCTCGTCCTTCATTTCCAGCGCCTTGATCGACACCGAGATGCGGCGGGTCGCCTTGTCCACGGTGGTGATCATGGCGTCGACACGGTCACCCACCGAGAACCGCTCGGTGCGCTGCTCGTTGCGGTCGCGCGACAGGTCCGACTTGCGGATGAAGCTGGTGACCGGGGCGGTGTCGTCGCCGAACTTGACCTCGACGCCGCCGGTTTCGATGGCGGTCACGGTCACGGTGACGATCTGACCCTTCTTGTAGGTGTCGCCTTCGCCGATCGGATCGCCGCCCAGCTGCTTGATGCCGAGCGAGACGCGTTCCTTCTCGACATCGACGTCCAGCACCTTGGCCTTGACCATCTCGCCTTTGCGATAGCGCTGGATGGCCTCTTCACCCGACACGTTCCAGTCGAGATCCGACAGGTGCACCATGCCGTCGATGTCGTTGTCCAGGCCGATGAACAGGCCGAACTCGGTGGCATTCTTGACCTCGCCCTCGACCGTCGAGCCGATCGGATGGGCGGCCACGAAGGCATCCCACGGATTGTCCTGGGCCTGCTTCAGCCCCAGCGAGATGCGGCGCTTGGAGGCGTCGACGTCCAGCACGACCACATCCACTTCCTGCGAGGTGGAGACGATCTTGCCCGGGTGGACGTTCTTCTTGGTCCAGGACATTTCCGAGACGTGGACCAGGCCCTCGACCCCGGCTTCCAGCTCCACGAAGGCGCCGTAGTCGGTGCTGCTTCATGCCCAGCGAGATGCGCTGGGTGTCCGGGTTGATCTTGACGATCTGCACCTTGACGGTGTCGCCCACGGCCAGGACCTGGCTCGGGTGCGAGACACGCTTCCAGCTCATGTCGGTGACGTGCAGAAGGCCGTCGATGCCGCCCAGGTCCACGAACGCGCCGTAGTCGGTGATGTTCTTGACGACGCCGTCGCGGACTTCGCCTTCCTGCAGCTGGCCGACCAGTTCGGTGCGCTGTTCGGCGCGGGCCTCTTCCAGGATGGCGCGACGCGAGACGACGATGTTGCCGCGCGGGCGGTCCATTTTCAGGATGGCGAAGGGTTGTTCCTTGCCCATCAGCGGGCCGACGTCGCGGACCGGACGGATGTCCACCTGCGAGCCCGGCAGGAAGGCCGAGGCGCCGCCCAGGTCGACGGTGAAGCCGCCCTTCACGCGGCCGACGATCACGCCGTTGACCGGCACGCCTTCGGCGAACACGACTTCCAGACGGGTCCAGGCTTCCTCGCGGCGGGCCTTGTCGCGGCTGATGACCGCTTCGCCCAGCGCGTTCTCGACGCGCTCCAGATAGACCTCGACGTCATCGCCGACCTTGGGGATCACCGAGCCTTCGCCGATGCCGAACTCGCGGGCCGGGATACGACCTTCGGTCTTCAGACCGACGTCGATGATTATGATGTCCTTCTCGACGCCGACCACGCGGCCGTGGACGACCTGGCCTTCGCCGAGATCGCGGCCGCCGAGGCTCTGGTCGAGAAGCGCGGCGAAATCGTCGCGCGAGGGGGAAAGGGTAGCGGTCATGAAACTCTGGGGTTGGAGGAAAGGCTGAAGGCGCACGACCGCGAAGGCCCTGCGCGAGGTGGATGGTCTTTGGAAGGGTCGTCGGATCGAGGCGAGGCGACAGCTGTCCCAGCACGCCCGCGGCTGACGAGGGTCGCGCGTTGGATTTGCCCTAACGGGTCCGCGCTGCCTCGACGATACGGCGGGCCGCATCGAAGGCGGCCTCTATATCCATCTCGGTGGTATCGAGCAAGACCGCGTCGGGGGCCTGGACCATGGGGGCGGCCCCGCGCCCGGCGTCGCGTTCGTCGCGCCGCAGGATGTCGGCCAGCATGGCCTCATAGGTGATCAGGTCGCCGCGCTCGTTCAGCTGCATCCAGCGCCGCCGGGCGCGCACCTCGGGGGAGGCCGTGACGAACAGCTTGGCCGCGGCGTCCGGCGCGATCACCGTGCCGATGTCGCGCCCGTCCAGAACGGCTCCGCCCGGCTGGCGCGCGAAGGCCTGCTGCAGCTCCAGCAGCGCCGCCCTCACGCCGGGAATGCCCGCAACACGGCTGGCCGCCTCGCCGGCGTCACCGGTGGTCAGGTCCGAAGGGTCCGACAGCCGGTCCGGCGTCAGGGCCCGCGCCGCCGCTTCCGCAGCCCGCGCGTCGGACAGATCTCGCCCCCCGCTCATCATGTCCACGCCGACTGCGCGATAGAGCAGACCGGTGTCGAGGAACGGCAGGCCATAGTGAACCGCCAGCCGCGACGCGATCGTCCCCTTGCCCGACGCGGCGGGCCCGTCCACGGCGATGACGAGGGAGCGGGTCATTTCAGATGACCGCTATCACGCCGCCACTGGGCGACAAGGTCCCAGGTCAGCGACACAAAGAACACCAGTGCCAAAAGGCCGACCAGCCCGATGGCAGCTAGGACCAGGTGAAACTTCACCGGATCGTCCAGCCGGTCGGCGAAGAAGGCGTCGCCGGGCCATCCAACGCGCCCCGTTTCCGCGACCTTGAAGAACCCTGCACCCAGCAGCACCGTCGTAATGCCGGCGAGGAACACCCCGTTGGCATCGCCCCATTCCGACCGCGCGACCCTGACGCCCTGGATCTTGATCATGCCACGTCACCCCCCAGGCCGCGGATCATCTCCACGAATCCCGGAAAGCTGGTCGCGATCATCTCAGGCTCGTCCACAGTCAGGGCCGCCTGTCCCGCCAGCCCCAGCACCAGATGGCTCATGGCGATGCGGTGGTCGTGGGCGGTGTGGACCGTCGCGCCGCCCGGTACTGCACCGCCGGTCACGATGAAGCCCTCGGGCTCCTCCTCGACCGCCACGCCGCAGGCCGAAAGGCCGTCGACCATCAGGCGAATGCGGTCGCTTTCCTTGACGCGCATCTCGCCGACGCCGCGCATGACGGTCCGGCCCGAGGCGAAGGCGGCCGTGGCGGCCAGGACCGGATACTCATCAATCATGGAGGCGGCCCGGCTCTCCGGCACCACCACGCCCTTCAGGGTCGAATGGCGGGCGGTGATGTCTCCGACCTCCTCGCCGCCGGAAACCCGCCGGTTGGAGACCGTCAGATCAGCCCCCATCTCACGCCACGTGTCGAACAGACCCGTCCGCAACGGGTTCAGCATCACGCGTTCGACTGTGACCGCCGATCCCGGAACAATCAGCCCGGCCGCCAGCGGAAACGCCGCCGAGGACGGATCGCCCGGCACCGCGACCGACGTCCCCGTCAGTCGCTGCCCGCCGGCCAGCCGGATGACCCAGCCCTCGCCGTGCTCGCTCACATCTACCTCGGCGCCGAAGGCGCGCAGCATCCGCTCGGTGTGGTCGCGGCTCTTCTCGGGCTCGGTGACCGACGTCACGCCCTCGGCGTTCAGCCCCGCTAGCAGGATCGCCGACTTCACCTGGGCCGAGGCCACCGTCTGAACATGGTCGATGGCGGTCAGCCGCCCGCCGGTCAGGATCGCGGGCAGAAGGCCCTTGGTCCCACTCCAGTCGAAGCGCGCCCCCATCCGCTCCAGATGATCTGTCACCCGGCCCATCGGCCGTTTCCTCAGCGAGGCGTCGCCGTCGAACGTCGCCGTCAGGGCGTATCCGGCCGCCGCCCCCATCAGCAGGCGCACCCCGGTCCCGGCGTTGCCGCAGTCGATCACACCCGCCGGTGACGCCAGGCCACCCCGGCCGGTCACCCGCCAGCGCCCTGCGCCCAGACGTTCGACCGTCGCGCCGAAGGCCTCGGCCGCCCGCGCGGTGGCCAGAACGTCGTCGCCTTCCAGCAGGCCCTCGACCTCGGTCGTCCCCGTCGCCATCGCTCCCAGGATCATCGACCGGTGCGACATCGACTTGTCCCCGGGGGCCCGTACGACCCCCTTCAGGGCCGACGACGGACGCGCGGTCAGATGGGGGGCGTGGCTCACCCTCTGGGGCTCCCTGGCGCGGTGGAGGATCGGCGGCCTCAAGGCCAAGCCTTACGGGAGTTTTGACAGCGGCCCCTAGGGGTGGCAAGGGACGCGCCCGAATTCTCCCACTCCCAAATTCGAAGGCATCGCCCGTGGCTGATCCCAAACTCGGCGCCAAGCAGGTCTGCCCGAACTGCCAGGCCAAGTTCTACGACCTCAACAAGCGTCCCGCTCACTGCCCCAAGTGCGGCACGGAGTTCGACCCCGAAGAGGCCATCAAGCTGCGCAACCGTCGCGGCCGTCCGGGCGGCTATGCCGCTGACGAGGCCGAAGATCAGGTCGCCGACAAGTCGGCGGACGGCGACGAGGAAGAAGAAGAGACCGTCACCCCGGAAATCGACGAGGAAGGCCACGAGCTCATCCTCACGCCGGACGACGACGACGACACGCCCGTCGACCCGACCGAGGAGCCCGGCATGGGCGAGGCCGGCGATGACGACGATGTCTTGGCCGATGACGATGACGACGATTCCGTGCCCTTCCTCGAGGACGAGGACGACGACGCCTTCGACGAAGACGTGGTCAAGCCGGGCAAGGACGACGACTGATCATCCTGTCTTTCGGAGCGGGTCCAAAGCCCGCTCCGGCGGCCTTCGGAGGGGTCGAAAATAAATCGTCCGGGCGGGCTTGATCGGCAAAATCGCCTGACATAGGTTCCGCCGCCTCGCCGGGGGGCGCTTTTCCACCCGGCGATCCGACCGAAAGGTTCGGGGCTATAGCTCAGTTGGTAGAGCGCTTGAATGGCATTCAAGAGGTCAGCGGTTCGACTCCGCTTAGCTCCACCATTTCCCGTTCGATGATCCACGCTTCGGCCGACGGGAAGTGACGACAGGCGCGCGTCGCTGCACCTCGTGAACGCATGGTATCTGGTGGGACCCTATCCCCGGCCGCTCGCGCAGCCGGGGCCTTGGCATGTCAGCGCTGACGCGCCTTGCGAGCGGCGTACCGCGCGTCGCGGGCCGCCTTCTGCTCTTCCTTGGTCAACTGCTTGCGCTCCTTGCGGGCGGCGCGCTTCTCGGCGTCAATGGCCTCCTGCGCCTGACGCTCGGCCTCCAGGCGCTCGGCTTCCTTCTGCGCCTTCTCACGACGGATCTCGGCCTTTTCGGCCTCAAGACGACGCTTGGCCTCTTCCTTCTCGGCGGCGCGCTTTTCCTGAAGCTTGTCGAACTCGGGATCGGGGGCGGCCGGCTTGGGCTTGAACTTGGCCAGCAGCGCCTTCTTGGCCTCCTGCTGGGCGGTCAGTCTGTCGGTGAAGCCGGTCTGTTTCAGGTCTCTCATGCGGGAGATCGGTCGTCCTTGTTCGGTGTCTGGAGGGTCGTCGTCGTACCCGGAGGTCGGGCTGACGTCGCGCAAGCGTCGGCAAAGCGCAAACGCCGGTCGAAATCAAGCCGCGCGACCCGTGATGTCCGGCTCGCGCGGCCTTTCTTGCCGATATGGGACGACAGGGACCTATGTCCAGTGATCGAACAGCGGGATCAGTCGGGCTTTTCGGCCTGACCGACCGCCGTGCCGGCGGCACCGCCTACCGCCGCGCCGACCGGACCGGCCACGATGGCTCCGGCCACTGCCCCGGTGGCTGCGCGCTGCTCGATGGTCTGGCCACAGGCCGAAAGCGCGGCGGCGGACAGGATCAAGGCGGGAACGATCAGTCGACGCATGGCGGTCTCCGGCGAGGAATGCAGATGTCGTCGGCAACGTCGCTGTTCGGCTGGGGTTCCGCGACCAACGGCGTCCTGCCCGCAAAGCCCCTGGCCGCAGGCGAACCGGCTCGCCACGTGCCCTTCAGTCGGTCAGATAGAACAGGCCTTCCACTGTTGTGTCGAGCGCCCGGGCCAACGCCAACGCCAGAAGGGTCGAGGGCACGAAGACGCCGTTCTCCACCGTGTTGATGGTCTTCCTCGACACGCCTGCCCGCTCCGCCAGCTCGGCCTGGGTCAGGCCGACGGCGGTTCGCACGTCCTTCAGGCGGGAGCCCAGCCGGGGATCACCCATCCTTGCCGAACTCGCGGTCCAGCCAGACGAAGCGCAGGCCGGCCGTGGCCGATGCGGCGGTGATGGCGAACAGGCTGGCGACGACGCCGTAATCCGGGTTCCAGAAGAATCCGATCCCGAGCGCGATCGTGGCTCCGGCCATCAGCACGGAGAAGGCGGCCGACAGGGCGCGGGCGCGAATGACCTGGGTCAGCTCGTCCTCCAGCCAGCGGCGGTTCTGACGGGTCTGCCCGTCCCAACCCATCACCATGGCGGTCACCACCCAGGCATAGAGCACCGGCAACAGCAGGCTGAGATAGTCGCGGAACTCGGCCGCTCCGGACAGGATGTTCGGCAGGCCGATCCAGGCGGCCTGGGACAGAAGGAAGATCGACAGGAAGGGCAGCACCCACAACTGCCGAGTCCGCTGGGCCTGCAGCCGCTCGCGCTTGCTGGCGCCGCCCGGATCGTTCGCTCGCGCCCGGACCTCGTGGTCGATCCACAGCTTCATCAGCCCGACGCAGAGGATCACCATCCCCGCTCCGGCCAGCACGCCCAGGCCGGTGGCCACGTCACCCTCGGCGCGCAGGCCGAAGGCGAAACCGGCGACCGTGGCGATGGCCCCTCCACCGATCAGAAGCCTGCTCCACCAGGACGCCTCGGCCCGATAACCTCCCCTGTCGCGCCGCCCGTCCATCACTCTACTCCGTGTCACCTTGGGGTTACATATTACCTATGGGTTACATCGCGTCAAGCGGGGCATTGGCTTTTCCGATCCTGCCGATAGGGTGAGGCCTCGTTCCCGGGGGTTCCTGTTTCCATGTCGTCCGCCTTCGCCCGTCTCGCCGCGACCAGCCTGATCGCGCTCGCCGCCCTGTCCGCGCCGTTGTCTGCTCCGATGGCGGCCGCCGCCCAGACAGCGTCCCAGCCCCTGATCCCGGGTGCGTCCTTCGATCCGGCGGTCCCGACCGTGCGATCGGTGCTCGGCTATGACCCCGGCGACTTCGTCACCCGTCCGGCCGACGTCCGCCGCTACTTCGATGCGCTGGCCGCCCACGCTCCGGACCGGGTCGTCATGGGCGAGTATGGCCGCACGCATGAAGGTCGTCCCCTGTGGTGGGCCGCCATCGGCACGCCCGCAAACATCTCCCGCATGGATCAGATCCAGGCCAACTCCCGCGCGCTGACCGACCCCCGCGTAACCAGCGCGGCACAGGCCGACGCCATCATCGCCGACCAGCCCGCGGTGGTCTGGATGGCCTATTCCGTCCACGGCGACGAGATCAGCCCGGCCGACGCCGCCATGGCCGCGGCCCATCACCTGCTCGCCTCGCGCGATCCGGCGGTTCAGGACTGGCTGTCGAAGACACTCGTCATCATGGTCCCGACCCAGAACCCGGACGGCCGCGACCGCTTCACCGACAGCTTCTACGCCGGCTTCGGCACCCGCCCGAACCCCGATCCCCTCTCGGCCGAGCGCGACCAGCCCTGGCCCGGCGGGCGGTTCAACCACGCCCTGTTCGACCTGAACCGCGACTGGTTCATCCAGACGCAGCCAGAGACGCAAGGCCACGCGCCGCTGGTTCTCGCCTGGCGGCCCCAGGTGCTGGTGGACAGCCACGAGATGGGCACCGACCAGACCTTCTTCTTCCCGCCCGAGGCCGAGCCGCTCAATCCGCTCCTGACGCAGAACACGCTGGAGAGCCGCGAGCTGATCGGCAGGAACACCGCCCGCCGCTTCGACGAACAGGGCATCGCCTACTTCAACCGCCAGACCTACGACGCCTTCTATCCCGGCTATGGTGACGGCTGGCCGGCCTATCTCGGTTCGGTCTCCATGACCTATGAGCAGGGCTCGGCCCGGGGGCTGGCCGCCCGGCGGTCGTCGGGCGAGGTCATCACCTACCGTGAGACGGTCCGGAACCACCTGATCGCCACCCTGTCGACCATCGAGGCCGCCGCCGCCAATCGCGAGCGGCTGCTGAGGAACGCTTATGCCTTCGGGCAGGACGGCGTGTCGGGCGGACGCGGGGCCTTTGTGCTCGCGCCTAACCCCGCCGATCCGACGTCGGTCGACAAGCTGGCGGGCCTTCTGACCCGCTCGGGCGTCGAGGTCGGCCGGGCCGAGGCCGCCTTCACCGCCTGCGGCCAGAGCTGGCCCGCCGGGTCCTACATCGTGCCCCTGGCCCAGCCCCAGCGCCGCATGGCCGAGGTGCTGCTGAACCAGAACGTGCCGCTGGATCCCGACTTCCTCGCCGAGCAGGAGCGCCGCCGGGCCCGCGGCCTGGGCGACCAGATCTATGACGTCACCGCCTGGTCCATGCCGGTGATGTTCAATGTGCCGTTCGTCCGCTGCGGCACGGTTCCCTCGGTCACCACGACCCCGGCCGGTCCGGCGCTGGTGCGGGCGGGCTCGGTTGCCGACGCCGGCGCGGCCTACGGCTATCTGGTCCAGCCCGGCGTGGCGGGGCTCAGGCTCATGGCCGCCGCGCTGCAGGACGGCGTGGTCATCCGCTCCCTCGAGCGGTCCTTCGAGAAGGACGGCCGGCGCTGGCCGTCCGGCACCCTGCTGATCACCCGCGCGGGCAATCCGGCCGACCTGTCCGACCGGCTTCAGACGCTTGCCGCCCAGACCGGCGCCCGCGTCACCGGCATCGGCGACAGCTGGGTCTCCGACGGTCCCAGCTTCGGCTCGGACGGCGCGGTCCTGGTGCGCGCGCCCAACATCGCGCTCGCCTGGGACGAACCGACCAGCCCGACGGCCGCCGGCGCGGCCCGCCACATCCTGGAGCGCGAGTTCGGCCTGCCGGTCACGGTCGTGCGCGCCGCCAGCCTGTCGTCCGCCGACCTCAGCCGCTTCCAGGTCCTGATCCTGCCCGAGGGCGGCAGCTATGAGAGCGCGCTCGGCGCGGGCGGCATCGCCAACCTGCGCGGCTGGGTCCAGCGTGGCGGCACCCTCATCACGCTCGGTCGCGCCAGCCGCCTGATGGCCGACGAGGACGCCAACCTGCTCGCCTCGCGCCGTCAGGACCCCTCGTCCGAGGCCGAAGACGCCGCCGCCGAGATCATCGCCGACGAGGCCCACTACGAAAGCCTGATCGGCGTGGCCGAGCCCGGCCCGGCCAGCGTCGCCGGCGCCCTGGCGCTCGCCCAGGTCGACACCGAGCACTGGCTCGCCGCCGGCATCGCCCCCACCGTCAATGTGCTGGTCATGGGCGCCGACATCTACGCCCCGCTCGGTCAGGGCGAGGGCGTCAACGTCGTCCGCTTCGCCGGTCCGGATGATCTCGTCGTCTCGGGTCAGATGTGGGCCGAGAACCGCGCCCGCCTGGCCTTCAAGCCGGCGGTGATGGTCAACAGCCTGGGCCGGGGCCAGCTCATCGCCTTCACCCAGGACCCGACCGTGCGCGGCTATCTGGAGGGCCTCAAACCCCTCCTCATCAACGCCGTCCTGCTGGGCCCCGCCCGCAGCTCGCCGAGCTGGTAGGGCAACGCCCTCTCCTCTCCCTTCATGGGGGAGGTGGCTCGGAGCGAAGCGAAGAGACGGAGGGGGCCCACCCCCTCCGGCAACCTTGTTCGCCCGAGGCCGTTTGGAAGGTTCGACAGGGCCCAGCCCGGAAAGACCTCCAATGACAACCCGATCCCTGATGGCCGGCATCGCCGCCGGCACCCTGCTGCTCGCCTCGGGCGCCGTCGCCCAGACCCCCTATAGCCAGACCCCCTACACCCAGACCCCCTACGGCCAGTCCCAGCCCTCGACGGGCCAGGAGGTCTTCGGCCAGATCCTGCAGAACCTGTTCGGCGGCCAGACCACCGGCACGCTGGATGCAGAATGGAGCCGGGGCCGCCGCGCCCTCGCCGGTCAGCAGACCGCCTTCAACAACCGCCTGGATGCCGAGGTCCGCTCGGGCGCGCTCCAGTCCTGGTCGGCCGACCGCATCCGCACCGACTATGACGCCCTGGTCCGGCTGGAGGCCGACTACGGCCGCGACGGCCGCTTCACGACCCAGGAACGTCAGGACCTGACCGCCCGCTACGACGCCCTGACCCGCGCGGAACAGGACGGCGGCTATGGCGACGACCTCGGCGGCTATTCGTCGGTCGCCGACGGCCGGGCCGAGTTCCAGCGCCGCATCGACGCCGCCGTCAGCGCCCGTCGCCTCAGCCGCACCGACGCCACCCGCCTGCGCGCCGACTACGCCGCCCTGATCCGCATGGAGGCCGAGTATCAGCGCGGCGGCCTGACCGCGCGCGAGCGTCAGGACATCGAGACCCGTCTCGACGCCCTGGACGCCCGCATCGGCGACGGCGGCTACGGCGGTGGCGGTTGGAACGGCAACTGGGACGGCAACTGGCAACAGACCCCGCGCGAGCGCCTCACCGCCATCGAGCGCGCCCTGCCGTCCCTGAACCGGGGCGAGGCCGCCGACCGCATCCGCGTCCAGCTCGAGGACCTCACTCGCCTCGACGCCGCCTACACCCGCCTCACCCCCTCCTCCGACGACCGCGCCTATCTGGAGCGGCGGATCGGCGAGCTGGAGGTTCAGGCGCGCATTCGCAGGTAGGGGCTGCCTCTCAGTGCTGGCCGGCGAATGAGCCTTCCAGCAGGGCGATCTCGTCGGGCGTCAGGTCGAACAGGCGATAGACGATGGCGTCGATCTCCCGTTCGGCCGCCTCGATCTCGGCCGACAGGCGGCACACCTCGGCGGCGCTTTCGGCCAGATAGGCCTCCCAGTCGCCGCGTTCCTTGACCGGGATTTCGGCACCGAAGACCTTCTTCACCTCGGCGCGGAAGGCGGCGAAGTCGAGCTCGTACCAGGCCTCCAGCCTACGCGTCAGCTTGCGCCCCCCGCCGAGGTCGGACTGGATGCGGCGCTGGACGGATCGCATAACGACGAACTGCTCTGATGCGGCCAAGGTCGCCAGTTTCGCCTGCTCAGCTAGCTGATGATCCCAACTCTCAGGGATCGTTAGCTGCTCGACATACTGCACGCGCATCTCGTGCCAGCCGTTCTGTACTGCTGGCGACAGCGATGTGAGCAGGAACCAGGCCGCGCTGGAGTTCAGATACGCCAGCAGCGCGTCATCGTCGGCCGCGATGAAATACGATTTGTCGTTCGAGAACGCCCCTGACCGCTCGGCAGAGAACATCCGCCGGTTCTGAAAATGAGGGTAGGAGATTTTGAGCCCGGCCAGCCGGTCCTGATACGCCACCTGCGCCTGCTGGAGCTCCCACCATTCCTGCTTGGTCGCTCGCTTCTCCAACGCGTCCTTGAATGGTGCCAGCCAGTCGCGCACGGCCGTATAGGCCTCGATATCCACCTGCCCCTTGGGCGTATTGATCAGATAGAGGTCGTCGCTCTCGATCCGCCACCGCTTGATGTTCTCGCCCTTCAGGAAAGGCTTCAGCAGGTCCGCCGACCTGGGGTCCCGCGCCACCAGGGCGTCACGCGTCGCCCGGTCGATGACGAAGGCCTCGTTCAGCCCCGTCTTGATGCCATAGAGCGGCGCACCATAGACCTCACCCAGCGTCCTGCGCCCCACCACGATTTTGGCCCGAAGCGCCGCCAGCGCATCGTCCTCGAATTGCCAACTGCCCTTGCCCAGCCGCGCGCGTGGCATGGTCACGGCCCGGCGGGTGAAGTCACGGCCGAGATCCTCGGGTGCCCTGTCGGTGACGCCCAGGAAGCGCAGGTCGCCCTCGTCCCCACGCTCGCCCTTTCGCAGCGTCAGGATGGCGGGATAGGTGGTGACCCCCTCGAATACCTGAACATCGCCGAAGTCGATCACGTCCTCGATCCCGACCCCGTCGCCCAGGAAGGTCCGCAGGTTCTCGCCCGACCCTGTCTTGAAGAAGGTCGAGGATGAGATGTAGCCCAGCCGCCCGCCGGGCTTCAGGATCTGCACCCCCTTCTCGAAGAAGTAGGCGTAGAGATCGGTCCGGTCGTCGGCGACAACATAGTGCTCGCTCAGATAGGGCTTGATGGGCTTCAGGTGCTCCATCCGCACATAGGGCGGATTGCCGATCACGACGTCGAAACCGCCCCGCGTCGTCACTTCCGGAAACGCACTGGTCCAGTCGAACGGACGGTCGCTGAACGCCGCATCGTTGATGAGGCTATTCCCGTCCCGGATCGTCGCCTCCAGGTTCTGGAGCCTGTGGTTCCGTCGCGCCGTCTTCAGCCACAGAGACAGCCGGGTGATCTCGACCGACTCGGGGTTCAGATCGACGCCGAAAAGGTTCTTCGTCACGATCTCGTCGAAGACGTCAAACTCGACCTCGACGTCCAGCGCCTCCAGCGCCTTGACCGCGTCGCGGTATCGCCGCGCCATCTCGTCGAAAGCCGCGACCAGAAAGGCCCCTGACCCACACGCCGGATCGACGATGGTGAAGTCGCGCAGGGCCTCAAGATAGGCGCGCCAGAAAGGCTCGGCCTTGTCGGCACCCGGCCCGTCCTCTCCCTCCTCGGCTTCCCACATGCCGTGGTCGTCCCACAGGGTCTGACGCCGCTCGTCCAGCGACCGTCCGACCGTCTGTTCGACCAGAAAGCGGGTGATGCTGTCGGGCGTATAGACGACGCCTTCGCGCTTGCGCTTGGACACTGCCGGGGGCGCGCCAGACTTCAGCGCCTCGATGTCGGTGATCGACTGTTCGAACAGTCGCCCCAGCACCGTGACCGGCACCTCGCGGCGGTAATCCCACTCGCCCAGCTTGGCGATCTCGACCGCCAGATGATCGGGCACCACGATGGCGTCGGCGACAGGATCGTTGGCGAAAAGGCCGCCGTTGTAGGCAGGGATGCCCAGCCGCGGACTGCCCACGTCCACCGCCCGGAACAGGCCAAGGAAGTTGTTCCACAGAGGTTGGGGCGCGAAATTGTTGATCAGTTCAGACGCCTGTTTCAGCAGACGGTCCGTCATCAGGTCCGTGCGCTGCGCGAAGGCGATGAAGAGGATTCGGTCCAGCAGCTTCTGCGCCACCTCGATAGCCTTCAGGGCATCCAGTCCCGGCCCGTCCTCGCCGGTGTTCCGCAGGAAGTCGATCAACCGCTCGCGCAGCGCCTTGTACTCGGCATATAGGTCGTTGGTGACCGCCTTGTAGGCACTGTCGGTCTCGCGCAGCAGCTGGTCGGTCTGGCCGTCGAACAGGCTCCGCGCCGACAGGATGCGCCACAGACGCTCATGCTCCTTGAGATCGTCCAGCCGGGTCAGGTCGAACCGCTCATAGGCGTCGCGCCCGCGCCCGAAGGCGTACATGCGGATTTCCAGACAGTTGGACACCAGCACCCAGCGCGAACCCGGCGCATCGATGGCGTAGTCCCACGCCTGCTGGACCGGGCTGCGCTTTCGGCCCGGATCGATGCGGTCCAGATCGACGCTGGACGGCCCCTTCAGCTCGAACGGTGCGATGATCTCATCGGCCCGATCCTCTTCGCCGAATCTTCCCAGCGCCACGTCTGCCGACCCCGCCCGGATCGTCGCCTCATGCTTCAGCGTATAGGGGCCCGTGTCGAACGGCCGGTATCCCAGCACGGTCTGCAGCACGTCCGTGATGAACAGCGGCCGGACGGCGGTTTCCTTCTGCGCCAGGAACTTGGGGTCGCGCACCTTGCGGGCATACTCGGCGGCAGCGGCGGTTTGCTCCGGCGTCGGCACAAAGGCCGTCGTGCCCCGCCGCGACGCGTCCTCGACCACCCCGTGGTTGAACAGGGGCACGTGCAGGGTACGCGAAAAGGCCCGCGACCGACGGCCGCCGCCCCCTGTCGTGGGCAAATCGACCCCGGCTGACGCGAAAAGCTCCATGCGGATGACGCTAGACGGACAGTGGGATTCCGTCGACGGTTCGCGTCATGAAAAGCGGTGAACAACCCGACCTCTTCGGCGCACCCGCCGCCCCTCCCGCCTACGTCGTCCCCTATCCCATCGCGGTGAACACCCTCACCCGCACGCTGGAGATGCTGCGCGCCGCAGAGCGATGGCCGTGGGACCCGGACATGAAGGCCGCGCGCATGGAGCGGAACGTGCCCAAGATGCTGGCCGTCCTGCCCCCCGAGGAAGCCGAGGTCTGGCGCGCCCGCATCGACGCCGAGACGGCCCGGCTGGACGCCGCCGCCTGATACCCCCTCACCGCGTCATCAGGGCGTTCCGGGCACCATAGTCGAAGGCCGCCTCGATCTGCGGCCCGGACAGGCCGTCGGTCAGGAAGGCGCGGGTCAGGCGGTCGGCGGTGCCATAGGCGGCGGCGGCCATGTTGGATCCGGCGCTGAGGCGGCGCACGCCCCAGTCCCTCAGCGTCGCCGAGTCCGGCAGGGCCGCGCGGGCCAGCAGGTTCAGCGGCAGGCCATGGTCGACCAGCGCCCGCACCGTCACCTCCTCCGTCACGCCGGGCATGAACAGGCCGTCGGCCCCCGCCGCGCGATACAGCGCCACCCGCCGCGCGGCCTCCTCCATCCGGGTCTCGGCCGGGCCGATCCCCCTCAGCCACAGGTCGCAGCGGGCGTTGACGAACAGGTCGGGTCCGAGGGCGGCCTTCAGCGCGGCGATCTTGTCGGCCAGGGCCTCAGCCGGGCCCGCGCCGTCTTCCAGATTGATGCCGACGACGCCGGTGTCGGCGACGCGGCGCACGAAGGCCGTGACCTCGGCCGGGTCGTCGGAGAAACCGCCCTCGACGTCGGCGCTGACCGGGGTGTCGCCCGCCGCCCCTACGATCCGCTCCAGCGCCGCCAGCAGGTCGGGCTCGGGCGGACGGGCACCGTCGGGCCAGCCCAGCGCCCAGGCCACGCCCGCGCTGGTGGTGGCCACAGCCTTCGCCCCCGCCGCGACCGACAGGGCCGCCGAGGCCGCGTCCCAGGCGTTGGGCAGGATCAATAAGCCGTCCTGGTGCAGGCGGCGGAAGGTCTGGGCGGCGGTCATGGGCGGGTCTCCGTGTCGGTGGCCACCCTGCCCGGCCCGATCGCCGGCGTCTCGCGGGAAACGGACGCCGACCGACGGGGCGGCGGTTGACCCTCAGCGTTCCGGTTCGGGCTCCGCGTAGGCCACGGCGCTGATGATCTGGAAGGTCGGGGTGTCGTTGATGCAGCCCGCGCCGATGCCGCGCCGCGCCCGGCCCGGCTCGGTGATGTCGGCGGCGTAGTAGCTTCCGTCGGGCGGACACAGGCGGCTGTCCCGGCCCTCCTCGCGCCGCAGCAGGGGCTGGGCATAGGGGAAGTAGTCCGGGTCCCAGGCCCGGCAGGGATCGGCCAGGGCGGCCTCGATCGTGCGGGCCGTCTGGTCCAGCAGGCGGCCCGTGCGGGGCGGCCAGCGCAGGTCCGGGTCGTTCTGCGTCCGCTCAAACAGTGCGCGCTCTTCCATCGCGGCCCTGTACGCGGGCGAGTCCTCGGGCAAGTCGGGGTGAGGCGGCGGCGGGGGCGGCGGAGGTGGCGCGCCGTAGTCGCGGCTCTGGCGCCACAGACTCCATGTGCCGTCGGCGGCCTTCCACACCACCGCGCGCACGTCGCTGGAGTACATGCCCCCGGCCGGCAGGTTGGCGCGGATGACCACCACGGCGTCGGCCGGCACCCGAGCCTCGGCCGAGGCGGGCAGTTCGACGAAGCCGGTGGCGTTGGGGTCGGCCGACTGGGCCACGCGCTCGGCGCGCTGCTCGGCGACCTTGGTCAGGTCCAGGTGGGCCACGCCGGGGCAGGCGCCCTGCGGCGGCGGCTGGATCCCTCCGGCGGCGATCCAGGCCCCGACCTGGGGCGGCGGCGGGCTGGCGCATCCGGCCACCAGCAGCGACAGCCCCACCGCTGTCGCGCGCGTCATCACCAGGTTCATGGTCCCGCCTCCCCGTTCGCCCGCCACTCTTCCCGTCGCGTCGGCAGGTGGCAAGAGCGGGCGGCGGCGACTGGCGCGGCCCGGCGGCGGGACCTACATTCGCGTTCATGAACCGATCCTCCACGCCCTCGCCCTCGGCCCCGCGCGGCAAGAAGCCCGTGCATGTGCCCAATCCCGGCGTGACCCATCCCGGCGTGGCCGAGGCGCAGGCGCCGTTCGTGCGGGACATGCCCCAGAAGCTGCCCATGTTCGCCCCCGTCACCGGCCCGCGCCTGACGCCTGAGGAGGCCCCCGGCGCGCCCGCCGACTGGACGCCCCACCGCCCCTCGCGCGAGGGCAAGTCCAAGGGCGGGGCCTTTCGCCTCGTCACCGACTACACCCCCGCCGGCGACCAGCCCGCCGCCATCGCCGAGCTGGTCGCCCAGGCGGCCGAGGGCGACCGCGATCAGGTGCTGCTCGGCGTCACCGGCTCGGGCAAGACCTTCACCATGGCCAAGGTCATCGAACAGACCCAGCGCCCCGCGCTGATCCTGGCCCCCAACAAGACCCTCGCCGCCCAGCTGTACAGCGAGTTCAAGGGCTTCTTCCCCGACAACGCGGTCGAGTATTTTGTCAGCTACTACGACTACTACCAGCCGGAAGCATATGTACCTAGGACTGATACATATATCGAAAAGGACTCATCCATAAACGAGCAGATCGACCGGATGCGGCATTCGGCGACGCGGGCGATCCTGGAGCGCGACGACGTCATCGTGGTGGCGTCGGTCAGCTGCATCTACGGCATCGGCTCGGTCGAGACCTATACGGCCATGACCTTCGACCTGAAGGTGGGCGCCACGGTCGATGAGGCGAAGCTGAGGGCCGATCTGATCGCGTTGCAGTACAAGAGGAATGATGCGGCGTTCGAACGCGGCATGTTCCGCAAGCGCGGCGACACGATCGAGATCTTCCCCGTCCACCTGGAGGACCGCGCCTGGCGCGTCAGCCTGTTCGGCGACGAGATCGAGTCCATCGCCGAGTTCGACCCCCTGACCGGCAAGAAGACCGCCGATCTGGACGACGTCACCGTCTACGCCGCCAGCCACTACGTCACGCCCCGCCCGACGCTTAACCAGGCCATCACCGGCATCAAGGCCGAGCTGAAGGAGACGCTCGACTGGATGGTCGAGAACGGCAAGCTGCTGGAGGCCCAGCGCCTGGAACAACGCACCCGCTTCGACATCGAGATGATGGAGGCGACCGGCTCCTGCGCCGGCATCGAGAACTATTCCCGCTGGCTGACGGGCCGCAGCCCGGGCGAGCCCCCGCCCACCTTTTTCGAATACATCCCCGACAACGCCCTGCTGTTCGTGGACGAGAGCCACGTCACCATCGGCCAGATCGGCGGCATGTATCGGGGCGACTACCGCCGCAAGTCGACCCTCGCCGAATACGGCTTCCGCCTGCCCAGCTGCATCGACAACCGCCCGCTGAAGTTCGACGAGTGGGACGCCATGCGCCCCCAGACGGTCCACGTCTCGGCCACCCCCGGCCCGTGGGAGATGGACCGCGCCGGCGGCGTCTTCGTCGAACAGGTCATCCGCCCCACCGGCCTGATCGACCCGCCCGTGGAGATTCGACCCGTGTCCGGCACCACAAGAAATCAGGTCGACGACGTCATCGACGAAGTGAAGGCCACCGCCCGCGCCGGCTACCGCTCGCTCGTCACCACCCTGACCAAGAAGATGGCCGAGGACCTGACGGAGTACATGCACGAACAGGGGGTGCGCGTCCGCTACATGCACTCCGACGTCGACACCCTGGAGCGGATCGAGATCCTGCGCGACCTGCGGCTCGGCGCCTTCGACGTCCTGATCGGCATCAACCTATTGCGCGAGGGCCTGGACATTCCGGAGTGCGGCTTCGTCGGCATCCTGGATGCGGACAAGGAGGGCTTCCTGCGCTCCGAGACCAGCCTGATCCAGACCATCGGCCGCGCGGCCCGCAACGTCGACGGCCGCGTCATCCTCTATGCCGACCGCATGACCGGCTCGATGGAGCGCGCCATCGCCGAGACCAACCGCCGTCGCGAACGCCAGATGGCCTACAACGCCGAGCACGGCATCACGCCCGAGAGCGTCAAGCGCGAGATCAAGGACATCCTCGACAGCCCCTATGAGAGCCGCGCGCTCGACAAGCTCACGGCGCCGGGCGTGAAGGAACAGTCCAGGCCCTTCACCGGCTCCAACTTCCAGGCCGCGCTCAAGGACCTGGAGAGCCGCATGCGCGAGGCCGCCTCCAACCTGGAGTTCGAGGAAGCCGCCCGCCTGCGCGACGAGATCAAACGCATGAAGCTCATGGACCTGGAGTTCGCCAACGAGGTCCTGACGGCGGAGGGGGAGGCGGTCGACACGGCAGCCCCCAAGCGCTGGCGGGCGGAGGCCAATGCGGAGAAGGCGGAGCGGTTCAGGAAGGGGCGGTAGGTCACCCTCTCCCAGAGGGAGAGGGCTTGAGCGCATGATCGCTGCGCGATCATTCTGGCGCGACCCGGAGGGCGGCGCGTAGCAGCCAAAGGGTGAGGGGTTAAATCGTCCGACGTTTCGCGATATCCTCCCCCCATGAGCGCGCACGCCGTCCAGCTTCCCGATGATCTCGACGCCTTCGTCCGCGCCCAGGTGGAGGCCGGGTCCTACGCCAGCCCGGACGAGGTGATCCTCGCCGGCGTCCGCCGCTTCAAGGCCCAGGCCGAAGACGAGGCCCAGCGCCTCGCCCGATTCCATGAAGCGGTCCAGATCGGCCTGGATCAGATCGAGCGCGGCGAGGGCCTCGAGGTCACCGACATCCGTGCCTTCATCTCCGAGATCGAGGCCGAAGTCGAAGCCGAGTTCGCCGACCGCGCGGCGTGACCCGCGTCGTCCTGGCGCCCCAGGCGCGCGCAGACCTCGCGTCCGCCTTGCGCCACAGCCGCGAGACCTTCGGTCCGACCGCCCGCGCCCGATACGCCCGCCTGATCGAACGCGCCCTGTCCGATCTGGCGGAAGACCCCGCCCGCGTCGGCGTCCGCGCGGTGACAGACCGGCTATCGACCTATCACCTGCGCACCAGCGGCCGTCGCTTGCCCCGCGCCGACCGCGTGGCCCGCCCGCGCCATCTGATCGTGTTCATGCTCGACGGCGAACGACTGACCGTGGTCCGCGTCCTCGACGAGCGGATGGACGTTCCCGCCCAACTGGGTTGAGCGCCGAGCACGGCAGCACGCCCGAGAGCGTCAAGCGCGAGATCAAGGACATCCTAGACAGCCCGTATGGGAGCCGCGCCCTGGAGGGCCTCATGCGCGAGGCCGCCTCCAACATGGAGTTCGAGGGTAAGCGACGGGAGCATCGCTCCCGCCCGAACGCCCGCCTGCGCGACGAGATCAAGCGCATGAAGCTCATGGACCTGGAGTTCGCCAACCAGGTCCTGACGGCCGAAGGCGAGGCGGTCGACACCGCCGCGCCCAAGCGCTGGCGGGCGGAGGCCAATGCGGAGAAGGCGGAGCGGTTCAGGAAGGGGCGTTGACCCCCCGTCTCCTCCCCATCGAAGATGGGGAGCAGGACGCGAGCCCTTCGCGAGCGGACGGAGGGGTTCTTACTCCACCCCTCTATCTGCTATGCTATCCCCATGCCCAGCCGCGCCCTCTCCCTGTCCCCGGATCATCTGCGGTTCGTCGATGACCAGGTCGCCTCCGGCGCTTACCCTGACGCCGCGGCCGTCATAGAAGAGGCCCTCGAGCGCCTGGCGAACGCGCAGGACGACGCGGCCCGCGAGGCGCGCTTCGACCGCCTGCTCCAGGAAGGTCTCGATGACCTCGACGCCGGGCGGTATGAGACGGTCACCGACACCAAGGCCTGGCTCGACGGGCTCGCACGCGAGGTCAAGGCCGAACCGCGTTGATGCGGCTGGACATCGCGGCGCGCGCCAAGGCGGACATCGCACGCGCCCTGCGCGCCAGCCACAGGACCTTCGGCCCCCAGGCCGTGGATCGATACACCCTGCTGCTCGACCAGGCGTTCGCCGACCTGTGCGCCGATCCCGATCGCGTCGGCGTCCGCCGCCACGACGCCGACCGATCCGACCTGCGGCTCTATCCGCTGCGCCACAGCCGCGCGCGCCTCGCGCCCGCCGACCGCGTCGGCCAGCCCCGCCACCTGATCGTTTTCCGCCTATCGCGCGACACCTTGAGGGTCGTGCGCGTCCTGGACGAGCGGATGGACCTTCCCGCGCGGCTCCGGGGGTAGCAGAGAACGGTCGTTGATCTGAGGTTCGCCAACGAGGTCCTAAGGGGCTGGCTTCATCTCACTGGAGACGAGCGCCACAATCATTGACAACCAAAGGTTGGCAATCAACCTTAGCCTTTTTCGGAGGCTAGAGCATGTCAGACGACGACCTTCAGATATCGTTCTTCGGCCGAACCGCCGACTACGGCGAGCTCGATCTTTACGACGCTGGTCGATCCCTCGTCGGGCTGAGCCGAACGCTAGCCGTACTTGGTGAATACTACCGTAGCGGTCGAATCATCGTCCAAGCCCCAACTGCTCAGGCGGAGATCAACCTCCGTGCACCAAGAAAAGGTTCATTCACTCTCGATGTAGCGGCAAACCTGACTGCAACGCTAATCAGTGTGCCGTTCGTGGTCTATCTCACGTACTTGTTCGGACAGTGGCTTCCCGGAGGCAAAGCTGATCAGGACGCCAAGATCGAGCGGCTCCGTCGCCGCCTTGAGGTTCAAGAGGCGAAGAGTGACTCGTTGGAACAGGCACTACGTCAGCGAGACTCAATGGACTCAATCGCCACGGATGTGGCCGCTGTAAGAGAGTTTCTCGCCAGCAGACAGACAGAGCATGATGTGTTGCGGAGCATAGTAGCCTCCTCATTTGTACAGATTTTCCGCCCCATCGGTCGTTCGGCGGATGTGGCCATTGTTACTGGTTCCCGGCCAGGCACCTACATTGGTGCTGTCGACCGGGAAAGCGTGGCCCAACTGGAGACCGAAGTCGCGGACGCGGGACTTTCTGAGGTAGTTGCGACAGTCACCGCCTTTAGTAGGAGCTCGAAGCGAGGGACGGCAATGTCGTCAGAACTCGGTCGCGGCTTTCGGTTCCATTATGGTGCACTCGGCAAGCTCGGAAAGGAAGACGACTTCTCATGGAGCCAGTATCGCCAGCGTGATTTGAAGATGACTGGCCGGTATTATAAGTTTTTTGATGGAAAGATTAAGCACTTCGAGGTGGTGGCCGTCGAGCGCACATCGACGGATGAATAGCATCCGGTGGATGGGCACTTGCACCTAACCCATTGTTGTGGATCCCTGAATCCGGATCAGGGAGCCGCCGCCATGCCCACCTTCCGTATCCTTTCCCGCGTCGACGCCTACGTCGATTACACCTGCGAGGTTGAGGCCGACACCGCCGAGGAGGCGGTCGATCTCGTCTACGAAGGCCACGTCAAGGTCACCTGGGAGAACCACGGCGTGACCGAGTTCGACGCGGTCCGCATGTCCGCCATCGACGAGGACTGGAACGACATCGACGACTACACGCGCGGTAAGGGCTGATTAGCCAAGCCGCCGCCATGCTACGCCATGGCCGCCGACGACGAACCCTTCCGCAATCTCGGCTTCGCCGAGGACGCCGCCGTCTTCGCCAGCGCGTCGCAGAACGTCCGCGTCCTGTCCGAGAGCTGGATGGCGATGCACGGCTTCTGCCCCTCCTGCGGCGCGGAGCCTCTGGCCGCCTTCAAGGCCAACTCGCCCGTGGCTGACTTCCACTGCTCCGCTTGCGCCGAGGAATATGAGCTCAAGGCCCAGCGCGGGCCGATCAAGCGGCGGATCATGGACGGTGCCTATGGCACCATGACCGCGCGGCTGAAGGCGCGGAACAACCCCAGCTTGATTGTCATGAGCTACGATCCCGGCCGCGCCCGCGTCACCGACCTAATCGTCGTGCCGCGCCATTTCTTCACCGCCGACCTGATCGAGCCGCGAAAGCCGCTCGGCCCCAACGCCCGCCGCGCCGGATGGCAGGGCTGCAACATCCTGATCGGCGACGTGCCCCTGTCCGGGCGCATCCCCCTGATCACCGGCGGCGCGGTCACGCCGCGTGCCGAGGTCGTGGACCGCTGGCGCTCCACCCTGTTCCTGCGCGACACCAGCCTGAACGCGCGCGGCTGGCTGCTGGCCGTCATGCGGGCGGTGGAGGCGGTGGGCCGCCTGGAGTTCACCCTCGACGACGTCTACGCCCACGAGGCCACTCTCTCGGTGCTCTATCCCGGCAACAACAACATCCGCCCCAAGATCAGGCAGCAGTTGCAGGTCCTCCGCGACCGAGGCTGGCTGGCGTTCAATGGGCGGGGGACGTATCGGCGGACCTGACCTTCCTTTCGTCATCCTCCGGCTAGCCGCGCCTTCGCGGCGCAGACCGGGGGACCCAGCGGCGCCGAAGGCGATCTGTTCAGGCGCGGTGTCGGCAGTAGCGGTATGCGCGGCAGGTTCGCGCTCTCGCGCGCCGCTGGGTCCCCCGGTCTCAGCTGCGCTTCGCCGGAGGATGACGAAAGGGGGAGCCGATACCTAAACCAGCTCCACCTTCAGCGAATGCCCCAGCACCCGCGCCGCGCGACTGAGGGTGTCCAGGGTCACGTTCGAGGCGTCCGGGTCCAGCACGCGGTTCAGCTGGGCGCGGCTGGTGTCCATGCGGGCGGCCATGGCGGCGCGGGTCAGGTTCTGCTCCTTCATCGCCTGCCGCAGCTGGAGCGCGATCACGCTCTTGACCGCGCGCAGGGTTACCTCCTCGCGGATCCCCTCCTCGTCGAGGAAGTCGTCGAGGGTGGCGAGGTCCGACGGGTCGCGGAACTTCATCTCGGTCATGGTCGGAGCGTATCACAAATGGTGCGCTCCTTCCTCGCTTTCGTCATTCCGGGCGCCGGGAGCGCAGCGACCAGAGACCCGGAACAAGGCGGCGCGCGAGAGCGCGAAGTTGTCACGCACACCGCTCGCGGACCCATCGCCTCCGCTTCGCTCCGGCGCCGCCCGGTTCCGGGTCTCCGCTCCGCTACGCCCGGAATGACGAAAGGGGGTGATCACCCCCTCTGACCCCTCTACCACCGGGAGAGGGATCCTTTTCTTTCGTCATCCTCCGGCAAGCCGCGCCTTCGCGGCGCAGACCGGGGGACCCAGCGGCGCCGAAGGCGATCTGTTCAGGCACGGTGTCGGGAGTAGCGGTATGCGCGGCAGGTTCGCGCTCTCGCGCGCCGCTGGGTCCCCCGGTCGCTTCGCGCCGGAGGATGACGAAAGGGGGGGGTGCGCGACACCGTCTCCTCCCTGTCGCGCAGCGATGGGGAGGGGGACCGCCCGCGCCTCTTCGCGCGGGGGGTGGAGGGGGCGAGGCGATGGCGCCGACCTGGGCTGGCAGCCCTCACGCCGACCGCCGGAGTCGCCCCCCTCGTCTCGGCGCTGCCCGCGCCGATCCACTCCCCCATGCGCCTCCGCGCACGGGGGAGAGACGTTGCGCAAGCGTCAGTTATCCAAACTCACCCGAAATTCCCCAAGTCTTTCAACGCCCGCCCGCGTTGAAGCGCGAAATGGCGAACACCCTCCGGGCATCGCTCACAATGGGCGTCTTGATCGCGGCGGGGATGCCGCCAGGGAGGGGTCATGCCGGATTGGGGAGAGGTGGCGTCGTGGGGGGACGAGGACTGGGACGACGAGGTGTCGGGGGATCGGGCGCGGGCGGTGCAGCAGGCGTGGGACCTGTATCGGACGCGGGGCGAGCGCAAGGTTCGGGACTGGGACACCTGGCAGGCGGTGCGGCGGGCGTGGGAGGCGGGGGAGACCGCCGCCAGCGTGGCGCGGCGGTTCGATGTCGGGCTGGCCAATCTGTGGCGGCGGCGCGCGTGCGAGGGCTGGGAACGGGGGCGGGGGCCGGACCCGACGCCGGAGCCGCCGCAGGGATGGGACCGGTGGGCGGACGAGCAGTCCGAACGGTTCCTGCAGCGGCTGGCCGCCGAGCGGGACGTGGCGCGGGCGCTGCTGGCGGGACTGCGCGGGGAGAAGGGCGGCCGGGAGATGCCGCTGTGGCACGTCGGCTTCTACTACGCCTGGCGGGCGGCCGAGTTGGGGGCCGAGGTCGCCGAGGCGGACCGGGAGCGGTGCAAGGCGGCGCCGTGGGCCTCGGCCGTGTGGGACGCGCAAGGGCGGATCCGGCCGCAGCCGCACATCGACTATGCCCTGACGCGGATGCACCGCGCGGACTGGCGACGCGAGGTCGGCCTGCCGGACGGGGTGGCGGAGGCGTGGCCGTGATCCTCCTTCGCCGAGGCGTCTAAGGGCTCAGTCGCCATTCGGGGTCCCGCCGACGCGGCGGTTCCCTGCGGCCCGTGAACCCCCTAGATTGGGGGCATGCCAGCCGACAGCGCCCCCGCCGCCTCTTCCGACGTCTCCGCCAAGGCCCCGCCGCAGGGGTTCGGCCGGGGCTTCGTGCTCGACACCTGGTATTTCGCCGCCCTGGCCCGCGACGTGGGGCCGGGGTCGATGAAGCGGCACGACCCGCTGGGCGAGCCGGTGCTGATCGGGCGGACCAAGGCCGGGCGGCTGTTCGCCCTGCGCGACATCTGTCCCCACCGCGCCGCGCCGCTGTCAGCCGGGCGGATCGTCGACAAGGGGGATGCGGGCGGAGAGACGGTGGAGTGCCCCTATCATGGCTGGCGCTTTGGCACCGACGGGGTCTGCGCCGCCATCCCCTCGCTGGTCGACGATCAGGCCTTCGAGGCGGAGCGGATTAAGGTCCGATCCTATCCGGTCGCCGAGAGCCAGGGGATGGTGTTCGTCTTCCTGCGATCGGACCCCCGCTCGGACGCCGAGCCGGATCATCCGCCCCCCGTCTTCCCCGGCGTGGTCGGGGGCGAGGCGAAGCTGGTCGAGAAGATGGATTTCGACAGCCACATCGATCACGCCGTCGTCGGCCTGATGGATCCGGCCCACGGCCCCTTCGTCCATCAGCAGTGGTGGTGGCGCTCGGAGCATTCGATGCACGAGAAGGCCAAGCGGTTCGAGCCGCGCGATCTGGGCTTCGCCATGGTGCGGCACGCGCCGTCGTCGAACTCGCGGGCGTACAGGATCCTGGGCGGGGCGCCGGCGACGGAGATCACCTTCCGCCTGCCCGGCTATCGCTGGGAGCATATCCAGGTGGGCGAGCGGCAGGTGCTGGCCCTGACCTGCCTGACGCCGGTGACGGAGACGAAGACGCGGATCACCCAGATCTTCTGGTCCGATCACTGGGTGTTCGGGATCGCCAAGCCCTTCCTGCGGATAGGCGTCGTCGCCTTCCTGAAGCAGGACGGCGGCATGGTGAACCTGCAGAACGAGGGGTTGCGCTACGACCCCGCCCTGATCTGGATCGACGACGCCGACACCCAGGCCAAGTGGTACCAGCAGCTGAAGCGCGAATGGACGAAAAGCCGGGCCGAGGGCCGCAGCTTCGTCAATCCCGTGAAGCCCGCCACCCTGCGGTGGAAGAGCTAGGCTCTACTTCGCCCGGACGCCGGCCAGCAGCAGGTCGACCTTACGGCCGACGTGCTCGGCCAGCTGATCGACGGTCCAGCCGTCGTAGGCCGCGTGGCGGTAGTTGGACAGATAGGCGTCCCAGGTCAGCTCGGTCAGCAGGGCCACGTCGGCGTCCTGCTGGATCTCGCCCTTGCCGATGCCGTCGCGCAGGATCCCTGCGATGACGTCGGTCAGGGCGCGGGTCGCCGCCCGCTGACGCGTCTCGGCGGCCACGGGCTGGAACCAGGACCGCGCCACGATGGCCTGGAACAGCGGCAGCTGCTCGATCGAGCCGTGGTAGCCGGCCGACAGGGCGTTGACGAGACGGTCGCGCGTCGATCCCTCGCCCGCGCCGGTCTTCATCGTCTCGGCCAGTCCGGCCATGTCCTCAGTCAGGACGGCCTCGAACAGCTCGGCCTTGTCCTGGAAGTTGGCGAAGACGGCGCCCGTCGACATGCCGGCCCCCTTGGCGATGTCGCGGATCGTCGCCGGCTCGTAGCCGCGCTCTGCGAACAGGTCGCGCGCGGCGTCGAGCACCTTCTGGCGCGTGCGCACCTTGGCGGCCTGTCGGCGATTGAGCCGGGGCTCCCCCGAGGCGGAGGAAACGGACGAAGCGGTCGACGCGAACTCACGCATGAACACGGATACTCTGTGGCTGACGCCGCGAGAAACAACACGCGCGGCAGGTGAATGGACGGGGACGGATCAGGAGGAACGTTGGCGGTCGGCGATCGGACGCGCTCGGACGATCCTCGCCGGACTTGCCCCGGGGGAGGAGCGCCCGCTTTCATCAGCAAAGGATGACCAAAATGGGTCACCTCTACGGTTAAGACGGCAGGCGCGACCGAAGGGCGCGGGTCGGCCGGTCACGGCGATCCTCCGGCGCGGCCGCCTGGAAAATCTCGCGGAAACGGTCACGCCGCTCATGGATCGAGGCGAGCACCAGGCCCATCGGAATGCCCAGATCGACCAGGGTGTTTTCCGCCAGCTGCAGACTGGCCTCCGTCGTCTCGGGCACCGCATCGGTGACGCCCAGGGCATAGAGACGTGCGGCATGGCGGTCATCACGGGCCCGGGCGATGATTGGCAGGTCCTGGCGCAGGGCGCGCGCCGCGATGACGACGTCATCCACCTTGCCCGGCGCATCCATGGTCACCACCAGCGCCTTCACCTCATCGATGCCACAGAGCCTGAGCAGCTCGGGACGGCTGGCGTCGCCATAGGAGACGTCGAAGCCCTCGCGCCGCGCCGCCGCCACGGTCGAGACGTCGCTGTCCACGGCGATGAAGCGCTGCCCATGCTCGCTCAGCATCTCGGCGACCAGATGCCCGACACGACCGAAGCCGACGATCAGAACGTCGCCGGACTGGGGCGACGGCGCGAGCGGCGCTGCCACAGGCTCGGGCGGCGCCGCCTTCAGCAAACGCTCGGCCACGAGTGCCATCAGGGGAATTGTGAAGATGCTGATCGTGGCAGAGACGAGCACTGCCTGGGTGAAGCCGGGATCAGCGACGCCTTCCACAAGGCCGGTGTTCAGGATCACGAAGGCGAACTCGCCCGCCGGCCCCAGCAACAGCGCCGTCTCGATCGCGCCGCGCAAGGGCACGCCCCAGAGCCGGGCCAGACCGAAGATCAGGCCCGCCTTGATCGCCGTCAGCATCAGGGCGATGCCGAACACGCCCGCCGGGTTGGCGGCCACAGCGTCCAGATCCAGCCCGATACCGACGCCGACGAAGAACACCCCCAGCAGCAGGCCCTTGAAGGGCTCGATGTTGACCTCGATCTCGCGGCGATACTCGGTCTCGGCCAGCAGCAGGCCGGCGATCAGGGCACCGAGGCTCATCGACAGGCCGGCTGCCTCCGCCGCCACGCCTGCGCCGACGATGATCAGAAGGCATAGCGCGACGAACAGCTCCTGCCGCCCGCCGCCGCCCTTCGCCCGACTCTTGGCCACGGACCGGAACAACGGTCTGAGCAGGACGCGGCCGCCGATCACCAGAAGCGCCACGGCCAGGGCTGCCGGAGCCAACGTCAACAAGGCGCGGCCGATCGCCGTAGCGTTCATTTCTCCACCACCGGCGGCGATCGCGGCGAGCACGGTCACGCTGACGAGGATCGGGGCGACCGCCAAGTCCTGAGCCAGAAGGGTGGCGAACGTCGCTCGGCCGGCCGCCCCCTTCATCCGCCCTCGCTCAGCCATGACAGGCAGGACAACAGCGGTGGAGGAGAGGGACAGGCCCAGCCCAAGCACGGCGGCGCTGGCGAGCGGCTGGCCCATCAGCATGAACACGGTGGCCAGCACGGCCGAGCACAGGGCGATCTGGCTCATGCCCAGGCCGAAAACCAGCCGGCGCATGGCGCGCAGGCGGTCCCAAGACAGCTCCAGCCCGATCATGAATAGCAGGAAAGCCACGCCGAGCTCGGACAGCTGGGCCAGCTGTTCAGCGTCGGAGATGGTCAGGACCGAAAGCCAGGGCAGGACATCAGAGAACCGCCCAAGTCCGTCGGGGCCCAGCAGCACGCCCGCCGCAAGGAACCCCAGCACCGGGCTGATCTTCCATCGGCTGAAGAGCGGAACGACGACGCCCGCCGCCGCCAGGAAGACGACGAGGTCCTTGTATTCGCCGCCCCCGCCGTGGGCCCCCGCCATGCCGTCTCCCGATGGTTGGATCACGGCGCAAATCTGCGCCTGCGGTTGATGGTCGCTGTCGTCGGGGCCGTCGCGCAAGGGCCTTGATCATGAAATCGTCTGGCGCTGGAGGAAGACGACGCGGTTCGCTAAGAACCCCATCATGATGCGCGCCCTGAACCGTTTGTTCCTCGATCATCCGCGAGAGGTCGGCGAGACCTATCTGCACCACGCCGCAGCCGCCTCGCGGTTCGGATTCAAGCTGGCGCGATTGACGGCCTGTGCTTTCACGCACGCGGTGGTGCCCGGCATGCACAAGACGACCGTGTCAGACGAGATCAAGCGCATGGCCGACGACCTGGGCTACCGGGCCCAGGTGGCGCGCGAGTGCCGCATGAAGGACGCCGGCGCCTTCGATCCGGGCCTTTAGGCATCATGTCCCAGACCCAGGCCCTGTCCGGCGTTCGCGTTCTCGATCTGTCGCGGGTCCTCGCGGGACCATGGGCCACCCAGATGCTGGCGGACCTCGGTGCCGAGGTCATCAAGATAGAGCGGCCGGGCATCGGGGACGATACGCGCCAATGGGGCCCGCCCTTCACGACCGGTACGGACGGCACACGCGGCGACGCCGCCTACTTTCTATGCGCCAACCGGGGCAAGAAGTCCGTCGAACTGGATATCGCTGCACCGGAGGGCGCAGAGGCCATCCGCAAGCTGGCGGCGATTTCGGACGTCCTTGTAGAGAACTTCAAGGTCGGGGGACTGAAGAAGTACGGCCTGGACTATGCCAGCCTGGCCAAGGTCAATCCGCGGCTTGTCTATTGCTCCATCACCGGCTTCGGCCAAACAGGACCGCGCGCCGAGCAGGCGGGTTACGACTACATGATTCAGGCCATGGGCGGGCTCATGTCCATCACTGGCCAGCCGGATGGCGCTCCCGGCGCCGAGCCCATGAAAGTCGGTGTCGCTGTCGTCGACCTGGCGACCGGCCTGTATGCGTCGAACGCCATTCTGGCGGCACTACTGCACGCCCGCGCGACCGGTCAGGGCCAGCACATCGACATCGCCCTGTTCGACGTCCAGGCCGCCATGCTGGCCAATCAGGCGACCAACTGGTTCGTATCGGGCGTGTCGCCGACCCGGATGGGCAACGCCCACCCCAACCTTGTGCCGTATCAGCCCTTTCCCTGCCGCGACGGCAGCGTCGTCATCGCTGTGGGCAATGACAACCAATACCGGACACTGTGCGGCGCGCTGGGCGTAGAAGGGCTGGCTGCGGACGACCGCTATCTGACCAATGCCGGAAGGATTGAGAACCGGGTTGAACTGGCGTCGGCCATCGCCGCCCTGACCTCCGGGTGGACGATGCGTGATCTGATCGCAGCGCTGGAAGCGGCCGGCGTTCCCTGCGGTCCGATTAACACCGTCGAGCAGGTCTTTGCGGAGCCTCAGGCGCTGCATCGAGAACTGGAGATCCGGCAGGCGAGAGCCGACCTGTCGTCGCCGGCCCGTACCGTCGCCAATCCGATGCGGCTGTCGGTGACGCCAGTTCGCTATGCCGTACCGCCGCCGCGTCTCGGCCAAGATACCGAGGAGGTTCTCGCGATGCTGGACGATGAGCCATACAGAGAGCCCGACCGCCTCTGAAGAGCTTTGCGGATTACATCGGCGTAATGGCGCTCTCGACATTTGAGCCACAAGCCGGAACGCGGTAAGAGGCCACGCCGGTCATCCGGCGATGACTTGCGGCCCTCCCCCGCCGCGCCCAGCGACAGGATTCCCCGTGGCCTCCACGACTTCGACCCGCCCAGCATCGCGCATGCTGGGGCTTCGCACGGCCGCTCTCGCCGGCATCATCACCGCGTCCCTGGCTCTGGCTGCATGCGGCGGCTCCGAGGGCAAGGATGACAGTCAGGCCCAGGCTGCTGTCGGTCAGGCGGTCAGCGCCCACACCGTCGCGATAACCAACCTGCCGCGCATCATCACGGCTTCGGGCAGCGTGACGCCATGGGAGGAAGTGCCGGTAGGCGCCGAGACCGGCGGCCTGGTCGCCACCGCCGTCTACGTGGATGAGGGGTCCTACGTTCGGCAGGGCCAGCCACTGGTCCAGCTCAACGACGAACTTCTTCGTGCCCAACTGGGCCAGCAGCAGGCGCAGCTTCAGACCGCCGAGGCCAATCTGGCGCGTGACGAGGCGGCGCTGGCCCGATCCCAGGAGCTGAAGGAACGGGGCTTCCTGTCGCAAGCGTCGCTGGATACCGCACTCGCCAACCAGCGCGCTTCCGCCGCCAATCTGGCGGCCGCCCGGGCGGCACTGGCCGAGACCCAGACACGGGTCAATCAGGCGACCATCCGCGCGCCCGTCTCTGGCCTGATCTCGAGCCGCGCCGTCACGCGCGGCCAGATCGTGCAGGCAGGTTCGGAGCTGTTCCGCATGGTTCGGGACGGCCGTCTCGAGCTGGACGCCCAGATCCCCGAGGCAGAACTCAGACTGGTTCGGCCGGGCATGGCCGCGACCATCGCTTCCGACCAGGCCGGCCAGACGACGGGAACCGTGCGCATCGTCACGCCCCAGGTCGATCCCCAAAGCCGTCTGGGCGTCGCGCGCATCGCGCTGACCGGCGGTTCGAACCTGAGACCCGGGATGTTTGCGCGGGCCGAAATCGACGCGGGAAGCCAGCCGTCCCTGACGGTTCCCTCTGCGGCCGTCGTGTTCCGGGAAAACCGTCCGGGGGTCTATGTGCTCATGCCCGACTCCACCGCCCATTTCCAACCCATCACCGAGGCCGGGCGCAGCCAGGGCGTCGTGGCCGTCTCTTCCGGTCTGCAGGCCGGACAGCGTGTGGTGGTCGAGGGCGCAGGGTTCCTCGGCGAAGGCGATCAGGTCCGCGTCGTGCAGGCGGTCGCAACTCCGTCGGCCGCCGTCGCTGCCCCCACGGCGAACTGACCGATGAACTTCAACACCATCTCATCCTGGTCGATCCGGAATCCCATCCCGATCGTCCTTCTGTTCATCGTGCTGACGGTCGCCGGGACCATCAGCTACGGGCGCCTGCCCATCAACAACTTCCCTAACGTCGATCTGCCCATCGTGTCGGTCACGGTCGTGCAGTCAGGGGCCGCACCGACGGAGCTGGAAACCCAGGTCACCCGACTGATCGAAGACGCGGTGGCCGGGCTCGGGGAGGTTGATGACATCAACTCCGTGGTCAACGACTCGGTGTCGACGACCTCCATCACATTCAATCTGGGCGTCGACCTGGAAAAGGCGACCAACGACGTGCGCAACGCCGTGGCCGGCGTGCGTCAGAACCTGCCGGCCGACGTGCAGGAACCCATCGTCCAGCGCATCGAATTCAGCCGGATCCCCATCGTTACCTATGTGGTGCGCGCTCCGGGCATGAATCCCGAAGAGCTGAGCTGGTTCGTCGACAACACCATCGCCAAGCGCATGCTGTCGGTTACCGGGGTCAGCCAGGTCAGCCGCGACGGCGGCGTGAACCGCGAGATCCGCGTCAAGCTGGACCCGGTCAAGCTGGCGGCCCAGGGCGTCAGCGCGGCGGACGTGTCGAACCAATTGCGCGCCGCCAACATCAACCTGCCCGGCGGCCGGGGCGAGATCGGCGGCAACGAGCAGGCCATCCGCACGCTCGGTTCGGCTCCCTCGGTCGAAGCCCTGGCAGAGACCTTGATCCCGGTCGGCGGACGAACGATCCGCCTCGGAGACCTGGGCGAGGTGACCGACGAGTGGTCAGAGCCCCGTGGCCGCGCCCGGTTCAACGGTGAGGAGGTCGTGGCCTTCTCCATCAGTCGCTCGCAGGGGTCGTCTGAGCTCGACGTCTACGAGCGCACCAAGGAAGAGATCGAAAAGCTCGACGCCGAGCTGCCCGCGGTGACCATCGAAGAGGTCACGAACACCACCCAGGACGTGATCAACAACTTCCATGCCTCGGTCGAAGCCCTGTTGCTGGGCGCGGGCCTTGCGGTGCTGGTGGTGCTGGTGTTCCTGAGGGACTGGCGCGCGACCTTCATCGCAGCGCTCGCCATGCCACTGTCGCTGATCCCGACCTTCCTGATCATGGACCTGACGGAACAGTCGCTGAATGTCGTGACCCTGCTGGCGCTGTCACTGACCATCGGCATTCTGGTCGATGACGCCATCGTCGAGATCGAGAACATCGTCCGGCACATCCGTGACGGCAAGGCACCCTATCCTGCGGCTATCGAGGCGGCTGACGAGATCGGCCTGGCGGTCATCGCGACCACAGCGACCCTGATCGCCGTCTTCGCGCCGACAGGCTTCATGCCGGGCGTGGTGGGTCAGTTCTTCAAGAGCTTCGCCATCGCGGCCTGCGTCAGCGTCTTCTTCTCGCTGGTCGTGGCGCGGACGCTCACCCCGTTGATGGGCGCCTATATGTTGAAGGCCGATCAGGGCAAGGAGCACGCCGATCCGGCCTGGATGCGCTGGTATCTGGTCGCTCTGCGCTGGGGCATGGGTCATTCCGGATCCAAAGAGCTGCACGCGGACCGCGAGCGCAAGACGGGCGGTTTCTTGCGTCGCCATTTCGTCTGGCGGGTCCTGGATCACCGCATGTGGGTGATGGCCCTGGGCCTATTGTTCTTCATCGCCTCGCTGTTTCTGGCGTCGCGGCTGCCGTTCGAGTTCATTCCGGTCGAGGACCTGTCGCGGTCCAATGTGACGGTCCAGCTGCCGCCGGGGGCCACACTGGCGGAAACCGATGCCGTGGTTCAGCGGGTCACCGATACCCTGAGCGCCCGCGAGGAAGTCCGCTCAGTCTATGCCTCGATCGGCTCGGCCACGACCAGCTTCGGGCCGGGCGGCGGATCGTCGGCCGGCGAGGTGCGGCGCGCCTCGATCACCGTCAACCTGGTCAAAAAGAGCGAACGAAGCATTCGCCAGCAGGCCTTCGAACAGGAAATGGGGCCCATCCTGCGCCAGATCCCCGGCGCGCGTGTCCAGTTCGGACAGGACGGCGGCGGGGGCGGCCAGGTCGCCATCTCGCTCGTGGGCGACGACGGGCCCGTGCTCGAGGACGCGGCGGCGGCGGTCGAGCGCGAGATGCGCGGGGTGCCCGGCCTGTCCAATGTGATCTCCACGGCGGCGCTGGTGCGGCCCGAGATCCTGATCACGCCCAAGCCCGACATCGGGGCGCTTCAGGGCGTGTCGGCGGCGGACATTTCCTCCGTGGCGCGGGTGGCGACGCTAGGCGATGCCGATCAGCTTCTGCCCAAGTTCAACCTCGGCGACCGCCAGGTGCCGATCCGCGTCATGCTGACCGAACAGTCCCGGACCGACCTCGGCCTGATCGAGAACCTGCAGGTTCCCACCACTGCGGGGGCCACCGTGCCCCTGTCGTCGGTCGCCGACATCAGCTTCGGTGCCGGCCCCAACCAGCTGGATCGTCTTGATCGTCGTCGCGTGGCGACCCTGACGGCGGAACTGAACGGCATCACATTGGGCCAGGCGTCAGAACGGGTCGACGCGCTGCCGGCCATGCAGAACCTGCCGGCCGGCGTCAGCCAGGCGGTATCGGGCGATCTGGAGAACCTTCAGGAAACCGCGTCAGGCTTCATCTTCGCCATCACGACCGGCATCCTCTTGATGTACATCGTGCTGGTCCTGCTGTTCAAAAGCTTCTTCCATCCGATCACCATCCTGGCGGCGCTTCCGGTGTCGTTCGGCGGGGCCTTCTTCCTGCTGCTGGTGACCGGCAAGGCGCTGTCGATGCCGGCCCTGATCGGCATCATCATGCTGACCGGGATCGCGGCAAAGAACTCCATCCTGCTGGTGGACTACGCGATCATCGCCATGCAGCGCGGCATGAACAAACATGACGCCATCATGGATGCCGCGCACAAGCGGGCCCGGCCTATCATCATGACGACGCTCGCCATGGGTCTGGGGATGCTGCCGATCGCCATGGCCTTCGGTGAAGGCACGGAGTTCCGCTCGCCCATGGCCATCGCGGTCATCGGCGGGCTGATCACCTCGACGCTTCTGTCGCTGCTGTTCATCCCGGCGGCCTTCAGCCTGATCGACGGGGTCAAGACCCGGCTCGAACGGGTTCTGGAGCGCCGTTTCGGCGGCCAGCATGGCGAGGTGAAACCTGCGGAGTGAGAATTCCCGGCTTTTTCTCGCCTTCGGCCCTTGTTCGGTCATGACCCATAAGGAAACAGGGCCTATATGAGCCTCGTCGGCCTCACGCGGATGTGACCGCGAGCCAACCCCGAGGCCGATGTCGGGACGACGAAATACGATGGCGGACGATGCCGGTCGGCTGAACCAGGTCTTTGCCGAGACCAGCTTTCTCTATGGCTCCAACGCCGCCTACATCGAGGAGATGCACGACCGCTGGGCGGCTGATCCGTCGAGCGTCCCGGCCGAATGGCGCGGCTTCTTCGACCAGCTGAGAGACACCGCCGAGTCGGTCAGGGCCTCGTCGAACGCGGCCGGCTGGGGTCGCGCCGCCTCCACAGAACCCTCCGAGGCAACCGCCGTTTTCGACGGCCTCTGGCCCGCGGCCAAGCCGGACCCGAAGGCCCGCCCTGCAGCCGCTGCGGTCGCCACTACGACGCCGGCGGGCGTTTCCGCCGAGGAAGTTCGCGCGGCAGCCCACGACTCCATCCGGGTTCTGATGCTGATCCGCAGCTATCGGGTGCGCGGACACCTGGCGGCGACGCTGGACCCCCTGGGCATCGAGCAGCCCGGCTCCAACCCTGAACTGACGCCGGAGTTCTATGGCTTCACCGAAGCCGACATGGACCGGCCGATCTACCTCGATGGCGTTCTGGGTCTCCAAACCGGAACCATCCGCGAGGTGATGGCGATCCTGAAGCGCACCTACTGCGGCAACATCGGCATCCAGTTCATGCATATCGCCGAGCCGGAGGAGAAATCCTGGCTCCAGCAGCGCTTCGAGGGCCCGGATGCCTTTGAGAAGAACGGGTTCACCCGTGAAGGCAAGATCGCCATCCTGAACAAGCTGATCGAGGCCGAGGGCTTCGAGCGGTTCCTGCACAAGCGCTTCCCCGGCACCAAGCGGTTCGGCTTGGACGGCGGTGAGGCGATGGTTCCGGCCATGGAGCAGATCATCAAGCGCGGTGGCGCGCTCGGGGTCGACGAGATGGTGTTCGGCATGGCCCACCGGGGCCGTCTAAACATGCTGGCCGCCGTGATGGGCAAGCCCTATCGCGCCATTTTCCACGAGTTCCAGGGCGGCTCGTCCGTGCCGTCCGACATCGAGGGCTCGGGCGACGTCAAGTACCACATGGGTGCCAGCTCGGACCGCGCGTTCGACGGCAACAGCGTACACCTGTCCCTGACCGCCAACCCGTCACACCTGGAGATCGTCAACCCGGTCGTGCTGGGCAAGGCCCGCGCCAAGCAGGCCTTCGACATTCGCGAGGCCAACGAGGGCGTGCCCGAGGCCCAGTGGGCGCTCGACCGCTCCAAGGTCATGCCGCTCCTGATCCACGGCGACGCGGCTTTCGCCGGCCAGGGCGTAGTGGCCGAGTGCTTCGCCCTGATGGGGCTGAAGGGCTATCGCACCGGCGGTACCATGCACTTCGTGGTGAACAACCAGATCGGATTCACCACCTCGCCCCGGAACAGCCGCTCGACCCCCTACCCGTCGGACGTGGCCCTGATGGTTCAGGCACCGATCTTCCATGTGAACGGCGACGATCCGGAAGCGGTCGTGTTCGCCGCCAAGGTGGCGACCGAGTTCCGCCAGAGGTTCAAGAAGGACGTGGTGGTGGACATGTTCTGCTACCGCCGCTTTGGTCACAATGAGGGCGACGACCCGACCTTCACCCAGCCGATCATGTATTCGAAGATCCGCTCGCTGCCGTCGACGCGGGAGATCTACGCAAAGCGGCTGGTCGCGGAAGGCGTGCTGACCCAGGCCGACGTCGACGCCGAAGTCACCCGGTTCGAGGCCTTCCTCGATACCGAGTTCGAGGCCGGCAAGAGCTTCAAGCCAGAGAAGGCGGACTGGCTGGACGGTCAGTGGAGAGAGATCGGCCTGCCCGATGGCGATGAACGCCGAGGCGACACGGCCGTGGCCGAAGCCAAGCTGCGCGACCTGGGACATCGCCTGACGACCATCCCCAACAGCGTGGACATCCACAAGACGCTCAAGCGGGTGATCGAACAGCGCCGCGACATGATCGATACGGGCGCCAACATCGACTGGGCCACGGCCGAGAGTCTGGCCTTCGCGTCGCTGCTGACAGAAGGCTTCCCGGTACGCCTGTCGGGCCAGGATTCGGTGCGCGGCACCTTCTCCCAGCGCCATTCCGGCATCGTCGACCAGACGACCGAAGACCGCTACGTCCCGCTGAACAACCTCGGCGGCGAACAGCAGCATTTCGAGGTCATCGACAGCGCCTTGTCCGAAGAGGCAGTGCTGGGCTTCGAATACGGCTATGCCCTCTCGGACCCCAACACCCTGGTCATGTGGGAAGCCCAGTTCGGCGACTTCGTGAACGGTGCCCAGGTCGTGATCGACCAGTTCATCTCGTCGGGCGAACGCAAATGGCTGCGCATGTGCGGCCTCGTGATGCTGCTGCCCCATGGTTATGAAGGCCAGGGTCCCGAGCACTCCTCGGCGCGTCTGGAGCGCTTCCTGCAGCAGTGCGCCGAAGACAACATGCAGGTCGCCAACTGCACGACCCCGGCCAACTATTTCCACATCCTGCGCCGGCAGATGCATCGGCCGTTCCGCAAGCCGCTGGTGCTGATGACGCCCAAGTCGCTGCTGCGTCACAAGAAGGCGGTGTCGACGATCAAGGACATGGCGGAGGGGTCGTCCTTCCACCGCGTGCTGCACGACGATGCCCAGACCCGGCCGGAGGTTAGCGGCATCAAGATCAAGGCGGACAAGGACATCCGCCGAGTGATCCTCTGCTCGGGCAAGGTCTACTACGACCTGCTCGACGCCCGCGAGAAGAAGGCCGTCGACGACGTCTACCTCCTGCGCCTGGAGCAGTTCTATCCGTGGCCGATGAAGTCGCTGCTGACCGAACTGGCCCGCTTCCCCAACGCCGAGCTGGTATGGTGCCAGGAAGAGCCCAAGAACATGGGCGGCTGGACCTTCGTTGACCCCTGGCTGGAGCTGACGCTGGAGAAGCTCGACGTTACGTCGAAGCGCGCCCGCTACATCGGTCGCCCGGCCTCGGCCTCGACTGCCGCCGGCCAGATGAGCCGCCACCTCAAGGAACTCGAGGCCTTCACCACCGAGGCTTTCGCCTGAGTGTCGGGCGGGATGTCTCCCGCCTGACGCCAAACCTGCCTATATGACCGCCTGACCTGAACGACCGGAACTTCCCCATGGCCGACATCCTGACCCCCACCCTCGGAGAATCCGTCTCCGAAGCGACCATCGCCAAATGGTCCAAGAAGGTGGGCGACGCGGTTCGCAAGGACGAGGTCCTGGTTGAGCTGGAAACCGACAAGGTCTCACTGGAAGTCGTCGCACCGTCAGACGGCACTCTGTCGGACATCAAGTTCGGCGAAGGCGACACCGTGACCCCGGGCGCGATCCTTGGCTCGGTCACCGAAGGCGTGGCGGCTGCGGCACTCGCAGCTTCCGCTCCGGCACCGGCCCCGACTCTGGCCGCCTCGGCGGCGGCGTCGGCCAACACCGGCTCGGCTGCCTTCAAGGCCCCGGCGGGCGACGCCGCCCTGTCGCCGTCGGTCCAGCGCGTGGTGACGGAAAACAATCTGGACCCCGCCGCGATCGCCCCCACAGGGCCGAAAGGCAACATCACCAAGGGCGATGCGCTTGCAGCTATCGGTGCCGCCCCGACTCCGGCTGCGGTCCAGGTGCCTGCGCCGGCCGTGGCCGCCCCGCCGGCTGCGCCTCGTGCAGATCACCCTCGCGAAGAGCGGGTGAAGATGACCCGGCTGCGCCAGACCATCGCGCGCCGTCTGAAGGAATCGCAGAACACTGCCGCCCAGCTGACCACCTTCAACGAGGTGGACATGACGACGGTCATGGCGCTGCGGAACCAGTACAAGGACGCCTTCGAGAAGGCCCACGGCGTCAAGCTGGGCTTCATGTCCTTCTTCACCAAGGCGGTCGTGGCCGCCCTGAAAGAGATCCCGGCCGTCAACGCCGAGATCGACGGTCAGGACATCATCTACAAGAACCACTACGACATCGGCGTGGCCGTGGGCACCGACAAGGGCCTGGTCGTTCCGGTGCTGCGCGACGCCGACCAGTTGACGTTGGCAGGCATCGAGAAGGGCATCGGCGAGCTGGGCAAGGCGGCGCGGGACGGCACCCTGAGCCTCGATCAGCTTCAGGGCGGGACCTTCACCATCACCAACGGCGGCACCTACGGCTCGCTGATGTCAACGCCGATCCTGAATGCGCCGCAGTCGGGCATCCTGGGCATGCACAACATCGTCCAGCGGCCGATGGCGGTGAACGGTCAGGTCGAAATCCGCCCGATGATGTATGTGGCGCTCAGCTACGACCACCGCCTGGTCGACGGCAAGGAAGCGGTGACCTTCCTCGTCCGGGTCAAGCAGCTGCTGGAAGACCCGGCGCGGGCGCTGCTCGACCTCTAGAGCCCGGTGGGCGGCCCGTCCGATCAACTGGAAGTCGCCCGCTTCGCCACGCTGCCCGAAGGCGAACTGGCGGTCTCGTTCCTCCGCCAGCACCGAATCGACGCGCGTCTTCCCGACCGCGACACGGCGACCGTGAACCCCGATCTCCTGTTCGCGCTGGGCGGCGTTCGGGTCTCCGCGCCCGACGTCCAGATCGTCGAGGCCCGTCGCCTGATCGCCCGCAAGCGGTCGGGAGAGTTCTCTGGCGACGACAGCGATACGGACGAATGGATGCAGGACGCCACGCCTGGCAGGGTCGGCGAGCTGGACGAGTCCGAAATCAGCGGCGTCATGGGGCTGGCCAAGCGAGCGGGGGTGTTCGTGATCGTCCTCTTCGTGGTCGTCTTTCCCTTGGCGAGCTGTATTCTGACGGTGCTCGGCTAGGTCCTGACGCAAGGCGCAACCGGCCGCATTGGCGCTCTGCCTGAGGCCATGCTAACCGCGCCGCACAATGACGACGCCCCCCATCGAACGCATCCGGAATTTTTCGGTGGTCGCACACATCGACCACGGCAAATCGACCCTTTCCGACCGGCTGATCCAGGTGACCGGAGGGCTGTCGGCGCGGGAGATGACGAGTCAGGTTTTGGACTCGATGGACATCGAGCAGGAACGCGGAATTACCATTAAAGCTCAGACGGTCAGGCTGAACTATCGGGCCAGGGACGGGCACGACTATGTGCTGAATCTGATGGACACGCCGGGGCATGTGGACTTCGCCTATGAGGTCTCGCGCAGTCTGGCCGCGTGTGAGGGCAGCCTGCTGGTGGTGGACGCCAGTCAGGGCGTCGAGGCCCAGACCCTGGCGAACGTTTATCAGGCCATTGATAACAATCATGAAATCGTCCCCGTTCTGAACAAGATCGACCTGCCCGCTGCCGAGCCCGACCGGGTGCGCCAGCAGATCGAGGACGTCATCGGGCTCGATGCCTCGGACGCCGTCCTGTGCTCGGCCAAGTCCGGCATCGGCATCGAGGATGTGCTGGAGGCCATCGTCACCCGGCTGCCGGCGCCCAAGGGCGACCCCGACGCCCCGCTGAAGGCCATGCTGGTCGACGCCTGGTACGACCCCTATCTGGGCGTCGTCCTGCTGGTCCGCGTGTTCGACGGCGTGCTCAAGGCCGGCCAGCGCATCAAGATGATGCAGCACGGCACGACCCATCTGGTCGACCGCGTCGGCGTCTTCCTGCCCAAGAACACCCCGGTGGACCAGCTGGGCCCCGGGGAGGTCGGCTTCATCACCGCCCAGATCAAGGAGGTCGCCAACGCCGCCGTCGGCGACACCATCACCGACGAGAAACGCCCGACCGCCGAGCCGCTGAAGGGCTTCAAGGAGGTTCAGTCGGTGGTCTTCTGCGGCCTGTTCCCCGTCGACGCCGCCGATTTCGAGGACCTGCGCGCCGCCATCGGCAAGCTGCGCCTGAACGACGCCTCCTTCACCTATGAGATGGAATCCAGCGCCGCCCTGGGCTTCGGCTTCCGCTGCGGCTTCCTGGGCCTGCTGCACCTGGAGATCATCCAGGAGCGCCTGAGCCGCGAGTTCAACCTGGACCTGATCGCGACGGCCCCCTCGGTCGTCTACAAGATCCAGAAACGCGACGGCACCGAGATCGACCTGCACAACCCGGCCGACCTGCCCGACGTGATGCAGATCGAGACCATCAGCGAGCCGTGGATCAAGGCCACCATCCTGACGCCCGACGAATACCTGGGCGGCGTCATCAAGCTGTGTCAGGACCGGCGCGGCAGCCAGATCGAACTGTCCTACGTCGGTTCCCGGGCGCTGGTGGTCTATGAGCTGCCGCTGAACGAGGTCGTCTTCGACTTCTACGACCGGCTGAAGTCGATCAGTAAGGGCTATGCCAGCTTCGACTACGAGCTGACCGACTACAAGGTCGGCGACCTGGTGAAGATGTCGATCCTGGTCAACGCCGAGCCGGTCGACGCCCTGTCCATGCTGGTCCACCGGGCGCGGGCCGAGACGCGCGGCCGGGGCATGGTCGAGAAGATGAAGGAACTGATCCCGCCCCACATGTTCGTCATCCCGATCCAGGCCGCCATCGGCGGCAAGATCATCGCCCGCGAGACCGTGCGCGCGCTGAGGAAGGACGTGACCAGCAAGTGCTACGGCGGCGACGCGACGCGTAAGAAGAAGCTCTTGGAAAAGCAGAAGGCCGGCAAGAAGCGCATGCGCCAGTTCGGCAAGGTCGAGATCCCGCAGGAGGCGTTTATCGCCGCCCTGAAGATGGATGAGGATTGAGGGGGGGGGCGGTGCGTCTGACCCCCGCTTGAGGAACACGGCGTTCTGACTTAAGCTTTCTCGTTGAGGTTGAGGAAGGTGCCCATGTCAAGCGCCATGACGTTCATCAAAGCCTACATCTTTCCTCCGCTCGTTGCTTCGGTTGCGGCGAGTGTCGTCGGTGCCGTGTTGGATCTGTCGGCGGTGTCCGTGTCCGTCGGCGCGGCCTTCGGGGTCGCGTTCAGCTATTGGGACAGGGATCGTCGGGCCGTCGCCGGCAAGGCGTTACAACCGGGTTAGACTCTCGCACGAGATCTTCATCGCCGCCCCTGAAGGGGGACGACCGCTTATCTGGCAAAGACCGGGAAGTAAGACAGGAATCCCATGCAGTGGCGGATGTCACAGAGTTTTTGGGGTTGGCTTGTCTATGTCCCATTTCGATACGAACCGAACATACTGACGTTCGGTCTGGTCTACGCGCGCAACTTTCTGATCGCCTTCGGCCTCGCCATGCTGCTTGCCATACCGGGTGTGGTGTCGGGCGACGGGCACGCGTTGGCTGCTCGCCTGGGCATCATCGCCCTGCTTGCGGCAGGTGAAGAGGTCGCGCGATACCAGTTCGCGAGACAGGCGCGCCGGCCTCTTCTCGCGTCACTCAAGTTCGCCCTGATCATCAATGGCATTGAACTTACCGCCTCGTGGTGGGCGATGTCGGTTGGTCCCGGTGGATTTGATGGGCGCGCCTTCGTCGAGCTACGGGGCGGAGCGGTGATGCTCCATGTGGCGATGTCTATGCTCGTTTACGCGGGAATTCGCCTTGATCGACCCTGGACTGCCGTCAGCATCGCGACCCTGATTCATGGTGCCTACAACTGGCTGATACCGGGCCTTCTGTCGTGATGGATACGCGGCTCGGTTCGTTAGCGTCGCGCCATGCACTCGGGCCCCGGCAAGAAGCGGATGCGCCAGTTCGGCAAGGTGGAGATCCCGCAGGAGGCGTTCGTCGCCGCGCTGAAGATGGATGAGGATTGAGGCATCCTTGGTGCGCTAGCGCTCGGCGCGCGGCACCTCGCTGCTTGAGCGCGGATCGGGCGCGCGTGTGCCGGTTCTGTGTTGGCTCGGAATGGGCTAGGGTGAGCGCATGAGCGATCTGCTGGCCCGCATCACCATCCGTCCCGATACCTGTGGCGGGCGACCCTGCATCCGGGGCCTGCGGATGCGTGTGAGCGACGTGCTGGGCATGCTGGCGGCGGGGGAAACCCCGGCCTCCATCCTCGAACACCATCCCGATCTGGAGGCCGAGGACATTTCGGCCTGCCTGGCCTACGCCGCGCGCGAGGTCGACCACGCGGTGATCCTGGCGGCGTGAGGATCATCATCGAACAGCAGTTGCCGCCCCTGCTGGCCGGCTGGTTTCGCGATCAGGGTCTGGATGCAGTCCATGTGCGGGAGCTCGGCATGAGTTCCGCGCCTGACGCGGACATCTGGGCCGAGGCGGCACGGGACGATGCCGTCATCCTGAGCCGTGACGAAGACTTCGTAAGACTGACCCGCGCCGGCGGCGCGCGACTGGTCTGGATCCGCGTCGGAAACTGCTCGAACCCGACGCTGTTGGCCGTGATCGCGGACAACTGGCCGATCATTCACGAGAAGCTTCAGGCTGGCGAACGACTGGTGGAGCTAAGGGCGTAAGGGCGTTCAGAAGGCAAGGACCGCGTCGTGTTCTGCGGCCGGTCTGACATGAGCTTTCAGACTGGCGCGGTTGGACACATCGACCTTGCCGGGCAGCAGGTCCGCGATGAAGCGGGTGATGCCGACGTAGTCATAGAGATCGACCTGGGCCGCCGGATCGATCTCGACCATGATGTCGATGTCGCTGTCTGGCCCCGCATCGCCACGCGCCAGAGAGCCGAACAAGGCCGCGTGCGCCACGCCCTTCAGACGCAGCGCCGCCTCATGGGCGCGCAGGGTCGCGATGACGTCGTCGCGGGTCATGGCCGGAGTTTACGGCGGAAAAGGTAGGGTGGCGAGGGGGCTGCATTCGGACACCCTCCACGAGCGCGCCTCCATCAACTGGCAAAGGCCGAAAAACCGGTACAGTCTACCTTGCAAAAGGAATGAAGAATGAACCGGACACGCTGGGTCCAGACCGTTAACCGTTTGATGAGGCAGGACTGGTGCATCGACACGGCTGATGCGGGTTTGGACGACGCCGAGCTATCTCGATACTGGCGGGAGGGCGAGGCTCCCTCTTCCTTTGTGGCATGGTTCGCTGAGAAGCACGACTTGAGCCGGTTTGAGCCAAACCCTTTCCGTCCAATGCGAGACCAATAGCGGCCAATGCCGAACTATTGGTGGGTCAATCACAAGCAGACGGTGCGTCAGGAGATTGACGGCCAGTATCTGTGGTCGCCCAAGACGGAGCGGGGTGGGGCTCGCAGCCAGTTTTACGACAATATGCGTTTGGCCTCGCCGGGCGACATCGTCATGTCCTATGCGAATGGCCAGATCGGCTGGGTCGGGCGGGTTGCCGAGTTTGCTTTCACAGCACCCAAGCCCGCAGAGTTCGGCAGTGTTGGGGCTTATTGGGATCACGAAGGCTGGCTGCTACCGGTCTATTGGACCGAGTTGACGCCGCCCGTTCGACCCAAGGCGATGATCCAAAATCTGGGGCCGCTCCTGCCCAAAAAGTACTCGCCGATCAGCGCTCTGACCGGAGACGGAAATCAGAAGGCCTACCTCGCAGCCGTGCCAGCTGAAGTTTTCGAGATGATCGCCGCTGGCGCAGCCTTTAGCGAGAGTGCGCTCGCAAGTGGTGGGAACAACAGCCTGACGTTCGATGTCGTCACCGAACTTCTCGACGACACACTCCAACGGCGGATTGAAGAAGATGCGGGACTGGACACCACGATCAAGCAGACGGTCATTCAGGCGCGTCGGGGCCAAGGCGTGTTTCGGAAGAACGTTGAAGCGCGCGAACGGTCCTGCCGTTTGACCGGTATCACGAACCCGGCGCTTCTGATCGCCAGCCACATCAAGCCATGGCGGGTGTGCAGGACGGCGGCCGAACGCCTCGACGGCGCCAATGGATTGCTGCTGACCCCGGACGCCGACCATCTGTTTGATCGCGGCTTCATAAGTTTCGGCGAGGCGGGTGAGGTGATCGTCTCTCCCCGTGTGCCGGACGAGGACATGCGCAGACTGGGATTCGACCAGCTGGTGCGCCAAAGGTTCGGGGTCAGCGAGCCCCCGTCTGTTTGGCGAACGGAGGCGTTCGACACGGCCCAGAACCCCTACCTTGCCTACCACCGGAGCGAGGTCTTTATCGCGTGAGGTCGAAAGACCGAGCGCGCGGTCGCCCCCTCCACCCTCCTTCGCCAAGGCTTCGGAGGGTCCCCCTCCCCCATGAAGGGGGAGGAGAGGCTGAAAGCGTTCGCTGTTTTCGCCAGTTATCCAAACTCGCGCCGAATTCGCCCGTCGAATCAATGCCCCGGCTTAATGAGGCGCGTTGAATGCGGGTGGGTTCAGGACCGTGCCATCATGGGGCATGGCCAAAGCACCCCCCGAAGCCCCCGCGACCTATTTCCGGCTCGGCTATCGCTTCCGCCTGCATCGCCGCGACCTGCCCGGAACGCTCGACCTGGTCTTTCCCGGACGCCGCAAAGTCATCTTCGTCCACGGCTGCTTCTGGCATCGGCATCCCGATCCCGGCTGTCGTCTGGCGCGGATCTGCGGCGCTTGGCGAGTTCGCCGATCGCACCTTGACGACGAGGCGACTTATACGTATTTTCCAGCTAATCCAGCGTTTGGCCTCGGTGAGGTCATGCGGCAGACGGGGTCGGTCTGGAGGGTAACAGAATGACTATGCAAACTAATCTTGCAACTCACCCTCGGACGGTCACGTCGAAGGAAGCGCAACGTCAATGGAAGGTCGTGACCGACAAGGCTCTGAAAGAGCCGGTCGTCATTACCGCCCACGGTCGCCCCCGCCATGTTCTCATGTCCTATGAAGACTATGAGCAGCTGAGGCGTCAGGAACGTCAGGCCTATACAGCGGCAGATTTGCCGTTGGACATAGCCAATGCGATTCTGTCGGATCTGAAGGCCCTCCGAGCGCCTGTTGGACGCGCGGAAGATGGCGACACCCTCATCGACTGACCCAAGACAGCCCGAACGCGGCGACGTCATCGAGTTCTCCTTCCTGTGGGCGCACGAGTATGCGGCCGGGGAGACCGAGGGGCGAAAGGATCGACGCTGTGTGATTGTGGCGATCCTGGATGGTGGATCGCGCGTCATCGTCGCCCCGATTACGGGGACAGAACCGCAGCATTCCAACAAAATTCCTCTTTCGGGCGGGCAGGTCGGCCTCGCGCGGCCGAGCTGGATCGTGACCGACCAGTTGAACGTTACGATCTGGCCAGGGCATGACCTGCGGCCCGCCTCTGTTCCAAACGGCGCGTGGTGGCGGCACGGGCGGATATCCGACGCCAAACGCGCGCTCCTCGCCGACGCGGTAGAGGCCTTAATGCGTGAACGGCTGGTGTCCCTTGTTCCCCGCGAGGCCGACTAGTCGAACCCCGCCCGCCACGTCTCCGCCTCCAGCCTGACCGACGCCTCCAGCGGCGGGGGCAGGACGAACGGGCCCGGCGCGGTCGAGAGGTCGTGGAGGCGGTAGAGGCGCCAGACGGCGGGGTGTTCAAGAGAGACCTCGCGCTCGGTGCGGGTCAGCCAGAAGGGGGTGGTGGGGCCACCTCGGGTGGCCTTGACCTCGATCAGGCGGACCATTTCGGTGACGTCACCGGGATGGTCGACCTGAGCCGAGGCGAGCGGCGTTTGCGCCTCTACGCCGCCACCGCCTTGCGCAGGATGTCGTTGACCCGGCTTTGCCAGCCTGGCCCGGTGGCCCTCAGTTTTTCGAGCACGTCCGGATCCAACCGGATCGAGACCGCCTGCTTGGGGGCGTCCGACGGGGGGCGGCCGCGACGCAGGGTGCCCGTGGCCTGACGAACGACCTCGCCGTTCTTGCTGATCTGAGCCGTCCTGAAATCCTCCGCCTCCCACGGCGGGGCGTCATCCGGATCGGTCAAGTTCGGCGTGATAGCGTTCTCTTTCTTCGTCATTGCACTTCCTCATTGAGATGATGCGTCGTCCACCATCTCGCGGGGTCCAGACCACCATGACGACGGTTCCGTTGAGAACACCCATCGTCTGGTAGCGTGGCTCGTCATAGTCCTTCCTCGTATCGACGTGATCGAGGCAAAATCCAGCGAAAACCTGGTCCGCATGCTGAAAATCGAGACCTCTGTGAAGCAGGGTCTCCGATCACTTTAGTTCATCGTAGCTGATGATCATTCGTTGTTGATCCTGGTTTTGGTCTTCTCACAGGCCAAGTCATTTGCGGCTCCTCCACTGTGGTCATCAGGGACCATCTGATTGATCGCCCCGGTCAGGGGGCTGACTGCCTCGATCAATTTTGCGAGGCAGGAATTAACGTAGCACGGTAATTCTGCGGCGTCAATTTTTGTGTATACAAAAATCCCGGGCCGGGTGGTTGGCGCTCCGCCCGGTCAGGGGGTCATTTTCCAGACTGACAGACGCCTCTGGCGGGGGGCGGCAACCCGAACAATCCAGGCGCAGTCGAGAAGTCGGAACGGGTTCGGACCGACCGAGCGCGCGGTTGCCCCCTCCACCACTACGTGGTCCCCCTCCCTCGCAAGCGGGGGAGGAGACGACGGAAACGTTCGCTGTTTTCGCCAGTTATCCAAACTCGCGCCGATTTCGCCTGTCGAATCAATGCCCCGGCTTAATGAGGCGCGTTGAATGCGGGTGGGTTCAGGACCGTGCCATCATGGGGCATGGCCAAAGCACCCCCCGAAGCCCCCGCGACCTATTTCCGGCGCGCCACGGCAAAGCAGCTGGGGGCCAAGTGGAAGGTCGCGCCGAACTCGGTCTATCGACACGTCGGCGCGGCCAAGATGACCAAGCGCGACTGCGGCGACATGCGCGCGCGGGCGCACGCCAAGGCCGTCAGCCTGGCCGCGAGCGCGAAGGAGGCCAAGCGAGGACCCCGGCCGGAGACGATCGAGCCGACGCTGACCACCCTGTTCGCGCCAGCGCGGGCGGACGACCCCGACGCGACCGATCCCGCCGCGCTGGCGCAGGCGGCGACACTGGCCAGCGGGCGGGCGATGAAGGGGCGGCTGTGGGCCGAGGCGAAGGCTCTGGCCGGGCTGGCGGAGGCCTATGCGCGGCTGGCGGCCCAGCCGGCGATGACGGAGGACCTGTATCGCCCCTCACCACAGGATCAGGCGGCGGTGGATTTTCTGCTGTCGTGCCTGCCCCGCTATGAGGCGATGGAAAAGGCGGTGATCGCGGGGGACCTGGCCCTAGCGGCCGAACACATCAACCCCAACCGCGCCGTCCGGGGATAGCCAGGCGCGCTTCATGCCCTGGCTGTTGAAGGGGTCGGCGTGGCGGCCGTGGCGGTCCAGAGCGATCAGGCCGCCGTCGCCGCCCAGCGTGCCGATCTCGTCGATGACGGCCCGGGCGGCGAGGTCGACGGGGCTGCCTGAGCGGACCCGCCAGCTGACCTGGGCGGCGGCGGCGGTGCGGAGGAAGTACTCGCCCTGACCGGTGGAGGAGACCGCGACGTCGGCGTCGGCCCAGACGCCGGCGGCCGGGATGGGGGTGTCGCCGACCCGGCCCGGCAGCTTGCCGAAGACGCCGCCGGTCGAGGTGGCGGCGGCGAGGCGACCCTGATCGTCCAGAACGCAGCAGCCGACGGTGCCGTGGGCGAGCGTCGGCGCGTGGCCGGGGGGGTGGTTGTCCTCGCCCTGACCGGCGCGGGTGAACCAGGCCTCGGGGTCGTCGATGGGGTCCAGCCCCTGTTCGGCGGCGAAGCGGGCGGCGCCGGAACCCGCGAGCAGGACGTGGGGGGTGTGGTCCATGACGGCGCGGGCGGCGCGGATGGGGCTGGCGAAGCCCTGCAGGGCGGCGACGGCGCCGGCCTTGCGGGTGGGGCCGTCCATCAGGCTGGCGTCCAGCTCATACTCCCCGGCCAGATTGGGCGATGAGCCGCGACCGGCGACGTAGAGGCCGCTCTCCTCCAGCATGACCACCGCCTCGACCACGGCGTCCAGCGCGGGCAGGCCCTCGTTCAGGCGGGCGGCCATGGCCTGAACCACCTGACGCATGTGGACGACCTCGGCGGAATAGTCGCGGCTGCGGCGCGCACCGGCGCCGCCATGCAGGATGAGGGCGGGGGCGGGCATGGACGTCTCTCCTGAAGCATTCGGCCTCTTTACCTGCGGGCCGGGGCCTGATTAGCGTCCCGCCGACGCGGGCGCCATGTCCACCACGGCCTGGGGCGCGATCTGACCACAACCTGCCAAGCGGGCCTCAAGTAGCGCGAACGCGCGTTAGGTCCGCCGAGCGAAGCGAGAAGAAGCAAAGCATGCGCGCAGTTCTGTCCAAGACCGTTGGCGGTCCTTCGTCCCTGGTCGTGGAGGACATCCTCGATCCGACGCCCAAGGCCGGCGAGGTGGTGATCGAGGTCAAGGCGGTCGGCATCAACTTCCCCGACACCCTGATCATCGAGGACAGATACCAGTTCCGGCCCGAGCGGCCGTTCGCGCCCGGCGGCGAGGTCGCGGGCGTGATCGAGGCGGTCGGCGAGGGGGTGAAGGGCCTGTTCAAGGGCGACCGGGTCATCGCCGTGCCGGGCTGGGGCGGGCTGGTCGAACGCATCGCCGTGCGCGCCGACAGCGTGATCAAGATGCCCGACGCCATGCCGTTCGAGGAGGCCGCTGCGCTCGTCCTGACCTACGGCACGGCCTACTATGCGCTAAAGGACCGGGCGAACCTGAAGGCGGGCGAGGCCCTGCTGGTGCTGGGGGCTGCAGGCGGCGTGGGCGCGGCGGCCGTGGAGCTGGGCAAGGCGATGGGCGCCCATGTGATCGCCGCGGCCTCGACCGGCGACAAGGTGCAGTTCGCGCTGGAGCTCGGGGCCGACAACGGACTGATCTATCCGTCGGGGCCGATGGACAAGGCGGCGCAGAAGGAACTGTCGGGCGAGCTGAAGCTGGCCTCGGGTCGCGACGGGCCCGACGTGGTGTTCGACGGCGTGGGCGGCGACTATGCCGAGCCGGCGCTGAGGGCCATGGACTGGAACGGGCGGTATCTGGTGATCGGCTTCCCGGCCGGGATCCCGTCGTTCCCGCTCAATCTGACCCTGCTGAAGTCGGTGTCGGTCGTGGGGGTGTTCTGGGGCGCGGCGGTCGCGCGCGATCCCGAGGGGCACAAGGCCAATATGGCCGACCTGATGCGGCTGTGGTCCGAGAAGAAGATCAAGCCGCGCGTCAGCCGGACCTTCCCGCTGGAGCGCGCACATGAGGCGATCCAGGCCCTGTCGGACCGCTCGGTCATGGGCAAGGTCGTGGTGACGATCGAGGACTAGTCGCCCGCCAGCCGCTTCAACGCGCGCTCGGCCGCCTCATGGTGCCGCTTCTTCACATTGGCGCCGAGCGTGGCCAGCAGGGCGGTGATGACCGCTGCGTCGTCCGTGAAACCGATGCCGAGCAGCACGTCGGGAATGGCGTCGGTCGGCAGCACGAAATAGGCCAGCGCCCCCATCATGATGCCCTTGGCCGCCAGAGGCGTCTCGGGGTCACGGGCGGCGTAGTAGACGCTGACCAGACGGTCGGCGAAGGGAATGCGGGCGGCGACGCGGGCGATCTTGGGCCAGAAGGCGGCGCGGACGCGCGTCTCATTGACCCTCTGCACGGCGGGCAGGAGCGCCTTGTCCGGATCGATGGCGTCTTCGGGCGTGGTCGGGTTTGCGTTTGCGGTCATGGCGGCTAAATCCCCCCAACTTCGACGGGTTCAGACAACATAGGGACGGACGCCATGAAACTCGACAGCGGCATTTCAGCGGTGGTCACGGGCGGGGCCTCCGGGCTGGGGGAAGGCACGGCACGGGCGCTGGCAGCGCAAGGGCTGAAGGTCGCCCTGTTCGACATGAACGCCGAGAAGGGCGAGGCGGTGGCCAAGGAGATCGGCGGGGTCTTCTGCGCGGTCGACGTGACCGACGACGCCTCTGTGGCGGCGGGCTTCGACAAGGCCCGCGCGGCCCACGGTCAGGAGCGGCTGGTGGTCAACTGCGCCGGCATCGCCACGGGCCAGAAGACGGTCAGCCGCAAGAAGGACACCGGCGAGATCAAGGCCCACGACATGGCCCAGTTCGAGCGCACGGTTCGCGTCAACCTGTTCGGCACCTTCCGGGTCCTGAGCCAGTCGGCGGCGGGGATGATCACGCTGGACCGTATGGACGACGGGGAGCGCGGCCTGATCGTCAACACGGCTTCGGTGGCGGCGCAGGACGGACAGGTCGGGCAGGCGGCCTATTCGGCGTCCAAGGGCGGCGTCTATGCCATGACCCTGCCGATCGCGCGGGATCTGGCGCAGGAAGGCGTGCGGGTGAACACCATCCTGCCGGGCATCATGTGGACGCCGATGATGGCGGGCATGGACCAGAAGATTCAGGACGCCCTAGCGGCCCAGATCCCCTTCCCCAGCCGTCTGGGCACGCCGGCGGACTATGCGTCCCTGGTGCTGGAGCTGGCGCGCAACGTCTACATCAACGGCGAGTGTATCCGCCTGGACGGCGCCATCCGGATGGCACCGCGATAAGGCTCTATTCGTCGCTGGCCGGGGCTTCGGCCTCGGCCGCAGTGACGGCGTCGGCGGCCTGATCCAGCGCATACTGGGCGACAAGGCCGTAGGTCTGCATGTGCTCGGGATCGTTGGAGGCCCAGGCCCCGTTCGTGGCCATGCCCTGCCCGGCCCGGACGGCCGACTGGACCTCAGGGTCGTTCAGGGCGTCGGCGACGAGGGCCTCGACGTCGATGTCGGCGAGCGCCTGCTGGGCGATCGCTCCGGCGTGGCGGCTGATCTCGGCGGTGAAACGGCCGACCTCGGGCGCATACTCGGCCCAGAGGGCACCGATCCGCTGCTCGCGCTGGTCTTCGGTCAGGGTCTCGTCGGTCGAGATCGCTTCCGCGCGCTCACCAAAGGCCTCCATACGGGCCTCGAAGGCTTCGGACGCCGCCTCGATGGCACGCTCGGCGTCGGTCTGAGGGTCAGAGGCCAGGGCGCTGCTGAGCGGCAGAACCGCCAGCGCGGCGGCGAGGCTGAGGACGCGGATCATGGCGGAGGCTCCCTTGTCTGAGATCAAGGCTCCGCCCGAACGTGGCATCGCTCAAGTGAAATCGCGGTAAGGCGCTTCGATCCCGCGATCAAATGATCCTGTCGCGGTCTATTTCGGGCCCGGCCGGCCCCGGGCACCTTGAGGCAGAGCGGCTTCCTGGTAGCGGGCGGCGATGGCGTTGATGGCGCGACGGGCGGCTTCCTCATCGCCATCGGCGTCGCGAATGGCCTGAACGATCTCGGCGTTCATGCGGGCGCGCACTTCCGGATCGGTGACGGCGGGAGCCAGCTGAGGATTGTCCCGCCATTCGTCAGCGGGCGGGATCTGCTGGATGGCGGCCGCAGCGGCCAGCGGCGCAGCAGCGAGCGCGAGCACCAGGGCGGTGGCCGCGAGACGGGTCATCGAACGCATGGCGTCACTCCTGAACAGCGGCGGGAGAGTATCTCGCTTCAACGCGGTCTACAAATCAAGCGTCGGTGAGCGCTGGACCAGCCTATTGTCTGCCTGCCGGGGGAGCGTCCGCCGACTGTTCGACCTGGGCGCGAAGTGTGGCCGGAAGGCCGCGAAGCTGGGCGACCGCGGACGCCATTGCGGCGCGGGCTTCCGGCTGTTGATCTGCGGGAAGGGCGTTGATCTGAGGCAGGACGAAGGCTTCCAGATCGGTGGCGAAGGCGTCCATCTCCGGCTGATACCGGACCTGGATGGCATCGAGGTCGGTGGCGCGCCGGGCACGGTCAGGCCCGGCCGCGACGATGGCGGCCCCCATCTCCTCGCCCATCTGGCGGACCCGACCCTCGAACGCCTGGCCTCTCGCCTGGAAGGCGGCTTCTGCCGCCGCGTCGGGAGGGGACACGGGTGCCGTTGCGGCCGGCGGTGGCGGCGTCTGCTGCGCGAAGGCCGGACTTGTCGCGAACAAGGCGGCGGCGACGATGATCGGGCGCATCCAGGACACTCCGCTGGGCAAGGATCGCGATCCTGCCTCGCCGCCATGGATCCGCCAAGAGCCGATCAGCCCCGCCGGTCGCGTTTCGCCAGGACCCGCAGACGCAGCGCATTGAGCTTGATGAAGCCCGCCGCGTCGGTGTGGTCATAGGCCTGGACGCCTTCCTCGAAGGTGACAAGGTCCTGATCGTACAGGCTGTTGGGGCTTTCGCGGCCGATGACGGTGACGTTGCCCTTGTAGAGCTTGAGCCGGACCGTGCCCGAGACCTTCTGCTGGCTGTAGTCGATGGCGGCCTGGAGCATCTCGCGCTCGGGCGCGAACCAGAAGCCGTTGTAGATCATCTGGGCGTATTTGACGGCCAGCTCATCCTTCAGGTGCATGGCCCCGCGGTCGAGCGTGATGGACTCGATGCCCCGATGAGCGGCCAGCAGGATGGTGCCGCCCGGCGTTTCATAGACCCCGCGCGACTTCATGCCGACGTAGCGGTTCTCCACCAGGTCGAGGCGGCCGATGCCGTTGTCGTGGCCGAACTGGTTGAGGCTGGTGAGCAGAGTCGCCGGGCTCATGGCCTCGCCATTGATGGCGACGGCGTCGCCCTTCTCGAAGGCGATGGTGATGACGGTGGCCCTATCCGGCGCGTCCTCGGGCGAGATGGTCCGCTGATGGACGAACTCAGGGGCTTCGACGGCCGGGTCTTCCAGGACCTTGCCCTCGGAGGAGGAGTGCAAGAGGTTGGCGTCGACGCTGAAGGGGGCCTCGCCGCGCTTGTCCTTGGCGATGGGGATCTGGTTCTTCTCGGCGAAGTCCAGCAGGGCCTCGCGGCTGCGGTACTCCCACTCGCGCCAGGGGGCGATGACGCGGATGTCGGGCTCCAGCGCATAGTAGCCGAGCTCGAAGCGGACCTGATCATTGCCCTTGCCGGTCGCGCCGTGACAGACGGCGTCGGCACCGACCATGCGGGCGATCTCGATCTGGCGCTTGGCGATCAGGGGCCGAGCGATGGAGGTGCCCAGCAGATACTGTCCTTCATACAGGGCGTTGGCGCGGAACATCGGGAAGACGAAGTCCCGCACGAACTCCTCGCGCAGGTCGTCGATGAAGATGTTCTCGGGCTTGATGCCCATTTTCAGGGCCTTCTCGCGGGCAGGCGCGAGTTCTTCGCCCTGACCCAGGTCGGCGGTGAAGGTCACGACCTCCGCGCCGTATTCGGTCTGCAGCCACTTGAGGATGATGGAGGTGTCCAGGCCGCCGGAATAGGCGAGGACCACCTTCTTTACGGGCGGCTGGGTCATGGGAGCAGGTCCTTGGGGGAGCGAAGTTCGGCGCGCTTAAAGGGCGAAGCCGCCGTCAAAGCAACCCTCTCGCGGATCGACGGGCGTGGAACGCTGGCCAAAGGGTTTCATCACAACGAGCACAACGGGCTCACAACGAACACAACGGCACCGAGTGGTGGTAGGGGCGACGATCGGTCACCGGACACAAGACGCCTTCGGATGGCGGCTCACGCCGCCCTGTCTTGATCGACGCGAAGCGTCCATTCTCGCGATCAGCAAAGCGAGCAGTCGGCGACGGTGACGCGAACTCGGTACCGTCGTGTCCTTTGTGAGCCCGTTGTGCTCGTTGTGATGAACCCTCTTCGGCGGCTCAGCACATTCGGTCGAAGGACGTCAGCCCCAGGGGCCGCGCGGGCGGGGCGCTTGGCCGGTAGCGGGCACCGAGGTGCCCGGCGCTGACGTCGGGAGGAAGGCCGGGGCGGCGCGGGGGGTCATGCCCATCTTGGTCCCGAGCTCCATCAGGGCGCGGACACGGTTGCCCGTGTTGGGGTGGGTCGAGAACAGGTTGTCGGCTCCGCGGCCCGCCAGCGGGTTGATTATGAACAGTTGGCCCGACGCCGGATTGCGCTCGGCGGTCAGGTTCACGATCCGCTTGGAATAGGCCTCGATCTTCTGAAGCGCGCTGGCCAGAGCCTGGGGATCCTGGGCGATCTCGGCGCCGACGCGGTCGGCCTCGTATTCGCGGGAGCGGCTGATGGCCATCTGCACCAGACCCGCCGCCATGGGGGCCAGCAGCATCAGGGCGAGCGTGCCGATGATACCGCCGGGACGTTCCCGATCGCCGCCGCCAAAGATGAGGGCGAAGTTGGCGAGCGCGGAGATGGCACCGGCCAGCGTCGCCGTGACCGTCATGGTCAGGGTGTCGCGGTTCTTCACGTGGGCCAGTTCATGGGCCATCACGCCCCGAATTTCTTCGCGCGTCAGCATGTCGAGCAGGCCGGTGGTGGCGCAGACAGCCGAGTTCTGGGGGTTACGACCCGTTGCGAAGGCGTTGGGCTGGTCGTTGGGGATGATGGCGATCCTGGGCCGGGGCATGCCCGCGCGCTGGGCCATCTCGAGCGTGTCGGTCACGTAGGTGCGGATGCGGGCGTCCGGGTGGGTCTCGTCCACCATCTGGGCGCGGTACATGCGCAGCACGATCTTGTCGGCGTTCCAGTAGCTGAACAGGTTCATGCCGCCCGCGAAGACGAGCGCGATCAGCATGCCGTTCATCCCACCGAGTTGCAGGCCGATAAAGCCGAAGAGCGCCGTCAAGGCGGCAATGAGGGTAAAGGTCTTCAGATGGTTCATGGTCGCGATTATGTGGTCGATGACCCCCGGACGCTCAAGAGGCCGACCCCGTGACCGATGATCCCATTCCCGGACCCGCTGAACCTGCCGAACCGCGCGTGCTGAGCGAGGCGGCAAAGCGGGCGCTGGCCGAAGCCGAGGCGCGCCGGGCCGCCGCGGCCACCGTCGTCCTGCCGCCCGAGGACGGGGGTCCGCGCGGGCCAGAACCCACCCGCTATGGCGACTGGGAGAAGAAGGGACTGGCGGTGGATTTCTGAGGCGACACCCTTTCGAAGTGAGGCTTTGTTGTCATCCTGGCCGAAGCGAAGCGAAGAGCCGGGACGGCGATGGTTCCTCTCTTCAACACTTCCGGTCGACCGCAGGGAGAACCGGAAGGATGGCGGCGACAATCTCGATGGCTTGGCGGGGGCCCGGCTCGTCGGCCGGGCCGTCGAGAAAAGCAGGGGTTGCGTCCCGGCTCTCCGCTTCACTTCGGCCGGGATGACAAGATCGCGCCGCAGGCGAGAGCGGCGACGTTTTCGGCTTCCGTCGTCCAGCCCCGACCGGCATGATACCCGTATCCAAAAGAAACCAACCGGAGACGACCATGGCCCTGACAAACCGCCAGTGGGTGCTGCGCCAGAGACCGCAGGGCCTGGTGCAAGACAGCGATCTGGAACTGATCTCCACCCCCGTCCCGGAACTGGCCGACGGCCAGGTGCTGGTCCGGACCATCTATCTGTCGCTCGACCCGACCAACCGCACCTGGATGAATGACGCGGTCGGCTATCTGCCACCCGTGGGCCTGGGTGACGTCATGCGCGGCCTGACGTTGGGCGTGGTCGAGCAGTCGAAGTCCGAGCGCTTCGCCGTCGGTGACATCGTGACCACCGCCATGGGCGGCTGGGCCGACTATGGCGTGGTGCCCGATTCAGGCGTCAGCCGCGCGCATCGCTTCCCCGGCCTGCCGCTGACGGCGAACATGTCGGTGCTGGGCATGACAGGCCTGACGGCCTGGGCGGGCGTGACCGACGTGCTGAGACCCCAGCCGGGCCAGACGATGGTCGTATCGGCGGCGGCGGGCGCTGTGGGCTCCATCGCCGGTCAGATCGCCAAGCAGAAGGGCGCGCGCGTCATCGGCATCGCCGGCGGGCCGGAAAAGTGCGCCTGGCTGACCGGCGAACTGGGGTTCGACGCGGCCATCGACTACAAGAACGAGGACGTGGGCGAGGCGCTGGATCGCCATGCGCCGAACGGCATCGACCTGAACTTCGAAAATGTCGGCGGCGATATCATGATCGCCGTGTGGAACCGGCTGAACATCCATGCCCGCATGGCTGTGTGCGGCATGGTCTCGGCCTACAACGCCACCAAGCGGCCACCGACGCCGGACCTCAGCCGGCTGATCACCCATCGGATGACGATGCAGGGCTTCCTGGTCATGGACTACAGCCCTCGCGCCAAGGAGTTCGTGGGCGAGGTCGGGCCCTGGCTGGCAGGCGGTCAGGTCAAGTGGAAGGTCCACGTCGACAACGGCCTGGAAGGCGCGGTCCGCTCGCTGAACCGGCTGTTCACCGGCGACCACGACGGCAAGCTCCTCGTCAGGGTCTCGGAAGAACCATGAGCGATCCGCTCCACGTCCATTTCGAGGATCTGGAGGTCGGCCAGGTTCTGAACCTGGGGGCCTGCGCCGTCGACGAGGCGGTGGTGCAGCTGTTCGTGGAGCATTTCGCGCCGGGCTGGGACAGCGCCTATGGCGCGCCCGACGCCCTGACCTATGCGCTGTGGAGCCGGCTGGCGGCCGACAAGTCCGCCGAATGGGCCCAGTCCAAGGTGCTGGCGGTCGACGGACTGCGCTTCATGCGCAATCCACCCGCGGGCGAGCTGCTGCGTGGACGAATGACGGTGATGGGCAAGGACCCCGTGGGCGACGAGAAGGGGATCATCATCTCCCAGCATGACCTGCTCGACGAGGGAGGCCGGCTGGTCTTCTCGTGCCTGACGCGGGGCCTGTTCGTCCGCAGATAGCCCGTCTCCTCCCTGTCGCGCAGCGATGGGGAGGTGGCTCGGAGCAGAGCGGAGAGACGGAGGGGTTATGGACGCGGCGCGATGATGCGCCAGTCAGGCCCCCTCCACCCCTTCGCGGTCCCGCTCCCCATTGGCCAGGCGGCCAACGGGGAGGAGACTTGTTCAGGCGTTTCCGGCGACTTCGCCGTTCTGACGGGCGCGCTCGAACGCCATGGCCACCAGGCGGTCCCAGCCGAGCAGGGACACGAGGTGGGCGTAGATCTGGCCCAGAGCGCCGTTGTCGCGCAGCTCGGCAAGCTTCTCGGGCGACAGGGCCTTCAGCTTGTCTTCCGACACCGCGAAATAGTCCGCCAGCTTCTGGGGCTGGCCGTCGGGGTTGCGCGGCGTGAAGACGGCTTCCTTCACCTCGAATAGGTCCAGATCGGTCAGGAGCTTCACGAAGCTCTCGGTGCGCAGCCGCTCCTGTTCGAAGTTGTTGCAGAAGTCCATCGCCTGGTTGACGTAGTCCGAGGGCTTGCCGTCGATGAACAGCGGGGCCTGACCGCCTTCGGTGATGAAGGGCGCGGCGCGGTCGATGCACAGGATCAGACGCTGCTGGGCCTGATCGTTGGCGAAGACGAACGGATAACGACGGACGTAGGCGGGGATGTAGGCGTCGGGACGGAACTCGCCGGCGGCCGTGACGAACAGGTTCTCGCCTTGGCGCAGGCCCATGACCGAGACAGGCATCTTGTTGTCGCCCAGGAACACGACCGGATAGGACAGCGACGCCGGAGCGAATTCCGTAACCGTCATCGGCACGACGTGCGAGGCCGACACGAAGGCGTAGGGCTTTTCGACCGGATTGACGCCGAGCGCGCCGTGGATTTCGGCCGAGAGGGGCTCGGGCTTCGAATAGAACAGGACGTTGCCGTCCAGCGAACCTTGGGCGTTGGCGGCGGTGGTGTCAGTCATGGGGTCGGGCAGCTCTGGATTTGCGGGAAAGGGGGGCCTCTTAGCCGAACCCGACGGATGCGGCAAACGGGGTCGCCGGGCGGTTGCAGGCGAGGCAGCGAGGCCTTAGCTCTGGGTCATGTCAAACGCCTGCGGACATGACCACCCGGACACCGGTCTTACCCTTGGTCAGATCGTCCGCGCCCTGGACGAAGCCGAGGCCCGATGTGCCTCGGGCGGCGAGCGGCTGACTCCGCCCCGGAGGCGCGTCCTGGAGTTGCTGCTGCAAGCGGGCGAGGCCGTGAAGGCCTATGACCTGATCGCCCGCTATGGCCCGGACGGCGTGGCCGCCAAACCCCCGACCGTCTATCGCGCGCTCGATTTCCTTGAAAAGAACGGCCTCGCGCACCGGATCGCTTCCATCAGCGCCTATGTCGCCTGTTCGGTGGGCGACCGGGCCCATGCCGCCGCCTTCCTGATCTGCGACTGCTGCGGGGCGACGGCGGAGGTCACGCCGCCCGAGGGCGAGGCGCTGCGCCGGGCTGCGGAAGCCGCCGGCTACGCCCTGGAGCGGACCACCATCGAGGGTCACGGCCGATGCCCGGCCTGCCGCATCGCCGCATAGGCCTGATCCGGCTGGCGAGGCGGGCCGACCGCGCCTAGATTGTGCGCATGGACGCCGCCCGGCTCTCCCCACCCCGCCGCCTCAAGGTCCCGCTCAGCACGCGCGGGGGCGAAATGGCCGTGCTGGACTTTGGCGATGCGAACCGGCCGGTCGACCTGATCTTCAGCCATGCCAATGGCTTCAACGCCGTCACCTACCGCTCGATCCTGGCACCGCTGGCGTCGTCATTCCGCATCCTCGCGCCCGATCTGAGGGGTCATGGGCACTCAGCCCTGCCGACCGTCATGGAAGGTCGCCGCGACTGGCATGATCACCGCGACGACCTGCTGGCGCTTCTCGAAGCCTTTCCGGGGCCGCCGGTCGTGCTCGCGGGGCACTCCATGGGCGGAACCGCGTCGCTTCTGGCTGCGGCGGAACGGCCCGCCCGCGTATCGAAGCTGGTCCTGTTCGATCCGGTGATCTGTGGCGGGCTGACCTCGGTCGTATTCCGTGCGCCCCTGCTGCGACGCCTGTCGCATCGGATTCCGCTGGTCAGGACCACCTTGCGTCGTCGCGCGGTCTTCGACAGCCGGGAACAGGCGCTGGAAGCCTATCGCGGGCGCGGAGCCTTCAAGGGCTGGAGCGACATAAGTCTGATCGACTACCTGTCCGACGGCCTGATCGAACGCGCGGAGGGTGGATTCGCCCTCGCCTGCGCCCCTCAGTGGGAAGCCTCCAACTACGTCAGTCAGGGTCATGACCCGTGGCGGGCGATGCGCACCTTTGGCGGGCCTGTGCACATCCTGAAAGCCGAGATCGGCTCCATCAGTCAGGTGCCGGACGCGCTGCGGGGTTCGCCAAACGTCACCGTGGAAACCGTCCCCGGCGGCCACCACCTGTTTCCCATGGTGCGGGCCGACGTCGTGCGCGACGCCCTGTTCGACGCCGCGGTCTAGAGACCGTCAACGGCCCTCAAGCGCCTCGCGCTGCTGCCGAATGGCGGTGCCGCGCGCCTCGCGTTCGGCGGCGAGGCGCTCCTCGATGGCCAGAAGCTCACGGTTGGCCTCGTCCGAGGCCTCTTGGCGGGTCACGCCCGCCGGGCGGCCTGTGATGTCCGGCAGATAGATGGGCGTCAGGCACTGGCGCTCCTGCGGATACCACCAGCGTCCGCTTTCCTCACAGGCGCGCTCTGGAGCGACCCAGAGCTGGTTGAACAGCATGAGACCGCCCACGCTAAGGGCGAACATTACGCTGAACAGCAGCATCAGGCGCGGAAAGGTCAGAAAGCGTCTCATCGTCTGGATCGTCCCGGATGCGACGTGAGTTCACGTAGCGTTACGTTGACAGGCCCGTTCGCCCGTTCCATTCCCTGCCCGAACATTCCGGCCATCCTAGGACACAGCGAACATGAAGGTTCTTGTCCCCGTCAAACGGGTGATCGACTACAACGTCAAGGCCCGCGTGAAGGCGGACCAGACTGGCGTCGATCTGGCGAACGTCAAGATGAGCATGAACCCCTTCGACGAGATCGCCGTCGAGGAGGCCGTCCGCCTGAAGGAAGGCAAGGAACATCATGTGGCCGGAACGGCGTCGGAGATCGTGGTGGTGTCGATCGGCGTCAGCCAGGCCCAGGAGACAATCCGCACGGCCCTGGCCATGGGCGCGGACCGGGGCATCCTGATCCAGTCCGACGCTGATCTCGAGCCCCTGGCGGTCGCCAAGCTGCTGGCCGCCGTGGTCGCTGAGGAAAAGCCCGACCTGGTCCTGATGGGCAAGCAGTCCATCGATGGCGACAACAATGCGGTCGGCCAGATGCTGGCGGCCTTGCTCGACTGGCCCCAGGCCACCTTCGCCGCCAAGCTGGCGATCGCTGCTGGCCGGGCGACCGTGACGCGCGAAGTCGACGGCGGGGTCCAGACCCTGTCGGCTGCCCTACCCGCCGTCGTGACCGTGGACCTGCGGCTGAACACGCCGCGCTATGCGTCCCTGCCCAACATCATGAAGGCCAAGAAGAAGGAGATCGCCATGAAGGCGGTCGCCGACTACGGCGTCGATGTCGCGCCGCGCCTGACCGTGCAGAAGGTGACCGCACCGCCGACCCGATCGGCCGGGATCAAGGTGGCCGACGCCGCCGAACTCGTCTCCAAGCTCAAGACCGTGGGAGCGCTGTAAATGGCTGTCCTCGTCATCGCCGATCACGACGGTTCGACCGTTCGCGACACCACCCACAAGACCGTGACGGCCGCTCTGGCCATCAGCGGCGACGTCGACGTTCTGGTCGTCGGTCAGGGAACCAAGGCCGCGGCCGATGCGGCTGCGAAGATCTCGGGCGTTCGCAAGGTGCTGCTGGCCGAGAGCGGCGAGCTGGCCCACACCCTGGCCGAGGCCGTGACGGCGACGGTCGTGGGTCTGGCCGGCGGTTACGACGCGGTCGTGTCCCCGGCCACCATGGACGGCAAGAACTTCATGCCGCGCATCGCCGCCAAGCTGGACGTTGCGCCGATCTCGGACATCATCGAGGTCGTCTCGGCTGACACCTTCGTGCGCCCCATCTATGCCGGTAACGCGCTGGAAACCGTCCAGACCTCCGACGCCAAGAAGGTCATCACCGTTCGCGCCACCAGCTTCACGCCCGCGGCAGAGGGCGGCTCGGCCCCGGTCGAGGCCGTGGCGGGCCAGGACGCCGGCAAGGCGGCCTTCGTCTCGGAAGAAATGGTCAAGTCGGATCGCCCGGAACTGGGCGCCGCCAAGATCGTGGTCTCGGGCGGCCGCGCCCTGGGTTCGGCGGAAGAGTTCTCGGCCGTCATCGAGCCGTTGGCCGACAAGCTGGGGGCCGCCGTCGGCGCAAGCCGCGCGGCCGTCGATGCCGGCTATGCGCCGAACGACTATCAGGTCGGCCAGACCGGCAAGGTCGTGGCTCCGGGGCTTTACGTCGCCGTGGGTATCTCGGGCGCGATCCAGCATCTGGCCGGCATGAAGGACTCCAAGGTGATCGTGGCGATCAACAAGGACGCCGACGCCCCGATCTTCCAGGTCGCGGATTTCGGTATCGTCGGCGACTACAAGACGGTCGTACCGGAGCTGATGGCCGCACTGGGCTGAGGCATACGGTCGCCCTTACCGATCCGTAATGTTTCCGCCTTTGACGGACGGCTTTTGAAGCCCTTGTAATCCTCCCCGTTCGTCGCGCCCGGCGCGACAGGGGAGGATTTTGCGTATGATCCGTCGTTCGCTGCGAGGCCCGAGCCTCGCCGTCGTCGTTTGCGCGGCCGCGCTGTCGGCCTGCGCCACCACTTCAGGCTCAGGCGGAGACGAGGCCGCGACGCCCGCCCGAGAGGCGCGCGCCCTGCCGGCGGGTCTGGACTACGCCGCCAATCCCGACCCCTTCCCCTCGACCTATGAGCCCCTGCCCCGGGACAATATGGCGATCGTGGGGGCCACCATCTTCACCGGCACGGACCAGAGGATCGAGAACGGCGTCGTCGTTATCACCGACGGCCGCATTACCGCGATCGGAGGAGCCGATACGCCGGTCCCGGGCGGGCACCGGGTCGTCGATGCGCGCGGGCGGTTCGTGACGCCGGGCATTATCGATGTTCACAGCCACCTCGGCGTCTATCCCTCGCCCGGCGTGACCGGCATGAGCGATGGAAACGAGGCCACAAGCCCGAACACCGCCCAGGTCTGGGCCGAGCACTCCATCTGGCCCCAGGACCCCGGCTTCAACACCGCCCGCGCGGGCGGGGTGACGACGCTTCAGATCCTGCCTGGCTCGGCCAACCTGTTCGGCGGACGCGCGGTGACGGTGAGGAACATCCCGTCGATCACCATGCAGGGCATGAAGTTCCCGGACGCCCCCTATGGCGTGAAGATGGCCTGTGGCGAGAACCCGTCTCGCGTCTATGGCAACCGCAACCAGAGCCCGGCCACCGGCATGGGCAATGTCGCGGGCTATCGGGCGGCGTTCATTGCGGCCCAGGACTATCGCGACAAGTGGGATCGCTGGCGGGAGACGGGCGAGGGCAGCCCGCCGACGCGCAACCTGCAGAACGAGACGCTGGCGGGGGTGCTGGACGGCTCGATCATGGTGCAGAACCACTGCTATCGGGCCGATGAGATGGCCGTGATGATGGACATCGCCGATGAGTTCGGCTTCCGCATCACTGCCTTCCACCACGCCGTCGAGGCCTACAAGCTGGCACCGCAGCTGGCCGAGGCCGGCATCTGCGCCGACATGTGGACCGGCTGGTGGGGCTTCAAGATGGAGGCCCTGGACGCGGTGGAGGAGAACGCCGCCCTGGTGGATGCGCCGGAAGGCTCCTGCGCCGTCATCCACTCCGACGACGCCCGGCTGACCCAGCGCCTGAACCAGGAGGTCGCCGCCGCGCTTGCCGCCGGTCGCCGGGCTGGACTCAACATCAGTGAGGAGCGGGCGATCAGCTGGATCACATCGAACGCCGCCCGATCGATCGGCATCGCCGACGAGACCGGCTCGCTGGAACCCGGCAAGCGCGCCGATGTGGTAATCTGGAGCGCCAACCCGTTCAGCGTCTATGCCCGCGCCGATCAGGTCTACATCGACGGTGCCCTGACCTTCGACCGCGCCGATCCGCGCTACCAGCCCCTGTCCGATTTCGAACTGGGCCAGCCCGGATACGGGCTCTCCGCCGCCAACATCGCTTCGGGAGCCCGCTGATGCGTCGCCTGATCTCGCTCCTCGCCACAGCCGCCGTCCTGGCCGCTGCACCGGCCTCGGCTCAACAGTTGACGGCCATCACCGGCGGACGGGTTCTGACCGGCACCTCCGTCATCGAGAACGGCACGGTCGTGATCCAGAACGGCCGCGTCGTCTCCGTCGGCACGGGCGCTGCTCCGTCCGGGGCGCGCGTCATCGACGCCCGGGGCAAGGTCGTGACGCCCGGCCTCGTGGTGGTCGACGCCGGTCTGGGCGCCTCTGAGGTCACCTCCGTGGGCGGGTCAGACGACCTGTCCAACAGTGCCAACTCCATCTCGGCCTCGTTCGATGTCTCCTATGGGCTGGACCCCTGGTCCTTCACCCTGCCGGTCGCGCGGCTGGGCGGTATCACGCGGGCCGTGGTCGTCCCCAGCCACGGCGGAGGCGGCGGCGGCCACGCCCATCATCAGGACGACTCCGATTTCGCTGGCGTGGGCTCCGGCGGCCTGCAGTCGCCGGGCCTGTTCGCGGGTCAGGCCTCGGTGATCCACCTGGCGGCTGGAACGGACATCCTGGTCCAGTCACGCGTGGCCATGGTGGCGCCCTTCGGCGAGGCCGGGGCCGGGATCGCGGGCGGAGCGCGTGGGGCCCAGTTCGTCCAGTTCAAGGAGAGCCTGGCCGAGGTCCGCCTCTATGCCCGCAACCGCGCGGCCTATGACCGGGCGGGTCTGAGGGACCTGTCCCTGTCACGTGCGGACCTCGAGGCCCTGATCCCGGTGGCCAACGGCGACATGCCGCTGATCGTCACCGTTCGCCGGGCGGCCGACATCCTGCAGGTCCTGCGACTGGCCGACGAAGAGGGGATCGACCTGATCCTGGACGGGGCCGACGAGGGCTGGCTGGTCGCGCCGCAGATCGCGGCGGCGGGCGTGCCGGTGCTGCTGAACCCCATCGACAACCTGCCGGGCAGCCTGGAGACCCGGGCGTCGCGGATGGAGAACGCCGCGGCCCTGAACGCAGCCGGCGTGGTCATCGCCATCAAGGGCAATGGCGTCCACCGGGCGCGCGAGGCCCGCTTCAACGCCGGAAACGCGGTCAGCCACGGCCTGCCATTCGAGGCGGCGATCGCGGCCCTGACCGTCAACCCGGCCCGCATCTTCGGCCTGGGCGGCCAGTTCGGCGAGCTGCGCGCGGGCGCGGCGGCCGATGTGGTGGTCTGGGACGGCGATCCGCTGGAGCCGCTCAGCTCGGTCACGGCCCAGTTCATCAACGGCCAGGAACAGGACCTGACCAGCCGCCAGATCCTGCTGCGCGACCGCTATCGCAACGGCGGCCGTCCGGCGGGCGGCATGCCGCTGGCCTACGGGAACTGAGCCCTCAGGGCCCCAGTCTGGGCACCAGACCGGGCGAGACATTTCGGGCGAGACATGCGTGACCTCCCTCGGGAGGACACGGTGGATTGGCGAGACACACGCGACATGAGGGGCGTGCACCCTCCGTGCCCGGCGTGACAGACCGTTTCGGCTGTCAGACACGCGGAAGCCCCCAAAGATTGGGGCCCGGTCTGGACGAGACGGCCGGGCGGTCGCAAAAGGACCGCCTCGCCGTTTCCCGGAGCCTGCCTTGACCCAGTCCTTTCCGATCCCAACGCCGACCGACTGGCGCGCGGAGGCGGAAAAGGCGTTGAAGGGCAGGCCGCTCGAAGGGCTGGTCCACCTTGACGCCGACGGCCTGACCGTCCGGCCGCTGTATGGCCGCGCCAATGCCGCCCCGCCCGTCTTCGCGCCGCGCGCCGCAGACGCCGACGGCCGCTCCTGGGACCTGCGCACCCTGATCGAGGGCGACGACCCCGACGCGGTCAACGCCGCCGTCCTGACCGACCTTGAAGGCGGGGCGGCGTCGGTCATTGTGGCGGGCGAGATCCTGTCGGATTCCGAGCTCCTGTCCCGGGCCCTGAACAGCGTGGCGATGGAGCTTGCCCCGGTCGCGCTATTCGCCGGGATCGACGGGCCCGACGCTGCCAATGCCCTGGCTGTCGCCGCCAAGGGTTCGCCCCGCGCCCAGCTGCTGTTCCACATGGACCCGCTGAGCGCCTTCGCCACGGCGGGCGGGTCACCCCGGCCGATCACGGCCCATGTCGAACTGGCCGCCAACACCGCCGCGCGCCACGCCGGGGCCTATCCGCAGGCGCGTTTTTTCCTTGCCACCGGCCGGTCGGCGCATGAGGCAGGCGGATCGCACGGGCAGGAACTGGGCTTCGCTCTCGCGGCGGCCGCGACCTACCTCCGCGCCGCCGTGGATGCGGGCCTGCCGGTCGAGCGGGCCCTGACCGGGACCGTCCTGGGCGTCAGCGTCGACGCGGAATACTTCGACAGCCTGGCAAAAGTTCGTGCGCTGCGGCTGCTTTGGCGCTCGCTGAGCCGAGCCTTCGGCCATGAGACGCCCGCGGTCATCGAGGCGCGGTCGTCGCGGCGGATGCTGAGCAGCCGCGATCCCTGGCCCAACCTGCTGCGCCTGACCGCCGCCGGGTTCGCCGGGGCCGTGGGTGGGGTCGAGGCCGTGGTGCTGGACGGCTTCAGCCGCGCGCGCGGGCGTCCAGATGCCTTTGCCCGACGTCAGGCGAGGAACACCCAGCTAGTTTTGATGGAGGAGGCGCGTATCGGCCGCGTCGCCGATCCGGCCGCCGGGTCCTGGTTCCTCGACCACCGGACCCGCGACCTGGCCGAAGCCGGCTGGGCCGAGTTCCAGCGGATCGAGCGCGAAGGCGGCCTGATCGCCTCGCTCCGTGGCGGGGCCATCCAGCAGCGTGTGGCCCAGAGCCGGGCGACGCTGGCCAGGACGTTCGGCGAGGGCGGAACGCAGATGGTAGGCGTGACGAAATTTGTCGATGCCGAACCCCGGCCCGTTTCGGTCGAGGCCGATCCCCCGCCGCCCCCGACCGGCGACGGCGACCGCTGCGCGCCCCTGACCCCCGTCCGTTGGGCCGAAACCTTCGAGGGAGAGGCGGCATGAGCCTGCATCCCGACCTGACCCGCGCCACGCTCGACCTGTCGCCGCTGGAGGCCCCGGTCGGCCCCGCCGTCCCGACGCCGGAGGGCATATACATCACTGCCGCCTATGGCGCCGACGCGCTGGACGCCGTGGCCCACACCGACGGCCTGCCCGGCTTCGCGCCGTTCGTGCGCGGGCCCTATCCGACCATGTATGCGTCCAACCCCTGGACCATTCGCCAGTACGCGGGCTTCTCGACCGCCGAGGCGTCCAACGCCTTCTATCGGCGGAACCTGGCCGCCGGTCAGAAGGGCCTGAGCATCGCCTTCGACCTGGCCACCCACAGGGGCTACGATTCCGACCATCCGCGCGTTGCGGGCGACGTCGGCATGGCGGGGGTGGCGATCGATTCCATCCTGGACATGCGGACCCTGTTCGACGGCATCCCGCTGGACCAGATGTCGGTGTCGATGACCATGAACGGGGCCGTCCTGCCGGTCCTGGCCCTCTATGTCGTGGCGGCCGAGGAGCAGGGCGTGCCGCACGCGGCGCTGACCGGCACCATCCAGAACGACATCCTCAAGGAGTTCATGGTCCGCAACACCTATATCTATCCGCCGGCGCCCAGCATGCGGATCGTGTCGGACATCTTCGAGTGGACGGCGAAGGAGACGCCGAAGTTCAACTCGATCTCCATCAGCGGCTACCACATGCAGGAGGCGGGCGCGTCCGCCGATCTGGAGCTGGCCTACACCCTGGCCGACGGGCTGGAATACATCCGGGCCGGCGTGGCGGCGGGCATGGACGTGGACCGGTTCGCGCCGCGCCTGAGCTTCTTCTGGGCCGTCGGCATGGACTACTTCATGGAGGTGGCCAAGCTGCGGGCCGGGCGCCTGCTGTGGGCCGAGGCCGTGCAGGCCGAGTTCGCGCCGAAGGATCCGCGATCCTTGAGCTTGCGCGCCCACTGCCAGACCTCGGGCTGGTCCCTGGCGGCGCAGGACGTGTTCAACAACGTCAGCCGCACCATGGTCGAGGCCATGGCGGCGGCGGGCGGCCAGACGCAGAGCCTGCACACCAACTCGCTGGACGAGGCGCTGGCGTTGCCGACCGACTTCTCGGCCCGGATCGCGCGCAATACCCAGCTTCTGCTGCAGCTGGAGACCGGCCTGACGAAGGTCATCGATCCCTGGGGCGGCAGCTTCTTCGTCGAACGCCTGACGCACGATCTGGCGGAGCGCGCCCGCGCCCACATGGCCGAGGTGGCGGCTCTGGGCGGCATGGCCAGGGCCATCGAGGCCGGCCTGCCCAAGCGCCGCATCGAGGAGGCCGCCGCCCGCACCCAGGCCCGGATCGATACGGGCCAGCAGACGGTGGTGGGGGTCAACCGCTACCTGTCGGATACGCCCGACGACATTCCGGTGCTGAAGGTCGACAACGCCGAGGTCCGGGCCCGCCAGATCGAGAAGCTGCAACGCCTGCGCGCCGAACGCGATGAGGCGGCGACGCTGGCCGCCCTGACCGCCCTGACAGAGGGCGCGCGCGGAACCGCCAATCTGCTGGAGCTCTGCGTCCGCGCCGCCCGGGCCCACGCCACGGTCGGGGAGATGTCGGATGCGCTGGAAGCCGCCTTCGGCCGCCACGTCGCCACGGTCGAGACGGTGTCGGGCGTCTATGGCAAGGCCGCCGGGTCCGACGGCCGCGTATCGCGCGCTCGCGACATGGTCGCCGCCTTCGTGGAGAACGACGGTGGGCCGCCGCGCATCCTGATCGCCAAACTGGGCCAGGACGGCCACGACCGGGGCCAGAAGGTGGTCGCGACCGCCTATGGAGACCTTGGCTTCGGCGTCACCGCCGGCCCCCTGTTCCAGACGCCCGCCGAGGCTGCGAGGGACGCGGTCGACAAGAACGTCCATGTCGTGGGCGCGTCGTCGCTGGCGGCCGGGCACCTGACATTCCTGCCCGAGCTCAAGGCCGAGCTGGAGCGGCTGGGGCGACCCGACATCATGATCACGGTCGGTGGCGTCATTCCGCCGGATGACGTCCAGACCCTGATCGACATGGGCGCGGCGGCCGTCTATCCGCCCGGCTCGGTCATCGCCGAGACGGCCATCGACCTGATCGAGCGGCTGAACAAGCGGCTGGGCTACGCGCAGAGGCCCTGAGGCTTCAGGGGCGATCGCGGGCGGGCAGGGCCTCGATCTCGGCCTCGGTCAGACGTGCCATGACGCGGGCCGGGCAGGCCTCGATATCGGACGAGTAGCCGCGCGCGATCAGCCGCACGGTGTCGCCTTCACAGAGCCGGCTGGAAAAGCCTAGGCCGGGATCCAGGCCGATCTGGAAATTCGTCTCCAGACCCGGACAGACAGAGGTGTCCAGGCGAAAGACGTCGCGCCCGACCGTGCGGATGTAGACGCTCTGCTGACCGTCCGCCCGGAAGCTGGTCGCCTGCTGGACCAGGAAGCAGGCGCGGGGCTCGGTCGTGCGGGTTGCGTTCGCGCCCTCCACGGGCGCGCAGGCGGCAAGGATGAGAGGCAGGGCGAGAAGGGCGGACAGGGCGCGCATGGGGAACCTCCAGAAGGGCTCAGGCCTAATCGTCGCGCGGCTCTGAAGGTTGCGCAAGGGCGGTCGGTCGAGACGGATCGACCCGGCGCGCGAGCGAGAGGGGCAAGGGCGACGGTCGATCCAGGATCAGGGCCGCCACATGCTCGGCCAGCAAGGGAGCAAGGCAGAAGCCCCGCGACCCCAGCCCGCCCAGCACGAACAGTCCCGGATGACCCGCGATCACACCGGCCAGAGGCAACCGGTCGCGGGTCGTTGCCCGGACGGCCGCCCGCGCGTGCAAGGTGCTGCGCCGGGCCGTTTCGGCCAGGTCTGGACGACGTTTGGCCAGTGTGGCCAGATTTCGCTCCGTGTCGGCCGCGCGAACCTCGGTCGCGACCTCGCCCCGGTCGTGGGTCGCGCCGAACAGGAACCCCTCTGGCGTGGGCGCGATGTAGCCGCCCCAGGCCTCGGCGGGCGCGGAGTGGCCCGAAATCCAGTCCGCCTGACCGCGAACCGGCGTGATCGACAGGTCCTGCAGCAGGGCGGAGACGCCCCATCCGGCCGCGACCACGACGCTGTCGACGTCCAGGGTCTCGCCGGTCGCGGCCTGGATGGTCCAGCCGGGACCGTTCGGGGTCAGGCCGGTGACCGCGACGGTCCGCAGCTCGACCTCGCCCAGCCAGGCCTTGAGGATCACGCCGGGCTGCACCGTAAGGGCACCGGCCATGGTGAGGGACCCGTCCGCCGCCGGGGTCATGGTGCCCGGTGCCCACAGCGGTTGCTGGGCGATGCGGGCGAAGCGGGCGATGTCGCGCTCCAGCCCGGGATACTGGGTCACGCCCTCGGCGACGACGGCGTCAGGGATCGAACGGTAAAGCGTGCCGGCACGCTCCAGCGCCTCAGCGAACAGGGCCGCGATGTCCGCATCGCCGAGATCCATGCGGGGGGTGACGAGCGCTGCCGGGAAACCCGAAGCGCCTGCGCCCGGCCCGGCCTGTTCCAGCACGATGGGCGCGACACCGTTCGCCGCCAGCGCCCGGGCGAGCGCGGCCCCCGCGATGCCGCCCCCGACCACGGCGACGCGAGGCAGCCGGACCGTGTGATCCTGCGACTGAGTGCGATGGGCCTCCAGCCGCTCACGCTTTCGCCCGTGACCGGGGCGCTTCTCCACGATGAAGCCGCGCTCGGCGAGACCCCGCCGCACGGATCCTGCGACGGTGAAGGTCGCGAGACGAACGTTAGGGGCTGAACAGCGCGCAACCCCGTCCAGAACGATATCGGACCACATCGCGGGGTTGGTTGAGGGTGCGAAGCCATCGAGAAACCAGGCGTCGGCTTGGCCCTGCCAGTGTTCCAGAGCCCACGCGGCATCGCCGACGGCCAGATCGATCACGGCCTGCAGTTCCGGCAGATCGATGCGGTGAAAGCCTGGCGTGCCAGACGGCCACCGCTGGATCAGCAGATCGATGATCGGACGCAGCTCCGGCCAGCGGGAAAGGGCGCGGGCCGCGTCATTCCGCGACAACGGGAAGCCTTCGACCGAAAAGACGTTCAGGATGGCGTCTTGGGGTCGGCTTTGAACCCAGGCATCCAGAAGGGCGACGATGTTCAGGCCGGTGCCGAACCCCAGCTCGCCCACGGTGAAGTGTCGACGACCGGCCCAGGCCTCGGGCAGGCCGCAACCCGCCAGAAAGACCGATCGGCTCTCCGCCAGGCCGTCCTCGGTGGAAAAATAGACGTCGCCAAAACGGCCAGAGCGCGGCTCGTCCGCCTCGGTCCAGATCAGCTGTGGGTCACGTTCGCCACTCATGGGCGGTCCTTAGGGCCATCGCCGGGCGAGGAGAACGTCGGGCAAAGAAAAAGGGGCCGCCGAAGCGACCCCTTCTCCCGACGGGCGTGAGCCCGTCGAAGCAACTAAAGACCGAAAGGTCTTAGGCGGCCGGCTTTTCAGCGGCCGGAGCAGCTTCAGCGGCCGGAGCCATGGCAGCGTCAGCAGCCGGGGCGGCAGCGGCAGCGGCAGCGGCGTCGCCAGCGGCGGCAGCGGCGTCCGTGGCGGCAGCGTCAGCGGTCGCAGCGGCGTCCGTGGCGGTGTCGGCGGCAGCAGCGGCTTCGTCAGCAGCGGCTTCAGTGGTTTCTTCGGCGGCGGGCTGGCAAGCGGCCAGAGCCAGGGCGGCGGCCGAGGCGGCGATCAGAGCGACGATGCGCATGATGATTATCCTTCAGAAGGGGTTCAAACGGGGTCATGAATCCCCGTCACGGCGAGATAACGGGATCGTGAGCGGAATCGCAAGCGAATTCCTCACGCGTTCGTGATCACTGCCTCGCACGGCCGAGCCGCGAGGCCGTTTTTCTTAAGGTGGCCGGGCCCCAAACAGGCCCGGCTGTGGGGATCAGACGTCAGGCGGCGGGCTTTTCGGCCGGGGCCATGGCGTCGGCGGCCGGAGCCATCTTGTCCTCGGCGGCCGGAGCCATCGCGTCAGCGGCGGGAGCCATGGCACCGTCAGCGGCGGTGGCCATCGCGCCGTCGGCGGCCGGAGCCATGGCGCCTTCCTCGGCCGCAGGAGCCATGGCGCCCTCGGCGGACTCTGCGGTTTCTTCAGCCGCCGGCTGACAGGCGGCCAGGGCGAGCGCGGCGGCCGAGGCGGCCACGACGGCGATCAGGTTACGATTGAACATGGGAAACCCCTCTGAATGGATCGGCCCGGACAGCGTCCGGCCATGGATGATCGCCTGCGGACGCCCGCCGACGCATCCGGGGCTTCGTCGTGTTCGATCACGAAGTTACACGGCCGCGTGAGGCCGCATCTTGCGGGGTGAAGGATCAGGCGTCGGCAGGAGCCGCCGACATTCCAGATCAGGCGTCGGCAGGAGCCGCCGACAGGGCCTCTTCCATCTCGGCGAAGGACGGCTGGGCCGTGGTTGGGATGTCTCCGCGACCGATCTCGACGGAGATCTGGGCCGCATTGCCATGCAGGTGCGCCACCAGAACCGACTGGATGATCTTATAGTAGGCCGCGTCGCCGTTGATGATTCCGGTCAGGCGCGCCGCCAGCGGACCCACCAGGCCATAGGCCAGGAACACGCCCAGGAAGGTGCCGACGAGCGCGCCACCGATCATGCCGCCCAGCACTTCCGGCGGTTCGGTGATGGCGGCCATGGTCTTGATGACCCCCAGAACGGCGGCGACGATGCCCAGGGCCGGAAGCGCGTCAGCCATGTTCTGGAGCGCATGGGCCGGCTCGAGCGCCTCGTGATGGTGCTTCTCCAGCTGCTTCTCCATGGCGTCCTCGATCTGGTGCGGATCCTCGAGGTTCATGGTCATCATCCGCAGGGTGTCGCAGATGAAGTCGGTGGCGAAGTGGTCCTTCAGCACCTTGGGGTACTTCTGGAAGATGGTGCTCTCGGCGGGCTTTTCGATGTGGCTTTCCAGAGCGATCACGCCCTTGGACTTCATGGTCTTGGTCAGCTGGAACAGCAGCGACAGCAGGTCCTTGTAGTCCTGCTTCTTCCATTTCGGGCCCGCGAAGACCTTACCGAGTCCGGAGGCGACCCCCTTCAGGGTCGAAGGGGCGTTGGACATGACAAGCGCGGCCACGGCCGCGCCGCCGATCATCATCATCTCATAGGGCAGGGAGTGGAGGATCACCCCCATCTTGCCGCCGGCGATGGTGTAGCCGCCGAAGACCATGCCGAAGAGCAGGACGATGCCGATGATCTGAAACATGAAACGCCCGGACGCAGAGTGAGAGCTCCAGCATGGCCGTTAATGCTTAACGCCGGCTTGCCGCGCGGCGACGCCGCAGGGTGCCCGGGCGCGGCGGTCTTGCACCCCTCCGCCATGGGCCTATATTGCGCCGAGTTATGCTAACTTTGAGCATAAGTCTTGGGAGGGCGTCTTGGGCGTCACGCTACAGCTGGATCGAGCCACTGCCGAAGCCACCGCGCCGGTCTGGGAGAAGGTCAAGAACCACGTCACGCCGCTGGAGTGGCCGGATCAGGCGCGCCTGATCACCGAGATCAATGCGCTGAAGCGCGAGCGCGATGCGGTCATCCTGGCCCACAACTACATGACGCCCGAGATCTATCACGGGGTCGGCGACTACGTCGGCGACAGCCTGGGTCTGGCCAAGGAGGCCGCGCGCTCGGACGCCAAGGTGATCGTCCAGGCCGGCGTCCACTTCATGGCCGAGACGTCCAAGATCCTGAGCCCGGACAAGACCGTCCTGATCCCGGACCTGAAGGCCGGCTGTTCGCTGGCCGAGGCGATCACGGGCGCGGACGTGCGCCTGATCAAGCAGCGGTATCCGGGCCTGCCGGTGGTGACCTACGTCAACACCACCGCCGACGTGAAGGCAGAGACCGACATCTGCTGCACCAGCGCCAACGCGGTCCAGGTGGTCGAGTGGGCGGCGAAGGAATGGGGCGTCGATCGCGTCATCCTGATCCCTGACGAGTTCCTGGCCCGGAACGTGGCGGCCCAGACAACCGTGGGCATCATCGCCTGGAAGGGTCGCTGCATCGTCCACGAGCGGTTCAAGGCCGAGGACATCCACGCCATGCGCGAGGCCTATCCCGGAGCCGAGATCCTGGCTCACCCGGAATGTCCGGAAGATGTGCTGGGGGCCGCCGACTTCGCCGGATCGACAGCCGCCATGACCGACTACGTCATGGCGAAGAAGCCGCGACAGGTCGTCCTGATCACCGAGTGCTCGATGGCGTCCAACATCAAGGGGGACGTGCCCGAGGTCGACTTCATCGGCCCCTGCAACCTGTGCCCCTACATGAAGCGCATCACGCTGACGAACATTCGCGACTGCCTGCGCGACATGAAGTTCGAGGTGACGGTGCCAGAGGACATGATCGCCAAGGCGGCGCTGGCCGTTCAACGCATGATCGATCTGCCGCCACCGGCCATCCCGGCGCGCTATGACATGATCAAGGCCCGGCATCATGTGCCTGTGGAGCTGATCTGATGAGTGAGACCGGGCCCTGGGGGTCGAGGGACGGACGTCAGCCCACGGTGCCGGTCGCAGCGCCGGGTGACACGATCGCGTCTCCTACCCCGGGAGCGCCCGCAATCGACAAGGGTCAGAGCCCGGCGTGGGTCGTGATCTCGACCCTGCTGATGCTCGGCTTCATCTGGTTCCTGACCGGCAGCTGGATCGTGGCGGTCTCGGCGATCTTCGGCCTGTTCGTGCACGAGTACGGCCATGTCCTGGCGATGAACCGTCTGGGGATGGGCCCGGCCAGGGTTTACATCATCCCCTTCCTCGGCGGCCTCGCGCGCGGCCAGCGCAATCCTGCCAGCGAGTGGGACGGGGTGCTGGTGTCGCTGGCCGGTCCGGCGTTTGGCCTCCTGGCCGTTCTGCCCGCCGTCGGCCTGTGGATGGCGACCGGAGACCGGGAATGGATGATGGGGGCCTTCCTCATCGCCATGATCAATCTGGTGAACCTCGCCCCTGCCCCGCCGCTGGACGGGTCCAAGGCTCTGGGTCCCGTGCTCGCCCGCATCGACCCGATGGTGGAGAAGGCGGCCCTGATCGCCATCGGGGCGCTGGTGGTCTGGTGGGGCGTTTCCACCGGGCGCTACATCCTGGCCATCTTCCTCGGCATCGCCGTGCTGGGCTCCCTGCGCCGTGGGGCCTGGCGGCCGGGCGAGAGAAAACTGAGCTGGGGTGAGGCCGCGAAGTCGCTGGGCCTGTTCGCCGCGACCGGCGCGGCCTGCGCGAGTGTCGCGCTGGGCGTGCTTCTGCCGATCTCGGACGGCTCGGTTCTGGGCGCGCTGGATATCGCCGGGCGCTTCATCGGATTCGATCCGGGGCTGTCGCAGTGAACCGCCTCGAGCACGACGGGCCTCTGGTCATTGGAGGCGGTCTGGCAGGTCTGTCCGCCGCCCTCTCGGCTGCCCCACGGCCGGTTCTGGTGGTCAGCCCCGCCCCCCTGCTGGAAGCTGCCTCCAGCGCCTGGGCCCAGGGTGGGGTGGCGGCCGCCCTGGCACCTGACGACGCACCGGCCCTGCACCTGCGCGATACCGAGGCCGCCGGGGCCGGCCTGGTCGATCATAATGCCGCGGAGGCTCTGACGGCGGACGGTCGATCAACCGTTGAGTGGCTGGCCTCGCTGGGCGCGCCATTCGACAGGACCCCGGCCGGCGACTTCGCCGTCAGTCTGGAGGCCGCCCATTCCCGCGCCCGGGTGGCCCGGGTCGGCGGGGACGGTGCCGGGCGCGCGATTCTGTCGGCTCTGGTCGCCTCTGCACGGGCTGCCCCGCACATCACGGTCTGGGAAGGCGCCCGTCTGCGCGCCCTGATTCAGGACGCGGGCGGACGCGTCTGTGGCGCGGTGATCGAAAAGGACGGTGCCCTGATTGAAGTGATCGCCACGGCTGTCGTCCTGGCGACCGGCGGCGCGGGCGGTCTGTTCGGACGCACGACCACGCCGGTGGCCCTGAAGGGCGAGGGAATGGCCCTGGCCTGGGCGGCGGGTGCCGAGATCCTCGACCCGGAATTCGTCCAGTTCCACCCGACCGCCATCGACGTCGGCCTCGACCCGATGCCGCTGGCGACCGAGGCCCTGCGTGGCGATGGTGCCCGCCTGATCGACGCCGACGGCCGCTATCTGCTCGGTTCCGAGCCGGACGCGGACCTGAAGGCCCGCGACATCGTGGCCCGTGGCGTTCACGCCGCAGTGGCGGAGGGACGCGGGGCCTTTCTGGACGCGCGCACGGCCATCGGAGACCACTTTCCTCACGCCTTCCCTGCCGTGTTCGCCGCCTGCATGGCGGCGGGGCTCGACCCGCGCGTCACCCCCATCCCGGTGGCCCCGGCGGCGCATTATCACATGGGCGGAATCGTCGCCGATCCGGACGGCCGGACCAGCCTGCCGGGCCTGTTTGCCGTCGGCGAGTGCGCGGCGACCGGCGTCCACGGGGCCAACAGGCTGGCGTCGAACTCGCTGCTTGAGGCCGCCGCCTTCGGGCGCCGCACGGGTCGGACAGCCGCCCTGGAGCACAGCCGCGAGGCCGGCGTTCTGACCGTAAGCCCTGTGATCGACGACCTGCCGCCGGCCGCTATGGCCCAACTGCGCGCCGCCATGAGCGCGGACTGCGGCGTGGTTCGCGACGCCCAGGGCCTGTCTCGTCTGATCGGCCTGATTGATCGGCTTGAAGCGGCTCATGGCGCGTCGCCAGCCTTGATCGCCGCTCGTCTGATCGCCGAGGCTGCTCTGGCACGACGCGAGAGCCGGGGCGGTCACTATCGGAGCGACTGTCCGGCTTCGGCTCCCCTGCCGGAACATACGCGCCTGCGACGCACCGCTTCTCCTGTCCGGGCAGCGGCATGAGCCCGATCCTGCCCGAAATCCTGATCCGTCCCATCGTCCGGATGGCGCTCGCGGAGGACCTTGGTCGCGCCGGCGACGTCACCGCTGCGGCCTGTATTCCGCAGGGCGCGCGGATGAGGGCCCGGTTCACGGCGCGCAAGGCGGGCGTGCTGGCAGGCATCGACTGTGTCCGGATCGCGCTGGAGGAGATGGACACCGGGGCTTCGATTGCGCTGAACGCCCGGGACGGCGATGCCTTCGAGGCCGGAGCGGTTCTGGCCGAAGCGGAGGCCGACGCCCGCGCCTTTCTCTCGGCGGAACGGACGGCCCTGAACCTGCTGGGTCGCCTGTGCGGGGTGGCGACCCTGACGCGAGCCTATGTGGACGCCGTCGCGGGGACGGGTGCCCGGATCGCGGATACGAGAAAGACCACCCCCGGCCTGCGAGCGCTGGAGAAACACGCCGTGCGCTGCGGCGGCGGTGTGAACCATCGCTTCGGCCTGGATGATGCGGTTCTGATCAAGGACAACCATGTCGCGGTCTGTGGCGGCGTCGAGCCAGCCGTTCGGGCCGCACGCGCCCATGTCGGGCACCTGATGAAGGTGGAGCTGGAGGTCGACGGCCTCGATCAATTCCGTGAGGCCCTGGCCCTGGTTCAGACCGGCAAGGGCCCTGATGTCATTATGCTGGACAACTTCACGCTCGCTGATCTGTCGGAGGCCGTCCGCCTGAGGAACGCGGGCGGGTTGCCCACCACCCTGGAGGCGTCGGGCGGGGTCAATCTTCAGACCGTACGCGCGATCGCAGAGACTGGCGTCGACATCATCTCCGTCGGCGCGCTGACCCATTCCGCGCCCGTGCTGGATATCGGCCTGGATAGCTTCTGACGGAACGAACCAACGGCGGGGACGTTGTCCCATTCCGCACGAGGAACAACCGTCCATGGCCCGCCCGCCCGCAATCCCCAGGGATCAACGCAGCGTCTCTACGGACAAGCCTGCCCTCGGCCAGGACGAGCCCCTGTCCGACCGGCGCGACCGGCGAACAGACGTTCGGTCCGCTCAGCCTGGCGACGCGGATGTCAATCTGGACGAGCAGGGCCGGTTCGGGAACCTGAAGCAGAACCTGACCACCCACCGAAGGGTTTGAGGCGTCTGAGGTCCGGCTCAGGCCGCAGGCGAGGGGACTGGATCCGCAGACGCTGTTTCGCCCGAAGCAGGCGGGTTGGCGGCGGACGTCGGTGTTTCAGTCGAGGCGGAAGCCTGGTCTGGAGCCGCCCCCAGGCCTTCCTGGGCCAGCAGGGCCGTATAGGCGATGGCCTGACCGGCCTGACGCAGCGGCGTGCTCGGATCGAGGCTGGCCTGAACGATCTGTGCGCCATCGCCCAGCGTGGAAGGACGAGCCCCGTAGCTGAAGGCCGTCGAGGAGCCTGCTCGACCCCCAAAGCGATAGAAGATGTGGTTTCCGACCTGGTTGACGCGGATCAGGCTGTTTCTCCAGCCCGGCGCGACGTTGGTCGTGTGGAAATGCGTGGCGTTTCCAACACCGGCATACACGGCACCCGACAGGGCCGCCGAAGCGATGTCGCGGGCCCGGTTCCAGGCCGCCCGGTTCACATTGCCGCGCATGGAGCCATCGCAGGTGAAGCTGAACTGGCAACCGACACGACGGTTCGAGCCCTGGAACACCACGCCACAGACGCTGTTCGGGAAGGCCGAATGGCGGGCGCGGTTAAGGACCACCTGAACAACCGCGCGCATGCCGTCAGTGCCCTCGCCTCGCGCCTCATAGTAGGCTGCCTGGGTGAGGCATTCGAGATCGCGCGAGGCATCCAGGGCATTGGACAGGCGGAACGGGCGTGCCGCAGCGGCCAGGGTGTTCAGATTGGCCCGACGCAAGTCGGACGGACCACGATCGCCCCGCAGGCCTTCCAGCCGCGCGGTCAGCAGCTCGGCCTGACGGTCGCGCTGGGCAGAACCAGCAACAGTATAGGGGTCATGACGGCGAGCGATGGCCAGCGCGCTGGCGTCTAGGCCGCCTGCGGCGGCAGCCAGCGCCTCTTCGGTAAATCCGGCGGCCGTCGCGCCTTCCAGTCGCTCTGCCTGCGCCCGTACCGTTGTCGCCTTGGCGACGCTGCCGCCCAGATAGGCGCAGCCGATCGCCAGTCCCACGAGCCCACCGAACAATGCGGCCGCCGTCACGGGCTGGATCTTGGCCACGTGATCCGTGCGCGCGTCGGCGCTCGTAGAAGACGAATCAAACAAAGGCTCAGTCCTGTGCGGCAGGGCGGATAGCGTCGCCCCCTGGGGTCGTCTCGCGTGGGGACCAGGCGCGCAACCCGCCACATCCAGTCCCTCGCGGATCGGAGATCGATGAACGGGTCGATTCCGGAAACTGGACCTTTATCCCGGTAACTGTGGCTGAAATTGGGCTGATTCGCAACCCGTTGTTGCGGCGCAGCAATTTGTCATTCTCGTGCGGCGGACAGCATGACCCCTATCGTTCGCCGGCTCCGATACAGACCTTTCCGGCGATCCGGATCCGCCGGAAGGCTTGATCGACCGCGCTCGCGGACAGGCGAGAAGCATGGGCGGCCGTGTCAAATTGGCTCGATCAGCATTCCCGTAACGAGCCAAAAAAAGAATTTGCGATCAACATGGTAGCTTATGTCTTTATGGATTTGGTTGGCCTTTCGTAAATTTCATCTCCGTTGCGCGTTAAAGTAACTTCACACGCGAAAAAGGCTCCTCGTGGCGGAATCCTGTGGTTATCGAAGTGTAAATGCGTGCTCGTATGCTCGTGGGCATGAGTGTTGCTGGGTTTGGATTGCCGAATACTCGGCTTTGAATCGAAAGGAACACTCCGATGAAGACCACTGCCTCCATCCTGGCGATCGCCCTGTGCCTCGCCGCCTCCGCTGGCGCCGCCAATGCCCAGACCATCGACAACAACCAGCGCAACAACACCAACATCCGCGCCCAGCTGAACGCGACCATCGGCGAAGTGACGGGCGACGTGTCCGCCACCTCGGCCGCGATCGCCAACTCGTTCACCGCCGAAGGCTCCAGCCTCGCGACGCTGAACAACTACCAGAACTTCTGGGGTGACTCGCGTTCGGGCCTGAATGCGACGATCAGCGACGTCACTGGCGACGTGTCAACGACCTCGGCCGCGATCGCCAACTCGGCCAGCGTTGAAGTCGACTGGGCGACCAATATCAACAACACCCAGCTCGCGGGCTATGATCCCTCGGCCGCGCTGAACTCCACGATCACGACCGTGGTCGGCGATGTGTCACAGACCTCGGCCGCGCTGAGCAACTCCGCCAGCATCGATGCCGATTTCGGCCGGGTCGCCTCGACCCAGATCAACATGGCGGCGGTCAATGCCGACATGTCCACCACCGTCCGCAATGTGCGCGGCGCGGTGACGGCCACGGCCGCCGCCATCGGCAACAGCCTGACCGTCACGGGCTTCTAAAACCACTGACTTCCCGGTGTCGTCGCGCTGCAACGCGGCGACACCAAAGTCACAGAAAGGTATCGCGCCATGGACCGACCCAGGTCAATACTGAATTGCGCCGCCGTCACCGTCGCCAGCAGCGGCCTGCTGGTCTCGTCGGCCCTTGCCCAGAGCGCTCCGGCGCGCGGCGGATCCCTCGCCACCTATGAGGCCGGCTATGCCAACGGCCGCCAGATGGAGGCGCGGACCTATGGCTCCCCGTCCCGCGATCAGATCGGCAACCGCCTGATCGTGAACGGCATCCTCCAGGAAAATGCGAACAGCTTCTTCCAGTCCGACGGGCCGGCCGACGATCCGACCCGCAGCGGTGCCGACTACTTTTCGTCGGGAGCCGGCAGTTCATCAGGCACGGCGATCGGAAATCTTCTGACCGTCTCGGTGACCGGGTCCTGGAACACCGTGATCGTCAACTCCGACCAGACCAACACCGGCGACATCTCCGCCAATGGCAACCGTCCCCGCTGACGCCACCATCCCCCTTTTTCCGGAGACCCGTCATGACCCGCCGCCGCTTGTCCGCCCCGATCCTCGCCCTGGCCGTCGCCGGTCTGTCGGTGGCATCTCCCGCGCTGGCCGGAGCGCCGGATGACTTCGTTCGCGGAGGACGGGTCCATGCCACGGGAAACCCGACCCCCTATACCGCAGCCCTGACATGCCTGGCCGAGCGCAACAGCGCGCTTGGGCTCGACACGCCCCGCATGGCGGTCGGGCGGATCGGCGACCTGACGGGCCGGGTCGATTTCGACACCGGGGCCCGGGTCTCGCAGGGGGCGTCCCTGTTCGCCATCACGGCCCTCGCCCGCGCCGGAGCGCCTGTGGTCGAACGGCTGGACAACAGCGTCTCGCAGATCGAGCTGGACTATGCCCAAAGGCACCTTCTGTCCGACACGCCTGAACTCGCCGGCCAGTCGGCCGAAAACTTCCGCCCGATCTTCGCCGGTCAGGTCGCGGGCTCGGAGTATTTCATCGTCGGGGGCATTACCGAGCTGAACTACAACATCCAGTCCTCGGGACTGAACGCACAGGTGGGCGAAGCGGCCGTGACTGGTCTCCGGGCCCGGGGCAGCGCTTCCGACTATGTCATGAACGTCGCCGTCGACCTGCGCCTGGTCGACAGCCGCTCCCAGATCGTCGTCGATACGGTCTCCTTCCAGAAGCAGTTGGTCGGACGCGAGATGAACCTCGGCCTGAGCGGTGGCTCCGACAGCGTCGGTGCCGTCCTGTCGGGTGGGACCCAGGCAGTGGAGCCGCTTCAGGCGGCAGTGCGCACCCTTGTGGAGAGGGGCGTGTTCGAGCTTCTGACGGGCCTGCGGGATCCGGGGATCTACGACGGGTGCCTGGAACAAGCGGAGGCCGGCTCATGAGCGCGCACCCCGTCAATAGCCGCGCCGTCCTTGCCGTTCTGGCGGCGGCCTCCATCCTTACCGGATGCGCGTCCACGCGCTTCGATCCGGCGACCGGCCTCTATGCGGAGCCCGTCGGTGGCGCGCCCGCGACGGCCAACGCGACACCGCTGACACCGGCCCTGACCTGTCTTGCAGATACCGCTGCGGGCCGCGGCCTGCTCGCCCCCCGGCTCGCGGTCGGCGAAATCGCCGATCTGACCGGCAAGTTGGATCTGGAAACCGGACGGCGCGTGAGCCAGGGCGCTTCCCTGTTCGCCGTGACGGCCATCGGTCGTGCGGGCGTCCCTCTGGTCGAAAGGACAGACCAGTCCGTCGCGGAGATCGAACGGACCTATGCCGCGGCCCAGGTTCTGTCCGATGCACCGGCCCAGGCCGGTGATGTCCCCGGCCCCTTGCGCCCGACCCATGCCGGTCAGGTCGCGGGCTCCCGCTTCTACCTCGTCGGCGGTATCACCGAGCTGAACTACAATATCGAGTCCTCTGGCGGCGACATCCGGGTCGGTGCGATCGATCCGGAGGACCCGAAAACAGGCATCGGAGGCTCGCGCTTCGTCATGAATGTCGCGGTCGACCTGCGACTGGTGGACTCAATTTCCCAGGAAGTGGTGGCGATCGCCGCCTACCAGAAGCAGATCGTGGGGCGGGAAATCCGCGCGGGCGTGTTCGACATCTTTGGCGGGACGGCCATCGATCTTTCGGGCGGGCGAAGCGCGCTCGAACCCCTTCAGCTGGGCGTGCGGGCCCTGATCGAGCGCGGCGTGTATGACGTGGCGGTGGACCTCTATGGTCTGTCGGACTCCTCCTGCCTTCCGGCAACCCAGACCGTGGACACCACGGGCGGATACCGCCGCCTGCGCGATCTCCCACACAGCGCGCTCGTTTCGCCGCCGATGACGCTGGCCGTAGCGACAGCCGAGGCTCCGGACCTGAGGGCCGAGAGCACCATAGCACCTGCCGAGGCGTCTCCGCGACCGGGCACCATTCTGACCGCGCCCTTTGCGGGGCCAGCAGCGATGTCTCCCGCCCCTCTGCCGGCACCGGCGGGCGAGATCCCGGCAAGACCCCGGATCGACCCACGCACCTGGCGTTTGACGAGGAGCGGCGCCGGCTGAGCCACCGGCCCGCGGGGGTATCACACGTCGCGACTTGACTCCCTCACACAGTATGCGCCATACACTGTATGTCACACACTATGTGACGCGCGGAGACCGACCTTGTCTTCTGACGACGAGCTTTTCGAATCCATGCGGCTGGAGCTGCGGCGCGGGTCGCTGGTGCTGGCGGTTCTCGCCTGCCTGAGGACCGAGCGCTACGGCTATACGCTGCGCCAGGCGTTGGCGGCGGACGGGCTGGAGATGGAGGAATCGACCCTCTATCCCCTGCTGCGCCGTCTGGAATCCCAGGGGCTGCTCCTCAGCGAATGGCGTGAGGAGGAGAAGCGCAAGAAACGCTTCTATCTGCTCTCGCCGCTGGGCGTTTCCCTGCTGGACCGACTGACCACCGAATGGCGGGCCATCGGCGGCTCGCTGGACAGGCTTCTCTGACATCCGAACATTCACCGGGGAGGGACACGCCATGACCGGCACGTCCGACGACATCATCGAACGCTGGCTGGAGGCCGTGGCCGCCCAGCTCCCGCCCGAGACCCGGGCGGACATCACCGACGAACTGCGCGAGCTGAGCGTGTCGCGCATGGAGGCGAAGGAGAGTGATCTGGGCCGCGATCTGACGCCGGCAGAGGTCGAAGGCGTTCTGAAGGAGATCGGTCATCCGCTGGCGGTCGCTGCACGGTATCGCGCGGGACCCGACAGTCTGATCGGGCCCGAACTTCTGCCCTGGTGGCTTTACGGGGTGAAGGCGGGGCTGCTGGTTCTCCTGGCCATCCACGCCCTGTCACTGGTCGTCACCCTGGTCAGCGGACCCCGTGAGCCGGGCCAGGCGATCGCCCAGGCCTTCCATGGCTTCTTCGGATCGGGCCTGACACTGATCGGGGGCCTGACGCTGGCCGGCGCGATCATGGAACACTACCGGATCCGGCCGAAGTGGATGACCGAATGGCGGGCCAAGGACCTTTCGCTGTTTGGCCTGTCCGATCCTCTCACATGGGGCGTCAAGGCCAGGGAGGCGACGCAGGCCAGCGGCAGTGCGGGCCTCAACCTCAAGCCTGTGCAAGTCCATGCGGGCCGGGCCGGTCCGGCGAGCGAGGCGGTGTTCTCGTTCCTGGCCCTGGGTCTGTTCGTCCTGTGGTGGCTGGGTCTGGTCAGCTTCCCGGGTCTGGCCTCGTTCGAGATCGCGGATCAGCCGGTCACGGTCGCCGGTGCACCGGTGTGGACCGCCCTCTATGCACCCATCCTCGCCTTCGCCCTGGCCCAGATGGCGGTCGATCTGTTCACGTTGATCAATCCGACGGCCGAGCGATTGAGGGCCCTGTTCCGGGCCGGGGTGGCGGTCGGCAATCTTGTGTTGCTGTGGGCCCTCGTCCAGGCAGGCGAACTGTTCCTGCTGAGTTCGGCCGGAGAGATGGCCACGGTGGCGATCAACCGCGACCTGCTAACGCTCGACTGGCTGCGCATGATCGATGAACGCGGGCGGGATCTGGCCGGCGTAGGATTGACCCTGTCCATCCTGCTGACATGGTCGGCGGCGGTGATGGCTCTGATGATGGCGGGTTCCGTCCTGGCCAATCTTGTGCGGATGATCCGTCGCTGAGAAACGACCGCTGAGATGTCCGAAAACCGCGAGACAGGGGACCGGCCCCGGTCCATTCTCGCGGCATGGACAACGCCGCACACCGTCTGGATCAGGAGGCCTGCTATCGGGCGGTCCTGACGCGGGACGCCCGGTTCGACGGGCGGTTCTTCGGCTGCGTGAAGACCACCGGCATCTACTGTCGCCCCGTCTGTCCGGCCCGGACGCCGAAGCGGGAGAACATGATCTTCGTCCCCACGGCGGCGGCGGCCGAAGAGGCGGGGTTCCGCGCCTGCCTGCGCTGCCGGCCCGAGACGGCCCCCGACATGGGGGCCTGGCGCGGCACGTCGAACACGGTCAGCCGGGCCCTGGCCCTGATCGAGCAAGGGGCCCTGGATGAGGGCGATGTCGGTGCGCTTGCCGGACGTCTCGGCGTCGGGGAGCGCCAGTTGCGTCGCCTTTTCCGCCAGCATCTGGGCGCGGCCCCGGTCAGCGTGGCCCAGACGCGGCGAGTGCTGCTGGCCAAGGCTCTGATCCAGGAGAGCGACCTGTCGATGGCCGAGGTGGCGCTGGCGTCCGGCTTCGGCTCGGTGCGCCGGTTCAACGAGACGTTTCAGGCGCTCTATGGCCGCCCGCCCTCGACCCTGCGCCGCCGCGCTGAGCGGCCGAGCGAAGGGGGCGTGAGCCTGAGCCTGACCTATCGCCCCCCCTACGACTGGGACGCCTTGCTGGCGGCGCTGGCCGCCCGGGGGGATACGGTCGATGGCAGGGTCTGGCGGCGCGACCTGACCCGCCCGATCGACGGGGCGGCGGGGCAGGTCACAGCGACACCGGGCGAGCCGGGGCGGTTGAAGCTGGTCGTGGAGGCGGACGATCTGAGGGCCCTGCCCGGCGTGCTGGCCCGGGTGCGGCGGGTGTTCGACCTTTCGGCGGACCCGGAAGCCATCGCGCGCGATCTGTCCGCCAATCCGGTGTTGCGGCCACTGGTCGCCGCGCGCCCGGGGCTGCGGCTGCCTGGACTTTGGGCCGATGCGGGTGACGACCCGCCTAATGACCGGCTGGACGCAACGGACGAGGCACTGGTTCGCCGGGCCGAGCGGTGGCGGCCCTGGCGGGCCTATGGGGCGCTGCACCTGCGCGTGGCGGGGATCGCGGCTGCCGAGCTGATGGAGATCGACGATGACCGACACGCGGCATGAGGCCGACACCGAGACCCTCGGCCTGGACCGGATGGAGACGCCGGTCGGGCAGATGCTGATCGTGACGGACCGCGAGGGCGCGGTCCGGGCGCTGGACTTCGCCGACTTCGAGGCGCGGATGTGCAGGCTTCTGGCGCGGCACGCTCCGGGCGCATCGCTGACTCCGGGTCGCGCCCCCGAGGCCGTCCGAGGTGCGATTGCGGCGTACTTCCACGGCGACGTCCGCGCCCTCGACGCCCTGCCGGTGAAGACCCAAGGCACCGCGTTTCAATCCGAGGTCTGGGCGGCGTTGCGTGCCATTCCGGTCGGACAGACCCGCAGCTATGGCCAACTGGCCGCCGCCATCGGTCGCCCGAGCGCGGTCCGGGCCGTGGGGCTGGCCAACGGTTCCAATCCAGTCGGCGTCATCGTGCCGTGCCACCGGGTCATCGGAGCGAACGGAACCCTCACCGGCTATGCTGGCGGACTGGAGCGCAAGCGCTGGCTGCTGGCACATGAGGCCGCCAACGCATCCTAGGGCGCTACCGCTCGCCGCGCAGCGGCTCGCTGCTTGAGCGCGGGATTGGTAGGGCGCTACCGCTCGCCGCGCGGCGGCTCGCTGCTTGAGCGCCGGTTCAGGTCCGGTTCATCGGCGGATCGTGACGGTTCGATTACCATAAGGCTTGTCGGGGCTTTCCTGCCGTGCTGCTTATGCCGCCGATCGCGCCGCAGGGTGCCAAACTGCAGGGAGTGAGCCGTTGAGCACGACGGATGGGGGGGGCGCGCTCGCGCCTCGCAAGACATTTCTGGGGCACCCGCGCGGGCTGGTGATCCTGTTCCTGACCGAGATGTGGGAGCGCTTCTCCTACTACGGCATGCGTGCGCTGCTGATCTTCTATCTGACGCAGCACTTCCTGTTCGGACCGGCGGAGGCGCAAGGCATCTACGCCGCCTACGCCGCCCTCGTTTACCTCATGCCGGTCATCGGCGGCCTGATCGCTGACAAGTATCTGGGATCGCGCCGGGCCGTGATCATCGGGGCCGCCCTGCTTGTGGCCGGTCACTTCACCATGGCCTTCGAGGGATCGGGCGGCAAACAATACCTGACCGTCGGGGGCACGGAGTATGCGCTTGAGGTCGAGGGGCGTGACACAAATCGCCAGATCTTCGCGGTCGTCGGGGACAACCGCGTGCCCATCTCTATCCTGCCCGAGGGTGTGACCATTGAGGACGCGGAAGGCCAGCCGGCCGGGTCCGGTGCACAGGCCGCCACGGCCGCCGGCTTCCCGACCCAGATCGCGCCGGACGGATACACCACCCGCGTCGAGCGCGATCTGTCAGCGGAGCCGATCCTATTCCTGGCCCTGTCACTGATCATCGTCGGCGTCGGCTTTCTGAAGGCCAACATCTCCACGGTCGTGGGTGCCCTCTATGAGAAGAACGATCCGCGTCGGGACGGCGGCTTCACCATCTTCTACGTCGGCATCAACCTCGGCGCGGTTCTGGCCACGTCGCTCTGCGCCTGGCTCGGCATCGCCTACGGCTGGGCCTATGGCTTCGGCCTGGCCGGCATCGGCATGTTGTTCGGCCTGATCACCTTCATCCTGGGCCAAAGCTGGCTGGAAGGCCGCGGCGAGCCGAGCAAGCCGATCGAGGGGCGGAAGTTGCTCGGGGTGCCGCTGGTACCCTTCTTCTGGATCGCGGGCCTTGTCGCGGTCTTCCCGACCTGGCTCCTGATGCAGCGACATGCCCTGGTCGAGGCCGTCCTGATCCCGGTCGCGATGGCGACCTTCATCCTGGTCGTCGGCTACACCGTCTTGCGCCTCAAGGGGGCCGAACGCAGCCGCATGTTGGTGGCCCAGGTCCTCATCTTCTTCTCGGTCCTGTTCTGGGCCCTGTTCGAGCAGGCGGGATCGTCGCTGAGCCTGTTCGCCGACCAGTCCACCCAGATGCCCTCGTGGTTCAACGCCGCCCAGACTCAGCTGTTCAACCCGGCCATCATTGTCATCTTCGGCCCGATCTTCGCGGCGCTTTGGGTGTGGATGGCCAAGCGCAACATCGAGCCCTCCACGCCCGTGAAGTTCTCGATGGGTCTGGTGTTCGTCGGACTGGGCTTCCTGGTCCTGACCTGGTCGACCGGGAATGCGGCGAACGCGGACTTCCGGGTTCCCCTGTTCTTCCTTTTCCTGACCTACTTCTTCCACACCCTGGGCGAGCTCTGCCTCTCGCCGGTAGGCCTGTCGATGATCACCAAGCTGTCGGTGGATCGCGTCGTCGGCCTGATGATGGGCGTCTGGTTCCTGTCCAGCTCGGTGGCCCACATCGTGGCCGGCCTGATCGCCAAGGCCACGGCGACCGACACCGTCGCAGGCGTGGTGACCAACCCCGAGCTGGCCCTTCAGACCTATGGCTCCATCTTCGGGACTATCGGCTGGGTCGGCGTCGGCGTCGGCGTCTTCCTTCTTGTGATCTCGCCGATCCTCAAGAAGGGAATGGCCGGCATTCGCTGAGCCCCACTGCCCCAGACAGACGAAGGCCCGGCGGAGCGATCCGCCGGGCCTTTTTTTGTTTGCCGAGATCGAGACCTCAGAAGGTCTTGCGTAACCGGATCTGCCAGAAGGTGCGTGGGTCGGACGGGCGCAGCTCGGTATAGGCGATCGGTCGGCCGACGCTGCGGTCGGAAAAGACGATCCGTTCAGCCTGGAAATCGTTCCAGACGTTGACCTGACCCCGGATCGCCAAAGTCGCCGTTGGGCGCCACTCGATGTTGGCCTCAAAGTAGTCGTGGCCCGTGAACCCGGAGATCTGGTCCGGGTCATAGGAAAACTGCTCGAGGCTTTCGATGTAGGTGACGGCCCAGGTCGTGCGCCAGCTGACGATGTCCTGGGCGAGGGTGAACGCGGGCTGCGACGGCCGCACGCCGGAGATGGGTCGATCCTGGCCGGTCGTCGGGTCCGTCACCGAGGTATCGTTCCAGGTGTTGCGGAAGCGGAACTCGCCACCCGTGAAGCCAACGCGGTCCAAAGGCAGCACGATGTTCACCGCCAGTTGGTCCAGCGTCGCATCACCGATATTGCCGACCGCCGACAGGCCACGCGGCAAGGGCAAGCGGTCGATCACTCCGATGATCTCATCGTGGCGATAGCCGACCGAAATGACACCATCTCCGAGGAAGCGCCATTCATAGGTCAGTTCGCTGATCCAGCGTTCCTCAGGCTCAAGGTCGACGTTGCCGCCAAACAATTGGTCGTCCTGAAGGTTCACGCCGGCCGCGAAGTCGCCGAAGTCGAGCTGGCCCAGTTCGCGCTCGAAGCGAAAGCGAAGCTGGTTCTGAGGCATTGGCGTCCAGGTCACCTGAAGGCGGGGCTTGGCGAAGAAGAAGCTCTTCTCCTGGTCGGCGTCTCCCGACTGGCTGATTGTGGAAGCCTCCAGCCGTATCCCGCCCTCGACGGTCAGGTTGGGGCGAACACGCCAGGTGGCCCGGGCGAACACCTCACCGCGGGTCTCCTCGACCTTGATTTCGTCCGAAGGGAGCGACACGACCACGCCACCCACCGTCAGGGCCTGATCCGTCTCGAGCATATTGTAGGCGACTTCCCCGCCGCCCTCGACAGTCAGGGATGGGGATCGCTCCCAACGCAGCAGTGAACGCAGGATAGTCTCTGACGATTGCTCTGCCGAAGCGAAGCGTTGCTCGGGGCTGACAATGCCGGCCACACGGTTGCGCGAGTTCGAAACACTGTCCTCGTCGCTCCACTGGTGGATGAAGCGGGTCTCCGATGTGATCCCGGTGGCCATGGGGCGCGTCATGACGGCTCCGAACTCTCCGTTCTTGCCTTCTTCCGCATAGGTGTTTTCGCGCAAGGTGTCCCGCGCGTCCTGGAGTTGGACCTGCTCATAGTCTCTCAGGCCGACACGTGCCGTCAGATCGATCCGTCCGCCCAGGAAGGCATCGGCGAAGTTGACCCGAACCCCCTGACCTCCGCCGTTCTGATCACTGTAGTAGCCCTCGTCACGCAGGATCACACCATTGGCGTCGCGGCGTATCACCCGACCGACACCGCGGGAGTCGTCGATCGATACGCCGTCAGACAGGGTGAAGCCCCAGGTGCGGTCGCCATTACGGCGGGTGAACTGATACGTTCCGAAGTATCGGTCCGATCCCCCCTCGAAGAACGCTCCATTCCAGGTGGCGATCTGTTCGGTCGAGGCCTCGTTCCTCGTCACGACGTTCACGACAACCGCGAAACCCTGCATGTCGATGCCGGGCGCACCGCCGCGGATCAGCTCAATCCGCTCAACCTGGGCCACCAGGGTGCGGCTCAGAACGGAGGACCCGGTATCGTTCTTGGAGGCCGGGCGCGAGCCGTTGATCAGGATGTTGCCGACCGCGCCTTCGAAGCCCCGCGAGCCGTCGCCGTCCTGAACCGAGAAGCCCGGGACGCGGTTGACCATGTCCAGGGCGGTGTTGGGACGCTGGTCTGCGAAAAAGTCGGGAGTGAAGACGAGCACACCCTGCTGATTGGCGTCGACCACCGGTTCCGGGGTGGCTTGACCCGTCGCCACCGGGGCCTGGACGGCTGACTGGGGCGCTGCCTGACTGGGCGCAGGCACCGTCTGGGCCATGGCTCCTGAGGCGCTGAAGATCATGGCCGTGGTGGCCATCAAAACGGACTTTGTCATCGCCTGGGGTTCCCCTCTTTGTGGGGGAGGTGTGGCGGGATCAAGCGTGACTGTCCCGTTACATTCCGGACAGGTTGATTAAATCGCCGACAAGATTACTCCGCTGTAATCATTGCGACAATTCTGGACGATTCCTGTGAGTTACAACGTAACCGGGCGGCCTGCAGACCTCTAGTCTTTGGTTGATTGTGGCTCAGTCGAGATATCCAGCTGATCCAGTCCGAACCACCGCGAGCCGTCATCCAGAGCGTCTCGATGGGGCGCGGGGGCCTCCTCGACCGGCGGGAACCGTTCCATTGCGATCGGACGCGGCAGTGGCATGCGTGGCACGTCGACGAGGTCGACCGCCGGCCCGGCGTCGGCGTCCCCGGGCATCAAGGTCGGATCCGTGGCCTCCACGACCGGCTCAAGCGCCGCGTCATCGAATCCATCATTGATCTGACCCACCTCAAGGATACTGCCCGGCACGATGTCGTGCGGGGTCGGCGTGACCAGGTCGATGGCCATGCGCGGGCCCAAAGCCCGCCCCTCGGCGTCCTTGCGCGGGGCCATGGCCAGGCCCGCCAGAGCCAGACAGGCGACGGCGGCAACGGCGACAGCAGCGAGCAGCCGGGGGCGGCGGGCGATCAGGGACACAGCGGTTCCTTCCTCTGCCGCATGAACGGGCGCGTCACCGGGCCGGTTCCAACGCAGCCTTGCGGTGCCGCTCCCCCCGGCAACGTTCCGAGCAGGTGGTGATCTTGTCCCAGTCGCGCGCCCACTTGGCCCGCCAGATGAAGGGGCGGTTGCAGACGACGCAGTCCTTCTGCGGCAGGTCGCCCTTCTTCGGGGCCAGGCCCTTGTTGACGTGTTTGCGCGACATCTGGCAGCAGAAACCTTCCCTTTACGTCCACGTCAAGTTTGCGGTAGAACCCGGGCCATGGCGACCGCCGACGATCATCGCACCTATTCGATCCGCCAGCTCTGTCGGGAGTTCGGGGCGACGGCGCGCGCGCTGCGGTTCTATGAGGACAAGGGGCTTCTGACGCCCGCGCGCAAGGGCCAGACGCGTGTCTACGACGCGCGTGACCGGGCGCGGCTGAAGCTGATCCTGCGGGGCCGGCGCATCGGCTTCACCCTGACCGAGATCCAGGAGATGCTGGATCTGTATGACAGGAACGACGGCAACACCCATCAGATGGCCATCGCCCTGCGACGCCATCGCGCCCAGATCGAGGCCCTGAAGCAGCAACGCGAGGACCTCGACGCCGCCATCGAGATGGCCGAGGAGGCCTGCGCGGCCATGGAAGCCCGCCTCAAGGAACAGCGCCCCGACCTTCTGCCCGGTGCCGAGGAGTATGCCTCGGTGCTGCGCGAACGCCTCGACCACCACAACCATCATCCGTTCAAGCTGAGAGCCTGACCCATGGCCTACAAGGCGCCCGTCCGCGACCTGACCTTCATCCTCAACGAGGTGCTGGAGATCGATCGCTATTCGAACTCTCCGGGCTTCCAGGACGTGTCGTCGGACCTGGTCCAGCAGATCCTGGAGGAGGGTGCCAAGTTCTCCGAAGAGGTCATCGCCCCCCTGAACAAGGTCGGCGATCAGGAAGGCTGCAAGTGGGACAATGGCAAGGTCACCGGCCCGACCGGCTGGAAGGAAGCCTATCAGTCGATGGTCGCGGCGGGCTGGCCTGGCCTGTCGGCCCTGCCCGAGCATGGTGGCCAGGGCATGCCCTCGGTCGTGGCCATGGCCTTCGGCCAGTTCACCGCCGCCGCCAGCCCCGCCTTCTCGATGTATCCGGGCCTGACGGCCGGAGCCTACTGGGGGCTGAATGCCAACGGCTCGGATGAGCAGAAGGCCATGTATCTGCCCAAGATGGCGTCGGGCGAATGGGGCGGGACCATGAACCTGACCGAGCCCCAGTGCGGCACGGACCTGGGCCTGATCCGCACCAAGGCGGTCCCGAACGGCGACGGCAGCTATTCGATCACCGGCCAGAAGATCTGGATCAGCTCGGGCGAGCACGACTTCACTGACAACATCATCCATCTGGTCCTGGCCCGCATCGAGGGCGCGCCGGAAGGCATCAAGGGCATCAGCCTGTTCGTCGTGCCCAAATTCCTGGTCAATGAGGACGGCTCGCTGGGCGAGCGGAACGTCGGCGCGGCCTGCGCCGGGCTCGAGCACAAGATGGGCATCCACGGCAACGCCACCTGCGTCATGGCCTATGAGGGGGCCAAGGGCTGGCTCGTCGGCACCGAGAACAAAGGCATGGCGGCCATGTTCGTCATGATGAACGAGGCGCGCCTGGGTACCGGCCTGCAAGGTCTGGCCATAGGCACTGCCGCCTATCAGGCCGCGGTCGAGTTCGCCCATGACCGCCTGCAGGGGCGTTCGCTGACCGGTGCCAAGAACCCGTCCGGCCCGGCCGACAGCATCCTGGTCCACCCCGACGTGCGCCGAATGCTGCTGGAGGCCAAGGCCTTCGTCGAGGGCGGCCAGGCCTTCACCCTGTGGACCGCGCTTCAGGCCGATCTGCAGCATTCGGACGACGAGGCCACGGCCACCAAGGCCCGCGACTACATGGGTCTGATCACCCCGGTGCTGAAGGCCTATCTGACCGACAAGGGCTTCCACGTCGCGTCGCTGGCCATGCAGGTTCACGGCGGCTCGGGCTACACCGAGCACTTCCCGGCGTCCCAGTATCTGCGCGATGCCCGCATCACCATGATCTATGAAGGTGCCAACGGCATCCAGGCGCTGGACCTGGTGGGTCGCAAGCTGCCGGCCAACGGTGGCCGCGCCATCATGAGCTGGTTTGCCGACATCGACGCCTTCGTGGCCGAACACGGCGGCGCGTCCGATCCGGTCAAGCCCTTCGTCGAAGGCCTGGCCGACACCAAGAAGAAACTGCAGGAAGGCACGATGTGGCTGATGCAGAACGGCATGCAGAACCCAGACAATGCAGGGGCCGCCTCCACTGACTATCTGAACATCTTCGGCTTGACGGCGCTGGCCTATGTCTGGGCCCAGATGGCTGTTGCAGCCCAGAAGCAGATCGACGCCGGCTCGACCGACCCCTACTACGTCACCAAACTCCAGACCGGCCGCTACTTCGTCGAGCGAATCCTGCCCGACACCGGCGCCCACCTGAAGAAGCTGAAGACCGGCGCGGACGTCCTGATGGCCATGCCGGCGGAGGCGTTCTGATCTGACGCAACGTGAACAAGGTCATGCGCATGAACGCTATCCGTATCCTCATGCTCGGAGCCCTACTGCTTCCGGCCTGCGCCCTGGCTCAGACCGCAGTGGTGCCGGATCCGGCCTACGACGACTATGCGAGCGGCCAGATGGTGGGGCTCGCCGATGGCCGAAACATCCATCTGGTCTGCATGGGGGAGGGAGTGCCCACAGTCATCCTGACCGCAGGCATGGGCGATTGGAGCGCCGTCTGGCGTAAGGTCCAGCGACCGGTGGCGGAAGTCACCCGTGCATGCGCTTGGGACCGGGCCGGCTTCGGTCTCAGCGATGCGAGCGCAACGACACAGACCGCGACGGCGACAACTGATGATCTGGAGGCCGCTTTGACCTCGGCCCGCATCGAAGGACCCTATGTCTTGGTGGGTCACTCTTTCGGGGCGTACGAATCACTGGCGTTCGCTGATCGACGTCGCGGGGAAGTCGTGGGTTTGGTGACCGTGGACGGCAGCATCCCGAATCAGCTTGGCGTGATGCGGATGGCCGCGCCCCTCCTTGCCGATGCCTTCGAGGCCTACCCTGCCAGCGCGACAGCGCCGCTGCGCAAGTGCATCGCGGACCTCGAGGCGGGGGTTATCGGCTTCGGCGGCCCCGATCCAGACGGCTGCTTCCGGCAGGCGACGAGCCTGCCGACCGCTCTGGCCGAACGCCTTGGTCGGCTTGACAGCGATCCCACGCGGTTGGCGACCCAGGCGTCTTTGATCGACCACTTTATCGAGAGCGGCGACCTGACTGTGAACCCGGTTCGTGACTACGGTGACATGCCCTTGATTACCCTCTCGGCCGGCATCAACGAAGCGCCGCCTGGGTTTCTGACCCCCGCCGCCGAGGCGCAGTGGCCGTTATGGGCTGCCGCCTGGCTGCGCTCCCATCAAGAGATGGCTGCCTTGTCCACGCGTGGCGTAAGCCGAGTGGTGTCCGACGCGACCCATTACATCCAAATGGATCGTCCGGACGTCGTCGTCGCCGCCATTCTTGAAATCGTTAACATCGCCCGCTCACAGGAAGCACCGAAATCGTGAACCCCCTGTCCGTCCCCGAGCCCGACTTCATGAAGGACGAGGAAATCGTCCTCTTCTCCGACTCCGTCGCCAAATGGATCGACGAGCACGCGCCGCCCGAGGCCGTGCAGTCCTGGATCGCCAACTCCAGCGTCCCGCGCGAGCTGTGGACCAAGGCCGGTGAAGCGGGCCTGATGGGTCTGTCCATGCCCGAGGAAGAGGGCGGCATGGGCGGCGATTACCGCCATGAGGTGGTCCTGATGCGCCAGCTCGGCTGGAAGGGCGCCGACCACTTCGGCATCTCTCTGCATAACGCCATCGTCGCCCCCTACATCTGGCACTACGGCACCGAAGAGCAGAAGCAGCGCTGGCTGCCCCGCCTGCTGACCGGCGAACTGGTCGGTGCCATCGCCATGACCGAGCCGGGCGCGGGCTCGGACCTGCAAGGCATCAAGACCACCGCCATCAAACAGGGCAACCAGTATGTGGTGAACGGGTCCAAGACCTTCATCACCAACGGCCAGCTGGCCAACTTCATCATCGTGGTCACCAAGACCGACCCGGCCGAGGGTGCCAAGGGCACCAGCCTGATCGTGGTCGAGACCGACGGTGCCGAGGGCTTCGAGCGCGGACGGAACCTCCACAAGATCGGCATGGAGGGCAACGACACGTCGGAGCTGTTCTTCAATGACGTGAAGGTGCCCGGCGAGAACATCATCGGCGGCGGCGAGGGGCTGGGCTTCATCCAGCTGATGCAGCAGCTGCCGCAGGAGCGACTGAACATCGCCGTCCAGGGCGTCGCGGCGGCGGAGCGTGGCCTCCATGAGACCCTGGAATACGTCAAGGGCCGCAAGGCCTTCGGCAAGCGGATCCTCGACTTCCAAAACACCCAGTTCAAGCTGGCAGAGGTCAAGACCAAGCTGACCGTCGCCCGCGTCTTCGTCGACCACTGCATCGGCCTGCATCTGAAGGGGCAACTGGACGCTGTGACCGCCTCCATGGCCAAATACTGGGTCACCGATATCCAGGGCGAGACCATCGACGAGATGCTCCAGCTCCACGGTGGCTACGGCTATATGAACGAGTATCCGATCGCCCAGCTCTACAAGGACGCCCGCGTCCAGCGCATCTACGGCGGCACGAACGAGATCATGAAGCTGCTGATCGCGCGGTCGCTGTAGGCTATGGGGCGGCGATGATCCGCCTCCACGTCCCCCAGCCCTTGTCGCCCGGCGCGGCGCTCGCGCCGACGCTGGATCAGTCGCGCTATCTGACCCAGGTCATGCGGCTGAAGCTCGGGGACAGCCTGCTCGTCTTCAATGGCGTCGACGGCGAATGGCGCAGCGTCATCGCCGAGGTGCTGAAGAAGGGCGTGGTCCTGCGCGCCGACGAACAGGTCAGGCCCCAGACGGTCGGTCCCGACCTCGACCTGATCGTCGCCGTGGTCAAGAAGTCCCGCGTCGAGACCATCGTCGAGAAGGCCGCCGAACTGGGGGCCGCCCGTATCCGACTGACGGTCACCCAGCGCACCAATGTCGAGCACGTCCGTCTCGACCGCCTCGACGCCATCGCCATCGAGGCCGCCGAACAGACCGGGCGGCTGGACGTGCCGACCATCGACGATCCGGTGAAGCTGGCCACGCTTCTGGACGACTGGGATTCGACGCGCCGCCTGATGTTCTGCGACGAGACCGGCGGTGCGCCGGTGATCGGAGCGGTCGCCGAGCCCGGCCCCTGGGCCATTCTGATCGGTCCCGAGGGCGGCTTCGCGCCAGACGAGCGCGAACGCCTCAGGTCCCTGCCCTTCACAACGGCCGTGTCGCTGGGGCCCCGCATCCTGAGGGCCGATACCGCCGCGATCGCCGCCTTGGCCCTGTGGCAGGCGGCGGTCGGCGACTGGGAGCGCGGCCGGCCATGCTGATGGAACTGGCGCTCGCCACGGTCATGGTGCTGCTCACCGTCATCATCCACGGGGCCGGCCTGCTCGTCCTCAGACATGCGATGGAGTGGCTCGAGCAGGCACGGGGCCAGTCCCGCGTCAGCCCGATCTCTGTCGAGGGTGCCCTCGTCGCCGTGCTCTCCGCCCTCGGCCTGCTGGTCCTTCACGGCGTGGAGATCTGGCTCTATGCCTTCCTCTACCGCGCGATCGGGGCGGTCGATACGATCCGGGACGCCGTCTATTTCTCGACCATCGCCTATGCCTCGATCGGGTTTTCGGACGCCGCCATGGCCCCGGAATGGAAACTGCTGGGCGCGCTGGAAGGAATCAACGGTGCCCTCCTGCTGGGCTGGTCTGTGGCCTTCTTCGTCACTCTGATGACCCGGTTCCTCCCGGCCCGACATCAGAAGGGCTGAGACCACAGGGTCGGATCGTGGTTTTCGTCACCCGTCCGCCCCCGCCGGGCCGGACGGCAGGCCCGGTGGGCGGCGGCTGGTGCAGATGCCGGCCCATACACCGCCTCGCCGTTCGTCCTCCCCTTGAGACCGGACGCGATCTCGCCCATCTAGGCGCCACGGGCCAGTTGCCCGCTCCGGGGCCTGAATGACCGATCCGACGCCGCTCACCTTCGAGGACCTGGTCGGGACCCTGTCGAAGGGGATGAAACCCGCAGACCAGTGGCGCGTCGGGACCGAGCACGAGAAGTTCGGGTTCGACAAGTCCACCCTGCGCCGCCCCACCTATGAGGGTCCCACCGGCATCCACGCCATGCTGGCGGGCCTGCAGCGGTTCGACTGGGCCCCGGTCGAGGAGGGCGGCCACGTCATCGCCCTGGAGCGCAGGAACGCCGAAGGCTTCACCGCCTCGATCTCGCTGGAGCCCGGCGGCCAGTTCGAGCTGTCCGGCGCCCCCCTGAAGGACATCCACGACATCTGTTCGGAGACGGGCCAGCACCTGATGGAGGTGAAGATGGTCGCCGACGAGCTGAACCTCGGCTTCCTCGGTGCCGGCTTCGATCCGATGTGGACCCGCGCGGACGTGCCGGTCATGCCCAAGGGCCGCTACAACATCATGCGGGCCTACATGCCCAAGGTGGGCAACCTCGGCCTCGACATGATGTTGAGGACCTGCACCATCCAGGCCAACCTCGATTTCGACTCCGAAGCTGACATGGTGCTGAAGTTCCGCACCTCGCTGGCGCTACAGCCCATCGCCACGGCGCTGTTCGCCTGTTCTCCGTTCACCGAAGGCCGCCCCAACGGCTTCCTGTCGGCCCGCGCCAATGTCTGGACCGATACAGATGCCGATCGGACCGGCATGCTGGGCTTCGTGTTCGAGGACGGGTTCGGGTTCGAGACCTATGTGAACTATGCGCTCGACACCCCGATGTACTTCGCCAAGCGCGAAGGCCGCTACATCGACGCCTCGGGCCAGTCGTTTCGGGACTTCATGGAGGGTCGCCTGCCCGCCCTGCCGGGTGAACGGCCGACGGCCAAGGACTGGGCCGATCACCTGACCACCCTGTTCCCCGAAGTCCGGCTGAAACAGTATCTGGAGATGCGCGGGGCCGACGGCGGACCCTGGAGCCGCATCTGCGCCCTGCCCGCCCTGTGGGTCGGGATCTTCTACGACGCGCCGTCGCTGGCCGCCGCCTGGGACCTGTGCAAGGGCTGGGACATCGCCGACCACGAACGGCTGCGGCGCGACGTGACCCGCCTGGGCCTGCGCGCCGAGGTGGCGGGGCGGTCGGTGCGCGACATCGCCGTCGACATGGTCGCCATCGCCAAGCAGGGGCTGAAGAACCGCGCCCGCTTCTCGGGCGGAATGGTGGACGAGCGGGGCTATCTGGCGGAGCTGGAAGATATCGCGGATTCGGGCGTCACGCCGGCCGAGCGACTGCTGGATCTGTATCACGGCGACTGGCAAGGCGACGTCACCCGCATCTACCGCGACTTCGCCTACTGACCGGGCGACGCCCCCGGGGCGTGATTTCGCGCCCTGTTTGGCCTATGGGAGCGCCGTGACTGCTCCCGCCGACCCGCTGAAGGCCCACCGCCGCCTGTCCGTCGCCCCGATGATGGACTGGACGGACCGGCATTGCCGCGCCTTTCACCGGACCCTGACGAAGCAGGCGCTGCTCTACACCGAGATGGTCACGGCCCCGGCGGTCATTCACGGCGACCCGGAGAGGCTGCTGGGCTTCGATCCGGTCGAGCACCCCGTCGCGTTGCAGATCGGCGGGTCCGACCCGGACCAGCTGGCAAAGGCCGCCCGGATCGGCGCAGACGTCGGCTACGACGAGATCAATCTGAACGTCGGCTGCCCGTCCGACCGGGTCCAGTCCGGCCGGTTCGGCGCGTGCCTGATGCGCGAGCCCGAACTGGTGGCCGACTGCATGACTGCGATCCGCGAGGCGGTATCCGTCCCGACGACGGTCAAGTGCCGCATCGGCGTGGACGATCAGGAGCCGCAGCAGAGCCTGTTCGCCCTGGTCGACGCCTGCGCCGCCGTGAGCGTCGAGGTCTTCGTGGTCCATGCCCGCAAGGCCTGGCTGAAGGGCCTGTCGCCCAAGGAGAACCGGGACATCCCGCCGCTGGACTATGCGCTGGTGCGCCGGCTGAAGTGCGAGCGGCCGCATCTGTCGATCTCGATCAACGGTGGCATCGGCACACTGAACGAGGCCGAGGCGCAACTCGACAGCAGCGATGGCGTGGCTCTGGACGGCGTCATGATGGGCCGGGCGGCCTATCACGAGCCGGCTCTGCTGGGTCAGGCGGACCAGCGTCTCTTCGGCGCGGCGACGGCCGACGTGGACGCTTTCGAGGCCGTCGCCCGCTACCGTCCCTACCTGGCCGCGCGGATCGAGGAGGGCGTGTCCCTTTCGGCCATGACCCGGCACATGCTGGGCCTGATGCATGGTCGGCCGGGTGCCCGCACCTTCCGCCGCATCCTGACGGTCGAGGCCATCCGCCCGGGCGCGGGGCTGGAGGTCGTCGACCGGGCGCTCGACGCCGTGCGCGAAGCCGAGGCCCGCCGCGAACGGATGGACCACGCCGCCTGACGCCTTGTGATTGCAGCGTCGTGAAATCCGGCTAAGGATTTCGGCGTTCTCCCCGGGATATTGCAGGTTCGCCATGCGTCGCCACTTCTGGCCGAGCGTCCTTGTGGCGCTGCATATGGCCGCGCCCGCCATGTCACAGACGGCACCGAGCCCCGGCGACGGACGTCGGGCCCTTGGCGTCATCGCGGGCTCGCGCGGCGTTGGCCTGGAACTCCAGTACGCCTGGAGCGACGAGCTGGTCCTGCGCGGAACCGTGGACGCCCTGAACGCGGAGACCGGTGGGCGTTATCGCGGCTTCGATTATCGGGTCGCGGGCGAAGGCCGCTCCGTCGGCGTGTTCGTAGACTACCACCCGGGCGGCTCGCCGTGGCTGATGTCCGGCGGCGTCTTCCTCGGCGAGCCCGAGGTCGACCTCATCGGCCGTCCGGTCAGGGCAGTCCGTGTGGGCGGAGCGGTATTCACGCCCGCGCAGATCGGCGAGGTGCGAGGCGGGATCGAGGCCAATATCGCCTCGCCCTTCGTCGGGGTGGGCTACGATGACACCTTCACGGCCAATCGCCGATGGGGCGCGCGGGTCCTTATCGGCGCGGCCTTCAGCGGGACGCCGCGCGTCCAGCTCGCGTCGCGGGGCGGGACCCTGTCCAACAGCCGCGCCTTCCAGGTCCGGCTGGCCGCCGAGATCGAGGATCTAGAGGACGAGATCGAACCCTACACCGTCTATCCCGTCGCGCAGGTGGGTCTCACCTTCCGGTTCTGACGTCGTCGCGTTCACGGGCCGGGGCTGTCAAGGCTCCGTTAAGCACGATGGGCGCTCTCTCTTCGCCCATGAAACACGCGCTCGCCCTCGCCGCCGTTCTCGCTGCCGTCGCAGGCACGGCCGACGCCCAGACCCGAGCCCGGTCGCCGATCACGGCCGCGCTCAACCTCGGCACACCCGGTGCAGGCGTGGAGGCGCAGCTGTCGCTTGGGCCGGTCTTCGTTCTCAGGGGCGGAATCGACACCCTGGGCTACGACGTGGATCAGAACTTCGATGGCGTGGACTATTCCGGACGGTTCGATTTCGACACGGTCTCGGCCTTCGTCGACCTGCATCCCTTCCAGAACGCCTTTCTGATCTCTGGCGGAGTCTATATCGGCGACCGGAGCATCGGCCTGTCCGCACGGCCGAGTGTGACGGTCGAAATCGGAGGCCAGATCGTCACGCCCGGCCAGGTCGGGACACTGTCCGGCGCGATCAAGCTGTCGGATGTGGCTCCCTTCGTCGGCGTGGGCTTTGATGACGCCTTCTATCGCGACAGCCGCTTCGGCTTTCGCGCCATCGCCGGCTTTGCCTGGAGCGAAGCCCCCGAGGTGGCGCTGAACTCCACCGGCGGCAGCCTGTCCAACGACCCGGCCTTCCGCGCCCGACTGGAGCAGGAGGCGCGCGACATCTCCGCCGAGGCCGAGGACAAGGGCATCTTCCCCATCGTCCAGCTGGGCGCGACGGTGCGGTTCTGAACGGGCTCGACCTGACCGAACTTCTGCTGCTGGCCGCCGCCGTCCTCGCCGCCGGACTGGTCGGCGGTCTGATCGCGGGTCTGTTCGGGGTCGGCGGCGGCACGGTGCTGGTGCCGGCCCTGTTCTATGCCTTTTCGGTGCTGGGGCTGGGCGGCGAAGCCAATCTGCACGTCGCCATCGGTACGTCGCTCCTGACGATCGTCGCCACGTCCTGGCGCTCGCTGGGCGCGCACAGGGCTCATGGGGCCGTGGACGAACGGGTCCTGAAGCGATGGACACCCTGGGTCGCCTTCGGGGCCTTGATCGGGGCAGGCGTCGCAGGTCTGACGTCGATGGAGGGGCTGGCCGTCGTCTATGGCGTCTGCCTGATCGTGGTCGCCGCCCAGATGGGCCTGCTGCCCGAGACAGCCACGCTGGCGAAGGATCTGCCCGACGGCTGGGGGCGGCGCGGAATCGGCAGCCTGATCGGCGGGCTTTCGGCCATGATGGGGGTAGGCGGCGGCAGTTTCGGCGGGATGCTGATGACCCTGTGCGGGCGTCCGATCCATCAGGCGGTGGCGACGGCATCTGGCTTCGGCGTGGCGATCGGGATCGCCGCGACGCTGGGCCTCATCGTCTTCGGCTGGGGCGCGGAGGGACGACCACCGCTCAGCCTGGGCTACGTCAACGTCCCCGCCGCCGTGGCCATGGGGCTGCTGACCACCCTGGTCGCGCCCTACGGGGCCAGGCTGGCGCACCGGCTCGACCGCAGGATCCTGCGCCGGGCCTTCGCCCTCTATCTGCTGGCGACAGCGATATCGGTGGTGGTCAAGGCGCTCTGACTTTTGGGGCCTGATCTTGCCGGAAAACCGCGCACACCTTTCCGGATCAGGCCCTAGGGCCGGAGTGTCAGCCCATTCGGCCGCGCCTCGAACGCCGACAGCCGTCCCAGATAGCTCATGCCCAGCAGGGAATGCGGCAGGCCTTCCTCGACGACCAGGGCCCGCACATCCTCGACACGGGCTCCGGAGACCGAGACGTGGTCCAGTTCGACAGCGGCGGCCATCACGGGCCCCGAGGCGGTCTCGACCGTTTGTGTGAAGTCGGCCGGCGTCAGGCGCAGGCCCAGTCGCAGGGCGTCTTCACGGGTCAGGGCGACGACGCTGGCGCCGGTGTCGACCAGCATGCGCACGGCGCGGCCCTCGACGTCGGCCTGGGCCCAGTAGTGGCCATCGGCGGACCGGGCGATCTGGGCCACCCCGCCAGACGCCGGAGCCGTCGCGACGGCCGGCATGACGACAGCAGCCTCGGCCTCACGCGGCTCACGGTGGGTGAACCACCAGGCCACGGTCAGCGAAGACAGCGTCGCCGTAGCCATGACAACGGAGGACTGAAGGTCGAAACGCAACGGCATACTTCCCTGCGGCCCGGCCGCTTCTGCGGCGCATCCCCCTATGCCCTGGGGGCCGTTGGGATGGGGTGAAGAGACAGGGTCGACGAAAGGTTTACGCCTCAGTCTCCGCGCAGCCGAGGGTCGATCCGTTCGCGCCGACCGGGAAGTTCCGTCATGATTTCCGCGCGTTGCTGGTCACTCAGCCCGCTCCAGCCGCCGATTTCCCCAAGCGTCCGGTAACAGCCGAGGCAGAGGCCGGACGCCCCATCCACCACGCAAACCTTGATGCAAGGGGTCGCAACGGCCTTCGGAGCGCTGTGTTCGATTGACGACATAAAGACGAAAACTACTCCGCTATCGGATCAAAAACTTGATTCTGGGCGCGATGGGGCGCAAGGTGAGGGTGACGCGAAACGACGAGAGGGTGAAATCCCCCGACGCACGACGTGTCTCCTTCCCCCGTTCAGCGAAAGGAGACGCACACGATGAACGACAAGGACAAGAACCTCCAGCACGCCATGATGTCCTTTGCCCTGTGGGGCGGGCTCCTGGTCGGACAGCGCCCGTCGCGCGCCAGTGAGCGCGTGGTCAGCCACCCGTCAAACTTCGTGCCGGTCAGGGTCGACCGGAAGGGCTGATCGCCCTTCTGGCTCAGGGTCGTCTACTGCGCCGCGAGGCGGACGAGCTTGCCGTTGTCCTCGTCGGTGATGACCCACACCGCGCCATCGGCGGCGATGGCGATGTCACGGACGCGTTCACCCAGATCGGTCAGCAGCCGCTCTTCCCCGACCACGCGGCCGTCTTCGATCACCAGACGGGCGATGTGCTTGTCGCGCAGGGCAGCGACCAGCAGGTTGCCCTGCCATTCCGGGAACATCGCCCCGTCGTAGAAGATCTGACCACCCGGGGCGATTGAGGGATCCCAGTAGTAGACGGGCTGTTCGGTGCCCTCGCGGGCCGTGACGCTGCCTGCGATGGGCGCCCCGCGGTACTCGATGCCATAGGTGACCTCGGGCCAGCCGTAGTTGCGTCCGCCCTGGACCAGATTGACCTCGTCGCCGCCGCGCGTGCCGTGCTCGACCGTCCAGGCCGCGCCTGTGCCCGGCTGGATCGCCACGCCCTGGGCGTTCCTGTGGCCCACCGACCAGATTTCCGGCAGAGCCCCTTCGAGGCTCACGAAGGGATTGTCGGCCGGCACCGAGCCATCGGCGTTGATGCGGATGATCTTGCCCATGTGGCTGTCCAGCTGCTGGGCCTGGGGCCGCATCGGGGCGTCCGAGCGGTCGCCCAGCGTGATGAACAGGTGCCCGGCCGGATCGAACGCCAGCGACGACCCGAAATGCTTGTCGCCGTCATAGGCCGGTCCGGCGCGGAAGATGACCTGGACGCCATCGACGCGGGTTCCGTCGGCCGACAGGGCACCACGCGCGACCGAGGTCGCATTGCCCCCGTCACGGCGCTCGGCATAGCTCCAGTAGATCATCCGGTCCTGGGCGAAGGTCGGTCCGACAGCGACGTCCAGCAGACCGCCCTGGCCGCGCGCATCCACAGCGGGCAGGCCCACGATCGGCTGGCCGATCTGGCCGTCAGCGGTGACGATCCGGAGATTGCCGCCCAGTTCGGTCACCAGCCACCGACCGTCGGGCAGCATCGCCAGACCCCAGGGCTGCACCAGGCCCGACGCGACCACGGTGTGGGCCAGGGCGCGCTCTGTCGTGACGCCCGGCGCGCGGGTCTGGTTGGCGAAGGCCGGCTGCTGATCCGGCGCATTGGCAGGGCGCGTCTCGACGGGCGCGCCGGCCTGCTGCGGAGCGGCACTGCTGGGTTCACCATTGGCACCGCAGGCCGCGGAAAGCGCGATCAGGGAGGTGGCGGCGGCGAGCAACATGGGGCGCATGGGGCGGTCTCCGAGGGGATCTGGTGTTCGGCTCTATGGCCGGAACGACGCCAAAGCGCCACCGTTCCGGCGGCGGGGCGCGCGCGACGGCCTGTCGCGCCCAAGTGACGGCTTGAACCCGCGGAGCGCGGACGATATAGGCACGCCTCTCGCGCGCCCGGCTGATCGTCTCGCCTGCCCGCGACGCCCTCCAAGGGGCTGGGTAGCTCAGATGGTTAGAGCGGTGGATTCATAACCCACAGGTCGGCGGTTCGATCCCGCCCCCAGCCACCACGCCTCACAAGTCGACGGCTCGCCGCTCCAGCAGGATGACGGCCTTGTCCTGATAGGTCCCTTCGGCATAGGGCCGACATGGAGCCAATGAACAGGACCTACTCGGTCGCTGTAGACGTTCTCCTCGCCGGCATTTCGCCGGCGAGGAGGCCCTCCAATCCTAGGCTGCGTCTTCCTGTTTACGTTGGTCGTTCGCAGCTGTCGGGGTCTGGCACTGCGCTTTGCGCGCCCGATGGGCTTCAAGCATGGGCCGGACCTGAACGCCGCACCGGAATACCACAAGCGCGATTCCGTCCGACGAGTTGACGAGCCCATCGGCCAGGTGGTCTTTGGCCATCGCCTCAACCAGCATTACGGCGGCCAGTTCAGGGTCCGTAAGGTGCTCTCTCACGGTGGCCTTGCGGCCAAGCCCGCGCTGTCTGCGCAGGCCGTCGGCGCTAGCCCCGAGAACCCCGAGGTAGCTGGCGTTAGTGACTAATCCGTACAGAGGTTTTTCCTCTGCAACGGCCTTGATCTGATCAGTATAGGCGCGCCGGACGCGCTTGCTTTCGCGCCGCAGATTGCTCTGCTGGCGGCCGGCCTTATGGACAGGTGTCGGATGAGATGCCATGACGGCTTTAGTCCTGTGAGGGATGGGCGGGGGCCCTCGTTTCCTAGGCGCGGCCCCCGCCGGTTGCCGACTCAAGGGGTCGGGTGTGGGTTGTCCACGCGGTCACTTTGTCCAAGTTCGCTATCGGGGCAAGGGGCGGCATTTGCCGTTCGTGCAATGTTTGGTTAACGATCCCCACAATCCGTAGTGTGGGGGATGGAAGCTCCAGCCCTTTCCGCTCAGCCGGCGATTTTCACGATACGTTCCACGTTAAGGAACCGACCGAAGCCGCCCCCGGCCACCACGCCTCACACTTCGCCCGCCAGCCGCCCCAGCAGGATGACGGCATTGTCCTGATAGGTCCCTTCGGCATAGGGCCGAAAGCCCGTCCGTTCGGCCAGCTTGAGCGAAGGCGCATTGGGCGGGTCGATCATGCAGACGGTGCGAGGAGCCTTCAGCACGCGGTCGCACCAGCCCAGCGCCGCATCCAGGGCCTCGCGCGCCAGTCCCTGTCCCTGAAACCGCGGGGCGACGCCCCAACCGAGTTCGGGCGCATCCATTGGCGGCGTGCAGGCGCGTCGATAGTCCAGCACGCCGACGGAACCGACATAGGCCCCGGTGTCCTTCAGGCGGATCGACCAGTTGCCCTGACCCAGGGCCTGCCAGTGGCCAAGGTCGCGCAGCAGGCGGAACCACACCTCCTCCGTCGTCAGGGGGCCGCGTCCGGCGATAGGACGGGTGAAGCGCTCGTCGGCCCATAGGGCGGCGATGTCATCGAAATCCTCGATGCGGACTGGACGAAGCGTCAGCCGCTCGGTGGTCAGATCAATCATTGCGCCCGTGTCTCTCCGAACAGGCTGTCAGGGCCCGTCCCGCGTCCACGATGCGTCCGTGGCCCTCGTCCGGCAAGCGGCCTCGCACCTGCAATTGCGAGCCGCTCTCAATTGTCTTGAAACTAAGAATGCGTCGCAGTAAGGGTTCTGTCCTGTTCCGATTTCGAGGTTCCCGTGCGCGTCCTGATGGTTTCCACCGCCCTTCTCACCGTCTTGATGCCGGCCGCGGCCATGGCGGAGGACCCGATCGACCAGCTGAGCCCCATCATCGTCACCGGCGTCACGCGCGGCTACGTTGCCCTGAACTCAGTGACGGCGACCAAGACCGACACGCCCCTGATCGACGTGCCACAGAGCGTCAACGTCATCACCCGCCAGCAGCTGGACGATCAGGCCGCCTACAGCCTGTCCGACGTCCTGCGCTATGTGCCCGGCGTCACCATCGGCCAGGGTGAGGGCAACCGCGACCAGATCACCCTGCGCGGCCAGAACACCACCGCCGACTTCTTCCTCGATGGCGTCCGTGACGACGTCCAGTACTTCCGGGGTCTCTACAATCTCGAGCGGGTCGAGGTCCTGAAGGGCCCCTACGCCCTGATCTTCGGCCGGGGCGGCGGCGGGGGCATCGTCAACCGGGTGCAGAAGACGCCCCAGGCCGGAGAGCTGTTCTTCGGTTCGCGCCTGTCGGCCAACAGCTTCGGCGCCTGGGACCTGTCGGCGGACCTGAACACACCGCTCGGCGAGATGGCGGCCTTTCGCCTGAACGCCGCCTATGAGGAGCTCGGGAACCATCGCGACTTCTATGAGGGCCAGCGTTTCGCGGTGAACCCCTACGTCGCCGCCGAGCTGGCCCCCGGCTGGTCGGCGGGCCTGTCGTATGAATACGTCGACGACGACCGGTCGACCGATCGGGGTGTGCCTTCGTTGAACGGACGGCCGATCGAGGGCTATCGCGAACAATTCTTCGGTGTGCCGGGTGTCAACCGGACCACGCTGGAGGCCCAAATCCTCAAGGCACGGCTGGACGGCGAGCTGGCCGAGGGCCTGACCTGGTCGACCACGGCCCTGTGGGGCGATTTCGACAAGGCCTACACCAACGTCTACCCGAACGGCCCGGCGACCGGCCAGACAGGGACGGTGCCGCTGGCGGCCTACACCGACCCGACCACCCGCGATAACATCCTGATCCAGTCCAATCTGGTCTGGGAAACGACGACCGGGCCGCTGGAGCACAAGATCCTGTTTGGTCTGGAATACGGCGACCAGACCTCGGCGAACGCGCGCCGCAATGGCGTCCTGTCCAATCCGACCTTCAGCCTGACCAATCCGGTCTTTCCGACCGTGACCTTCCCGACCCTCGCGCGGCAGACGGAATCAACCGTTGAGACGGTCTCGGCCTATGTGCAGGACCAGATCAGCATCGGCGATCGTTTCGACATCGTGGCGGGCCTGCGCTTCGACCGTTTCGACATCTCCGGCATTGACCTGATCGCCAACCCGGACCGGCCCTTCTCGCGCACCGACGAGAAGGTCTCGCCGCGTCTGGGCCTGATCTTCAAGCCGGTTCCCGAGGTGTCGCTCTACGCCAGCTACAGCCAGTCCTTCCTGCCCCGCTCCGGCGACCAGTTCCTGAGCCTTTCGACGGTGCAGGAAAACCTGGAGCCCGAGCGGTTCACCAACCACGAGATCGGTCTGAAGTGGCAGGCCCGGCCGAACCTGATCGTCACCGCCGCCCTGTTCCAGCTGGACCGCACCAACGCCACGACGCCCGATCCGAACAACCCGCTCGTCACCATCAATGTCGGCGAGACCCGCACGAACGGGCTTGAACTGGCCGCGACGGGCAACATCACCGACCGCTGGCAGGTCAGCGCCGGCTACGCCTGGCAGGACGGCACCTTGAAGGGCAACGACTTCGTCCGCCTGGCCCAGGTGCCGGAACAGCAGTTCAGCCTGTGGAACCGCTATGAGGTCACGCCGCGCCTGGGTCTGGGCCTGGGTGTGACGCATCAGTCCGACCAGTTCGCCGCCATCCGCACCTCCTCGGCCGCCACGCGCCTGCCCGGCTTCACCTGGGTGGACGCCGCCGCCTTCTACGAGGTCTCGGACCGGGTCGAGGTGCAGCTGAACATCGAGAACCTGTTCGACGTCGACTACTTCCCCGACGCCCACAACAATCAGAACATCTCGACCGGCGCGCCACTGAACGCGCGGCTGACGGTGTCGACGCGGTTCTGATCGGCAGGCCTACATCAGCCCGAGCGACTTGAAGCTGGTCACGCCCTCGCGGCCGACGATCAGGTGGTCGTGGACCTCGATCGACAGCGACTTGGCCGCCTGGACGATCTGTTTGGTCATCTCGATGTCGGCCCGGCTGGGCGTCGGGTCGCCGGACGGGTGGTTGTGGACCAGGATCATGGCGGCGGCCGAGACCTCAAGGCCCCGCCGGACCACCTCTCGCGGATAGACCGGGGCATGATCGACCGTGCCCCGGTTCTGGATCTCGTCCAGGATCAGCTGGTTCTTCTTGTCCAGATACAGCACCCGGAACTGCTCGCGCGGCTCGTGCTGGAGGGCGACCCGAACATAGGCCAGCAGCGCCGTCCACGACGAGATCACCGGTCGCTTCACCGCCGGCTCCTTGGCCACCCGCTGGGCCACCTCATGCAGGGCCGCGAGATCGAGCGCCGTCTCCACCCCGATCCCCTTCACGCGCCCCTTGGTGTCCTCGGCACGCACGGTCATCAGCTCCTCGACCGACGCCCCCAGCACCGCCGCCAGAGATCCGAACCGGGCCAGCAGCGCCTTGGCGATCGGCTTGACGTCGCCCTGCGGCTGGCTGCGGAACAGGAACAGCTCCAGCAGTTCATAGTCCGGCAGATGGTTCAGCCCCGCCGTCCGCGCCCGCTGACGCAGACGCTCGCGATGGCCGGTGTGGTGAGGGACGGGGCGATAAACCGGCATCGGCGCGACTGCCGCCGTTCGCTCCGGGAAGCTCAGAACTGTCGCACCCGCCTGCATGAGCCACCCTCGTCCGTCATCCGTCCCGCCAGGAGAGCATGGCAGAACAAAGACAGAACGTCCAGTGGCCTCAGTTCGGACGGAACAGGCCGGCCGGGCTGGCGGTGAAGATCTCCACCCCGTCCTCGGTCACGCCGACGGTGTGCTCGCACTGGGCCGACAGGGACTTGTCGCGGGTCACGGCGGTCCAGCCGTCGGACAGGACCTTCACGTGCGGCTTGCCCAGGTTCACCATCGGCTCGACGGTGAAGAACATGCCCGGCTTCAGCACCGCGCCCTCGCCCTTGCGGCCATAGTGCAGGACGTTGGGACTGTCGTGGAACAGACGGCCGATTCCGTGGCCGCAGAAGTCGCGCACCACGCTCATGCGGTTGGCCTCGACGTGGCGCTGGATGGCGAAGCCGATGTCGCCGAACGTGTTGCCGGGCTTGACATGCTCCAGACCCAGCGCGAGCGATTCATAGGTCACGTCGACCAGCTTCTTCGCCCGGGCATTGATCTCTCCGACCGCATACATGCGGCTGGAGTCGCCGTGCCAGCCGTCGACGATGACGGTGTGGTCGATGTTGACGATGTCGCCATCCTTCAGCACCCGGTCGCCCGGAATGCCGTGGCACACCACGTGATTGATCGAGGTGCAGACGGTCTTCATGTAGCCCTTGTAGCCGAGGCAGGCGGGCAGGGCGCCCCGGTCCAGGGTGAACTGGCGGATGCGGTCGTCGATCTCCTGGGTCGTCACGCCCGGCACGACATAGGGCGCGATTATGTCCAGCGCTTCGGCCACCAGCCGGCCGGCAGCCCGCATGCCCTCGAAATCCGCGGGGTCGTCGTAGATGCGGATGGCACTGGTGCGAACCAGGGCGTCGGCTTCCAGCTCGGGTGTTTCGTACATGCGTCGGGTCTCGGGTGGTCCGTCCGGGACCGTATCAGGGCGTCAGATGGCGACGATAGCATAGAACCTCAAGCGGTTTGAGACCTTGCGCACAAGCCCGGAGGGCATAGCTGATCGACATGACACAAGCCTCGCCTACCGCCGCCGTCCTGATCATCGGCGACGAGATCCTGTCGGGCCGGACCGCCGACACCAATCTGAACACCATCGCGCGGTTCCTGGCGGCGCTGGGCATCGACCTGATGGAAGCCCGCACCGTCGGCGACCGGGAAGACCAGATCGTCGGAGCGCTGAACGCCCTGCGTCACACCCACGACTACGTCTTCACCACCGGCGGCATCGGGCCCACCCATGACGACATCACCGCCGACTGCGTGGCGCGGGCCTTCGGCATCGGCATTGCTGAGCATCCCGAGGCCCTGGCGATCCTGGAGCGCCGCTATGGCGACGAGCTGAACGCGGCGAGGCGGCGAATGGCGCGCATTCCGGACGGTGGCGTGCTGATCGCCAATCCGGTCACCGACGCGCCGGGGTTTCAGGTCGAGAACGTCTTCGTCATGGCCGGCGTGCCAAAGATCATGACCGCGATGCTGGAGGACGTCGCGCCCCGGCTGCGCACCGGCGCGGTGGTCCACGCGCGGACGCTGCGGGTCACCGGCGTGGGCGAAGGAACGGTCGCCGCGACGCTGTCCGAGGCCGCTCGCGCCAACCCCGACCTCAGCTTCGGCAGCTATCCGTTCGGGGCCGGCTCCCAGGGCGAGATCGGCACGAACCTGGTCGTGCGCGGGCGCAACGCTGCGGCCGTCGAGGCCGCCATTACCGCCCTTTCGGACCGGCTGACGGCCGACGGCATCGCGGCCGTCTTGCAGCCCACCTAGTCCAGCTCCGGCCCGCCCGTCGGGTCGCGCGGATCCAGCGGCAGGCCCGCTGCCTGACGGCGCTTCAACACCCGGAGCCAGCCGTGCATGGCCTCGCAATCCAGACCGTGCATCATCAGCCGATAGCCCGCCTGCAGCGTCGACAGCGCCACCAGCGGATGGCCGTTCTTGACGAAGCTCATGTGGTAGTCGGTGCCCAGGATCCGGCCGATATAGACGCCCACGATCTCGTCCAGCTGCAGCGAATGGCTGGCCCGCATGAAGTCGGCGCGCGGCAGCATCAGCGCATAGAGCGGCGTGTAGAACTCCACCGCCGTCTGGATGTCGATCCTGTTCAGCTGGCCCGTCGGGAATCGTTCGAACTCGGGGTCGATGTCCGAGATCATCGAGAAATCGACCCGCTCCGGCGGCATGATCTCCTTGCCGGCGGCACGCAGGGCCAGGTTCAGCTCGATGATGAAGTTGAAGACGTTCAGGTCATGCTGGAGGAAGACATTGTCCTCCAGGTCCTTGAGCGTCAGGGGCTTCAGCGGGACGGTCTTGACCAGATCCGGGTCGATCCCGGCATTGGCCTTCATGAAGGCGAGCAGCTCTGTTCCGACGTGAAAGTGACGCAGGATCAAGGTGTTGCACTCCGGGCTGCCGAACACGCGCAGCCCCCAGTGGATGGATTTGTGCAGCAGGCCGTTCAGGTTGGGGTACCGGGGCGAGATGGCCCGCAGCACCTTCACCACGCCGAAAAACAGAAACACCAGCGGGCGGCTGACCGGAAACAGCCACCGCCGCGACCACGACCGGGCTCCCAGGAGCAGGGCCCGCTTGGCCTGCGGGTCGATGGGCAGGGAGTGATCCAGATACAGCGCCAGCCACGGGTCCGGATCGCCCGCGTCATAACGGCGAGGATCGAAGGGATCGTTCTTCCACGCGGTCGCGCCGTCCGACAGGCTCAAACCCCTATCTCCTCGATCTGCAGCGCATAGAGCCGCGCGGTCACCTTCGCGGTCATCACGATCCGCTCCGCCACGGCCTCATCGGGCAGGACCATGCGCAGCATCTCCTCGAACTCCGCCATGTGCTCGGCGTCGTTCTCGCCGTGATACAGCAGGAAGCGCACCGCCTCGTCCGGCAGGGCCAGCCGCTCCTTGACCTGACGCCCCCAGGGCGCGGCCTTGATCGAGCCCAGGCCCTCGATGACGAACATGGCCCCCAGCAGGCCGAAGGGATCGGGCCTGGACGCCTCGTGGAACATCCAGGCCGACAGGGCCTCGGACCCGACGTTCTTTTTCGCCGAGCGGATGACCGACAGCTCGCCGCCCGAGGCCACGAAGTCGGCTTCCAGCAGGCGGAAGTCGCGATGCTCCGTCACCGCATGGCGCATCAGGGTGGAGCGCAGCTCCAGATGCCCCTCTCCGATATTGGACGCCGCGCGCGACATCCACAGGGCCCCTTCCTTCACCTGCTGGCGCAGATTGATGAGGAAGGCGTGATAGTCCTCAATCTCGAACCGCCCGCGCGTGAGCTTGCGGATGAGCGGCGTCGCCTCCAGCCGCTGTTCGAAGTCTGCGAAGACCAGGGCGAGCTTCCTCAGGGTGTCCGCCACAGGGTCGTCGATCCGCGCTCCGTCCGCCATCACACCACCTCGCACATCGCAAAACCCACCATGGCTCGCCCGCTCTCGGGCACGATCAGCAGAACCCGCTCGCCCCGCTTCGCCCGTCCGGACTTCAGGAAGGCGTCCAGCATGACCCAGATCGAGGCCGCGCCGATATTGCCGACGGTGGCCAGGTTCGAGAACCACCTGGATTCCGGGATCATCGCGGCGGTGCTCTCCAGAAGCCCGACGATCTCTTCGCGCAGCGACCGCGCCGAATAGTGGCACAGCAGGTGATCGACGCGGGCCGGGTCGATCCGGCCCGTGTCGACCTTCTCCAGCCAGACGCCGATCCAGGCCCGGATGACGATCTTCAGAAGCTCGAAGTCCTGAACCAGCGCTACTGAACCCGCTGCATGGGCCGCGACCGGCCCGGCGTGGCTCCAGGCCGTGCGCATGTCCGACCGGTCCGCGAAGGTCGAACCCGCCCACATGCAGGGATCGAAGCGCCCCGCCAGCGAGGTCAGGTCGATCCACTCGATCTTGAGCGACAGGGCGTCGGTTCGGGGCCTGGGCTCCAGCACAACGGCGCCCGCCCCGTCCGACAGGGTGAACCGCAGGAAATCCGCCTCGACCCGCGCCCGCCCCTTGGCGTCGACCAGCGTGGTTCCTTCGTAGAACTCGGGCCGGAACCAGCGCGACGAGAACTCCCCGGCCGCCGTCGCCGCGACCTCGGCTTCCCCGGCCCGAACCGAAAGCCAGGCGTGCTTGAGCGCCGTCAGGGCGGAGGCGCAGACCGACTGGTGACTGGCGATCTCCATCGGGCCGCAGCCGAGTTCGCCATGCACCGCCGCTGCATGGCCGGGGACCAGATAGTCGCCCTGGGTCGTCGCCGTCGCCAGAAAGTCGAGATCGGCAGCCGCCAGCCCCGCGTCGTCCAGCGCGGCCCGCAAGGCGTCGGCCGTCATGGAGGCGTTGGAATGCAGCGGCCGGCCGTCAGCATTGAGGGCATAGTGCCGCGTCTCGACCCCGTTCCAGCGCAGCGCCCGGCGGCCGACCGCTGAGGACCGCCCGCCGATCCGGCCGATGAAGGACTCCATTCCCTCTGCGTCGACCGGCTCGCCCGGCAGGAAGGCCCCCGTCCCGGTGATGAAAACGTCCCTGAGACGCGCGTCACTCATGCCGCCCTATGGGCACGGTTCGCCCGTCACCTGCAAGCTGACAAAGCCTGACGACGCCTAGCTTTCCAGCGGAACGACCGCTCCGGCTTCGACCGGACGGCGCGCGGTGCGACGCCGTGACAGCCAGCCCTTGATCCGGTTCTGGATCGGCTGATCGATCAGCGCGTGGAAAACGAAGGCGAAGACGAAGGCCGCCAGAACCCCCAGCGCCCACAGGCCCCACTGCACGCCGACCGGCAGGGCGAAGCGGGCGATCAGCACATTGACCACGCCGAACCAGGCGATGCGCACCGGCTCATTGGTGATGAACATGGCGAAGGAGACCACGCTGGCCTTTTCGACCCACTTCGACGGGCGCGTCACCGGAATGGCCCCGGCCGCCAGAAGGATCAGGCTGATGAAGACGATGGAGATCAGGGCGTGCTTGTCGAAGGCCTGCACGGTCGCCAGCCCCACCACGGCCGCCACGCCGACGATCCGGGCCAGACGCGGCGCCACGAACACCCGCTCCGACACCACCGCCAGCGCCATGCCCAGCAGGAACAGCGGCAACGCCCGCCACACGCCGTACATCATCGGCATCTGGTAGACAGGATAGCCCAAGAGGCTGTGCGTCAGCGCGTTAGCGAGAAGATAGAGCCCCGCCGCGGCGATCAGCGCCGTCCACGGCCCGGCCCGCTTTAACGCCATCAGGATCCACGGAAAGGCGAGGTAACAGCCGAGCAGCGCCGAGATCGACCAGCTGGGTGCGTTCCACCCCAGGCCGCCGTAGACGCCGAAGGACTGAACCAGAGCCGCCTGCGCCGGCAGCTGGTCCCAGGCGAACCATTCGGGATTGCGCGGCGCAAAGCCGACCGCCGTTCCCACGACGACCAGGGCCACCAGGCCCAGAACCATGATCAGATGGGCCGGATAGACCCTTAGGAACCGCTTCATGAAGAAGTCGCCCGGTGACATCCGGCCCGAAGCGACCGAGCCGCCATAGACCCGCATCAGAACGTAGCCGGAATCGATCAGGAAGAAGTTGGTCAGCAGGAACCCGCCCCGCTCGAACACGGGATGCAGCGCCTCGGCCAGGGGCACCGGCCCCGCCGCCTGGAAGTGATGCAGGATGATCAGGGAGGCCACGATGAAGCGCAGCGCATCCAGCCACCCGCCGCGCGCGATGGGCGGTGTCTCGTTTCGGGTCGAAATCGCGGTCCAGACCATGGAAAGTCCCTGTTCTGGCGGCTCCGGCGCAAGGGTCGGGCCGCAGCCTTGCCGCCCGCGACACTTGCGCTAACCTGACCGGCGACCGGGGGGCGAATGACCGACGAGGATCCGCGCGAGGGCCGCATCCGGCTGGGCCGCCGCCGCAAGGAGGCGGTCGAGACGCTGGACGCCATCGAGATGGCCGAAGAGGCCATGGAGCAGGCCGAGCCGACCATGGGTCCGCCGGACCCCGCCGTCCTGCTGGTCGAGGAACAGCGCCGCCTGATCAAGGCCCAGGTCTCCAACGAGCGCATGGGCTTCGTCCTGCGCGTCATGACCGCCTGCGTTGGCCTGGCCTTCGTAATTGGCTTGTGTGGAATGGTCTGGACGGCGTCTCAATCGAGAGCCGTTGTCGTGAACCCGTTCGACAGCCCCTTTGCACTGACCCACCGCGGGCACTCCGGCCAGGTCATCGCGCGCGGGGTCTCCGACGTCATCATCACCATCAACCGTGAGGCCCGCTACGGCGAACAGAGCCGGGCTGTCGCCCTGACCTGGACCCGGGACACGGCGGTCGTGGTGCCGACGACCGGTGTATCGATCGGTGACATCGACAAGCTGTTGCGCACCTGGTTTGGCCAGGAAACCAACATCACCGGATCGGTCACGGTCAGCACGACCGGCGTAGTGTCCCTGACGATTCGCGCCGATGGCGTTCGTGCGCAAACCTTCACCGGTCCCGAGTCCGACATGCCGCGCCTTATCCGCGAGGCCTCAGAATACATGTACGGTCAGTTCCAGCCGGAGCTGTTCACCTGGTACCTGCTGCAGACCCAGCGCTATGAGGACGCCGAGGCTTTCTTGCCTGGCGCCTATGCCCAGCACCCTGAGTCGCGCGGGGCGCTGGCTCGTTACTGGGGCATCATGCTGAGTTCCCTGGGGCGGCCGGAGGAGGCGGCCGAGAAGCTGCGCCTGTCGATCCGCGCCAATCCCGACAACGAGTCCGCCTGGGACATGCTGGTCGGCGTCCTGTTCGATACGGAGGGCGAAGAGGCCGCCTACCGCGTCGGCCGCGACATGGCCGCCCGAACGGCAGAGGACGGCGAGCCGATGGAGAGCGAGTCCTACCTGCTGCTGCTCCGCGACTGGACCCGCCTGGTCGAAATCGGCACGGGCGACATCGCTGAGACAGGCGGCGAGAACGCGCTGGGCGGGCAGGAAATCACACTCGCCGACGCCGAGGCCAATCGGCATGATTTTGTCCATGCCCGCACCCTGTTGCGTGCCGGCCGGGTCGGCTCCCCCGAAGTCGCGGCCACTGGCCACATGGTCGACACCTATGAGGCGCTCGAAAGCGGCGATACGGCCCGCGCGCTCGCGGCCATGCAGGCGCTGGACGCGCTGTGGCAGGCCGACGGCGACGTCGCCTACGCCTTCTACGAGGCCCCTTGTTACCTCGGGCTGACGCTGGGCCTGAATGGCCGCCGCCAGGAAGCCGAGGCCGCCTTCGCGCGCGCCGACCGCCTCGTCGCCTGCGCCGCCTTCCGCGCCGATGTGCTGGAGGCCCAAGGCCTGACCGCCGAGGCCGACCGCCAGTATGGCGTGGCCATTCGGCTGGCCCCGTCGTTGCCCTTCGCCTACCAGCGGCGAGGCTTGGCGCTGCTGGCCCGAGGCGACCACGCCCGCGCCGTCACCCGCTTCCGCGACGCCCATTTGCGCGGGCCCCGCTGGGCCGATCCGCTCAAGGGCTGGGGCGACGCGCTCGCCGCGCAGGGGCGCTGGGCCGCAGCGATGGAGAAATACGAACAGGCCATTCCCCTAGCCCCCGAATGGCGGGCCCTTCACCTCGCCCACGCGGAGGCGCTGAACCGCCTCGGCCGCCGTGAAGAGGCGCAAGCCGCGCTGGAAAAGGCAGCGGCCTGACCTCCCTTCTCCCCTTGCGGGAGAAGGTGGCCGAGCGCAGCGAGGTCGGATGAGGGGTGCAAGAAGGCGGCACCGATGAAACGCCGTCGGCTCCCGCAACGCCAATCACCGAGTTTCACCCCTCATCCGGCCCTCCGGGCCACCTTCTCCCGCAAGGGGAGAAGGGTAACTCCGCGTTAACCACGCTCCCGGCATTTCTTGCCGAGTATCTCGGGAGTGTGCGGGCCATGAGCGGCGCGGAAGTTCTGGACGTGGGCCGCGACGCCCTCTGGCTGACGATCCAGCTGTGCGCACCCGTGCTCATCGTCGGCCTGATCGTCGGCGTCGGCATCGGCCTGTTTCAGGCCCTGACCCAGATCCAGGAGCAGTCGCTGGTCTATGCGCCCAAGATCATCGCCATCTTCGTGAGCTTGCTCCTGTTCCTGCCGTTGATGGGTGGGCTTCTGGGTGCCTTCATGCGCGAGATCGCCGCCCGCATTTCGGGCATGTAGCGGGGGCGCATGGAGCCCTACGCCACCGCCGATCAGGTCTGGGCCGGCGGGCTGATCTTCGCCCGCATCGGCGCCATCTTTCTCACCCTGCCCGGTATCGGCGAGAGCTATGTCCCGCCGCGCATCCGCCTGTCGCTGGCGCTGGTGGTGGCGTTCGTCCTTTGGCCGGTCGTGGGCGGCAGCCTGCCGACCCTGCCCGAGTCCCTCGGCACCTCGGTGGGCTGGGTGATCCGCGAAGTCATCGTAGGCCTGGCCATCGGCGCGATCCTTAGGGTTTTCGTCTCGGCGCTCGCCGTCGCGGGCGAGATCGTGTCGCTCCAGACCACCCTCAGCTTCGCCCAGACGACCAACCCGCTGCAGGCCTCGCCCGGCACGACGATCGCCGCCTTCCTGATGCTGTTGGGCACGGTTCTGGTCTTCGCCACCAACACCCATCACCTGTTCATCGCCGGGCTGGTGGGATCCTATGAGCTGATCGCACCGGCCAGACCCCTCGTCACGGGCGACTTCACCGAGCTCGCGGTTCGGACCGTGGGCGACGCCTTCATGCTCGGTGTCCAGCTGTCGGCCCCGGTGATCGTCTTTGCGCTGGTCTTCAACATCGCCTCCGGCCTGGTCGGGCGGGTCATGCCGGCTTTCCAGATCTTCTTCGTCGCCGCGCCGCTGAGCGTCATCCTCGGCCTGTCGGTCTTCGCCCTGTCGCTGGGGGTGCTCGGGACGGTCTTCATCGAGCGGTATCGCGACCTCGCCAACCTGTTCGTCTCATCCGGAGGCGTGGGTGGCTGAGGAGAACGATCCCGAGTCAAAAACAGAAGAGGCCACCCCGCGAAAACTCGAGGAGGCCAGACGCAAGGGCGACGTCGCCAAGTCCATGGACGTCGCCCCGACCCTCAGTCTCATGGGCGCGGCGGCGGTCATCCTGATGGGGGGTGGCTGGTTCGCCACCCTCATGGCCGAGGCCCTGGTCCCCTTCATCGCCATGCCTCACCGCCTGATGGGCGGACTGGAGGTCGGCGCGGGTCTGGAACTGGGCGTCAAGGCGCTCTGGGCGGCGGCGCCCTTCCTGGCGGCGGTCATGTTCGCCACCATCATCGGTGGCGTCTCCGGCACGGTGGCCCAGACCGGCGGTCTTCTCTTCTCGGCCGAGAAGATGAAACCCAAGCTGGACAAGATCAATCCACTCAAGGGGTTCCAGCGCATCTTCGGGCCCGACGGCCTGATGCAGTTCGCCCAGACGCTGGTGAAGCTGATCGTGGTCTCCGTGGTCTGCTGGATGGTGCTGAAGCCCCATGCGCGCGAGTTCGAGGGCATGGCCGCCATGCATCCGTTGACCATCCTGCCGCTGGCGCGGGACCTGACGATCGCCCTGATGGCGTCAACCCTTGTCCTGCTGGGCCTGACCGCCGTCGGCGACGTCTTCTGGCAGAGACTGCGCTTCGCCAAGCGGATGCGCATGACCAAGGAAGAGCTGAAAGAGGACTACAAGCAGTCTGAAGGCGACCCTCACGTGAAGGCGCGCCTGAAGCAGATCCGCATGCAGCGCAGTCGCCAGCGCATGATGGCCAATGTGCCCAAGGCCACGGTGATCGTGACCAACCCGACCCACTACTCGGTCGCCCTGCGCTACGAGCCCGATCAGGGCGACGCCGCCCCGGTGTGCCTGGCCAAGGGCGTGGACGCGGTCGCCTTGCGCATCCGGGAGGTCGCCCGCGAGCACAATGTGCCGATCGTCGAGAACGTGCCGCTGGCGCGCGCCCTCTACGCGACCGTCGATATCGACGAGACCATCCCGCGCGAGCATTTCGAGGCGGCGGCCAAGGTCATCGGCTTTGTGATGCAGAAGCGGCGGGGAAGAGTGAGGAGTGGCTAGTGGCTGGTGGCTGGTGGCTGGTGATTGGTGGTTGGCGGTCCTGCCACCCGACAAAACGCTCCCCGGCCGGAGCAAGCCAGCCACTAGCCACCAGCCACTCTTCACCAATCACCAATCACCAATCACCAATCACGCCTATACTCACCCCCTGATTCGCACCGGGAGCCCCGCTGCATGACCACCGCCCCCCGCCGTCTCGATCTGTCACTCGTCCTCATGACAGCGGGGTTCGCCGCCGCCATCGGGGCCCTGGCGTGGCCGGCCTTCCAGACCGCTCCGACGTCGACGCCGCACATGATCCTGATGGTGGCGGTGGCCGCCGTGGCCCTGCTGGGCCTGTTCGCCTTCGGTCGGCAGGAGGCGCGGCGACCGACACGGCCCGATGGCGATGTCGCGGTCGAGATGCTGGATGCGCTCGCCGAACCCGCCGTGCTTGTCTGGGCGTCGGGACAGGTTCTGGCCTTCAACGGAGCGTGGGCCTCCCAGAACGGGGCCACGACGGCCTTGCCTCGCGGCGGTTCCGCCCAGGCCCTCTACATGGCCTTCGCACAGGCCCGACAGGGCCAGCAGGCCCGCGCCATCGTCACCATTGGCGAGCGCGAGATCGAGGTCCTGATCGCCCAGGCGGGACAGGGCCGCTTCCTGGTGCGGGAGGCGCCGGAAGCCGCGCTGACCGATACAGCCACGCCGGTTCCCACGAACGCCTATGTCGCCTCGGCCGGCGAGGGTCGCGCCATGGCGGCCGGCGCGCCGTTCGGCTCGGCCGTGATCGCGGGCGAGGACCTGTTCGCCGGGCACGCGCAAGAGGCCAATCCCGCCCTGGCCATCCTCACCGGCCCGGCGGCCGCCCGCGACGCCGCCTTCGGCCACCTGTTCGAACCCAATGGCGTCGCCGAGGCCCGCCGTCGCCTCGCCGAGGGCTCATCGGGGCCGATCGAGCTGATCGCCCGCGCCCACCCGGACCGCAGCCTGCACCTGTATGTCGCGCCCGAGGGCGACAAGCGCCGCGTCTGGCTGTTCGACGTCTCGACCCAGAAGTCGATGGAGCTGCAACTCAGCCAGGCCCAGAAGATGCAGGCCGTGGGCCAGCTCGCGGGCGGCGTCGCCCACGACTTCAACAACCTGCTGACCGCCATCCAGCTCCAGCTCTCCGGCCTCCTGGAACGCCACCCCGTCGGCGATCCCTCCTACGAGGGCCTGAACGAGATCCGCCAGACGGCCATCCGGGCGGCCGATCTGGTCCGCAAGCTTCTGGCCTTCTCGCGCAAGTCCACCGTGCGGCGCGAGCGGCTGGATCTGGGCGAACTGGTCGGCGAGTTCGCGGTCCTGCTGCGCCGCCTGTTGCGCGAGGATGTGCGGCTGGAGACCGACTACGGCCGCGACCTGCCCGTCGTCCTCGCCGACAAGTCCCAGCTGGAGACGGCGGTGATGAACCTGGCCGTCAACGCCCGCGACGCCATGCGTGGCGTCGTCGCGCCCGGCGATGCCGTGGTCACGATCCGGACGCGTCGGCTCAGCCAGGCCGAGGCGCGCGACATGGGCTGGCTGGAAGCCCCGGCCGAGGACGGCGCCCTGATCGAGGTGTCCGACACCGGTCCCGGCGTGCCCGCCGCCATTATCGACAAGATCTTCGAACCCTTCTTCACCACCAAGGCGGTCAACGAAGGCACCGGCATGGGTCTGGCCACTGTCTACGGCATCGTCCAGCAGGCCGGAGGCCACATCGCGGTGACCAACGTCGACGGGGCCGGCGCCGCCTTCCGCATCTTCCTGCCCGCCGCATCCGAACAGGCCCTGGCCGAGGTCGCGCCGGTCGAGGTCAAGGCCAAGGCCGCGCCGCGCGACCTGTCCGGCAACGGTCGCATCCTGTTCGTCGAGGACGAGGCGGCGGTGCGCGGCATCGCGGCCCGCCTGCTGCGCCAGCGCGGCTATGAGGTCATCGAGGCCGCGGACGGCGAAGAGGCCCTGGCGCTCGCCGAGGAATGGTCCGGCCAGATCGACATGCTGATTTCCGACGTGATCATGCCGGGGCTGGACGGACCGTCCCTGCTGAAGAAGGCGCGGCCCTATCTGGGAGACGCGCCGGTCATGTTCATCTCCGGCTATGCCGAGAGCGACTTCTCCGACCTGCTGCAGGACGAAACCGGCGTCTCCTTCCTGCCCAAGCCTCTGGACATCAAGACGCTCGCCGAGCGGGTGAAACAGCAGCTTCAGGGGGGTTGAGGGCGAGAAATCTCCCTCCCCTTCATGGGGAGGGAAGACCGCGGAGCGGTCAGGGTGGGGTTCGATCGGCGCGAACTCGCAGTCCGGCCCCACCCGCGCTCGGCTCCGCCTCGCGGTCCCTCCCCATGAAGGGGAGGGAGAAACCGGGGACTTACCCCTTCAGGACCTCCACCAGCGTCTTGCCGAGGCGCGCCGGGGACGGCGAGACCCTGATCCCCGCCGCTTCCATGGCCGCGATCTTGGATTCGGCGTCGCCCTTGCCGCCCGAAACGACCGCGCCGGCGTGCCCCATGGTGCGGCCCTTGGGCGCCGTGCGACCGGCGATGAAGCCGGCCATGGGCTTCTTCCTGCCCTTCCTGGCCTCGTCGATCAGGAACTGGGCGGCGTCTTCCTCGGCCCCGCCGCCGATCTCGCCGATCATGATGATCGACTGGGTTTCCGGGTCGGCCAGGAACATCTCCAGCATGTCGATGAACTCGGTGCCCTTGACCGGATCACCGCCGATGCCGACGGCGGTCGTCTGGCCCAGGCCTTCGTTGGAGGTCTGGAACACGGCCTCATAGGTCAGGGTGCCCGAGCGCGAGACGATGCCGACGTTGCCCTTCTTGAAGATGGAGCCCGGCATGATGCCGATCTTGCACTCTTCCGGGGTCAGGACGCCGGGGCAGTTGGGACCCAGCAGCCGCGAGTTCGAGCGATCCAGCCGCGCCTTGACCCGCACCATGTCCATCACCGGAATGCCTTCGGTGATGCAGGTGATGAAGGGGATTTCGGCCTCGATGGCCTCGATGATGGCGTCGGCGGCCCCCGCCGGCGGAACGTAGATGACCGAGGCATTGGCACCGGTCGCGTCGCGGGCATCCGCGACCGAGGCGTAGATCGGCAGGGTCTCGCCGTGGCTTCCGGTCCAGTTCGTGCCGCCCTTGGTCGGGTGCACGCCCGCCACCATCTGGGTGCCGTAGTAGGCCAGCGCCTGTTCGGTGTGGAAGCCGCCGGTCTTTCCGGTCAGGCCCTGGACGATGATCTTGGTGTCGCGATTGACGAGGATGGACATGGTTTCGACTTCTGTTGAGAGGCAGGAGGATCAGAGATGATCAACCTGCGGCTTCATCCGTTGGCGACGTTGCAATCAAGGACCGAAGGTGATCCGAAACGAGTTGATCAGGAGTGATTTGGCGGCGCTCGCAGTAGCTCTGAACTGCCGACCAAACATCGTCTTCTAGGACGACTTCAATCGTTTCGAGCGCCATCACCCCACCGCCGCGACGATCTTCTGGGCGGCGTCGTCGAGGTCGTCGGCGGCCGTGATGGCCAGGCCGCTCTCGTTCAGGATCTTCTTGCCCAGCTCGACATTGGTGCCTTCCAGCCTGACGACCAGCGGCACCTTCAGGCCCACTTCCTTCACCGCCGCGACCACGCCCTCGGCGATGACATCGCACTTCATGATGCCGCCGAAGATGTTGACCAGGATGCCCTGGACGGCCGGGTCGGCGGTGATGATCTTGAAGGCCGCCGCGACCTTTTCCTTCGACGCGCCGCCGCCGACGTCGCAGAAGTTGGCCGGTTCCTTGCCGTACAGCTTGATGATGTCCATCGTCGCCATGGCTAGGCCCGCGCCGTTCACCATGCAGCCGATGTTGCCGTCCAGAGCGACGTAGGCGAGGTCCCATTCCGAGGCCTCGATCTCCTTGGCGTCTTCCTCGGTCTCGTCCCGCAGTTCCTTGATGTCCGGATGACGGAACAGGGCGTTGCCGTCGAAGCTGACCTTGGCGTCCAGCACCCGCAGGCGGCCGTTGGTCATGACGATCAACGGGTTGACCTCCAGCAGGCTCATGTCGGTCTCGACGAAGGCCTTGTAGAGGATCGGGAACAGGGTCTTGCCGTCCTCGGCCGCCTCGCCCGACAGCTCATAGGCGGCATTCAGACGCTCGACGTCGGCCGGCGTGACACCGGCTTCCGGGTCGATGGCGATGGTGTGGATCTTCTCGGGCGTGTCGTGGGCGACCGCCTCGATGTCCATGCCGCCCTCGGTCGAGACGACCAAGGCCACGCGACCGACCGAACGGTCCACCAGCAGCGAGCAGTAGAGCTCGCGCGCGATGTCAGCGCCGTCCTCAATGTACAGGCGGTTGACCTGCTTGCCGGCGTCGCCGGTTTGCGCGGTCACCAGGGTGTTGCCCAGCATCTCCTTCGCGTGGGCGACGACTTCCTCGATCGACTTGGCCAGGCGCACGCCGCCCTTGGCGTCAGGGCCCAGTTCCTTGAACTTGCCCTTGCCGCGGCCGCCCGCGTGGATCTGGGACTTCACGACATAGAGCGGTCCGGGAAGCTGGCGGGCGGCGGCCTCGGCCTGGTCGACCGAGGTGATGGCGACGCCCTCGGCGACAGGCGCGCCAAAGCCCTTCAGGACCTGCTTGCCCTGGTATTCGTGGATGTTCATCGAGGACCGCCGGTAGCTGGGGAGGAGAGGTTGCGGCGCTTATAGGCGGGCGGCGTCCGCGGGCGCAACCGCCGTCCCGTGAACGTCCGCCAAGAGCCGCGTCACCTCAGCGTGGCGCGATCTGGTTCTGCAGTCATTGCAGGAAGTTCTGCAGTCATTGCAGAAATCTGCATCATCGACGTAGCCGAAATCGCGCGTCCGGCCTCCGGCCGAATAGCCGAAATCACCGCGAACTAACCGCTTGTGTCAGTCGACCCAGTCGCGCCTCAGGCTGCGGGCCGAAATGAACAGCAGGATGGCCGCCAGCGCATAGAACCACTGCCCCACATACAGCGAATACCGCAGGGCCTCCTCGGCGAAGCGGGGCGTGAGATACTCCGACACCGCGCCCAGCAGATAGATGCCGAGACCGATGCCCACGAGGTTGTTGATCAGCAGGAAGCTGGCCGATGCGGTCGAGCGCATGTGCGACGGCACCAGATGCTGGATCGCAGTGATGACCGGGCCGAGCCAGGCCAGCGACAGGGCTTGCGGGATCAGGAACAGGAAGAAGGCCAGCCACTTGTCCTCGACATTCATGGCGAGGAAGAACAGGGGCACGGCGATGATGAAGCCCACGGCCGGGACCATCGGATAGGTGGCTCGTTTGACGCCCTTGCCCAGTTTGTCGGCCAGCCATCCGCCCAGCCAGATACCGATCACGCCACCGAACAGGGCGATACCGGCCATGTACCAGGCCCGTTCGGCCCCCTCCATGCCCAGGGAGCGCTGGAAGAAGCTGGGCAGCCAGAAGGCAGCCCCATAGCCATAGACCGACGAACAGGCGGCCCCGAACGACAGGAACCAGAAGCTGGGCTTCTTCAGGAGGATGGCCCAGACTTGGCCGAACGAGGCGGCCTGTTGCACCGGCGCGGGCGCGACGTCGACCGGGGCGTCAGGAGCGGGCTCGGCGCGGTCATAACCGCCGCGGATCGGGTCACGCACGGTCAGCTTGAATATGGGGGCCAGAAGCACCCCTGCGAGACCCAGAATGATGAAGGCAGCGCGCCAGTCGATGGCGGCGGCGAGCAGACCGCCGAACAGATAGCCCAGCCCTGTGCCGATCGGCACGCCGAAGGAATAGACCGCGAGCGCCCGGGCCCGCTGGGCCTTGGGGAAATAGTCCGAGACGAGGGAGTAGGACGGGGCCACCCCGCCCGCCTCGCCCACACCCACGCCCATGCGCGAGGCGAACAGGAAGGTGAACCCGGTCGCGAGGCCGCACAGGGCCGTGAAGCCCGACCAGACCGCCAGCGAGGAGGCGATGATCGTGGTGCGGCTCATCCGGTCCGCCAGCCAGGCGATCGGCAGGGCGAATGTCGAGTAGACGATGGCGAAGGCCGGGCCGCCAAGCAGCCCTAACTGGCCGTCGGTGAAATTCATCTCGGCCTGGATGTAAGGCGCGAGAATGGCCAGCACCTGCCGGTCAATGAAGTTGAAGGTGTAGACCACCATCAACATGCCCAGCGCATAGAAGCGATAGGCGGGTCGCTCGAGCGGGGTCGGGGCCGTGCCTGCCGGGGTTGTCATGCGTTTCCTCTGGACTCTCGTTCCTTGTCCCGGCCGTAGCCAAGGCGGCGGCCGCTGCAATGAAAAAGGGCGGCGGCCCTTCCGAACCACCGCCCTGGTTGTCGCTCCAGCGTGATCAGTACCGGACGGTCAGCGAAGCCGAAACCGTGCGCGGCGGGCCATAGAAGGCCGAGATCGAGTTGTTGAAGGTCGCCCCGGCGAAGTTGTAGCCGCCGATGCGGTATTCCTCGTCCGTCAGGTTCTTGCCGAAGATCCCGACCTGGTAGTGGCCGCTCGGCGAGGTCCAGACCGCCGACAGGTCCACCAGGGTGTAGGCGTCCTGGTCCAGAACCGGGTCCGGCGCATCGAACAGGCTGAAGTCACCGCGATAGGCCAGCGACGGCGTGATCGCCAGTTCGCCACCGGCCAGGTCACCGGTCCAGGTCACGCCCCAGTAGGCGGTCCATTCCGGCGAGTTCTGCGGGGTGCGGGTGTTCGAGATGTCGACCGGCGTTCCCGTCACCAGCGTGATGAATTCGTCGAACTCATTCTTCAGATAGCCGATGGCGAAGTTGGACGTCAGGTTGTCGGTCAGGAAGGCGGTGCCCTCGAACTCGAAGCCATAGATGGTGGCCTGGCCGACGTTGTCGACGACCGAGGCAATGCCGGTCGCCGGCAGCGTCGCGACCTGCTGGGTCGTGATCTGGAGGTCCTGATAGTCCGAATAGAAGACGGCCGAAGCAAACGACAGGCGGCGATCAAACGCCGTGCCCTTAAGGCCCAGCTCATAGGCCGTGACCGTCTCGGGGTCGTAGCCATTGACCGTCTGGGGCACGAGGGCCGCGTCGCCGCGCATGTCCCAGCCACCGGACTTGAAGCCCTGGCTGACCGAGGCATAGCCGGTCAGTTCCTCGGTGAAATCGTAGGAGATGCTGGCGCGCGGCGTGAACTGCTCGAAGCTGTCCGAAGCCGTGTAGCTGGTGCGGGTGGCGAGCACCGGGCGAGCCGCGCCGCCGGTCAGGGGCGTGCGAGCCGCGCCCAGATAGAACAGGCGTTGGACACCGGCGTCCTTGTCATCGCGGGTATAGCGGCCACCCAGCGAGGCATGCAGCCGGTCCGACAGGTCGAAGCTGACGTCGGCATAGGCCGAGAAGGACTCGGTGTTGACGTAACCGGCGGCAGCGATGGCCAGACCGAGGTTGCCGGCGATGGTGTCAAACACACCCGAGCTCTCACCGTCGAGGTAGTAGAGGCCCGCGACGCCCGACCAACGCTCGCCCTCGAAGATCGCCTGGACCTCCTGGGTGAACTGGTCGTCCGCATAGATGGCGGGGACGTCCAGGAAGGGCTGCGGCGTCTGGTCGAAATCGATCACCGTGGCGGTGTCGCCGCTGCGCCAGGCCGAGATCGACTTCAGGGTCAGCATGTCGTTCACGACGTACTCGGCCGTGATCGACGTGCCCTGGGTCACGACCTCCTGATTGCCGCGGATGCCGGCGTTGGTGTCGTACACGCTGGCCGGAGGCGTGAAGCCACCCACGGTGGAGTTCACTTCACGGTGACCGTGGCGGGGATTGGAGTCGTCCTCGACGCGATCGAAGGCCAGGCGAACGAACAGGTTGTCCGTCGGCGTCCACTCAGCGCTGGCACGGTAAGCCGTGACGTTCTTGTCGTACTGGTCCTCGCCAGTGAACAGGTTCGTACCGTAGCCGTCGCGGTCATACTTGGCGAAGGCACCACCGATGGACAGCTGGTCGTTGAAGGGCAGATCGGCGGCCACGACGATGTCGCGCTGGTTGTAGCTGCCCAGCGTTCCGCGCGCCATAAAGTTGGGCTCACTGCCGAGCCGGCGGGTCACATACTTGATGGCACCACCGATGGTGTTGCGGCCGTAAAGCGTGCCCTGCGGGCCTCGCAGGACCTCGATGCGCTCGACATCGAAGATGTCCAGCACCGCGCCCTGCGGGCGGGCGACGTAGACGTCATCGATGTAGAGGCCGACGCCGGGTTCGAAGCCCCACAGCGGGTCCTGCTGGCCGATGCCGCGGATGAAGCTGATCAGCGTCGAGTTCGAGCCGCGGGCCACCTGGACCGTGGCGTTCGGCGTCTGCTGCTGCAGGGCGGTGATGTCCACCGCGCCGGTCTGCTCCAGTCGTTCAGCCGACAGGGCGGACACCGCGATCGGCACATCCTTCAACTGTTCGTCGCGGCGACGCGCGGTCACGATGATCTCGTCCAGCGCTGTGGCTTCTTCCTGCGCCGGCGCAGTGTCTTGCGCCATGGCCATGCTCGACACGGCGCTCCAGGCCGCTCCCGCCAACAGCACACTCTTGATGATTCTGTTCATGTGAAATTCCTTCCCCGATGCATTGTCCAAGGACGCTTTATTCAGCGTTCAATGATTTTCTGAGAAACTGACCGGGTTTGGAGCCGCTGTCAAACAGGCGGGCCCGCTGGATGGCTGGACGGTTGTGCCCTGTGGCGCCGTTGCACCCGGTCATTGTGAAGGACTAGCTTCAAGGGATGACAAAGCTTGACCTGCCGCCCCCTGTCGGCCCCGCAAGGCGAGGAAGACCTCCCAAGATCAAGGCCGGGGTGGCCGGGGACACGCGCGATCTGATCCTGGATGCGGCCGAGGACCTGTTTTCCAAGCACGGGTTCTATGGGGTGACGATCCGCGAGGTGGCGCGCGAGGCCGGTGTCGATACGGCGCTCGTTCATTATTACTTTGGGGCCAAGCGGGGCCTTTTCGACGCCGTTTTTCTTCGCCGGGCCGAGGTCTGGAACAACGAGCGGGTCGACGCGATCAACCGCTATGCCCTCGTCCACACCGGCGCGATGACGCTCGAGGGCCTGCTGAGGGCGTTTCTGGATCCCCCCTTTCAATGGTCGCTGAAGGGAGGACCGGGCTGGAAACATTATTCGGCTCTCGTCGCGCAGACGAACGCCAATCCGACGTTCGGCGGCGAAACCATGGCCCGCTACTTCGACCCGGCGATCCGCAGGTTGATCGAACTGGTCAAGGTGGTCCTCCCCGACGCCCGCGAAGTCGATCTCTACTGGGCGTATCACAACCTGTCCGGTGCCCTTACGCTCACTCTGGGTGAGACCGGTCGTCTTGACAGGCTTTCGGGGGGGCTCTGCCGCTCGGGAGATCTGGAGACCGCGTGCGACTACATGGTGCGGTTCGCCGCCGCCGGATTCCGCGCTGTCTGTCCTCCGATGGAGACCTGAGCGCTCTCCGACGTGGGGCAATGTGTCCTTGTCGGGCCAGGCGCAGAAAATGGCGCGAATCACGCCGGGTCAGTAGTCTCGACCCATGGTCCGGACCTCCGAAGAGGTAACTGCCGTCCTCTCGTCCCTGTCGGATCTCGACAAGGGCATCCTGCGCTGTGCCGCCGTAGGGTTGACCTCGAAGGAGATATCCCCGCTCGTAAGCCGGTCGCACCACACGATCGATGATCGCCTCAAGATCATGGTCAAGCGCCTTTCGGCGCGCGATCGACATCATGCGGGCCGGATGTTGTTGCTGCATGAGAGTGGCGCGGACCCCCTCAACGGTTGGGGGCCCCAATCGTCGGTGATGGCGTCTGGCACCCACCTGGTTTCGAACACCTCAGAATCAGGAGGAATCGATGACGGGTCAGACTTTTCACAGACGCGCTTCAGCACCCACGATCGACAGTTCGATCATCGCCTTTCCGCCGACCCTGCAACTCCCGCCTCTCACACCGGAGCAGAGGCTCAGCTTGCTGGCAGAGCAGGCGGAATTCGATCGCCGCTTTCCGCCCTCGAGGCGTCGGGACGACGACATCCTCATCGTCAGCTGGTCGGAAATTCAGAGGCAGTTCCTGGATCTCTGCGCCCCATGGGATCAATCGGACCAGGCCGTCATGATCCGGGTCGCGCAGCAGAACTCGGCCTACGAGTCAGCGGAAAAGACGCTCCGCGGTCTTTTCGTTTTGAACCATATGCGGACATCGATCGATACGCCGATGCCTGGGACGTTCCGGAGCAGGAGCCGAAGCTCCTCAGGGCGATGAAGCTCATGTCCCACATGCTGGTGTCGAGCCTGGCTTGCGGAGCGTTGATGCTGCTGGTGATCACGTGCGTCGAGGCGGCGACCTCCTAGATCGCCGCCAACGCTTGATCAAGGCTGCAGGCGATACCCTCCTGAATCGGTCAGGAGCAGCCGGGCCAGGCCAGGCTCGGGTTCGATCTTCTGGCGCAGGCGGTAGATGTGGGTCTCAAGCGTGTGGGTCGTGACCCCGGCGTTGTAGCCCCAGACCTCGGTCAGCAGCTCCTCGCGCGAAACCGGCTTGGCCCCCGCGCGATAGAGATACTTGAGGATGTTGGTTTCCTTCTCGGTCAGCCGGATCTTCTTGCCGCGTGTATCGATCAGCACCTTGGCGGCTGGCCGGAACTCATACGGACCAATCTGGAAGACGGCGTCCTCGGACTGCTCGTGACTGCGCAGATGCGCCCGGATGCGGGCGAGCAGGACCGCAAACCGGAAGGGCTTGGTGACATAGTCATTGGCCCCGGCATCCAGTCCAAGCACCGTGTCGGAGTCTGAATCCTGAGCCGTCAGCATGATGACCGGTGTGGACACACCGTCCTTGCGCAGGAGGCGACAGGCTTCTCGGCCGTCCATGTCCGGCAGATCGACGTCCAGCAGGATCAGGTCGGCGCGGACCTCCCGACCCAGGCGGACCCCCTCGGTCGCCGTGGAGGCCTGGATGGTCTTGAACTCCTCGTGCAACGCCAGCTGCTCGGCCAGGGCCTCGCGCAGGTCGTCGTCGTCGTCGATGATCAGGAGAGTCTTGGCTGTTGGCATGGACCTAACATGGCGAGGCTTGTCGTTTCCGCCAAGGCAGACGTCGAAAACGATTGAGATTCAGGCGCTAGAGGGCTCTGGCGTTGTATTTCGTTCCCCGAAAAGCGCCGTCCCGAGCCGGACGTGGGTCGCCCCGAGTCGAATTGCGGCCTCATAGTCGCTGCTCATCCCCATCGAGAGAACGCGCAGACCGTTTCGCGCGGCGATCTTCGCAAGAAGCGCGAAATGCAGGGTCGGCTCCTCCTCGGCGGGAGGAATGGCCATCACCCCCTCGACGTCCAGATCCGCAGCTCGCGCCGACGCGATCAGGGCGTCAACGTCGCGCGGTGATACCCCCGCCTTCTGGGGCTCTTCGCCCGTATTGACCTGGATGAGCACGCGAGGGCGGAGACCAAGCTTCTTCTGGGCGGCACCAAGAGCGCCGACCAACTTCTCTCGGTCCAGCGTCTCGATGACATCGAACAGGGCGACGGCGTCTTCCGCCTTGTTGGATTGCAGCGGACCGATCAGGCGCAGTTCGAGATCGGACAGCGCCGGGCGGCGATCGGTCCAGCGTCCTTGCGCCTCCTGGACCCGGTTCTCACCGAAAACCCTGAGGCCCGCAGCGAGCGCTGCATCGATAGCCTCGGGCGGCTGTGTTTTGGACACGGCCGTCAGTGTCACAGACGCTGGATCGCGCCCCGAAGTGCGAGCGGTGGCATCCATGCGCGCGCGGATCGCCGCCAGACGCTCCGACAGACTCTGGCTGGACGGCGTCACGGAAGCGGGGGAAGAGGCGGCCATGGAGGATGCGTCGCGTTCGGAAGGAGCCCGCCTGTGGGCCGGAGCACAGGCTCTAGCCCGCGCGCGGCAGGCTGTCAGGGGGGGCGAACCGTCGCGTGTCCCGCCCTTGCTGTTCCTGACCGATCCAGAACGAACGCCCCGCCCCTGGGAGATCGCGGCTCGCATGCCGCCGGGCTCGGGCGTTATCCATCGCGGCTTCGGCCGGCCAGAGTCGCTGGAAGAGGCGCTCCGGTTGCGCGCCGTGACGCACGACCGGGGCATGACGCTGCTGATCGGTCTGGATGTCGACCTGGCCGATGCGGTCAAGGCGGACGGCGTGCACCTGCCCGAACGAAGCCTCAGCGCCGCCTACGCTCTATCCGGCAGACGGCCCGGCTGGATCCTGACCGGCGCAGTTCACTCGGTGGAGGCGGCGCGGGCCGCCCGCGATCTGGACGCCATCCTTCTTTCACCGATCTTCCCTGCTGGCGGCACCTCAGCGGCCAAACCCGCTTTGGGCACGGACGCCTTGCGTTCGGCCTGCTCTGGCTCCACGCCGGTGCTCGCCCTGGGCGGCGTCACGCTGGAGGCTATGGGTTCTCTGGGCGAAACCGGCTGCGGAGGCGTGGCAGCGATCGACGGGATCATCAGTGCTTTTGTACTGTGACGCCTCAGGGAAGGTCGCGCAGGAACTCGAAGATTTCTGATTTGGCGACCGGCTCATCCAGCATAGGCGCATGGCCGACGCCGGGCACCTCGACGTAGCGCATCGACGGCGCGGCCTTCTGCATCCGCTGGGCGATGTCGGCGCTCAACAGGTCCGAGGTCTCGCCACGGATCAGCAGGGTCGGCCGCTTCTTCGCCAGTCGACGGAAATAGGGCCAAAGGTTGGGCGCAAGAGCCTTGGCCCCTCCTGCCTTGATGGGGACGGAGATGTCCGGGTCATAGTTCAGGACCGGCGATCCTTCGGTCCCCTCGCGGAAGATGCGCCGGGCGAACGCGTCCCAGTCGGCGTCCGCATAGTGGGGGAAGGCAACGCCGTTGATCTCCCGGGCGTAAGCGGCAGCGGCCGACCAGGTGGGCGTATCCACCGGCTTGCCCGAATAGCTGGCGACCCGCGCCAGTCCGGCCTTATCAACCTCCGGCCCGATGTCATTCAGGATCGCAGCGGCAACGACGCGGCTCTTCAGGGCCGTCAGCGCCATGGTGATGAGACCGCCCATGGATGTCCCCAGGAACACAGCCCGTGTGATCCCTGCTGCTACCAGAAGCGTCAGCACGTCCTTGGCATAGACGGGCGGCTGGTAGGTCATCGGGTCGGTGGCGCGATCCGACTGACCGCGTCCACGCACGTCGACCGCGAGCACGCGCCGTCCGCTGCGGGCGATCAGGCCCGCGATATGGTCGAAGTCGGCGGAATTACGCGTCAGCCCATGAATGGTGATGACCGGCAGCTTCGCTGGTCCGTCCCCGCCGCCATAGTCGCGAGCGTACAGGCTCAGACCATCGTGAGAGGTCCATCTCCGCTCAGCGTAGGGTTGCGGCTCTGACATTCCCGGCTCCGATCACCACGCCCGTGCGCGCGACGTGAAGGTATTTCATCAACGCGGGAATTGCGATCAGGCGCCGATGAGATCGCGCACGAAATTGTCCAGGTTGCCCGTCTCGAACAGAAAGCCCGAAATGCCCGCGCGGCGCGCCGCCTCAAGGTCACTTTGGCGGTCCCCGATCATGAACGACCGGCTGAGATCGATGTCATGATCGGCGGCGGCCTTCAGGATCATTCCGGGATTGGGCTTGCGATCCGGGTGGTCCGGGTGGCGATACCGCTCGTCCTGCGCCTCGGCGTGGAAGGGACAGGCGTACACCGCGCCGATACGCGCGCCCATTGACGCGAGTTTTCGCACCAGCAGGTCGTTGAAGCGATGCATCCGATCTTCGCTGAAGAGACCCCGCGCCACACCCGACTGGTTCGTGACAATGACGATCAGATAGCCCAGCGCATTCAGCCGCCGCACGGCTTCGGCGGCCCCGGGGATGAGGATCAGGTGCTCATCCAGATGCGGATAGCCGCTGTCCTCGATCAGGACGCCGTCGCGATCCAGGAAGACGGCGGGAACCAAGGAGGAAGCGGGCAACACAGGAAACTCCAATGCGGGGTGCGGTTGAATACGGTCGACCGTTGCAAGGCGCAACGCGATGTGAGCCGCTTCGGTTTGGCTTTGAACGCCGCTTCGCGCTAGAGGCGGCCAACCTAGAGGATGCGCGCCAGCCGCCGTCGCGAAAGACACCCCCGCATGAGCATCGCCTTCATCGACCTGCAGGCCCAGCGCCGCCGCCTGAACGGCAGGATCGAAGCCGCCATCATGGCCGCCGTCGAGAGCGGGGCTTATGTCATGGGCCCGCCGGTGCGCGAGTTCGAGACCATGCTGGCCGAGTTCGGTCAGGCGAAACACGCCGTGTCATGCGCCAACGGCACCGAGGCCCTGGTCCTGCCGCTGATGGCCTGGAACATCCGGCCGGGCGACGCCGTGTTCGTGCCCAGCTTCACCTTCTGCGCCACGGTCGAGATCGGGCCCTGGCTGGGCGCGACCCCGGTGTTCATCGATATCGATCCCAAGACCTACAACATGGACCCGGCCCATCTGGAGGCCGCAATCGAGGCCACGATCGCCGAGGGCAAGCTCAGACCCAAGGTCGTCATTGCGGTCGACCTGTTCGGCCAGCCCGCCGACTATCCTGCGATCAAGGCCATCTGCGACAAGCACGGGCTGAAACTGATCGCTGATTCCGCTCAAGGTTTCGGCTGTACGCTGGAAGGCGGCGCCCATCCGCTGAAGTGGGCCGATTTGACGACCACCAGCTTCTTTCCGGCAAAGCCGCTGGGCTGTTACGGCGACGGCGGGGCCGTGCTGACCGACGACGATGATCTGGCGCAGGAGATGGACAGCTATCGCGTCCACGGCAAGGCGGTGGCCAAGGACCTGAAAGGCCGCACCTTCGACCACGATCCCAAGTATCTCAACATGCGCGTGGGCATGAACAGTCGTCTGGACACCGTCCAGGCTGCCGTCCTGATCGAAAAGCTCAAGGTCTTCGGTGAGGAGATCGAGTGGCGTAACCGGATCGCGGATCGCTACAACGATCTGCTGGCACCCCACGTCACGGCCGTCCCCTATGTCCCCAACGGCAATGTGTCCAACTGGGCCCAGTACACCATCGAGCATCCGAACCGCGACGGCCTTGCCGCTCATCTGAAGGCCGAAGGCGTGCCGAGCGCGGTCTACTACCCGATCCCCTGCCACCTACAGCCGGCCTATTCACACCATCCTCGCGGCCCGGGCGGCTTGCCTGTCACAGAGGCGAAAAAGGAGGTGGTGATCAGCCTGCCGATGCACTCCGACCTGGACGAAGCCACCCAGGACCGCATCGTCGCCGTCGTCGCCAGCTTCAAGGGGTGATCCGATGAGCCCGCAACTCGCTCCCCTCAAGGCCGGCGTGGCCGGTGCCGGCGTCATGGGCCGAAACCATGCCCGTGTACTGGCCGATATCCGCGACTTTGACCTGACCACCGTCTTCGACATGGACGCCGTGACCGCTCAAGGCGTAGCCGACGTCTATGGAGCCGGCGCGGTGACCTCGGCCGAGGCCTTTGTCGCCGCCAGGCTGGACGCAGCGGTGGTGTCGACGCCCAACCGCACCCACGCAGACCTGACTGTCGCCCTGCTGGAAAAGGGCGTCCATGTCCTGGTCGAAAAGCCGATCGCGGCGACCGTCGCGGACGCCCGGCGCATGATCGACGCCGCCGAGGCCAACGGCCGGGTGCTGATGGTTGGACAGGTCGAGCGCTTCAATCCGGCGGTCGAGGCGGTCAAGCGCGCCATCGCCGGCGAGGATGTCATCTCGATCCAGATCACCCGCGTCGGGCCCTTCCCGCCACGTATGGGCGAAGTGGGCGTGGTCATCGACCTGGCCGTCCACGACATCGACATCATTCGCCACCTGACGGGATCAGAGGTGGCCGAGGTCCAGCCGCAATTGGCCCGCACCCGCGCCGAGCGCGAGGACACGGCGCTGCTGCAGTTCCGCATGGACAACGGGGTGATTGCCCACATCACGACCAACTGGGTCACGCCCTACAAGACCCGTACACTGCAGGTCGCCACCCAGAACAAGTTCGTGGTCGCCGATCTGATGACCCGTCAGGTCACCGAATACTTCGGCCAGCAGCCGGACGGCAGCTATTCGACGCGCGGCGTCCACTCCTGGCCCAACGAGCCGCTCAAGAAGGAACTGGAAGCCTTCGCTCACGCTATCCGAACTGGCGAGTCACCGGCTGTGACGGGCGAGGACGGCCTCAGGAACCTTGAGGTCGCCCTGCGTTGCCTTGGTGAAAGCTGATCACGATCCGCCGAGGCGTGTCGCGCCGGTGATCCGACAGGCATAGTCGATCTCCGGGCGACCCGACGTCGCGCTGCCGTTGGGTGTCAGAACGCCTCCGCGCGCCCTGCAATCGGCGGTGAGGCGGTCCAGCTCGGCCGTATAGCGGTTCTGGCCTTCAACGCCCGAAGTCGCACACCCGGCGAGGGTCAGACCGACAAGCACGAGCACGGTTGCGGAAACGGTAAATCGGGTCATCGGCATTCTCCCATTGAAGTGGTGGATGAGGGCTAGCCTGGGGTCGAGATGAGTGCGTCGTCCATCTCTCGCGCTCTGATGGCCGCCGGTCGGCTCATGATCCGGCCTGCATAGGCCTTGAAGGTCTCGCGATCCGGCAAGGTCTTGAACTGAAGCCCCCAGCCGATCTGTGAGCCGACATAGACGTCGGCGGCGCTGAATCGATCGCCCAGGATGAAGGGGCCGGCTTCAACAGCGGTTTCGAGGGCGTCGACCATCTGCTCGTAGCTGCCGTACCCGACCATTCCCTGCCTTTCGGGCGGAGCCTGCCAGCCGAGCGACTTCGCAGTCACGGCAGCGTCCACCGGCCCGGCGGCGAAGAACATCCAGCGCAGATAGGTACCGCGGGCCGGATCATCGAAGGCTGGTGCCAATCCCGCCCCCGGATAGGCGTCGGCCAGATAGGCGCAGATCGCGGCGCACTCGGTTACCGTCACGCCGCGATGCCGGATGGCAGGCACCTTCCCCATCGGATTTATGGCCCGATAGGCCGGAGCCTTCATGGTCGTCCCGTAGTCCAGAACCTCGGTGAGATAGGGCTGGCCCAGCTCTTCCAGCATCCATCGCACGATGCGACCGCGCGACATGGGGTTGGTATAGAAGACGATCTCTTCGGACATTGGGCCTCCTCGATCACCCATCAACGATGCGCCGGACGTGATCGTGCCGCAAGGCGCGCAGGGGACCTGTTCATTCACGTTTCGCGGATGGACGCCCCCCGCCATTCACGAAGCCGGGACGGTCGCTTCCGCAACTCCGGTGGCGGTCTGCCGGGCTGTCGGGCCACGGTCAGGTCATCGGAGGCCGGTGGTCGGTCTCCCCTCGCAAATCGGAGACCCGACATGATCCGCACCGCCGCCCTGATCGCCGCCCTGGCTTTCGCTGCCCCGGCCCTGGCCCAACCCACCAGCGACCTGACCGTAACCTTCGAGACCGGGGCCGACACTGGTGCCCTGATGGTCGCTCTCTATGACGCCGCCGGATACAACGGCGGCCAGCCGGTCAGGGCCGTCCGCCTCGACGTTGCCGCTGGCCAGCGGACGGCCTCCTTTGCCGGGCTCCAAGCGGGCGAGTACGGCATCCGGGCGTTTCACGACCTCAACGGCGACGGCGAGATGAACCGCAATCCGTTCGGCATGCCGACCGAGCCCTACGCCTTCTCCAACAATGCCGTGGGCAACATGGGTCCGGCTGGCTGGGACCGCGCCCGGTTCACCGTGCAGGGCGCAACGGCCCAGACCATCTCTATCCGCTGAACCCCATGGGCCGTCGCTTTCGACGCGGCGTCCTTCCCTTTGCGCCTCATCACGAGACCCGCCATGAACGCTTCCCGTCGTCACTTTCTGATGAGCGCCGCCGCCCTGTCGGCGGCGGTCGCCACGCCTGAAACCGTTTGGGCCGCAATGGCCCAGGAGGCTGCGGCCCCCTGGGCGCTTGCCACCGCCGATCTGGAAGCTGACGTGGCTCCCCGAGCCATGCGATTGGTGCACGGGCGTGCGCCCGACGGACTGGCCGGGACGCTGTTCCGCAACGGGCCCGGAAAGTTCCGCCGGCCCGGCGGTTCGGCCACCCACTGGTTCGACGGCGACGGACTGATGCGGTCGTTCCGCATCGAGGACGGAGCCGTAATGCTGGCGGCCCGATTCGCGGACACCCCGAAACGACGCACGGAAACCGAGCTCGACGCCGTGGTGACCCCCGGTTTCGGCACGGCCGGCGATGCCCGCGCCCGGATCGGCTCAAACGACGACGCCAATGCGGCGAACACCGCCGTTATGGTCACGGGGGATAAGGTCTGGGCGCTTTGGGAGGGCGGATCACCATTACAGATGGATGCCGCGACCCTCGCGACCGAGCAGTTCGTCACCTTGCGCGATGATCTGCGTGGCATGCCCTTCCAGGCCCATCCGAGACGGGCACCCGACGGCACCATATGGAACGTCGGCACCAACGCTGACCAGGCGATCGTCTGGCACATGAATCCGGACGGAAGCCTCATCTCGGCCGGGCTGGTGGCCCTGCACCGCGCCAGCTACCTGCACGACTTCACCGCGACAGAGCGCTCCCTGATCTTCGTGCTCCAGCCCTGGGTGTTTGCCCAGCGGCGCATGCCCTTCTCGACCCAGTTCGCGTGGCGACCGGAGATTGGGACCCAGGTCCTGGTCGTGGACAAGGCGGACCTGACGCGGACGCGCGTCTTTGAGCTTCCGGCCTTCAGCTTCTTCCACCTCGGCGACGGCTGGGAAGAAGCGGATGGCACAATCCGTTTCGACGTGGCGGCCAATCGCGACGCATCCTTCGCCATTGAGGGTGCCCGCGTCCTGGTGGCCCAACGGGGAGCTGTTCCCGGCGAACCGAGCGTCCTGAAGCTGATAACCCTCCACGCCGACGGCCGCGCCGAGATGGCCTCTACGGGCGTGACCGCAGAGTTCCCGAAGGGGGATCCGCGTCGTCCGTGTTCGCTGCGCAATCTGACGGTTCATGTTCACGGCGAACGCGGGGATCGCCCCCTGCCTAACGGCCTGGCGATCCAGAACTGGGCGACCGGCCAGAACCAGGCCTTCCTTTTCGACGACACCCAGATCATGGAAGAGGCCGTGTTCGTGCCCAAGCCCGGCCGAACGGATGAGGCCGATGCCTGGTTGGTCGCGCCGTCCATCAATCTCGCTGAAGGCGTAACGGAACTGCATGTCTTCGATGTCGCGGCGGTCGAAGCGGGCCCGGTTGCGACCTGGCGGGCCGATGTTGCCCTGCCGGCAGGCTTCCACGGGGCCTGGCGCGGCTAGGTGCCTCAGTACCAGCCGGCGTCGCGCAGCGCCCTGGCGTACCGCCGGCTGACGGGGGCGACGATCCCGCCCTCCAGGGTCAGTGTCGCGCGACCATCGCCACGGGCCACATCACGAACCGCATCCTTGGCCACCCACCAGCTGCGATGGGTCTGGGCCCCTTCCAGCCCTTCCAGCTCGTCCAGCGCGTCCGACATCCGCATCAGGATCAGATCGGATCCACGGTCGGTGTGGATGCGCAGATAGTGGTCCTCCGCCTGCACGGCCCGAACAGCCGCACCCTTGAGCTTGGGCGGCAGCCTTGCCGGAAAGCGGGATGCCGGCTGACCTGCCATCGGGGCATGGGTCTGGATGGGTTGAGCCCGGTTCAGGAAGACGTTGATAGCGCTCATCGTGGCGGTCACGGTCACGACCGGACCCAACGACCACGGCAGGGCAGAAATGTCGTATAGTCGGCCCTCGAAGACCGGTCCGGTCGCCGCCCAGACCATCAGGGTGACCGGACCGCTGATGGTCGCCGTCAATCCCGCCACAGCCAGCCAGGGCCGCTCGTCAAAATCAATCCAGCGCTCGATCAGCCGGGAGCACAGATGCCCCCAGCCTGCCCCCGCCACCATGATCGGGACCCAGTAGGCGAACCGGAGCCAAAGCGACACTTCACCCGTGTTGAACGCCCCAGTCAGCGCCAGCACCACGCCAGCCATCGCTGCAATCGCGAGGCCCTTTGGCAAACTCTGTATGGAAGGCCCCCGGGGGCTGCGACCTGGCGACAATGGGGCGTTCATGGGTGGACGGGCGGCTCGTGCTGGTGTTTCGCTTTTGCCGGACGGCGCGACACTGAGAGGGCGTTTCGATGAAGTTGGCAATCGTATCGATGAGTCTGGGTCTGATGATCGCAGCCAGCGGTGCCGAGGCGGCAGATCTGAACTTGACCCTTCGAACGCAGGGCTCCGGGGGCAATCTGGCGATCGCCGTCTATGACAGCGCGGATGCCCTACGCCAAAGCCGCAATCCGGTGGCGACCCGGACCGTGCCTGCGTCTGGCGGGGCCGTTTCGGTAACTATTCCCGGTCTGGCCCCCGGTCGCTACGCGGTAGCCGTTTTTCACGACGCTGACAGTAACGGCGAACTGACGCTTTGGCCCGTCGGCCTGCCACGCGAAGCCTATGGCTTTTCGCGCAACGCCCGAGGTCGTTTTGGCCCTCCGGCCTTCGATGCTGCCGCTTTCGACCTGCCCGTCACGGGTAGCCGGCAAGCCATCACACTGCGCTAGACATTCACAGGCCCAGGCGACGGGCACGGGCGGCGATCTCAAGCAACAGGCGCTCGGCGATCAGGTGTTCGGGCATGCCGGTCGTCTTGGTCATGAGGTCAGCGGTGTTGACGCTGTCCTGCACCTCGTCGAGCCGGTCCAGGCTCCAGGCCCTGGCCTGACGCAGCATCTCGGCCTCCTGCTTCCAGAAGACCCCCGCAGCCTTGGCGGCCTCCTTGGCCCCCGCGCCGGACCCTTGCAAAACGTTGATTCGGCGCAGCTTGCCGAGGTGGATCGACGCGGATCGAACAGCCATGACCGCGCTCTCACCCTCGGCCAGGGCGCGTCGCAGACCACCCTGCGCCGGTCCGGGACGACCGCCAAACGCCTGAAGCGCCGCGTCGGACAGGGACGCGTCGGCTTCCACGCCCAGATGCGCTTCCAGTTCCTCGACGTCGATCGTCCGACCGGAACCGGGGCCGATGTAAAGGGCCAGGCGCTCGATCTCCTGACGCATCAGCCCCCGCTCCTTGGGCAGGCGGGCGACGAAAACGGCGAGCGCATCCGACGTCAGGTTCACCTTGTCCGCAGCCAGCGCTTCACGCGTCATGCGGGCGATGTCGCCAGCCTCGTCCTCATAGCAGGCGATACCAACCGTGGCCTTGCCGGCCTCGGCGGCCTTCCTCAGTGCGGAGTCGCGGCCCAAGGCGCCGGCCTCGACGACCAGCATGGCGTAGGGGTTGAAGCCGCCCTCGCCGTGGGTCTTGAGCGCGGAAGCGACAGCCTTGTCGATCGAAGCCTTGTCCGAACCCAGCCGCACGCGGACGAGGCGCCGGCCGCCGATCATGGACAGCGCCGTAAGGGCCTCCTCCAGCCGGGTCTCGTCGGCGTCGATGTCGCTGTCGGTCAGGACGGTGACATTGAAGGGGTCATTCAGGTCCGGCGTGATGGCCTTGCAGAGGATCTCGGCGCGCTCAGCGACGCCGGATCGGTCCTTGCCGTGGATAACGGCGGCGCGGATGCCCGCGTCAGGCTTCGACAGGAAGCGATCGACCTCGGGCCGCTTCGCCAGAATCATGAGAGGGGGATCACTCCGAGAGCGCCCGCAGCAGATCGAGACGGATCAGGCGGGCCAATTCGGCGGCGGCGCGATCCTCGCCATCCTGCTGGGCGGCGATGGAGGCATAGGGTTGATCGGCCGAAGCGTAGGTCGTCGTCACCGCCTGGACGCCGGTGATTGGCACGCCGCCTGAGGTCGGCGTCAATGTCCAGGTGGCGCGGACCGTAAGTTCATACCGGGTGGCGGTATCGTCGATCCGGCGGCCGAGCGGGCGACGGTTCTGATCCACCGCCGTCTCCAGCCGATAGAGAGGCGCGGCCGAGCGGTCCCAGGCCAGAGCGTCCTCAAGCTGCTCGCGCAGGCGGTAACCCAGACGATCGTCCTGGGTCGACACAGCGATACGCCGGATCGGAGACCCCTGCGCTGTCTCTGCATACATCGGCGTGAAGCCGCACCCAGCCAGCAGAAGGGCGATTGACAAAAGTCCAGCCACAGGCGTCAGCGCAGCCAGGCGTTCCCGGCTCATCCGGCCACCAGATTGATAATGCGGTCGGGCACGACGATGACCTTGCGAATGGATTGGCCGTTGGCCTCCAGATACGCCTTCACCGTCGCATTGGCGAGCGCTTCAGCCTCGACCGCGGCGGTATCTGCACCGCGCGGCATGGAGATCTCGGCGCGCCGCTTGCCGTTGATCTGGATCGGCAGCACCACTTCATCGTCGGCCGCCAGCGCCGGGTCGTAGGTCGGCCAGGGCGCGTTCAGGACCATCCCGGTTTCGCCCAGACGGGTCCAGCATTCTTCGGCCAGATGCGGGGTAACGGGCGCGATCAGACGCGCAAGCGCCGACAGGGCCTCGCGCTTGGCTGCGCCGCCCGCGCTCTCGTGATCGCGCACGGTGGCGACGAAGGCGTAGAGCTTGGCGATGGCGGAGTTGAAGCGGAAGCCTTCGACCCCGTCCGACACGGCCTTGATGGCCTTGTGGGTCTCACGGATGAGGGCGGCATCCTGATCCGTCGCGCGGCTTTTGGCGTCGAAGCCGTCGAATAGGGCCCAGACGCGCTGGACAAAGCGGCTTGCCCCCTCGACCCCTCCCGGCGTCCACTGCACGTCGCGCTCTGGCGGACTGTCGGACAGGACGAACAGGCGGCCAGCGTCGACGCCGTGGCTTTCCAGGATTTCGGCGGGGGCGACCACGTTCTTCTTGGACTTCGACATCTTTTCGATGTCGCCGATGACCAGGGTCTCGCCCGTTGAGCGCTGGCGGGCGGATCGCTTGCCACCGTCGTTCGAAAGCTCGACGTCGGTCGGTTCAACCCAGCCACCGTCGGTCCGGCGGTAGGTCTCGTGGACCACCATCCCTTGTGTGAACAGGCCCGCGAACGGCTCCTTCACTGACAGCATGCCGGCATCCGACAGGGCTCGGGTGATGAAACGGGCATAGAGCAGGTGGAGGACCGCGTGTTCGACGCCGCCGATGTACTGATCCACGGCCAGCCAGTGATCGGCTGCCGCCTTGCTGATCGGCTCGGACACGGTCGGATCAGTGAAGCGTGCGAAATACCAGCTGGAATCGACGAAGGTATCCAGCGTGTCTGTCTCGCGATGGGCGTCCGCGCCACAGGACGGGCACTTCACGTGCTTCCATGTCGGATGACGGTCGAGAGGATTGCCAGGAACGTCGAACGTCACATCGTCGGGCAGGACGACCGGCAGCTGTTCCGCAGGGACCTCGACCACACCACAGGACGGGCAGTGGATGATCGGTATGGGGCAGCCCCAATAGCGCTGACGGCTGACGCCCCAGTCACGCAGCCTGTAGATGGTGGCACCCTGGCCATGGCCAGATGCCTCCAGCCGACGGATCGCCTCGGCCTTGGCCTCCTCGACGCCCAGGCCGTCCAGGAAGTCTGAGTTGAAGATCCGACCCGGACCGACATAGGCCTCAGTGCCGATCTCAACGCTTTCTGCTCCTTCGGGCCGGACGACCGGAAGCACCGGCAGGCCGTACTTGCGGGCGAAGTCCAGATCGCGCTGGTCGTGACCCGGGCAGCCGAAGATCGCGCCGGATCCGTAGGTCGACAGCACGAAGTTGGCCGCCCAGACCGGCACGGTGCGATCCGGATCGAAGGGATGGCGTACGCGCACACCCAGATCCACGCCCAGCTTCTCGGCCTTCTCGATATCGGCCTCGGACGTCCCGGTCTGGGCGCAGGCCTTGATGAAGTCCGCGACATCGGGCCTATGCTCGGCGATGGCCCTGGTCAGGGGGTGGTCCGCCGACAGAGCCAGAAAGCTGGCCCCGAAGAGGGTGTCAGGTCGGGTCGTATAGACTTCGATCGGGTCGCGGTCGTGGCTGGGCTCGCCCTCAAGCGCACGGGCCAGGAAGGGTGGAACCTCAGCAATGTCCCACCACAGGGTCGCGCCCTTGGACTTGCCGATCCAGTTTTCCTGCATCAGCCGGACCTTCTCGGGCCAGCGGTCCAGCGTCGACAGCCCCTCGATCAGGTCATCGGCATAGTCGGTGATCCGCAGGAACCACTGGTTCAGCTTGCGCTTCTCGACCAGGGCCCCCGACCGCCAGCCCAGGCCATCGATCACCTGCTCATTGGCCAGCACGGTGTTGTCGACCGGGTCCCAGTTGACCACCCCGTCCTTGCGATAGACGAGGCCGCGCCGATACAGCTCCAGGAACCAGGCCTGCTGCTTGCCGTAGTATTCCGGGTCGCAGGTGGCGAACTCGCGCGACCAGTCCAGCGAGAGCCCCAGAAGCTTCAGCTGGTCGCGCATGTTGGCGATGTTGTCGTAGGTCCAGCCCTTGGGGTGGATGCCCCGCTCCATGGCCGCGTTCTCGGCCGGCATACCGAAGGCGTCCCAGCCCATGGGATGCAGGACGTCGAAGCCCTGCGCCCGCTTATGGCGCGCCACGACATCGCCCATCACATAGTTGCGGGCGTGACCCATGTGGATGTTCCCCGAGGGATACGGAAACATTTCAAGGACGTAGTATTTCGGGCGACCCGTATCCCGGGTGACGAAAGCGTCGGCTTGCGCCCAGCGCGCCTGTTGGCGGGGTTCAGCGGTCTTGGGGTCGTAGCGGGTCGAAGAGGCGGACACGGGATTCCTTCAGGCGGCTCCTAGCGGAGAAACCGAAGGAGGCGGTCTAGTTAGCGGTGTTCAGCCCGCGTTGGCGAGGTTCAACTGACGCGCACGGGTCAGGATCGCGTTCTCGAGGTCCGCTTCGGTCTGGGCGGCGACAGGAGCGGCGGTCCAGCCGCCAGCGGCGTCACGAACCTCCTTGGTGACCGTGACGTTCAGCGCATCGGCACGCAAACGGGTGTCCAGAATGAAAACCGTCGCCTTGAACCGCTCATTGGGCGTCTGGGGATTGATGTACCAGTCGTAGTTCACCACGCCGCCCCAGGGATCGGCCGTGAGCAGCGGCATGAAGCTGAGCGTGTCGAGCGTCGCCCGCCAGAGGTATCCGTTCACGCCAATGCCGGTCTGGACATCAGCGCGCTGGGCCTCACGGCCCCCGCCGAACAGCCCGCCGCCGCAGCCGGCAAGCGCAAGGCCGGATGCCACCAGGACCGCGGCCAAAACGACCGTCTTGCCGCGAACGAAGCTCATTGAGGGACATCTCCAACCAACCAGGGGCATTCGACGGGGCCGGTCAGGGCACACACGGCGAAGCGACGCTCTATAACACGCTGAAAAGGGGCGATGACAAGGCAAAGACGGCGGTGTCCGCCCATGGCGGCATTCGCGTGGCAGCCGAAGCCGGCTCGGCGCCGTTCGCGTGACGCTTGCGCCACAGGCCGCGGGAAGAGTGGCGAGAACCCGGTCTCGCGGAGAGGGTTGCGTTGACCGGGCGGTCAACCGGTGTCTAATCGACAGATTGCGAACCGATTGTTGTCGGTTTCGCTCCGAGGAACCGACCGCAAGCGTCGGCTCGAAGGGTAGGATATGCGGCTGTCGGTCGTCATCGCCGGGGTTGTGGGGCTCGCCGCCTATGTCGGCGTGAGCAACGACGCGTCCGCGCAAAGCCGGTCGCGCGCGCCAGCCGTAACCCTTGCCGAAGCCTCCACCGCTGCCCAGCGTACGTCACCTGCGCCGCGCCGGAGCCTGCGCTGGAACGAAAACGGCCGCTGGGGCCTGGATTTCAACCTGAGCCAGCCGGTCGGTCGCGACGCGCAATGGGGCGATGTCGAGGCGGGAGCCTATTACCGCCTGTCGCCCCGACTGCGTGTCGGTGCTGCGGCCGGACTCGCCGCTCCGGAACAGGACCCGGCCCGCGCCGCCGAGACGGATCGCAGGGCCCAACCTCGCGTCCGGCTGGAATCCATCTTCCGCTTCTGATCCGCTTTCAGTCGTCCGGGACGTTTGCGTCCAGTTCGTCAAGCCACGCTCGCGCTGTGCCATCCGATGGGGCACGCCAATCGCCGCGCGGCGACAGTGATCCACCCGTGACCACCTTGGGCCCGTTGGGCAAGGCCGAGCGCTTGAACTGGCTCGTCTGGAAGAAGCGGATGAGGAACCGGCGAAGCCAACCCTTGATGGTCACCAGATCGTAGGCGACGCGGTCGGCTTCGGGATGATGGGCCGGCCAATGGCCACGCGTTCCGTCACCCCAGGCCTGATAAGCCAGATAGGCGACCTTGGATGGGACAAGGCCGTAGCGGGTGATGTGAAACAGGAAGAAGTCGTTCAGGGCGTATGGGCCCACGGTCGCCTCTGTCGACTGCAGCCTTCCGTCAACCGCCGGGACCAGCTCGGGCGAGATTTCCGTGTCCAGAATGGCGTGAAGGATTGGGGCGGCCTCCAACATCTCCGGACGCACCGCGACCCAGCGGATGAGATGCCGGATCAACGTCTTCGCCACCCCGCCGTTCACGTTGTAGTGGCTCATGTGGTCGCCGACCCCGTAGGTCGCCCAGCCCAGCGCCAGTTCCGACAGGTCGCCCGTACCGAGCACAAAGGCCTGGTTCTGGTTGGCGAGGCGGAACAGATAGTCCGTTCTCAGACCGGCCTGGACGTTCTCGAACGTAACGTCGTGGACGGGTTTTCCGTCAGCATAGGGGTGGCCGATGTCCTTCAGCATCCGCTCGGCCGCCGGACGGATGTCGATCTCTGCGCCCGTCACGCCCAGAGCCTGCATCAGGGCCCAGGCATTGGATTTCGTTCCCGCCGATGTCGCGAACCCGGGCAGGGTGAAACCCAGGATACTCGTGCGCGGAAGCCCCAAGCGGTCGAACGCGGTGCAAGCGACCAGCAGGGCCTGAGTCGAGTCCAGTCCGCCAGACACTCCGAGGACGATGCGCTCGCTGCGGGTCGCCTTCATCCGCCGCATCAGGCCCTGGACCTGGATGTTGAAGGCCTCGAAACAGTCCTGGTCCAGACGCGCCGGGTCGTGGGGCACAAAGGGAAAACGGTCGAGCGGGCGGACAAGCGCAGAGGCTGAGGCCGTGGGGCGCACCCGAAAGTCCAGTCGAACGAAACCTTCGTCGTCCAGTTCGCGACGCGCGCAATCGGCGAAGGTGCCCGTGCGCATGCGCTCCAGCCCGATGCGGTCGACGTCGATGTCTGCGACCGTGAGATGGTTTTCCAGCGAGAAGCGCTCGCCGGTGGCCAGCCTGGCCCCTAGCTCATGGATCGTCGCCTGCCCGTCCCAGGCCAGATCGGTGGTGGACTCGCCCCAACCCGAAGCAGCGAAGACATAGGCACCCATCGCGCGCGCCGACTGACTGGCGCAGAGCATGGCCCGCTCCTCGGCCTTGCCGATGACGATGTTGGACGCCGACAGGTTGCAGAGGATGCGCGCACCCGCCAGCGCCTGGCGGGTTGAGGGCGGAAGTGGTGACCAGAAGTCCTCGCAAATCTCCAGCCCGACGAGGAAGCCTTGTCGGTCTTCGGCCTGGAACAGTAGCCGTGTCCCAATCCAGCTGTCCGCTCCCGAAACCCGCAGGGTCTCCGCCCCGATGTCGTCCCCGGACGAAAACCAGCGCTTCTCGTAGTATTCCCGATAGTTCGGCAGATAGGTCTTGGGCACCGCGCCGACAATCTGGCCACCGGCCAGCAGGACGGCGCAGTTCAGAAGCCGGTCTCCGTGGCGGAGCGGAGCCCCGACGACGACGGCCAGCCCCGCCTCGCCGGCCGCCTGGGCCAGCGTCGGCAGCTGGACCTCCACCGCATCGAGCAGAGCCGATTGCAGGTGCAGGTCGTCAATGGCGTAGGCCGACAGGCTGAGTTCAGGAAAGACCAGCAGCTCGACCCCGGCTTCACCGGCCTTGCAGATCAGTTTGAGATGCTCCTCGGCATTGGCCGCTGGGTCCGCGACGTGCACGACCGACGTAGCGGCACCGACACGGACGAATCCATGTGTGCGGGGGCTGTGGAAGGGATGAAGCTCGGCCAAGGCGCAGTCCTGAGAGTTTTGCTCATATAGAGCCTAAGTCGGTGCGTGGCCACGATAGACCGTGACCTCTCGCTCGGCGACGGCTAAAGCGCTTCCATGACCGACGCGCCCAAGAAGGGCTGGTTCCAGCGCCTGAGCGCGGGGCTGGCCCGCTCCAGCCAGCAGATGACCGAGACGGTCGTCTCCGCCTTTGTGAAGGAGCCCCTGAGCGAGGAGGCACTCGAAAGGCTTGAGGAGCACCTGCTCGAGAGCGATCTTGGCCCCGCCGCGACGGACCGGATCGTCGAACGCTTCCGTCAGCTCCGGTTTGGCAAGGTCTCGGACGAGCGCGAGGTCAAGGAAGCCTTGGCCGAAGCCGTCGCCGCCGAGCTCCTGCCCCGCCAAGCGGGTTTCGATCCTCTCGGCTCTGAGGGTGTTGGCGGGGGCGTCAAGCCTTTTGTGGTGCTGTTCGTGGGCGTCAACGGCTCCGGCAAGACCACGACCCTGGGCAAGATCGCCGCCGACCTGACCCGGCGCGGAGCCAGGGTGATGATTGTGGCGGGCGATACCTTCCGCGCCGCGGCCCGCGAGCAACTCAAGGTCTGGTCTGAACGCGCCGGGGCCACCTTCGAGGCACGACGGGACGGAGCCGACGCCGCTGGACTGGCGTTCGACGCCTATTCCAGGGCGCGCGAAGAAGGTTTCGACGTCGTTCTGATCGATACGGCCGGCCGACTTCAGAACAAGAGCGCCCTCATGGACGAACTCCTGAAGATCGTGCGGGTGCTGAAGAAGATCGATCCGGACGCTCCCCACGAGACGCTGTTGGTGCTCGATGCCACGGTGGGCCGAAACGCCCTGGCCCAGGAGCAGATCTTCGGCCGTGCCGCTTTCGTCTCTGGCCTGGTGATGACCAAGCTGGACGGGACGGCGCGGGGCGGGGTGCTGGTCCCTGTCGCGCAGGCTTCGGACGCCCCGATCAAGCTGATCGGTGTGGGTGAAGGCATAGACGACCTGCAGCCGTTCGACGCTCGGGCGTTTTCCCGATCCCTGGTCGGGCTGGAGGGCTGATCATGGCCGAGCCCCAGACCCAGGCAGAGACGGCCCCGCCACCCTGGATCCGCCAGCTGGTGGATTTCGGTGCCATCGCCGCCTTCGCCCTGGCCTTTCTGGTCCTGCGTCTTCAGGGCCTGACCGGCGATGAGGCCTTGGTGAAGGCGACATGGGCCCTGGTCGCCGGCGCGGCCGTCGCCGTGGCGGTTGGTCTTTTCGTCGAGAAGCGCCTCGCACTCATGCCGCTTCTGGTCGGAGGCTTCGCCCTCGTGTTTGGCGTCCTGACCCTGGTCTTCAACGACGACCTGTTCGTGAAACTGAAGGTCACGGTTCTGAACGCATCCCTGGCCTTGGCCTTGCTGGGTGGCGTTCTGTTGGGCAAACAGCCGCTCAAGGCCCTGCTGGGCACAGTCATTCCGGTCAATGATCGAGCGTGGCGTATCCTGACGATCCGGTACGGATTCTTTTTTCTCGCCGTCGCCCTCGTGAACGAGGCGGTTCGGTCCGAAGCGCTTGTTGCATGGGCCGCGCCGAAGTTGGGCCTCAACGGAGTGGATCCCGCCGACGTGTGGGTCAGTTTCCGGGGCGTGCTCTGGATCGCCTCCACCGCCTTCGGCCTGGCGCAAGTGCCCTTGATCATGAAGAATCTGGTCGAGGACAGCCCCGTTGATCCCTCGGCGCCCGCGCGGCCGGACACGGCCCCTTGAGGCCCTCTGGAAATCATCTGTCGTCAAACCGTAAAGCGAGGCTGATAACCCTCCGCACACGGCAAGGGGATGGCGTCTATGGTGAAGTCCGGAAAACAGGCGCGGCGTTCAGGGACGCTGGCCGACTCTCCCAGTCACTTGATGCACCGAGCGCTTCAGCTCGCGCTTGACGTGTACGCCGAAGAGCTTGGAACCGATGGCCCGACGCAGCGCCAGTTCGCCGTCATGGAAGCCGTCTCGGTCAAGGAGGGGCTAACCCAGACGGATCTGGTCAAGGCCACCGGTATAGATCGTTCCACTCTGGCAGACCTGGTGTCGCGCATGACCGCCAAGGGCCTGCTGACCCGCGAGCGCTCGACATTGGACGCCAGAGCCAAGGCGGTGAGGCTGTCCCCTGAAGGCCAGGCCCTGCTCGACGCGGCCCGGCCCAAGGTGGAGGCCGCCGATCGGCGCATCATGGGTCTGTTGCCCAAGGGCAAGCGCGACGGGTTTCTGGATCTCCTGTCGGAGCTGGCGTCTGCCGCCGATGCTGCACCGGATCAGGCCAAGGCCGAGGCCAAGGCGCTGAAGAAGGCGCAGAAAGAGGCCAAGAAGGCCGAAAGGGCAGCCAAGAAGGCCGCCGAGCCCAAGAAGGCCCGAAAAGCCAAGAAAGCGAAAGTCGTCGAGCCCGCCGCCTAGACGCGGATGTCCAGCAGGGCACCCGGACGTGGGAGCCGGGGAGACTCGTCTTGGGTCGAGACGGGCGCGGCCAACGGGCTCGCGGGCTTCGACTGCGTCGCTCCAGCGTCAGACAGAGCGGCGCGGAAGAAGGCGGCCTGAGCGGCGCGCACCTGGGCGGAGGCCCCGGAAACAACTGGCTGTGAGATCGGCAGGTCGGGACGGATCGCGGTCATGACGACAGGGTTAACGATCCCCGTCGAAAAAGGGTTAACGCGCTGCCGCTTCTCTCTGGACCGCGAGCTCTTCGGGCGTCCGCGCGGTCGGCAAAGGGCGCGCAGGGGTATCCAGCGCGGCGACCAGACGGTCTACGTCGGCCTGGGTCAGCAAAGGTCCGGAGGCCTTGGCGACCACGCGCCCCATGGCATCGACGGCGAAAGTCTCCGGCACACCAGACACACCGAGATCAAGTCCAGCCCGACCCTCACGGTCCACCAGCACCATGGAGAAGGGGTCACCCAGTTCATCAAGGAAGGCGCGGGTAGCGACCGGATCATCCTTGTAAGCCACGCCGACCACGGCGATGCCGCGAGCCTTGAGCGTCATCAGCTGGGGGTGCTCGATGCGGCAGGGAGCACACCAGCTGGCGAACAGATTGACCAGCATGGGGCGACCCACACCAGCGGTCTTCAGGTCGACATTCTGGGGGCCTGCAACATCACCCTGTAGAATCGGAAGGACGGTTTCCGGAACGCGCTGTCCGACAATGGCGTCTGGCCGGTACTCAGGCTCTCGCTGGAGAGACCAGCCAATGAACAACACCGCCAGGGCGGCCAGCACGACGAGCGGGATCAGGGTCAGCCAGCGGCTCACTGCTTGCCGCCTTCCATGGCGGGGTTGGCTTGAGGCTGAGGGTCTTCAGCTTCGAGCCGCTTCAGCTCAGCCTTCCAGCGTCGGGCATAAAGGACCGCGCGGGCCACAACGGCACCCAGAACGATCACGGTAATGGCCCAGGCAGGCCAGACGAAGGCACCATAAGGGCTCATGTCGAGGTCAAGCATCAGGCCTCCTGCACGCGACGGGCACGAATCCCCTGGACCCGTCGGCGGACGACCTCGGCCCGGATGGACGTCAGCCACACCGCGCCGAACAGGGCCCCATAACCCGCCATCATGGTCAGAAGCGGGGCGAGAAACACCGGGTCCAGACTTGTGCCTCCCGCCCGCAGCAGAGAAGCGGGCTGGTGCAGGGTGTTCCACCAGTCCACGGAAAACTTCACGATCGGCAGGTTGATCAGGCCGACGAGGCCCAACACGGCGGCAGCGCGGGTAGCCTTCTGTTCGTCATCGATCGACGAGCGCAGCGCCATGTAGCCGAGATAGAAGAGGAACAGGACCAACACGCTGGTCAGCCGCGCGTCCCAGACCCACCAGGTCCCCCACATCGGCTGTCCCCAAAGACCGCCGGTGATCAAGGCGAGGGCGGTAAAGGCCGCGCCGGGCAAGGCGGCGGCACGGGCGGCCGCATCGGCCAGGGAATGACGGAAAACGAGGGCGAAGAAGCTGGAGACGCCCAGCGCGGCATAGGCGGCCAGCCCGAGAGAGGCAGCCGGCACATGGACGAACATGATCCGCACCGTATCGCCCTGCTGGTAGTCGCCCGGGGCGGCGAAGCTGAGCCAGGTCCCGATCGCCAGAAGCAATGCGGTCAGACCCCATAGAATGGGGGTCACCGGCGCAGTGAAGCGCATGAACCGCTCAGGATTGGCGAGGCCGAACATCGTCACCGCGCTCTACGCGGGCCCCGTCGCAGGGGCAAGCGCTCGCGTGTCGCGGGGACACGGCCGGACATGGAAACGGGGCCGGAACGATTGTTCCGGCCCCGCGTCTTCCGTTCGTCCGTGAGGACGGACGGTGTGACTATTCCAGTGCCTTCAGCTGGCCAGCGGATTCCTTGCCGGTGCGGCGGTCCTTTTCGACCTCGTAGGAGATCTTCTGGCCTTCGTTCAGGCCGTTCATGCCCGCGCCTTCAACGGCCGAGACGTGCACAAACACGTCCTTGCCGCCGTCGCTCGGCTCGATGAAGCCATAGCCCTTGGTTGAGTTGTACCACTTGACAGTTCCGGTCGCCATTTCAGCTCTCCGTTCGATGTTGGTGCCGGGCAAGAGCGCCTGGAACCTGTCGGGTCTGAATGGGATCGGCCAGAAACTCGGTGCGTTCGCAGAGAGAAGGGCGTTACGCAGAGAGATCGACGACTGGCCGTATGGACCCTTTGTGCTTCAGGCACAAGCGTTGCAAGGATTCAGTGGTCATCCTCATCATCCCTCATGAGCGTCGCCGCCTCCTCTTCGCCTTGCGGTGCGACGTAGTTGTCGAGGCACAGCTTGCGCAGAGCGCCGGTCATGGACGCACCGTAAAGCCGGTCCTTGACCCCCTCATAGCCCTCGGCCTGGAGCCTGGCCTTGATATCGCCGACTGTACGGCAGGCACCGCTGCGGGCCAGCTCATAGGCGCGTTCGATGGTCGTCGGACGAAAGCTGTTCATCTGCCTAGATAGGGTCCGAGCGACGACTTTGCGACCGGGGGCGGCAGCGCGCTGGCCGTACGGTTCCCGTGGATGGCACTACATGGTTGTGTTGATCGTACTCGGTGCCGGGTAAGGCGACTTGCGTGAAAGAAACGGGTCGGGCACGGAGCGGCGGTGACCGCCTCCGCACGCATCGCCGCCCTATATCGCCACCCGGTCAAGGGGCTGACCCCCGAGGCTCTCGGTCGGACCCAGCTTGATACCGACGCAGCCTTTCCCGGCGACCGCCTCTACGCCGTCGAGATCGGGCCTTCGGGCTTCGATCCAGATGCTCCGGCCCACATTTCCAAGATGCGGTTTGCAGTCCTGGCCCGCATTCCGGCGCTGGCCAGGGTGATCAGCCGCTGGGACGCAGCGACGGGAGACCTGACCGTCGAGGCTCCGGGGGCAGCCCGGCTCAACGTTCGTCTGGGCGATCCGGACGGTGACCGGGCGCTCGAAGCCTGGCTTGCAGCCGTACTGGGCGAGGCGGCGACCGCGCCGCTGAAAGTGCTCGACGGTCGGGGCCACCGCTTCATGGATGATCCGAAGGGAGCGGTGTCGATCCTCAACCTCGTCAGTCTGCGCGATCTGTCAGAGCGTGTCGGGCGACCGCTTGATCCCTTGAGATTCCGGGCCAACATCCATGTCGAGGGCTGGGCGCCGTGGATCGAGAACGATGTCGCCGGGCGAGTCTTGCGGGTCGGCGGAACGGTTCTGCAGGCGATCAAGCCCATCCGGCGCTGCGTCGCCGTGGACGTCGATCCGGGCACGGGCGAACGCGATGCCGATCTGGTCAGCGATCTGATGCGCCTCTATGGCCATGCCTTCTGCGGTCTCTACCTGTCGGTACAGACGACCGGCGAGATCGCCGTGGATGACCCCGTCGAGTGGATGGAATGAGCGACGCCCCTACCCTGCTGACGGCCTGGAAATCAGCGCAGGCCGCCCTGAAAGCGCAGAAGATCGACAGTCCGGCCATCGACGCCCGCCTGCTGCTGGAGGCGGCGACCGGCTGTTCGCGCCTGGACATCCTGACCGACCCCTACCGCGCCGTGACGGCTGACCAGCAGACCACGCTCGACGGCTATCTGGAGCGTCGACTGCGGCGCGAGCCAGTATCGCGCATCCTGGGCCGCAAAGGCTTCTGGAAGATCATGCTGAACGTGACACCCGACGTCCTCAGCCCTCGGCCAGACACCGAGACGCTGATCGACGTGGCGCTGCTGGCGTTCGAGCCCGGCCAGCACTTCCACGCCATAGACCTGGGTACCGGCTCGGGAGCGATCCTGCTAGCGCTTCTGACCGAACGGCCCGGCGCACACGGCGTCGGAACGGACATTTCGTCTGAGGCCTTGGCGGTCGCGCGCGAGAACGCCGCCAATCTGGACCTGGACGGTCGTGCCGCCTTCCTTCGCACAGAATGGGCGGCGGGGTTCGGCGACCAGAGTTTCGACCTGGTGGTGTCCAATCCGCCCTATATCCCGTCAGACGACATTTCCGGCCTCGACCCGGAAGTGCGCGATCATGATCCGGCGCTGGCCCTTGACGGTGGTCCGGACGGGCTGCAGGCCTATCGCGACCTCGCCCCGGAAATCATGCGCATCCTGAAACCCGGCGGCATCTTCGCTGTCGAGATCGGCTGGGACCAGGGCCCGCAGGTCAAGGAGCTGTTTGAAGCGGCGGGCTTCACTGACGTTAAGGTGGTCAAGGACTTGGGTGACCGCGATCGTGTTGTGACGAACGGACCCGATCCACGCACCACGCCGATCCGGCAGGGCTGAACCCAGTGCGCGTCGCCACCTGGAACATCAACTCCGTCCGCCTGCGCATCGACCAGGTTGCCCGCTTCGTGTCTGAGAGCGGGACCGATGTCCTTTGCCTGCAGGAGATCAAATGCCTGGAAGACCAGTTTCCGCGAAACGCCTTCGCCGAGATGGGCCTGCCGCATCTGAAGATCGCGGGTCAGAAGGGCTGGCATGGGGTGGCTATCGCCAGCCGTCTGCCGATCGGGCCGTCTGAGACCTTCAACGCCTGCAAACTGGGGCACGCCCGCTGTGTTTCGGCGCGGATCGCCGGGGTGGACGTTCAGAACTTCTACATTCCCGCCGGCGGCGACGTGCCCGACCGGGTGCTGAATCCGAAGTTCGATCACAAGATGGACTTCTATGAGCGTCTGACCGAGACGGCACGCCGACTGGATCGGTCCCGCCCCTTGCTCATGTGCGGTGACTTCAACATCGCGCCCAGCGAATATGATGTCTGGAACCACCGCTTCATGTCCAAGGTGGTCAGCCACACGCCGATCGAGGTCGAGACCCTGAACAGGCTCGAGGCCGCCGGAGCCTTCACCGACGTGGTGCGCGAGGCTTTCCCGGAGCCGCAGAAGCTGGCCAGCTGGTGGAGCTACCGCGCTGTGGATTTCCGAAAGACTGACCGGGGCCTGCGCCTCGATCACATCTGGACCTCACCCGGCCTGACGCCAGCGGTGGTCGCCAAGAGCGTGGCAATCCACGTGCCTGTCCGGGCGTGGGAGCAACCGTCAGACCACTGCCCCATCACCGTCGATCTCGACGTCTAGATCGGGCTCAGGCCTATCCGCGCTTGGACGCCTTACGAAAGGCCGGCTGGGCAAGCGCAGTGTTGCGCGCGCTCACCGATTTCTCCGGGTGCTGTCCGGGCTTGAAGGCCGGACCGCCGGGCTGGGTCCCTGCCTTCTTTGCGGCGAGGACGCGTTTCAGGGCTTCGGCGGGGGTCTCGGGCTGATCAGTCATGCCCCTCCCTTAGCACAACGAGCCTCTCAACCCCGCATCAAACGACGGCAAAGGTCGTCCAGCTGCTCCAGATTGGCGTAGGACAGGGTCAACTCTCCCTTCCCGCCCCGGTCGGCCAGCGTCACCTTAAGGCCCAACGCATCCGCAAGATCCTGCTCAAGCGCGGCCGTGTCCGGAGAGGACGAGGGCTCGGCCTTTGCGCGCGATTTCGGCTGCCCGCCCTGGGATTTGCGAGCCAGCGCTTCAGTCTGACGAACGTTCAGGCCTTCCAGAACGATCTTCTCGGCGAGCGCGTCAGGATCCTTAGCGGTCAGGAGCGCACGGGCATGGCCCGCCGAAAGCACCCCGTCGCTGACCAGTTCCTTGGCGCGCGGCGTCAGATACGTAAGGCGCAGGGTGTTGGCGACATGACTGCGGGACTTGCCGACGATACCGGCCACTGCGTCCTGGGTGCGGCCGAACCGCTCCATCAGCGACGCATAGGCCAGAGCCTCTTCGAGTGGGTTGAGGTCCGCACGCTGGACGTTCTCGATGATAGCGACCTCCAGCACCTCCAGATCGTCCATCTGACGGACGATGATCGGCACTTCGGTCAGGCGAGCGCCCTGGGCCGCCCGCCAGCGCCGTTCGCCGGCGATGATCTGCCAGACCCCGTCCTCGCCCGGCTGGGTCCGCACAAGTATGGGCTGCAAGACGCCCTTGTCCCGGATCGACTGGGTCAGTTCGGACAGGTCTTCGGGCCGGAACACCTTTCGCGGCTGGTCCGGGTTCGGCTTCAGGCTCTCGATCGGCGCAAGTTGCACGCCCGTGGGAAGAGGCTGACCTGGCGTGACCGGCGCGGCCTCTGTCGCCGCATCGCCCAGCAATGCCGACAGACCACGACCCAGACCTCTTTGACGTTCAGACAAGTCGTTGTTTCCGTTCGTTTTCAGGCTGCGAGGCGGCGACGCTCGCGCCCCACGACTTCCTTGGCCAGCCGGAGATAAGCTTGGCTGCCGGTGCATTTCAGATCGTAGATCAGGACAGGCTTGCCGAACGACGGCGCTTCGGACACCCGGACGTTCCGTGGGATCACCGCGTCATAGACCTTGTCGCCGAAGTGGGTGCGGACGTCAGCCGCCACCTGACCGGACAGCGCATTGCGCCGATCGAACATGGTCAGCACCAGACCCTGGATTTCGAGGGTTGGATTCAATGATTGACGGACCATCTCGATGGTCTTCATCAACTGCGTCAATCCTTCGAGCGCGAAGAACTCGCACTGCAACGGCACCAGAACGCCATCGGCAGCAGCCATGGCATTGAGCGTCAGCAGGTTCAGCGACGGGGGGCAGTCGATCAGGACATAGTCATACCGGGCGCTACCGTTCGAACCTTGCTGCGCCAGCGCATCCCGAAGGCGATAGGAGCGGCGGTCCGCCTGGCTCAGCTCGATTTCGACACCGGACATGTCCGCATCGGCCGGGATGATCTCCAGCCCGGGTACGGCCGTTGGTACGGCCGCGTCATCCACGGATCGACCGTCGACGATGACATCGTAGATGGTGATCCGCCGTGTTTCACGTGGAACACCCAGACCCGTGGACGCATTGCCCTGGGGGTCCATGTCGACGATCAGAACGCGTTCGCCGATAGCGGCCAGGGCGGTGCCCAGGTTGATCGCAGTCGTGGTCTTGCCAACCCCGCCCTTCTGGTTGGACACGGCGAGCACTCGGGCAGGACGGCTTGAACTAGCCACGGGGTTTCAGGCTCCGAACGGTGACGATACGGCCGCGCGGATCACTGCGCGAGACGGAGAGGTCAGCGTCCACTTGCCAGACCTTGGTCGCGTCCCGCAACTCGACCTCTGCCTTCTCTCCCTTCAGAAACAGACCTTGTGCACCACGCTGGAGGTAGGGCTGTGCATAACCCAGCAACTTGTCCATAGGGGCGACGGCGCGAGCCGTGACGACGTCGACCTTGAGTGCCTGCTGCTCGGCCCGGCCCCAGATGACCGTGGCAGGAAGGGTCAGAGCATCCACAACCGACTGGAGGAACCGGCACCGCTTCTGCAAGGAGTCGATCAGCCAGACATGGGTGTCCTGACGGTCCTTGATCAGTATCGCCAGCACCAGGCCGGGGAAGCCGGCCCCGGCACCAAGGTCGGCCCATGTCTGGGCGCCCGGAGCCAGATCCAGCAACTGGGCACTGTCCCAGGCGTGCCGATTCCAGAAGTCCGGGATCGTGTCCGGGCCCACGAGGTTCATGACCGCGTTCATCTCGGTCAGCCTGCCCAGAAAGGCTTCAAGCTCCGACATTCGCGCTGGATCGGCGCGGGTCAGCCGCTGGAACTCTTCGGCTGTCATCAGGCTGCGACAGCCGAGCGTTTCACATGCGCCAGAAGGGCGGTCAGCGCTCCGGGAGTGACGCCCTCGATCCGGGCAGCCTGACCCAAGGTGCGGGGACGCACGCGATCCAGTTTTTCCCGCACCTCATTGGACAGGCTTCCGATCGCGCCATAGTCGAGGTCGGCGGGCAGGCCCAGAGTCTCTTCACGACGCAGCGCCTCAGCATCTGCGGCCTGGCGATCCAGATAGCCGGCATAGCCCGCGTCAATCTCCACCTGCTCCCGAATGGCGGGGCCCCAGTTCTGGATCACGGGGAAGGCCGTCTCGAAGTTGGCCAGGGTCACACCCGGATAGGCCAGCAGGTCTCGCATCGTCCGGCGCTGGCCGTCCGGATTGACCGTGATCCCCAGGGTCTGGGCCTCTTTCGGCGTGAAACGGGTCTTCCGCGCAAGGGCCGTGGCAGCTTCCAGAGCCTTTGCCTTGGCTTCGAATGCGACGCTTCGGGTCGAGCCGACCACGCCCGCCTGGACGCCAAGCCGGGTCAACCGTTGATCAGCATTGTCGGCGCGGAGCGTCAGTCGGTATTCCGCCCGGCTGGTGAACATCCGGTAGGGCTCGGTCACACCGCGTGTGACCAGATCATCAATCATGACACCGATATAGGCCTGGTCCCGGCCCAGAACGATGTCCGACGATCCCGCAGCGGCTCGAGCCGCGTTGAGCCCGGCAATCAATCCTTGAGCGCCGGCTTCCTCATACCCGGTCGTACCGTTGATCTGACCGGCGAGGTACAGGCCCGGCCGCCGCTTGACCTCGAGCGCTGAGGTCAACTCGCGCGGATCGACATAGTCGTATTCGATGGCATAGCCAAAACGAAACACCTCGACGGCTGCGAGACCCGGCATGGTCCGAAGGAAGGCCATCTGGGTCTCTGGCGAGACCGAGGTCGAAATGCCGTTCGGATAGACGGTCGGGTCGTCCAATCCTTCAGGTTCCAGGAAGACCTGATGCGAGGTCTTGTCCGCGAACCGCACGACCTTGTCCTCGATCGACGGGCAGTACCGAGGACCGCGTCCGGTCAGGCGACCGCCGTAAACCGCGCTCTCTCCGAGGTTGGTCGCGATGATCCGATGGGTCTCCTCCGTCGTCGCCGTGATGCCACAGGCAATCTGGGGGACCCGGATCCGGTCAGTGAGGAAGCTGAACGGAACGGGCGTCTCGTCGGCCTCCTGCATCTCAAGCCGGTCCCACGCGATCGTGCGTCCGTTCAGGCGTGCAGGGGTACCCGTCTTGAGCCGACCCATCATTAGGCCGGCACTGTAGAGATCTGAAGCTAGCCCCGCTGAAGGCGCTTCACCATGCCGGCCCGCGGGGATACGGTCCTCTCCGCGATGGATGACGCCGTTGAGGAATGTGCCCGTCGTCAAAACAACGGCACCGGCGCGCAGCTCGGTGCCTTCACCCGTGACGACGCCGACGACCCGGTCACCCTCCAGGACCAATCTCTCTGCAGTGCCCGCCATCAGCGTCAGATTTGGGGTGGACTGTAGTTCCGCCTGCATCGCCTCGCGATACAGCCGCCGATCGATCTGGCTGCGAGGGCCGCGAACCGCCGCACCTTTGGAACGGTTCAGCATGCGGAATTGGATGCCGGATACATCGGCGAGGCGGCCCATCAGGCCGTCGAGCGCATCGATCTCCCGGACGAGATGGCCCTTGCCGAGACCACCGATCGCGGGATTGCAGGACATCTCCCCGATCGTCTCGAGTTTCTGCGTCAGCAGCACAGTGCGCGCGCCGAAACGGGCTGCGGCGGCCGCAGCCTCACAGCCGGCGTGACCGCCGCCGATAACGATGACGTCGAAAGGGGTCGAGCTCATGGGAAGGCGGGACATAGTGGAAAGTGGGCCGAAACGCCACCTCGCCATATGTTTCACGTGAAACAGCCGCCTCGGTTTCCTTGCTCGCCGAAATCAGGTTTGCCCGGCGAGCAGCCCGTCACTTGCCAATGCAGAAGGTGGCGAAGACTTCTCCCAAGACATCTTCGACGCCGATCTCACCCGTAACCCGCGAGAGCGCCTCGGCCGCTCGCCGAAGATCATCGCCCGCCAGCTCCGGGGCATCGTCCAACCGGGTTTGAGCAACCGCGACGGCATCGGCCGCCTCGGTCAACCGACGCCGATGTCGCTCCCGGGTCACGGCAGGGAAATCTGAACCTGACAGGTCGCGAGCTAGTCGGTCTGCCAGAGCGCCTCGCAGCACGTCGATCCCGTCCCCGGTGACCGAACTCACCCGGAAACCCTCTTCCGACAGTATCCCTCCGAGATCGGCCTTGGTCCAGACCGTCAGGTCGTCGGAGCGGACGTAGGCCGCAGCAGGGCCATCTGGGTCTCCCGGTGCCCGCACCCATAGTCTGAGATCCGAGGCCTCAGCCCGCGCACGGGCGCGTCGCACGCCCTCGGCCTCGACCGGATCATCGGACTCACGCAGACCCGCAGTGTCAGACAAGGTCACTGCATATCCGCCGATGACCAGGTCCGCGTCCAGAACATCACGGGTCGTTCCGGCGATCGGTGTGACGATGGCCGCCTCGCGCCGCACCAGTGCGTTGAAGAGGGCGGACTTCCCGGCGTTGGTCTCTCCGATCAGCACGATCCGGTAGCCCTCCCGGACCCGTTGCCCTCGGTCGGCATCGGCGAGGGCGGCGCGAAGATCGGTCAGAAGGCGATCAAGCACCGGGCCTGCGGTCCGGGCGAGGTGGTCAGGAACATCCTCGTCTGGGAAGTCGATTTCCGCCTCAACAAGGGCCAGGGCCGACAGCAGGTCCCGCCGGAAGCCCGCGTAGGTCTCGGACAGGGCCCCGTCGAGTTGCCCCAAGGCCTGGACCGCCTGGGCTGTCGTTTCCGCATCCACGAGGTCGGCCACTGCCTCAGCCTGAGCCAGATCCATCCGACCATTCTGGAAGGCGCGCCGCGTGAACTCACCGGGATCGGCCGGGTGAACGCCCAGGTCGATCAAGGCCCGCGAAACCGCTTCGACGACCGCACGGCCCCCATGAAGATGGAGCTCGGCGGAGTCTTCGCCTGTGTAGCTGCGCGGCCCTGCGAAACGCAAAACGAGCGCCTGATCGAGAACAGCTCCGTTGTGACGCAGGGACCGAAGGCTCGCTATGCGTGGCTTCACCACGCCTGCGCCCAGCCCAATCAGGATCGCAGCGGTCTTTGGCCCAGACAGCCGGATGATCGCTACCGCCCCACGGCCGGGCGGCGTGGCGAGGGCGAAGATGGTGGAGCCCATCGCTGATGACGCTTCAGCTGGCAAGGTCGCTGGAAAGCAGGCAGACCCGCTTCACGATTTCACCGCCGCCTGCATCATCTGGCGGAACTGGTCCTGGGCCTGAAGACCGAAGGCCGTCCAGGACTTCATCAGTTCCTCCGGCTGCATCGCCGTGATGTTGGCCTCCATTCGGGCCTGCATCTCGGCGACAAGGCGCTCGTTCAGCGGGGTGACATCCGGAAGGCCCAGAAAGGCGCGAGCCTCTTCCGGTGTGCATTCGGCCTCGACCTTGAATTTCATCATGGCGCTCCAACCTCTCAGATCGATCTCATAGGCCGATCCGGCCCTCGAAAGGAACCCGCGATGCCCGATGCAACCGTGCGCGCCGTCCGCCTTGACAGCGCGGGAGGGCCCGAGGTTCTGAAACTCACCGATGTGCGGATCCCGGAGCCGGGCCCTGGCGAGGTTCGCATCCGTCACCAGGCAATAGGGCTGAACTTCATCGACATCTATCAGCGAGACGGTCTTTACCCCCTGTCCTATCCGACCGGACTTGGACTTGAGGCTGCCGGCATCGTCGAAGCCACGGGTGTTGGTGTCACACGCTTCGCCGTCGGCGATCGCATCGCCTACGCTAACGGGCCGCCGGGCGCCTATGCAGAGAGACACGTCGTCCATCAGGACCGGGCCGTCCAACTGCCGGAGGACATCGGCTTCGAAACGGCTGCGGCGGCGATGCTGAAAGGCATGACCGCGGAATACCTGGTCCAACGCGTGTTTCACGTGAAACAGGGTGACGCCATTCTGGTCCATGCAGCCGCAGGAGGAGTCGGATTGATCCTCTGCCAATGGGCGCATAGCCTCGGCGCGACAGTGATCGGCACCGTAGGATCCGAGACCAAAGCCGAAATGGCCAGGGCACACGGCTGCGACCACGTCATCCTGTATGGTCACGAGGATGTCGCCGCCCGGGTCAGGGAGATCACATCCGGCCAGGGCGTGGATGTCGTCTACGACTCTGTGGGAGCCGCAACGCTGGATGCCTCACTCAACAGCCTGCGCCGTCGCGGACTGTTCGTGACCTACGGGAACGCATCGGGGCCAGTGCCTCCCCTTGAGCCACTCAGACTGTCCCGGGGCGGGTCCCTGTTCATGACCCGGCCGACCCTGTTTGACTATGTCGCCAGCGCCGAGGAGCTCGACGCGTCCGCGGCGGCCCTGTTCAAGGTCATCCGCTCCGGCGCAGTCAGAATCGAGATCGGACAGACCTTTCCTCTCGATCAGGTCCGCCAGGCGCACGAGGCGCTCGCAGGACGCCGGACCGTCGGATCCACGCTTCTGATCCCCTGACCCGGTGAAGGATCAGGTGTTCATCGACTGGAAGAAGTCCGCGTTGTTCTTGGACTGACGCAGCTTGTCGAGCAGGAACTCGATGGCGTCCTGGGGACCCATGGGGTTCAGGATACGGCGCAGCACATAGGTCTTGGTTAGCTGATCCTTCGGCGTGATCAGGTCTTCCTTGCGGGTGCCCGATTTCAGGACGTCGATGGCCGGGAAGATGCGCTTGTCGGCGACCTTGCGGTCCAAGACGATTTCCGAGTTCCCGGTGCCCTTGAACTCTTCGAAGATCACCTCGTCCATCCGGCTACCAGTATCAATCAGGGCCGTGGCGATGATGGTCAGGGATCCGCCCTGTTCGACGTTCCGCGCCGCGCCGAAGAAGCGCTTGGGGCGCTGGAGCGCATTTGCGTCGACACCGCCGGTCAAGACCTTGCCCGACGAAGGAACAGTGGCGTTGTAGGCGCGGCCCAGGCGCGTGATGGAGTCCAGCAGGATCACCACGTCCTTCTTGTGCTCGACCAGACGCTTGGCCTTCTCGATCACCATCTCGGCGACGGCCACGTGGCGGGTCGCCGGCTCGTCGAAGGTCGAGGCGACAACCTCACCCTTCACCGTGCGCTGCATGTCGGTGACTTCCTCGGGCCGCTCGTCGATCAAGAGGACGATCAGGAACACCTCAGGGTGGTTGGCCTCGATCGACTTGGCGATGTTCTGCAGCATTACCGTCTTGCCGACGCGCGGCGGCGCCACGATCAGGCAACGCTGGCCTTTGCCCAAGGGTGCGACGATGTCGATGACCCGGCCCGAACGGTCCTTCAGCGTCGGGTCCTGGATCTCCATGTGCAGCCGCTCTTCCGGATAGAGCGGCGTCAGGTTGTCGAACAGGACCTTGGTCTTGACCGTCTCTGGGTCTTCCAGATTGATCGTGTCGACCTTCAGAAGGGCAAAGTAGCGCTCGCCCTCACGCGGGGCCCGCACTGCACCATGGATCGTATCGCCCGAGCGCAGACCGAAGCGGCGGATCTGGGACGGCGACACGTAGATATCATCCGGTCCCGGAAGATAATTAGCGTCCGGGCTGCGCAGGAAGCCGAAGCCGTCAGGCAGGATTTCGAGCACGCCATCGGCGATGATCTCGACCTCTTCCTCAGCCAGCGCCTTGAGGATGGCGAACAGCAGATCCTGCTTGCGCAGGTTCGAGGCGTTCTCGACCTCAAGCTGTTCGGCGAAGGCAACGAGGTCAGCAGGAGTCTTTTCGTTCAGTTCGGCCAAGGTGATACGGCCGGACGGCACCACGGGGTCGCCCTCTTCCTCAGCATCGTCGCCGAGATCGGCTGAAGCCTCCGCATCGTTCATGCCGTCAGCTTCGCCTGTCTCAATCAGGGGAGCCTCTTCCGTCTCGGGAAGGTTGGCATCGGAATCGTGGGTATCGGACATGAGAAGGCTCGATTGCGCACCGCCAGACATCCGCCGCGGAAGCGACAGATCGGGCGGGGCTGAAGATGTTGGCCTTGCGGCCGGAGGGAGGGCGACGGGTCCGAAGGCGGCGAGAGGCCAGCGATCAGTCGACGCGAGGAGAAGGGCAGCGCACCGGAGTACGCCTCACGGTCAGCGGAACCACGAACCGTGGGTTCGGGTCAAGCGTCGCCGACTAGAAGGTCCATTCCAGAGTGACAGACAGGACCATCAGGACAGCGAGGACGAAGGGCACCTCATTGGTCATCCTCCAGAACTTTGAGGTTCGGGTCGAGGTCCCTGCAAGGATGCGCTTGCGTTCTGCCACAAGGAAGCCGTGCCAGCCCAAGAGCAGGAACACCCCGGCCAGCTTCAGCCAGATCCAGGGTTGGGTCAGGATGACGGTGCCGCGCAGATGGATGAGCCACAAGCCCATGACAAGGGCCACGATCATGGCGGGATTCAGAATGATCTTCAGCAGCCGGGCCTGCCACGCCCGCAGCTGGTCGCGCATGCCATCGCGCACCGCATCAGGCTTGTCGGCCTGTTCGGCGTCATAGGCGTAGAGCCGGGGCAAGAACAAAAGCCCGGCCATCCATGCGATCACCGCGAGGATGTGAAGCCCGCGCGCGAGATCGTAGAGGTTCACGCCGCGCGCCTTTTCGCCTGGCAAGGGCAGGCCTTCCACCGGCCCTGACAGCCTGGTCCAGCGGGTGCCGTTCCGGTCCGACCAAGGCTTTCGGACACGGAAGTCGCAAGACCGTCGATGAACGGAGCCATCACACTGACTGTTGGCACCCGCATATAGGGATGGACGCCGGCCTCATGGGCCAGCTCGCCGTACTCTATATCGAGCTCGACCAGCGTCTCAATGTGCTCTGACACGAAGGCGATGGGCGTAATGACCACCCCGACGCCGTCACGTCCCGCCTGGACAATGACATCCGGTGTCGCAGGCCCCAGCCATTTCAAGGGACCCACCCGGCTCTGGTAGCAGAGCACCCAATCTGTGAGTTCAGCACGCGCGGCAACGGCTGCGACCGTTGCCTCCACCTGCTCCTGATAAGGATCGCCCTTCCCGCTAACCAGCTTTTCCGGAATGCCGTGGGCCGAGAACAGAACCCGCAACGGCTTTCCCGGATGTGCCGTCTGCGCCTCGATCATCTTGGCACGCACGGCCTCCGCCTGGGCTTCGATCCAGCCGTCCAGCCTTGGATAGCAGCAGATGGTTCTCACCCGGCCTGAACCCGCATAGGCCTCACGCCAGGCCTTGATCGACGATGCCGTCGTGGTGGTGGAAAACTGCGGATACAACGGCAACAGAACCACCTCGTCCGGGCCCCAGACCGCGACATCGGCCGCGGCCTCTTCGGTCAGCGGGTGCCAGTAACGCATGGCCATAAAGCTCTTGATCTCATCCCCGGGCAACAAACGAGACAGGGCCGTGTCCAGGGCGGCCATTTGCTTGCGGGTCTCAGCCTTCAGGGGCGACCCCCCGTTCGCATCCATCTGGGCATAGTTGGCTTGGGCACTGGCTTCACGCCGCGAGGAGATCAACCGGGCAAGCGGAGTGCGGACGAACCCCGGTAGGCCAATGATCGCTGGATCGTTGAACAGGTTGAACAGAAAGGGCTGAACGGTCTCGGCATCGTCCGGGCCACCGAGATTGAAGAGGACCACAGCGATCCGTCGGCCGGCTATCTTCCCGGTCGATGTGGGGGTCGTTCTGGACGTTGGCGCCGAAGTCGACGTCACTGGGCTCCGATCCGCTTCAGCACCTGCTCGACATGAGCGATCGGCACATCCGGCAGGATGCCGTGGCCGAGGTTGAAGATCCATGGCCCGAAGCCCCAGGCTTCCACAAGCTCATCCACCCTGCGGTCCAGCGCCGCACCGCCCACCCGAAGCAGCAAGGGATCGAGCGCGCCCTGGATCGGCTTGATCTTCTGGACCTCCCGACCCTTCGCCAGGCTGCAAGCGGTGTCTAGCGCCACGCCCTGGACGTCGACCTCGCGGGCATAGCGATCGGCGTGAAGCGCCGAACCACGCGGGAAGCCGATCAAGGGAACAGTGACGCCCAACTCCCGCAGCCGGGCAACAAGGGCCTGATGAGGCTTGAGCACCAGCCGTTCGAAAAGATCGTCAGGCAGACCCTCCGCCCAGCTCTCGAAGATCTTCAGGCAGTCAGCACCCGCATCAGCCTGCATCTTCAGATAATGAGCCGTGGACTCCACGAGCACCGCCAGGACCGCATCGACCTTCTCTGGTTCGGCGTAGGCATAGGACCGTGCCGTCGCGCGCTCCCCCTTGCCGATCGTGTCATGACCCCCGTCCAGCATGTAGGTCGCCACGGTCCACGGCGCGCCGGCGAATCCAATGAGGGCCCGATGCGGTTCCAGCTCCGCGCGCACACGGCTCAGGCTCTCGCCAACCTCGGAGAGAGCCCGGCCGGCACCTTCCGCCAGGCCCTGCATATGCTCAACAGAAGGCAGTTCCCCCAGACGTGGTCCTTCGCCCGTCTCGAACCAGACCTTCTGCCCCAGCGCCTGCGGAATCAGCAGGATGTCCGCAAAGACGATGGCTGCGTCGAAACCGAACCGTCGCATGGGCTGAAGCGTCGCCTCCGCCGCCATTTCCGGGTTCAGACAGAAGGCGATGAAGTTCGGTGCCTTGGCCCGAAGCTCGCGATACTCGGGCAGGTAGCGTCCTGCCTGACGCATGAACCAGACGGGAGGCCGCTCAAGGGTTTCGCCCCGAAGGACACGGATCAGCGAAGGCGTTGTGCTCATTCCCCGGCTTTACGGGGGGAACGACGTCCTCTCAAGCCCAGGGCTGTTCTCCTTCACCTGATCAAGATTTGAAAAGGAATGGAGGAAGCCAGCAGGAGGCGGGACACCGGGGATGAATCGGCCTGAATATCCGCCTTTGCAGGGATTGTCCGACGCTGATCCGGGACAAGACAACAATCCTGTGACGGCCTGTCGAAAACGGGGACAAATCTTAACAAGTCGTTAACGGACGGGCCTACGCTGGACGACCAGGCTGGTCCAATTCTGGGTGCCATTTACCAATCGTTGAGGATTTCCCCAACCGAAGCGCGCCAGTGATGATCCCTTGGGATGATCCGGCCCCGGAGCGATCACATTGTCCGAAGCTCTCCCGGCTCGCCTCCGTATCGCCCCGCCGCTATAGACACCTGTGCATCGGCCCCGTCGGTCGGCGACCCGGCCCGTCCACAGGATTTGTCGCCATTCGCACCGCTGTTCTGACCGCTGTCCACGGGCGTCCTGCATGAGCCCGGCCCGCCCCGCCGGCGCTTCGCGCCTTGCGACCTACTTCCATGTGCACCTGGTATCCGACTCGACCGGCGAAACGTTGAACGCCATGGCCAAGGCGGTGACGGCCCGGTTCGACGGCGTCATCCCTATCGAACATATCTATGCGCTGGTCCGTTCGGACAAGCAGATGGAGCGCGTGCTGGCCGAGGTCGCCTCCGCGCCTGGCGTCGTCCTTCACACAATTGTCGATCGTGACCTGCGTGCCCAGCTTGAAGAAGGCTGCCGCGCGCTCGACATGCCCCAAATCGGGGCTCTCGATCCTTTGGTGGGGGCGCTTTCACGCTATCTCGGCGCGTCGCTGTCGACGCGCGTTGGTGCGCAGCACGCCCTCGACCACGACTATTTCAACCGCATCGGGGCTCTCGATTTCGCCATGGCGCATGACGACGGTCAGGGAACAGCCGAGCAACTTGAGGGGGCCGACGTGGTCCTTGTCGGAGTCAGCCGCACGTCCAAGACCCCCACGTGCATCTATCTGGCCCACCGCGGTGTCCGGGCGGCCAATGTGCCGCTGGTGCCAGGTCAGGAGGACGGCGAGCGGTTGGTCGGGTTGAAGAACCCGCTGGTCGTCGGTCTCACAGTTTCGCCCGACAGGCTGGTGCAGATCCGTAGAAACCGTCTGGATGGCCTCAACGCCAATCACGCCTCGGCCTATGTGGAACCTGACGCCGTGCGGGACGAAACAATCAAGGCACGGCGTGCTTTTGAACGCCGTGGTTGGCCCACGATCGACGTGACCCGCCGGTCGGTCGAGGAAACCGCAGCCGCTGTGCTGAACCTCCTCAACGAACGCCGCAGCAAGAAAATCGGGGCATCGTGGTGAGCGAGTTGATCCTTGCGTCACGAAGCGCGGCACGGCGGGCCATGCTCACCGGCGCGGGTGTGCGGTTCAATGTTGTGGACGCCGGTGTCGATGAGCCCGCCATTAAGGCTGCTTTCGGCTATGATGACCCTGCGGCTCTGGCGGTGGAACTGGCCAAGGCGAAGGCTCTGGCGGTGTCCCGGCAAGAGCCCGGCGCCTGGGTCCTCGGCTCGGACCAGACCCTGGCCTTCGAGGGCGCACTTGTGTCCAAGGCTCCAACCCTTGCCGCCGCGCGGGACCGCTTGCGGACAATGCGTGGCCGCATCCACCACCTGCACTCCGGGGCGGCGCTGGCTCGAGACGGAGCCGTCGCCTGGTCGGGCGTAGACACCGCGCAGATGGCGATGAGGGATTTCTCCGACGCCTTTCTGGACGCCTATCTGGATGCTGAGGGCGAACCGGTTCTGGCCGCCGTGGGAGCCTATCGGCTGGAAGGCATGGGCAGTCAGTTGTTCGACCGCGTCGATGGAGACTACTTCACAGTCCTCGGCATGCCGCTGTGGGCTGTGCTGACAGAGCTGCGCCGCGCCGGAGTGATCGCGGCATGACCCGCATCACGGGTGCAATGAAACTGGCAGGGATCGTCGGCAATCCCGTGACCCATTCCTTGAGCCCCGTCATTCACAACACCTGGATCGAGGCTCTGGGTCTGGACGCGGTCTATGCCGCCTTCTCGCCAGCAGACTCGGCAGGGTTTGATACCCTGGTTGCCGCCGGCCGGGCAGGACTTCTGGCAGGGGTGAACGTCACGGCACCGTTCAAGGAACAGGCTTACGCCCTCGCCGATGAGGCGTCCGACACCGCGCGAGCGAGCGCTTCGGCGAACATTCTGAGATTCCGCGATGGCCGGGTGTCGGCCGACAGCGCGGATGGAGAGGGCCTTCTTTGGGCGCTGAAGGATCAGGCACCAGACCTCGATCTGGCGGATGCATCTGTGGTGATGTTGGGTGCCGGGGGCGCTGCGCGGGCCGCAGTGGCTGCTTTGGCAAGCGCTGGGGCGCGCGTACGGATCGTCAACCGCACGCGGGAACGGGCTGAAGCTCTGGCGGCGGACATCGGTCTCGGTGTCATAGCTACCGACATGGCAGGGGCCTTCAAGGACGCTCGACTGATCGTTAACGCCTTGAGTGTCCGCCCGGACATCGACCCCACCATATTCGAACCGGAAACGGTCGTCCTGGACATGACCTATCGGCCGATCGAGACACCGTTCCTGAAGGCAGCCAAGACGGTTGGCCTGACGACAGTGGATGGTCTGGGTATGCTGATCGGGCAGGCGAGACCGTCGTTTCGTGCCCTGTTCGACACCGAGCCACCGCCTCTGGACCCCCGACCGATCCTTTTGGCTCATCTGGGAGAAGCGGGGTGATCCTGCTTGGCCTGACCGGGTCGATCGGCATGGGAAAGTCGACGACGACCGCCATGTTTGCCGACCACGGCGCTGTGGTCTGGAACGCTGATGATGCCGTCCACGCCCTTTATGCGACCGGTGGCGCGGCCGTGGGTCCGATCGCCGAGGCCTTTCCAGGCGTGGTGGTCGATGGCGCGATAGATCGCCAACGGTTGGCCGAGGCGCTCGGCAATGATGAGTCAGCCTTTCGCCGACTGGAGACCATCGTGCACCCGCTCGTTGCTGCAGGTCGGATGGCGGACCTCGAGGCGGCGCGCGCCGCGAAGGTCAGACTGGCTGTCCTGGATATCCCCCTGCTGTTCGAAACGGGCGGCGACAGGGCCGTGGACGCTGTGGTGGTGGTCACCGCCGACGCTGACACCCACAGGCGACGCGTGCTGGCTCGTCCTGGCATGACGCCCGAGCGGTTCGAGGCCATCTTGGCGCGGCAGCTGCCAGATGCCGAGAAACGCCGTCGCGCCGATTTCATTGTGGACACGTCAGGCGGCCTGGAAGCAGCGCGCACCGAGGTCGCCAAAATCGTGGGGACGGTTCTCTCACCAGGCTGGTCATCCCCGCGCCGGCCACTTTCCCCAGCGGCCAAACATCCGCATTAACGGACATGGCCCGCGAAATCGTCCTCGACACAGAAACCACCGGCTTCGATCCCAAGACCGGCGATCGACTGATCGAGGTCGGCTGCATTGAAATCGAAGACCTTCTTCCGACCGGCCGCACCTTTCATCGCTTCGTCAACCCGGAGCGATTGATCCCTGAAGGCGCAATCAAGGTCCACGGCATCACCGATGATAAGGTCAAGGACGCGCCCAAATTCGGGGAGATCGTCGTCGATCTGATGGAGTTTATCGGCGAGGCTCCGGTGATCGCCCACAACGCCGGTTTTGACCGGGCGTTCATCAATCATGAATGCAGTCTTTGCGGTCATGCCCAGATCGAAGAGGCGCGCTGGATCGACACCCTGGCCCTGGCGCAGAAACGCTTTCCCGGGATGGCCAACTCTCTCGATGCACTCTGCAAGCGCTTCAAGATCAGTCTGGTCGAGCGCAGCCTTCACGGGGCCCTGATCGATGCCCGCCTGTTGGCGGACGTCTATCTGGAACTCAAGGGCGGCAAGGAGCGGGTTCTCGATCTGTCGACCCGAGCGGTCTCATCCAGCGTGAACACAGCGCTCGTTGCCGGCGCTCACGGTCCGCGCCCGCGTCCGCTGGCCTCGCGGCTGCAGCCGGACGAGGCCGAAACCCATCGCCTCTTTCTGATTGAGACGCTGAAAGATCGTTCGCTTTGGGCCGGTTACGGGGTCGAAATCGAGCCCGCCCCCTGACCGATCAGGCCGCGCCTGGCTGTTGGGCGGCCTGGGCCATGCGTGCAGCGTAGATGCCGGCGAAATCGATCGGGTCCAGCATGAAGGGCGGATAGAAGCCGCCGTCCGAGGTCGCACGGGCCACGATCTCACGCGCATAGGGGAACAGGTAGCGCGGGCATTCGATCAGCAGCATGGGCTCGATGTCCTGCTCCGACACGCCCTGAAGCTGGAAAAGACCACCGTACAGAAGTTCCACGTGGAACACCGGCGTCGTCTCGGTCGAAGCCTTGATCGACAGTTTCAGGTCGACCTCGAACAGCCCGTCAGGACGACCTGCGGCATTCAACTCCACGCCCATGTCGATCTGGGGTTTGCCTTCGAGCCGCAGGCTGTCGGGCGCGCGCGGGTTCTCGAACGACAGGTCTCGCACATACTGGGCCAGGATACGGAAGCCCGCGATCGGCGGCTGGGCGGGGGTGCCGGAAGCGTCGGCGGGCGAGACGTCGGTCATGGTGCGAACAGTCGATTGAGCGTCAAAAGGACAAAGGTGCGCGCGACTAGCATCGGGGACGCGATGTCGCAACGCTCGCCAGAGCGGAGAGCCGGGGTGCGGCCTGCCTTGCGCCCGCCTATATAGGCCCGTAATCGTCCAACCGAGTTCGTCTAGGGGGTCGCCACCCACCGCAGGACGCCAACGTCAGGAAGTGACTGTGCCGGTAGAATTCTCGATCGTGATCTTCGCCGTGATCGCGGCCGTCGTGCTGTTCCAGCTCTATAATGTGCTGGGCAAGAAGGTCGGTCGCCAGCCCGAGGACGGGTCAAAGGTGCCTGTCCTGGCCAAGGCACCCGCCACGGCTGAACCCGTCGCCAAGCTTCCGGCGGTCGACGCTGCCGCCCTTGCCGCTGCTGCGAGCCTCCGGGCCCGCGACCCGGGTTTTGATCCCGGCAAGTTCATCGAGGGCGCGCGCCAGGCCTATGAGACGATCGTCCGCACCTATCACGCCGGCGACCGCGCGGCCCTGAAGCCGCTTCTGTCTCCGACGGTTCTGGAATCCTTCGAGGCGGGCATTACTGCCCGCGAGACCCGTGGCGAGCGCGAAGAAGTCGAGTTCCTGCAGGGTCCTCGTGCCGATCTGGAAATCGCCTCCGCGGAGGGTGACAAGGCGGTCGCCAAGGTCCGCTTCCTGGCCGAACTGCGTTCGAAGGTGTTCCCCGCCGATATGGAAGCGACTTCGGAACCCCGAGTTGAAGAGCGCCGGACGGCCGAGCACTGGACTTTCGAACGCTCGCTGGGTGCCACCGACCCGAACTGGGTCCTAGCCCGCGTCGAACCCGCTTCGGCCTGACCATGTCGGGCCGGAGGGGCCTTGCCGGCTCAAGAGGCGGCCTTTGCTGCCTCATCGCGCTTTCGCTGGCCCTGGTCGGATGCGCGACGCCAAGGCCGGGTCCACCCGCTGCCCCGCCGCAACCTCCCATCCCGGCAGACGCCGGATCTGCACCAAGCGATCTGCCCTCGCCTTCTGTTCTCACCGGATGGACTGACGAAGACCACCTCTCGGCCTTCTTTGCTTACGTTCAGTCCTGTCATGTCGCCCGTGGCGAGGCCGCCACGCGACAGTGCGCCCGCGCGCGTCTGATCCAGCAGACATCGCGGCCAGTCACGCCATCGGCGGCTCGAGACTTCCTTGAAAAAGGCTTCGCCGTCGCCGAGGTCATCAGGAGTGACGGCAGTCCGGGGCTGCTGACGGCCTACTTCGCCCCAGAGTACGAGGCGCGCGGAGCGCCCGACGCGATCTTCGATACCCCCATCCTGCCTCGACCCGAGGGATGGTCGCGGGGATGGGTCGGTCCAGAGCGGGCCGAGATCGAGGCGGGCCCTCCGCCTGCCCCTCCCCTGGGCTGGATGCGGGCTGAGGATCTCTTCTTTCTCCAGATCCAGGGCTCTGGCTACCTGACCTTTGAGGACGGTTCCAAGATGCGCGCGGCCTATGCGGCGGACAACGGCCGGCCTTTCGTAGGTATCGCGCGACCCATGGCAGAACGCGGGCTTTTGCCTGCCAACGGAACCTCGGGTGAGGCGATCCGCGCCTGGTTGGCGGCGAACCGGGGAATCGAGGCGCGAGCGATCACGGCGCTCAATCCTCGCTACATCTATTTCGCGGTCGATCCGGACGATGGCGGCGATCCGGCAGGGGCAGCGGGGGTCCCGTTACCCGCCAGGCGGGCCATTGCGATTGATCCAGCCCACTGGGCCTACGGTGACTTCGTCTGGATCTCGGCCGACGGCGGAAACCTGAGCGGCGCACGCGGCAGTTACCAAGGCCTGGTGATTGCGTTGGACACCGGCTCCGCCATCCGGGGACCGGTCCGCGCGGACCTCTACATGGGTCGTGGCGCACAGGCGGGTGAAGAGGCGGGCACCGTGCGGCATCCCTTGCGCATGTGGCGGCTGGTTCCGCGTTGATCGCGACGCATTAGGTCCCGCGTCGAATTGCGCCTAGATGGCAGGCGGATCCGCCGCCGGACCATCAGATTTCATGACATCCCCCCTCGAACGCGTCGTCTATCGCAGCGACGCGGTCGCCCGATCCGAAGGTCCCGTCGACCTTTCGGCCATCGTGACGACGTCTGTCCGCAACAACGCGAACAGTCGGCTGACCGGAGCACTGGCCCTGCACGACGGCATCTTCGTTCAGGTACTGGAAGGTGGACCGGACGCGCTCAGCGCCCTGATGGATGTGATTTCCGCCGACGAACGGCATCGCAACGTCCGACTTCTAGCCCGTTGGCCGATCCAGTCCCAGCTGTTCCTCGGCTGGGCCATGGTTCAGGTCGACACGCGCACCCTGTCCCACCATGCCGCCAAGGTGGTGGTTCAGACCGGTTCGGGTGCCCAGGTCACCGGTGTTCTTGCCGATCTGGCCAACGCGCGCCTGACTTCGCTGATCTGACCGGCCTCAGCGCCGCCGCAGGCTGCCGAGGACGCCACGCAGCAGTTCCCGTGTAATCGTCGATCCCGCCGTGCGCAGCACCGACTTGGTCAGGGCCTCCATCGGCGTCTGGCGATTGGACCGGCGAGGCGCGCGGGGTTCGGCGGGCGCGCGGGTTCGAGATGTCTCGCGGGGCGCAGTGGCCCAGGGTGCCGACTCAGCCTGTTCGGTCTCTGCCTGCGCGCGCGCGTGACGCGCGGCCAGGATTTCTTCGGCGGATTCCCGATCGACCATCGTGTCGTAGACACCGCGCACGGGACTGGCTGCCATGACCGTGGCCCGCTCAGCCTCGGTCGCGGGACCCAGACGGCTGTCCGGCGGGCGGATCAGGGTGCGCTGGACCACGGTTGGCGCCCCCTTCTCGTCAAGGACCGAAACCACGGCTTCGCCGGTACCGAGCGCCTGGATCGCTTCGGTGGTCTCGAAGGCCGGATTGGCCCGGAAGCTGTCGGACGCCGACTTCAGGCCGCGCTGCTCGGCGGGGGTGTAAGCCCGCAGGGCATGCTGGATCCGGTTGCCGAGCTGAGCCAGAACGCTGTCGGGGATGTCGGCCGGGTTTTGGGTGACGAAATAGACCCCGACGCCCTTGGACCGGATCAGGCGGACTACCTGCTCGACTTTTTCCAGCAAGGCCTTCGGCGCATCGCGGAAAAGCAGATGGGCCTCATCGAAAAAGAAGACGAGGCGAGGCTTCTCTGGATCCCCGACCTCGGGCAGTTGTTCGAACAACTCCGAGAGCAGCCAGAGCAGGAAGGCCGCGTAAAGGCGCGGCGATCCCATCAGGCGAGTGGAATCAAGCACGTTGACCTGTCCGCGACCATCCAGGCCGGTCCGGATCATGTCTTCCAGTTTCAACGCCGGCTCACCGAAGAAGGCCTTCCCACCTTGCTGCTCCAGTTGAAGCAAGGCGCGCTGGATTGCGGCGACGGACGCCGGGGCAACATTGCCAACCTCCCGACCGATCCGGGCTGCGTTCTCCGAGATGTAGGTCAAGAGGGACCGGAGATCGTCCAGATCGAGCAGCAGAAGCCCTTCCTTGTCCGCGACGTGGAAGGCGATGGTCAGGACGCCTTCCTGGACATCGTTGAGGTCCAGCATCCGCGCCATCAGCAAGGGCCCGATCTCGGACACGGTGGTGCGGATCGGGTGCCCCTTCTGGCCGTAGAGATCCCAGAAGACCGTCGGGGCCGCCTTTGGGGCGAGCGTGAGGTTCATCCCGGCCGCCCGGGCCAACAGCTTTTCGTTGGGTGAGCCCGGCTGGCTGATGCCTGAAAGATCGCCCTTTACGTCCGCGCAGAAGACCGGAACCCCGGCTTCCGAAAACCCCTGGGCCATGATCTGCAGCGTCACCGTCTTGCCGGTCCCAGTCGCGCCCGCGACGATTCCGTGGCGGTTGGCCCGGTTCCAAAGCAGTAGTTCCGGCTTGTCGGACTGACCGAGGAACAGGCCGGCGGGCGCGTCGGGCATGGGCGGGTCTCCAAGGGGGCAGGTCCCTGCTTAGCCGAGGCCCAACTTCGCCGCCAGACGATCCCCGGTTGACCGTTTCGGCGGGCACCCCGACAGTCCAGCTATGAAACCACCCATCGCCATTCCGACGTCGACCGTCGCCCGCAATGCGCTCGTGACCCTGGCCGTCGTGGCCGTGGGCGCGGCGCTCTATTGGCTCAGGGATATCCTGACCCCTCTGGCCATGGCCATCTTCCTGATGATCATGATCGATGGGGTGAAGCGGCTGATCGAGCGGCACACCTCGTTGCCGGATCACACGGCCGGGCTCGCCGCCGTACTGCTCGTGATCGCCATGTTTTTCGCCGTCATCGCCTTCATTGTGAACGGAGCGGCGGCCTTCTTTACGGACATGTCGGGCGTATCCAGCGGTATCGGGCCCCGGATCGACGCCATCATCGCCGATGGGGCCAGACTGGTCGGCATGGAAGCGGCCCCGACGGCGGCTGAACTAATCGCAGGCATGGATCTGCGTGGCTACCTCACCAGCCTGGCCTTCCAGATGCAGGGCGTGGCTTCGGGCTCGTTCTTCGTGATGGTCTATCTGGGCTTCCTGCTGGCGTCACAGGCCGGGTTCCGACGCAAGATCGTGGCCATGTTCCCACAGCGAGAACAGCGGTCAGAAGCGCTCGAGGTGTTCCAGCGCGTGCGCGGCGGGGTCGAGGGCTACCTCTGGGTTCAGGCGGTCACGGGCGTAATCATCTGCGCTGCGGCCTGGATCCTGATGCGGGTCGTCGGACTTCAGCATCCCGAGTTCTGGACCTTCATCATCTTCGTCGTGGGCTTCATTCCGGTGCTTGGGGGCGCCGTGGCAGGCCTGGCCCCGCCGCTCTTCGCCCTTGTGCAGTTCCCGACCTATTGGCCAGCCCTGATCCTGTTGGTCGGGCTCCAGATCATCCTGTTCGTCGTCGGCAACCTGATCCAGCCGCGCATGCAGGGCGACAACCAGAACGTTGACCCTGTTGCAGTGCTTCTGGCGCTGGCGCTTTGGGGCAAAATGTGGGGCGTGGTGGGCATGTTCCTGTCGACACCGCTTCTGGTCATGGCCATGGCCATCCTGGCGGAGTTCAAGGGGTCTCGGTGGATCGCCGTGCTGCTGTCCGGCAACGGACGGCCCTACGAAGATGAAGGCCACCATGAGCATGGCCCCCCCGCCAAACGCCCCGCCCGCGTCAAACCGCCGCGTCCAGAGGCGTCCGAGCCCTGATCCGGCGCCCTTGCATCGCCGCATTCGACCCCCATTTCGGTAGCATACGTCGCGGTCCACCCTCCCCTCCCAAGACCGTGACGGCATCGGTCGGCGCCACCCCCCCCTCCAGCGCCGGCTTGACGAGAGGCCGTCGGACGCCCGTCCGGCGGCCTTTTCGTTATCGCATGGTCTCAGGGGCTTCCCGCCGGACGCGGGCAGGCCTATTGCCGAAGACTGCGACCGGCGGCCGCAATCAGGCCGCGCTGAACGAGACCTGCCCATGTCTGGCGAATCCCGATCCTCTGCCTCGATTTCCAGCGCGGAGGCCCTCAGAGCGGCCTTTGCCAGGGCGCGGGGCGGGGGAGGGCCTCTGGACGGGCTGGAGCAATCCTTCGTCGATCAGGCTTTCGAGGATTACGCCGAAGACGAGACCCCCGAGCTATCCCCCGACGACGTCGGCGGGCTTCTAGCAGACGCCTGGCGCTGGAGCGAGAAACGCGCGCCCGGTGAGACCCCCCGGATTTCCATAGCGCCCCTCATCGGCGCGGCGGGCCGCGAGACGCCCTACGATGTGCTTCGCATCGTGCAGGACGATCGGCCCTTCCTGGTTGACAGCGTGATGGGGGAGCTCGCGGAGGGCGGTGTCTCCGTGCGTGCCCTGTTCCATCCGGTCCTCGCCCTGGCGCGACAGGCCGATGGCTCCCGGCGTGCCGGCGTCGGCGAGGCCAGGGAATCTCTCATCGTTGTCGTTCTGGATCCGCTTCCCCAGGACCGGCGTGACGCTCTGGCCCAGTCGGTCGCCGATGCCCTGGCCGACGTTCATCTGGCGGTCGCCGACTTCAGCAAGATGAGCGCCCTGATGGCGCGCTCCGTTGCCCATCTCGAGGCCCACCCAGGCGGCATCGACCCCGAAGTCGTCGCCGAAAATCTCGCGTTCCTGCGCTGGCTGAACGATGACCACTTCGTTTTCCTCGGCGCGCGCGACTACGACTATCCGCGAACTGCCGACGGCGGCTATGCCCATGAGGCCCCGTTGGATCAGGCGGCCGATGGCGTGGGGGTTCTTCGCGACAAGGAGCGCACCGTCCTGCGCCGTTCGTCGGAGCCCGCCCTTCTGACCGCCCAGATGAAGCGACAGATGGACCTGTCGGAGCCGGTGACGGTCGCAAAGGCCAACCTGCGCAGCCGCGTCCACCGTCGCACCTACATGGATTACGTCGGGGTCAAGCGATACGGCGAGGACGGTCGGCCGTCAGGCGAGACCCGCTTTGTCGGCCTGTTCACGGCAGAGGCTTATGACCGCTCGGCGTCGCAGGTGCCGCTGATCCGCAGAAAGGTCGCCAATGCCCTGATCCGCGCGGCCAAGGCGCCTGGCAGCCACAACGAGAAGCGGCTGAAGAACATCCTTGAGAACTATCCGCGCGACGAGCTCTTCCAGATCAGCGAGGACGAGCTGCTGGAGACGGCGCTGGGCATCCTGCATCTCTACGACCGGCCCCGGATCAAGACGTTCACGCGAAAGGACCCCTTCGACCGCTTCGTGTCGGTCCTCGCCTTCGTGCCGCGTGAGCGCTACGACGCCAGTGTGCGCGAGCGGATCGGCAAGATCCTGGCCCGCGCCTGGGGCGGTCGGCTTTCGGCCTGGTATCCCCAGCTATCCGACGCCCCTCTTGTGCGAATTCATTACATTGTCGGCGTGACGCCGGGCGACCATCCGACACCGGACGCCAGGTCGCTCGAAGCCGAGATCACCGAGGCAGGGCGCAGCTGGGTCGACCGGTTCGAGGGCGCGCTTCGCGCCGCTGACATCGACGACGTGGAGATCGGCGCGCTCAGCAGCCGCTGGGCGGAAGCCTTCGGCGCCGGCTATCGGGCCCGGTACGACGCAGCGGAAGCTGTGGCGGACCTTCAGGAGTTCGACCGTCTGGGCGAGGGCGAGCCCGTCTCGGTTCGGGCGTTCCGACATGCGTCTGACAGCCCGCTCCAGTTTCGGTTCAAGCTCTACCATCGGGGCGCGGCTGTGCCGCTCTCGGATGTTCTGCCGATCCTCGCCGACATGGGCCTGAAGACCCTCGAAGAGTTCGGCAACGCCATTCATCCGGCGCTAGGGGGTGAGATCCACGTCCACGAGTTTCTGCTGGAGGACCCGCGCGGAGAGGGTCTGGCCTTCGCCGACGTCAAGGGGCCGTTCGAGGAGGCCTTCAAGGCGGTGTGGACCGGTCGGACCGAGAGCGACGGCTTCAACCGACTGGTTCTGGAACTGGGCGTCAGCTGGCGCGAGGCCGCGCTGATCCGTACCCTTGCCCGCTACCGCCAGCAGACGGGGCTCGATCCGTCCCAGGTGGTGCAGGAAGAGGCGTTGCGGGATTACCCCGTGATCGCGCGTGCACTGATCTCTCTGTTCTCCGGCAAGTTCGATCCCGCTCACGGCGGCTCGGCCGATGACCGCGCGGCCCAAACGGCGGAGCAACTTGCCCGGATCACCAGCCTCCTCATGGACGTGAAGAGCCTGGACCACGACAGGGCTTTGCGCCGGATCGCCGCCCTGATCGGGGCGGTGAAGCGCACGAACTACTACCAGGTCACACCGGACGGGACGCCCAAGGCGCACATCTCGATCAAGATCGCGTCTCGCGAACTCGACGACCTGCCCCTGCCAAAGCCGTACCGGGAAATCTTCGTCTGGGCCCCCCATGTCGAGGGTGTGCACCTGCGCTTTGGCCCAGTGGCGCGCGGTGGCCTGCGCTGGTCGGATCGCCGCGACGACTTCCGGACCGAGGTGCTGGGTTTGGTCAAGGCGCAGCAGGTCAAGAACGCGGTCATCGTTCCGGTCGGCTCCAAGGGTGGCTTCTTCCCGAAATACCTGTCGCGCATCGTCCGGGCAGGCGGCGACCGTGACGCCCAGCAGGCCGAGGCGGTCCGTGCCTACAAGACCTTCCTGTCGGGTCTGTTGGACATCACCGACAACATCGGTTCGGCCGGCAGCGTGGTTCGACCCGCGAATGTCGTGCCGTTCGAGGGCGATGACCCCTATCTGGTCGTGGCTGCCGACAAGGGGACGGCGACCTTCTCCGACATCGCCAATGGTGTCTCGGCCGACTACGGGTTCTGGCTGGACGACGCCTTCGCCAGCGGGGGCTCGGTTGGCTACGACCACAAGGCCATGGGCATTACGGCCCGAGGTGCCTGGGAGGCGGTCAAGCGCCACTTCCGCGAGATCGGCAAGGACATCCAGACCGAGGCCTTCACTGCCGTCGGCGTTGGCGACATGTCGGGCGATGTCTTCGGAAATGGCATGCTGCTTTCGAAGGCGACCCGGCTGATCGCCGCCTTCGATCACCGTGACATCTTTATCGATCCCAACCCCGATGCGGCCCGGTCGTGGGAGGAGCGCAACCGCCTGTTCCAGCTGCCGCGCTCGTCCTGGCAGGATTACGACCAGGCGCTCATTTCACCAGGAGGTGGCGTCTTCTCGCGCGGCGCCAAGTCGATCGAACTGACGCCCGAGATCAAGACCGCGCTCGACATCGCCGAGGACAGGCTGGATCCTGTCAGCCTGATCCGCGCCATCCTGAAGGCCCCCGCTGAGCTGCTCTACCTCGGCGGCATCGGCACCTATGTGAAGTCTGCCGCCGAGACGGACGCCCAGGTCGGCGACAAGGGCACCGACGCCCTGCGGATCAACGCCGACGAACTGAGGGTCAAGGTCGTGGGCGAAGGGGCGAACCTGGGCTTCACCCAGGCCGGGCGCATTGCCTTCGCCGCCTCCGGCGGACGGATCAACACCGACGCGATCGACAACTCGGCCGGGGTCGATACCTCCGACCACGAGGTCAACATCAAGATCCTGGTGGGCTCGGCCCTGACCGCCGGCGTCCTTGAGGCCAAAGACCGCGTGCCGCTGCTGGCCTCCATGACCGATGAGGTGGCCGACAAGGTGCTGGCGCACAACTACGACCAGACGCTCGCGTTGACGCTGCAACAGGCCGAAGGACCCGGTGCGCTCGACGCCCAGCAGCGGTTCATGCAAGCCCTGACCGCGCGCGGCAAACTGGATCGCAAGGTCGAGGGCCTGCCCAACGACCAGCGCGTGCAGGAGATGAAGCAGGCAGGTCAGGCCCTGACCCGGCCTGAAATGGCTGTGCTGATGGCCTATTCCAAGCTGGAGCTCTCTGACGACATCGTCGCCTCGGCTGCGCCCGAGGATCCCTTCTTCGAGGAGACCCTGGTTCGCTACTTCCCGGGGGCCTTGGCGCGATTTGAAGATCAGATGCGCGGGCACAGGTTGCGTCGCGAGATCATTGCGACGGTTCTGTCCAATGAAATCGTCAACATAACCGGGCCGACCTTCCCGGATCGACTGCGGGGCGCGGCGCGATGCGACACAACCGCCCTGGTCATCGCTTTCGAGGCGGCCCGACGCGTCTTCCGTCTCGACGAGGCCTGGGACGCCGTCAGCGCGCTCGACCTCAGGGTTCCGGCCGAGACCCAGGCCGCGCTGTATGCCGAGATCGCGCTGGTTCTTCGTCGTCAGACCTTCTGGCTGGCGCGGCGGGCGGGCAAGGCTGGCGCGGCCGTCGCTGGCTTGATCGAGGCCTATCGCCCGGCGGCGGACGCGCTCCGGGCTGCGGGCGGAGACGTGCTTTCCCGCTTCGAGCAGAAGCGACTGGCGGACCGGCTGAAGCGATTTGCTGACATGGGCGTGGGCGAAGACCTCGCTCACACCATTGCGATGCTGCGGCCACTCGTGGCCACGGCTGATATCGGTGACCTGTCTCGCGAGGTTGGCTGGTCCGAGCCTCGCATGGCGCGGCTCTACCACCAGGTGGGCGCGGCCTTCGATTTCGACCGCCTGCGCGCGGCGGCCGGGGCGGTGCCTTCGGCCGATCATTTCGATCGGCTTGCGGTGCGTCGCTTGATTGAGGACCTGATGGGCGAGCAGGTCGCCCTGACCCGTTCCGTCGCCAAGGGCTCTGATCCGGCCGAAGGGGATTCCGAGGCGACCGCCGAGGCAGCGGTCGATGCCTGGATCGGATCTCGAAAGGTCCTCGTTGAAGGCGTCCGCGCCTCTGTCGACGAGATTGAGGCGTCTGGTGCCGGCTGGACCTTCGCCAAGCTGACCATTGCCAATGGCCAGATTCGCCAGGTTGCGGGATCGCTCTGATGCCCCGCAAGTTCCTGGTCGTGGTCGACGACAGCCCCGAGTTCGAGGCGGCCTTGCGCTATGCTTCGCGCCGGGCGCGGTCCACCGGCGGCCGGGTGGCCTTGCTGCGCATCATTCCCGGACAGACCGACGAGCATTGGGCCGGGGTGCGCGAGGAGATCCAGCGCCAGCAGCGAGCCGAGGCCGAGGAACTCCTGAACCGCCTGGGCGAAGAGGCCGCGACCCGGTCCGGTGCCCAGCCGGTCTTCCTGATCGAACAAGGTGATCCGCACGCGGCCATCCGCAAGGTCTGCGCTGATGATGCTGAGATCAAGATCCTGGTGCTCGCCGCCGGAACAGGCTCGCGTGGACCTGGACCACTGGTAAGCGCAGCCGTGAAGGGCGGGGGTTTCGGCGGCCGCAAGCTGCCTGTGACCATTGTACCCGGCGAGCTGACCGACGCAGAGATCGAGGACCTGGCCTGATTTCTGGCGGTGCGTCGCCCCGTTTGGCGACCCGGACGCGGCTCTTGATCAGATGCCGTCGCGAGCGCATCTCTGCACCATGTTTATCCAGACCGAAGCCACGCCCAACCCGAACGTCTTGAAGTTCCTGCCTGGACGCATGGTCGCGCCGGGCGCGCCGTGCGAATTCCTGTCGATTGATCAGGCAACGGCCTCTCCCCTCGCCGAGGCCCTGTTTCAGCTCGAGGATGTGACGGGCGTTTTCTTCGGCGACGACTATCTGTCGGTGACCCGGGCCGCACACGGCCGGGACTGGAGCGACATCAAGCCGGAGGTCCTCGCGGCGGTGATGGACCACTTCACCTCGGGCGCTCCCCTGATCCGTGAAGGCGCTCATACGGAGGAGGAGTCCGGCGAAGACTCCGAGATCGTCGCCGAGATCAAGTCCCTGCTGGACAGCCGTATCCGGCCCGCGGTGGCCCAGGACGGCGGCGATATCCTGTTCGACGCGTTCGACGAGGAGACGGGCGTGCTGTCGCTGCGCATGCGTGGGGCCTGCGCGGGTTGCCCCTCCTCGGCCATGACGCTGAAGGCCGGGGTGGAGCAGATGATGCGGCACTATGTTCCCGAGGTGACAAGGGTCGAACAGGTTCTCTGACCCTTGAGAACCCTCGTCATCGACACCGCGCTGGGGGCCTGCACGGCGGCGCTATGCGAGGATGGTCGCGTTCTTGGCGTTCGCAGCGTGGTCATGGCTCGCGGGCATTCCGAGCGCCTGGCCGGCTTCGTCCGAGACGCGATGGATGAAGCCGGCGCAGCGTTCCAGTCGGTCGACAGGATCGGCGTCACCGTGGGGCCCGGGTCGTTCACGGGCCTGAGAGTCGGCCTGGCCTTTGCCCTGGGTCTTGGGCAGGCGCTGGAACGGCCCGTTGTCGGGATATCGACGCTTCAGGCCCTGGCGTGGTCAGCGCCCGGTGGACCGGACGGACCCGTGGCTGCTGTTATCGACGCCCGACGGGGTGAGGTCTACCTTCAGACGTTTCTCGACGGTGAGCCGTCGAAAGAGGCCGCTGCCGCAACGATCGAGACCGCTGCAGAGAAGCTCCAGCAAGGCGGCGTGTCCTGGCGCCGGGTTGGAAATGGCGCTGCTCTTGTCGCGCCGGAAGCGGCTTACCCCGTCACCGAGCCAGACCCTCTGGCGCTTGCGGCCTTGACGGAGCGGCTGGAACCGGATGTCCATCGCGCCCGACCCCTTTACCTGCGCGCACCGGACGCAACGCCCCCGACCCGCTTGCCGGGACAGGCGCGAGCCTCGTGACCGATCGATCGACCCTCGAACTGAGCCAGGCCCTGGCGGTCCTTCATGCCGAGGCGTTTGAGATATCCTGGTCCCCGGAGGCCTTCGCTCGGCTCCTGGACCAACCCGGCGTTTCGCTGACGGTCGAGCCGGACGGCTTCATCCTCTTGCAGGCGGCTGCGGGCGAGGCCGAGATCCTGACCCTTGCGGTTCGCCCGTCTGCCCGCAGGCAGGGCCTCGCGACCCGGCTGGTCGAGGCCGCCGCAGCGCAGGCCGCTGTGGGCGGCACCGGCCGCATGTTTCTGGAGGTCGCCCAGGACAACGGGCCTGCGCGCGCGCTCTATTCCCGCCTCGGGTTCGCTCAGGTCGGGCGTCGGCCTCGCTACTACGCCCGAGCGGGCGGCCTGACCGTTGATGCTCTTCTTCTCGCCCGGAATTTGGACGTTCCGCTTCCCAGCGCCTGATCCCGGCCTTATCTTGGGCCGCATGGACCGGATCGAGAAACTCTGCGCCGAGCGCGGCATGCGCATGACCGAGCAGCGGCGGGTGATTGCCCGTGTGCTGTCCAGTGCCGACGATCATCCCGATGTCGAGGAGCTGTACCGTCGCGCCTCGGCCATCGATCCCCACATCTCCATCGCCACTGTCTATCGCACCGTGCGTCTTTTCGAAGAGGCGGGTGTCGTCGAAAAGCACGACTTCGGCGATGGACGCAGCCGCTACGAAGAGGCGGGCGACGACCATCACGACCACCTGATCGACACCAAGACCGGTGAGGTCATCGAGTTCTTCGACGCCGAGATCGAACGCCTGAAGTCCGAGATCGCCGAACGTCTTGGGTTCGAGCTCGTAGGCCACAAGCTTGAACTCTACGGCAAGCCCATCCCTGGCGCTGAGCCGTCGCGTCGGGAAGGGCTGATCTACACGAGAAACGTGGCCCGGGTCGCGCCCGAGAAGGTGTCCTGACGCCCGTCCGCCTTGCGGACGCCGGGATCGGCGATCATAAGCCGCCCATGTCCGAGATCTTGACCGCACCCGAGGCAGGGACGGCCGTGACCCCCCCGGTCAAGCGGCTGTTCATCAAGACCTACGGCTGCCAGATGAACGTCTACGATTCCGAGCGCATGGCCGATGTGCTGCGCCCGCTTGGCTATGCCCCGACCGATACGGCCGAGGGGGCGGATTTCGTCATCCTGAACACCTGCCACATCCGCGAGAAGGCGGCCGAGAAGGTCTATTCCGAACTCGGCAAGCTGCGGGAGATGAAGGAAGCTCGCTCCGGCGCGATGACCATCGCCGTCGCGGGTTGCGTTGCCCAGGCCGAGGGCGAGGAGATCATGCGCCGCCAACCGGCGGTCGACCTCGTGGTCGGGCCGCAAGCCTATCACCAGCTGCCGGAGCTCCTGACCCGCACGGCGCGGGCGCGGGGGGAAAGGATCGGGGCCGACTTTGCTGCCGATGAGAAGTTTGACAGCCTGCCTCAGGCCCGGGGTGTCAACGGGCCGGCCGCCTTCCTCACCGTTCAGGAGGGTTGCGACAAGTTCTGCAGCTTCTGCGTGGTGCCCTACACGCGCGGTGCCGAGTGGTCACGGCCTGCTGAGGCCGTTCTGACCGAGGCGCGGGGACTGGCGGATCAGGGTGTGCGCGAACTGACCCTGCTGGGTCAGAACGTCAACGCCTACGACGGAGCGGGCCCTGACGGATCGGTCTGGACGCTCGCCCGGCTGGCCCGCGCCCTGGCTGAAATCGAGGGCATCGACCGCGTCCGCTACACAACCAGCCATCCCAACGACATGGCCGAAGACCTGATCGCGGCCCATGCCGAACTGCCGCAGCTGATGCCCTATCTGCACCTGCCAGTGCAGTCTGGGTCGGACCGTATCCTGCGGCTGATGAACAGGAAGCATGGGCGGCAAACGTATATCGACCTCATCGGCCGCATCCGCGACGCGCGCCCGGACATGGCCATCTCGGGCGACTTCATCGTCGGCTTCCCCGGCGAGACGGACCGGGATTTCGAGGACACGCTCGATCTGGTGCGCCATGTGAACTACGCCTCGGCCTTCAGCTTCATGTATTCTCCGCGCCCCGGCACTCCAGCCGCCGGTATGGGGACGCAGGTTCCGGCCGACGTTTCGCTGGCCCGGCTGCATGCGCTTCAGGCCCTGCTGCTGGAACAACAGCTGGCCTTCAACAAGGCCCAGGTCGGAAGGACGCTGGACGTCCTGTTCGAAAAGAAGGGCCGCCACGGGCGTCAGGCGATCGGTCGCTCTCCCTATCTGCAATCGGTTCATGCCGAGGACGCGGATCATCTCATCGGGCAAATCGTTCCCGTCCGCATCGTCAGCGGACAGCAGAACAGTCTGACGGGAGAGCTTCTTGGCGCGTGAGAGCGAGTTCCTGGCTCTCGACGATCGCGCGCTGCGGGCCGTCATCGGGCCGAACAGCCGCCACGTCGCCCTGATCGAGGACGCGTTCAAGGTTCTGATCGAGGCCCCGGGCGGCGGCGTGTCGATCAACGGGGGTGCGCGGGATCGGGCCAATGCCAAGGCCGTGATCGCCGCCCTCCTGGCCCGTGCCGACAAGGGCGCTGAGGTCAACGAGGCCGATGTCCGCGCCGGGATCGCCACGGCGCGCGGTGGCGGCAAGGGCGGGTCCGGTTCGGATCCCATGGCCCTGCCGATCGGCAAACGCGGGGCGATCGTGCCCAAGACCAATGCCCAGGCCCGGTATCTGGACACCCTTACACGCTGCGAGCTGACCTTCGGCGTGGGGCCGGCGGGGACGGGCAAGACTTTTCTGGCCGCCGCATACGGAGCGTCCCTGCTGCGCCGGGGGCAGGTCGACCGGCTCGTCATCACCCGCCCGGCGGTCGAGGCGGGCGAGAAGCTGGGCTTCCTGCCCGGGGATCTGAACGAGAAGGTCGACCCCTATCTGGCCCCCATCTGGGAGGCGTTGAACGACATCCTGGGGGCCGAGGATGTGCAGCGTCGCCGGGACAAGGGCGAGATCGAGGCCGCGCCCATTGCCTTCATGCGCGGGAGAACCCTCAGCCATGCCTTCATCATCGTCGATGAAGCCCAGAACACCTCGCGGCTGCAGATGAAGATGGTTCTGACCCGCCTTGGCGAAGGGGCCCGAATGGTGGTGACCGGCGACCCCAGCCAGATCGATCTGTTGAACCCACGCGATTCCGGGCTGGCCCATGCCCTGCGTATTCTCAAGGACGTCCAGGGCGTCGGGGTGCTGGCCTTTGAGGCCGAGGATGTGGTTCGCCACGCCATGGTGGAGCGTATCGTGCGCGCCTATGACGCCGACGCGTCCCGGGGCCGCCCGGTTCCCGACCTCGAGGACCCGTCTGAGCGATGATCGAGGTCGAGGTGGAGGACGAGGCCTGGGCGGTCGCGATCGTCGACGTCGAGGCGGTCGTCGTGACGGCGGCAGAAGCGGCGCTGGGAACGGTCGCTGGCGCGGTCACGATCTTGCTGGCCGATGACGCGACCGTTCGCGACCTGAACGCCCGGTTCCGGGGCAAGGATCGGCCGACCAATGTCCTGTCGTTTCCGGCCGCGCCCATGCCCGGCGTCGCGCCGGAGCCACTGGGCGACATCGTTCTCGCCTATGGAACCTGCGCTTCCGAGGCTGAGGCGCAGACCAAATCCCTGGCAGACCACCTGAGGCATCTGGTCGTTCATGGCGTTCTCCACCTTCTGGGGCGCGATCACGAGAACGATGCCGAGGCGGAGGCCATGGAGGCGGAAGAACGAGAGATTCTGGCGGGCCTCGGCGTTGCCGACCCCTATCGGGCGGTCGCATGACCGCCGTGCTGGACAGGCTAGGAGCATTGTTGGCGGGGCGATGGAGCCGGATTGGCCTCGCCTTGGCGGCCGGAGTGCTGGCCGCGCTGGTGCATCCCCCGTTCGGATTTCTCCCGGGCTTGATCGCCTATCCCCTCCTCATGCTGTTGGCCGAGCGTTCGGGCAGCGAACGTGGGGCCTTCTGGGTCGGCTGGCTGGCGGGCTTTGGCTACTTCCTTGTCGGCTGCTGGTGGGTGGCGGAAGCCTTTCTGGTCAATCCCGCCCAGGCCTGGATGGCCCCGATCGCGGTGAGCCTCCTGCCCGCCGGTGTGGGCCTGTTCTGGGGATGCGCCACCGCACTCTATCGCCGCTTCGCACCGCAGGGCCTGACCCGGGTTCTGGTCTTCGCGGCCATGTTCGCCCTGCTGGAATGGCTGCGTGGCCATGTTCTCACCGGCTTTCCCTGGAACCCGGCGGGCGCGGGCTGGCGAGCCGGATCAGCGGCATCGCAGTTCGCCTCGGTCGCCGGGGTCTATGGCCTGGGTCTGGTGACGGTCGCGGCGGCGGCAGCGTTCGGACCGCTCGTGACGCCCGGTCCATTGAAGGGTCGGCTGGGTCTCGCGCTGGGGGGGGCGGCCGTGTTCGCCGCCCTCATTCTTGGGGGATCGATCCGGCTGACCGGGATCGAAGTGCGTGAAACAACGACCCTGATCCGGATCGTCCAGCCTGATATTGATCAAGAATCCAAATGGACGCCGGAAGCCTACCGGTCGATCGTCGATCGTTACGTCAATCTGACCGCGCGATCCGGAGAGGCGCGGCCGGACCTCATCGTCTGGCCCGAGGGCGCGCTACCGGCCAGCTTCAACACCGTTTTCGCTCCTGGATCGCCCGATGGAGCCGCGATTTCACGCGCGCTTCAGCCGGGTCAGACCCTGCTGGCGGGTTTTGGCCGGGGAGAGCGGGACGAGGACGGGCGCACCCGCTACTACAACAGCCTGATCGCCCTTCACGACGAAGGGGGCGAGGGCCTCCGGATCGCAGCCATCTATGACAAGCACAGGCTGGTGCCTTTCGGAGAGTACCTCCCGCTGGGCGGCCTCATGAGCGCGCTGGGGATTCGCAGCCTCGTCCACATGCCTGCCGATTTCAGCCCGGGCCCGACCCCGGCACCCATCGACTTGCCGAACGGGCCGCGCGTCCAGCCCTTGATCTGCTACGAAAGCCTCTATCCCGGTTTCACGCCAGCTGGCCGCGGACGGCCGGAGTGGATCGTGAACGTTTCGAACGATGCTTGGTTCGGGGCGACCTCCGGGCCACTGCAGCATCTCAATCTTGCCAGCTATCGCGCCATCGAGACCGGACTGCCGGTGGTTCGTGCGACGCCGACCGGCGTGTCGGCCATGATCGACCCGTGGGGCCGCGTGATCCAGGACCAGCGACTGGACAGCGGTGAAAGCGGCGTGATCGACGCCCGGCTACCGGCACAGATCGGCACCACGGTCTACGGCCGCTTCGGCGACGTCGTGTTCTGGCTTATGCTGCTGCTGACCCTGACATCGCTCATCCCAAGCCGTCGGTTCATTCGCGCCTGACCGGCCGTTCGACCGGTGGAATCGCCATTTCCCAGAATTTGCATGACAGTCCTTGGCGCGGGGCGCATTCGGGGTCATTGATTCGGGTTTATGACGACGACGGACCAGCCATGGCGAGAGGCAAGGGAGAAGACGGCCCCCATCCGGTGGACCGCCACGTAGGCCGCAGGGTTTGCGAGAAACGGATCAGTCTTGGCTATAACCAGAGCGACCTCGGACGGGCGCTCGGCCTGACGTTTCAGCAGATCCAGAAGTACGAGAAGGGCACCAACCGCATCTCGGCGTCCAAGCTCTGGGACATCGCCCGCTTCTTCAAGGTCGACGTAGGATTCTTCTTTCAGGGGCTCGGCGTCGCCCAGCCCGGAATGGCTGAGGACGCTCAACCCGCCTTCGACCATGATTTCCCGGCGACCCGGCACACGATCGAGATCGCGCGGATGGCTCCTCGACTGACCGCCCGGCAGCAGAAGCTGGCGCTGGACCTGATCCGCGAAATGGCGGACCGCTCCGAGACCGACTGACCTTCGTCGGAGGGCCTGCGCCAAGCCTCAGGTTTGGCATCAGCCCGTCGCCGACCCCTGTCAGTTCGACGCCCGCCTCTGACCAAAGGTCGGGGCCGCCGCCTTCTGTTCGGCCCAGTAGGCCTCGCCCTCGTCCGGCTTGAACATCGTACGCGGCGTGCCCGCCCGATCCACCACGGCGAAGGTGTTGGTCGAGGCCTGATAGAGCAGGACATCGCCGTTGGGCCTGGTTGCCCGGTCCGTACCCGCCGGCGGTGACGCCGTGAAGGCCGTGATCTTGGCCAGAAAGTCCTCCGGCGATCGGGCGTCGAAGTCTGCCCCGTTTCGCTCATACAGCCGCTGGATCTTCTCATCGACCGTTTCGCGCCGGTTCGCCGTGACCGGACCCGGAGTTTCGGCCGCCGTCTCGACCGACGCTGCCGCCGTGTCCGCCGACGTCGCGGACATCAGAGACACTTGCGCCGTCGCCGCCCGGTCGCGTGTCTGGACCGCCGAGTCGCCATTCCCGCAGGCCGCCAACCCAAGAACAGCAGCCAAGGCTGCAAACGTCGTTTCCGTCTTCACCGCACCCTCCAACCATTGCGCGAAACGATGTTATGCACAACCCGATTGTTCATGCAATGTTCTTTTTCGCGATGCTCGACCAGCGATCCTGTGGCGGCTAGAGGGGTGCCATGTCCGATCTCGCCTTGGGTGGCCGAAAAGTCCTGTTGATCGTGGGCGGCGGGATCGCGGCCTACAAGGCGCTGGAGCTGGTCCGCCTGCTGAAGAAGGCCGGGGCAGACGTCCGTTCGATCCTGACCGAAGGCGGGGCTGCCTTCGTCACGCCCCTGTCGCTGGCGGCGCTCACCGGCCATCCGGTCCGGCAGGGGCTGTTTCTGCCGGACGACGAGACGACGATGGGGCACATCGAACTGTCGCGTTGGGCTGATCTGGTGGTTGTGGCACCCGCCACGGCAGGACTGATCGCCAAGGCGGCTAACGGCATGGCCGACGACCTCGCCTCCACGACGCTTCTGGCCACCGACAAGCGGGTGCTTCTGGCCCCGGCCATGAACGTGCGGATGTGGACCCACCCGGCGGTGCAGGCGAATGTGGACCGGCTGAAGGGCTTTTCCGGTCTGCACCAGGTGGCTCTGGTCGGACCCGACGAGGGCGAGATGGCCTGCGGCGAGTTCGGTCCGGGTCGGATGGCCGAACCGGCTGCGATCCTGACCGCAATTGCTCAGATGCTCTCGGCCCCGCTTTCCGGAGCTGGCGTCTCACGTCCGCTCGCAGGCCGCCGGGCCGTGGTGACGGCGGGTCCCACCTTTGAGCCGATCGATCCGGTGCGGGGCCTGACCAATCGCTCCAGCGGCAAGCAGGGCTACGCCATCGCCGCCGCCCTGGCCGAGCGGGGAGCCGAGGTGACGCTGGTGTCCGGCCCGACGGGTTTGCCGACGCCGGCCGGTGTGACCCGCATCGATGTCGAGACGGCCCTTCAGATGCAGGTGGCGACAGAGGCCGTCCTGCCCGCTGACATCGCGGTTCTGTCGGCGGCTGTGGCCGACTGGCGCGTCGACACCATCGCGGGCGGAAAGATCAAGAAGGCCCCGGGGGGCCCCCCTGCGCTCGCCCTGATCGAGAACCCCGACATTCTGGCGGGTGTCGCCAAGGCCGGGCCGAGGCGTCCTGCGCTGGTGATCGGCTTTGCAGCCGAAACCATCGATCTGGAGGCCAACGCCCGGGCCAAGCTGTCGCGGAAGGGCTGCGACTGGATCGTCGGCAATGATGTGTCGGGCGATGTCTTCGGAGCCGACGGAAACACCGTGCTGCTGGTGACGAAGGACGCGGCTGAGCCGTGGCCGCGCCTGTCCAAGACCGAGGTGGCCCAGCGTCTCGCGGACCGCATCGCCGATCACTTCGCCCCAAGACCCTGAGGACTGAGCCTTGAGCACGCTTCGCATCCAGCGCCTGCCGCACGCCGAAGGTCTGGCCCTGCCCAGTTACGAGACCGCCGGGTCCGCCGGGATGGATCTGCGCGCGGCACTGGCGGAAGACGCAGCGTTGACGCTGGAACCGGGCGCACGCGCGCTGATCCCGACCGGGCTGAAGATGGCGCTGGAGCCCGGCTGGGAAGCTCAGGTTCGACCGCGGTCCGGCCTGGCTCTGAAGCACGGGATCACCTGCCTCAACACCCCTGGCACCATCGACAGCGACTATCGCGGTGAGGTCGGCGTCATTCTGGTGAACCTCGGACAGGAGCCGTTCGTGATCCGTCGCGGCGAGCGCATCGCCCAGATGGTCATCGCGCCGGTCGCCCAGGTCTCGGTGTCGGAGGTCGACACCCTGGACGAGACCACGCGCGGCGCGGGCGGGTTTGGCTCGACGGGGCGTTAACCGCCTTCCCCGGCGGGCGGCCTGCGTCCTGTCGAAAAAGCGGACTTGATCTTGGCCCAGATCAGCCGTCGGGCCTTGGGCGACCTTCAATCCGAGCAGCAAGGCGACCGCCCAGAACGTCAGCTCGGTGGCGAACAGGGCGATTCCGAGGGCGATGACGCGGGGGCGCTGTTCCTCCACCAGTCCAAAGGTGACCGCGACGCCGATCCAGGCGCCCACGAGAGCGAGCGCAATGGCCCATACGGCCAGTCGCCCCAGTGGTCCGAGCGCGCGAGGTGAGGACTCCGGCGACGCGCTCATTCTCCCCTCGACGGTGCCGGAGTGATGAGTTGCAGGTTCACCGAGAACAGAAGGTGCAGGATTTTCCAGCCCGCTTCGGTTTTAACCATCTGCCAGCTCTCCTGGCCCCAGTTCTGGATTTGCCCCTGGGCGCGGAAGTCGTAGTCGAAGGTCACTGTGGCGATCTGGCCATCTGTCCGGATCACCGGATCGTAGAACCGCTCCTCGATCGCAATCTCAGCCAGCCGGGGATCATCCAGGAGTTCATAGGCCCCCTCGTCTTCGACGATCTGGGCCGGCTCGCCGGTCATTCGGGCCATCGCGTCTCGGGACGACGGATGCCCCGAAGATAGCCAGACCACATTGCCCTCGTGGAACAGGTTCGCCATGCCCGGCTTGTCCTTGGCGACCAGAGCGGCCTTGAAACGATCAATCACATCATGGATCGCGGCCTCATCGGAGCCAGCTTCCACCGCAGGCGGTGTTTGTGCTGCGGCTTCTCGGGCTGGTGTAAGGGCCAGGGTCGCGAACGCGGCGGCGAAAAGAAGTCGGCGAAGAGCCATGGGTGTTTCTCCGAAATGGCCACGAAACGCGCGACCCGTCGGAAGAAACGGTATAATCGAGCCTCTATATGTGAAAGTGAATTCGCTTTCATGACTCGACCGAGGCTCGATTGACCGTGACCGACATCCCTGTGGTGCGGCCCCTGCAGGCCCGCAGCCGCGAGACCGAGCAACGCCTGATCGGTGCTGCGCTGAGTTTGCTGAGCCAAGGCGGTCTGGCCGCCTGCCAGATCCCCGATGTCGCACGTGACGCCGGCGTGTCGGTGGGAGCGGTATACCGCCGGTTCACGGACAAGAACGCGCTGCTGACCGCCGCCTTCCGGGCCATGCTGGACGCCCAGGCTCAGGTTGAAGGCGCGATCTGGACCGACCGGGCATGTGCAGCTGCCGATCTGGGCGGGGCCATCCGGACCATGGTCGAGATGCTTGTGGATGCCAATGAACGCGGTGCGACGATCATGATTGCCCTGCAGAGCTTTCTGCAGGACGGCGCAGATTCGTCCCTGAAAGACCATGTTCGCGACCATCGTCGTCGGATGCTGAACGCCATGGCAGAACGCCTGGTGTCAATGGCTGGTGCGGACGCACCCGATGACGTGCATGACCGAATCCGCTTCGCCCTTCTGGCCATGAGCGGGACCTTGAACGCCCTCCTCATCCAAAAAGGTGCGGATTCGCTGGGCTGGGAAGCGCCCCGGGACCGTGTGGTGGACGAGACCACCGCCATGCTGGTGCGCTATGTCGTCGGTGTGGACAAACAGGGCTGACAACGGCTTCCGCTTCGCCTATAGGGCTTGCCACATCGTTAGACCGGCGTCCAACGGCGTCGTTCAAAGCGGCGGCCTCGGATGGCCGACCGCTTTTATTTTTGCCCGGACTGCACCCCGTTTGCGCGCCAAGACCGTCGAAGATCGCGAAATCCTGGAGCTGGTCGATCCCGTCGCGGACTCGCTCGGTCTGGAAATCGTGCGCGTGCGGCTGATGGGCGGCACACTGCGGCGTCGGCTCCAGATCATGGCTGAGCGCCCGGCGGACAACGACATCTCGGTCGAGGAATGCGCGCGCCTGAGCCGCGCCATGTCCGAAGTGCTGGACGCTGCCGATCCGATCGCCGGCGAATATCTGCTTGAGGTTTCGTCCCCCGGGATCGACCGGCCCCTGACCCGTCTGAAGGACTTCGACATCTTCGAGGGGCTTGAGGCGCGGCTGGAGACCGACCGGATGATCGAGGGGCGCAAGCGCTTCAAGGGTCTTCTGGCCGGAACGGAAGACGAAAGTATCGCCATCGACCTCGACGGCGAGGACGACACTGCCTTGATCCCCTTCGACTGGCTGGCGGACGCCAAGCTGGTCATGAACGATGCGCTCCTGAAGCGCGGTGCCGCGATCCGCGCCGCCCGGGGCGAACCTGAAGACGACGGCCTTCCGCAGGGAAGCGCCGACCAACCCAAGACCCAAACTGAGGACGACGCCTGATGGCCGTGACCGGTATTTCCGCCAATCGTCTGGAGCTGCTCCAGATCGCCAACTCGGTGGCGCAGGAAAAGAACATCGACCGCGAGATCGTGATCGAGGCGCTGGAAGAAGCGATCCAGAAGGGTGCCAAGTCTCGCTACGGCGCGCACCACGACATCCGCGCCAAGATCGATCCCAAGACGGGTGAACTGGCCCTGACGCGCCACGTCACCATCGTCGAGGACGACTGGCAGCCCGAAGACGAGCTGGAAGAGTTCAACGACAGCGCCATGGTGCGGCTGACCGACGCGTCGAAGCGCGATCCGGAAGCCGTCGTCGGCAAGGAATACGTCGAGGAACTGCCGCCCTTCGAGTTCGGCCGCGTCCAGACCCAGATGGCCCGTCAGGTCATCACCGGAAAGGTTCGGGAGGCCGAGCGCGCCAACCAGTATGAAGAGTTCAAGGACCGTGTCGGCGAGATCGTCAACGGCACTGTCAAGCGCGTCGAATACGGCAACACCATCGTCGATCTGGGCCGGGGCGAGGGCATCATGCGCCGCGACCAGTCGATCCCGCGCGAAGTGTTCAACATCGGCGACCGGATCCGCACCTACATCTACGACGTCCGGCCCGAGGCCAAGGGCCCGCAGGTCATGCTCAGCCGCGCCCACCCGGGCTTCATGGCCAAGCTGTTCGCCCAGGAAGTGCCCGAGGTGTATGACGGCGTGATCGAGATCCGCGCCGCCGCCCGCGACGCCGGTTCGCGCGCCAAGATGGCGGTTCTGTCGAACGACAGCTCGATCGACCCGGTCGGCGCCTGCGTCGGCATGCGCGGCTCGCGCGTCCAGGCGGTGGTCGCCGAGCTTCAGGGCGAGAAGATCGACATCATCCAGTGGAACAACGACGAGCCGACGTTCATCGTGAACGCCCTGGCCCCCGCTGAAGTGTCCAAGGTCGTGCTGGACGAGGAAGCCGACCGCGTCGAGGTCGTGGTGCCCGACGAGCAGCTGTCGCTCGCCATCGGTCGTCGTGGCCAGAACGTGCGCCTCGCGTCCCAGCTGACGGGCTGGCAGATCGACATCATCACCGAGAGCCAGGACTCCGAGCGTCGCCAGCGCGAGTTCACCGAGCGGACCCAGCTGTTCCAGGAAGCTCTGGACGTCGACGAGGTCATCGCCCAACTGCTGGTTACCGAAGGCTTCGCCACGGTCGAGGACCTGGCCTATGTCGAGAGCTACGAAGTCGCCGAAATCGAGGGCTTCGACGAGGACACCGCCGAGGAACTTCAGGCCCGCGCCCGTGACTTCCTCGACCGTCAGGCGGCCGAACTGGACGCCAAGCGCAAGGATCTGGGCGTCGAGGACGGCGTGCTGGCGGTGCCGGGCGTGACCCTGCCGATGGCTGTGGCCCTGGGCGAAGGCGGCATCAAGACGGTCGAGGACCTGGCAGACCTGGCCACCGACGAGGTCCGTGGCGGCTTCGAGGTTCGCAACGGCGAGCGGGTGAAGGTCCCGGGCGTGCTTGAGAGCTTCAGTCTGGCCCAGGAAGACGCCGAAATGCTGATCCTCCAGGCCCGAGTGGCCGCCGGCTGGATCGATGCGTCCGAGCTGCCGCAGCCCGAACCGGAATACGAGGAAGAATACGCTGACGGCGAATACGACCCGGAGGCCGTCTTCGATTCTGCTTCGCAAGACGCCGACGCTGACTCCGAGGTCCTCGCCGAGGACCCCGACCAGCCGCGCGACCAGTGATGGGAGCCGCAGCCGTTCATGGGTCTCGCCGCCGCGACATCGGATAGGGAGCGCCGCGACCTGGTCACGCACCAGGCGATGGACGAGACCTGTCTGATCCGCTTCGTGGCGGGCCCGGACGGCGCGGTGACGCCGGATCTGGCGCGAAAACTGCCGGGACGCGGCATGTGGGTGGCGGCCGACCGGGCCTCTATCGAGACGGCGGTCAAGAAGAACCTCTTCTCCCGCTCGGCCAAGGCTCCCCTTAAGGCCTCTGCCGACCTTGCCAATACAGTAGAGACCCTGCTGGTCCGGCGCTGTCTGGATCAGCTCGGGCTTGCCCGGCGCGAGGGCGTGCTTATCTCAGGCTTCGAGAAATGCGCGGCGGCGATCCGGTCTGGCCAGGCGGCGTGGCTGATCGAGGCTTCGGATGGCGCGGCCGACGGACGCGGAAAACTGCTCAATCTGGCCCGACACCAGACGACCCAAGTCTGCGGCGTCTTTTCTGCGGACGATTTGAGTTTGGCCCTTGGGCTGGAAAATGCGATACACGTTGTCCTGCTCGCCGGAGGGCGGGCGGATCGCTGGGGCCAGGAGGCCTCGCGACTGGCGGGATTTCGACCTCTCCGCCCCCCGGAGTGGGGCCTCTCCGAGGGGCCCGGCGGCGGGAGCGGGTCAGACGAAGACCCAGGATCAAGCCCGTAAGGGCGAACGGGCGGGGTTCGGTCCTTCCTTGGAAGGGCTGGGCGTCGCACGGCTTTTTGCGTTTGACGAGACGACCCTAGACGACCGGCGGACTTTCCCGCCCACGAGTAAAGCGACCGGATGACCGACGAGAACGACAAGACCAACGAAGGCCGCGAGCAGCCGACCGGAACCCCGTCCGCCACGGGACCGCGCGCGCCGCTCAGCCTGAAGCCACGCGCGGTGGGATCGGTTTCGACCGGCACCGTCCGTCAGAGCTTCAGCCATGGCCGCACCAAGACGGTGGTGGTCGAGACAAAGCGTCGTGTCGGCGCGCCGGCGGCGACCGGTCATCAGCGGCCACAGGGCTTCGACGTCGCCCGTCCGCGCACTGATGCGCCAGCGGCCCCGCAACCGCCGCGCCCGGCAGCCCCCCAGCCAGCCGGCGGTCATCTGTCGAACGAGGAACAGGAAGCGCGTCGTCGCGCGATTGAACTGGCCACCCGTCAGCAGGCCGAGCGCGCTGCCGCCCAGGCCGAGGAGCAGGCCCGCCGCGACGCCGCCGCCCGCGAGCAGGCCGTCGCTGCCGAACGCGCCGCCAATGCGGCTCTGGCTGAGGCCGCCGCCGCCAAGGCCGCTGCTGAGGCCGCCCGGGCCGAAGCGGCCAAGCTGGGCGCGGCCGCTCCGGCCAAGCCTGCGCCCAAGCCGGCTGCACCGCCCCCCGCAGCTCCTGTCGTCGCGACACCCGCGCCAGCGCCGGCTCCGACGCCCGCGCCCGCCGCTGTGGCCCCGGCCCGTCCGGCTCCGCCCGCCCGTCCGGCGGTGAACTTCGGCCAACGTGTGCCCAAGGCCCCGCCTCCGGGCCGTGCCCCCGCCGATCGCCCCGCCTTCGGCGGCCGTTCGGCTCGTGAAGAGGCCATGGGCGGCGGTGAACGCTCCTATTCCGATCGTCCCCAGAGCCCGCGTCCGCCTTCGGCTCGTCCCGGTGGCGCGCCCGGTCGTCCGGCCGAACCTGTCCGCTACTCGGCGCTGAATCCCCGTCCCGCGGCCGGTGCTGCGCGCCCCGGTGGCCCGCGCACGGGTCCTGGTGGCCGTCCGGCGCCCAATGCGCCCCCGGCCGAACCCAATGTGTTGCGCCCCAGCCGGGCCCCCGGCACCGGTTTCGGCCGTCCGGCCAAGGCTGGCGAGGAGGATCGTGACAAGCGCTTCTCGGACGCCGGTCCGGGCAAGGCCGTCAGCCGCACGCGTGGCGAGCCGAAGCGTCGTGAAGGCCGTCTGACCATCCAGGCTGTGGCCGGAGGTGACGAGGACGCCGCCGAGCGCATGCGCTCCCTGGCCTCGGTCCGCCGCGCTCGCGAACGTGAGAAGGAAAAGCGCAAGGGCGGTTCGACCGATACGCCCAATCGTCCGCGCGAGGTCGTCATTCCCGACGTCATCACCGTGCAGGAGCTGTCCAACCGGATGGCCGTGCGCGGCGTCGACATCATCAAGTTCCTGATGAAGCAGGGCCTGATGATGAAGATCAACGACGTGATCGACACCGACACCGCCGAGCTGGTCGCTGACGAATACGGCATGACCGTCAAGCGCGTCTCGGAATCCGACGTCGAGGAAGGCTTCCTGTCCGACGCCGTGGACGACGAGGCCACCACGCCGCGCGCCCCGGTCGTGGCCATCATGGGCCACGTCGACCACGGCAAGACGTCGCTGCTCGACGCGCTGCGGACCACCGACGTCGCTGCGGGTGAGGCCGGCGGCATCACCCAGCACATCGGTGCCTATCAGGTGCGCACGCCCAACGGCGAGGCGGTCACCTTCCTCGACACACCCGGCCACGCTGCGTTCAGCGCCATGCGCACGCGCGGCGCCAACGTCACCGACATCGTGGTTCTGGTGGTCGCGGCCGACGACGGCGTCATGCCCCAGACGATCGAGTCGATCTCGCACGCCAAGGCGGCGGGCGCGCCGATCATCGTGGCGGTCAACAAGATCGACAAGCCGGAAGCCGATCCGCAGAAGGTCGTCAACGAACTGCTGCAGTACGAGATCATCGGTGAGGCGCTCGGTGGTGACACCCAGATCGTCGAGGTCTCGGCCAAGGCCAGGATGAACCTGGACGGCCTGATCGAGGCCATCCTGCTGCAGGCCGAGGTCATGGACCTGAAGGCGGACCCCGAGCGGTCGGCCGAGGGCGTGGTCATCGAGGCCAAGCTGGACAAGGGTCGCGGTCCTGTCGCGACCGTCCTGGTCAAGCGCGGCATGCTCAAGCGCGGCGACATCGTCGTGGCCGGCTCTGCCTGGGGCAAGGTGCGCGCCCTGCTCAACGAGCGCAACGAGCAGCTCAAGGAGGCCGGGCCCTCGGTTCCGGTCGAGGTCCTGGGTCTGGATGAGGCCCCGGCCCCCGGCGAACCCTTCGCCGTCGTGGAATCGGAAGCCCGCGCCCGTGAACTCACCGAGTACCGCGCCCGCGTGAAGCGCGAGAAGGCCACCGGCGGCATCAACCAGGTCAGCCTGGTCGACATGATGTCCAAGCTGGGCTCGAAGAAGATCAGCGAGCTGCCGGTCGTCATCAAGTCCGACGTCCAGGGCTCGGGCGAAGCCATCTCGGGCTCGCTGGAGAAGATGGGCAACGACGAGGTTCGCGCCCGGGTCGTCTATTCGGGTGCCGGCGGTATCACCGAGTCAGACGTCCAGCTGGCCAAGTCGGCCGGGGCCCCGATCCTGGGCTTCAACGTCCGCGCCTCCAAGCAGGCCCGCGACCTCGCCGACCGCGAGGGGGTGGAGATCCGCTACTACGCGATCATCTACGACCTGCTGGACGACATGAAGGGCGTGCTGTCGGGCATGCTGGCTCCGCTGCAGCGCGAGACCTTCCTCGGCAACGCCCAGGTGCTGCAGGTCTTCGACATCTCCAAGACTGGCAAGATCGCCGGTTGCCGGGTGTCAGAAGGCGTGGTCCGCAAGGGTGCCAAGGTCCGGATCATCCGCGACGACGTCGTGGTGCTGGAACTGGGCACGCTCGCCACGCTCAAGCGCTTCAAGGACGAGGTCAACGAGGTCCCGTCGGGCCAGGAGTGCGGCATGCACTTCCAGGGCTTCCAGGACATCAAGGTCGGCGACTACATCGAGTGCTTCACGGTCGAGGAAGTGAAGCGGAGCCTGTAAGGGCGCTGCCGCTCGCTACCTGAGCGCGGCTCGTCTCCTCCCTGTCGCGCAGCGATGGGGAGGGGGACCGCCAAGCGGTGGAGGGGGTCTGTCCTCACCTGCCGTGGCGGCTGAGCGCGCGAATCGCCCCTCCGTCTCTCCGCTGCGCTCCGTGCCGCCTCCCCACGTCTGCGGCGCATGGAGGAGACCCGTTCCCCGCCTCCCTTCCGCCACGGATCGCGGTATCAGTGTGTCCATGCGGCGCCGGATCGTTACTCTCTGTCTCCTCGCTCTCGCCGGACCGGCGGTGGCGGATACCCGTCTTCTGGCTTTCGATCCGGCCGACCGGGTGACGCGCGCCCTGACGCGCGGCGTGACGCTGGAGGTCGAACGCGGACTTTTCGGCGCCATCAGCGTGCGGCGCATCCTGTCCACCAGCGCGCGGGGATCGGCCGCCATCGCGCGCGGCGGTCCGGACGAGGCGCGCCGGGTCCTGCCAGACGGCGTGTCTGAAGCCACCGTCTACACCATCCCGCTGGAAGGCGACGGTCGCGGCCTGGCGCGCGCCCTGTGCCCCGGGGCGGATCAGACCTTCCTGGTGCTCGGCCGCCTGAGGGCAGGGCGGCCAATGGCCATGCACGGCGTCGGTCGCTGGGCCGACGGTACCTATCGCCACTGCGTGACCCTGTCCTACCTCTACCGCGGAGAGTGGAGCGCCCCGCCCCGCGGCGCGGTCGGCGAAACGCCCTGATGCGTGGCCTGTTGGGTGTGCTGATCGCCGGGTTGCTCGGCCTGGTCGCGGCGGTCTGGACCTGGACGCGGGCCGGAGCGGTGGTCGCGCCCTCCGGGGGGCCGCCTATCGTCATCCATATCCTGAACAACGGCTTCCATACCGATCTGGCCGTGCCCCGTGCCGTGCTGGAGGCCCGGGGCGGACCGCTGGCCGAGGCCTCACGGTCCGTGGGCCCCGGTGACTGGATCCTGATCGGCTGGGGTGACGCCACCTTCTTTGTGGACACCTCGCCGATGGAGGGTCGACTTCTCGACGGAGCGCGCGCCTTCTTCCGGCCGGGCAATCCGTCCGTGGTGATGCTGGACCCGCACACTGGAGACCCGTCGCGAGGCCTCCCGGCAGACAGGGTTCACACCCTGAGGATTTCCCAGGCCGCCTTCGCCGCCATGACGGGCCGGGTCGAAGACTCGCTTGCGCTTCACAATGGCCGGGCCCGGCTCTCGACGGCCCGCCCGGGTTCAGGCGCGCATTTCTTCGCCAGCCATGAGCATTTCTGGATCGGCTACCTCTGCAACAGCTGGACGGCGCGGGTGCTGAACGCGGCGGGCCTGGACATCCGGCCGATGCGGGCCGTCACCGCCGGGGAAGTCGTGGCGACAGTGGACAGGGCCGCCCAAGCGGCCTAGACCGCGCGCCTTTCGCTTTTCGAGCCGGGTCCGATCCCCGGCGAGCGGACCAGGAGACCCGTTATGGGCAAACAGCACACCCGAAACGCCTCTGGCCCAGCCGGCCCCTCCCAGCGTCAGCTGCGCGCCGGCGAGTTGATCCGCCACGCCCTCGTCGACGTCCTGCGAGAGGAGGAGATCCACGACGAAGCCCTGCGCGGCATCTCCATCACGGTGACGGAGGTCCGGCTCAGCCCCGACCTCAAGCACGCGACCTGCTTTGTGGAGCCCCTGGGGGCCGGCGTCGACGCGGCCGAGACCGCGGGCAACGAGGACGCGATCATCAAGGCCCTGAACGCCCATGCCAGGTTCCTGCGCGGACAGCTGGGTCGTCACATCGACATGAAGTTCACGCCCGACCTGCGTTTCCGGCATGACGAAAGCTTCGACGCGGCCAGCCGCATCGATCGCCTGTTCGACGATCCGCGCGTGCGGGCCGACCTCGAGCGTCGCGACCAAGACGACGACGCCTGATGGGCCGCAGGAAGAAGGGCAATCCCGTCCACGGCTGGGTCTGCCTCGACAAGCCACTTGAGATGGGCTCGACCGAGGCCGTGACGAAGGTCCGCCGCCTGTTCGACGCCCAGAAGGCGGGCCATGCGGGAACGCTGGATCCACTCGCGACCGGCATCCTGCCCATCGCTCTGGGCGAGGCGACCAAGACCGTGCCCTTCATGATGGAGGCCCAGAAGGTCTATCGCTTCACCATCCAGTGGGGTGTCTCGACCGACAGCGTCGACCGCGAGGGTGAAATCATCGCCCGCTCCGACGTCCGGCCGTCGATCGAGAGCGTGCGGGCCGCGCTGCCGGCCTTCATCGGCGAGATCGACCAGACCCCGCCGCGCTTCTCGGCCATCAAGATCGACGGCCAGCGCGCCTATGACCTGGCTCGCGACGGCACCGAATTCGAGTTGGAGAGCCGCCGCGTTGTCATTCACGGGGCTGAGGTTACCGGCGCGCCCGACCCGGATCACGTCGAGATCACCATCCGCACCGGCAAGGGCGTCTATGTGCGGTCTCTGGCTCGCGATCTGGCCGTGGCGCTGGGAGCTGAAGGGCACGTTTCAGCGCTACGGCGCCAGCGGGTTGGGCCGTTCTCGACCGGAAACGCGGTCTCGCTGGATTTCCTGACCGATCTGGTGCATAGGGACGCCGCCTTTGAGGGCCTACTGCCCGTCTCGACCGCCCTGGACGACATCCCGGAGCTGGCCGTGACGGACCAGGACGCCTTCTCGCTTCGGCAGGGACGGCCGATCGTTCTGCTCCCCCGTCAGGTCGAAACCCTGAAGAGCCGCCTCATCGGCGGGTCTCGCACCGTTTCCACCTTTCAGGGACAGACGCTCGTCGCGCTTTGTCAGTTGCGGGCCGGTCGGCTCGAACCCGACCGCGTTTTCAACCTGTCCTGACCCATCCCTTCGGGGCCGGAATGGACACTTCCCGCCCTCAAGCAGCGAGGCCTCGCAGGCCGAGCGTTAGGGCAAAGAAAGGAAGCTTCGGATGTCGATCACTGCTGAACGCAAGGCCGAGGTCATTGCGGACAACGCCCGCTCGTCTGGCGACACCGGCTCGGCCGAGGTCCAGGTCGCGATCCTGTCGGAACGCATCGCCAACCTGACCGAGCACTTCAAGACCCACAAGAAGGACAACCACAGCCGCCGGGGCCTGCTGAAGCTGGTCTCGCAGCGTCGTCGCCTTCTCGACCACCTGGCCAAGACCGACAAGGATCGCTACGGCGCTCTGGTCGCCAAGCTGGGCCTGCGCCGCTAAGCGCGGGACACGCGGAACCGATTGCGAGGCGCGGGTTCACCCCCGCGCCTCTTTCCGCATATGAAGACCGGTGCGCCGCCGGGATTAGTGGCGCGAATACGCGAGGGCTCCATAGCGGTCCTCATCACACCCGGACCGATCGCCATGGGGCGGCTGGTCCACGGATCGAAGGACGAGAAAGGCCCGACGCTCCATCCCCTGACGGGACGCCCGCCCGGAATCCGCCGCGCGGGGCACGAAAGACGAAACGACTATGTTCGACATCAAACGCAAGACGATCGACTGGGCCGGCCGGCCCCTGACGCTGGAAACGGGCCGCATCGCCCGCCAGGCCGACGGCGCGGTTCTGGCCACCTATGGCGAGACCGTGGTCCTGGCCACTGTCGTCTATGGCCGCGCGCCCAAGCCCGGCATGGATTTCTTCCCCCTGACCGTGAACTACCAGGAAAAGACCTTTGCCGCGGGCAAGATCCCTGGTGGCTACTTCAAGCGTGAAGGCCGTCCGACCGAGAAGGAAACCCTTGTCAGCCGCCTGATCGACCGTCCGATCCGCCCCCTGTTCGTCAAGGGCTTCAAGAACGAGACCCAGGTCGTCGTCACCGTGCTTCAACACGATCTGGAGAACGATCCTGACGTGCTGGCCATGGTCGCCACTTCGGCGGCCCTGACGATCTCGGGCGTGCCGTTCATGGGCCCGATCGCGGGTGCCCGCGTCGGCTACATCAACGGTGAGCTGGTTCTGAACCCGACCATCGACCAGCTGACCGAGTCGGACCTGGATCTGGTCGTCGCCGGCACGGCCGACGCCCTGATGATGGTGGAGTCCGAGGCCAAGGAGCTGTCGGAAGACACCTTCCTGGACGCCCTGATGTTCGCCCACCGCGGCATGCAGCCGGTGATCGAGGCCATCATCGAACTGGCCGAGCACGCAGCCAAGGAGCCCTTCGACTTCCAGGCCGAAGACCACTCCGACGTCGTCGCCTCGATCAAGAAGCTGGTCGGCGAGGATATCAAGGCCGCCTACACCCACGTCACCAAGCACGAGCGTCACAACGCCGTCGGTGCCGCCAAGAAGAAGGCCGCCGAGGCCCTGCTGAAGACCGACGAGAACCCGGACGGCGTCGAGTCGGCCAAGTTCGGCACCGCCTTCAAGGAGTGCGAGGCCGACGTCCTGCGTCGCGACATCATCGAGAACGGTCACCGCGTCGACGGCCGTGCGCTGGACAAGGTCCGTCCGATCGTCTCGGAAGTCGGCGTCTTCCCGCGCACTCACGGTTCGGCCCTGTTCACCCGTGGTGAAACCCAAGCGATCGTGGTCGCCACGCTCGGCACCGGCGACGACGAACAGTACATCGATGCCCTGACCGGGACGTACAAGGAGAAGTTCCTCCTGCACTACAACTTCCCTCCCTACTCGGTCGGCGAGACCGGCCGGATGGGCGGCGCGGGCCGTCGGGAAATCGGTCACGGCAAGCTGGCCTGGCGGGCGATCCGTCCGATGCTGCCCAGCCACGACGAGTTCCCCTACACGATCCGTCTGGTGTCGGAGATCACCGAGTCGAACGGATCGTCCTCCATGGCCACGGTCTGCGGATCGTCGCTGGCCCTGATGGATGCCGGCGTGCCCCTGAAGAAGCCCGTCTCGGGCATCGCCATGGGTCTGATCCTGGAGCCGTCCGGCGAGTTCGCCATTCTGTCGGACATCCTGGGGGATGAAGATCACCTGGGCGACATGGACTTCAAGGTCGCCGGCACGCGTGACGGCATCACCTCGCTGCAGATGGACATCAAGGTCGCCGGCATCACCGAGGAGATCATGAAGAAGGCGATCGCCCAGGCTTCCGCCGGCCGTCTTCACATCCTCGACGAGATGGACAAGGCCATCGACGGTGCCCGCACCGAGCTGGGTGAGTTCGCGCCCAAGATCGAGACCATCAAGGTCCCGGTCGACAAGATCCGCGACATCATCGGAACCGGCGGCAAGATCATCCGCGAAATCGTCGAAAAGACGGGCGCCAAGATCAACATCGAGGACGATGGCTCAGTGAAGATCGCCGCCTCCGAACAGGAGAAGATCGACGCGGCCAAGAACTGGATCAGCTCGATCGTGTCCGAGCCCGAGCCCGGCATGATCTACACCGGCAAGGTCGTGAAGGTCGTCGATTTCGGCGCCTTCGTGAACTTCTTCGGGGCCAAGGACGGCCTGGTCCACGTCTCGCAGATGGCGCTGGAGCGGGTGGCCAATCCCGCCGACGTCGTCTCGGAAGGCCAGGAGGTCAAGGTCAAGTTTCTCGGCTTCGACGACCGCGGTAAGACCAAGCTGTCGATGAAGGTCGTCGATCAGGCCACCGGTGAGGACCTGACCGACAAGATCAACGCCGAACGTGCCGAGCGGGGCGAGCCGCCTCTGTCGGAAGACACCGGCGGTCGTCCCAAGAAGGACGGCGACGGCGGCGGTCGCGGTGACCGTGGTCGGCGTCGCCGGGACTAGGGTTCCGGCTTTGCCTGAATGAAGAAGGCCCCGTCGGAACCGGCGGGGCCTTTTCACTTTCTCCCCCCCCCTTCATGGGGGGGGAAGACCGCGAAGCGGTCAGGGTTGGGTGCGTGACCGCGCATTCGGCCCCCACCCGAGCTCCGCTCCGCTCCGCCGTCCCTCCCCATAAAGGGGAGGGAGAGATATCACCCCTCCCCATCCTCGTCGGGCGCTTCCTCTTGAGGCGGCGCGTCATCGGGCATCATGGCCGCTGGCGCGGCAACGGCATCAGCCTCCTCGGACGACTCGTCCTCGTCCGGCGCCTCGGCGGGCTCGGCGCCACAGGCTGCGAGAGACAGACTCGCAGCCGCCAAGGCTACGAGCGGCAGAACGGTTCGGGCGGAGCGGTGACGACGCATGGCGGGACTTCCTTGTCGAACGATGCTCGACGATGCCCCGCTTTGCCGGGTCTGCCTAGCCGCCTACGCCCGCTGGGCGAGCGCCGCCTCGACGGCGTCGCGCTGCAGGGTGAACAGGTGGCCGCAGCCAAGTTCCGCCAGCTCGAACAGCCGGTCGAACTCGGGGCGCGAGAACCCCCGCTTTTCCCCGGTGGCCTGGATCTCGACGATGGTTCCGGCCCCCGTCAGGACGAAGTTGCCGTCGGCCACGGCCTGGCTGTCCTCCTCGTAGTCGAGGTCCAGCACCGGGGTATCGGCGAAGACCCCGCACGAGATGGCGGCGACCTGACCTAGCACCGGATCACCCTTCAGCACGCCCTCATTGCGCAGGTATCCCAGCGCCGAGGCGACCGCGACCCAGGCGCCGGTGATGGAGGCAGTCCGCGTGCCGCCATCGGCCTGGATGACATCGCAGTCGACCAGAACCTGCCGCTCACCGAGCGCCTTCAGGTCGATCACGGCCCGCAGCGACCGGCCGATCAACCGTTGAATCTCCTGCGTCCGACCGGACTGCTTGCCGGCTGCGGCCTCGCGGCGGCCACGGGTATGGGTCGCGCGGGGCAGCATGCCGTATTCCGCCGTCACCCACCCTGCCCCCTTGCCGCGCATCCAGCCGGGCACATTTTCCTCGACCGAGGCTGTGACCAGAACCTTGGTGTGCCCGAACGTGACCAGGCAGGAGCCTTCGGCGTAGCGGTTGACGCCGGTCTCCAGCGTGACGGTGCGAAGCTGGTCGGGGGTGCGGTCGGACGGGCGCATATTGGTGTCTCGGGGCGTTGCGGAACGGGCCGCACCGCTTATCCTGAAACCATGAGCCTGTATGCCCCCCAACGTCAGGCGACCCCGCCGCCGACGGTGACCTTGCGGCCGGCGACTGTGGCCGACGCGGCCATTCTGGCTGCCTGGGATCTGGAACCACATGTCATCGCCTGCTCCAGCGACGATCCATTGGCCGAGGTCGCCTTCGACGGCACGGACTGGAGCGATGAGCTGTCCAACTCGGCCTATGAGCTGACCTATGTCATCGCCGAGGTCGAAGGTCAGCCCGTGGGCGTCATGGCGGTCTGCGACCCGCACACCGAGCCGAGCCACTACTGGGGCGAGATCGAACCGAACCTTCGGGCCATCGACATCTGGATCGGACCGCCCGAGTGGCTCGGGCGCGGCGTCGGCACCGCGATGATGACCCAGATGATCGACCGCTGCTTCGGCGAACCGGGCGTGGAGGCCATCGTTATCGATCCGCTGGCGTCCAACACAGCGGCGATCCGCTTCTACCAGAGACTGGGCTTCGTCTCCGAAGGCCGGCGGATGTTTGACGAGGATGACTGCCTCGTGCATCGCCTGACGCGCGGCGACTGGGAGGCGCGTCGATGACCTTCCTCCAGCCGTCGCCCAGCCTTCCGGCGCTGGATCAGCGGGCGCGCGACATCTTCCGCAGCATCGTCGAGACCTATCTGGAGACCGGTGAGCCGGTCGGGTCGCGCACTGTGTCGCGGGGTGGGGTCCAGCTGTCGCCGGCCTCGATCCGCAACACGATGCAGGACCTCACGCTCGCGGGCCTTCTGGCCGCGCCCCATACGTCGGCCGGGCGCATCCCGACCCACGCGGGGCTGCGTCTGTTCGTCGACGGCCTGCTCGAGATCGGAGACATCGGGGTCGATGAACGCCGCGAGATCGACGCGCGCCTTGCCGGGCGCGGCCGGGGCTTCGATGAGGCGCTGAACGAGGCCTCGGCCCTGCTCAGTGGCCTCGCCGGCGGGGCCGGCATTGTCGCCAGCCCGGTCCGGGACGCGGGCGTCAAGCATGTGGAGTTCGTGGCGCTGGGCTCGGGCCAGGCGCTGGCGGTGCTGGTCGCCGACGACGGCACGGTCGAGAACCGGCTGATGACCCTGGCGGCGGGCGTCACGCCCTCGACCCTGCAGGAGGCGTCGAACTTCCTGAACGCCCGTTTGAAGGGCCGCCCCCTGTCCGATGCGCGTCAGGAAATGCGGGGCGAACTGGACGCCGCCCGGCGCGAGCTTGACGCCGCCGCCGCCCGTCTCGTCGAGGAGGGCCTGGCAGCCTGGTCGGGCGGAGGTGACCGCGACCGCTCCCTGATCGTGCGCGGACGCGCCAATCTGCTCGCCGACACGGGCGCGGTCGAGGATCTGGAGCGCGTGCGCGTCCTGTTCGACGATCTCGAGCAGAAGGAACAGCTGATCGGCCTTCTGGACGGTGTCACGTCGGCCCAGGGCGTGCGCATCTTCATCGGGGCGGAAACACGGCTGTTTTCGCTTTCGGGTTCCGCTGTCGTCGCGGCACCCTATATGACGGGCCGCCAGCGGGTTCTGGGCGCCATCGGCGTGATCGGACCCGCGCGGCTGAACTATGCCCGCATCATCCCGTTGGTGGACTACACCGCTCGGGTGCTGGGGCGCATTCTGGACGGACAAGAGACGTGACCGATACGACGAACTCCGACGCGACCGACCCCTCGGCCCTCGATGAGGCCCTGGCTCATGCGGAAGCCGCGCTGGACGGACAGGGATCAGACGACCTGTCGACGGTGGACGCCCTGATCGCCGAGCGCGATCAGTGGAAGGACCGCGCCATGCGCGCCGCCGCCGACGCCGACAACACCCGCCGACGCGCCGAGACCCAGATGAACGACGCGCGCGCCTACGCCATCCAGCGCTTCGCCAAGGATCTGCTGGGCGTGGCCGACAATCTGGAGCGCGCGCTCCAGGCCGCGCCGAAAGACGCCGACAGCCAGGCCGCGGGCCTGATCACCGGGCTGGAGCTGACGCAGAAGTCGCTGCTCCAGGCGTTCGAGGCCAACGGGCTGAAGCGCGTGGCCCCCGGTCTGGGCGAGGCCTTCGATCCCCATCTGCATCAGGCCATGATGGAGCAACCCTCGACCGAGGCGCCCGGCGGAACGGTCATCCAGACCATGCAGGCCGGCTACGAGCTGTTCGGCCGAACCGTGCGCCCGGCCATGGTGGTCGTCGCCGCCAAGGGCTCCGGACCGCAGGGGCACAACCCCTATGGCGCGGCCGCGAGTGCCAGCGGCGCCGCCTTCGACGGCAAGGCCTAGGACTTCAACTTCGTCTCAAACAGGGCCAGCAGCCGGGCCCAGCCATCTGCGGCCTCGGCGGCTCGGTAGCCGGGCCGATAGTCGGCGTGGAAGCCGTGGGGTGCGCCGTCATACAACTTGATGCCGCTCTCGGTGGCCCCTGCCGCCTCCAGCGCCGTCTGCATGGCGGCGACCGTGTCGTTGGGAATGCCCTGGTCGGCCGATCCATAGTTGCCGATCACCACACCGGTCAGGTCGTCGGCGAGGTCGATCGGCCACGGCGCGCCCGCCGCCGCCTGTTCCGGGGTCGCGCTGGCGGACGGGGCCAGGCGCCCGTACCAGGCGACGCCTGCATCGATCACCGGGAAACGCGCTGCCGCCTGCCAGACCACCTTGCCGCCCCAGCAGAAGCCGGTGATGCCGACCCGGTCGGAGTTGGCCCACAGCTGCCCTGACGCCCACTCCAGCGTCGCGGCGATGTCGCCCATCACCTGTTCATAGCCGGCCTGCTCCACGATGGCGCGGATGCGCTGCATGTCGGCGAGCGGTGCCGGATCCTCTGCGCGGACGAAGAAGGCCGGAGCGACGGCGGCATATCAGGCCTTCGCCAGACGTCGGGCCACATCCATGATGTAGGCGTGCAGGCCGAAGATCTCGCTCACGACGATCACGACCGGGAAGGGCCCCTCACCCTCGGGTCGGGCCACATAGGCGGGCAGGTCAAACCCGTCCTGGGCCGGATAGGTCGTCATCCCGGTGGTCAGGCCGACCTCGTCAGTCACGATCGGCTGGGCGTCCTGGGCCAGGGCCGCGACCGCATAGCCCGTGAACACCGTTCCAGCCGCCAGCCCGGCCAGTCCTCGCCGCGACAGGTTGAAATCAGAGGGTTCGGAGCCTTCGGGGCGGGTCAGGAGGGTCATGGTGCGGTCTCCGGTCTCTGGAAGGGCCAGACCTTGGAGCGGATGTCGGCGCGCGTCGAGTCGCGGCAACGCGTCCTCATCGCGAGCGATAGCCGAACCTATCTCGTGAAGTAGTAATCCGCGATCTGACAGCTGTTGATGCCGCCCCTTTCCAGGGTCTCGCCGTTGTCGAACCGGGCGCGCAGGGAATAGCGGCATGCACCGGTTCCATCGTCGATGGCCACCACCACGCTGCGCCCTGCACCGAGGCCGCTGGAGCCCAGCAGGTCCCCGGTCCACCCCGAGCCCGAGGAGGCCTGCAGCCCGACCATGGTCAGGCCCGTCTGATTGTGGACGCGGACGTTGCGGTTATTCGTGTCGCGTGACTGCGAGGCGGCGATGCGGGTGAGCGTTCCTTCGCGTGCCGTCTCGGTCGATCCCGCCACGGCATGCCCCGACCAGCCGGTTGCGATCAGGACACAGCCGACGACAAGGCTTAGCGAGCGGCGCGAAATCAACGACATGACTGCATTCATATGGGCGGCCACGCGGACCTCGGATCGCGCCACTCTGTCGCACCCGGTGTCTTCACGACACTGACCGCTTCTGACTCGGCCTGATTCGGCATCAAGCCCTTGCGGCGGATCGGGACTTTCCCATATGCCGACCAGCCCGGAAGACCCCGCCTGTCGTGGGGTTTCCCGGAAAACAGACCCCAACCTGCCGTGATCCGCACCCCTGCGGGTCCGGCGCAAACGAAACGGGGGCGGTCACGCGCGGCGCTTTCTGATGAGGCCGCCGCATCGCCCGCCAGACGGAGAACAACAGGCTCATGGCCAAGATCATCGGTATCGACCTCGGCACCACCAACTCGTGCGTCGCCGTCATGGACGGCAAGAACCCCAAGGTCATCGAAAACGCCGAGGGCAATCGCACCACCCCCTCGGTGGTCGCCATTCAGGACGGCGGTGAGACCCTGGTGGGTCAGCCGGCCAAGCGCCAGGCCGTGACGAACCCGGCCAACACCTTCTTCGCCATCAAGCGCCTGATCGGCCGCAACTTCGATGACCCCGTCGTGGCCAAGGACAAGGGCATGGTGCCCTATGAGATCGTCAAGGGTCCGAACGGCGACGCCTGGGTGCGCGCCAACGGCAAGGACTACTCTCCGCAGCAAATCTCGGCCTTCACCCTGATGAAGATGAAGGAGGCCGCCGAGGCCTATCTGGGCGAAAAGGTCACCCAGGCCGTCATCACGGTTCCGGCCTACTTCAATGACAGCCAGCGTCAGGCCACCAAGGACGCCGGCAAGATCGCCGGCCTCGAGGTCCTGCGCATCATCAACGAGCCGACGGCGGCCGCGCTTGCCTATGGCCTGGACAAGAACGACGGCCAGAAGATCGCGGTCTACGACCTCGGCGGCGGCACCTTCGACGTCTCGATCCTGGAGATCGGTGACGGCGTGTTCGAGGTGAAGTCCACCAACGGCGACACCTTCCTCGGCGGCGAGGACTTCGACGTGCGGCTGGCCGACTATTTGGCCGACGAGTTCAAGAAGGAACAGGGCGTCGATCTGCGTCAGGACAAGCTGGCGCTCCAGCGTCTGCGCGAGGAAGCCGAAAAGGCCAAGAAGGAGCTCAGCTCCACGACCCAGTACGAGGTCAACCTGCCGTTCATCACCATGAACGCATCGGGTCCGCTGCACCTGAACATCAAGCTGTCGCGAGCCAAGCTCGAAGCTCTGGTCGATGACCTGATCCAGCGCACCATCGAGCCCTGCGCCAAGGCGCTGAAGGATGCCGGCCTGAAAGCGTCCGACATCGACGAAGTCGTTCTGGTCGGCGGCATGACCCGCATGCCCAAGGTGCAGGAGGCCGTGAAGGCCTTCTTCGGCAAGGAGCCGCACAAGGGCGTGAACCCGGACGAGGTCGTGGCGCTGGGCGCCGCGGTCCAGGCCGGGGTGCTTCAGGGCGACGTCAAGGACGTGCTCCTGCTCGACGTGACCCCGCTGACGCTGGGCATCGAGACCCTGGGTGGCGTCTTCACGCCGCTGATCGAGCGCAACACCACCATCCCGACCAAGAAGAGCCAGGTCTTCTCGACCGCTGACGACAACCAGTCGGCCGTGACCATCCGGGTGTTCCAGGGCGAGCGCCCGATGGCCCAGGACAACAAGCTCCTGGGTCAGTTCGACCTGATGGGCATTCCGCCGGCACCGCGCGGCCTGCCCCAGATCGAGGTCGCTTTCGACATCGACGCCAACGGCATCGTCAATGTCTCGGCCAAGGACAAGGCGACCAACAAGGAACAGTCGATCCGCATCCAGGCCAACGGTGGCCTTTCGGACGCCGACATCGAGAAGATGGTCAAGGAAGCCGAGGCCAACGCGACGGCCGACAAGGCGCGCAAGGAACTGGTCGAGGCCCAGAACGCGGCCGACAGCCTGATCCACTCGACCGAGAAGGCGCTCGCCGAGCATGGCGACAAGGTCGGGGCCGACGAAAAGGCCGCGATCGAGACTGGCCTGACCGAGCTGAAGGCCGCGCGCGACGGGACCGATCCGGAAGACATCCGCGCCAAGACCAACACCCTGGTCCAGGCCTCGATGAAGCTGGGCGAAGCCATGTACGCCCAGGCCTCGGGCGGTTCCAACGACGCGCCCGCCGACGACGGTGTGGTCGATGCCGAGTTCGAGGAAGTCTCGGACGACGACCAGAAGAAGAGCGCGTAACGAAAATCCTCCCTCGCGTAGCGGGGGAGGGGAACCAGCCGGAGGCTGGTGGAGGGGGCGGCTCCAGACACGGTGCTTGTGGTCGCCCCCTCCACCGCTTCGCGGTCCCCCTCCCCCGTTCGCTGCGCTCCGGGGGAGGATCAACTTGCATCATCTGCCCCAACGCCCATGTCTCGGGCGTCGGCGATCCGACAGTCGCCCGTCAGAGGCGGCAACGGATCGTCAGGGGTTGGGCTTTAAGGACATCGGCGCATGGCGCGGGATTACTATGATGTGCTGGGGGTCGACCGGGGCGTCGATGCCGCCGGCCTGAAATCCGCCTATCGCAAACTGGCGATGGAGCATCACCCGGACCGCAACGGCGGCTCCGAGGAGTCCATGGCGAAGTTCAAGGAGATCTCGGAGGCCTACTCGGTCCTGTCCGACGATCAGAAGCGCGCCGCCTACGACCGCTTCGGCCATGCCGGCGTGAACGGCCAGGGCGGCGGTGGCTTCGGCGGCCAGCAGGGCTTTCACGACGTCAACGACATCTTCGCCCAGGTTTTCGGCGACGCCTTTGGCGACGTCTTCGGCGGCCGTCGCCAGTCGACGGGACCCCGGCGCGGTTCGGACCTGCGCTTCGACCTCGAGATCACCCTGGAGCAGGCCTATCAGGGGGCCGAGGTCGAGATCGCGGTGCCTACGACCGTCACCTGCGAGACCTGCACGGGATCGGGGGCCAAGCCCGGTGCCAAGCCCTCCACCTGCGGCACCTGCAACGGCGCGGGACGCATCCGCCAGGCGAACGGCTTCTTCCAGATGGAGCGGACCTGCCCGTCCTGCGGCGGCGCTGGCCAGCGCCTCGCGGCGGCCGACGTCTGCACCACCTGTCAAGGCCACGGACAGGTCCGCAAGACCCGCAAGCTCGCCCTGAAGGTCCCGGCCGGCGTCGACGACGGTTCCCGCATCCGCCTGTCCGGCGAGGGCGACGCCGGGACCCGAGGCGGCCCTCGCGGCGACCTCTATGTCTTCCTGTCGGTTGCGCCCCACGACCTGTTCGAGCGCGACAACCTCGATCTGCTGGTCACTGTGCCGGTGCCCATGACGGTCGCGGCGCTCGGTGGCGAGATCGAAGCGCCCTGTCTGGTCTCCAGCGCCTGTGATGGCCAGTGCAAGGCGCCCGTCAGTGTCCCGGCCGGGGCCCAGACCGGCAAGACCGTGCGCATCAAGGGCAAGGGCATGCCGCACCTGAACGGCCGCCAGCGCGGCGATCTTGTGGTCGAACTGTTCGTCGAGACGCCGACGGACCTGACGCCGCGCCAGAAGGAGCTGATGCAGGAACTGGCCGCCTCGTTCGGCGAGGATCAGAGCCCGCGAAACTCCTCGTTCGCGGGCAAGGCCAAGCGGTTCTGGGCGGACATTCTGGGGGCCGACGAGCCCCGCCGCGAAAGCGCCCAGTGATCTGGGTCGCTGGCCGGGGAGCTAGGATTTGAGCGACATCTTCCATGTCGGCATCTCGGGTGCGCGCGGCCGGATGGGCCGGGCCGTCAGCCAGGTCCTGGACGCCCGCGAGGACGTCATGGTCGCCACCCGCTTCGACTGGGGCGAGACACCCGATCTGTCGCTGTGCGACGTCGTCATCGACTTCTCGACGGCCGAGGCCTCGGTGGCGCTCGCCCGGTCCTCGGCCGAGCGCGGCGGGCCGGCGCTCGTCATCGGCTCGACAGGGTTCTCGCCCGAGCAGGACGCGGAGATCGTCAAGGCCGCCGAACGCATCGCCATCGTGCGCAGCGGCAACTTCTCGCTGGGCGTCAACATATTGATTGGCCTGGTCGAACATGCCGCCCAACGGCTCGACGCCCGCGACTGGGACATCGAGATCACCGAGGCCCATCACAGAAAGAAGGTCGACGCGCCGTCCGGTACCGCCCTGATGCTGGGCGAAGCCGCCGCATGCGGCCGGGGCCATGATCTCCCGGCCTTGCGAACCGCCCCCTACGATGGCGTCGGCGAGGCGCGCGAGAGGGGCAAGATCGGCTTCTCCTCCATTCGCGCGGGCGGGATCGTCGGCGAACACACCGTGCTCTTCGCGTCCGAGGACGAGGTCGTGACGCTCAGCCACTCCGCCATCGACCGCAGCCTGTTCGCCCGCGGTGCCGTCGCCGCCGCCGCCTGGGTCCGCAGCCGACGCCCGGGGCTCTACGACATGCAGGACGTGCTCGGCTTCCGGCAAGCGTAACGACCGATACTGACGCATTGGTCCCTTATGATGGGTCCAATGAGCAGAGCGATTGGACTCCATGTACGACTTGGACGGCATGGACTCCCTGTACGAGCTACACCTGATCCGCCCCCTCGAGGGTCAGAACGGTCGCCGCTCGAACTCCAGGAAGATCGGATCGGTGTCGCCCAGCCGCTTTTCCTCATAGCGAGTGACCACATGGTCCTCCGGCGCGACCGTCCAGTCCGCCTTCTCGTCGGCCAGCCAGACGAGGCCCGGCGTCGCGATCAGCCGCTCCAGCGCCCAGCCGGCGTAGTCCTTCCAGTCGGTGACGAACCGCAGCCGCCCGCCCGGTTTGAGGACCCGCGCCAGCTCGGCCGCGAACTCCGGCTGGATCAGGCGCCGCTTGTTGTGCCGGGCCTTGTGCCAGGGGTCAGGGAACAGGATCATGACCCGGTCCAGGCTTGCGTCCGGCAGGGCCGCGACCACGGCCCGCGCATCGTCGTCATGCAGCCTGACGTTCCTGAGCCCCTGCTCGTCGATATGCCTCAGCGCCGAGGCCACGCCATTGATGAAGGGCTCGCATCCGATCATCAGGGCGTCCGGATGGCGCGCCGCCTGCGCCGCCAGATGCTCGCCCCCGCCAAATCCGATCTCCAGCCAGACCTCGGATGCGCCGGGCATCAGGGCCTCGACGTCGATCCTGCCCTCGGCCGGCACAGGCAGGCGCACAGCCGGCATCAGGGTGTCGAACAGCGCGGCTTGCCGAGGCTTGATCGGCCGCGACTTGATGCGGCCAAAGGATCGCAGGGGTGGATGAGTCATGCTGGGGATGCGGAATCAGGGATTAGGGGTGAGGTCCGTTTTGGACCTTCTTCTGTCGGGCTTCGGGGCAGGCAGCCGAAGCGGCTCGATCCACCTCTAATCCCTAGTCCCTATTCCCTAGTCCCTGAACCCTCAGACCAGCGCCTTCAGCTTGTCGACCAGATCGATCTTCTCCCAGCCGAAGCCGCCGTCGGCGTCGGGCTCGCGGCCGAAGTGGCCGTAAGCCGCCGTGCGGGCGTAGATCGGCTTGTTCAGGCCCAGATGCTCGCGGATGGCGCGCGGCGTGGCTCCACCGATCAGATCGAGGATGCCGGCCTCCAGCTTGGCTTCGGTCGCGCCGTTCTTGCCCGTGCCGTGCAGATCGACGTGGATCGACTGGGGCTTGGCCACGCCGATGGCATAGCTGATCTGGATGGTGCAGCGATCCGCCAGCCCAGCCGCCACCACGTTCTTGGCCAGGTAACGGCAGGCGTAGGCCGCGGACCGGTCGACCTTGGTCGGGTCCTTGCCCGAGAAGGCTCCGCCCCCGTGGGGCGAGGCACCGCCGTAGGTGTCGACGATGATCTTGCGACCCGTCAGGCCGGTGTCGCCGTCCGGCCCGCCGATCTCGAAGATGCCGGTCGGGTTGATGTGCCAGACGGTGTTTTCGTCGGTGAAGCCCTCGGGCAGGACCTCCAGGATGTAGGGTTTGACGAAGGCCGCGACCTCGGCGGCCTTGCCCTTGGCGTGCTGGGTCGACAGCACGATCGAGGTGGCGCGGACCGGCTTGCCGTCCTCGTACTGGATCGTGACCTGGCTCTTGGCGTCGGGCTCCAGCAATGTGCCGCCCGCATGGCGCACCTCGGCCAGGCGCTTGAGGATGTTGTGGCTGTACTGCAGCGTCGCCGGCATCAGCTCGGGCGTCTCGTTCGACGCATAGCCGAACATGATGCCCTGATCGCCCGCGCCCTCGTCCTTGTTGCCCGAGGCGTCAACGCCGACCGCGATGTCGACCGACTGGCCGTGCAGGCGGTTGATGAGCTCAAATGTGTTCCAGTGAAACTGGTCCTGCTCGTAGCCGATGTCCTTGACGGCCGCGCGCACCGCCGCCTCGATCTCGGCCTCGATGCCCGGCTCCCAGGAGTCCGTTTCCGAGTTCCAGATGCCCTGGCCCCGGATCTCGCCGGCCAGCACAACGAGGTTCGTCGTCGTCAGCGTCTCGCACGCGACCCGGGCGAAGGGGTCCTTCTTCAAGAACAGGTCGACGACGGTGTCGGAAATCCGGTCCGCGACCTTGTCGGGATGGCCCTCGGACACGCTTTCCGAGGTGAAGAGGAAGGACGAACGGGACAAGATCTGGCTCCGGAAGCTCGCGCGGACACGCCGCGTGGGCGCGAGACATATAAAGATATGTTTATGCGATCAAGGGAGGGCGCGCATGGGCAAGCTCTGGCTCCCGCAATGACCGCGGGACCACGGGAGGGCACATCATCCACCGCGCCCATATCCAGGTGTCGTTAACGGGAATTCAACCCGTTGCAGGCAAGGTTAAGGATCAGCGATCCACAAGCGGGCGCGCGGGCTGGCGATGCAGAACGAGACGGGACCGCGTCCCCGCCGATTTCCCCGACTGACCCACTTGTGGCCGGGCACCGGAACGGCCGTGGTCATCGTGGTGGCACTTGTCGCCATTGTTGCTCTCATGGCCGGGTTGATCGGTGCGGCAAACAGGATCGACACCCTCTCGGCTCGCCACGACGCAAAGCTCGTCGCCAATGGCCTGGTCCTCAAGGACACCAGCCTGCGAACCTGCCTTGCCTCCGTCACGGTCTGGGACGACGCCGTCGTCCACCTGGACAATCGCTATGATGCAGACTGGGCCGACACCAACATCGGCCATTTTCTGGCGGCCGATTGCGAGGTGGCTCAGTCCTATCTGGTCGATGGTTCCGGACGGGTAATCGGCGCATGGCATGGAGACGAACCTGCGGCTCGAGAATTGCCACCCGTGATCCGACCGGCGGCAGACGCGTTAATCGAGCGAATCCGGACCAGGGAAGCGAGCCGAGGACGGCTTGCCCCGGGTCCTGCACAGCAAACCATGATCGCGGATAAGATCGACGAGACCACCGCCGTCAGGACCGGTTCTGAACCGGTTGTGGTCGCAGCCAGCCTGATCCAGCCGGACTTCGGCACGGCCTGGCCCGCCGGCGCTCGGTCACCTGTTCTGATCGTGGTTCAACCGGTGAACGCCGGCTATCTCGACTGGCTGGGAAGCCACTTCCTTCTTGAGAACCTCCACGTCGAGCTTGACCCGCTTTCGCCTGTGCCGGCGGGTGAAGCGGCCGCGACCCTGCGCGATATCGCGGGCCGTCCGGTCGCGCGGGTCGACTGGCAGTACCGCCGACCGGCCAGTGATCTGGCGTCAGTCGTGGCTCCGTCAGTCGGTCTTCTCTTGCTGATCCTGCTTGGGGCGCCCGTGCTGACGATCCTGCGGGACCGTCGACAGAAAGCTCGGCTCAATGCCGCCATGGAGGCCGCCAGAGCCGCCTCGAACGCCAAGTCCCGCTTTATCGCCAACATGAGCCATGAGATCCGGACGCCCATGAATGGTGTGATGGGCGTTCTCCACCTCTTGCGGGGCAAGGGACTCGACAAAGGCAGTCATGAGTTGATCGAGGATGCGCTCTCGAGCGGTGCCCTTCTCCAGGGCCTGCTCAACGATGTCCTGGACCTGTCGCGCATTGAATCCGGCACGCTCGAGCTGGAATTGGTTCCGCTTGATCCGCAAGCGCTGCTCCGCGACGTGGTCGGGCTTTTCAGGGCCCAGGCCGAAAGCAAGGGCGTCGATCTGAGGGCAAGCTATGGCGGTGAATCTGGCCTGTTCCTCGCTGACGGCCTGAGGCTCCGACAGGTCTGCCTCAATCTCATTGGCAATGCCGTGAAGTTCACGAGCGCGGGTCAGGTCGAGGTCCGTTGCAGTGTCTCGGTCGCACCTACCGGGAACGGTTCCATCCTGCGACTTGAAGTCGAGGATACGGGCATGGGCATTCCTGCCGACGCTCAGGCGCAGATGTTCCGACGGTTCAGCCAGGCCGATGGATCAATCGGGCGGAGGTTCGGAGGAACGGGTCTTGGCTTGTCGATCTGCGAGGCCCTGATCACCCTGATGGACGGCGAGATTGGGTTCACCAGTGAAGAGGGCAAGGGGTCGACCTTCTGGTTCGAGGTGGCTCTGGAGCCTGCCGCAGGTGCTGCCGAGGCGATCTCACCCGCGACGCGTGAAGCGACGCCAACTTCAGCCAACGGCCTTCGCATTCTGGTCGTCGACGACAATCCGATGAACCTGAAAGTCGCCCAGCTTCTGCTTGAAGCCGTGGGAGCCGAAGTCGAGACTGCCGTTAACGGCAGCGACGGCGTTGACGCGGTTCGCGTTTCACCCTTCGACATCGTCTTGATGGACGTCCAGATGCCCGTAATGGACGGGATCAATGCGACAAGACAGATAAGGCTTCTGCCGGGCAACCCGGCCAACACCCCGATCATCGGCCTTACCGCCAATGTGCTTCCGGCCCAGAGGCAGGAATACCTGGCGGCGGGAATGGACGATGTCGCCGAGAAGCCAATCAATCCGGCGCGCCTCCTGGCCCAGATTGCGGCCCTGGTGGAGCCGGAGGCCACTGCAAACGACCCCACACTTGCGAAGGAAGCCGCTGGACGTTGACCGGCCAGAGCAACGGTCGTCCGGGCCCAACCCCTTCCCGGTCCGGGCGAAGTGCGTGACTTCGGAGTTCCCAAGTTAAGCCGCCTTTCGGTGGGAGCGACCGGAACTCCGACCTGCGCCATACCTGCATGCGAGGGTGCGCGTCAGGAGCAGGGGGTGGCTGGCGTCAGGATCGGCTGGAAGGGTCGACGGCCACCAATCCGGCGCTCCCGCGATGGCTGGATGAGCGACGGGCGTCAGTTTGTTCCGTTTCAATCTGGTGCTGAACGCCTGACGCTATGGGGTCTCGTGCAGGATGCTCGAGGCGCGTTCCGGATGTTTGCCGACGGCCGTGCTGTAGAAGATCGCCGCCCCCTCCATGTCGGCCACATAGTCGCCGCTAGGGAACAGGGTGGGTCCGATCGTGATCAGTTTGCGGGGGTAGTCGATGGAAACGAAGACGATGGGTACTTCAGCAGCCGCGGCGATGTTGTAGAAACCGGTCTTCCATCGATCGCCCGAAGCACGAGTGCCCTCAGGCGCGATCGTGAGGATGAACTGATCGCGGCGATCGAACTCGGCCACCATGGTGCGAACGATGTCCCGCGCCTGGGATCGGTCAACCGGGACGCCACCGAGATCGCGCAAGGCTCCGCCCAGGGGCCATCGAAACAGGGACGCCTTGCCGAGGAACTTCAGGTCCAGATCAAGCGCCACCGCAGCGCCCAGATAATAGACGAAATCCCAGTTGCTGGTGTGCGGGGCGCCAACGAGAACAAATTTCGGCATCTCTGGCCGCCGCCCTTCAACGCTCCAGCCCTGAAGCCTGAACAGCAGGCCGAGGGTCGTTTTCATTGCGTCGGCGAGGAAAGCCATGCCGCAGTTTCAGTCCATTCGGCGACGATGCACAAGCGCCGTTGGCGTCTGGCAAGCATCTCCTGTCAGCCGGCCCACTGATCTGCTCGCCGGAAAATCCCTCAGGAACAGCCAGACTCCGCCGTCGAACCTGCCATAACCGGATCGCCGAACGTGAATCGTCACGCCGGGGTGCCGATGTCGCTGTTCGAGTTCACCTTCTGCCTGTCCTCCGTGATCCTGGGGTCAGGCCTCATGGCCAGAAGAGTAGGGTCGCGGCGAGAGCGACGGCGGACGGGATCGGTCCGGGGCGTGCGGCTCCGATGTTGTCGCTGAACTGACCCGCCGCCATGAACAGGCTGGCAGGACGTCCGCCTCGCTCTACCGTTTCCAGCGATTGTCCAGCGCCCTGTGAGGCCCGCAGGCCACCGGCGCTTCCCGCTGACCCAGGCGGTTGCGATTGACGAGAGCGATCCCGCTCAGAACCTGTCGGCCGTCCACCTTGGACGTGGAAGTATTCTGGAGTGGTGGTGCGCTTAGGTGACTCGAACACCTGACCCCCTCATTACGAAGGCTACTCCAGCTTCGGCCGGCAAGCCTTGTGGGCAAAGGGTTTGGGCCGGTTTTTGTTGAGAGCCAGCACCCCAACCCAGCCCCTTCCCAGTTTGGCCTGAGGGGGTCGCGGAGGCGTTTTCTAAGTTACGCGCTTTAACGTGGGAACGGCCAAAATTCCGACCTGCGCCATACCTGCACAAAACGCCGACAATGCTTCAGGGCTTCAGCGCGGCCACCAGTCCGTGAAAACCACCTCGTTGCCGTCGCGGCGGGCGCGGGCCGCGCGGTCGTTAAGGTGCTGTTCGGTTTCCTCGCCGGGACACGGCCTGGGCGATCAGGGGGTAGCACCCTCTACGGGGCCCCGGTTCGTCGCTCGCGAAAGGTCGGTCCTGTTGGGAGGCAGGGCTTCGCGGGTCGATGGGGCAAGTTGGTCAAGCTCAGCTCTTTCATGAGTTCTCGCCACGATTGGGCTGACATCACCCCCTGCAGCGGCTTGCGCGGATATCGCCGGGGGCTTTGCGTTTGCCCGACACCGCGCCGCCTCGGCGCGGAAGCATCGAGGTTTCGGGCGATTGATCGCCAAGCGAACCGTCGGTAGCTTCAGCGTGTCGAATGATCGAGCAATGGGGACGTCAGTCCGATGATTGAGGCATTGATCCTGGCCGGCAGTCTGGCTTTGGTGCAAACGTCGGATGATTGCTCGCCGCGCGTGGAAAACGCTGTTGCGATCTGGTGGTTGCGTCCGCTTGAGCTCGCCCCAGGGGCGTCGGCGAGCTTGGCGGCGTACTGGATGGACAGGCCCAATTCACTTGAAAGAGCGCCCCGACATTGCGTCACCAACATCGCGTTTTCGCCTGAGGGGATAGTAGCGCTCGAAGCTGACGGGGTTTCGGCCAGGGTGATGGACGACGCCCCGTCGGCTGCCCTGGTTACAATTACCGGGCGCATTGGAGATCAATCTCTAGAGGCGCAGATCCGAGTTGTAAGACCGGAGGATGCCCCGCTCAGGGGCAGTTGGCGACAGGCCATTGCAACCTGCTCGGAGGGCGTGGTGCCGGAACCCATCGAGGAGCTGGTCTTCAATGCGACGGGGGGATTCTCCGTCACCTGGACTCCGTTTGAGGTCTACAAGGACTATTGGGGCTCCTACCGGTTCGATCCAGCCTACCAGTCTTTCAGCGCCGAGGTTGAGGACGGCAACCAGCGTCCCGCAAACCTCGATCTTGCGGGCACAGCGTCACTTGTAGGCAATGAACTGATTTTGGAAGACGTTTGGTTCGGCGATCCCACGCGAATAGCCGCGGGGGGCGGGCGTTGCACGTATCGGTTCGTTCGTACCGGCACCCCAGGCTGATGACGGGTGCCCACGGTCTTGTCGGCCAAATGGTTTAGGCTGCTTAACCGGTGCTGTCAGGCTAACGCAAAAAGGTCTCCACTTGGGGCGGCTAAGCCGCTGACGGGGATGAGGCTCCGTGAAGCCGATTTCGTTCAAGCGCCACCGATTTCCAGCTGATGTGATCCGCCACGTGACCTGACTCCCTTTGGTCCCGCGCCCATAGGGGGAGCCCGCAGGTTCCTGGCCTCAGGCGAGCCAAACCCGAACGCAGCGCCCTGCCCACCGCCTACCCACGGCGAACCCACCGGAACGCGGCTTTCGTCTCACCGCGCCCGCGGACCCAGCCCAGAGTGCCATTGGAGTGGTGGTGCCGCTTAGGTGACTCGAACACCTGACCCCCTCATTACGAATGCGCGTAATTGCTATTTAAAACAGCATTTTAACTGCAGAGTTGTATGGTCTGTTGTACGGTTAGGGTCGCGCAAGTACCTGATCCTATTGGCATTTGTCGGGTAAACCCGACCAGCTATTTCGGGCAGGATGGTCCAGATATCTGTGTCTGTCGGTTTAACCGACATGTCGGGTGGCTCTTGTCGGGTCAAGCTTGTCGGGTAACCCGACGCGCTCATCGTCTCCGTCTTCTGACCTGCTCCCCTGAAGCTCTGGCAGTTGCAGTTAGATTCCGACGTCGAGTGATCCAGTTTCAGGGGAGCAGATCATGCCGGAAAGCGGACTCTCGGCATGTCGGCTTTGGGTGGTTAGCAGACATTGCGGCTGTCGCCGCCAGACAGCTGCCATGCGCCAAGAACGGACATTGGTGCCCAACCCGAAATCGGGCTTTCCTAGCGGCTGCACCAGTTCGTCTGAGTCCGCAGCTCGTCCAATGCCGTGGGCCGTACAGGCCTATTCGGCGGACCAAAGGCGGCCCGGCACCCGAAGGCAAGCGTCGGCGGCGGCCTCGATGGCTGCGAGATCGGCAGGCTGCGCCTTCAAAAAGCGATCGAGAAAGGCGAGCGTGATCCGGGCCGTCTCGGCCTGGATGGAGGGGTCGGTCGATTCCGCAGGCCCCCGGGCGCGCCCGCCGAAGACGCCGTGGTCGGCCCCGTCGAACACCACCAGCATGCGGAAAGCACGGTTCAGCGCGCCGAAGGGCTCCTGACGACGCTATGGCGTAAAGTCGTCGACCGGGCTGGTATCGGCCGTGCCGGTGAACATCAGAACGGGGATGTCGATGCCGCCGTAAGCCTCGGAGCTGGTCTGCCGACGGGGCGGGCTGGGGCTCAGAGCCACCGCCACATCGATCCTGGGGTCGCGCACCGTCTGGCCGCCAGGAAAGGCGTGACCGGCGATGGCGAGCGACGTCACGGCCCCGAAGGAATGGCCCAAGATCGCCAAGTGGTCGCCATCGATGCGGCGGCGGAGCGCTCCGGGCTGGCCGTTGAGCCGCAGGAGTTCGGTCACGGCGAAGGGAATGTCAGCAAAGCGGTTGATCGCGACGACCGGATCGCCGGCCGCAGCCGCCAGATTCTGCATCGGCTGGCCCGGCCCGGCGCGCGCTGCCTCTATGTCGCTCCCTGCGTGTTGAACATGGACGGCGACATAGCCATGGGCCCGCCAGTGCGCGGCCCATATAGGCAAGTCCTTCGCGGCTCCCGCCAAGTCCGTGCGATACGATCACCGCCGGGGCGGGGTCCGTTCCGGCAGGCAGGTAGATTTTGACAGGCACCTCGCGGCTGCGCGCATCGTCGCGCCAGATGGTTTCAAGAACCCGGACATCGCCTCCCGGGCGCGCGTCCATCGCCACGACCGGTTCAACTCGGGAGACCGGTGCGGGGGCACAACCTGCCAGAGGGAAGGCACCGATCAGCAGAGCGGCTGAGCAAATTTTGAACATGGCAATCGTCCGCCGGCCCCACTGCCTCATGGGGTTTGGATCCCGAGGAAGGCCAAAGGGTTCCTTGAGAACAATCGGTCAATGTCGTCGTCGCTAAGAACGTCGGTGGAAGAGCCTGCCCCGTCGATCAGGGTGTTCACCCAGGTCGCCGCCGGGACGATTTGGGTGAAGATCGGGAAATCGGTCCCGAACATGATGCGGTCGCCTGCCGGCCCATCCAGCGCACGTCGCAGGAATGACAAGGTCCGACTGTTTCCCGCAGCGTCGAGGCGTTGCCAGTCGTCAATGTCGAGATAGAAGTTTTCGTGACGTTCGGCGACCTGGAGAAGGCGATTTGGGAGTGTCGCTCGCGCCGGATCTTCGGCCAGCTCCTTATCTGTCATGACGCCGGCCGCAGCATTCACGACCTTAAGCGTCGGAAAATCCGTCAGGACTTGCTCGAAGACCTCGGGTGCCTGGCTCAGATCGGGTCCGCTACCGTTGTTCACATAGGGAATGCCAAGATCGACGCAGGCCTCGAAATACGGGTAGCAGACGTCACGGTCAGTCGGCATGACTCGCCACCATTGCGTGATCCATTCGCCCATCCCGGCGAAGCCAAATTCAGTGACCGCCCGGCGCAACAGAGCGACGCCCTCGGCACCACGGCGTGGATCCACGCCAAAATAGTGGATGAAGCGACCGGGGTAGGCGTCAGATACTGCCTTCAGGTCGGCGAAGATTGTGTCCATGTCTACTGTATAGCCGCGGCGATACGGACGGTTGACCTCGTCGATCAACTGGCATACCGAGACATCGATGCCAGCGCGATCCATCTCCGCGATCAGCACCGCCGCCGACGCCAAAGCACTTCCATCAGCTCGGGCGACTTCGAACGCATCTATTATTTCCCTGTTGGCGCGTACGAGGGCCGCAGCGTCGTCCAGAGGCAGATAGGGGTTGGCGCCCAGCCCCGCTGCGATCTCCGCGTCCGAGCGGACACGAGGGGTCTGTCCACCCCGGCCGAACCAACTCGGGGCGAGGATATGGGTATGAACATCAACCGTCCTGCCACTGACGATGTCGCGGAGGCTTCGGCCGGTAGTTCGACCTCGTGGTGCGTCATTCAGGGATCGCGCACATGCGGGGCATCCCGCAACGAACGGGAGGCAGCCCGCCGCACCCAGAAAGCGCCGCCGATCCAGCTTGGAAAGATCCATCACCCGCCTCCAAATTTGCGATATTATCGATAAAATGCGAGCGCAGGACAACTGAAATCGCGACACGGTTTGATTTCCGTTATGCAGGGCCCATGGACCTTCTCGACAAATCCCCTCCCTCGAAAATCGCCGGAGCCGCTGACACCCAGGAGCGCCAGATCGCTGACGCTCTAATTCAGGACATCATGGAGTGGAGGCTGCCGCCGGGGGCCTGGATACGCGAACGCGAGATCGCGGAACGCTTCCAGGTCTCACATGCCCCGGTTCGGGAAGCCTTTCGACAAGTAGAACGAGCCGGGTTCGTTGAGCTCACCCCCTACAAAGGCGCGCGCGTCATAGAAATTGACGCCCATGCCGCCAATGAGCTGATCGAGTGCTGGAAGGCGCTGTACGGCGTCGTATGCCGGCTCGCCGCCGAAAACTTTAAGGGTGATGACCGACCGCTCATGCGTCATCTTGAGAGATACGAGGCGATTATCGCAGCGACGCCGGATCCGGCTCAACATGTGCCCGTCGCGTTCGAACTGGGCCGCTTTATTCGCGATTCGGCGGGCGGCAGTCTGGCACCCCAGCTCCTGAGTAAGGTCGGTCGACTGGTCCGCTGGCAGCACAAGCTGTTGAGGGAGGAGGACATTGCTTATGGCTCTACAGGTGCCAGTCAGCAGTCGGCCGAGCTGCACCGTCGCCTGGTCGAAGCCATTGTGTCCAACCGGCCGGATGACGCAGACAAAACAGCTCGGGAGGTGATCGCCCTGTCTCAGAAGTTCCTGATTCTTGCGATCGAAAACCGCCTTGCCGAAATCACCGGTGCCCGGCCGCTCCCCCGGCGGAAAAGGCGGCCACGAGCAGCTGCCGCAGCTTGAGTGGTTGACGGCTGGCGCTCCCAAGGCGATGTATATGGCATAATTATCGTTAATTCTGCGTCGCGCGCCGCCGCCTCAAGGTTCGAAGATGAATACTGTCCGGATCGACGGCTTACCGATTACCCGGCGCGCGACTCTCGCCGGGGCCGCTGGCTTATCGCTCGTCGGCTGCATGACGGGCCCCGTAGTCGATCAAACATCTTCGCCACTCGACGGCGAGAAGCTCTACGCGGATCTGCAGCGCTACGCTTCCTTCGGCCCCAAACGCACTGGATCCATTGCCGATCATGCCGTTTCGGCCTGGCTTGAAGCCGAAGCTCGTTTCTCAGGAGCAACGGTCGAAACGTCGCCCTTCCGGATCCGGCAGTTTATGCTCGACGAAGCGTCGCTCGAGCTCCCCGACGGACCGGTGCTGATCTATCCCTACTGGTTCCCAAGAGCGGGTGAGGTTACCGCGACCGTCACCTTCGATCGCGCCAATGCGGCAAGCCGGATTTTGGTCATCGACCTTCCGCCGGGAACGGGAGCCCTTCGGGCCATGCCTCGCGCCGTCATGGACGCGCAGTCTGCAGGTGCAGCGGCGCTTGTCCTCATCACCCACACGCCCTCAGGAGAACCGTTTGCTCATGGTCGAGCGGAGCCATGTGCCGTTCCGACCTTGATTGCTGGAGGCCGCGACCTGACGCGATTGCGCACAGCGGCTTTGAGCGGCGAATCTTGCCGCTTTGTCCTGCGCGGCAACATCCTGGAACAAGCGACCGGGCAGAACGTGCTGGCCCGCATCGGGGGAAGCGGCCCGCAGGTGGTGATCTCTACTCCGACCAGTGCATGGACCACCTCCGGGGGGGAACGCGGGCCCGGCGTCGCCCTCTGGCTCGCCCTGATGCGCAGGGCGGCGGCCGATCCCCGCGGTGCCCGCTGGCTGTTCACGGCCTTCTCCGGTCATGAGTTGGATGGTGCTGGCAGTCGTGCATTCCTGAACAGCGACCGGGCTCCAGTCCCTTCGGACGTAGCGGTCTGGTGCCATTTGGGAGCCTCGATCGCCACTCGTCGGTTCGAGGCTGGCCCAGACGGACTCCTGCAGCCCACCGACCGCCCATCCACGGATGCGAGCTTGCTCACGAACCGTCCGGCGTGGCTGCCCGGCCTGGCCTCCGCCTTTGCGCCGACGGTATTCGAGCCAGCCGTCAGCGGTCCTGACCGCCCGGCGCGTGGCGAGCTCCAGCTTTATTTCGGGGCCGGCTATCCGACATTCGGGTTCGAGGGGCCCCACGATTTTTTCCACACGCCCGGTGACACCGCCGCGACGAGCGGGCCGGATCTGCTGGAGCCCATTGCAATAGCGCTCGACCGATTCTTGTCTGAAAGGCTTCGTTGATGCCGCATTCCGTTCTTCGCTCGGCCTCATTGGTTGCCGCGCTGACCGCGGGCATGATCGCCTGCTCAACCGGCACCTCAATGGCGCAGAACGCCTCCGGTGGCGACGGCAGCTGGATGCGCCGCCATGACACCAATGGCGATGGCCTGATCCAGCGCAGTGAGGCTCCGGCGGCGGTCGCACGTGCGTTTGACGCGCTTGACACCGACGGAGACGGGGCCTTGTCGGTACGCGAACTCCTTCGTGGACGTGCGGCCGCCGAGGCAAGGCAGTCTGGCGGGACCCCGGCCCCACCGGCCGCCCCGTCGATCCGTCCCGAAACGCCCGCGGACCCGATTGACGACGCGATGCAGAGCCTGATCGCCACCAGGGGCCTTGCCGGCGCTGCGGTTATCGTCCGCCGCGTCGGTTCCGACGATGACGTCGAGCGCCGCTACTATGGAAATTTCAATACGGAAACCCGGGTTCCGATCGCGTCGGCGACCAAATGGTTCACTGGAGTTGCGGTCGCGGCGTCCGCCGAACAGGCTGGCAGATCGCTGGACATGCCCGTTGGCGATTGCATTCCCGGCCTTGCCCCGGACAGGGCCGCGATCACCGTCCGTCAGACCCTAAGCCATGTGTCCGGCCTGCCTTCCCTAGGACCTGCCGCCGAGCGGGCTCATCCGGACCTCGAAGCCTCTGTCGCCTCACTGTTTCGCCTCCCTGCAGTCGGGGCTCCGGGCGAAGTCTTCGTCTATTCCGGCACCGCCATGCAGGTGGCCGCCCGCTGCGCCGAGATCCTGGCAGGTAAGGATTTTCGCGCGCTGTTCGCGGCGACGATCACCGAGCCGCTCGGCTTGACCCAGACAGGCTTCGCGGCTGAGGGAGCCCCCGTCACTGGAGGCGGCCTTTGGTCGACACCTTACGACCTGGAACGGTTTACTGCGATGATCGCCGGACGTGGCGCGGTAGGTGACGTGCGGGTACTGAGCCCCGAGGCGTTCGCCGATATTAGTCGTCTGGTCAGTCCCGCCAACGCACGCATAGTCGATATACCCGACGTAGCCCGAGGATTCGAGGGTATGGCGACCGGTATGTGGTGCGAACGCGCCGTGCCATCCGGAGCCTGCGCCGTCGTGTCCTCCGCTGGTGCCTTTGGAACCTATGCCTGGGTCGACTACGAGGCAGGCCTCTACGGTGTCTTCGTCGTCCAGTCGCGTCTGCCCGACGTCTGGCCCACCTGGGTCGCCGTTCGCGCCGCCTTGGGGTCAAGCTAGATATGGATGGTTCCGTCACACGGCGGGATCGGCCCGACGCCGACCAACTAGGTACGCGCCTATTGGGTGGCCTTGAGGCGCTCGCACTCCTGCCTCTGCTGCAGGCGCAAAGCGATCGTCTCGCCGGTCTGACGACGGGCGGCTTTATCTCCGGATACCGTGGCTCGCCACTCGGGGCCTACGACCGTGCGCTGGAGGCGGTCTCCGATAAATTGAAGCATGCCGACATCGTCTTCTCCCCAGGGCTCAATGAGGACCTCGCGGCCACCGCCGTGTGGGGCAGCCAACAAGTTGGATTGGTGGAGCCCGGTCGGGTTCAGGGCGTCTTCGGGGTCTGGTATGGGAAGGGCCCTGGCGTCGACCGGTCGGGCGACGCGCTCAAACATGCCAATCAGGCGGGCACCTCGCCGCTTGGCGGGGTTGTCGCTCTGGCGGGTGACGATCACGTCGCGAAGTCGTCCAGCGTGGCTTTCCAGTCGGAACCGGCGCTGATCGCCGCCGGGATCCCCATTCTCTATCCGGCTGATGTGTCGGAGCTGATCACATACGGTTTGCACGGCTTCGCGATGTCGCGACACTCGGGCGCGTGGTCGGCCTTGAAATGTCTCGTCGATGTGGTCGAGACCACTGCGACGACCGCACTGCCGGACCAGGTCAGCTGCATCATCCCGCCCGGAGACTCGACAGGCGACCGCCATATCCGCTGGCCCGACAACGCGGTCGGGGCCGAGCGCCGCCTGTGGGACCACAAGCTACCCGCTGCGCGCGCCTACGCCGCCCTGAACGGGCTGGACCGAGTAACACACGGTGCCTCCCGCCCGACATCGCTCGGAATTCTGGCAAGCGGCCGCGCTTGGCTTGAGGTCTCTGAATGGTTTCGACAAGCCGGGATATCAAGCCAAGCCCTCGAGGATGCAGGCATCTCGGTGATGAAGGTCGCCATGGTCTGGCCGCTGACCGATCTTCCGACGACCTGGGCGTCCAGCGCGCGCGAGATTCTCGTAGTCGAAGACAAGGCCCCCATTCTGGAAGAGCAGCTTCGCAGCGCGCTCTACGGCCTTAACGCCGATCGGCGTCCGGAGATTGTCGGCAAACAGGATGGCCGAGGTCGACCCTTGCTGCCCCGGCATGGGCAGATCGAGGCCGCAATCCTGGGGCCGATTCTATCCGAGAGGCTCGTTGCTTTCGGTTTGCGCTGGGAACCATCACCGCAGCAGCCTCCGATCACCACAACGACGACGGGGCGTCCGCCATGGTTTTGCGCTGGCTGCCCCCACAACACCTCGACGCGCCTGCCTGAGGGCAGCCGCGCCGGTGGAGGTATCGGCTGTCACAGCATGGCGCTGTGGATGGGGCGTGGCACGGCGCTGATAACCCACATGGGGGGCGAGGGAGCAAACTGGATTGGTCAAGCACCCTTTTCCAGCGCCAACCACGTGTTCCAGAACCTTGGCGACGGCACCTATGCCCACTCCGGTTCGCTGGCGATCCGAGCCGCCGTCGCGGCGGGCGTCAATATCACCTACAAGATTCTTTACAACGACGCCGTCGCTATGACCGGCGGACAGATCGTCGAAGGGCACCCATCTCCCTGGCGCGTCGCCGAACAGGTCCTGGCAGAGGGTGTCAGCCGTCTGGTTGTTGTCAGCGAAGAGCGTCATCGTTACGGCACTGAGGCCCGTTGGCCTGAGGGCGTGGAGGTGGTCGGCCGAGAGCATCTAGACCGCATCCAGAGAAAGCTGAGGGACATCCCCGGCGTCACCGTCCTGCTCTATGACCAGGCTTGCGCGGCCGAGAAACGTCGTCGGCGTCGGCACGGCGAGTACCCCGTCTCTCCGACCCGGGTGATCATCAACGAACTGGTGTGCGAGGGCTGTGGCGACTGCGGGGCGCAATCCAACTGTGTCGCGGTGGTCCCCGTCGAGACACCTTACGGGCGTAAGCGGCGAATTCAGCAGTCGGACTGCAATCAGGATCTGTCTTGCTTGAAGGGCTTCTGCCCGAGCTTTGTCACCGTAGATGCGCCGCCGAAGTCCAGGCCGGGCAATGTCTCGGCCGAGGTGGATCTTTCGAGAGTCGCGGAAGCGTCCATCGCCAGGGTGGACGGTGCCTATCGCATAATCATCGCCGGCATCGGCGGTACGGGCGTCGTGACCGCCGGGCGTCTTCTGGGCGAAGCGGCGCGCGAGGCGGGCTTGGGGTTCGCAGTTCTCGATCAAACCGGTCTTGCACAAAAGAACGGGTCCGTGACGAGCCATCTCTGCTTTGGTTCTGCCGACGACCAGGCGCTTTCGGCCAAAGCTCCGCCCGGGGGGGTGGACCTGATGATCGCCTGCGATTTGGTCACCGCGCTCGACAAGCAAGCGGCCTATGCACTCTCCCCGGACCGGTCGCGAGCAGTTGTCGATACCGAAGTGCACCCTCTCGCCCTCTCCGTCCTTTCGCCGGATCTGGTCGTTGACGGACAAGCGCTTATCCGAGGTCTTTCCGCCCAGATCTTGCCCGACGGCCTTCTGGCGGTGCGCGCCGCTGAGACGGCGGCGGTCTTGGGCGAGGCGGCGCTCGCCAACACCTATTTGCTCGGGGTAGCCGCCCAGCGCGGGTGGCTTCCCGTCTCAGTCGAGGGGATCGAGCGGGCAATCAGGCGTAACGGCGTTGCAGTCGAGCGGAACTTGAAGGCCTTCAACCTGGGCCGGCTGCACGTTGCTAACGGGGTCTCCACACCGGCTGTGGAACCGCAAACGATCGACAGCTTGATTGTCGATCGTCAGGCATTTCTGACTCGCTATCAGAACGCCGCCTATGGACGGGCTTATGCCGATCTGGCGCGCCGCGCCGCAGCCGCTGCGTCCATGCCGGACGGGCAGTCCTTCGCCATGAGTGTCGCCCGCAATCTGTTCAAGCTGATGGCGTACAAGGACGAGTACGAGGTCGCTAGACTCCACACTGATCCCACCTTCGCACAGGATCTGAGGAAGCGCTTCGGAGACGGCGTGCGCATCACCCACCATCTCGCACCGCCGATGCTTGGCGGCATCGATCCGGCGACAGGGCGACCCCGAAAGCGGCCGTTTGGACCCTGGATTCGACCTGTCATGCGGGGGCTGGCGGCTTGTCGCGGTTTGCGCGGAACGCCATTCGATCCGTTCGGCGGCACTGAGGAGCGACGTATGGAACGCGCCTTGGTCCAACGCTATCGTCGCGATATCGAGGCAGTCTTGCCTCGCCTCAGCGCAGCCAATCTAGAGGACGCGGTTGCTCTTGCCACGATCGCTGAAGGTATTCGCGGCTATGGTCCGGTCAAGGCGGCGAACGTTGCGCGGATCGAGCCCGACTGGTCGGCTCTGGAAGTGAAGTTTGGCTTGGGAGAGACGGCATGATGCGAGGCTCGAACGCCGAAATCAGTCGTCGTGGCTTCGTGGTTGCGGCCGCCGCGACCGCGGCGGCATGCGCAACTGCACCGATACAACCCAAGCCCGACCCGGCCTCCGGGGAGGCTCTGTATCGTCTGGTACAGGCCTATTCGGATCTGGGCGACCACCGCACCGGCTCGCCAGGCGACCATGCGACCACCCGTTGGCTCGAGCGACAGCTCCACGACATTGGCCTGACGCTCCAGAGGCAGGCTTGGGACATGGAGGCATTTGACGTAACCCGCTCGCGGCTGTCGTGGACGGGAGACCATTCGGAGCAATCAGAGATCGAGGGCTTCCCCCTCTGGCCGCCGATCCCGACCCCGGGCGATGGCGTGCAGGCGCCGCTCAGCGTCACGCCCAGGGAGGACTGTGTCACAGTGCTGACCCTGCCCTATTCTCCGTCGGGATCGCTGGAAAGCGAAGGGGTCGTGGACGCCATCAGCGCGGCCTGTGGCTCCGGCGCGGTCGGGGTCGTGGTCGTGACCGAGGGACCGCTGGGCGAACTGATCGCGCTGAACACAGAGTTCCACCAGCCGCGCTGGCCCGTCCCGGTCCTCATCGTCCCCGGCCGCAGCGCCGCCACATTATCCCGGCTGATTGAGCGGCGGATGCCGGCTCGACTTCAGATCGAGGGCCAGATGCGACCTGACACGGTCCACAATGTGTTGGGGCACCTGGCCCGCGCTGGTCGGGGCATCGTCATCTCGACGCCGAAAAGCGGCTGGTTCCGGTGCGCGGGCGAGCGAGGCTCAGGGATGGCGGTCGCTCTGGCCCTGGCCGAATGGTGCGCACGAGAGACAGAACTGGACGTCCGCTTCGTTTCGGCGACCGGCCATGAGTTTCACGGCGAGGGCGCGCGACGGTTCCTCGCGGCCGATCCGCCGCCCCCCGAGACAGTCGCACTCTGGGTTCATATTGGGGCCAATGTCGCGGTGAACGAATGGCAGTTGGACGCTGGCGGGACACCGGTTCGCCGGGACACGCCTTTGACCCGTCGGGGCATAGCCTGCCATCCAGCGCTTCACGCAGCAGTAACCGCCAGCTTCGCCGGTCAACCAGGTTACGGGGCCCCGATTAACATCGGTGCCGGGCGCGTACCCGGTGAGACGCAGCATTTCGTTGATCATGGCTATAGCCCGCTGATCGGCATGGTGGGTGCCGGCCCTCTGCATCACACCCCGGCCGACACTGCCGTCGCCACCAGTCCGGTGGTACTTGAGCCAGTTGCACGGGGCCTGATCGGCGTGGTCCAGCGCTTTCTGGAACAACAGCCCCAAGGCGATACTCGCTCCTGATGGGGCTCGGAGTCGGTCTGACAATGACAGGCTGAGCATCCCGGCCATGAGCCGAGCTTCGGAACGTCATCTGGTCTGCCGAAGCCATCCCCTCGGGCAGGTCTCCGTGAGCGGGTCAATGACATTGACCATGCCGTGACCAATCCGTCGAGCCGCCGCTCACGGCGGTCGCGGCCGGCTGCTTGTCTCGATTGACCTTGCGCTTTTGCCGCGGCGGACCGGCCGCCGGGTCTTTGGAATGCGCCCGGCCATATGACCTCTCCGGCGCGAGAAGACAGCGCGTTGACAGAGGAAGAAATCGGAAGCACATTATTATCGATAATATCAGCTCTTGGAACGTAAGAGCGGGGGAGAGAATTTATGGGGTATAAGGGCACACTCTTGGCTGGCTGCGCGTCTCTGGCGGGCATAGTGACTCTCAGTGCAGAGCCCGCGTCAGCGCAGGTTCAACCGCAAGCGGATCAAACGACCGAACTTGAGACGGTAACCGAACTTGAGACGGTAGTTGTCAACGCCCGTCGACGTGCTGAGCAGTTGCTGGACGTTCCCGCCGCCGTTAGCGCGCTGACAGCACGTCAGATCGAGGAACTCCCGGTCGAGGTGATCGAGGACTACCTGCGTCAGACCCCGGCGGCGTCGGTCGTTTTCGCCGGGCCAGACTACCTGAAGGACGTTTCGCTTCGCGGGCAGGGCGGCGGCCGCAACGGCTTCTCGGCCTCGGCAACCGGGATCTACCGCAACGGCGTGTTCATTGCGGGCGGCGGGTTCGGCGGCCGATCGCTGAACGCACTCGACCTGTTCGATGTTCAATCCTTCGAAGTGTATCGGGGGCCCCAAGGAGCCCTGTTCGGCCGGAACGCCGTTGGGGGGGCCGTCAACGTGATTTCGCAGGCACCGGGCAACGACGCCCGATTCCGGTTTCAAGTGGCCTACGATGATCGCGATCGACTCACAGGTGAGGCGGTAGCCAACATGCCATTCTCCGATGGACGGGCTGCTTTGAGGGTCGGCATAATTGGAACAGACCAGACCGGCGGGTTCATAACCGATCAGGCAACCGGCGATACGATCGACTATCAGGATTTCCTGGGCCTCCGCGCCGCCGTTCGGGTCGACCTGACCGACTCGCTGTCAACAACTTTGACCTACGAACGCTCCGAATCCGACTCACCCGGCTTCTCGGTTCTAGGTCGCCGTCTGCCGACGCCCGCTCGCCCGACGGCTACCTTCGATCCGGACGTCAATGTTCGAGCTGGATCACGATATGGTCGAGTGGAAATCGAAGAAGATACGATCTTCATGAATGTTGAGCAGCGGCTAGGCTTCGCTGATCTCAGCGTAGTCGTGGCCAATCGCCAACGAGATGGTTCGAGATTCAACGAGGATCTGGATCGGTTCCTCGGATTTCAGAATTTTAGTGGTTCCGATCTCGTGGTTGGGCAATATGAACTGTTCTCCAAGACCGCCGTCGAGGCGCGTCTGACCTCCAACGGGGGCGGCCCTCTCCGGTGGCTTGTGGGCGTGGACTGGCAGACGTCTGACGACAAAGTCACGACAATCAACGAAGGGGTCACCACGAGCGCCGCGCTGCGTGAGCTCGCGACCAGAACAGATGTTTCGACCGAGGATTTCACATCGAGTTCAATCTTCGGCAGCGTCGACTACGCTTTCAACGAGCAGTGGAGCGGATCACTGGAGGCGCGATTCCAGTCCGATGATAGTTCCTCTGTGTTCCTTCGCACTGATCGGGTTCCAGCCCCGACCAACACCAGTCTCGGCCCCATCTCGTCACAGGTGGAATTCTCGCGGTTCATGCCGGGCGCAACGCTGAAGTGGTCCTACGCGCCCGACCATCAAGCCTATGTCCGCGTAGCGTCCGCCTATCGCCCATCCGGCTTTAACGCCGGAACGTCTGATCCCGCAGCTGTGAACTATGACCCGGAGACCTCAATCGGCGGCGAACTTGGCCTGAAGGGCAGGTTGGGCGGCTGGTTGCGTTATGGGGTCAGCGCCTATCGGCAAACCTTGGACGATGCCCAGATAGCGACTTCGGTTAGCGCCACTGACACCACCACTGTTCTCCAGAACGTCGAAGGTGTGGACTACTGGGGTTTGGAACTGGAGCTAGGCTCAGACTTCAATATCGGTCCTGGAGTGCTCGCGACCACACTGACTGCCTCTACACAGGACGGTGAGTTCAAGGATGGATCCTCGATTATCAGCACCGGGGTAACCTACGATCTTTCGGGCTTCCGGGTTAACCGGGTACGTGACCTGACCGCTTCGATCACTGCCAACTATGCGTGGCGGTTGGGCCCAGGGCGGGCTTACGTTACGGCCACCCTGACCGGCGAGGGTGGCGGTTACGAAAATGCGATCGGCTCGCTGAAGGTCGCTGGCGTCTCACGTTCTTCGCCATCGTATATGATGGCGGGCCTCCGGGCCGGTTGGAGCTCCCGCGAGTGGAGCGCATCGGTGTACGTCAACAACCTGTTCGACGAGGTCTATGCCACGCAGGAGATCCAATCGAACGTCTTTTACAACCAGGGGCGCGTGATCGGCGTCCGGCTGGCACGCAGCTTCGGCTACTGACGCGAGGGTCGCTACGGTGTCCTGGGAATGAGCAACATCGCCCAAATGCCCAGGACAATTGCCGCGACCGTCCGACCCCGTCTGTCACACCATGGAGAACCAGCCGTCATGGACTCGCTTGGCCCCAATCTCCGCTCCCGCTCTGGAGGGGCAGTGCGGGTCGGTGAATCCGCCCGTCCAATGTCGGTCGCCTCTCGTATCCTTTCTGTAGTCTTTCTAAGCGTTCTGCTAGCCACGCCGCTGTCAGGCTGCGGTGGCGGAGGAGGCGAGACAGATCAACCCACGCCTCCTCCCCCTTCACCACCACCTCCTCCTCCGCCTCCTCCGCCTCCGCCTCCGCCTCCGCCTCCGCCGCCTCCTCCGCCCGGAAACGTGTCCCGGGCGGTTAGCTTCGCCATAGCATCGGGGTCCCGGGCCGTTCTGGTGATGCAGGACGGTGTTCTGGTCGCCGAACAGTATGGTGGCCTCGGTCGCGTGGATCGTGGGGAAGCTCTTGCCTCCGGGACAAAGAGCTTCAGCTGCGCGCTCGCCGCCGCCGCGGAGGCGGACGGGTTCCTGAGGGCCGATGATCTGGCCTCGATCGCTATCCCCGCGTGGGCCCCCGGAGGGGCGGCCCCGGACCCGGGCCGAAAGCAGACCATCCGGTTGGATAACCTGCTGTCGATGACGGGCGGCCTGAGCAACACCGGTGCCAGCGGTGATCAGCTGAACAACGTCGACAGTTTCCGGCAGGCGATCACGGCGCGCTCCGGCAATCCAGCGGACGAGGTTTTCACATATGGGCCCAACAGCTTCCAGGCGTTTGCGGCCGCGTTCGAACTGGCGACCGGTGGATCACTGACCGCCGATCTGGGCGTGACCGGGGGCCAGGACTCGGTGTCCTACCTGCAGACGAGGGTTCTCAATCGCATCGGCATCGCCCCGACCCAGTGGCTCCGTGACATCAGGGGTCACGCCAACTGGGGCGGCGGCGCGTATTTCACCGCCCGCGCCTGGGCGACCTACGGCCAGTTCATATTGCAGAAGGGAGCCTGGCAGGGCGTGCAGATTGTCCCCGCAGCCCTGATCGAGCGGTGCTCGACCTACCGGAACGACGCGTTTCTCGGCTACGGCTTGGGGTTCTGGTTGAACCGTCGGGTGCAAGGCACATTTACGCCGGGGGTTGATACGGCCCCATGGCCGCCCGCGGTCGCCGCTCGTTTCGGTGCCGGTTCAAACATCGCCCCGAACGTGCCTGAAAGCATGTTCCTGGCCTATGGCGCTGGCAATGTGAAAATGTTCATCCTGCCGTCCCACGAGATAGTCGCGGTCAAGGTGGGTGGCACCGATGACGACGACCAGTTCCTGGGCTTGATGTTGGGCACACTGCCGTAGCCAACGGAACGGTCGCCGAGGCGACCAGTAACCCGGGGTTTTTCTATGCACCGCCGTCAGTTGATCCAGTCCGGTCTGGGGTTCTCCGTCCTTTCGCTAGGCGGTTGCGCCGTGACTGCGATCGCAGCTGGCCAAACCGCGGATCCGTTCCAAAGGGCCTTCTTCTACGCCTTCCCCCTGTATGAATTCGCCCGTATCGAGCAGGAGCGCACAGGGGCGGTGGGCGGCCCCGGAAGGCTAAATATGATCGCCCACCGCTCACAACTGCTGGACGCAACAACACGTCTGGTCACCGCCCCCAACAATGACACCATCTATTCCTCGGTCTTCCTTGAGCTGTCCGGGGGGCCGGTCGAACTACAGGTCCCCGGCTCAACCGAGCGTTATTTCTCACTGGCGTTCATGCACGCCTTCACCGATGTCTTCGCCTATATCGGTACCCGCGCCACCGGCGGACAAGGCGGCCGTGTCTGGGTCGTCGGGCCCGGGTGGCAGGGGGATACGCCGCCGGGGGTGCGTCTGATCCGGTCACCAAGCAACGACGTCTGGGCCCTGATGCGGACGTTGGTCGACGGGCCCGGGGATCTTGCGGCTGCCCAGGCCTTCCAGAGTAGCCTGACCCTGAGCATGGCCCCTGATCGGCCGTTGGCACGAGGCTTCACCGCGCCCGCCGGCGACGTCAATGATCCGGCGGATTTCCTTACCCTGGTCAATGAGGTGATCGCTCGATCTCCCGGCGGCGGCGCTCAATTCGCGCGGGCAGAACAGTTCCGGGCCATGGGGATAGGCCAGTCGGAACTTCCGGGTGCCGAGGTCATGGATCGCTGGCGCGCGACCATCCCCCGCGGGCTGGCGACTCTGCGCGAGACGTTTCAGTTCCGGGACTATTCCGTCGCTGGCTGGAGCTACCAGCCGCCCGGGATTGGCGACTTCGGCGAGAACGATCAGCTACGGGGAGCGGTCGCATTGGGCGGCATCGCCGCGCTCGGCGAAGAGGAAGCGATGTACTTCCACGGGAATTTCGACGCCTCAGGCGCTCCGCTGGTCGGCACTGACTCCTACCGCTGGCGGATACCCGCCGGAGGGGTGCCGGTCGACGCCTTCTGGTCCCTCACCATGTACGAAGTCACACCCGAGGGCCGGTATTTCTTCACCGACAACCCGATCAATCGGTATTCGATCGGAGACCGCACCCCAGGCTTGGTGGTCGATGCGAACGGCGGCTTCGAGATCCTGATCCAACGCGAGCGGCCCGCTGGTGCCCTCGCCGCCAACTGGCTGCCATCGCCGCAGGGTCCGATGCGACTTGCGCTACGGGCCTATTTACCCCGTTACCCGCTACGCAATAGGTCTTGGAAGGTTCCGTCCCTGGTTCGGTCGACCTTAGCCTGACGGCGGATGGACAATCCGTGGTCCGGCCTCCCTCCGGCTGACACACCCGTTAGCCCGACCCGGAGCCTCGGTCAGCTCAGAGATTGCCTCGCGCTACTGCAGCTTGGCCATGATGATCAGCCTGGCTCGATCGCCTGACCCTTTCCTTCGCATTTCTCCGCGACTTCTCGCCCTCACCTCTGCGCCGTTCGCGCCTGCGCCAGAGCGAGTTCGGCAATGGTCGGAAGGATAGCGACTTTATCAGCTGCGGCGGTGGAGGCGGCCGTCCCGCGCGCTATTCGGGCCTTTATTCCGTGCAGAATGCAGGCGAACCGAAACAAGTTGAAAGCAAAATAGGTGTCCAGGTTGGGCGGCGAGGCTATGCCTCTTGTCCTGCAATAGCGCGCGATGAAGGCAGCTTCGTCGGGCAAGCCCATCGCCGCGTGATCGAGCCCACCCAACGTGCCGGAAAGGGCGGCGGGAATGCGGTAAGTCATGGCGGCATAGGCCAGGTCTGAGAGCGGATCGCCAATGGTGGACAGCTCCCAGTCCAGCACGCCGATAATCCGCGGTTCGACCGGGTGGAAGACAACATTGTCGATGCGAAAATCACCGTGCACGATTGACGCATGGTGATCTGCCGGCAGGTTAGCGGACAACCAGTCTATCAAGGTTTCAAGAGCCGGCTCGCGCCCCGCTACCTCAGCGTCCGCCGTGTACTGGGACGCCCAGCGTCTTAACTGCCGATCGAGGTAGTTGCGCGGCTTGCCGAAGTTCTCAAGTCCAAGGGCGGCGTAGTCTACATCGTGCAACTTGGCCAAGACGTCAGCCATCTCCAGCAGATAGGCTCCTCGGCTGTCGCGATCGATGTTCGACAGCTCCGCTGACCAGAAAATCCGACCGTCCAGCAGCTCCATCACAAAAAAGGGCGTTCCGATGATCGTAGGATCGTTGCAGAAGCCGAACACTTCCGGCGTTGGCACCGGAGTCGGCCCCAGGGCACAAAGCACACGAGCTTCGCGGTCCACCGCATGCGCACCTTTCAGCAAATTGCCGGGCGGTTGACGACGCAGGACATATGGCCTGTCCAGGGTGTCCAGACGGTAGGTAGGATTTGATTGACCGCCCCTGAACTGCCTGACCTGTAAAGGCCCCCGGAAACTCGGAACCTCGGTCCGCAACCAGGCCTCCAACGCCGCTTCGTCGAACCGGTGAGCTTCCCGCACCGGCATTGTTGGGCCGGTTGTCTCGGCCTCCAAATTCACGAGCGGCGGCCCAAGGCATCGCGCTTGATCTTGCGGGCGAGAGAATATTTGTGGACCTCGGTGGGACCGTCATAGATGCGGAAGGCCCGCAGCTCGCGGAACACCTGTTCGACGATGGTGTCGCCCGTCACACCCGTCCCACCCATGACCTGGACGCATCGGTCTGCGACCCGGTAGAGGGTTTCGGACACGCTGACCTTGGCCATCGAGCTCTCCGTGGTGCCCAGCACGCCGGTGTCCAACACACCAGCGCACCAGTCGATCATCAGCTCGGCCTGTTTGAGATCGATCTGGTTCTCCGCCAGCATAAAGCCGACGCCCTCATGATCGATCAGCGCGCGCCCAAAGGCTTGTCGGGTGACAGCGTATTGAATCGCGACCTCATGGGCGCGACGTGTCGCACCGAGCCAGCGCATACAGTGCGACAGGCGAGCCGGAGCAAGGCGAATCTGGGCGTAGTGGAAGCCTTGGCCGACCTCGCCCAAGACCTGATCAGGGGGAACGGCCAGATCGTCAATGGTGACCACAGCATGGCCGCCTGGCATGGAGCGGTCGATGGTGTCCATGATCCGATCGATCCGAAGAGCGGGGTCCGGCAGGTCGACCAGAAACATGGTCGCGCCTTCCTCGGATCGTGCCATCACAATCCCCACGCCGGCCCCCACCGCACCACTGATAAAGGCCTTGCGGCCGCTGATGCGCCAAACGCCGTCCTCAAGACGGGCGGTCGAGTTCAGCATCGACGGGTCCGAGCCAGCTCCCCCTTCTGCTGCGGGCTCAGTCATGAAGAAGGCCGACCGAACCTCCCCAGACACGAGGGGTCCCAGGAATCGGGCCTTTTGGGCCTCGGTTCCAACCTTGCCCAACAGGTACATGTTGCCTTCGTCCGGCGCGGCGGTGTTTAGGGCGATCGGTCCGAGCGGGGAGCTGCCCGATGCGATCAGGACCAAAGCAGTCTCGCGCTGCGTCAGGTGTGAGCCGTCTGATCGGATATGTGGTGTGAGCAGCCCCTCGGCCCGCGCTAGCTCTCGAAGGTGACGAACTAGCTCCTCGTCGGGTCCATGGGGGCCCTGCCGCTCGTCCTTCTCGTACGAGACGACAACCTCGCGGACGAACGCCTCCACTCTTGCGGCCAAAAGTTCAACGGTTTCGTTCGACACACAAAAAGCTCCCTCTGAAATAGCAAACGGTATAATTATCGATAATATTGCATCAACGATAACGACCGAAGCAAGGGGCTACGCCCGGAGAGGAAGTGATGACGAGTTCGGGACGGGTGAAGGGCAAGACCGCTTTGATCACTGGGGCAGCGGGCGGGCTGGGCGAGGCAATGGCCTGGATGTTGGCGCGCGAGGGCTCGCGTGTCGCCCTATCCGACATCAATGGAGCCAGAGCGGAGCAGCTAGCAGCCGCAATCAACTCCGCCATTCCGGACGCCGCCCTCGCCTACGCTCACGACGTCGCTGATGAAGATCAATGGCACAATGTCGTCAATCAGGCGGCCGAGGAGCTGGGTGGTCTATCGATCCTTATCAACAATGCAGGCGTCGGGGACGGCCTGGCGTTCTGCGAGCAGGACACTGTCGTGAACTGGCAAAGGCAGTTCGAGATAAACCTGTTGTCGATCATGCTCGGCTGCAAACACGCCATGCCCCATCTGCGCAGTGCGGCCCCTGCATCGATTGTGAATATAAGCTCGGTCGCGGGCCTCGCAGCAGCGCCGGGAATGGGGGCTTATAACGCCACCAAGGCCGCAGTCTGGATGTACACCAAGACCATCGCGCTGGAGGCCGCCAAAATGAACTGGAACGTGCGATGCAACTCGGTACATCCGGTCTTTATCAAGACCCCGATCCTAGATCCCTTCATCGCCATGGCCGGCGGCGACGAGGACAAGGCACATGAGCGGCTGGCGAGAGGCATCCCGCTCAAGCGCATCGGCGAGCCGGACGATGTGGCGTGGTGCGTGCTCTATCTGGCTTCCGACGAATCCCGCTTCGTTACAGGGGCTGAGTTCAAGATCGACGGGGGGCTGACAGCCCAGTGAAACCGGCCTGAACCGCCCCCATTCTCTAAAGTAACCGACGCTAACGATATTAAGCCATTTACAGCATTTGAATCCAAACTACGCCAATATATTCAATATATTATCACTTGTATTTCTGCAATAACTCCGCAATGTCGGAAATCTCCTGTATAATGAGGAAGGAATATAATAGTTCTTTCTCATCTGATCAGGAGGCTGCCATGGGCACCTTTATCGACTTCGCGGATGTAAAGGCGAAGGTTTCCTTTGCCGAGACCGTCGCGCTCCTCAAGCTCGACCTGAAAAGCTCCGGCAATCAATGGCGAGGCCCCTGCCCTGCCTGCAACGCCGGCGGCGAACGGGCTCTGGTCGTCACCGAAGGAAGAGGTTTCTTCTGCTTCTCCCTCAAGAAAGGTGGTGATCAGGTTGCTCTCGCCGCTGACGTGACCCCCGTTTCTCATCCAGCCATAACGAGAGTCCTTTGGTGATCTGAGCTTGGGTTGGTGGGGTTGGCAATAGGCCGGCCTGCGCAGCCATCAACCAGCGCAGCAGGCCGGCCGATCTGTCCGGTTAGCGTTCTGGCGTAGGCCTCCGGCGTCAGCCATCCGAGCTTCGAGTGCGGCCGGGTTTCGTTGTAGTCGCGCCGCCAGGCGTCCAGCACGGACCGGGCGTGTGGCAGCGAGCGGAACAGCGTCTCGTTCAGCAGCTCGTCGCGCAGACGACCGTTGAAGCTTTCGTTGAAGCCGTTCTGCTGAGGCTTACCCGGCGCGATGTAGTGCCAGCCCACCCCGTCTCGTCGGCCCAGGACAGGATGGCGTTCGAGGTCAGCTCGGTGCCGTTGTCGCTGACGATGGTCTCCGGACGCCCGCGCTGCTGGATGATGACGTCCAACTCGCGCGCGACCCGGCGGCCCGACAGCGAGGTATCGGCCACGAGCGCCAGGCACTCGCGGGTGCAGTTGTCGATCACGGTCAGGATGCGGAAGCGCCGGCCGTCGGTGAGCTGGTCGGACACGAAGTCCAGCGACCAGCGCTGGTTGGCGACCAGCGGCTCATCCAGGGGCCGACGGGTGCCCATGGCGCGCTTGCGCCCGCCGCGCCGCCGGACCGTCAGCTTCTCCTCGCGATAGAGCCGCTGAACCCGCTTCCTGTTCACCACATGACCCTCGCGTCGGAGCATCACGTGCAGCCGGCGATAGCCGAACCGACGTCGCTCCTGGGCCAGGGTCTTCAGTCGATCCCGCAGAGCGCCATCGTCAGGGCGCGTCGCCCGATAGCGCACGCTGGTCCGATCCACGCCCAGCACCCGGCACGCCCGCCGCTCGCTCATCTTGTGGACCGACCGCAGGTGCGCCACAGCCTCTCGATGCGCAGCGGGCGTCACCACTTTTTTCCCAGCAGGTCCTTCAGCGCGACGTTGTCCAGCATCGCGTCCGCCAACATCCGCTTCAGCTTCGCGTTCTCGTCCTCCAGCGCCTTCAGACGCCGGGCCTCCGACACGTCCATGCCGCCGAACCTGGCCTTCCATTTGTAGAAGGTCGGCGAGCTGACACCGTGACGCCGGCAGACCTCCGCCGTCGCAACGCCGGCTTCTTGCTCACGCAGGATCCCGATAATCTGCTCTTCCGTGAACCGTGATCGCTTCATTCTGTCCGTCCTTTCGAGGGGCGGACTCTAGCTATTCCTGGAGGAGTTTCAGGGGGTCACGTCATCAGCGATCAGGGCGCTCTTGCGCCGAGCGATCACGTGATGATCCAAGCCATCTTTAACTGCAACGGCTCCGCGCGTCAGATCATCCAGGCTGCAAAAGAGACGGCGATCGCACAGATTGGGGCGGGGTAGATCCTGCCGCCTTAATCGCGAGGTCGGTTAGGCGACGGCTCCATTCGATAAAAAGCCCCGTCATTGTGCGGGGCTTTTTTATTGCGAAGAAGCCAAAATCGCCGCTCGACCATACAACAGTTCCGACCTAGAGTGGATCGGCAAGTGATTGAAAATCAAGAGAAATGGTGCCGCTTAGGTGACTCGAACACCTGACCCCCTCATTACGAATGAGGTGCTCTACCAGCTGAGCTAAAGCGGCCTGCCTGCTGGGCGCAATGCGCCCGGCGACGGAAGCGGCTCTTTATACGGCGGGCCCGGGCTTGCCAAGGGTCCCGAGAAGGGCGTCCTCGCTCGGAGTAGCGGCGATGCGGACCTCGGAGAAACTCAGGCCTGACAGCGGTGCCGCCGCGGCCGCAGAGATGGCGCAGGCGAAGCGGGGTTCGGTGGTCGGCCCCAGCGCGGCCAAGGCGTGTGCTGCACGAGGGCTGTGGATGAGGACCGTGTCCCAAGTGTCGGGGGGTCGATTCCCGGTCTCGCTGGTCTCGTAGACAGGCACACTGAGAACACGCGCGGCTGTGTCGACAAGGGCTGCGAGATCTCCGGCGGGTTTAGCGGCCGTTGGGTTCAACAGAGCCAGGCCGCGCGCCTCCGTGCGGATGAGCGCTGCCAACGCGGTCAGATTGCCATCGGCGGAGCAGATGGACGTGAAGCCTGCCTCCGCGGCCGCCCGAGCCGTGGCGTCGCCGACGGTGAAGACGCGGGGGCCGCGGTCTGGGCTCAGGGCGGCGAAGGCCGCAACGGCATTGATGCTGGTGAAGACGAGGGCATCGATGCCCTTCAGGTCGACCTTGGCGGGAAGGGCCCGGACCTCCAGCAGCGGCAGGACAAGGGGCGTGAACCCTAGCGCGGCCAGTCGAGAAGCCGTCGCCTCGGCACCGGGGCTGGCGCGGGTGATCCAGACCTTCATGGCCTGAGGATCAAACCGCGACCCTCTGGTCCCCGGCCGCAGCATGGACCTGCTGACCAAGCTCCAGCCCGAGCGCCCGTGCCCGGCGTTCCGCATCCGGACCGGTAAGGTCGATCTGGCCCTTGCGACGCCAGCGGGCCGAGCCGTCAGGGGCCAGCATCTCGGTGGTGAGGGTGAGCATATCGCCCGCCACCGTGGCGTGGGCACCGACGGCCGTGCGGCAGGAGCCTTCCAGAGCGGTCATGGCCCCGCGTTCGGCGGCGACCGCGAGCCGTGTGTCGCGGTCGTCGAGCGCCCGGACCCAGGCGTGGTCGGTGTCGCCCTCGCGTGTCTGCAGCGCCAGGGCACCCTGTCCCGGCGCGGGCAGGAAGGTGTCGAGCGACAGATAGCCCCGCACAGCCTCGGCGCGACCCAATCGGTTCAGTCCCGAGGCGGCCAGAAGAATGGCGTCGAAGTCCCCTTCGGCTGCGCGACGCAGGCGGGTGTCGATGTTGCCCCTCAGCATTTCGATCTGCAGGTCAGGTCGCAGGGTCAGGGCCTGAGCCTGACGACGAAGCGAGGCTGTGCCGAGGCGTCCGCCCTGGGGAAGGTCTTCCAGCGTGTTGAAGTCGCGGCTGATGAAGGCGTCCCGGGCGTCCTCCCGCTCCGGGATCGCGGCGATCGTCAGGCCGGCGGGTTGTTCCGCGGGGACGTCCTTCATCGAATGGATGGCCACATCGATGCGGCCATCCAGCAGGGCCTCCTCGATCTCCTTGGTGAAGAGCGCCTTGCCGCCGACTTCCATCAGGCGGCGATCCTGAATCTGGTCGCCGGTCGTGACGATCTCGATCAGTGGGGTTTCTTCGATCGGCAGGTTCATGGCGGCGGCAATGGCCCGCTGCATCATGCCCGACTGGGCCAGGGCGAGAGCGGAGCGGCGGGTGCCTATGCGGATGGTGGGCATTCGGGTCCGTTGCGTCAGGGGGGCCGGGTCGTTACCTGACGCCGGTGGTTATTCTGACGGACCTTAGCAGCGAAAACGACGCGGCAAAGCCAAATGCCGACGCCGCACACTTCGCGAACACCCGCGCCGCGCGCGACGGGGCTCTGACCGTTCTGGGCATCGAGACGAGTTGCGATGAGACAGCGGCCTCGGTGGTGCGACTCGCAGCCGACGGTGAGACACAGGTCCTGTCCTCGATCATCCACAGCCAGATCAACGATCATCAGGCCTATGGCGGCGTCGTCCCTGAAATCGCCGCGCGCAGTCATGTCGAGATGATCGAGGGCGTCGCCGCCCGGGCGATGGCGCAGGCGGGTCTCGGCTACGGCGATCTGGACGGTGTCGGTGCCACCGCTGGCCCCGGGCTGGTCGGAGGCGTCATGGTGGGGTTGGGTTTCGGCAAGGCCGTCGCCCTTGCCAGGGGCCTGCCCTTCGTTGCGGTCAACCATCTGGAAGGCCATGCGGTCTCGGCCCGTTTGGGCGCGCGGGTCGATTATCCCTTCCTGCTCCTGCTCGTTTCAGGCGGCCATTGTCAGCTGCTGGAGGTGCGCGGTATCGGCGACATGAGCCGGTTGGGCACGACCATCGATGACGCGGCGGGCGAGGCCTTCGACAAGATCGCCAAGGCGATGGGGTTGGACTACCCCGGCGGCCCCGCGCTGGAACGGCTGGCGGCCGATGGCGACGGTAGCCGCTTCGAACTGCCGAGGGCTCTTCTGGGACGCAAGGATTGCGATTTCTCGTTTTCAGGCCTGAAGACAGCCGCTTCCCGTGCCGCCCAGACGCTCCAGACCGATCAGGACCGGGCTGATCTGGCGGATGCGGTCCAGACCGCCATCGCGCGACAACTGTCGGAGCGGTCCGATCGCGCGATGGCCGACTACGCCGAGCGACATCCGGCGCGTTCGTTCGTGGTGGCAGGCGGGGTCGCGGCCAACCGGACTGTTCGGCGGGTGCTTGAGGAGGCAGCGTCAAGGCGCGGCTTCACCTTCGTCGCCCCTCCCATGGCCTACTGCACCGACAATGCGGCGATGATCGCCCTGGCAGGGGCCGAACGGCTGAGGTTGGGTCTGGTCTCCGACATTGATGCGCCGGCCCGTCCACGATGGCCGCTGGACGAAGCACGGGCGATCGCAGACCCTGTCCATCCGACGGGACGCAAGGGTGCCAAGGCCTAGGGGGGCAGATGCAGTTTCGTAGTGCGGGTGTGATCGGTGCGGGGGCCTGGGGGACCGCCCTTGCCCAGGTCTGTGCGCGGGCCGGTCTGGACACCGTGATTCAGGCCCGTGAGCCGGAAGTGGTTGAGAGCATCCGCACGCGAAGGGTCAACGACCTTTTCCTGCCCGGTGTCGAGCTGGAGCCAGGCATCTCGGTCACACCGGATTTTTCCGATCTTTCGGGTTGCGATCTCATTCTCGCCGTGCCGCCCGCCCAATTCATGCGCACGACCCTGACGGCCTTTGCGCCCCATGCGCGAGACGACGCGCCGATCCTGCTGTGTTCCAAGGGCATCGAGCGAGGGTCGCTGAAGCTCATGACCCAGGTGTTGGCCGAGACGATCCCGGCCGCTCCTGCCGCCGTGCTCTCGGGCCCCAGTTTCGCCGCCGACGTCTCGCGCGGCCTGCCGACAGCGGTCACACTCGCCTGCGAGGACGCCGCCCTGGGCGAGGCGCTCATGGGCACGCTGTCGGCACCCGGCTTCCGGCCCTATCTGGCGACCGATCTGATCGGGGCCGAGATCGGCGGCGCGATCAAGAACGTGCTTGCCATCGCCTGCGGACTGTCCGAGGGCCGGGGACTGGGGCGAAGTGCCCACGCGGCCCTGATCACCAGGGGCTTCGCCGAGATGACTCGGCTGGGCGTCGCCCTGGGAGCCGAGCCGCAGACGGTCGCGGGCCTGTGCGGCCTCGGCGATCTGGTTCTGACCTGCTCAAGCCCGCAGTCGCGAAACATGAGCCTCGGCCTCGCGCTCGGTCAGGGTCAGACCATCGAACAGGCTCTGGCCGGCAAGCGGTCGGTTGCCGAAGGCTACGAAAGCGCGCCCGCCGTGCGTGAGCTGGCGGCTCGTGCCGGGGTGGAGATGCCCATTTGCGAGGGTGTTGCCGCCCTTCTGGCGGGCGAGACCACGGTGGACGGTCTGATCGACGCCCTGCTTTCACGGCCGCTGAAGTCCGAACAGGGATGAGTGAAGCTGCGCCGATGGAGCGCAAGCGTGTCTGGGCGACGCCCGCCGGCGTGACCCTGTGCGCGCTGGACGACATCGCCCAGCCGGGCTCCCGTGGCTTCGTGCTTCAGATCGGCGAGGCCTACTTCCACGGCTTTGTGGTCCGCAAGGATGGCGAGGTCGCGGGTTGGGTGGATCGCTGCCCTCACGCCGGCTTTCCGATCGCCGTGGAGCTGGATCGTTATCTCACGCCGGACGGAAGCCAGATCCTGTGCGGCTGGCACGGGGCCGTGTTCGAGCCCCTTACGGGGGCCTGCGTCGGCGGGCCGTGCGCGGGCGGAAAGCTGACGCCCTGGCCGGTCCGGGCCGAAGGCGGCGTGATCCGGACGGCGTAACCTTTACTTTTTCAGCCGCCGAGCGTTGGCGGTCGCCGCAGCGTGGATAGGTTTCAGAGCTTCAGCCTGGGCTTTCAGCATCTCGGCATTCAGGCTGAGGGCCTGGCTGGAGGCTCGGCCCCACCAGCCGAAGACCCAGGACATCTGAACGGCCATGGCCACCTGGGGTGTCTTTGCGTCTGCCATCGCGGAGACCGCGTGCGCGGCATGCCCCAGTTCGTCCATGGCGGAGACTGACGTGCGGGCCGTGAGATCGCCCATCGCGCTTACGAGTGCAGCCCCGGAGGCGCTCAAGGCTTCCAGCTTTTCGGTGCCCATCAGCGAAATCTCGCGGATGTCCGCCCTCATCGGGTTGGCCAGGCCGTCGGCGAGAATGGTCATGCGCGCGGCTACGACCTCGGATGCCGCTTGCATCATCTCCGCTCCGTTCGCCGCATGTTTGGCGGCACCCGGGGAAGTCTCAGTCGCCTTTCGGGCCGGGCGGCTCACTCTCGTCGTCTTGGTCATGGTCTAGCCGTGCGCCCCTTTCCCTAGGCGGGCAAGACTTCGACCGAGAAGTCGGCGACGTCCTTCAGCAGGGCGATTGCAGCGGCCTCGATGATCCTCTGGCCCTTCTCCGGGCTGGCCTGGGCGGGATCGGAGCCGATGCGGCCGTCGGGGAAGCGGGCGCGGTAGTCGAGCGCATCGCGGATCGGCCCGCTGGGGGCGATCTTCGGCGAATAGTCGGCGGTCTTGATGCGGTCCGGATACGCGGCTTGGGTCACTGCGATTTCGGACGGGGTGGCGTGCATCCCGTGGCCGGTCGGGAAGATCGAGTTGCACAGGCCGTTCACGCCCGGCAGGTCCCACCAGTTCCGCAGTTTCAGCACATAGGGACAGGGATCCTCGGCGAAAGACCACTCGGCGTAGAGCTCCGAGAAGGTCGCCTCTATGGTCGAGACGTTGCCCCCGTGTCCGTTGAGGAAATAGATCCGCTCGAAGCCGTGCCGGCTGAGCGAGCTGACCCAATCGGTGATCGCGGCCATGAAGGTGGAAGGGCGGAGCGAAATCGTTCCCGCGAACGCCAGATGGTGCTGCGCCATGCCAATGTTGAACGTCGGGGCGACGATCAGGCTGCTGTTGGCCTTCTCCGCCGCATGGGCGATGATCTCCGGACACATCCAGTCCGTGCCGAGGAGCCCCGTCGGGCCATGCTGTTCGTTGGAGCCGATCGGAACCACCACCGTCTTCGTTGATTTCAGCTGGGCGTCGATTTCTGGCCAGGAAGAGAATGCGATCAGCATGCGGGACGCTCCGGTTGGGTCGAGCGCCGACTTAAGCTCCGGTGGTGCCGCCGCCAACCCTTTCGCGCTTGGGCCGGGTGCCGAGTCCCGCTAGACTCGCCTTAGCGTTGTCGCGTTAGGGAGTCTTGAGTGCTATTGCGTGTGCTGTGCGCCTTGGTCGCGGCCTTGGTGACTGTTCCGCCGGGTGCCCTGGCCCAGGGCGGGCCAGGCTCGCCGACGGTTGCCGCCGCAGGCGAAATCCCGATGGACCCGGCGGTGCGCCGGGGAGTGCTGCCCAATGGCCTGCGCTATGCAATCCTGCACAACGACCGTCCGATCGGGGGCGTGTCCATCCGGATGCGGATCGACGTCGGCAGTCTGGAGGAGGCCAGCCACCAGAGCGGCATCGCTCATTTCCTGGAGCACATGGCCTTCAACGGGACGGATAACTTTCCAGAGGGCGAACTGAGCCGCCGATTCGCGGCCGCCGGGGTCGCTTTCGGGCGAGACCAGAACGCGTCAACCAGCGCTTTCGCCACTACGTACGAGCTGGATCTGCCGCTCGCCGACGAGGCGCGGCTCGACCTGGCGTTCGCTTGGCTGGGCGACATCGCCGACGGCCTGGTGTTCGATCCCGAGGCCGTCGATCGCGAGCGCGGCGTGGTGATGGCCGAGCATGACGGCGGCCTCGGCGCCGCCCGCGACCGCGAGTTAGCCTACCAAGCCTTCGCCGCGCCAGAGCATCTGCGCTGGAGAAGGCCGCCGATCGGCCGCCGCGAGACCATCGCTGCCATCACCGCGGACCAGCTCCAGGCTTTTCACCGCGCATGGTATCGACCCGATAATGCCGTCGTCGTGATCGTCGGCGACCGGCCTCAGGATGAGTTGGAGGCCCGCATTCGCGCGACTTTTTCGGACTGGACCGCCAGCGGCCCAGCCCCAACCCGCGCTGTCCTGACACAGACCGACTTCGAACGCTCTCTGGACGTGGCGGTCCGCGCCGATCCGACCTTGGGGTCGACCTTGTCGGCCTGCCGTCTGCAACCCTGGGCCCGTCGCGGGCCAGACACGGTAGCGCGACGTCGCGAAAACATTCTGCGCACGCTGTGGACGACGGCGATCAACCGTCGCTTCCAGCGCATCGCTCAGATCCCGAACGCACCCTTCTCTCGAGCATCACTGGGTCGCTCTGCGTGGACGGGCGAGGCCGACGCCTATTGCCTGAGCCTGACGCCCAACGCGGCCGAGGACTGGAGGGGCGGGCTCGACGCAGCCTTGACCGAGCTGCGCCGCCTCGAAGTCCACGGCGTCACCCAGGGAGAGCTTGACCGCGCCGTCGCCGCCCAGCGTGCGGCCAACGCCGCGGCCATCGCCAGCGCCGAGGACCGCTTCTCGACAGCTCTCGTCAACGATCTCCTGGCGGCTCAACCCCTGCCTCCGCTGGATCAAGGCGGCTTCGTCCACCCCCGCGACATCCCGGCGATCTATGATCCGATCGCCGAGACCATCACCCCGGCCGAAGTCCACACCGCCTTCCGTCAGGCTTGGGCGGGGTCGGGACCGCTGATCTGGGTCTCGATGCCGACCCCGCCCGACCCGGATGCCGTTCGCGTCGCCTGGACCAACAGCGCGTCCGGCCCGCCGCCGGCCGCCTATGCCGATGTGGCAAGCGTCGCCTGGGCCTATAGCGACTTCGGCGATCCTGGGACGGTCGCATCGCGCGAGACCGTGGAGCCAGGCTTCACTCGTGTCACGTTCGACAACGGCGTTGTCCTGAACGTCAAGTCGGTCGATTTCACCCGCGATCTGGTCCAGGTCGGCGTGCGGTTCGGTTTAGGGCGGCGCGAGATCGCAGACGCCGACCTGTTCGTGGCCAGCATCGGCCAAGGCCTCGTGCCGATGGGTGGCTTGGAACGGCATGCCTTTGAGGAGATCCGTGACCTTTTCCCGGATAAGCGGCTTGACGCCCGCCTGACTTTCGGCGACCGCGCCTTCTCGCTCAACGGATCGACCCGGACCGCCGACCTGGAGACCCAACTCCAGCTGATGGCGGCCCTGCTCAGCGACCCCGGCTTTCGGCCCGAGGCCACGGTCTTGGTTCCGACGGCGCTCGACGCCTTCTATCGCAACCTTCGCACCCAGCCGTCCCTGATGATGGGTCAGGCGATCACCGAGGCCATCGCGCCGGACAGTCCGCTCAGTCTGCCCCCTCGCGAGGTGGCCTTAGCGATCACTATCGCCGATCTCGAACGCGTGTTTCGGTCCGCGATGACCGAGGCTCCGCTCGAAGTCACCCTCGTTGGCGACGTATCGGAGTACGAGGCGATTGCCCAGGTCGCCGCGACCTTCGGCGCTCTGCCCCGGCGCCTTGATGCCGATCGCGGCCGGGCCGACACCTGGTATCTGCGTTACCCCGATACCGTCGCCCCGATCGTGACGACGCATGAAGGCCCGGCTGATCAGGCGCTGGTGGCCGTGGTGTGGCCCCTGTTCGTGGCCGATTCCGCGTCGCGGCGGGAACAGCGCGCGCTCCGCCTGTTCTCGACCGTGCTGCGCGAAGAGATCCGCAGCGAGGTTCGCGAGACGCTCGGAGCCTCCTACAGTCCCTCGACCACGATATCCCTGCCAGACCAGGCCGATCAGGGTTCGCTGACTGTCTCGGTCGCCACGTCGCCGCAGCAGACCGAGGCCGTGCGAGAGGCGGTGAGACGGGTCATGGACCGTCTGGTCGCCGATGGCGGCGTGACCCAGATCGCTTTGGACGCGGCCCGGACCCCGATCCTGGACCGGGTCGAAGCCGACCGCCGGACAAACAGCTGGTGGTTCGGTGTGATGAACGGCTCGGCGGCCGAGCCCCAGGTCGTGGATGACGCATTGTCATGGCCCGACGACTATCGCGCCATGACCGTGGCCGAGGTTCAGGCTGCCGCCGCTCGCTGGCTGTCCAGTCCCCCTTTCGAGGCCATGGTCCTTCCACGGGCCACGATGCCGACGCAGGTCGAGGCGATGCCTTGAATCGGCTGTTCGAAACGGGGCCTTCATGATGACTGGCGCGCCAGTTCCCGTCTTCGCTTGGCCGCCGGACGAGGATCGAGTGGAGGAGATCTTCGCGCGCCTGTCGCGCGTCATGCCGGAGCCGAAGACCGAGTTGCGGTTCCAGGACCCCTACACCCTGGTCGTCGCCGTCGCCCTGTCGGCCCAGGCGACAGACGTTTCGGTCAACAAGGCCACGGACAGACTGTTCGCCGTGGCTTCGACTCCGCAGGCGATGCTGGCGCTAGGCGAGGAGGGACTGGTCCCTTTCATCGCCTCCATCGGCCTGTATCGAAACAAGGCGAAGAACGTCATCGCGCTCAGCCGGATCATCCTGGACCAGCATGGCGGGGTCACGCCCCTGAATCGCGCTGATCTTCAGGCCCTGCCCGGAGTGGGGCGCAAGACCGCCAGCGTGGTGTTGAACGAACTCGAAATCGAACCCGCCATCGCAGTCGACACCCACGTGTTCCGCGTCTCGCACCGGTTGGGGCTGGCGAATGCCGCCACCGCCGACAAGGTCGAGGACCAGCTCCACGCCGTTGTTCCAGAGGCCTTCCTCGCCAAGGCCCACCACTGGCTGATCCTGCACGGTCGCTACACCTGCACTGCGCGAAAGCCGAACTGTTCGGGGTGCATGATTTCCGACCTCTGTCCGTCAAGAGGCTTTCTGTTTGAGCCGCAGGGGTCCTAGGCAACAGCTCGCGTGGCGGCCGCCTCAGCGAAGAGGCGGCCCCCGTCCGGTGCTTCCGACAGGTAGAAGTCCGGCTCGATCAGCTCGGCTTCCATCAGAAGCCATCGGCCCTCGTGCTCGACCATATCGATGCGGCCATAGAGCAGGTCTTCGTCTATGGCCCCCAGTACCTGATCCGCCAGGGCCAGGGCGGCGGGAGGGGGCGCTTCGACCGTTCGGTAAAGCCCTCCGAATTGCGATTGGATGCGGAAGTCGCCGGGCGCAGCGGTCTTGAGCACTGCGTGGCTCAAACGTCCGCCAAAGAACAGCAGCGACAGTTCGCCGGCCGTGGCGAGATCGGGAAGGAAGGGCTGGATCATGGCCGAACCTTCGGGTGCGCCGGTCAAGGTCTGGCCACGTGAGACCTTCAGCGTCTTCCAGGCCCCGCCCGACACGGTCGGCTTGACGATCACTGTGTCGGTTCGGAAGCGATCGAAGGCGGCTGCCAACTCTACATCCGATGCATCCGTGGTCCAGACGGTCGGGGGAATGGCCACCCCCTGCTGTTCGAAACGGCCAAGGTAGGTCTTGTCCGAATTCCAGGCCAGGACCGAGGCCGGATTGGCGATCCGGATGCCCGTCTGTGCCCACGTCCGGGTGGCCTGAAGCCAGCGCGGGTGATGCTGGTGATAGCCCCAGGCCAGCAGCGGCAAGACCAGCGGGAACTCCAGCAGAGCCGAGGCGTCCTCGGCATGGTCCGGCCAGGCCATTGGGCGAGCGGTTAGCCCGGACAGCGACAGAGCGGCCGCCAGGCGCGCCATCACCTGGGGCCAGTGCGAGCCATAGGTTCCGTCGTCGGCGGCAGGGGTCAGGACGGCGATTTCAGTCATGACGTGGGCCTTACAGCGTTCGGTGGTAGGGACAAGCCAGGGGCTGGCGCAGCCGTCGTCCGGCCGCTAAGGGGCGCCGCATGACCCAGAACACCCCCTCCTACGACGTCTGCGCTGTCGGCAATGCCATCGTCGATGTTCTCGCGCCTTGTGAGCCTGCTTTCCTGACGGCTCAGGGCCTCGCTCCCGGCTCCATGTCCCTGGTCGATGAGGCCCAGAGCGCTGCGCTTTATGACGCCATGGCGGCCGGAGTGGAGGCATCCGGCGGATCGGCCGGCAATACCGTGGCTGGAGTTGGTTCGTTTGGCGGTCGCGCGTCCTATCTCGGCAAGGTCGCCGATGATCAACTTGGTGGTGTCTTTACCCACGACATTCGCGCCGCCGGCGTGCACTTCGACACCCCGGCGCTGGTCGGCGGGGCCGGTACTGGCCGTTGCCTGATCAACGTTACGCCCGACGGTCAGCGCACCATGAGCACCTTCCTCGGGGCCGCGAACCAGCTGACTGTGGCTGATGTCGATGCCGACCTGATCGGCGACAGCGCCATCGTCTACCTTGAGGGCTACCTGTTCGACCCGGCTCCGGCGCGTGCGGCGTTCGAGGCAGCGGCGGAGGCGGCTCATGCTGCGGGCCGCAAGGTCGCGATCACCCTGTCCGACGCCTTTGTGGTCGGCCGCTGGCGCACGGAGCTGCTGGCCTTCATCGAGGTGTCGGCGGACATCGTGCTCGCCAATGAGGTCGAGCTGCTGGCCCTTTGCGAGACCGAGGATTTCGACGCGGCCGCCGAGAAACTGTCGACGATCGTCGAAGTGGCCGCCGTGACACGCGGCGAGCACGGCTCGGTGATCCTGAAGGGCGAGCAGCGGGTGCGGATTCCTGCCTTTGCCGTGGATCGCGTTGTCGATACCACTGGGGCGGGCGATCAATACGCGGCGGGCTTCCTTTTGGGTCTGGCGCGAGGCCTGTCGCTGGCCGATGCGGGCGCGCTGGGCTCGCTGGCAGCGGCGGAGGTGATCGCCCACTGGGGCCCGCGCCCCATGACCTCACTGCACGAGCTGGCCGAGCAGAAGGGCCTCAGGCTCCACGCCGTCTGAGGGTGACATAGAAGGCCCCGTCGCCGCCGTGGCGACGGTGGGCAGAGGCGAACCCTGACACGATCCCTCGCAGGGCGTGCGACTGAAGCCATTCCTGGATAGACGCCCGGATCACCCCGCCTCCGCGTCGCCCCTGGCCCGTGACGACCAGAACGGCGCGCAGGCCGCGCGCCTGGGAACCGACCAGGAAAGCCCGCAGTTGATCCTCCGCCTCGAAGCGGCCGAAGCCATGCAGATCAATCGTGGCCTCGATGGGATCCCGTTCTCGCGACAGCCGGCGCTGACGCCGGGGTTCCAGGGCCTCAGGCGCGCCGTGCGCTGAGGGTGTGCGCACAGCTGTTGTTGCCGGGGTCGGCGAGGACCGTGTCGGCGCGAGTCGAGGCTGGCTTGCCGTCGCTTTCGTGGGCTTCACGTCGAGCGTGACCGGTACTTCTGCCGCGATCCGCAGCGCCTTCCGAATGCGTGCAGGTGTCACCGAGCCCGAAACACGGGCCCAGAGGCGTCGGTCTTCGGCGCTGAGATCGGACGGCGGACGCCGGGCCACGCCGTCAGGCCTCCTCGTAGTCGAGGTCTGGCTCGGGCGGGCCGGGCTCGTAGGTCAAGAGGTCGCCCGGCTGGCAGTCCAGCTCGCGGCACAGGGCATAGAGCGTCGTGAATCGCACCGCCCGCGCCTTGCCGGTCTTGAGGATCGACAGATTGGCCACGGTCACGCCGACCCGGTCGGCGAGCTCGGTCAACGACATTCGCCGCTCAACCAGAAGCCGGTCCAGTTGCACCCTGATCGCCATTACAGCGTTCCTCCCGCGTTCATATCGTCAGCTCCGACTCGCGCCGGAGCCTTGCGCCCTCGCGAAAGACTTCCGCTAAAACGAACACCACGAGGACCGAAAAGATGGGGGTGAGAAGCTCGCCGAACCCCTGGGGTTCCATAACACCGGGGGCCAGGCGTGCCGCAACGAGACCCTGAGCGACCCAAACGCCGCCCGTCACAACGGCCAGGATCAGTCCAACCTCGCGTAGGCGGCGCACATTGTCGGGCTGGAAGGGGTCGCCGATGGTGAGTGTCCGGAAGATCAGCCTGAGATTTCTCAGGATCATCAGGAAGCCGCCAAAATAGGATGTCAGGGCCCCGACACCGAAAAGCAAAAGGGGGCGCGTCAACGGTTGCTGGCGCCCGCCCGCGTCATTCGACACGGTGATGTTCAGATTGGCGATGGGGATGAAGATCGAGGCGAGAAACAGCAAGAGCAGAATCGCTGTGATCACCATCAGGAGCACATAGGTCACGTCCAGCGCGATCTTCAGCAGGCTGGAGACGGAGCCGGGGCCGAGTGTCCGGAAGGGCACCTTGATGCCGGGAAACGGCACTCCGGGCAGACGCGGCAAGCGTCGCTTGGGGGCACTTGGTTCGGAAGGTGGCCGGTCAGCGGTCATCGGCGATCTCTCGCCGGGGATCAGGCCGCGACGGCCGCGCGGGGTCCGGCGAACCCCGACGCGGCTCTATACATCGCGTTCCTGGTCAATGGTCAAAAGCGCCTTCTTCATTGCCGCTGCTGTTGGGCTCGGGGAGCCAGAATGATGCGGCGGCAGGGTGGGAAAGGGTGATTCCTCGCAACGGCGGCCCAAGTCACGGACAAGACCGTTGCGGGTCAGTGCGCCCCTTCCTTAGAAGGCTTGGATCAGGATGGCGACCAGGGCGGTCGGCAGGGCGGCCAGCAGGGCGCCGTTGACGACAAAGGTGCCGACCTTGTCGAGCATCAGCGAGGCGTTCAGGGTGGACATAGTGCTTTTCCTTCGATCCTGAGTGCGGGTCATTTGTTGCCCACATTCTCTGCCACTTGGGTTCGATTTGCTCGCTTCGATCAAACCGGGGAACGTTGTGGCCTCCGTTCTTGAAAACATAGATAGGCCGTGCGAGCCGGGTTTGCACGTTACATATCGTTTAACGATATTAAACTTCGGCAATGGAATGTTTCTGGATCGGGAGCGCGTGTGAATCTCAAGCTTATCAAGGGGATGCGTCTGGTCGTGGCCACCCACAACCCCGGCAAGGCCCGTGAAATCCACGCGCTTCTGGACGGACATTACGCAGTTGTCACCGCAGGCGAACTGAATTTGCCCGAACCTGCGGAAACCGAGACGACTTTTGTCGGCAATGCCATGCTCAAGGCGCGCCATGCCGCCGACGCTTCGGGGGAGGTGTGCCTGGCTGACGATTCCGGCCTTTCGGTCGCCGCGCTTGACGGCGCACCGGGTATCTTTTCGGCGCGATGGGGAGGACCCGACAAGGATTTCGCCCTGGCCATGAGGAAGATCGAAGAAAGGCTCGAGGATCTGGGTGCCTCGGATCGTTCCGCCTTCTTCACGTCCGCTCTCGCCGTTGCCTGGCCGGATGGTCCCTGCGTGGTCGTCGAGGGTCGGGTCGATGGCCGGCTGACTTTTCCGCCGCGCGGGGGGCGGGGTTTTGGCTACGATCCGATCTTTGTCCCCGACGGTCGCGATCAGACGTTTGGAGAAATGGATCCGATCGAGAAGGACGCCATGAGCCATCGCGCCATCGCCTTTCGAAAGCTGAAGGCCGCCCTCATTGACGGATGATCGGCCAGACGGCGTCGCCGTCTATGTTCACTGGCCCTACTGCGCCCGCATCTGCCCCTACTGTGACTTCAACGTCGTCAAGGACCGGGGCTGGCGCGAAGAGAAGGCGGTCCTGGTCCAGGCGATCCTGACCGACCTGGAGGCCCAGGGCGCGCGGCTCGGTCCCCGGCCTCTGACCTCTATCTTCTTCGGCGGGGGGACGCCGTCTCTGATGCTGTCCGAAGATGTGGCGTCGGTGATCGCCGCGGCGCAGCGATTGTTCCCGCACTCCGGACCGGTCGAGATCACGCTGGAGGCCAATCCGACCGACGCCGAGGCTGCCCATTTCGCGGCTCTGGCCGATGCGGGCGTCAATCGCCTGTCGCTGGGGATCCAGTCCCTGGATGACCGCGAGCTGACCTTCCTGGGCCGGAACCATTCCGCAGACGAGGCGCGGCGGGCTATCGCCGTGGCGAGCAGGGCCTTTGCGCGCCTGTCCATCGACCTGATCTACGCCCTGCCTGGCCAGACGGTCCAAGACTGGGGAGCGGCGCTCGATGAGGCCGTGGCGCTCGGGTTTGAACACATCTCGCCGTATCAGCTGAACATCGAGCCCACGACCGCCTTCGGGCGGGCCTTTCAGCGTGGGACTCTGGTTCCGCCGGACGAGGACACCGCCGCCGATCTCTACGACGCGACCCAGTCGAAGCTCGAGGCGGCGGGGTTCGAGGCTTACGAGGTATCCAATCACGCGCGGGGGCTGGTCGCCCGATCAACGCACAACCTCCATGTCTGGCGTGGTGGCGACTACGTCGGCGTTGGCCCGGGTGCTCACGGCCGCCTGACTGAAGGCGGCGTCCGCACGGCGACGGTGGCCCGGCACCGGATCGCGGACTACGTCGCCGGCGTGGCGTCTGGTGAACCCTGGAGCGGATCCGAGCGACTTACAGCCCAAGAAGCCGCCGAAGAGCGACTGCTGCTGGGTTTGAGAACCAGCGAAGGGGTCCCGCAGGTCGTGCTTCGAGCCCTTGATCTGGACCCTGCCCAATCTCCGCTGCAAGGACTGGCCGAAGACGGCTTCGTCACCCTGAAGGATGGTCGGCTGGCCGCCACAGAAAAGGGCCGCCCGGTGCTCGATGCCGTGCTGAAGACGTTGCTCGTCTGAGGTCCGCCTTGCTCCACCCTGTTCGCGCTGGCACGGTCAGGCGATGACCGAGGACGCCCTGTTTCCGCCGACCGCGCCTCCGCCCCGACGGGTTTCCGCAGGCCTTTATCTGGTCTCGACTCCCATCGGGAACCTCCGGGATATGACGCTGCGGGCGCTGGATGTTCTCGCCGCCGCCGACCTCGTTCTTGCCGAGGACACTCGGGTCACGGCCAAGCTCCTGGCCGCCTATGGGCTGAAGGCGCGACTGGAGCGGTGTGACGACCACGCCTCGGCGCGCGCCGCCGAACTCGCCGTCTCGCGCGTGACAGACGGCGGCGTGGTGGCCCTGGTGTCGGACGCGGGCACGCCGATGGTCTCGGACCCCGGATTCGTCGTCGCGCGCGCAGTGATCGCGGCGGGCCTGACAGTCCATCCGATCCCCGGTGCGTCCAGTCTTCTTGCGGCGCTGGTGCTTTCAGGCCTGCCTGCGGATCACGTGACCTTCGTCGGCTTCCTGTCGGCCAAGTCGGCCGGTCGCGTCGCAAATCTCAATGAACTGAAGGCTGCCCGCCACACGCTGGTCTTCTTTGAGAGCGGCCCCCGCCTGAGAGCCAGCCTGACCGACATGGCCGCCGTCCTGGGGCCACGTCCGGCTGCTGTCTGCCGCGAACTGACCAAGCTTTATGAGACCTGCGTCCGGGGGACGCTGGACGAGCTTGCCGTCAACCCGGCGCTGGACGCCCCCAGGGGCGAGATCGTCGTCGTGGTCGGTCCGGGCGAGGTCGAGGTGGCCAGTGCCGCGGATGCCGACGCGGCTTTGGCCGAAGCACTGACCCGGCTAGCGCCCGGCGAGGCGGCATCGGAGGTCGCCCACGCGCTCGACCTGCCAAGAAAGGCCCTCTATCGCCGGGCGCTTGAACTGCAGGGTCGGGGATGAAGCCCCCGCGAGTGGCTCGACCCCGGACGCTTCCTGCGGTCAAGGCCGGCTGGCGTCAGGCGGCGGGTGGTCAGGCCTTCCGCGCCGGCCACGGTGCCGAATGGATCGCGGCGGCGTGGTTGATCGTCAAGGGCTATCGCATTCTTGGCTTCCGGCTGAAGGCACCGGGGGCCGAGGTCGACATCCTGGCTCAAAAAGGAAGCATTCTGGCGGTGGTCGAGGTCAAGCGCCGCCGTACGACCGACGAAGCGCAGATGGCCCTGTCGGCAGGTCAACGCGAACGGCTGCGTCTGGCTGGGGAACGACTGTTGCGCCAAAGACCCGGCCTCACAGGCCTTCGTCTTCGGCTTGACATGGTCACGCTGGCGTCCGGTCGATTTCCGCGCCATCGTCGCGGTCTGTAGTTTCTCGAAATCGGGAACGGGTCGTTCGGGGGAGGACGTCGCCGTGACACGGGAAGAGGCGGAGGACCAGTTGATCGCGGCGGGACATGCCGACGACGACGTCTTTCCGTTGCTGGACGCCGCGATCGCCTGTGCGCTCCATGATCTCCCGTTTCGCGACGAGATGCCTGTGCGTCGTCTGTCAGACGCCGCCGCCAGCCGTCTGGCCGAACGTATCAAAACCGAAAGCCCGGATGATGCCCTCGCCGAGACCCTGTCGGCGGACCTTGGGCTGAACGGCGACCTGCTCTGCTACGACGATCCCGCCAGTACCGACGTCATCGATGTCACCAACAGGCGACGCGGCCTGTCCGCCGCTCTGGCGATCTTCTACCTGGATGCCGCTCGGAGGGTCGGACTCAGTGCGGCTGGTGTCGATTTCCCGAACCACTTTCTGCTGCGCGTCGAGACGCCGTCCGGTCCTGTGGCGGTGGACCCCTTCAGCGAGGGCCGCGTCGTGATGCCGTCCGAACTGACGCGCCGGGCGCTTCGCGCCGGCCTGACGCCACACATTGCAGATCGCCTGGATGTTCTGATGGCTCCCGTGACGGATCGCCAAGCCTTGATCCGGCTTCAGAACGTGCTGTTCAACCGGGCGATCAAGGCCGAGGACTACGAGAGGGCTGAACGGTCAGCCTTTCGCCGGGCGCTGCTGGATCCCGAGGATCACCGGCCCTGGCTGGACGTCGCTGCCGCGCGAGAGAAGCAGGGGGCCCTGACGGGTGCGATCGACGCCCTGGCCCGCGCTCGCGCCGTCTCGGGCGAGGCCGCTCCGGTGCCTGAAGCCGCCTTTGATCGCCTGCGGATCCGGCTGAACTGAGCCTCGCCCTTGCGGCCCCGGTCGGGTCCGTCCATGTGCGGGCGGCTATCTCCCGATGAAGGACCCCCGATGCTGAAAGTCGCAATTCAGATGGACCCCATCGAGGGGATCAACATCGCCTCGGACACGACCTTCTTCCTGGCGCTGGAAGCCCAGCGGCGCGGGCATCCACTTTGGGTGTATGACTTCCGGACCCTGGCGCTGGAGGACGGAGATCTCTTCTGTCGTGCTCGTCCGGTGACCCTGCGGCCGGTGGCCGGCGATCACGTCAGCTTCGGCGACGAGGTCCGTCTCGACCTGGGCCGAGACGTCGATGTGATCCTGATGCGCCAGGACCCGCCCTTCGACATGGTCTATGTGACGGCGACCTATCTGCTGGAGACGGTCCATCCGAGGACGCTCGTGGTCAACGACCCGGCCGAGGTCCGCTCCGCGCCCGAGAAGCTGTTTGCCACGCGGTTCGAGGGGGTCCAGCCGCCAACCCTGATCAGCGCCGATCCTGTCGCCCTCGTCGACTTCCACGAGCGACACGGCGACGTCGTGCTGAAGCCACTGCATGGCGCAGCGGGTTCCGGCGTTGTGCGGCTAAAGGCGGGTGACCCGAATCTGGAGGCCTTGATCGAAATCCATGCCGCCGCCAGCCGCGATCCGCTGGTTATCCAGAAGTTCATCCCGGCCGTCTCGAAGGGCGACAAGAGGATCATTCTGATCGAGGGCGAGCCGGTTGGTGCCATCAATCGTGTGCCAGCGGAAGGCCAGGTCCGTTCCAACCTGCGGGTCGGCGGCACAGCCGCTCCGGTCGAGCTCACTGAGCGCGATCTGGAAATCTGCGCGATCATCGGACCAGAGTTAAAGACGCGGGGCCTCATGTTCGTCGGCATCGACGTGATTGGCGACCACCTGACCGAGATCAACGTCACCTCCCCGACGGGTGCCGTCCAGCTGAAGGACTTCACCGGTGTGGATTCAGCGGCGATTCTCTGGGACGCCATCGAGACCAGACGCGTAGCGAAAGCATAACGCCGCTCTTGCAAACCGCCATAGTTCATGGTTCGTTCTTTCCCGTTTAGGGAGAACGCCATGCTGGCCAGCATCGCAACGGTAGCGTTTGAGGGTGTGGAGGCGCGGCGCGTCGACGTTCAGGTGCAGCTGGTCGGCAATGACGGGCCGACGATTTTCTCCATCGTCGGCCTGCCTGACAAGGCGGTGGCCGAAAGCCGGGAGAGGGTGCGGGGCGCCTTCGCCGGGATCGGCCTGGCTCTGCCGCCCAAACGGATCATTGCCAACCTGGCTCCTGCCGATCTGCCCAAGGAGGGCAGCCACTTCGACCTGCCGATCGCCCTGGCTCTGCTCGCAGCGCTGGGCGTCATGCCGCCGGATGCGCTGAACGGATGGGCGGCGCTGGGCGAACTGGGGCTGGATGGGCGCATCCAGCCTGTGGGCGGGACACTTCCAGCCGCGGTCGCGGCTTCGGCCATGGGGCTGGGCCTGATCTGTCCCGAGGCGAACGGGCCAGAGGCGGCCTGGGCCGGCGAGGTCTCGATCCTGGCTCCCCGGTCGCTGATCGGGCTGATCAACCACTTCAAGGGGACACAGGTGCTACGCGCACCCGCAGCCGGACCGGTGACCTTGGGGGCCAGCGTTCCCGATCTTCGCGAAGTGAAGGGTCAGGAGAGCGCCAAGCGGGCGCTGGAGGTGGCCGCTGCCGGGGGCCACAATCTGCTGTTCGTCGGCCCGCCGGGATCGGGCAAGTCAATGATGGCCCAGCGTCTGCCGGGCCTCCTGCCGCCCCTGACCCCGCACGAACTGCTGGAGACCTCCATGGTCTGGTCCGTCGCGGGCCTGATCGAGCGCGGTGCCCTGACCCGGGAACGACCGTTTCGTGCGCCCCACCATTCGGCCTCGATGGCAGCCCTGACCGGCGGGGGACTGCGCGCCAAGCCGGGCGAGGCGTCGCTTGCCCATAATGGTGTGCTCTTCCTGGACGAACTGCCCGAATACTCGGCCCAGGCGCTCGACAGTCTGCGGCAGCCACTCGAGACCGGCGAGATCGTCGTGGCGCGGGCCAACGCCCATGTTCGCTATCCCGCCCGCTTCCAGCTGGTGGCGGCGATGAACCCATGCCGCTGTGGGCTCGGGGGGGCCGGCAAGGGAGCCTGCGGCAAGGCCCCGCGCTGTCAGAAGGACTATCAGAACCGAATCTCGGGACCGATGTTCGACCGCATCGACCTGACGGTGGAAACGCCGCCGGTGACCGCCGCCGACATGGCCCTGCCCCCGCCCGCCGAAGGCACGGCCGAAGCCGCCGCCCGGGTCGCGGTCGCCCGAGCCATGCAGGAGGAGCGCGTTCGCGACGCTGGCCTCGACCCGCTTCAGGCGCTGAATGCCCGTGCCAACGGCGAAACACTCGACCGCTTCGCCCGGCCGGATGAGGCGGGGCGGGCGCTGCTGATGCGGGCTGGCGAGGCCGGGGGTCTGACGGCGCGGGGCTGGACACGGACGTTGCGGCTGTCCCGCACCATCGCTGACCTTGAGGGTTCGACCGGCGTGCTCCGCCGCCATATCGCCGAGGCCCTGATCTATCGCCGCTCCACCGTAGGAGCCCAGGCCGACTTCGAGCGTCAGGATGGCGGACGGGCGGTCGTGCCCACGTGGTGACGAAGGCATCGTCTGCCCGTCGCAAGACTTCGGAAACCCTGCGAATTGAACCGCCCTTAAGGCTGGGTGGGTCAAGCTGTCTCCGAACGGGGGAAGCGAATGCCGAGGAAGCGGGCGACCACAGCGACGAAGGCGGGAGAAACCACCCCCGCTTCGGGTGGTGCCGACCCCTTTCTGAGGCTGATGAGCCACGAGATGCGCACGCCCCTGAACGGCGTGATCGGCATGTTGGGCCTGTTGACCCGAACCCGGCTGGATGGGGCCCAACGCGCCTATGCCGAGGCGGCCAAGGATTCGGCCGAGCACCTGCTGGGACTGGTCAACGACCTGCTCGACTATGCCCGGCTGGAAGTCGGCAAGCTGGAGTTTGATCTCGCCCCCGTCGATCCAGAGACGCTGGTGCGGGGCGTGGCCGAGCTTCTCAGCCCGCGGGCTCACGACAAGGGACTGGAGATCGTCTGGTCGGTCGCAGGCGATGTTCCGGAAATCATGGCCGATGAAGGCCGACTCAGACAGGTGTTGTTCAATCTGGCCGGCAATGCCGTGAAGTTCACTGAGACCGGCGGCGTCCGGATCGCGGTCGAGCGCGCGGGCGGCACGGAGCGCAAACCGATCCTGGTCTTCATCGTCGACGATACCGGTCCGGGCGTACCGGTTGAAGCGCGGCGGAGAATCTTCGAGGAATTCGGCCACGTCGACGCATCTGACGCCACGCGTCACGATGGAGCCGGCCTTGGCCTCGCCGTTGTCCAGCGTCTGGCCGAGGCCATGAAAGGCAAGGTCTCGGTGTGCGATCGACCCAATACCGATGGCCGACGCGGATCCCGGTTCCGGTTGCAGGCACCGTTTGATGCGTCCCCCGGCGCCGCCGTCCGGCCGGCCGCCCTGGCCGGTCTGGAGGTCGCGGTGAGCTCGCCGGACCCCTTCGTCGCCGAAGCGGCCCGGGCCCAGCTGATCGCCAGCGGCGCGACGACGACCATCGACGATGCCGCGGCCACCCTGATCGATCACGCCGAAGCCGCGGCGCAGGGGCGAACCCTTGCCGACCTGCCGGCGACCGGACGGGGCATTGTCCTGCTAAAACCGTCGGAGCGGGACCTGATCGCTCGATATCGCGCGGCGGGGTTCCACGGCTATCTGATCAAGCCGCTTCGCCGGGCCTCGGTGGTGGAGCGGGTGCTCGCGGCCTGCGCCAGCGATGCGCATCAGGCCGGAGTGCGCGCCACGGCGCTGGAGGATGATCGCGTTCTGCCCGTGCGGTTCGCCGGCACACGCGTCCTGCTGGCCGAGGATAATCCGGTCGGCGCCCTGCTGGCCCGGACGCTTCTGCGGCGTGAGGGCTGCGTGGTCGAGACAGCCGGAACAGGCCGCGAGGTGATCGAGGCGCTGAAGCGGGCGCGCTATGACCTGGTCTTCATGGACATGCGCATGCCCGGCATGGATGGGCCCGAGGCGACCCGCGCCATACGGGCCTCGGGCGACCTGACCCCTATCGTCGCCCTGACAGCCAACGCCTTTGACGAGGATCGCCGGGCCTGTCTGGAGGCGGGCATGAACGATCACCTGGTCAAGCCTCTGGAACTGGAAGCGCTTAGGGCCGCGCTCGCCCGCTGGACGACGGGGGACATCCGCGCCAAGGTCGTCGCCGCATAGGGCCAGCCGACGACAGGGCGGCGGCCTTCGACGATGAGGCTGCCACCCAATGAACCCGCCGACATCCAGCTCGACGACCGCCGAGGTTGCCGCGACTGACATCAAGCCCAAGGGGCTGGGTGTCCTGAAAGCAGCCTTCCGTGAGCGCCGCACTCTGGCGATGCTGCTGCTGGGCTTCTCGGCCGGATTGCCGTTCGCCATGCTGATCGGGACGCTGAACGCCTGGCTAGACGCTGCGGGAGTGTCGATCGCCACCATCGGCATCCTTTCGTGGATCGGCCTGTTTGGGGCCTTTCGCTTCCTGTGGTCTCCGGCCGTCAACTGGACGCCGCCGGTGATCGGAGAGCGCTTCGGACGGCGTCGCAGCTGGCTGCTGGTTCTGCAGATCGTCATCGCCATAGCCCTTGCCCTAGTCGCGGTATCGCGGCCTGAGAGCGGCGTGTTGGGGCCGCTGGCGCTTGGAGCGGCGCTCGGGGCCTTCGCCTTCGCCACGCAGGACATCGTCATCGACGCCTGGCGGATCGAGGTGGCCGACGAACGCGTGCCCATCGATCTGCTGTCGACCATCTATCAGCTTGGCTACCGGACGGCAGCGCTCGCGGGCGGAGCGGGGGCCCTGCTGCTGGCCGACGCGATCGGTTGGCCCGGCGTCTTCGTGACCGCGGCGTTTCTGATGGGGCTGGGCCTCATCGGTACCTTCATCGCACCCGAGCCGCAGCCGGTGTCCCGCGAGCAGGTGGCGAAGGAGCGGAAGGGGTCGCCGACGCTCAGGATGGCGGTGCTTGGGGCGACGCTGCTGGCGTGGGGTTGGGCGGCATTCATGCTGATTCAGTTCATGGTCACGGCACTGACGACCAATCCGGCACCGAGCGCGCGAGAGTTCACGACGACCTGGGGGTCGTGGATCGTGGCGGCGACAGTGATCCTGCCCGCCGCCCTGTCCGGGCTGATCGTCTGGAAGGGCCGGTCGGCGACCGCGGCTGAAGGGGCGGCCAAGCCCGGATTTCTAGATAATCTCTACGATGCGATCCTGGCTCCTCTGGTCGAGTTGATGGGGCGGCTAGGCTGGGGGGCGGTCATCGTGCTCTGCCTGATCCTCACCTATCGGATCACCGACGGCGTCTGGGGCCCGTTCGCCTTTCCCTTCTACATGGGCGACACCGGTGGAGCGCTGGGCCATACCAACGCCGAGGTTGCTCTCGCGTCCAAGACCTTTGGCGTCATCATGACCATCGTGGGCATCGCGCTCGGCGGGTGGGCGCTGCTTGTCATCGGACGCATGTGGAGCCTGCTGCTGGGGGCCATCGTGACCTCGGCGACCAATCTCCTCTTTGTTGATCTGGCTTCCGGCGCGCCGAACGTTCACGCCTTCATGTCCGGGACGGGTCTCTATTCTCTGTTCGGGGCCTTCCAGATCGGTGAGCCCTTGGCGCGGCTGATGCTGGTGATCGCGGGCGAGAACATCGCCGGCGGCTTCGCAGGCGCGGCCTTCGTGGCCTATCTGTCGGCGCTGTCGAACAAGATGTTCGGAGCGGTTCAGTTCGCGGTCTTCATCTCGCTTGCCCTGTTGATCGGGACACTCGGGCGCGGTGCCCTAGGCGAGATCGTGGAGGTCGAAGGCTTTGCCTCCATGTTCATCATCGCGGCCTGGCTCGGTATTCTGGCAATCGTCTTCGTTCTGGTCGAGTGGGTGCGGTTGGGGCTGGAGGCGAGGAAGGCCCCCGCCAGCTGACCCGTCACACCGTCGGGGGCACAGCGGTTGAGTGCATGGAGCGCTCCGCCGCTGCGCTCGGATGCGGGGCGGCGGTTTCGTCCTCGGGTTCGAACTCCAGGGTGACGCCTTCCTCATAGGCGGCGAAGGTGGCGGCGGTGATGATCTCGCTGACCGAGGCCCCCAGTGACACGATCTGGACCGACTTCTCCAGCCCGACCAGCAGGGGACCGATCACGGTCGCCCCGCCCAAAGCCTGGACCAGCTGGGTCGAGATGGCGGCGGAGTGGAGCGCCGGCATGACCAGCACATTGGCCTCGCGGCTGAGGCGCATGAAGGGGTAGTTGGCGCGCTGGTCCGGCGCGAGCGCCAGCTCGGGCGGCATCTCGCCCTCGTATTCGAAGTCGACGCCCTTCTGGTCGAGGATGCGAATGGCCTCGCGCACCTTTTCGCCCCGCTCACCGGGCGGGTTGCCGAAGCTGGAATAGGACAGGAAGGCCACGCGCGGGGTGCGGCCCAGCTTGCGGACTGTCGCGGCGGCCTGGATGGCGATGTCGGCCAGTTCCTCGGCCGAGGGCAGTTCGTGGATCGAGGTGTCGGCGACGAAAATCGTCCGGCCCTTGGCCAGCACCACCGACAAGCCGATCAGGCTGTCGCCCTTCACATCGAGCACCCGGCGGACTTCCCGAAGCACCATGTTGAAGTTGCGGGTGGTGCCGGTGACCATGGCGTCGGCCTGGCCCCGCGCCACCATGGCGGCGGCGAAGTAGTTGCGGTCCTGATTGATCATCCGCTGGACGTCGCGGCGCAGGTAGCCTCGCCGCTGGAGCTTTTCGTAGAGCCAGTCGGTGTAGGCGTCGTTCATCTCCGAGACGCGGGCATTGACGATCTGGATGCCCATTTCGTCGAAGTTCAGCCCGGCCTCGGCAGCGTTCCGGTGGATCAGCTCCTCGCGGCCGATGAGGATCGGCGTGCCCAGTTCGGCCTGCTTGAAGGCCCAGGCGGCGCGGATGACGGTCGATTCCTCGCCCTCGGCGAAGACCACCCGCTTGTTGGGGGCGGCGCGGACGGCCGAGCTGATCTTCTGCATCAGGGCGGCGGACGGATCGACGCGTTCGCGCAGGCGGGCGCGGTAGGCGTCCATGTCGTCGATGCGCTTTCGGGCGACGCCGGAGTCCATCGCCGCCTGGGCGACGAACGGCGGGATGTACCAGATCAGCCGGGGATCGAAGGGGGTGGGGATGATGTAGTCCGGCCCGAACACCAGCTTGCGCCCGCGATAGGCCACGGCGACCTCATCAGGCACGTCCTCGCGGGCCAGCTGGGCGAGCGCATGGGCGCAGGCGATCTTCATCTCGTGATTGACGCGCCGGGCCCGGACGTCGAGCGCGCCACGGAAGATATAGGGGAAGCCCAGAACATTGTTGACCTGGTTGGCGTAGTCCGACCGGCCCGTGGCGACGATGGCGTCGGGGCGGACGGCCTTGACCTGTTCCGGGGTGATCTCCGGGTCCGGGTTGGCCATGGCGAAGACGATGGGCCGGGGTGCCATGGTGGCGATCATCTCGGGCGTGATCGCGCCCTTGGCCGACAGGCCCAGCACCACGTCGGCCCCGACCATGGCCTCGGCCAGGGTGCGCTTGGAGGTGTCGGTCGCGTGGACGGCCTTCCACTGGTCCATGCCTTCGGCCCGGCCGCGATAGACGACGCCATGCAGGTCGACGACGGTGGTGTTCTCGGGCCGCACGCCCAGCGACTTCATCAGGCTGATGGACGACAGGCCCGCCGCCCCGGCCCCGACGAGCACCAGCTTGACGTCCTCCAGCCGGCGACCGGTGATGTGGCAGGCGTTGATCAGGCCGGCGGTGGAGATGATGGCGGTGCCGTGCTGGTCGTCGTGGAAAACGGGAATGTCGAGCCGGTCCTGCAGCTCGGCCTCGATGACGAAGCATTCGGGAGACTTGATGTCCTCCAGATTGATGCCGCCCCAGGTGTCGCCGATGTTCTTGACCACGGTGATGAACTCGTCCGGGTCGGTGGTCTTGACCTCGACATCAAAGCTGTCGACGTCGGCGAAGCGTTTGAACAGGACCGCCTTGCCCTCCATGACGGGCTTGGACGCCATGTGGCCGAGGTTGCCGAGACCCAGGATGGCCGTGCCGTTGGAAATGACGGCGACCAGATTGCCCTTGGACGTGTAGTCATAGGCCAGATCGGCGTCTTCGGCGATGGCGCGGACCGGCACGGCGACGCCCGGCGAATAGGCCAGCGACAGGTCGCGCTGGGTCGCCATCGGCTTGATCGGGGCCATGGAGATCTTGCCCGGGTTCGGCAGGCGGTGGAAATCCAGCGCCTCCTGATCGGAGAAGGTCTGCTTGTCTGTCTGGTCGGGCATGGAGGGTCTCGGCTGACGGCCCGTCCGTCGTAGCTGGGGGAGTCTTTAGGAACAACCAAGGACAGGCGTGGGGGGAAGAGGGCAGGCACGCGTCATTGCTCTTCCGCTGTGAACGGGTGGGTAGGGCGGGCGGAGCAGCGGGCGCGAGGCCCGGAGACCGTGTGGAGTTTAGTTTCGGCTTCGCGTCTTCTGCTCCGCGCGGCTGGTTTGACCGGAAGCGGACGGCCCCGCGTCGTTCGGACGCGACTGACCGGGGACCAACGGCCCTGTTAGAGCCTTGCCGCTACTGACGCCTCCGGCGGGAAGGTCGGCGTGCTTGCGA